>JAESGX010000061.1_pt1 | contig 214545 bp, 181 predicted proteins | sample 9269801 | NCBI WGS metagenome assembly JAESGX01 (sample SAMN16773122, study PRJNA677054) | algae metagenome | isolation source: Pleurocapsa minor GSE-CHR-MK-17-07R and co-occurring heterotrophs from wet... | place: USA: Lower Calf Creek Falls, Grand Staircase Escalante National Monument, UT ... | reverse complement strand
CGGTGGTCTTGCATGGGGGGTGGGCTTCATCTCTCCATCAGGCTTGTTGCCTCAAGGGACTGCCAAGCGCTCACCCCCTGTTCTGCTTGCCGTCTTATTCTACGGCCTTTTCAAGATACAAGGGGACTGAGGGGTGAGGCCATAAGCCGCCCCTTCATACAAAGTGTCCTAAATCAGCTTTACTTTTTCATACATTATGGCGAAAATAGCCCTAATGGTATTTTTACGCGTAGTTTTCGAGGCGGTCAAATCATGATTGTGGGCGTGCCCAAAGAGATTAAAGACAACGAATACCGCGTCGCACTGCCGCCGGGCGGCGTGTACGAGATGGTGCGCCACGGTCACGAGGTCGTGGTGCAGGCTGGCGCGGGCGCTGGCAGCGGCTTCAGCGACGAGGAATATGTGAAGGCGGGTGCGCGCATCCTGCCTGAGGCGGGCGACGTGTGGGCTGCTGCTGGCATGGTCATGAAAGTGAAAGAGCCGCAGGCCTCTGAATATGGCTTCCTGCGCCCGGACCTGACCCTGTTCACCTATCTGCATCTGGCGGCCGACGAGGCGCAGACGCACGCGCTGATCGAAAGCGGCGTGACGGCAATCGCCTACGAGACAGTCGAGGACAGCGAAGGCCGCCTGCCCCTGCTGGCCCCGATGAGCGAAGTGGCCGGGCGCATGGCGACGCAGGTAGCCGCGCAGTATATGCAGCGTCCTGAAGGCGGGCGCGGCATCCTGATGGGCGGCGTCCCCGGCACACGCCCGGCACACGTGGTCATCCTGGGCGGCGGCACGGTGGGCGCGAATGCCGCGCAGATCGCCGTGGGCATGGGCGCACAGGTCACGCTGCTTGACCTGAACACCGACCGTCTGCGTTATCTGGACGACACGCTGCACGGGCGGTTGATCACCCTGCATTCGAATGAGTCGAATATTCTGGAGTCGATCCGCACGGCCGACGCGGTGATTGGCGCCGTGCTGGTGACCGGGGCGCGCGCTCCGCACCTCATCACCCGGCCGATGCTGGCCGAAATGCCGCGCAGCAGCGTGATTGTGGATGTGGCGGTGGACCAGGGCGGCTGCGTGGAGACGACCCACGCCACCACCCACAGCGACCCGACCTATTTCGTTGACGGAGTGCTGCACTACGGCGTCGCCAATATGCCCGGCGCGGTGCCGCGCACGAGCAGCTACGCGCTGTCGAACGCGACGCTGCGCTATGCGCTGAAGATTGCCGACCGCGGGCCGTGGCAGGCGATGGCGGCTGACCCCGGGCTAGCCAAAGGCCTGAATGTGGCGCGCGGCCAGGTCACGCATCCGGCTGTCGCCGAGACATTCAACCTGCCGCTGGCCACATCGTCTGTGTAACGCGGACTGCATCGCCACTCAGCATCCCGGCGGGGCATAACTTTCCTATGCCCCGCCGGGAATATCATGCGTTCAGCGGGCCCAGGATGCAGCTTCATCCTGCATCAGGCGCATGCGGTACTTGATCGTGCCGGGGAAAAAGCCCTCGAAATAAGCCGGGCCGTAGGTCATATACAGCTCAAAGCCAAGCGCCTCGTACAGCCTGCGGGCAGGCTCGTTGCCCATCGTCACCGAGATGCTCGCCTGTTCATAGCCCAGCCTGCGCCCCTCATCCAGCAGCGCGTTCAGCAAGCGTTTCGCAACGCCACGCCCACGCGCTTCAGGCACCACAGCGACGCACTCGATAATCCACGGCGCGGTCGGGGACAGGGTGACATCGAGTGGATCGCTCCACACCTGCGTATAGGCCGCGAAAAAACCGTCCAGCGTCGCCTGGTTCCAGCCGAGGCTGGCGGCGACCTGCGGCAGCCGATCCAGGCGCAGTGGGCGATAATCGCTGGCGTCCATGTTGAAGCCGCTGGCCCCGCCGATCGGCTTGCCGTCCTGCTCCACGATGAAGAAATTTTCCGGGCTGCCCCAGGCCAGCGCATCGGCCCGGAATACCGCCTGGATAAAGTCCATCGTCTTCGTGCCTGTGCCTTCCATCACCGGATCCCAATAGCTGAAGCCCGGCTCTGGTGAGGTCGATTCAAAGTTGCACCAGGCGATAAACGGGATATCCTGCGCCGAAGCGCGCCGGACAGTGAGCGAATCGGAAGGTGAATGCTGCGTGCCGTGGTCCATAAAAGTCATGCTCCCTGATGCTTATTCGAGTACGCCGTACATTTTGTTTTTCCGGGTGTTTTTGAGGAAGTTGTCCAGGCGCGTCTGAAACACCTCCGGCTGGCGACGCACCTCCTCGATATAGCCCACACGGATACGCTGATACGTGTCCGGAAACTCCGTGAAATTGCGCCATGTCTCCGGGTCAGCCTGTAATGCGGCCAGTATATCCGGCGCGATGCGAAAGGCCTCCAGCGACAGGTCGGGCGCGATGGCCAGCCCGGCGGGCGTCATCTTCCCCGCGGCGATCAGGCGGCGCATGCGCTGCTTGTTCAGCTCGGTCCAGTGGCTTTTCGGCCTGCGCGGGGTGAAACGCTGGGCATACTGATGCTCATTCATCTTCTTGGCGATGCCATCAATCCAGCCGAAGCAGAGCGCCTCCTCTACCGCGTGCAGATAGGGGACCGACGGCTTTCCAGACTCTTTGCTCCACGTGATCAGCCAGATTTCCTTCGCCTGCGCATGGTTTTTTTCCAGCCACGCGCGCCATTCCTCACGGGTGGAGGCATACAGCGTCTGCGTAATGGTGACAGGGGCCATCGCCACTCCTCTCCTATTCTACAAAACTGTAGAATTTTCCGGCAAAAAAACTCAACGCACGCGCAGGCCGTCAATCAGCATATCGGCGCAGGCCTGCGCTGCCTGCACCCGATGCGCCTGCGTGGGCAGAAAGCGCTCCGGCACGTTGTGCACGCTTTGCAGCAGCCCCACCAGCGCCATCGCCACAAAATCCGGATCGTCGGCCTGCACCAGTCCCTGCGCGCTCGCCTCGCGGATGACCGCCGCGATGGGCTGGCGCAGCGTCTCCAGGCTGAATTCGATCAGGCGCGTGGCATCCGCAGGATTGATGTGCGGCATATCCGAGCGCACGATGCGCCCCAGGTCGATCGGCGGATGCGTCGCGAACCAGTGTGCCACAGCGTGCACCCGAGCCCGAAAGTCATCCCCGGCATCAGCGATGGCCTGCGCCAGGCCTTCCCCGTGATGGCGAAACCCACGCTCCATCACCGCGATATACAGGTCCTCTTTGCCGTGCGGTGCGTAGTAATACAGCGACGCGTGGCGCATATCGACCGCGGCGGCGATATCCTGCAGCGTGACCGCCGTATAGCCCAGCTCGGAAAACAGGTTTTCTGAGGCGTCCAGAATGCGGCGCCAGGTTTTGTTGTCTTTACGCATCATTTTCTACACTTTTGTAGAATTATAGCATACATTGAGAACCTGCAACCTGAGGAACTGATGATGAATGTGGGCACTGTAAACGCCTCCCCATAGGTACCAAGTGAAGAGGGTTCTTCTCCCATTTGCAGGGCGCACACGCAGGTGCGCCCTGCTACATTCCTCGCGGACAAACAGTTGCAACCGCGAGTTTTTTTTTCCTCAAATCCGAGCGACTCCGAGTAGGGGCGGACCTATGTGTCCGCCCTGGAGGAACAAAATCTGACTTAATCCTCGGCGAGAATTCCTTAAGTTGGTTCCAATGAGGCGTTATCACCGCACCCCCTGTCCAAATGGACAGTGAAAGCCTTAAGAAATACTCTCCCAGGAGACAGCTTACAGGCTTCCCAGGGCATACAGTAAGGTAAGACAAGTGTGAAAACTGGCACATCTCATCGACACCCATTATCGTAACCCGAGGACTTTCTCATATGGCCACATCACTCATGACACCCGCCAAAACGTCCCCACCTGTCTCTGAATCGCTCTACCAGTACTTCCTCGGCCATGAGCCGACGCGCCAGGCAACCATGTGGCGCCGTATCCGCAGGATGCTGGCGCCCGCGTACGGTGTGTCAGTGCTGCTTTTCTGGCTGCTGCCAGCGGCGCTGGCGGACCAGCCAGAGTTATCAGGCCTGGTCGGGGCAGTGGTCACCATCGCGCTGATGCTGCTGGTCTCTCTGGTCAATTTTCTCACCTTCAAGCCAATCGCCGTCGACAACGCTGCCGATGACTATCGCTTCCGACACCGCGCCTTGCTTGCGATTGTGTCGCTGACATCCGGCTTTGGGGTGATTTATCTGGTTACACTGCTCACAGGCCAGGCCGGCATTGGATCCCCTGCGGGGATATTGGCATTTCTCGTGTTTTTGCTGGTGGTGTGGGCGCTGTCACGGAACCAATATAGCCTGGCTGGTCTGCTGTACTGCGTTTATCTGACTGTGCTGATGGTGATTGGGCTGGTTACAGGCACGCTGGCAAACATCGATGCTGGCGAGCAGGTCAGCGTGTGGAGTTACGTCCAGACGTCCGTTGTGAACCTGTTTACAGTGATGTTTATCGCCACCCTGCTGATCGATTCCCTGCGTTTTCAGATTTTGTTCATGACACTAACGGGAATGCTGTATTTCGTCCTGTATCCCCTGTACCTTACCAACTATGGCATTGAATTAAGCGTTATTGTGCCGGAAGTGCTGACTACGCTGATCTATATCATTGGCGCGACGACGCTTGGCGTGTATGTCAACACTGAAATTATGCGCTACCGCGTCCGCCTGCAGAAGCTGGTCGCGACGCTGGAGGACCGCGTGAGCGAGCGCACGCATGAGATTGAACAGTCCGCCCGGCTGTCGGCAGAGCTGGCAGAGCTGCGCGAACCGCAGGCGGTCTATCAGGCCATCGTCGAAGGCACGCGCAAGACGCTCAATCACTATCATGTGGGCCTGTATCTGCTGGATGAGGCCACAGGCCTGCTGCAATACCGCGCGGGCAGCCAGTCTGTCCCGGCCGACACCCCACCGGATGCGGGACGTCAGTTTACGCTGGAGGACAAAGGCCTGGTGCCCGCTGCCGCCGGTAAACGCCAGATGATGCTGGTCAATGATGTGAAAACGTCGCCCGACTGGGTCGCAGATCCACATCTGCCGATGACCGCCTCACAGGCAAGCGCGCCGCTGATCGTGCAGGATCGCCTGATCGGGGTGCTCGATCTGCACTCTGACAAGCCGGGCGCGTTTGACGAAGATGCCGCGCGCGTGATTCAGCTGCTCTCCAGCAATATTGCCATCGTGATCGAAAACACCCGCCAGTATGCGCAGCAGGTAGCGGTCGCCGAACACCTGCGCCAGGTCGACACGCTGAAGAGCCAGTTTCTGGCCAGCATGAGCCATGAGCTGCGCACGCCCCTGAACGCCATCCTCAATTTTACCGAATTCGCCGTGCGCGGCCTGCTGGGCCCAATTACAGACCGCACGCGCGACGCGCTGCAAAAATCGCTCGACAGCGGCCGGCACCTGCTGGCGCTGATTAACGACGTGCTCGACATCGCCAAGATTGAAGCGGGCAAAATGCAGTTGTTTGTCGAGGACAATATTAATCCGAACGAAGAACTGAAGCAGGTGCAGGCACTGGCAGAATCGCTGATTGGCGACCGGCCGATTCAACTCAACACAGACATCGATGCCGATCTGCCCCTGATGCTGGGCGACCGCCGGCGCATCCGCCAGATTCTGATGAACCTGGTCTCAAACGCGGCCAAGTTCACCCAGGAAGGCAGCATCACGCTGGCCGCCAAGAACCTGAATGGCGAGATTATGTTTGCCGTGATCGACACCGGCCCGGGCATCCCTGAATCCGACCATGAACGCATCTTCCGGCCGTTTGAACAAACCGAGACAGGCGTGCGCCATGTCTCTGGCACCGGGCTGGGGCTGCCCATCAGCGCCAGGCTGGCCGAGGCGCACGGTGGGCGCATCGACCTGATGAGTACGCCCGGCGAGGGAGCCGGATTCTTTGTGCATCTGCCGGTAAGGCCAGAACATCTGCGCGCTCAGATGATGGGAGAGACGGTCAATCATGATCTTTAATCAGTACTCTTTCCTGTATGTCGAGGACGATAGCGCCAGCCGCGATATCATGCATATCCTGATGACGTCGGTGCTGGATGTCGGCCGTTACTACGAATTCTCCGACAGCACCAACTTCCTGGAGCGGCTCACTCACCTGCCCAACATCCCGGATGTATTTCTGCTGGATATCCATATGAAGCCGGCTTCCGGCTTTGACATCCTGCGCATGATTCGCACGCAGCAGCACCTGACCTGCAAGACCGTGATTGCCCTGACGGCCAGCGTCATGAACGAAGAAATCCAGCAGCTGCGCCACGCAGGCTTCAACGGTGCCATCGCCAAACCAATCAACCTGACCACGTTTCCAGATGCTCTGGAGCGCATCCTGAAGGGGCAGAGTGTCTGGCATATCGCCTGATACAGTTCAGCCAGGCCTCCCTGTCCATGTGGACAGGGAGGCCTGGCCGGAAAACTCTCCAGGGAGACAGCTTACCCGTCAACAGCGCGGCATATACACTGAATACGAGCAGGAATGGCTCGCCTTCATTCATTCGTGACGCATCATTCTCACTTCGCAATCTGTCCCGTGCCTGAAAGGCCTGACCTCATGATCAATGAAAAGACGTTGTCCCTGGATCGCCTGCGTAAAAAGAACATCTTCTATATCGATGACGACAGCAAGAACCGCATGATCGTGAAAATGATCGTTGAGCTGTATGGCGCAAAGTTCGCCTTCGATCAGTGGGGGATGACCGAAGTGATGCTTCAGCGCCTGGAGATTTTTCGCCCGCATCTGATCCTGCTGGACCTGATGCTGCCGCTGAACGTATCCGGCTATGACGTGTTCAGGAGCATCCGCCAGAGCCCGGCGCTGAAATCAGTGCCCATTGTGATTGTGTCGGCGTCAGATCCCACGGCAGAGATTCAGCGGGCCAGGGCAATTGGCGTTTCCGGGTATATCAGCAAGCCGATCGACTTTGACCGGTTTCCCCACTATCTGCGCGCAGCGATCGATGGGGAAGCCGTTTGGGCAGCCGAGTAAGTTACTTATCTGCAAGAAAGGACAGGAACATGTCAGTCGCCCTGATTATCGATGACAACCAGATGAACATTGATGTCTTGAATTTTCTGCTGGCACAGGAAAATATGCGCGGGATCGCGATCCCGGCACTGCGCTACTGGCCACGCGTGGTCGATGAGCTGCAGGATTCCATCGCTGTAATCTTTCTCGATCTCGAATTTCCGGGAGAATACGGCCCGGATATCCTGCCCGACCTGCGGCACCACAGCCGACTGGCCCATGTGCCCATCATCGCCCACAGCGTGAACACCAACATGATCGACAGCGTGCGCCAAATGGGCTTTGACGGATTTCTGGGAAAGCCTTTGCGCCAGGACAGATTTCCAGAGCTGGTGCAGCGCATCCTGCGTGGGGAAGCGGTGTGGGAAGTATAAAGCCCAATGGCAGGATGCGTGCAGGGAGGCAGCAGCGATGTGGAACGAGACGATCAGCCAGTGGGTCGATTTGCTCAACCATGAGGATAGCGATGTCCGCAATCGGGCAAAAGGCGCGCTTAGAGAGTATGGCCCGCTGACCATTCACACGCTGGTGGCTGTGATGCGGGCCGGCCTGGGCCGGATGGCCTGGGAAGCGGCCAGTCTGCTTCAGGGCATGGATGACGAACGGGTGCTGGCCCCAATGGCGGAAATGCTGCGCGGCAGGCATCCCATCATTGGGCCGATTGCGGCACAAACGCTGGCCCGCCACGGCAGCCGCTACATCCAGCATCTGCTGGATTCGCTGCCCGGCGCCGTCATCACCACGCAGATCGCCATCATTCAGGCGCTGGCCACGATTGGCGACCGACGCGCGCTGCCCCCTCTGGTCGAGCTGATGCAGATCACCCCGTCGCCCAGCGTACGCTACACCATCATCACGGCGCTGGCAGAATTTGACGAGCCAGCGCTTTACGCGGATATCGGGGCTTACGCGTACGATTCGGATCATCATGTGCGCGACCGCGCGCGTCGTGCCCTGCGCCGGATCGATCCCGCGCGCTACAGGGAGGATTGCCTGTCGGCAGCGTGTCTGCCGGTATAAAAACAGGCTTAAGTATCGTAAAAATGCGTGCTGTGGCAAAATAGTCTTGTTAAAGACAGGGCACTGTCTTTGATTTGCCTTTTGCCGGAACCGCACGCGATGACAGGTCCAATCAGGGTGCTGCTGATCGACGATCACCGGCACATTCATCAGATTGTTCAGACTGCTCTTGCCCCCTTCGATGACCTCGTGCTGGTGGGCCAGGGCAGCAACGGCCATGAGGCGGTCCTGCTGGCGGAGAGCCTCTCGCCGGACGTCATTCTGCTCGATGTCGTCATGCCTGATATGGACGGCGTGCAGGCCGTCAGGATCATTTCCAGCCGCTTTCCCCGCATCCGCATCCTGGTACTCTCCAGCTTTCAGGATGACGAAACCATCCACGACATGCTGCGCGGTGGCGCATCGGGCTATGTCCTCAAAGGCTCGATAGCGGCTGACCTGGTCAGCGTGATTCGCGCTACCCACGCCGGGGAATCGGTCTTCTCCGGCCCGATTGCCCGCGTGCTGCTGAAACAGCCCGCCGAACCCAGCAATACCTTCCGGCTGACTGAACGCGAGCTTGAGGTGCTGCGTCTGATGGCCCAGGGGCTCACCAACGATCAGATTGCCCTTCAACTGAACGTCAGCCGATCCACCATCAAATTCCATCTCGCAAACGTGCTACAAAAGATGGGCGTCGCGACACGCTCGGAAGCGATTGTGCTGGCCACCCGTTCAAAGCTGCTGTAGAGGCGAATCTGACAAGTCACATCACGTCCTGAAGGCGATATTTACGATCATCACGTAACCTCACGTGTGCAATTTGGATATTACATCTATTCTTATGGCAAATGGTCAATCGCTCCGGATTTAACATGGGAGCAGCTATTCAGCTAAAAGGGTCATGTTCTGGCATGGCCCGCGCTCAGACCGTCATGACAGTTACCATCAGATTACAGGAATGAAAGATTTGTTATGAGCGACAGCCTTTCAGACCAGAAACTGATCGCAAGACTGCTATTCCTCTCGAAGCTGGCGGGTGCGCTCGTTATCGCCATTGGCGCGCTGGCGCTGGCCGGCTGGATCTTCGGCATCGACGTGCTGGCGAGCCTGCAACCCGGCCTCGTGACGATGAAAATCAACACCGCCCTGTGCTTCATACTGGCGGGCACCGGCCTGATCTGCCTGCGCACGAGGCCCCGTGTCACGCAGGTCACAGCAGCTATTGTGCTGGTCATTGCCGGGCTGGTAGGCGCGCAGTTCGTCTTTAATGTGAACCTGGGCATCGACGAGCTGTTCGCACGCGACACCACCATCGGCATCGCGCCCGGGCGTATGTCTCCCATCACCGTCGTCTGCTTCATCCTGATCAGCGCGGCCATGCTGGTGATGACGCTGACGCGCCGTGTGGTGCTCGGCCAGACCCTCGCGCTGACGGCCATCCTGCTATCCCTGCTGGTGACACTGGCCTTCATGTACGATCTGCAGGAACTGAACAGTATCTTCCTGTTTTCATTTGTAGCTTTCAATACGATCGTGGCCTTTGTCATCCTGGGCACAGGCGTGTTCTTTGCCTTTCCTGATGAGGGACTGGCGCATCTGTTCAGCGTGGACAGCGCGGGCGGCTATATGGCGCGCTGGCTGCTGCCAGTCGCGGTTGTGATGCCCATCATCGTCGGCTTCTTCCGCTTGCAGGGGCAGAATGCCGGCCTGTATGGCACCGAGTTTGGAACGGCGTTGTTCACGCTGTCCTCCATCACCATCATCACGCTGATCACCGGGCGCATTGCCGTCACACTGCACCGCGTCGATGTCGAGCGCAAAGATGCGGTAGACGCCAAGCTGGCAGCCTATGTCGACCTGGAACAGAAGGTGAACGAGCGCACCTACGACCTGACCCAGGCCAACGAGAAGCTGGCGCGCGAAATCATCCAGCGCAAACAGGCGGAAAACCAGTTTCGCGCCCTGCTTCAATCCGCCCCTGACGGCATCATCGTGCAGGATGAATCCGGCAGCATCGCGCTGTCTAACCAGCACATCGAAACCATGCTGGGCTATACAAAGGAGGCTCTGGCCCGGCTGAGCATCAAAGACCTGATGCCACAGCCGGATTATGACCGACTGGTCGCCTTCCGGGATGCGCTGGCCAGCGACAACTGGCAGCATTCCGGCAGCAGCCTGCAGGTGCGTGGCCTGCGCAAAGATGGCTCCGTCTTTCCGATCGAAGTCAGCCTGAGCCACGTGGATACGCCCAAAGGCGAGATGATCTTCGGCTCTATCCGCGATATCACCGACCGCCAGGAGTACGAGCAGACGCTGCACCTGAGCGCCAGCCTCCAGGAAAACGTGAGCGACGCGGTCGTCGCCACCGATATGTCGTTCCGCATCCAGAGCTGGAACCGGGCGGCCGAGCGCATTTATGGGTGGCGTGTGGATGAGGTCGTGGGCAAACCGGTAGGGGACATTCTGCTGACGCGCCATACAGCGCAGATGGACATGGCCGTCATCCAGAACGAATTGTTGACGCGCGGATACTATCAGGGTGAATACCTTCAGACGCACCGCGACGGCACAGAAATCAACATCCTCGGCTCCACCAACCTGCTGAAAAGTCCAGATGGCACGCCCTATGGCATCGTATCGGTCAACCACGATATCACCGAGCGCAAGCGCGCCGAGCAGGAAGCAAGACGCTTGCAGGTGGCACTGGACAACATGCAGGAAGGCGCGCAGATTCTGGGCTTCGACTGGCACTTCCTGTATCAGAACGATGCCGCAGCGCGCCAGGGACATCTGAACAAAGGCCAGGTGGCCGGCCGCACCTTCATGGAGATGTTCCCCGGTGTGGAGGAGACGCCGCTGTTTGATACGCTGCGCCGTGTGATGGAAGAGCGGACGCCAGAGCATATTGAAACACTGTTTCAGTTCAGCGATGGCACGTCCGGCTGGTTTGACATCATCATACAGCCCGTGCCCGAGGGCATCTTCGTGCTTTCCACCGATGTCACCAAGCGCAAGCAGGCCGAACAGGAAGCCATGCGCCTGCAACAGGCACTGGACAACATGCAGGAAGGCGCCCAGATCGTCGGCTTCGACTGGCGTTATATCTACCAGAACGAGACGGCCGCCCGCCAGGGACAGCAGCCCAAAGGCCGGGTGCTGGGCTATACGATGATGGAGATGTATCCCGGCATCGACCAGACGCAGATGTTTGATGTGCTGCGCCACTGTATGGAGCAGCGCACACCCGACCACATCGAGACGCTGTTTCAGTTCGCAGACGGCACGTCCGGCTGGTTTGATGTCAGCGTGCAGCCCGTGCCAGAAGGCATCTTCATCCTCTCCAGCGACATCGGCCAGCGCAAGCAGGCCGAGGCCGAGGCGCGCCGCTTGCAGGTGGCGCTGGACAACATGCAGGAAGGCGCGCAGATTGTCGATTTTAACTGGCGTTATGTGTATCTGAACGACGCCGTTTCTGTGCAGGGGCGGCGCGACAAGTCAGAGCTGCTGGGCCGCACCATGATGGAGGCCTATCCCGGCATCGATGAGACGCCGCTGTTTGACATCCTGCGCCGCTGCATGGAAGGGCGCACACCTGAACGCTTCGAAAACCATTTCACGTATCCGGACGGCACAACCGGCTGGTTTGACCTGAGCTTGCAGCCTGTGCCGGAGGGCATCTTCATCCTCTCCACGGATGTCAGCCAGCGCAAGGCGGCTGAGGAAGCCCTGCGCAGGCAGGAAGAAAAGCTGCAAACCATCTTCAACCTGCTGCCGGTGGGCGCAGCAGTCATGAGTGAAGACCGGCGCATCCTCCAGGCCAATGTCGCGATGGAACGCATCCTTCAGGTGTCGTCAGATGGCCTGAAGAACGCCGAGTACCGGCAGAAACGGTATATACACAGCGATAGCTCGCCCATGTTTGACCATGAACATCCCACGATGCGGGCGCTGAACGATCTGAAGCCAGTCTATGACGTGGAGATGGGCATTATCCAGCCTGATGAGTCCCTGATCTGGGTCAATGTCAGCGCTGCCCCGCTGCCTGACAACCAGGGCGTCATCACCATCATGGCGGACACCACGCGGCGCAAGGAAATCGAGATGGCGCTGCAGCGCACCAATGACCAGCTTCAGCATGCCAACGAGGAAGTTCAGCGCTTCGCCTACATCGTATCGCATGACCTGCGCGGCCCGCTGATCAACCTGAAGGGCTTCTCGGAAATCCTGCGTGGGGCGGTGGAGCAGATGACCGACATGACGGAAACCGTGCTGCCAGTGCTGAGCGAGAGCCAGGCGCGGGCCTGGAATGCAGCCGTGCAGGAAAAAATCCCGACCGCCCTGCGCTTCATCAATATCGCGCTGGACCGCATGGACCGCTTCACGACCGCCATTCTGGCGCTCTCGCGCATGGGCAACCGCTCCCTCACCTTCGAGCCTGTCGCGGTGGATGAGATGGTGCAGCAGATCATCAATTCGTACGCCATGCAGATTGAGGAGCAGGGTATCGAGATTATCGTGGATCCGCTGCCAACCGTTGAGGCAGATCGTTTGTCGTTAGATCAGATACTTGGGAATATAATCGCTAATGCAATCAAGTATCTGGACAAAAGCCGGGCCGGGCGCATCCATGTCTTTGCCGAGCAGGATGCCCAGCAAACCGTCTTTCATGTCGCCGATAACGGCCGTGGAATTGCCGAGATGCACCGTGACAAGGTATTTGCGCCTTTCCGCCGCGGCATCAACGACGTGGAAGGCGAAGGCATGGGGCTGGCGTATGTGCAGGCGCTGATTCGACGCCATAATGGGCGAATCTGGTTTGACACAACGCCCGGTATTGGGACAACTTTCTCGTTCAGCCTGCCAGTTAACCCGAAAGAACAATGACAATGTCGCTGGCCAAAAACCTCACCATCCTGATTGTAGAAGACGATGAAGGACATGCCACCCTGATTCAGATGAACCTGCGTGATGCGGGCATCGACAACGAGATTGTGCATGTGCTGAACGGCAGGGCCGCCCTCGATTTTGTGCAGGCCGCCCAGCAGGCCAAGCATATCCAGCCGCTGCTGATCCTGCTCGATCTGAATCTGCCGGAAATCGACGGCTTTGGCGTGCTGGCACAACTGAAATCGGATGCGAATACGCGCCGTATTCCTGTGATCATCCTGACCTCCACTGATGACAAACGTGAAATCGCGCGCTGCTATGAACTGGGGGCGAATATCTTCCTCCGCAAGCCGATTGAGTACGCGAGCTTTGTAAACGCGATCAAACAACTGGGATTATTTCTGTCCGTCGTAGAAATGCCGGGCTCATCGCACTAGGGAAAATCGGGCTATGGAAGCGCTGATTCAGGTACTGTACATCGAAGACGATCTGGGTTCTGCGGAGCTGCTGCGTCGTTATCTGGAAAAATTCAACTGTGTGGTGTCGCTGGCCGAAGACGGGGAAAGCGGCCTGCTGGCCTGCCAGAAGACGGCGTTTGATATTGTGCTGGTGGATCATACCCTGTCGGGCATCAACGGCCTGGATGTCATCAGGGAGCTGCACCGCACTTCAGACCCGCTGCCGGGTATCATCATGATTACGGGCACCGGCGACGAACAGACCGCGGTGGATGCGCTCAAGTCGGGCGCCGATGACTACATCGTGAAAGATGTGCAGGGCACGTATTTCGCCCTGCTCAACGAGGTCATCTATGGCGTGCTGGATAAAAAGGCGATGCGCGAGAAGCAGGTCCGACTGCTGCACGAGCAGACCCAGCTCATCGCCGATCTTCAGGCCTTCAGCTATGCGGTGGCGCACGACCTGAAGCAGCCGCTGGCCACGCTGATGACGTCTTTCAGCCTGATGGAGCGCTACAACGCGATGCGCGACCAGGAGCGCATCAGCGACAAGCTGGAACAGACCAAAGAAATCGTCTACAAGATGAACAGCACGCTGGACGCGCTCATCCTGCTGGCGCAGGTGCGCAGCACCACGACCGTGGCCTTCGAGCCTGTGCAGATGACCGCCATCGCGCAGAAGGTGTGCCGCCACCTGGACGAAATGATCCAGTCGCGTCACGCCATCGTCACGGTGATGGACGATATGCCCGCAGCCATGGGCTATCCGCCGTGGATTGAAGAAGTCTGGATGAATTATCTCACCAACGCGCTCAAGTATGGGGGCACGCCGCCGCATGTCGTGATTGGGGCCACCGCGCAGGCGGATGGCTCGGTGCATTACTGGATGCGCGACAACGGCGAGGGATTCAGCCCGGAAGAACGCGAAAAGCTGTTTGTGCCGTTTTCACGCATGCGTGAGCGCAAAGCCGAGGGCCACGGCCTGGGGCTGGCGATCGTCAGCATGATCGTGCGCAAGCTGGGCGGCGAGATTATCGCGCACAGCGAGCCCGGCCACGGCAGCACCTTCGGCTTCGCCCTGATGGCCGCTGACCCGGACGCACCCGGCACAGCCAGGCCGTAGCGGGCGGGGCGCTATGCGTCGGCCTTGTAACTCACCGGCAGCCAGAAGCAGAAGACCGTGCCTGTCGGCGCGGCGCTGACCACGGCGATATCGCCATGATACGAGCGCAGGATATCGCGCACCAGCGGCAGCCCCAGCCCGCTGCCGGGGATGCTGGTTTCCGCGGCCCAGCCACGGAAAAAGCGCTGGAACAGCATCGGCATATCCTCCGGTCGAATGCCCGGCCCGTTGTCATGCACCATGCCCACCACACAATCCTGAAGCTTCACCTCTGGCGGAATCTGGTCGCCAAACGGCGCGAGATCGGGAATGTCGGTGCCTGATGGCGAATGCAGAATGACCTCGATGATGCTGCCCGGACCGGTATACTTGATCGCGTTGCTGATCAGGTTGCGCCACACGCGCGAAATATCGCTGTAATCGGCGCGCAGCATGACGGGCTGGGTCCCCGCGACCACCACCAGCTGCTGCTGATTGACGTCTGCCAGCGTCGTCATTTCTTCCACCACATCCAGCAGCGACTGGCGCACGTCTGCCAGCGTCGTGACCGGCTGATGCTTGCGCACCTCGAAGCGCGAGGTGTCGAGGATGGCGGTGGTGAATTCGGTCAGGGTGGCCGCCTGCTGCTGCACCTGCGCCAGCTTCTCCAGCTTCTGCGCATCCGACATGCGGTCATAATAGCGGCTAATCGTCTCCACGCTGAGCATGATCGAGCTGATCGGCGTGCGCAGCTCATGGCTGACCATCGAGACAAACTGGTCCTTCACACGCTCAATTTCCTTCAGATGCGTGATGTCATGCACGCTGCACACCAGATGCCCGCTGTTGTTCTTCACAATCGCCAGCGTGACATCGGCATCGAAAGTGGTGCCATCCTTGCGGCGCGCGCTGATCTGGATGCGGTGGCGCGCATGCTCTGCAATCGCCTTTTCAAGCGCGATCGTGATGGCGCGACCAGTATCGCTGCTATCGAGCAGGCTGACGGGCTGGCCAAACAGCTCATCGCGCTCATAGCCAAACATCTGGTCAAACGACAGATTGGTGGTTTCTATCGTTCCCTTGAGGGTGAGCAGCATAATGGCATCGCTGACATTGTCCAGCACGGTGGACATGCGCTCATTTATCCCGCGCAGCTCAGACGTGCGCGCTTCCACCGTGCGCTCAAGGTCCTGGTTCTGGCGGCGCACTTCGCTGTGCAGCTTCTCCAGCTCCGCGTTGGCATTGTGAATCAGCGTATCAGCCAGCATGCGTGAAGTCACATCTTCGAAAATCGCAACCGCTTCGACAATCTGGCCGTCACGGTCAAAGATCGGGGCGCAGTTGACATCCAGCAGCACGCGCCGGCCGCTGGGCCACTCAATCGCATGCTGGATGTGGAAAACAGGCTTGCCTTCGCGCATGACACGGGCAAAGGGCAGCTGGTCTTCCGGGAAGAGGCCACCTTTATGGTCGGTGATGCGCCAGTCGGGGGAATTATACGTCCGGTGGGTAATCACATCGCGCGTCAGGCCCAGCGCCTGCTCGGCCTGGGAATTGGCATAGACAATCCCGCCCTGCGTGTTCAGGATCACCATGCCCACCGGGCTGATTTCGCGTTCCTGTTCCAGGGCTTTGCGCACGCGTTCGCGCTCGTCCGCCGCGCGCAGGGCCCAGATGCCATAGCCCAGGTCGTCCGCCAGCTCGGTCAGTAACTTCTCTTCTTCGCTGTCAAACGCATCAGGAAACGCCGAATACACGATGATCGCGCCGATCACCTCGCCATTCACGCGGACAGGCAGCGAAAGTACCGACTGGTAGCCGCGCAGCTGTGCCTGATCACGCCAGATAAAACTGGAATCCGAGTTGATGAAGCGCACCTTGCTGGCCGCGCCCGTGCGAATTGCCTTGCCTGCGGGCCCATTACCCGTCGGGGTGTCATCCCATGTCAGCCAGATTTCATCCAGGTAACGGTCGCTGAAGCCGGCTGACGCCATCGCCGTCAGCCTGGCCGCCGGATCGGCCTGCTTGTAGGCGACCCATGCCATCCGATAGCCGCCCTCATTCACCATCAGGTCGCAGATGGACTGAAGCAGCGCCTGCTCGTCCTTCGCTTTCACCACCAGGTGATTGCCCAGTGACAGCACGCGATACAAGCGGCTCATCATGCGCAGATGATGTTCCACCTGCACGCGTTTTTTCAGTTCATTTGAGACGACGAGGTACAGCGCACCCGTGGTGATGGCCACAAAGCCGAGGCCTTTGAGAATGCTGGCGCGCTCGACGGCCTCGGCAGACATCCCGAAGAGCATGCTCACCAGTCGGTCCGAGGCAATAATCCATACCGCTGCGACGAGGCAGTACACCAGGCTGACACGGACATCAAATCGATCGAACAGGCGGCGCATAACCAGCCTAACTTGGGGCATGGGACTACAAGTAAAAATATTGATAGCTTCATTATATCCCGTAATTCTTTTGTACTGGCGTGAGCTTTGCGCCAGTGTGGGGAGAGTTCAGGACAGCCGCGCTATAACCACTGGTGACGAGGACAGCTTGACAAAGCCAGGCAGAAAAGTTAAGGTCTTCAGCGTTACAGGATAAACGAAAGATTGCTTGCAGATGTTTGGTTCGGCCTTTTCCCCCTGTTGCACCATGTGCCAGTCAGCGCAACCTGATTCGGGGATGTCGAGCCGTCTGTAGTTTGTCCGGTTCCTCATGATGAGACAACGCCCCGGGTCTGCCCTGGGGCGTTTTTGTTACGCAGAGGTAACACATCTCCCCACCGACCCGTCAGCACAGTGTCAGCATGAGAAACAATTTTCGCCAATGCATGTCAGTAGCAGGGAGCACCATGAAAGCCAAACGCAATCTCTTGTTGGTCATCGTTTCGTTTTTGCTCGTTTTCTCGCTTGCAGCCAGCCCCATCGCTGCCCAGGATACCACCACCCTGCGCTGGTCTATCGAAGGCATCACTGATGTCGTCTCGCTGGACCCGGCCCGCGCCACCGACGCGCAGGGCTTCACCGTGATTGGCCTGCTGCACGCCGGCCTGGTGCGCCTGAACGGCGCGCTGGAAGTCGAGCCTGACCTGGCCGAAAGCTGGGTCATCAGCGACGACGGCCTGACCTATACGTTCACGCTGCGCGAGGGCGCCGCCTTCTCCGATGGCAGCCCGGTCACAGCTGAAGACGTGGTGTGGTCGTTCACGCACGCGCTGGACCCAGCCACAGGCGCATGGACCGGCCCGTATCTGCTCTCGAACATTGCCGGCTCGGATGAGCTGGTCGCGGGCGAGACGACCGAGCTGAGCGGCGTCACCGCCGTCGACGAGCGCACCGTGCAGATCACGGTCAAGCAGCCGTCGGCCTACTTCCTCAGCCAGCTCACCTTCGGCCCCTCGAAGGTCGTCTCCAGCGCAGCCGTGACCGCCAACCCCGACACCTGGGACCAGGCAGCCGTGACCAGCGGTGCCTTCTCGGTGCAGACGTGGAACCGCGGCCAGGGCCTGGTGCTCGTGCCGAATCCGAACTACTGGCAGCCGGCATCACAGATTTCCACGCTCGATATCGTCTTCAACCAGGACAGCGAAACGGCCTTCCAGCTGTTCCGCACCGGCGAGCTGGATATCGTGGGCGGCGCGCAGAACCCGCTTCCCGCGGCGCGCGTGCCCGAAGTGCGCGACACCCCCGACTTTGTCAGCACCAACGCGCTGAATGTGCGCTATGTGGCGTTCAACAACCTGCTGCCTCCGTTTGACAATGTGCTGGTGCGCCAGGCGCTGGCCCATGCCACCGACCGCGAGACGCTGGCCAATGTCGTGCTGGATGGCACGGTGACCGCCACCGACCGCATCATCCCGCCGGGCATGCCCGGTTCTGAAGCCCCGGTCGAGGGACTGGCCTTTGACCCCGCGCTGGCGCAGTCGCTGCTGGCCGAAGCAGGCATCGACCCGGCCACGTTTGAAGTCACGCTGTCGTACGGCGTGGAAGGCGACAACGAGCGCATCGTGACCGTGCTGCAGGCGATGTGGCAGGACAACCTGGGCATCAGCGTCACGCTGGACCCGCTGGAACTGTCCACCTTCAGCTCGCGCCTGAACGACACCTACAATGATCCCGCCAACGGGCTGCAGGCGTATTACAGCGTGTGGGGCACGATTTACCCCGATCCGCAGTACTTCCTGTCGCAGATTCTGCAGACGGACGTGGGCAACAACAACGGCCACTACTCCAACGCCGAATTTGACGCGCTGACGCAGGAAGCCGACGTGATTCCCGACGACCTGGCCCGCCGTATCGAGCTGTACAACCAGGCCGAACAGATCGCCGTCACGGAAGTGGGCTGGCTGACGCTGTTCAACGGCCAGGTGAATGTGCTCGTGCGCGACTGCGTGGAGGGTGTCGAGGTGACCGGCCTGTTCTCGGCCTACGTCGTCCCCGACTACACCGCCCTGCGCGGCTGCCCCGCCTCGTAGGCTGATGACTCGCGGGGGCTGGTGATCGTATCAGCCCCCGCTTCACCCGCCCTATGCTGCGGCTTATCCTCAGGCGCTTCATCAGTCTGCCTTTCGTGATTCTGTCGGTGACGTTTCTCACGTTCATCGTCAGTTACCTCGCGCCCGGCGACCCGATTCTGGCGCTGATGGGCAACCAGCGCGACCCGGAAATCTATGCGCGCCTGCGCACGCTGTACGGCCTCGACCTGCCCTGGTACCAGCAATATGGCGAGTATCTGGGCGGATTATTGCAGGGCGACCTGGGGCTGTCGTTTCGCTTCGCCCAGCGCCCGGTCATTGAGCTGATTCAGGGCGGCCTGCCCGTCTCGTTTGGGCTGGGGCTGACGGCGCTCAGCCTGAGCGTGCTGATCGGCATCCCGCTGGGGCTGGTCGCCGCGCTGTACCACAATACCCCGGCAGAACGCCTCATCATGGCACTAATTCTGGCACTGTATGCCATCCCCAGCTTTGTGCTGATTCCCATTTTGCAGTGGATTAATTACCAGGTGTATCTGGCCACGGGATGGTCGCTGCCCGCAGCGGGCTGGGGCAGGCCAGAGCATTGGGTCATGCCGGTCGTGGTGCTGTCAGCGGCCAGCCTGGGCTATATCGCCCGGGTGACGCGCTCCAGCGTGCGCGAAGTACTGGAGCAGGATTTCATCCGCACGGCGCGGGCCAAAGGCCTGCCCGAACGGCGCGTGCGCTGGACGCATATGTTCCGCAATGCGGCGCTGCCCATCCTGACCGTGATCGGCCCGGCCATCGCCTTTCTGGTGACCGGCGCGTTTGTGGTCGAGTCGCTGTTTTCGATTCCCGGCATCGGCTTTTTATCGGTGCAGGCCATCCAGCAGCGCGACTATCCCGTGATTCAGGGCACGACGGTTATCCTGGCGCTGTCGGTCGTGCTGATGAACCTGGTCACCGACCTGCTGTACAGCGTGGTCGATCCACGCGTGCGGCTGGAGGGCTGACCGATCATGTCTCGCACTCCGCCCAATACCGGCATCGTTCGTCTGCACACGCCCTCTGATATCGCCCCGGCAGCGCCCATCGGGCTGTTCCGGCGGCTGCTGCGCAGCAGGCTCAGCGTGATCAGCCTGCTCGTGTTCGCGCTGATTGTGCTGCTGGCGGCCTTCGGACCGGTCGTGTATACCCAGAGCGCGACGCGGCCGGATTACGCCGCCATCAATGCCATCCCCAGCGCGGAGCACATCCTCGGCACCGACAACCTGGGGCGCGATACGCTGGCGCGCCTGCTGTCTGGCCTGCGCGTGTCGCTGATCGTCGCCCTGTACGTGGAGACGCTGAATATCCTGCTGGGCGCGACGCTCGGCCTGCTGGCCGGATACTACGGCGGCATCCTCGATGTGCTGGTCACGCGCGTGGCCGATATCCTGTTTGCGTTTCCCGGGCTGCTGCTGGCGATTCTGGTCACGGCGATATTCGGCTCCAGCGTGACCGAACAATTCGGCGGCATTGGCCGTCTGATGCTGGTGGCCGGGTCGCTCAGTCTGGTGAGCTGGCCGCTGATGGCGCGGCTGGTGCGCAGCCAGGTGCTGGTGCTGCGCGAGCAGGAATTCGTGACGGCGGCGCGTTCGCTGGGCGCGACCCACCAGCGGATGATCCTGCGCCACATCATCCCCAACGTAGGCGGCATCATCATCGTCGCCAGCACGCTCGATGTCGCCAGCGTGGTGGTCAACGAGGCTGTGCTCAGCCTGCTCGGTCTGGGCATTCAGCCGCCTGATCCCAGCATCGGCAAGATGATTACCGACGCCATCCCCTATCTGGAAACCAATGCGTGGCAGGTCTTTTTCCCCAGCGCCGCCCTGATGCTGATCGTGCTGACCGTCTCATTTCTGGGCGACGGCCTGCGCGAAGCATCCGACCCGCAGGCGCGCTAATCCCGCTTCAGCCCGTCAGAAATTCAGCCAGCACCGCGCTCAGCTCAGCCGGGCGATGCCACGGGATATCGTGAATTGTGTCGTGCATCCACACGACGCGCGCGTCTGCCGCCTGCGTTTCCAGTTCAGCGGCATAGCGCAGCATATCCTCGCCCAGCGTCTCGCCGGGATTGACGGCGTTCACGCTCAGCAGCGGGCAGCGAACGCGGGCATAATAGTCGGTCGGGCGAAATTCCCATAACGCGCGCGAAATCTGCATATTGTTGTCGCGGGTGAGGCGCGCATGCACCTGATTCGGGTCGCTCAGGTCGAAAATCGTCATGGCCAGCGGCTCGGTTTCCGGGCGATAACCGGGGCCTTGCCAGTCACGGATGAGCTGGCGGATATCCTCCACCGTCTTGTTGACATAAGGCGGCGGGGCCAGCCCAATTTCGCCTTCGGCCCAGGTGGGAAACAGGTCCTTCAGCGGGCGGATGCCGCCATCCAGCAGCACGACTTGCACAGCGCGCTCCGGCCGCGTGGCCGCGTAATACAGCGCGGTATACGCCCCCCACGAATGGCCCGCCACGCTGATCGGCTGGCCGGCATAGCCCAGCGCATCGGCCAGCTTGTCCAGGTCGGCAGCGATTGTCTCGAAGTCATAGCCGTGCGAGGGCTTGTCAGACAGGCCGTGGCCGCGCTGGTCTGGCGCAAACACGTGATAGCGCGCCGTCAGCGGCTCCGCAATCAGGTCGAACATGTGGCAGGTGGAGGCCAGCCCGTGCAGCAAAAACAGCGGCGGCAGGCCATCGCCACCCCAGTCGAGCACGTGCAGGGTCAAATCTCCGGTATGAATCTGGCGGCTGGTGGGCATGGTCGCTCGCGTGAGGCTGTGCGGACAAAGAGCCCGTACTGTAGCACACAAACGAAATGCCCCACAGTCCGCTATGCCCCAACCGTAGGGACACGGCCTGCCGTGTCCGGCATCACAAGACCCAATCTCACCCCGTCCACCTCAAACCATGCCCGTTTGCCCGGCCGACGCGAAAGTTCTATCATCCGCACTATGTTGTCGGCACGCCCGCGAGGGCACAGGAGCACATGTCATGGCCACTGCACCGTTGTCTTCACAGCGCGCACCGTTCACGCTCGTCCCCGCCCCGCGCAGCCTCAGCTATGAGGGGGATGGCTTCAGCCTGCCTGCGTCCGGCACGATCGCGCTGCCGTCCCCAGAGCTGATGTTTGAAGGCCAGTGGATTCAGGCGGCGCTGGCAACACACGGCTATACGTACCGGCTGACGCTGGAGGCCGAAAGCGCGGACATCGTGCTCAGCCTGGCCGATGACCTGCCCGCCGAAGGCTATCGGATGGACATCGGGCCGGAAGGTATTCTCATCACCGGGGCGGGCGCGGCGGGCGTGTTCTATGGCCTGTGCACGCTGCGCCAGATGCTGTCATCAGACCCGACGCTGCCCGGCCTAACTATTCAGGATGCGCCAGACTTCCCGCATCGCGGCTACATGCTCGACATCAGCCGCGACCGCGTGCCCACCCGCGCCACGCTGCTTCTGCTCATCGACGAGCTGGCGAGCCTGAAATACAACCAGCTGCAACTGTACATTGAGCACACATTCGCCTATCCCGGCCACGAGGTGGTCTGGCGTCATGCTGACCCGCTGACGCCGGAGGATTTGCTGGTGCTGGATGCGTACTGCCGCCAGCGCCATATCGAGCTGGTGCCCAACCAGAACAGCCTGGGGCATGTGGAACGCTGGCTGAAGCATCCCGGCTACGTGAACATGGGTGAATCCCCCGACGGCTTCCTCGACCATGCGGGCAGACATCGCGGCCCCAGCACGCTCGACCCGAACGATCCGGCCAGCCTGACCTTCATCAGCGGGCTGTACGACACGCTGCTGCCGTACTTCTCCAGCCAGCAGTTCAACGTGGGCTGCGACGAGCCGTGGGAGCTGGGCCAGGGCAAAAGCAAAGACATGGTGGAGGAGCTGGGTGGGCGCGTGTATCTGGACTGGCTGGTGAAGCTGCATACCAACGTGACCGCGCGCGGCCTGAAGATGATGTTCTGGGGCGATATCATCCTCAAATATCCGCAGTTGGTGCCGGAACTGCCGAAAGATGTCATCGTGATGGAGTGGGGCTACGAAAGCACGCATCCGTTTGACGCCAACTGCGCGCATTATGCCAAAGCGGGCATCCCCTTCTACGTGTGCCCCGGCACGTCAAGCTGGAACGCGCTGGTGGGCCGCGCCGACAACGCCATCGGCAGCATCCGCACAGCGGTGGAGGCCGGGCTGAAACACGGCGCGACCGGCGTGCTGGTCACCGACTGGGGCGATAACGGCCACTGGCAGCCGTATCCGGCCTCGTATGTCGGCATCGTGTACGGCGGGGCGGCGTCGTGGTGCTATGAGAGCAGCCTGTCGCTGGACATGGCGGCCGCGCTTGACCACGCCATCTATGCCGATGCGGCTGGCATCATGGGCCGCCTGACGCTGGGGCTGGCCAACTTGTATCACCATGTCGGGCCGGACCACGTCAACGGGCAGGTGCTGGCCTATATGCTGCAGCAGCCCGCCGACGCGCTGGAGACGCATCTGGCCTTCATGCGCGACTGGGGCGCTGCCGATGCCGATGTGCGCCCGGAGACGCTGCGCCGCGTCATCACCGAGATTGACAGCCTGCTGGCGGAGCTGGGCAACGCGCGCATGGCCCGGCCCGATGCCGCGCTGCTGCACGACGAGTGGCGTCAGGCGGCGCTGCTGCTGCGCCACGGGGCGAAGTGGGTGCTGCTGATTCTGGGCGAACCAGACAACAGCGCGTCTGACCTGCTGGATGAGCTGGAAGGCCTGCTGGTGCAGCAGCGCATGGCGTGGCTGGGGCGCAGCCGTCCCGGCGGACTGGAAGACAGCATGCGCCGCTTCGAGGGGCTGCGTTCGGAGTACCTGGCGCTGCTGTAGGGTGGGGGCCTGCCGTTAACGGCTCACGTCGTCTATGATCCGTTTGAAACAGCGAACAGGACGACGTTATTCAGTCGGGTACGCTCATCAAGCGTCCAGCCGTTCGTAACTGCGGCGGCGCGCACGGCTTCTTCACCATTAGCCAGCAGCACCCATACCACTGGTGACTGTGTCAGCAGGTCGGTGATCTGTGTATAGGTTTCCGGAGTGTTGCCTGCAAGGAAAACCTCCGTGCTGCTGGCTTCATCTGGCGCATAATGAAGAAAGAGCCAAATAGCATAATCAAGTACAACAATCGGCTCACCAAACCCACGCATCGAGCGAAGTGTGCTGATTGCGCCGCGTACATTATCAAAGCCTTCATGCCTGTAGTAGGCAGTATAAGTCTGCCATGTTGCTGTGCTTACCAGCACAAGCACGCAAATCAGCGCAGCGCGCCGCAGGCGAACCTCGCGGATGGCGGCCAAGCCATAGTGAAAGGCGAATCCACAGCACAGCATCACCGGCACCGCCAGAAAAGCCGTCTGGCGATTGGGAATGTACGGATACAGATCCAGCACACCCGCCACAGCCGTGAGCACAAAAGGCAGCACAAGCAGCGCCCGCCATTCCCAGCGCAGGCGAACTGTCAGTACAGCCAACGCGCCAAAAAAGGCTGGGATTACAAACACACCAATATCCCAGGTGCGTCCGAAGATTCCCGAACCTAACGATGACTGAAAGATGTTCACTGTGCCATTCAGTAGAAACGGAATCAGCGTATGTACGTCCTGATTCCAGTAGCCTCCAGCCAGATAAGAATCACTGGCGAAACCGCCCGGCTGCATCTGGATGCGGAAAGACAGGAAGTAGACACTGACTGCGCACGCAGCCCAGACAGCAAAAGCAGTTCCGGTAAATGCCCACAACCGTCGGTCGGAGCGATGGATGAGACAGCGAATGAGCATGATGAGCGAGATGCTGCCAAGCACCAACGCCAGCCCATACTGCATGAAAATAGCAATGCCCCCAAGGACAATCAGCGCCAGACCGGATGCGCGCGCGCCAGTGCGCAGCCAGCGGCTGGCCGCCAGCAGCAGCAGGGCACAGAGCAGCATCGACCATGAGTATTCGCGTACATATTGTGAGAAAAATGTCGCAGACAGCGATACGGCAGCAACCAGTGCTGCGAATATCGCTCCTGTCTGCGAGACATATTCACGTGCGAGGCGATACATCGCGGGGATAAAGAGCATCCCGGCAACAAACGACCACATGCGTGCAATTATCTCCGCATTGCCCAACCCAGTCGTCGCCGTGACCATCAGAGCATATAGAGGCGGGGCGCTGTTTCTAATTGCATTACTCTCCAAAACAGTGGACAGACTGCCAGCACTGCTGATGTCGTACAGAACGACTTCGTCAAGCACCATCCAGCGCGTGCCCAGAGTGTGCAACCGCAAGGCCGCACCAAGCAGCGTGATCAGACCGATGTAGAAAAGTGGGGAGCGTAGTAGAGGATCCAAAATACGTATAGCTGGCGCCAGCAAACCATGGACATCACGTGAAAGAGCTGGAGTGACTAAACAGCCTGTGATAAGCAGGGCAAGCGCCCATACAACCGGATGCAAGACAGCGATGCGGACAGGCAATGTGTAGATGGCCTCAGAGCCATCCAGAAATACAACGCGAAGAGAAGGCGGCGCATCAAATCGACAAACTATCTGCGCTCCCACGCCGACAACACCCTGACCATTCAAGTACAGTTCACGGATGCCCTCTACCTGCCACGAGATTTCCAGACAGTCTGACGTAAAAATCACAAGGTCGGTTGGGGCTTCAAAACGTACAGTTGCTGCACCACGCACATCGGTTACCACCACAGCCGGGCGCACCAGAAAAAACAATGCCAGGATAATCGCGGCTGCACCCACACAGACCCGAAATATGATCGCTGATGACCGCTGTGCCTTGAAACCCATGCCTTCATCCTGACGAGTGCAGCACTACTGAATTATTACGTTGACGATAACCCAAATCGCCGCGCTTGCATATCCCGAGCGGCATTCATGCATTCCTCTGGCAACGCCATCGAAAATAATGCTATATTGGTATAGACCAGTCTTATTGCCTATCCATATGCGGGAAAAGCCGCTATTTTGCGCGCTTTACGGCGAGGCTGAGCCTGTTGGTCTATACCTGAAAACGGGAAAATTCATGAAACCTGTTGTGATCGGCCTCGACATCGGCGGCACCAAGCTGGCGGCACACCTGACCGATGGCACGCCGTGGTCGCTGGCCGAGACAGCGCGCCCCACGCCCGCCGCCGTCCGGCCGAACGTGCTGGTTGGGCTGTCAGCGGGCAGCGAGGCACATGCGGCGGCGCTGGCAGCCGGGCGCGCTGCCCTGCTGGCCGAGGCGATCGACCTGTGCCAGTCTTTAATGGCGACCGCCCGCGAACATGACCTGCACGTGGCGGCCATCGGCATCGGCAGCGCCGGCCAGATCGACCCGGTCAGCGGCGACGTGCTGGATGCCAATGACAATCTGGTGGGCTGGCGCGGGACGCCGCTGGCCCGGGCGGTCAGCGACGCCTGCGGCGTACCCGTCGCCGCGGAAAACGATGTGCGTGCGATGGCGCTGGGCGAAGTGACGCACGGGGCCGCCCGCGGGCTGAAAAATGTGCTGTGCATCACGGTTGGCACGGGCATCGGCGGAGCATTGGTGCAGGACGGACGCATCTGGCACGGGCCGCACTTCAGCGCTGGCGAGATCGGTTACCTGTACGCGGGCGCGGGCGAGACCATCGAGACGCTGTATGCCGGGCCGTCGATTGCGCGGCGTTATTCCGGGCAGCATGCGCGCCACGCCCCGCTCACGCTGGTGGAAATTGCCTCGCGCGCCGAGGCCGGAGACGCGGCCTGTGCCCAGGCGATTACAGCAGCGGCCCACGACCTGGGACAGGTGCTGGCGCCGGTGTTCGCGCTGCTCGACCCCGAAGCCGTGGTCATCGGCGGCGGCGTGCCCGAAATTGGCCCGCGCTGGTGGGACCCGTTTATCGCCTCGGTACGTGCTGTGCCCGTGCGCGGCGCACAGCATATGGACATACTTCGCGCGGCGCTGGGCCCGCGTGCCGGCATGATCGGCGCGGGCGTATTGGCCGCACACAAGGCAGGAATCGCATGAAAATAGCCGTTATTCCGCTGGACGAACGCCCTGTCAACACGCGCTACCTGCGCATGGTCGCCGACATCGCCGGCCTTGACCTGGCGCTGCCCCCGGCAAATGCGCTCAGCCATTTGCGCCAGCCCGCCCGCCAGGATGCCCTGACCGACTGGCTTGCCGGGCAGTCGGGGCAGGCCGACCAGCGCATCATCTCGGTCGAGTCGTTTGCCTATGGCGGGCTGATTCCCTCGCGCATCAGCGATGCATCGCCGCTGGACGTGATGTCCAGCCTGGCGCGCCTGGAAGGCCTGCCGCGCCTGCCCACGACTGCCTTCAACGTCATCACGCGCATCCCCGATGCGAACGACGCCATCGAGGAGCCGGCATACTGGGCGCAGCACGGCCGACGCCTGCACCGCTATTCGCAGCTCATGCATCGCCAGCAGGCCGGACAGCCCGTTTCTGATGAACTGGACGCGCTGAGTGCCGCGCTGCCGCCAGACATCGTGCACGACTTCACAGCGCGCCGCCTGCGCAACCACATGGTCAATCTGAACCTGCTGCACATGGCATCACGCGGGCTGTTTGACCTGCTCGTCATCAGCAGCGACGACACCAGCGAATTTGGCATGGGATCGCAGGAGAAAGCCTGGCTGCGCACATGGGTTGGCCGGCTGGGGCTGGGCGAGGACCGCCTGCTGATGTATCCCGGCGCGGACGAAGTGGGCTGTGTGCTGATGATGCGCGCCGCCCTGACTGGCCGTCCGACGCCGACCTTTTATGTGCATTACGCGATTGACGCCGACCGGGCGCGCATCGCCCCGTACGAGGACAGCCCGGTGGCGGTCACGGTCGAGCGGCAGATTCGTGCGCTGGGCGGCCGCGTGGTGGACGAGATTGAGCAGGCGGACTTCATCGTCGCGGTCAATCCGCCGTCCGGCATCGGCCAGGAATACGACCCGGAAGCCGAACATTTCGCGTCTGAGCACGCCCGCCGCGCCCCCTTCATGGAGGCGTTTGCCGGGCAGATTGCCGCATGGGCGGCCGACGGACGGCGCGTCATCGTGTGCGACGTGGCCTACCCCAATGGGAGCGACCCGGACCTGATCGCGCATCTGCTGGCCGGGACCGACCTGCGCCGTCTGGCCGCGTATGGCGCGTGGAACACGGCAGGCAATACCATCGGCGTGGCGCTGGCGCAGGGCGTGGCGTCGTCGCTGGTGGCCGGTCCGGATGCCGAAAAAGCGCAGACGCGTTTCCTGCTGCATCGCTTCATCGAGGACTGGGGCTATCAGCATCTGGTGCGCCAGCGCACGCGTGACTGGCTGGAGGCGACAACCGGCCGCCGCGACACCACGCCAGACAATCAGGCCGAGGCGATAGCCCACATCCATGCCGATCTGTCCGCGCTGCTGCCTCAACTGGGCGCGCTGGCCGAGGGCTGGCGCATCACCCGCGTCTCGCTGCCATGGAACCGCACCTTCGAAGTCGATTTTGACCTGGAGCACGGCTCATAATGCGCGAGATGCAGGCAGACATCGCCATCATCGGCGGGGGGCTGGGCGGCGTCGCGGCTGAAGAACCGGCCTCGGCGCTGAATGCCGTGCTCACGGAAGAAGCGCGCTGGGTCGGCGGACAGCTCACATCCCAGGGCGTCTCCGCGCCCGACGAGCACGCCTATATCGAGTTTTTTGGCGCGACACGGCATTATCTGGCGCTGCGCCAGAGCATCCGCGAGACCTATCGCCAGCGCGAACACGCGCCAGAGGTGATGGCCGAGAGCGTGCTGGGGCCGAACATACCGCTGAACCCCGGCAACGGCTGGGTGAGCCGCCTGTGTTTTCTGCCTGAACGGGCGGTCGGGCTGCTGGCCGAAACGCGCGCCCGCAGGCTGATCGGCTGGCGGCCAGTCTCGGCGGAAAGCGACGGCGACCAGGTGCGTGCCGTCATCCTCGAAGATGCTGCCGGCGAACGCGTCCGCGTGAACGCGCGCATCTTCCTCGACGCGACCGAAACCGGCGAGCTGCTGCCGCTGACCGGGACGCCGTTTGTCACCGGGGCCGAGTCGCGCGCGGACACAGGCGAGCCGCACGCATTGGAGGCAGCGCATCCGGAACAGGCGCAGGGATTCACCTACTGCTTTGCCGTGGAGTACTGCCCCGGCGAGTCGCATGTTATCGCGAAACCGGACGGCTACGAGGCCTTCCGCGATGGCCAGCCGTATACGCTCTCGCCCATCGGTCGCGACGGCCAGCCGGTCGTCTACCGCATGTTTGCGCACAGCGCGTCGGGCAACCTGCCCTTCTGGTCATATCGCCGCCTGCATGACGGGACGCTGCTGGGCGGGCGCGATATCGCGCTCATCAACTGGATCAGCAACGATTATCACGGCGGCGACCTGCTGACCGCCTCGCCTGAAGACCGCGCCCGTTACCTGGACGAGGCCAAACGCCTGTCGCTCGGCTTTCTGCACTGGCTGCAAACCGAATGCCCGCGCGACGACGGCGGCACCGGCTATCCGGAATTCAAGCTGCGGCCAGATGTGATGGGCACCGATGACGGCCTCGCGCAGATGCCCTATATCCGCGAATCGCGCCGCATCGTCCCCATGACGCGCATCGTCGAGAGCGACATCACGGCCGAATTTAACACCGGGGCGCGCGCGCGCCACATGCCCGACAGCATCGGCATCGGCTGGTATGCGATGGACCTGCACCCGTGCGTGGGCAGCCCGACGACCAGCATGTACGCGCCCACGCGCCCGTTTCAGATTCCGCTGGGCGCGCTGATCCCTGAGCGCGGCGGAAATTTACTGGCGGCCTGCAAGAATATCGGCACGACGCACCTGACCAACGGCGCGTATCGCCTGCATCCGATCGAATGGGCGATTGGCGAGGCGGCCGGCACCCTGGCGACCTTCTGCCTGCTGGAAGGGCTGACGCCCGCGCAGGCCGCTGCCGACCCGTGGCAGACGTGGCGCTTGCAGGCGCGGCTGGTCCGGCGCGGATGCCCCATATTCTGGGCGACCGATGTGCCGATCGGGCATCCGGCCTTTGTGCCGACGCAGCTGCTGCTGGCCCGCGGCATTATCACGCCCGGCAGCCCGCGCTGGCATCAGTTGGACATTGGTATAGACCAACCCCTCGGTGATAGTATTGACCTGCGGCGGCTGTCGGCGCTGGCCCACGAGCTGAATGCCCGTGTCGGCGCGCAGCGCGTCGCCTTGCATCAGATCACAGCGGACACCTCATGGCGTGAGGTGTGCCGTATGTTTGAGCGTGTATTGGCTGAAGCTTTATTGTGAAGAAGGGATGTGTCGGATGCAAGTCGAGGCATTTTTAAGCCGGGTGCGTGGCCGGCTGATCGTCTCGTGCCAGGCGCTGGAAGATGAGCCGCTGCACGGGTCGCACATCATGGCGCGCATGGCGCTGGCCGCCAAGGTGGGTGGCGCTGCCGCCATCCGCGCCAACAGCCCCGAAGATGTGCGCGCCATTCGCGCGCTGGTGGACCTGCCGCTGATCGGGCTGTACAAAGATGGTGACAGCGGCGTGTATATCACCCCCACAGTCGATCATGCGCTGCAGGTGGCCGATGCTGGCGCGGATATCGTCGCGCTGGATGCCACCGGGCGTCCGCGTCCGAATGGCGATTCGCTGGAAGCGCAGATCGCGGCCGTGCACAGCCGGGGCAAGCTGGTGCTGGCCGATGTCTCGACGCTGGACGAGGCGCTGGCCGCCCAGGCGCTGGGGGCAGACCTGGCCGCGCCGACGCTGTCCGGCTATACCGACTACAGCCCGCAGCTGGAAGGCCCCGATTACGCGCTCATCCAGATGATGGTGCGGCACCTGTCTATTCCAGTCATCGCCGAGGGGCGCGTGCGCACGCCTGAAGAAGCCCGGCTCGCCCTGGAATACGGCGCGGCAGCCGTCGTGGTTGGCTCTGCCATCACCCGCCCGCAGGTGATAACTGAGCAGTTCGTTAAAGGTCTAGCAAAAGATATTTGACGAAAATAAAAGACTGGTCTATAGTCTTTTCATACCGGTATAGACCAGTTGAATTTTATGTCAAATGTTTTGAATTTTCTGCGCCTCACCCCCGATTCGACGCTGCCCCTGTATCAGCAGATACAGGATAACCTGCTGCAGCTCATCGACAGCAACCTGCTGAACACAGGTGATCCGCTGCCGTCAGAGCGCCAGCTCAGCGAGGTCTATGGCGTCAACCGCATGACCGTGCGCCAGGCGCTGGACGGGCTGGTGCGCAAGGGCGTGGTGGATCGGCGCCAGGGCACCGGCTCGTTCGTGGCCAGCTTCAAGCCGTTTACGCCTACGGTGGTCGGTTTCAGCCAGCGCATGCACGAAGCGGGCATGAATCCGTCGTCGCGCCTGCTGCACCGCGAGGTCATCACCCCTGAGCCGCTGATCGCCCACCGCCTGCATCTGAAGCCGGATGACCGCGTCATCATGCTCAAGCGGCTGCGCCTGCTGAACGACGAGCCGCTGATGATCGAGACGTCGTACCTGTCGTACGGCATGTTCCCCGGCCTGATGCAGGCCGATGTGGAAAATGAAAGCCTGTATCGCGTCCTCAAAAATGACTATGGCCTGGTGGTGCAGGAAGCCGAGCACACCATGGAGCCCACGCTGCCCAATGCCTACGAGGCCTATAACCTGGGCGTGCCGATGAATGCGCCGGCCATGCTGGTGCGGGTGGTGGCCTATTCAGCCGACAACATCCCGATTGAAATGTCCAAGGCGGTGGTGCGCGGGGATCGCTGCCGCTATTTCTTCCGCGTGAACACGCGCATCCCCATCATGGATTAGGTGGATCTCACTGCTCGATGGCAGGTGAAGGCTTCACACAGGGTTCGGCAGAGGCCGGGAAAGGAAGGCACGCATTTTACTGAGGCGTCACACGGATGAGGATTCATTACCGTTTCAGTCGTAAGCAAGACCACGTACGATTTTGGAGGAAGTTAGACAAATGAAGAAACTGCTCGTTGCCCCCTTACTGATGCTGGCCGCAGCCATGGCGATTGCCCCGGTGGCCGCCCAGGAACGTGAAGACCGCCCCAACCGTGACCTGTCGGGTAATTTCTGGAGCCCGACCGAAGAAGACTATGCGCGCTGGCGCGTGATCGATGGCGTGGAAGATGGCGCCACCATCCGCTTCTGGCCGTGGGCCCTCACCCCTGACTTTGAAGATTATCTGAACCAGATCATCGCCAACTTTGAAGCAACCTATCCTGGCGTGACCGTGGTGCTGGAAGGCCAGCCTGCCGCTGGCGCACGCGACAATATCCGCAACAGCTTTGCCGCTGGCAACCCCGCTGACGTCATCAACATGAGCGACGGCTGGGTTGCGGAATTCGCCGAAGCCGGCGTGCTGCTGAACACCGATGAAGCGCTGGGCGCAGCGTATCCCGAGCTGCGCGAAGAATATGTGGACGGCGCGTGGGAGAAGGTGACGTTTGAAGGCGTGACCTATCACCTGCCGTGGTACCTGGCCTTCTCGAACGTGATGGCGGTCAATGGCCTGATCGCTGAAGAACTGGGCATCGCCGCTGAAGACATCCCCACCACCTGGGCCGACGCCTATCAGTTTGCCTGCGATGTGCGCGAACAGAGCGGTGGCGCTTACTATGCCTATTCGTTCCCGTGGGGCGAGCTGGCTGGCCTGGGCGTGCTGAACACCTTCATCGGTGAAGGCATCCCCGTGTACAACGAAGACCGCAGCGCTGTCGTGTTCAACGAAGACCCGGCCGCGGCTGCCATCCTCGATGAATACAAGCGCCTGCTGGACGAAGACTGCATCCCCCGCGTCAGCCTGACCGACGATGTGCGCGACATGATCGACTCGTTCAGCCAGGGCGAAATCCTGCTGCTGCAGACCGGCCCGCAGCTGTTCCGCCTGGTGGAAGAAAACAACCCCGAAGTGTTCGAGAGCCTGTTCCTGGGCCAGCAGTTCGTGGGCGCGGCCAACATCACCAGCATCGGCGGCGTGCAGACGCTGGCGATCCCCGCCTCCACCCAGTATCCGAATGCCGCGCTGGCGTTTGCCCAGTTCGTGACCAACGCCGACGTGCAGACCGCCTTCTCGCGCGAAGTGCCGATCTATTCGTCCAACCTGGTCAGCTATGAGGATCCGTTCTTCACCGAAGGCGGCCCCTCGCTGACCGACCAGCTCCGTCCGCTGGCGGGCGAGTACTTCAGCACCGCCGTCAATACCGGCATCCTGGACTTCCCGCAGCTGGCGGAAGTGGAACAGATCGTGCTGGGCGAATTCCAGGCCGCACTGCTGGGTGTGAAGTCCTCGCAGGAAGCCCTGGACGCGATGGCCAGCCGCATCAACGCCATCCTCGCGGCCCAGTAACACCCGTTACAGGCTTTTCCGTGGGGCGAGCATTCGCCTTGCCCCACGGTCTGTGCGGGTGGCCCGGGAGATGATTTCCCCGTCCGCCGCCCGCACAGGCGCTGCTGATTCCCAAACACTGACAACGCACGCGAGAAATTACATTCCAAGACAGGGACGTGACCATTGGCCGCCAACACCTTGTTAAGCAACGAAGAACTGGAACGGGGCAGGCGTGCGCGCAGTGTGCGCAAGCACATCACGGCTTATGGCTTCCTGGCGCCTGCTTTCGCATTCCTGATCGTGTTTTTGTTTATCCCGCTGATCGTGGCGATTTACCTCAGCTTCACCCGCTATGACCTGCTGACCAGCCCGGAATGGGTGGGCTTTGCCAATTACGAGACGCTGTTTCAGGACCCGCTGTTCTGGCAGGGCCTGCGCAATTCTTTTATCTACCTGAGCGTCACTCCCATCCTGATCGTGCTGTCGATCTCGCTGGCTATTGTCGTCAACCGGCGACTGCGCGGCGTGTATATCTTCCGCACGATTTACTACATCCCGGCGGTCACCTCGGTGGTGGCCGTGGGCATGATCTTCGAGTTTGTGTTTGCCGAGCCGGCTGGCCTGCTGAACGGCGTGCTGACGTCGCTGGGCATCATCGACGCGCCCATCAACTTCCTCACGCATCCAAATTCCACGCTGGTCTCGATCATGCTGGTGACGATCTGGCGCGGCATCGGCTTCTATATGATCGTGTTCCTTGCCGCGCTCCAGTCGGTGCCGGAGGAGCTGTATGAGGCGGCCGCGCTGGATGGCGCCAACCGCTTCCAGCAGCACTGGCACATCACCGTGCCCGGCATCCGCCCGTCGATCATCTTCGTGGCCATCATCTCGTCGATTTCCGCGCTGAAGGTGTTCGAGGAAATCTGGGTGATGACCGACGGCACCGCCGGCCTGCTGGACAGCGCGCTGACGCTGATGTTCTACCTGTACCGCCAGGCCTTCACCAACCTGGAGATGGGCTATGCGGCGGCTATCGCGGTGGTGTTCTCGATCATCACCGTCGTGTTTTCCCTGCTGAATCTGCGTTATCTGGAGCGCAACAACCATGAACCTGAGCAGCCCTAAGACCGCCGACATCGCGCTGGCCGCGCCACCCCGCGTCCGGAAACCCCGCGGCCGCTGGCTGGGAAAAACCGGCTGGTACACCATCATGGTGCTGTTCGGGCTGGTGACCGCGGTGCCCTTCCTGTGGACGGCGCTGATGAGCGTGCGCCCGAACTCGGCCAATGTCTTCCGTGCCAATCAGCCGCCGGAAATCATCCCCTATCCCGGGCTGATCGGCTGGGGCGAAGGCCAGCGCACCGCGACACAGGAAGGCAGCTACACTGCCCTGCCGTGGGACGGCACCCTGCCGGAAGGCACCGGCCTCGGCTGGTGGCGCGACTATGGCGACCAGAATGAGCTGCTGCTGGGCACCACGCTCAGCCAGTATGCCTTCCCGGCCACGACCGCCAATTACTATCGCGTGTGGACCGATGTCAATCTGCCGCGCTATATCTTCAACAGCCTGGTCGTCGCCTTTTCGGTGGTCACGCTGCAACTGCTGACGTGCTCGCTGGCCGCGTATCCGCTGGCGAAAATGCGCTTCAAAGGGCGAGACACGGCGTTTTACCTGATTCTGGCGACGCTGGTCTTTCCCGACCAGCTCACGCTGATTCCTACCTTCATCATGTCGGTCAATATTTTTGGCTTTGCCGACACGCTGCACGGGCTGATTATCCCGTTTGGCGCGAATGCGTTCGGCATCTTCCTGCTGCGCCAGACGTATCAGTCGATCCCCAACGAGATTATGGAGTCGGCGCGCATCGACGGGGCCAGCGAGTTCGGCATCTGGTGGCGCATCCTGCTACCGCTGATTCGCCCCGGCCTGGCGACGCTGGCGATTTTCAGCTTCGTCGGCTCGTGGAACAGCTTCCTGTGGCCGCTGCTGATGCTGCGCAATGAGGCGATGTTCACGCTGCCGGTCGGCCTGGCCTTCCTGGAAGGCGCGTTCACCGGCAACCTGCGCACCGTGGCGGCCGGCGTGATGGTGGCCACCGTGCCGATCATCCTGCTGTTCCTCGTCTTCCAGCGCCAGTTTATCCGCGGCCTGTCAGGCGCGGTGAAGGGGTGAGGGGAGAGAGCGTTAAAAGTTAAAAGGCGAAGGTAGGGACAACGCCCGCGTTGTCCGCTGCCCCTTTACCTCGCGCATTCGGCGGACGAGGCGGGCCTCGTCCCTACGGCGAAACATGATTCTGTAGGGACAACGCCCGCGTTGTCCGCTGCCCCTTTACCTCGCGCATTCGGCGGACGAGGCAGGCCTCGTCCCTACGGCGAAACATGATTCTGTAGGGACAACGCCCGCGTTGTCCGCTGTCCCTTTACCTCGCGCACTCGGCGGACGAGGCGGGCCTCGTCCCTACCCATTCGGGCCCGCACCTCGTAGGGACAACGCGGGCGTTGTCCGTTATCCCGGCGAAAGCAAAATACAGATACCTCATAGCATGTGTGATTAGCTTCCATCAAAAGGGCAGGCCTGACCAGACCTGCCCCTTTTTGCCTTTTAACTTTCCCCTTTTAACTGCTTCCCCGCCCTACTGATATCCCGGCAGCCAGTCGCCGTGCGCCTCGATCAGGTCGTCCACCAGATTGTGGATCTGCTCCAGCGACAGCTCGGCGGCGGTGTGCGGGTCAAACATGGCGGCGTGATAAATGTGGTCGCGGCGGCCGGTCAGCGCGGCTTCCACGGTCAGCGCCTGCACGTTGATATTCGTCTGCATCATAGCGGCCAGCTGGGGCGGCAGCGCGCCAATCTTGGTGGGCTGGAGGCCGTTCTTGTCAACCAGCACCGGCACTTCCACGCAGCAGCCGTTCGGCAGATTATCGATCAGGCCGTCGTTGCTGACGTTGCCGTAAATCACGCGCGGCGTGCCCGTCTCCAGGCTGTGGATGATGCCGGAGCCGTATTCCACGCTGCGCTTCACTTCAATCGCCGAGCCGCTTTCCAGCTCCTGGCGCTGCTGTTCCCAGTCCGCGATCTGGTTCTCGCAGCGGCGGATGTACTCGTCCAGCGGAATGTTGAATTCTTCGATCATGTCCGGGCGGTCACGCTTGATGAACCACGGCGTGTACTCGCTGAAGTGCTCGCTGCTCTCGGTGACAAAATAGCCGAGGCGCTTGAACATCTCATAGCGCACGCGGTTGGTTGCGGGCACGCGACCTTCCTCGATTACCTGGCGGATGAGCGGATACAGGTCCTCGCCGTTACGCTCGAACTTCAGGTAGTAGGCGACATGGTTGATGCCCGCCACGATGTAGTTGATTTCTTCCACCGGGACGCCGATATCGGCGGCCAGCTCGCCAGCGGTGTGGGGCACGCTGTGGCACAGGCCGACCGTCTTGATCTTGGTGGCGCGGTTGATGGCCCAGCAGTTCATCGCCATCGGGTTGACATACTGGAGGAAGGTCACATCCGGGCACAGTTCTTCCATGTCGCGGCACATATCCAGCAGCACCGGAATCGTGCGCAGGCCGCGCATGATGCCGCCGATGCCCAGCGTGTCGGCGATGGTCTGGCGCAGGCCGTATTTCTTCGGCACTTCAAAGTCAACCACAGTGCTGGGCTTGTAGCCGCCCACCTGAATCATGCAGATGGCATAGTCGGCCCCATCGAGGGCTTCGCGGCGGTCGGTGGTGCTGGTGATTGTCGGCTTCGCATCCAGCGCCTCAGCCACCTTGTGCGCCACAATGTTCGAGGTCTTCAGGCGGTTCTCGTCGATGTCAAACAGCGAGATGTCGCTGTGGGCCAGTTCGGGGAATCCGAGGATGTCGCCGAGCAGGTTTTTGGCAAACACCGTGCTCCCTGCGCCGATAAAAGTGATCTTGGGCATAGATAGGGTCCTTTCACGAACGGGTGATGATGATTGAAGGGCGATGGTTCTGGATTGCGCTGCGTCACGACGCCATCCGGCCAGCGCACATCCAGCGGCGCGAAAGCCAAAGCAGCAGGCGGGCAGCGCCTGATTCGTACCTATGAGGCGAGTGAGGCCAGCCTAATTCTACTTGCAGGCTGGCCCTGCCGCACAGTCCATTTTCAGGCAGGCTGGCCGGAAATTCAGGCATCTGTACAGACGCCCATGCACGCAGCGCTTATACCCTCAGCGCCCCGCGAAAGCCACGGGATGCGTAATACGATTCCGCCCCGTTGTGATACATGAACACCGTGTTGTAGCGGCGGTCACCAAAAATCGCGCCGCCCAGTTTTCTGATCTCCGGTGGAGTTTTCAGCCAGCTCGATGTTTTGGTATCGAATTTCCCAAGCGTTTGCAGCTCCCGATACTGGTCTTCCGTCAGAATCTCGATGCCGATGTCAGCGGCCATATCCAGCGCATTATTCTTGGGCTTGGCTTCTTTCCTCGCGTCCAGCGCCTGGCGGTCATAGCAAAAGCTTCTGCGGCCGTCCGGGCTTTCGGGGGAGCAATCGCAGAAGATGTATTCGCCTGTCTCCCGGTCACGACCGATGACATCCGGTTCACCGCCGGTGCGCTCCATTTCAGAGAGTGACCATAGTTTTGCCGGGCTGGCCTCCAGCTTTGTCTGGATAGCCGCCCACTCAAGGCCAGGATGGTGCTGCATGTTCTTCTCAAAACGCATCTTCAGCGTGGTCAGCAGGTCGTCACGCTGTTCAGGCGACAATTCTCTCTTAGTTTCCATGGAATCCCTCTGGGCCAGGCAGGATAAAGCCGGTCAGCACTATGACTATGATAATGCTGTTTCGGTCGCGTTGAAACCGGATGCAGCACCCCACCAGCGTACTGCATTCCCATTGCGCCCACCTTGGAGCCAGAGCCGACCTTCGACTGCGGCCCGCTGGCCTGCGTGGTGGCGCCGGTGTAAACAGGTCAACTGCCGCTTATCAGTCAGATAACACAGTAGCCCGTGGGGATGATGACCCGCCACGGGCTGCTGTGTTTTCAGGTCAGGCAGGAAGCACTCTGTTTGCCCCGGGTTACTGCGTAAACAGGCAAAGAGTAGCAGCAGGAACATGCGCTATCCTCGCACACGCCGTTCGCGCCTTAAGAATTACAGCCGCAGGTCACTAAGTGTTTACGCCAGAAGATTAATGATTCATGCGCGTATTTGCATAAACACTTTACGAAATTTATAACTTAATTTCATATTGGATCAGCATCATCTGTATGGAGATAACGTTCGGTTGGTTTAACAGGAGCCGCTATGGAGACTGTCACTGCATCCCGCTGGGTCACGCTGAGCGGGGCAACCAACGTACGCGACCTGGGCGGCTATCAGGCCGACACAGGGATAACCCGCTGGGGGACGTTGTTCCGGGCTGATGGCATGCACCGCCTGAACGAAGACGACCAGCGCGCGCTGATCAACCGGGGCGTCCGCACGATGATCGACCTGCGCCATGCCAGCGAGATTGCAGCACAGCCAAATGTGTTTGCGCGCTCGTCAGACGTGCGCTACCTGAATATCCCCATCCTGCGGGCCGTGCATGCCACCCCGGACGCATCGCAGATTCCAGACATGGCCACCATCTATCGATACTTTATTGACGAATGCCAGGCAGGGCTGTCCGAGACGCTCAGCGCGATTGCCGATGCTGACCAGGGTGCGGTGGTGTTCCACTGCACGGCCGGCAAAGACCGCACTGGCGTGGTGGCGGCACTGCTGCTGGGGCTGGCGGGCGTAGGGCATGACGACATTGCCGACGACTATGCGCTGACGGCCGAGGCGATGCAGCACCTGCTGCCCCAGATGATGGAGCAGGCCAAACAGAATGGCAGCACGGAAGTGCTGAAACGCCTGCTCTCCAGCAACCGCGAAGATATGCTCGACCTGCTGGCCTATACAGAGCAGCGTTACGAAAGCATCCCTGCCTATATCCGTCAGCTGGGGCTGAGTGACGCGCAGCGTGCCCGCCTGCGGGGCCGCCTGCTTGACCAGCCCTGAACATAAACAAGCGGGGCGCATCGACTCATCACGATGCGCCCCGCTGTGTGTCGTGACAGCTTATTCGTCCTGCGTGGGCTGGGTGGTGCGCGTGCGCGCCATCTGGTGCACCAGCGACAGCCAGCGCGCAAAGGCGATGCCATCCTGCTGGGTGTGGATATGCGCCATGCCCGCGCGGATGACATCGGCAAAGTGGCCGTGCCCGCGCTTGTCCAGCTCCTCGGTCAGGTCTTCGGGATACTTGCGCAGGGACTCCAGCGTGGCCTTTGACGCCGCGTAGGCGATGCGCCCCAGCATGTCCACCTTGACGCCATGGTCAAGCGCCTGCACTGCCATCGCCACCACCCCGACGCCCTGCAGCTCTGGCGTCAGCCGGCCATCTTCCCCGCGAATGCCGCTGTCGAACAACTGCAACAGGTCGAGATCGCGCTGCTCCTGAAGGGTGTAATCGCGGAACGCATCGATTGGCATGATTAGTCTTCTTCCGCCCGGGTGGGCTCATCGACTGCCGTGAGCATCGTGTGATTGCTGGGCAGGTTGAGCGTGCTGTTACGCAGGTCTTCTTCGGTGCGCCAGACCGTGCTGCCAGCCCACACGTCGTGAATCTGAATGCGATTCTGCGCCCAGTTCAGCGCGACCACGTAATGCGCGGTGTCGCCCACCGAGCCGCCCACCACGATAGGGACATGGATACCCTGCGTCAGATTGGTCTTCAGCACGTCAATCGCCTCGTTCAGCGTGATGGCCGTGCCGATGATCTTGGTGGTGAAGGTCAGGCCGGTGGTGCCTGCCAGCGCGTTCATATCTTCTTCCACCCACGCGCCGCCGGTGGGATTGCTGCGGTCCGTGGCGGCATTGCCCGTGCCTTTGTCGGCGTGGCCCTGCAGGATGGCATTCTGCTCATCAGACATGACCGAGTTGGGCGAATTTTCGGGGTTGGACTTGGCATCATCCACGGCCGTATCCACCGGGCCGGCGGAATGCAGCGCCAGCGCGTAAATCGGGTCGGCCTGCGCGCGGATAAGCTGAAGCGATGTCGGGCCGCAGCTGTTGCCAAACTGCTGCTGAATGCCGGTGCCTGTCTCGCCTTCCTCGGTCGCCTCATCAACGACGTTCAGGTTCTGGATCATCCAGCGCTCACCCAGGCCGTTGATGGTATCGGCAAATTCCTCGACCTCGTCAATGGTGTGGCCGGCCGACAGCGCCTTGCAGATGAAGGCAAATTCCATATCGCTGTTGGCATTGCCCAGGATGATGCGGAAGCGGTCGTAGGCGTCGTCTTCCATGCGGTTGACGGCCCCTTCGATGCGCCCGGCCTGGAAAGTCGTCAGCACATTCGGCTGAATCTGGGCCGAGATGCGCGCGCGGTCAGCCCGCGTCCAGCGGAAAATCGCGCCTTCGACATCGGTCACCACCTCGTCGATGAAATCGCTGATGGTGTCCCACAGCGACTGGCCCTCTTCTTCGCTCTCGGCTTCCGCTTCTTCATAGATGTCGTCAGAGTCAGAGCCGCCCAGGCCCACCGCTTCGAGGATGTCGTCGATGATGCTGGTGCTTTCCTCTTCTTCGGTGCCCGTCCCTTCAGAGCCGCCCTCTTCTTCAGACTCGCCCATGCCGATGGCATCGAGGATGTCGTCAAAGACCGAACCGCTGCTGGTGACTTCCTCTTCTTCCAGCTCCTCGGAGGTCTCCTCGGTTTCTTCGGCTTCGTCGGTCGTGGCCTCATCCACCGGCCCTTCCGATTCAGCTTCGGTCTCCTCGGTCTCTTCCTCTTCTTCGCCCAGGCCGACCGCATTCAGCACATCATCGAAGAAGCCGCGGTTGATGACCGGGGTCGTGGACGCCTGCGGGGTGATGGCTGGCTTGGGCGTCAGCATGCGCTGTACCGCCTGATTGCCGATGACCCCCTGCAAACGAATGACGGAACGTGCCGAGGGCACGCTTTCAGGTTGAGCATCGGAGACCGGCAAAACGGGGGAAGTCGTGGTGACGGGCTTCACCGCGTTTGGACGGGTCACGGAATTGAGTATGTCCTTGCCCATGATACTCACTTTTCTGCAACCAAACCGCCAAACTGACGGGCGTTACAACCCTGTAAAATCACTCTAGTCCCATTTTGCGAATGGCGCAATCAGCGCCCTGACGGGTCTCGCATGGCATAGGGGCGGTTGTTTGCAGGTTTTTTATGCTGTGGGCAGGTGAGCAATCCGGCACACCACTAGCGCCGGGCCCGGCCCTCATCATCGTCTTCCAGCATGCGCGTGATTTCGGCGGTCTCCAGCTCGTCAACATAGGTGCTGATCGCGCTTTCCAGAAACGCGGGCAGCCCGGCATGATACTTCGTGAAGGTGGCGATGAACCCGGGGTCTGCGTTATAGCCCATGCCCAGCCCGCGCAGGATTTCCAGCGTCGGCTCGTAAAACCAGCGGATGTTCTCGTGCCAGCGCTCCAGCACGGCCTGCACTTCCGGGCTAGTGGGCGACTTTTCAGCGTCGATCGCCTGCGCCAGCTCGGTATATATCTGGCTGGACTCGGCCATAATCTGCTGCTGTTTCTCTTTGCTGTAGCTGTTCCAGCGTTTCACCGACGCATTGACGATGTCCGGGCCGTACTGCAATCTGGCCTCGCGTGTGTACTGCTGCTGCTGTTCCTCGCTGAAGCCTTCAAACAGGTCTTTTCCGCTCATAGCTTTGCCTCCAGACACATGCTTCACGGTGTTGTCGATCGTGTCGATCAGGTGCTGCATGCGCGCCATCCGGCTTTCCAGCACGGCCCGGTGCGAACGCAGAGCCGCCTGCACGTCGAAGTCGGGGCTGTGCACGATGTCGCGAATCTGCATCAGCTCCAGCCCGATCTCGCGGTAAAACAGGATCTGCTGAAGCTTCAGCAGCGCGGCATCGTCGTAATAGCGATAGCCGTTCTCGCCCACCTGCGACGGCCGCAGCAGGCCGATTTCGTCGTAATAATGCAGGGTCCGCACGCTGACGCCCGCCAGCCCGGAAATCTGTTTGACTGTGTACACCGCAGCTCACTCCTCGAACACATCCCGCATCATAAACCCTGACGTCACGTCAGAGTCAAGAGGATGCGGGCATGAAGTTTTCGACAGAGCGGTCAACTTCGGGGAATGTTTTCAGCCGCCGCCCTGCGTCATCGTGAGCGCGCCCGCGCTGGCGTAGGCAGCCAGCAGGCCGAGCGCGGTGCGCACGGAATCCGTCTCAGGCACGGGGACATCCCACGGCGCGAAAGCCGGAACCGGCACGGCAGGCACGACGCTGGTGAGGCTGTAATCGCCGGCGGACGGGTTCGCCAGCAGGTTGGCCAGCGCATCGATGCTGTTGTCGCGCCCCACCTGCGCCAGGTTGCAGGTCGGATTTGTCTCAGCGCAGCCCGACTCAAAGCCCGGCTCGATGCCCAGCGGTCGCGCTTCACCCGCATTCCAGATGGCGTTGCCGACGATATACAGCGCCTCGTCAGCAAGCGCGGGCGAGGGGACGCCGCTGCCCAGATTGGGTGCGTCGTCAAACGGCCCGAAAATCGTGAAAACCTGATAGGCGCTGGGCGTGACGGTATTGACGACGATGTTGTTGGCGATGACGACCTCGCGGTTGGGGATGCGGACGTAGTTCGTGCCATCATCCACCACAGTGGTGCCCCAGCCGCCCGCCGCCAGATACGCCTCGCAGCGGTCGCGGCCCTCGTCGCCCGGCTGGCCGTCGCACGAGCGGTGGCCGTGCACGACCTCGAGCAGATGGCTGCGCGCCCCCACCTCGACCATCGTATTGGCGGCGACCAGGATGCGATAGCCGCCCTGAACGCCAATACCCGCGCCTTGCGTGTCGTGAATCAAATTGTCGATGAAGGCGATATCGTAGGCCTCATATTGCAGATACGGCGGGGTCATGAACTGGAAACCAGTCCCCTGCCCGGCGGTGAAGCCGCCCGTGCCGCAGTCGAATATCTCGTTGGCTGTGACGATGAAATCAGCCGAGCCGCCCTTCAGGTACATGCACCAGTCGCCCGCATTGAAGATGCGATTGCCGATGAAATGGCCGCCCTGCACCGCGACAAAATCGACCGCGTTGTCCCACGCGCCGGAGATCAGGTTGTCTTCCACGTAGATGTTGGTCGACTGGTTGATCTTGACCGTCTCCTGTGTCTCGTAAGTTTCCGGGTCAGAGCCGGTGAAGGTATTGCCGCGCAGCAGCAGGTGGTCGCACTGCTCGCAGTGGAACGGATCCGCCGCGCTGGCGACATTCACATTAAGCAGATAGACATAGCGCGCGTCAAACAGGTTCAGCGGGGCCAGAAAGACGGTATCTTGCCCGCCGCTGGCCTCGATGATGACCGGCGCCGATGCCGTGCCGTGGATGCTTTCGATATAGTGCGGGGTCAGGTCGCCGGTGCTGTAATCGCCCGGCGCGATGAAAATGTGCACGCCCTGCGTCAGGTCTTCGCCACGGGGGATGCGGCGCAGCGCCTCGCTCAGCGAACGCACGGCCGATTCCGCGGCTGTCCCGTCGGCATTGTCATCTCCCTGCGGCGACACATACAGCGCGGCCACATCCGGCGTCCCGATGTCATACGGGGGAAGCAGGCGCGATTGCGCAACAGCATGGCGCGCGACAAGCAGCATCAGGCAGGCAATGACAACAATAAACAGGCGGTTCATGGCGATGCTCCGGCAGATGGGCCGCACAAAAGTCTGCCTTCACGATAGCATGCGTCGTCCTGCGCCGCGCATAAAGATGGCTTTGCGCAAACCCCTTGACAGAATTACATATACAGTGTTTACTAAACACATATAACAAAACGCGCGGCGGCGATAGCTCCCCTGAAAACTCATTGCAACCTGGCAGCGCCGTTTAGCGTAAACAGTGTAAACCCAATTTAGTCAGCGAGGCTCAACAGCATATGAATTCGCAGCTCGGCTCACAGCAGTCCGGTTCTCTTAATCGCGCCCTGATCACAGGGATCGCCATCGTCATCATCATCGGCGCCGTCGTCGGCGGATACTTCGCCTTTCGGCGCACGCTGATTGCGGACATCCGCGAAAGCACCAGCGGCGTCGATACCACTGACCAGATCGCCTATGGTGAGCTGCTCTTCCAGACGCGTGTGTGCGGCTCGTGCCACACGCTCGACATGGCTGGCACGGTGGGCGACACCGGCCCGAACCTGACAGGCATAGGCGCGCGCCACGACGCCGCCTACGTGTATCAGGCGATCATGCAGCCCAACGCGGTCATCGCGCCAAACTGCCCCGAAGGCCCGTGCCAGCCGGGTGTGATGCCGGATTTCAGCGCCATCCTGGACGACGATCAGGCGAATGCGCTGGTGGTCTATCTGCTCAGCCAGTAATGCGCGATGAACTCACGGCTTGAACTGAATGACCCCACGGCGACCGTTCAGCCGCCAGTTGGGGTCTTCGGCATCCAGCGCCTCGGCTACGCCCTCGGCCAGCCCGGCGATCGGCTCGCTTTTCAGGGTGCGCAGCGCCAGCACCGGCCCGGGAAAATAGCCCACCGCCTGTGCGAATGGCGTGGCAGGCGGCCACATGGCATCGCCCACCAGACGGCGGTAATTCAGGTCGCCCTTGAAGATGACCAGCTTGGCCGCCGCGAACTGCTCCAGCAGGTCGGGCGGCAGCTGCCAGCCGAAACGCGGCGTATTCCACACAGGCAGCGAAGTGATCGTCAGGCGGTGCTGTTCCGCGCCCGCGCTGGCCAGTCGATGCGCCAGTCGGTCCAGCTCCGGGTGGGCCGGGCGCTGGAGCACGGTATTGAACATGTATTGCAGGTCGACCGACATGGCATCGCTGACGAACATCGGCGCGTGTTTCAGATGCAGCGTGACAAACTCGGCGCAGTCCAGCAGGGCGTCCACCAGCACCAGGTCGAGCGCCAGCTCGGTGCCCGCGTTATCGGCCACCACATGCACGTGGCCGCCGGGCGTGCCGGTGAGCTGCGCGATGACGGCGGCGCGGTCATCGGCGATCAGGTCTTCGTCGGCCCCCTGCACGCCCAGGCTGGCGGCCACCGACAGGCTGAGGTCCATGCGGTTGCCCCACAGCGAGCCATGCAGCAGGCCAGACAGACGCTCCGCGATCGGCCGGTCGCGCAGGCTGAGTCCGGCCAGCAGGGTATCGGGCAGCGACGGCGAATCGGCTTCTTCCAGCTTCTTAAACGCGAACGGGTCGCCAATGCGTCGGCCGTCATAGCGCACAGCCGCCAGCAGCAGGCGATACACATAGATTTCCGCGAAAAACCATTCAGCATCCAGCCACGTCTCACCTGCGTGCGGCGCATACAGCGCCTGCCAGTCGGCGCTATCCGGCCAGTCGGGCGACGGCGCGGGCAGCGCGGCATTGCTTTCCAGCGCGGCGGCCAGGGCCTCCAGCGCGGCGGCCTGCGGCGGCAGATACGACGGGTTGCCCGCGATGGCAGAGCGGATGATGCCGGGCACGCGGCGGCCCATGGTGTCGCGGGTGAAGGCGGTGTCGCCGGTGCGCATCGGGCGTGGCTGCCCGTCGGGAGTGTTGGCAAAGCTGAGCATAGTATGTTCCACTTAGGCAGATTGAATACAGGGACCGCGCGGCGCAATGCCTGCGTGCGTAGACGGAGTAACAGGCATGGCGCAAGACATCTTCAGTGTAGCCGCTTTTATCCTGCAAATCGAAGGAAAGATGAACGCTGGCAATCCGCTGGCGCTGGAAACCGAGTTTCACGACGACCGCGTGGAGATTGTCGGGGCGATTAATCCGCAGTCCGGCCAGCTCAGCGCGCTGTTCATCAATTTAAATCTGCCCTACGAGGGTGACTTCGTCAGCGGCATCGATGAATCGACGACGCCCTTTGCGCTGCCGCGTCCGCACACCTACGAGACGCCGGTGCTCCAGTGGGCCGGAGGACAGGTGCGTTTTATTCGTCCGGGCATCTGGCAGGCGTATCTGCTGCATCTGGCTGAACAGATGAAGAAGCGCATCGAATCGCTCAATCTGCTGAACGGCGTGCCGGTGGATGACACCATGTTATTCGGGGATATTCCGCTGGGCCTGCCGCCTGAAGTGCTGCGCCCGGATGCGCCCAAGGCGGAATAGGTGGGAATAGCGGACGGACAACGCCTGCGTTGTACCTGCGATGGTCACATTGCCCATGGTGTATTGACGAGGCCCGCCTCGTTCGCCGCAGCGACAGAAACGGACAACGCAGGCGTTGTCCCTACAACGGGTCACATTGCCCATGGTGTATTGACGAGGCCCGCCTCGTTCGCCGCAGCGACAGAAACGGACAACGCAGGCGTTGTCCCTACAACGGTCACATTGCCCATCGTGTAGGGACGAGGCCCGCCTCGTCCGCCGAAGCGACAGAAACGGACAACGCCTGCGTTGTCCCTACGAGGGTCACATTGCCCATGGTGTAGGGACGAGGCCCGCCTCGTCCGCGAATGCTCACATACAACAAGGGGCGCCTCATCAGCGCCCCTGTTTGCTTTACAGATGCCCGCAAATTACGCCCTGCGCGTCTTGCGGATGATGAACTTGACGGTTTCTTCGACCACGGGGGGAATCAGGCCCAGCGCGAACAGCGTGGGCAGCACGGCGCCCGGCAGCGGCGTCATGCCCACCGGCAGCACGTAGATCGCCAGCAGGGCGATGCCCACGGTGATGCCCGCCGCGATCAGGCTCCAGCGGTTGGTGAAGAAGCCAATCTGCCACAGGTTATGCTTCAGGCTGCGGGCGGTGAAGGCGCTGCGCAGGATCTTCTGCACCATGAAGGTGGCGAAGATGGCCGTCTGCTGGAGCGACAGCGCCAGCACGTTATCGTCCGTCAGGCCGACCCCCCGCGTGTATTCGCGCATGGTCAGGAAGGCCAGCGCCATGATGATGGTCGCCACCACGCTCTGGATGCCGATGCTGAACCACATATACGGCGTGATGACCGGCTCGTCCGCACGACGCGGCGGCAGGTCCATCACGTCTTTTTCTTCTTTTTCGGTGGCCAGCGCGATACTCAGCCACGAGTCGCCCAGCAGATTGATGACGAGCAGCTGCACGGCCGTCAGCGGGGTGGGCCAGCCGACGATGGCGGCCACGATGAACATGCCCACTTCGGCGCCGTTGGTGCTCAGCAGCGCGTGAATATACAGGCGCGCGCGATGCAGAATGGTGCGGCCCACGCGCACGGCGCTGGCGATGGCCTCGTAGGTGCCCGTGAGTACGGCCTTGCTGACCGACTTGGCCAGCTCGGTGCCAGACGCCATGGCGATGCCGACGTTGGCTTCCTTGATAGCCGGGGCGTCATTCACGCCGTCGCCCACCATCGACACCAGCATCCCCTCATGCTGGAGCGCGTTCACGATCGTCACCTTGTCCTCAGGCGTCACGCGCGAGAACACGATGCCCGCCGCGATGCGCTTCAGGTCTTCGTCGCTCATGTAGGCGACCAGCGGCTTGCTGGTGTCGTCGCCGCGTTTGGCCGCCGCCGCCCGGCTGAGCTGGTCCAGCATCACGCCGTCAATGATGACCTCACGGCCCACGCCAGCGCCCACCAGCCCGATATCGCGGGCGATGCTGAGCGCGGTTTCGGCGCTGTCGCCGGTGATCATCTTCACACTGATGCCCGCGCCGCGCAGCGTCTCGATCGTGTCGCGCACTTCCGGGCGCGCCGGGTCAGAAATCGCCACCAGGCCCAGGAAAGTCAGATTCTGTTCATCGTCTTCGTGCGGCTCCGGCGCGCTTCCGGTCCAGGCGCGATAGGCCAGCGCCAGCACGCGATAGCCCTCGCGCTCGAAGCGCAGGAGCTGCGCCGCGGCAGACTCGCGGATCGGCTCGGTCAGCGGACGGGCCTCGCCATTGGTCATCACGTGCGTGCACAGCGGCAGCACGAATCCGGCGGCGCCCTTGACGTGCAGCACCAGCTCGCCCGGCGTGACCTCATCCAGCGTGGACATGCGCTTGCGCTTGCTGCTGAACGGCACTTCGCCGCGGCGGTGCTGGCGCATTTCAGCGGTGATCGGCCAGCCGGCTTTCTCGGCCAGCCCGCCCAGCGCATTGTCGGTGCCGTCGCGCAGGTTGTTGGCGAAGCGCACCACCTGCAGCATCATCGAGGCATCATGGCTGACATCTTTCCAGTTGATGCTGTCCACCTGAAGCTCGCCGGTGCCGACGCCCCACAGATGCGTGGCGGTCATATTGCCAAACGTGATCGTGCCGGTCTTGTCGGTGCAGATCACGCTGACCGAGCCCAGCCCTTCAGCGGCATACTTGTCGCGGATGATGGTCTTCTTTTCGACCATTTCACGGGCGCCCAGCGCCAGCGCAATCAGGATGATCGCACCCAGCGCCTCCGGGATGAAGGCAATCGCCAGCGCGACCGCCACCACCAGCGCGTCCAGCACCGGGTAGCTCTGGAAGACGATATAAATCAGCACGACCAGCACGCACACGATCAGCGTGCCGATCAGCAGCATGCGGCCCAGCTGCGCCAATTGGGTTTGCAGCGGCGTCTCGGTCTCTTCTTCGGCCGTCACCAGCTCCCAGATTTTGCCCAGCTCGCTGCCCACGCCCACGGCGGTGACGACGGCGCGCAGCGTGCCCGCGGTCACGAATGTACCGCCCATGACCATATTGGCGCGTTCGCCTAGCGGCGTCTGCTCGTCCAGCACGACCGTATGGCTCTTGTCGATGTCGTACGGGTCGCCGGTGAACAACTGCTCGTTGACGGTGGCATTGCTGGAGGCGATCACGCGCCCGTCTGCCGGGACTTTATCGCCCAGCCCCAGCTCAACCACGTCGCCCACCACCAGCTCGGACGCGGTGATGCGTTTGCGCTGGCCGTCGCGGATGACATTGGCCTCATCGACCTGAAGCTTCTTCAGCTTGTCCATCTCGCGGTCGGCGATGTAGTCGGTGTAGAAGCCGACCAGCGTCATGAACACGACGATGGCCATAATCCACAGCGCCTGCTGCAATTCCTGCGGTTCGCCCTCGATCAGTCCGATGGCCGCGCTGAGACCAGCCGCGACAGTAAGCACGATCGCCAGCGGGTCCTTGAACGCGCTGAGAATGCTGCCCAGCACGCCTTCTTTTTCTTTTTCAGGAAAGCTGTTCGGGCCGAAGCTGGCCTGGCGCTGGCCGACTTCACTGTTGTTCAGGCCGGTCAGCCCATTGGCCCCCAGCGCCTCGATCGTCTCGTCAGCCGAGCGCGACCACCAGGCGCGAAAGCCCTGTTTATCTGCGGAAACTGCCATTCATTATGTCCTCTGATGCGTGTTGGGGCTGACTTTGAAGAAGTGCTGCGGAAACCCCGTTGAATCCTCATATTCTAGACGAGCTTGGCGCTGCGAAGTATGGGTATATTTCAGTTGAGAGAAAGCGCGGGCCATCTACCCCCTGTTAATGGGGGGTTATGGGGCGAAATCCTGTGATGGAGATTGGCCGGAATTGTGCCGGTCTAAAACCAGCCTCACCCGTGGAATGAACGAACACGCAGAATATTCTGATGATCTGTATTGCCGGGCGCGTCGCGACGCGCCCCTACATCGGCGGAGTCGGTCGGTCGTCGTATGCTGTCGTTACATCAATGACCAGAGCAGTTGGTTCGCGGTCATAAGGTTGGAGGCGTAGGGGCGCATCGCGATGCGCCCGCTGGTGTAGAGAGGTGAGTTCATCGCTCTCTTGTCCACCGCCCGCCTTACGGCCCGTGTTCCTCGATCGAGCGCATGATGATATAGGTGCCTTCCAGCCACTGCACAAAGGCGCGGTAATCCTGCTCGTCGCCACAGGCATCCAGCCCGGCATACATGATGGCGGCAAAACGCGGATACGCATTGTCGATTTCAGCCATGATGTCTTCGGGGAAGGCGCGTGTGGTTTCCAGGGTGTTTTCGCGGGCATTGGTCAGCGCCAGGCCGATAAATGCCAGCGGCACCCCGGCGGCAATCGCCTGATGGGCGGCGGCGGTCGTGCCAATCCCGCGCACCACCTCGCTCACCTGGCCGTCGGGGGCCACCAGTCCATCGTCAAACAGCGTCGTCAGGTCCAGCGCGAGTTGTTCGTCTTTCGTGTAATCCTTGTTTGGATCGATCATGGCAGCTTCCTCTTATGTTGGTGTGTCTTGCGGGCGGGTGCGACGCGGCGCGCCAATCGCCCACAACGTGTTCCATCCACTGGGCAGTGCCATTGTACTCGTTAATATCTGATTCTCGGTCTGCCAGACTGCTTCACCCGTCCACGGATCGTGAATCATGAAGCGGCCGCCCGCTGCCGAGATGAACATGACGAAGTGGCCGTTGCCAGACGCGCCCGTGCCGACGAAGGCCGGAATCGTGATGCCCTGCGACAGATTGCGCCGCAGCACGGTGACCGCCGCGGACATCGACAGGTCAGTCGGGACATCTTTGGCGCGGAAGCGCAGGCCGGTGGTGCCGGTGAAGCCATTGCACAGGCTGATGAAGGCGGCCATCGTGATGCCCGCGCCAGACGACGCCACGCCGGGCTGCTGCACGCGGTCGTCGGTGACGCCGCCGGCAGTCGCCATCATGCGCGACTGCTCGCGCACGAGGCGCTGATTGCGGGCCGTCTCCGGCTGGGTGAAGGCCGCCGCAGTCTGCTGGGAGACGCCGCCGCCGGAGCGGATGTAGAGCGCGTAAATCGGGTCGTAGGTGCCGCGCATGGCCTCCGCCGCTGTCGGGCCGCACGAGGCATCGAACTGCTGCGTGACGCCGCCGCTGCCGCCCATGGTGAAGCTGACCAGGTTCAGGTTGCGCAGCATCCAGCGCTCGCTCTTGCCGCTGATACGCGCCGCAAATTCGGTGATTTCGGCCAGGTTGCGGTTGGCCACCAGCGCCTTGCACAGGAACGCGCGCTCCATGTCCGACTCGGCCAGGTTCAGCCAGTCGCGGAACATCTCGTAGGCGGGCGCGGACATGCGGCGGATGAATCCGGCGATCTGTCCGGCCTGATACGACTCGATCACGCCGCTGCGCCCCACCATGCGATCGATCATCGCCTGGTCGCTCTCGGTCCAGCGGGTTTCGGGCGCGGCCGGGCCGGCAGACGTGGACGCGGGCGCGCCACCGGTCGCCGGGGTCGTGGCTGCTGATGTGCCGGTTGTGGCTGGCGTCGTGCTGGGCGGGGCAGGCGCGGCCGCAGGCGGATTCTCGCGCTGGATCAGGCCGGACCGCTGTAATGCCCGGATGGTGCCAGCATTGCCCGCATAACGCTGCAAATGGAGCACATCGCGCGGCGTGGCGGCCCCCGGCGTCAGGCGGACCAGCGAGGCGGGCACGGCCGGGGCAGCAAATTCCCCGCCAGAGGGATTTCCTGTTGCGCGAACGGGCTTCACAGCAGAACTCTGCTGCGGCGCCCCCACATCGGTCGTGCCTGCCGGGCTCATGCGACACCTGCCAGTGTGACAATCACATCCTGATATTTTCCACTATACATGAATTTCAGGATTGCGCATGCGGATACCCTCGCCTCAGCCCTCGGTCCTCGCAGGTTCTTTGCCAGCACGGACACGGCAGGCTGTGTCCCTACGACCCAAGTCCTTTCACCGTAGGGACGAGGCCCGCCTCGTCCGGCCCTGAAATTGAAACGGATTTATGTTGGGCGGGGATAATGATGCCGGACACCAGCACGGACACGGCAGGCCGTTTCCCTACGCCCCAGGCCATCACCCGCAGGGACGAGGCCCGCCTCGTCCGGCCCTGAAATTGAAACGGATTTATGTTGGGCGGGGATAATGATGCCGGACACCAGCACGGACACGGCAGGCCGTGTCCCTACGCCCCAGGCCATCACCCGTAGGGACGAGGCCCGCCTCGTCCGGCCCTGAAATTGAAACGGATTTATGTTGGGGCGGGGATAATGATGCCGGACTCCAGCGCGGACACGGCAGGCTGTGTCCCTACGCCCCAGGCCATCACCCGTAGGGACGAGGCCCGCCTCGTCCGGCCCTGAAATTGAAACGGATTTATGTTGGGGCAGTTGAGCGCAGCGAAACGGGAGAGGTTACGCCCCCTACCGGATCACCGGCGTCAGCTCGCCCAGGTCTTCGGGCGTGGCATCCGGCGGCGGCACCAGCACGACGCTGTCGGCGCCGGCCTCATACAGCGCGTCGAGGGCCGCATGGCAGGCCTCGGCTGTGCCGACGATGCAGGTCTGCTGAAACCACTCGACGGGCATCGCGTTCGGGAAGGCCGCCGGGCCCACCTCGGCCAGCAGTGCCTTCACAGGCTCCAGCAGGCCGGTCGGCGCGAGCTGGGCATCCACTGCACCAGAGGCGATATACTCGCCCACAATCGGGCGCAGGCGGTCGACGGCGCGTTCCAGGTCGTCGCCCACGCTGCAAAAGGTATAGACAGTCAGCCGGTGATGCTCGGTACGCCCGGCCTCGGCCTGGCCGACGGCAATCTGGGCGCGGGCATGGCGCACATAGGCCGGGGCGACGATTTCCGCCAGGATGGTGCCGTCGGCACTGCGGCCCGCCAGCCGCAGCGACTTGTCTCCGCGCACGCCCGCCGAGACAGGCGGCACCTGATGCGGCGGAAAGACCAGCTTCACATCCTCCAGCGCCACATGTTTGCCCTGCGTATTCAGCCGCTCGCCTGCCATCAGCGCGCGCACCGAGGTGATCGTTTCTTCCAGCGCGGCCAACTGCGACGGCGGAAAGGCCCCGATGCGGCGCATCCAGTCTGCCACGCCGTGGCCGATGCCAGCATGAAAACGCCCTGGAAAGAAGCGCCCCAGCGCGCTGATTTCCATCGCGGTAATCGCCGGATTGCGCACGACCGCCGGCATGATGCCCAGCCCGACGGGTATGTCGCGGGTGGAGGCCAGCGCCAATGTGGTCGAGGTCAGGCCGCCCGCCCAGAAACAATCCTCGACAATCCACAGCTCGTCAAAGCCGAGGATTTCGGCCTGTTTGGCAAACGGAATCAGCGATTCGGGCGGATACACACAGCGGAACATCACACCAAGCGCACGGGTCATGGCAGGGTCCTTTTCGGTCAGGCGGGCTCGGGCTGCTGGGACTGCGGCTGGCGCGGGGGCAGCGGCACTTCGCCCCAGGCCGGCGCGTCAGCCGGGACCTCGCGCATCAGCTTGTCGAAGAAGGGGAAAAATTCCACCTCCACGTTATGGCGCTTGGCCTGGATGAACTGGCGCTGGCGGGCGGCGGTATCCGCTTCGATGCGCGCGCGCATGTCGGCCGGCGGCGTGTAGCGCCCGACGATGGCGTTGGCGGCGATCTTTGCCTGCACGTCGCTCAGCGGCCAGATGCACCCCAGCGGCTGCACCAGCCCGATCACGAACAGCGACGGATGATCCGGGTGCATCATCAGGTTGAACAGGTTCACCTGCTGCCCCTCGGAATAGTCAAAAAACGACTTGTCGAGGAACGGGAAGCTGATGCGGAAACCAGTGGCCGCAATCACCACGTCATAGTCTTCGCGCGTCCCGTCAACAAAATGCACGGTATGGCCCTCGAAACGGGCGATATCGCGGCGCGGGTGAATGCGGCCGTGGCGCAGGAAATACAGCAGCTCGCTGTTGTTGGTCACATGCCCCTGCAAGACGCCATAGTCCGGCTCCTGCAGGCCATAGGTACTGTATTTGCCCACGTACAGGCGCAGCGTCAGGCGCAGGATGCGCGCATACAGCCAGTGCGGCATCCATTTGAAGCGCGACGCCAGCACGTCGGGCGGCTGGCCGAAAATGATCTTCGGCGTGATGTAGTAGCCGCGGCGCATGCTGATGGCGGTGAAGGCGCTCACGCGGCTGGTCTCCACGGCGATGTCGCAGGCCGAGTTGCCGCCGCCGATCACCAGCACGCGTTTGTCGCGGAAGGGCGCACCGCTCTTGAACTGGTGGCTGTGCAGGAACTCGCCGCTGAACTCGCCCGGATACTCCGGCATGCGCGGGTCCCAGTGGTGGCCGTTGCACACCATCAGATAGTCAAATTCCTCGCGTGATCCGTCGTCCAGCGTGACGGCCCAGCGTTCGCCCGGCAGCTTTTCGGCTCGCGCCACGCCCGTGTTGAAGCGGATATAGTCCAGCACGCCGTGATCGCGGGCATAGTCCTGAAAGTATTTCAGCAGCTGTTTGTGCGACGGGTAATCGGGATAGTCAGCTGGCATCGGATAGTCGATGTACTGCGACAGCCGCTTGCTGCTGATGATGTGCGTGGTCTCGTACACGCTGGAATGGCTGAGGCGCGGCGAGAACAGCCAGTTGCCACCGACCGCCTCCTGCTTCTCATACACGACGATATTCGTCAGGCCCACCTGCAGGCAGTTCTTGGCGGCGGTGATGCCGCTGGGGCCTGCGCCGATAATGCACACCCGTGCGGAAAGATCATGGTTCATAGGGGGACTCTTAAAAAAACTATCAGTCAAAAATCACGCGTCAGGACGATGGCCTGATGGTAACGCGGGCGCGCCCATCAGGCCATAGCCAGCCGCTAGCGGGCCAGCGGAATCTCGAAGCCGAACATGCTGCCCTTGCCATACACGCTGGAGAAGCGCATTTTGCCGTGGTGGCGTTCGATGATGTTCTTGACCAGATGCAGGCCCAGGCCAGTGCCCTCAATGTCGGCGGTCTCCTGCGTCTTGGCGCGGTAGAACGGCGAAAACAGCTTCGACTGCTGGGCTTCCGGGATGCCGATGCCGTTGTCCTCCACCTCAAACACGGCGCGGTCATTGATCAGGCGCAGGCTGACATTGATTTTGCCAGAGTCCGGCGTGTACTTGATCGCGTTGCTGATCAGGTTATCGGCGGCCTCGCGGATCTGCGGTTCGTCGCCGCTGATCATGATCGGCATGTCGCCCATGTCCAGCGTAATCTGCTGCTGTTTGGCACGGGCGCGAATCGTCATGTCGGTCACGCTGCTGCGGATGACATCTCCCAGGTTGATGCGGTTGCTGATGGTGCCCTTCTGCATCTCCTCGATGCGTTCCAGCGACAGGATATCCTCGATGATTTTCTGCATCTTGCCGGCAGATTTCAGGATCATGTCGAGGAAATCGAGCTGATCTTCGGCCAGGCGCTCATTTTCTTCCACCAGCAGCTGGCCAAAGCCAATGATCGAGCCCAGCGGGTTGCGCAGGTCGTGGGCGGCGATGCGGATCATGTCGGTCTTGAGCTGTTCCAGCTTGATCAGGCGGCTGTGAATTTCGCTCAGCTCCTGCAATTGCAGCTCTTTGTCGTTCAGCAGCAGGGCGTTGTCCAGCGCCAGTGATGCACGCGAGACCACGCTGCGCAGCGTATCCACGACATCGGCCGAGAACCGCTGGTCCGGCCGGGCGGTCTCCAGGTTCAGCACCCCCAGCAGCTTGTTGCGGCTGCGCATCGGAATGACCACCTGCGCGACCGTCTTGGGCAGATTCTGCACATAGTCGGGGTCTTTGCGCACATCCAGCACGAGCTGCGGTTGCAGGGTACGCACCGCCCGCCCGACGATGCCTTCATCGGCATAGAAGCGCGTGTCTTTTTCATAGGCCCCGGCGTGAAACACCAGGTTCAGGATATCGTCGTTTTCCAGCATGGCGATGTAGCCGTCGGTGGCGCCGGTGAAACGCAGCGCATTGTCCATCATCACGTTCAGGATGTCTTCCAGCTCCAGCGAACGGCCGAATTCGCTTTCAGCACGGCGCAGGGTGGTCAGCTTCTTGGCTGTTTCCTGGGCATCATCCTGGGCGCGCTTGCGGTCGGTTTCATCCAGCACGATGCCCAGCACCTGGGTGGGAACCCCCGTATCGGCAGCGCGCTCAAACGCGGTCGCCCGCACATAAAACCAGTGGTAGGTCCCGTCGATGTGCTTCAGGCGCAATTCCGACTCGATAATTTCGCCCTCAGACAAGCGCATCATCGCGGCCTGGTTTTCAGACAATTTCGACAGGTCGTCCGGGTGAATAATCGCTTTCAGCACACCCTGCGTGCTCATCGGGCCGTCCACCAGCGCGGCCAGCTGGTCGTGTGGGAAGCCAATCAGTTCGCGGATGCCGCGGTTGGTAAAGACGACATTATTCTGCCGGATATCAAACACGAACACGAAGTCGGGCACGGCGCGCAGCACTTCATCGACGAAGTGGCGGCTCTCGCTGAGCGCCAGCTCTGCCTTCTGGCGCTGCATCAGTTCGCTGCGCAGTTCCAGCTCGGTAATGGCCGACTGCGCCAGGTCAGACAGGATGGACAGCTCGTCGGCCGTCCAGTTATGCGGCGCGTGATCGATGACACAGAATGACCCCAGGTTGGTGCCATCGCTCAGCATCAGCGGGAAGCCGGCATAGGCGATGGCATTCAGCTCGGCGATGGCCGGGCTATCGAGCAGCAGCGGTTCCTTGCGCGCGTCGCTGACGATCAGCGGCTGGTTGGTGGCCACCACATGCTTGCAGAACGAATGAGACAGCGGCGTCTCGCGGGACGAGGCCCACGGCTCTTCCAGGCCCACCGCGCTGGCGAAAAACTGGCGCTGGGCATCGACCAGCGAGACCAGCGAGACCGGGGCTTTCAGGATGCGCGAGGCCAGCGAGGTCAGCCGTTCCAGCGCCGGATCCGGCTCGGAATCGAGTAATGCCAGCTCATACAGCCGCTTCAACCGGTCTGGATTGGAGACGACCTTGTCTGTCTCAGATGCCGCCATGGCATGTCCCTATGGGTCCATTTAACGAGATTCAATCGGCACAACCAGGTCCTTGCGGAACGTCGTCAGCGGCGTGACCTGACCGTCTGACTCAATAATACATGAGTCTTCAATGCGGACGCCGAAACCTTTTTCAGGATAATACAGGCCTGGCTCCACCGTGATCGCGTTGCCGCCCGCCAGCGTGGCCGTGGACAGATGGCTCATGCCCGGCGCTTCGTGAATATTCAGGCCGATGCCGTGGCCCAGGCTGTGCACATAGCCCTGCTGCGTGCCCGGATGCGTGCGCAGCGTCTGGTGCCCGCGCGATTCGAAATAGTCCAGCACAGCCAATTGCGGCTGGTTGGCGGGCATCCCCGGCTTGATCATCTCGATAGCGATGTCAAAGGCGGTCATCACTTCATCGTAGGCGGCCTGCACTTCAGGCGTGGCATAGCCCAGCGACCAGGTGCGCGTCATGTCGTGGAAATAGCCGCCGCCCAGCTCGCGCGGGAACAGGTCAAATACAATCGCCTGGCCCAGCTTCAGCGCGTCGTTGTCTTCGCCACGGCTGTGCGGGAAGCCGGCATCGCGCCCCTGTGCGAAAATCATGGCTGTATCTTCCAGGTCAACATCCAGCAAAGCTTTCCGCACAAACCGCTTGACCTTGCCGATTGTCAGGGTGTGGCCGTCTTCGCCCACCAGCAGGCCGCCCTCGGCATGATGGCTGGTCAGCCAGTCCCATGTCTGCTGCATCACCAGGTCGGTACGCTGGGCCACGCTGCGCAGGCGCTCGATTTCGTCCGGCCCCTTGGTGGCAAAGGCTTCGTCAAACAGCGTGCCGGTCAGCACCGTCTCGCCCACAAATTCATACTGCGGGCACAGCTCTTTCAGCAGCGCGACACGGCCGAGGATGAAGGAAAAGTCGCCCGCGCCATACAGCCCAATGCGCCCGCCTTCCAGCCCGCAGGCCGCCAGGATGCGCCCCCACCAGGCCGCATGTCCGCGGCTGATATCCTTATGTTCCTGCACCAGCGCGATCAGCCCGGGGTCGTTGTAGATGCGCACTTCATAGCCGCTGCGCGCCGCTTCTTCGGTCTCCATCGAGCTGACGTAGAGGACAGGCTGCGCGCCATGCCGCTTGATCATCAGGCCGGTGGTGATGTGGCCGTCGTTCATCATATAGTCCAGCGGCGGATTGTAGATTTCGTCGGCCACGATGATGATCGCGTCCAGATTGCGTTTCGCCATCAGGGCGTCAATGTCACTTTTCATTCGCGAGACTCGCTTTCGTCGTTGGTCACAGGGGTGGCGGGGACACCAGACACCGGCAGCGTCACCGTGAAGGTGCTGCCGCGCCCCACCTGCGATTCTACGCGAATATCGCCGCCCATTAAAGTGACCAGCTGGCGCGTGATCGCCAGCCCCAGGCCGCTGCCCTCCGGCATGGTCTGTTCGGGGCTGCGTTCCAGCCGCGTGAAGCTGTGGAAAATCTGCTCCAGCGAATCCGGCGGGATGCCCACGCCGGTATCGCGCACGGCCAGCGCCCAGCGCTCACCCATGCCCGACACCAGCACCGTGACTGACCCGCTGTCGGTGAATTTCAGGGCATTTCCGGCCAGGTTGATGACCACCTGTTGCAGGCGCGCCACATCGACCATCACCTGTTCGGGGGCGCTGTCATCGATCTGGGCATCCAGGGCCAGATTTTTCCGCAGGGCGAGGCTTTTCAGCGTGTCGATGATTTCGTCGACAAACACGCGCGGGCTGACGGTGGTCGGTTTCAGCTCCAGGCTGCCGGCCTCGATACGCGACAGGCTGATCGTGTCATTGATGAGGTGGTGCAGGCGCTGCGCGCTCTGGTTGATCTGACGCGCGGCATGGCGCTGCTCATCGGTCAGCTCGCCCAGATAGCCATCCAGCAGCAGGTCGCCATAGCCTGCCATCGCCGCCAGCGGGGTGCGAAATTCATGGGCCATTTCCGCGACAAACAGCGAGCGCGCGCGCATGGCACTTTCGGCCTGCTCCAGCGCCTCGGCCAATTGCGCGGTACGTTCCTTCACGCGCTGTTCCAGCAGCAGATTGGTCCCTTCCAGCACGCGCTGCATGCCCTGGCGCTCGTACATCGCGGTGGCCAGCACCAGGATCGGAAAGGTGGTGGAGAGGATGTAGGTCTGAAGCAGCAGCAGCGATCCGGCCGGGCTGTCGGTCAAAAAGATGGTGCGCCCCTGGGCTGTGGCCGCGATGGCGACCGCCGTGCTGACCACGATGCCCAGCGCCGACGCCCGACGCCCATAGCGGAAGGCCAGCCAGCCCAGCAGCGCCAGCACCAGGAAAGACAGCGGAATATCGAGCGAGAAAATAGCGACGGTGAGGATGGTGAAGAGCAGCACGAAAATCGCCGCTTCAGCCACGAGGCGCCCCGGCAGCCGCCGGAGCGGATGCGTCAGCCAGAGCAGCAGGAAGGGCGTCATCACCAGAATGCCGACCGCATCGCCCACCCACCACGTAAACCAGATTTCAGGGAGCGCCGCTACGACGTCGAGGCCGCCAGCGACAAGCGCCAGCGAACCAATGCTGGCGCTGATGACGCTGCCGCCCAGTGTGCCGTAGAAAAAGAAGACCAGCGTGCCGCGCACATTGGCAAACGGATCCTGGCCGGGCGAAAAGCGCCGCATCACCCATGCACCAAAAAAGGCCTCAGCAGCCGCGCCGGATGCCATCACCAGCACGGTGATGACATCGGTCGCCGGGCTGTAGCCCACGCCGACCAGGTGCATGTTGACCAGCGCAGACCCGATCAGCACGCCCGGCACCATCCAGTACCCGCCCAGATACACGCACGCGGTGGCGATGCCCGATGCCGGCCAGATGGCGCTGATGGTATCCGCGCCCACGGTCGCATACTCGACGCCGATATATCCCGCGATGACGTAGGCCAGTATGGTGATGACGATGAGTACGGCCCGCTGTGTCGGCCTGCGCGCTTTGCCTGCCGCTGTTTGCATGAAGGTCACGTTGAACCGTTATAGTTTAAGCTTATGTTTTAAGTGTATGATTTTTGTGACATTACTCAACGGCAGAAGCGTTAACGTTTGCAACATCAAACGCGGGCAAACCAAAACCTCACAGCGGATACAGGTTGATGCCGAGGGCGGACGCAGCGGCGACGATCAGCGGGGCGATCAGCAGCGCGGGCAGAAAATTGGCGATACGCGGGCGTTTGATGTCGAGCAGGATCAGCGACAGGCCCAGCAGCATCAGGCCGCCGACCGCCGTCATTTCATTGATCATCGGGTCGCTCATCACGCTGCCAGCGAGCATCCCCAGCAGCGATAATCCGCCCTGCACCACGATCACGGTGATGGCGCTGAAGGCCACGCCCACGCCCAGTGTGCTGGCAAACGCCATCGCCGCAAACAGGTCAAGCACGCTCTTGATAGCAATCTGCTGAAAGCCGGCGGCCAGCCCCATGCCATCCTGTAAAGACCCGACGAACGTCAGCGGCCCGATACAGAAAATCAGGCTGGCGGTGACGAACCCGTTGATGAAGCGTGCGCGCTCGTTCTGCTCGGTTTCAGCGTCCAGTGTGGTCTTGCTTTTGGGGGAAAGCCGGTCGCGCAGCCAGCCGCCGAAGCGCTCCAGCGCCACATCGATGCGCAGCAGCTCACCGATGATGACGCCCACCACCAGGCTAATCAGCGGGATGATGATGTTGCCGGTGGCCTGCGCGTTGCCAATGCCGACCATGACGGTGGTCAGCCCCAGGCCAGTCATGACGGAAGTCTGGATGCGTTCGGGCAGTCGATTGCCGATCAGCAGGCCGGTAATGCTGCCGATAAGCACGGTGAGGGTATTGAGGATGGCTCCGCCCACAGGATGGCCTCTGAATCGGGATGCGACAGGAGAGACCTGCGAGTATTGCCGATTCGCATGCGGGGCGCAACCAGGCGGCTAAATCTGCGCCCCGCTGGCCTGATTGGAGGAATCAAACAATTCATTCAGCCAGATGAGCAGGCGCTTGCTTTCGGCGCGCATCAGGTAAAGCTGCTGAATCTGGGCGTTGTTGAGCTGGCCATACTCGCCGTCGATCAGCATTTCGGCGTAGCCCAGCACGGTCGCCAGCATTTCGCGCGTCTCATACGACAGAAACCGGAGCGCGTTTTCAGAGTGGCTGTCATCAGCGTAAATCAGCACATCGCGATACTGGCGCGTGGCCCGCTCGATCGCGTCGAAACAGTGCGACTGCCCGTCAGACAGCACGCCGTAGCGCTCGCTTTGCAGCTTGTCGGCAATGTGCAGAATATGCTTGACCAGATCGAAAGGATTCTCTTCGTGAATCATGTTTGCCCGCTCACAGTACTTAATATGTATTCAGTATATGAGCTTTCGAAAAGCAGACGATAGAAGGACGTAAAAATTTATTTTTTGTAATATCAGTCAACATCATTTCCCTGATATTAAAGACAGCAGCCAGATTTGCCGTTACACTGGAACGATATACAGGCATCTGGAGCGGATAACGCTGCATGGAAATCTTGATCGAACTGGCCATCATCTTTGTCCTGGTGCTGGCAAACGGATTCTTTTCTGCCTCTGAGCTGGCGGTGATGTCATCACGCCGCAGCCGCCTTGAAGAACAAGCCAACGAGCACAGGCAAGGGGCGGCCAAGGCACTGACCCTGCTGGACAAGCCGGATAACTTTCTAGCCTCGGTGCAGGTGGGCATCACGCTGATCGGCACACTGTCGAGCGCGTTTGGCGGCGCGCGCCTGGGCAGCATCCTGGAGGGCTGGCTGCGCACAATTCCTGTGCTGGCCCCGCTGGCTGAAGGGCTGGCGCTGGGATTCGTCGTGCTGTTCATCACCTACATATCGCTGGTCTTTGGCGAGCTGACGCCCAAGCAGATTACCCTGCGCGACCGCGAAGGCGTGGCCCGCTTTACCGCGCCGATCATGGTGGCTATGAGCGCCTTCGCCAAGCCAGTCATCGGCCTGCTGAACCTGTCGGTGGCTGGGGTGATGCGCCTGCTGGGGCTGAAGGCGCTGCCGCCAGACCAGGTGACGCAGGAAGACATCGAATACCTGATTCGCCAGGGGACGGCCAGCGGCGTGGTGCAGCAAGGCGAGGCGCAGGTGATTCAGCGCCTGTTTGAGCTGAGCGACCGGCCGGTGCGCGCCGTTATGACGCCGCGCACGGAAGTGGCCGCCATCGATGTGCGTATGTCGGTGCCCGAAATTGCCGCCGCCTTTCATCAGCACAAATTCTCGCGCATGCCGGTGTATGAAAAATCCATCGACACGATCATCGGCACGCTGCACGCGCGCGATGTCATCGACCTGCTGCTGGCCCAGCCCACGCCGACCGATGTGCGTTCGCGCCTGTTCCCGCCCATCTATATCCCCGAAACGGCCGAGATTCAGGACGCCATCACGCAGATGCAGCAGCAGCATATCCACCTGGCCATCGTGATAGACGAGTACGGTCAGACGGCGGGCGTGGTGACCTTTGAGGATGCGCTGGAAGAACTGATCGGCGATATCCGCGACGAACACGATGTCGGCGAGACGCCTGACATCGTCCAGCGCGCAGACGGCTCATGGCTGGTGGATGCGATCATCCCGTTTGATCGCGTGCACGAGGAGCTGGGCATACCCTATCCAGACCCGGACGAAATCAACCATGGCGAATTTACCACACTGGCCGGCCTGGTGATGGCGCTGCTGAACCGCATCCCCACAGCAGGCGATATTGCCGAGGTGGAGGGCTTCACCATCGAGGTGCTGGACATGGACGGACGCCGGGTGGACAAGGTGCAGGTTACGAAAGTAAAAAAAGAAGACAGTGATGAGGGATGAGGTAGGACGTGGGGCATTGGGAACAGTGCATGTTTCGGGCGCGTCGCGACGCGCCCCTACACGGTCAGACACAGCAGGGAATTCCGGACCTGTATTTTGGCCAGATATTCACCTATTGGTTCTCGCATCATACGGTTGATGGCGTAGGGGCGCGTCGCGACGCGCCCAGTGGCCCCCCATTTCCCCCAATACACGAACTGAAAAAGTCACCTGCCATGAAACAGCGTTATCTCCTGGCGCTCCTGGCGTCTTGGCGGTTTAACGCTCTTTCATGTTCTAAAGCGAATACCAATGGGCCTGGCATGAATTGAGGCCCGGCGCATGCCAGGCCTCTACTGAGCTATCACGCATCACGCATGACTCACACCTGGCTTTCTTCCGTCGCCTCCGGCGTGACCTCAGGCAGCGGGGCCGCCACGGGTGACCCGCAGGTGGCCAGATATTCCTCAAACAGCGCCTGACGATCCGGATTATCGCCTGCCTCACGCTGAAGTTCATAGCCTTCACGCAGCACCGGCAGCGCCGACGCGCAGTCGCCGCTGTTCATATACGCGCGGCCAGCATCCAGAAAATGACGTGGATTTCGGGTGTCGGTGGTCATCAGCCGGCGGTACGAGCCCAGCGCGCCCGCCTGATCGCCCAGCGCGCTCTGCACCGTGGCCAGATACGACAGGCAGGTGACGTTATCAGGGCTGGCTGCGGTGCAGCGTTCCAGATAACTGAGCGACTGGTTCGCGTCGCCGTAGGCCGAATAATACAGGAAGGCGATGCCATACAGCGCGTCCAGATTGTTCGGGTTCAGCTCCAGCACCTGCGTGAACAGGCCCTCGGCCGTATCGTAATTGCCCAGGTTCCACTCCACCCACCCGCGGTCCACGCTAATCATCGGCAGGTTCGGCGCTTCGGCGCTGGCCGCCTCAAGCGAGTCCTGGGCATCCAACAGCAGAAAGTCGACCTGCCACTGCAACAGGGCGTTGACGTAATTGGCCTCGTAGCTGTTCGGGTCGGCATTCAGCGCGCGGGCAATCGCCTCCTGCGCCAGGTCCGGGCGATCCAGGTCAAAATAGGTCTCCGACAGATAGGCCAGCGCCTTGGCATTTTCCGGTTGCAGGCTGAGCGATTGCAGCGCGCTGCTGATGGCCTCGTTCTCGCGGTCGGCACGCGACAGCGCGAAGGCCTGCAGCGCCCATGAATCCGCGCTGAACGGATCCGCGTTGACGGCGCGCTCGGCCGCGACGACAGCCTCTTCGGCGCGCCCCTGCATCACCAGCCCCAGCGTGATGCGCTGGTGCAGCAGCGCGTTATTCGGCGCGGCGTCCAGAATTTCCTGATATTCGGCCAGCGCTTCCTCGATTGCGCCGCGGTCCCAGGCCTGGTTGGCGCGGTTGACGCGCTCGGCCGGGTCAGTCGTGGGCAGCGGGGTGGGCGCGCCCATGGTCGCCATCTGATTCTGCGCCTGATTCACCGTCGTATTGATGAACTGCTCGATGGTGGGCGCAAATTGTTCGCGCCGGTCATACAGAAACCAGCCAATGCCGCACACCAGCACGGTCATCACGATCACGCGGCCGAAACGGCGCGACACAATCTGACGCCGCTGCTTCTGATAGCGTTTTGGCGTGCGCAGATACATAAGCGTCAGCCCCCGATCGGCGTGGGCGGGATGGCTGTCGGCGGGACGGCCGTCGGCAGCGTGCGGTTAGTATAGGCCGCGCAGCTCACGGTAATCAGGCGCAGGCCTTCCTGCGAGGCCAGCAGCAGCGGATTGTTGGCATCGGCGCTGCCCGCACGAATGCGGTTGATCGAGTCGGTCAGGATCGACCAGGCATCATCGCACTCGCCCAGGTAATAATGCGCCAGCCCGCGCAGGTAATAGCAGCGGATATCGGCGCCATCCCCGGCGATGCGCACGCAGTTCTCGAACGACTCAATCGCGCCCTCGTAATTGCGGCGGCTGTACTGGGTCTGGCCCAGGCTGGCCCAGGCCTGCGCGTATTCCGGATTGATGGTCACGGCTTCCTGGCAGTAGTCGGTGGCACGCTGGTTTTCACGCGCCTCGAAATAGGCATCGCACAGGCGCAGGTAGGCACGCGCGTTTTCCGGCTGCATGGCCAGCACCTGCTCGTACAGCGCGATCGAGTCAGCATACATCTCGATGGCCATCACCGTATCCTGGGCGCGGGACGCCTGGGCACGGTACAGGCTGGCCAGCTCGAAATACGCGCCGCCCTGATTCGGGTTGAGCTGAATGGCCTGCTCAAGCTGGTCGATAGCCTCGTCGTAACGGCCCACCCACACCAGCGAGTACGAATAAATACGCCGCGCCGACGGATCCAGCGGGTCCAGCTCGATGCTGCGCTCGGCATTTTCCAGCGCCACATCATAGCGGTCGATGGTCAGATAGGCGCTGCTGAGCGCGGCATACAGCGGCGCAAAACTGCGGTCGACGTTCAGGCCGGCCTGCGCCACCGGAATCGCAGCGGCAGCATCGCCGCTCAGGTCCAGCGCGCGCGCCTTCAGCGCATAGCCACGCGGGTCGTTGCCGTTGGCGGCAATCGCGCGGTCCCCCATCTCGATGGCGCGCTGCACGGATTCGGGCGAGTCGTCGCCCAGCTCCAGCAGCATCCGGCCAAATTCATACAGGTAATCGACGTTGGTGGGCTGTTGCAGCACGGCCTGTTCCATCAGGCTGGCGGCCTCGCGCACATTGCCACGGGAATACACGTCCATGGCGTTGGTGGCATACACGCTGGCAAACGGCGTGGGCGGCGGGGCCTGGCCGATGATGGACAGGGCGCGCGTTTGCAGCACAGAAAACTGGCTGTCCACCACAAACAGGAAGCCGGCGATACCGGCGATATACAGCCCGATCCACAATCCCCAGCGCCGACGTTTACGCCGGTTGCTGAAAAATGGTTGTGAGTAGTCTCGGCGAATCTGCATGATGTTTTTTTATCCGTTAACCAACGTTTCACGCGCTTCACGCGCGGGGGTGAAGTTCGGATTGAAGCTGATCGCACCGTCCAGGTTCAGGATCGCGCGGTCGGTCTCGCCCATGCCAGCCCGTGCCAGCGCCGCATAGTAGTAGGTTTCTTCCACATACTGGCCGCCGCCGTCGTTCAGCGTGGCCTGCGCCAGCTCGATGACATCGCCAAAGCGGCCGGTTTCCAGATACGCCTCGTAAGGGCCAAACTGGTACCACAGCATACGCCAGGGCAGGCCACCGCCCACGGCACGCGACTGGTCAAAGGCGACCGCGGCTTCGGCAAACATGTCCAGCCCGACGAAGTTGGTACCCATGTTGAACCAGGCAAACGGGTCTTCGGGATTGCTGATCGCCTCGGCGCGGGCAGCCGCCAGCGCATTCTGATAATTCGTGGCTTCGTCGGCGTCTGCACCCAGGATCGCGTTCAGCTCGGCCTCGCGGTCGGGCGTATACAGCACGATATACAGGCGGTTGAAATGGCGCCAGAAGCTGTCGAAGTAGTCATATTCATAGATGTAGTTGGGGCCTTCAAAGCTGTCCTGCGTATACAGGATGCCCTGGCCATCGTCATAGCCGGAAACGAGCTGGTAATGCCCCATCCAGCCCTGGTCATCGTTGGGCGGGTCGAAGCCGCTTTCCACAATCACCGGGAAGTTGTTCGCAATCAGCGTCCGCAGCAGGTCGAGGGTGCCGCCCTGGCGCAGCATGGCCACGGCGTTCATGCCCGATTCCTCATTCACCCACGTGACCATCTGCCACGGGCTGACATTCTTGTCTTCGCCATTCGGCTTCAGCCACTGCGCGGCCGGATACTGCGTCAGATTATCGGCCGTGAAATACGACAGGCCCATCGTGATCGTCGCCGGGCCGCAGTTATTCCAGTCCTGATAAATGTGCTGGATGCCCGAAAGCTGATAGCTGGTGGGCAGCGAAACCGCGTCCTGCGCGGACACGCCTGCTGCCAGTGTGCTGGTGAGGAGCAATGCCCCAAAAATCGCCTTTACCTTCACAGTCAACCTCATCCTGTACTGTCACATCAGGTCTATTATACAGGACGTGCGGCCTGCTGTTGACCGCGTTTTCCCAACGCTGGGGATACGACGCGAAAACTTCAGGCGCGGGCCGCCGCCACAATCGCGGTCAGGCTGTGCGCCCGTTCGCGCAGCGTGTCCAGCGGCCAGGTGCCGTCGCCGGTCAGCCAGGCGCCGACGCCGCAGGCCACCGCGCCCGCCCGAATAAACTCGCCTGCATTCTGCTCGCTGATCGCGCCGTTGCACATGAACGGGATGTGATCGAGCGGGCCGCGCAGGGTTTTAAAATACTCCACGCCCAGATTGCCAATCGGAAACAGCTTAATCAGCTTCGCGCCGCTGGCATAGGCATCGACCGCTTCGGTGGGCGTCATCACGCCGGGCACCATCAGCCTGTCGGCGCCATGCACCACGGCCAGCGTCTCGCGGCTGAAGGAGGGCGCGACCACGAAATCAGCGCCGGCATCCAGCGCACGGCGGGCGGCATCGCCCTCCAGCACCGTGCCCATACCCACCGCGGCGGACTCGCCCACGGCGGCTTTGGCGGCCGCCATCGCCTCCAGCGGCTGGGCCGAATTCATGGTGAATTCAAAGGCGCGAATGCCCGCCTCCAGCAGCGTCTCGATGATCGGCACGGCCACAGCCGGGGTAAAATTTCCGCGCAGCACGACGATCAGTCCGGCGCTGGCGATATGGTCATAGGCGGTCTGGGGATGCATGGTCTGGGCGGTCCTCACGGGTGCGTTGCACAAATGATCGAAGCATGCAAATCATACCGCGTGGCGCGCCAGTTGCGATGAGGATGGGGGTCTTGAAGGGGAATCAGCCAGCGCCCAGCGGAGAAGTCTGCGGCTTCCCGCCGTGGGACCTGCGGCTGCGCACGGCGCGCAGGATGATCGCCCCCAGCGAATTGCGCGGCAGCGGCTTGGTGACGACGTCAGCCAGACCCAGCTGCGAGGCAGTAGAGGCGCAGGGCAGCACGTTGCTGTCGAGCATGGCGATGACGGGTATTTGCTGAAGGTCTGGCGCGCTGTGCAGGACGCTGGCAATCGCGCAGGCATCCCCATGGGGCAGGCTGAAGTCGAGCAGGATGACATCCGGCCGCGGCAGCATGGCGCGCACCTGCGTAATGACATTTGAGCCAGTCGTGTTACGCTTGTAGCGGATACCAATCTCGCTAAGCAGGGAAGAAACTGCCAGCAGGGCGTGGGGATCATCTTCAACGACGAAAGCGGTCAGAGCGGTCAGAATGGATCCAATCGCAAATGGGACTTAACGGACTTGTTAATATAATTATTTAGTCAATTGGCGCACAGGTCAACTTGATTTTTAAGCATTCGCAAACCTCTCATGTTACTTAACAGGTTTGTTTTTCGAAATTAAGCGTGAGATTGCGCCTGCAAACGGCCTGTTTCAGAGAGATCAGCCTGCCGGATCAACTGGTCACGACCACCTGTAAACTTAAGCAGATGATGAGAACGTTACATCAGGATAATTTTCAGGAAAGGGACGACAGGGATGGGCACCAACAAGACGCACAAGGATACCGCCGGGGTGATCGCGCCGCCGCCGCTGATATACGCGGCCTTCGGGCTGGCAGGCATCGGCCTGAATGCCGCCTTCCCGCTGGCGCTGACGCCGCCGTGGTCCGAGGCGGTCGGCATCGCCTGCATCGCCCTGTCGCTGATTCCGGGGCCGTGGGCGCTCATCAACATGCTGCGCGCAGGCGTCAACCCGGAGCCGTCGCACCCCACCAGCGCGCTGGTGACCAGCGGGCCGTTCCGCTTCACCCGCAACCCGATCTATCTGACCTTCACGCTGTTCTTCTTCGGCATCGCGCTGCTCACGCGCAACGCCTGGCTGCTGGCAATGCTCATCCCGCTGCTGGCCGTCATGCACTTCGGCGTGATCTTCCGCGAGGAACGCTATCTGGCGCGCAAATTTGGCCTGGCCTACACCGCCTACAAAGAGCAGGTCAGGCGCTGGGTATAAGTCCACCTTTCATCATTCTTTTGCGGCAATTCACCCTACAATACAAGCATCGGCCAAGGGTATGGATGACGCCGTCATGCTGCCGCCCAAACCAGTTCAGGCAGAGGTAATCCGCGCCGCGCTGCGCCGTCACGACCGCGCGCTGGCCCGTGAGCTGCTGCGCCCTGCCCTGAAAACCGGGCCCACGCCGGAACTGTGGGCATTGGCCGCCCGCGCCTGCGACGAGCCCCAGTCCGCCCTGCGCTGCCTGGAGCGTGCGCTGGCGCTGCACCCTGACCATCCGGAGGCGCTGTATCTGCGCGACCTGCTGCGTCCGCATCTGGAACCAGTCTCTGAGCCTGCGCCGCCCGCCGACCCACTGCCGCTGCCCCCGCTGGCGATGTTTGACCCGCCGCTGAAAAAAGCCCGCAATCCGCGCCGGCGCCGTTCCGTGTGGGACTGGGTGCTGCTGGGCTGTATGCTGCTGCTGGGCTCCAGCGGCGGCGCATATGCCCTGAACGCGGCTGGCCTGACGACCGGCTTCGTCACGACAGTGAACCAGGTCACCGGAGGCCCGGCTCCCGTGACCGAGTGGGAAGGCATCCCGCTGGTCAGCGTGCCCAATCTGCCGGAAGTGCTCCCCGCCTCGCAGACCGAATCACTGGGGACTGCCGGGCGCGATACCGATGTGCTCGACCCCGGCTATACGCATGAATACAGCTTCGAGGCGACACGCGGCGAGGAAGTGGCCGTATACGTGCAGTTCCTGTCGCTGAGCGCCAATTATGTCAGCCGGAATATCGCGCTGATGCGGCCGGACGGCACGAACGCTATGCGCGACTGTGCCCGCGACACCATCCTGGAGGGCGATAACAATATCGCGCTGACCTGCACTATCGATGTCAGCGGTTCATGGCGCGTGCGCCTGACCGGCCGCCAGAACGAGAGCACCGGAGCCTATTTCGTCGGCGTGGAACATATCAGCGGAGGCACGTTTTAGCCTTATGCAGGAAGACGACGGGTATCTGGGTGGCATGGGGGCGGATGACGCGCTGCCCCGGCGCAGGCAAAGCGATGCCGCGCACATGGCGGATTTTGCGCGTTTCGGGTCGCTGGACGCCTATGACCTGACCGACGACGAGCTGGCGCAGATGCTGGAACTGTGGCGCTGGACGGTGTGGAAAGCCGCGCATCAGCCCAGCGCGGTCGACCACGATATCCTGCAGGCGGTGCAGGCCTTTCAGCGCCAGCTCGCAGAAAAGCACGACCTCGATATGGAATACAACACCGCGCTGCTGCTCAAACAGGAACTGGAGCCGCTGATGCATTTTCGGGCGCTGCGCATGTTTCCGGCGGCCATGTGGTACTTCGTGCGGCGGCTGAACCCGCTGGTCTTCCTGCGCGCATGGCACCGCGCCCGCCGTTATGACGCGCTGGAGGCGTCGCGCGGGCAGCGCCCCTCAGACCGCGGCTATCCGCGTGAATTGCTGGAGTCGTTTCGCGGACGCCCGCCCAACATGCTCAAGCGCAAATACTGGCGCAGCCTGACCGCCCACAGCTACGACGAGCGCAAGCAGATGAAACGCTGGTGGTAGGCGGGCCGTCCGTATCACATGCCGGGCTGGTGGTATAATACGCCCCAGTTTTGTTCGTATACACCGGCGACCCTATGACCCTGACCGTTCTCACGCCGCAGCCCCAGCAGTGGGATGCGTTCGTCCATGCCCGGCCCCGTGCCCACGCGCTCCAGCTCAGCGGCTGGGCCGGCCTGAAGCGCCCGTATGGCTGGGGCAGCGCCCGCGTCGCGCTGGCCGATAAAACCGGCGCGCTGGTCGCTGGCGCGCAGATGCTGCTGCGTCCGCTGCCGCTGCGCCTGGGCACGATGGCCTATCTGCCCTTCGGCCCGATCCTCACGCATTATGACCAGCGCGATGCCCTGTGGGACGCCATCCACGCGGCGGCCCGGGGCGCACATGCCTCCTTCCTCAAATGGGAGCCGGGCTTTCTGCTGGATGGCGCGGCCCCGCCTGATTTCTCGCGCTACGGCTTCCGCGAGAGCGCGCAAACGATTCAGCCGCCGCGCACGGTCATGATCGATATCCGGCCCGACGAAGATGCCATCCTGGCGCGCATGAACCAGGGCACGCGGCGCAAAATCCGCCAGAGCCTGAAGGGCGATGTGCGTTACGTGCAGGCCACGCGCGACCAGGTGCGCCTGTTCACCGATATGATGCAGACGACCGGCGCGCGCAACGCGTTCGGTGTACACGAGCCGTCGTATTATGGGCTGGCCTATGACCTGTTCGTGCCGCACAGCGCGGCGCTGTTTCTGGCGCTGCTGGGCGATGAGCCGCTGGCCGGCGTGATGGCATTCGCGCAGGGCGACATGGCCTATTACCTGTACGGCGCATCCAGCAACCAGCAGCGCAACCTGATGGCCAGCTATGGCGCCCAGTGGCAGGCGATCCAGTGGGCGAAGTCACGCGGGTGCGCCTGGTATGACATGTGGGGCGTGCCCGACGAGGACGCGGCCGTGCTGGAGGCGGGCTTCGAGTCACGGGACGACGGGCTGTGGGGCGTGTATGGCTTCAAGCGCGGCTGGGGCGGCGAGGTGATGCGCAGTCTGGGCGCGTGGGATCACGTCTACAATCCGCTGATTTATGGGGCCTATCGCCTCGCTTTGCAGGCGCGCCGCGCAGGAAACGGGGACTAGCCTGATGCCTTTTAACCTGACCGATGTGCTTTCCGGGCAGCAGGAATCGCGCTGGCTGGACGACCTGGACTTTGACGATCTGGACGGCGTGCGCCGTGACGATGCCGCACTGCGTGCCTCAGACGGGCCGAAGCTGGCCGCCTTTCTGGCCATGCGTCATCACGACGAAGTGGCCGCCTTCACGCGCCAGTTCCTGCTGATGGCCGTGCCGGCGGTCTTTCGCAGCGAGGCAGGCGGCTGGACGCTGGCTGCCTGCCCTGAGGCCAGCACCTACCTGCGCCTGCTGGTGGGCGGGCAAACGGCCATGCAGGTGACCTATTTTGACGAGGAAGACCTGCCCATTTTCGAGATTTATCTGCCGCGCGCGCTGATGTCACGCGGGCTGGATATGCCGCTCAAGCGCGAAGAACTGGACCTGTCGCTGGAGCTGGAAGGCGAGGACGAGCCGATCGAGTGCTGCGTGCAGCCGGCTGGTTCCAAGACCGACCCGGAACTGATGCTGATCAGCGCCGGCTTCGGCAGCGAGGCGACCGCACTGGCCCAGCTGCTGCTGCCAGAGCTGCGCGCGCATCACGTCAACCTGATGCGTCGCCCGCGCCCGGCCGGTCTGGCCGCGCCGCACAACTGGCTGCTGGTCGACCACGTGCTGAGCGAGGCGAACCCATGATTACGTCCCGCATCATCACCGAGCGCGACGCCTGGAATACGGCAGTCGCGGCGCTGCCGTGCGCGCATGTGCTGCAAACCTGGGAATGGGGCGAATTCAAGCGCGCCACCACGGGCTGGGCCCCGCATCGTCTGTTGTGGGAGCGCGGTGGCGCCCCGGTCGCGGCGGCCAGCATCGGCGTCCGGTCGATCGGCCCGCTGAAGCTGATGTATGCGCCCAAAGGCCCCGCGCTCGACTTTACCGATGCCGCGCTGCTGGCGCAGGTGCTGGACGACATGGGGTCGTTCGCGCGCCGTCAGTTCGCCGTGTGGCTGAAGCTCGACCCGGATGTGATCACCGGCACCGGCATCCCCGGCGAGGAGGACGCGCACGAATCGGCCTCAGGGACAGCGGTCACAGAATCGCTGAAGCAGCGCGGCTGGCGCTTCTCGGCCGACCAGGTGCAGTTCCGCAACACCGTCGCCATCGACCTGACGCAGCCGGAAGAAGACATCCTCGCCGCGATGGGCCAGAGCACGCGCCGCAAAATCCGCATCGCCGAGCGCGAGGGCGTGACCATCCGCGAAGGGGACGCCGCCGACCTGCCGCTGCTGTACGCGCTCTATCAGACCACCGGCCAGCGCGATAATTTCCTCATTCGCCCGGTGGATTACTATCACGAGGCATGGCGGCGCTTCATGGCGGCCGGGCTGGCCATGCCGCTGATCGCCGAGCATGACGGCATGGCCCTGGGCGCGGTCATCCTGTTTCATTTTGCGCGCACGTGCTGGTACTTTTACGGCATGAGCGCCAACGAAGGGCGCGACAAACAGCCGAATTATCTGCTTCAGTGGCGGGCGATGCAGTGGGCGAAGGCGCGCGGCTATCAGACCTATGACATGTGGGGCGCGCCCGATGTGTTTGCCGAAAGCGACCGGCTGTGGGGCGTGTTCCAGTTCAAGCGTGGCTTCCACGGCCAGATTCGCCGCCACATCGGCGCGTGGGACTATGCCCCGTTCCCGCCGCTGTACTGGGCGTATAAGAGAGTTAAAAGGTAAAAGGGGAAAGTTAAAAAGGCAGGCGGAAGATTTCGTGAAGCTGCGCGCGAGCATCTTTAAGATTCTGTGAATAATATTATGGTTATATAAACCGACTGGAGGACACACAACGCGTCTTGTCCCAAAAATATTTTGCGCTGCTGATCGAACATCTGTGGTGTCTTAGGGACAATGCCTGACACCACATTAAGACGGTTCTTCTCCTCTTTGCCGGGCGGACACGCAGGTCCGCCCCTACATTCCTCGCGGACAAACAGTTGCAACGAAGAGTTTTTTCTTCAAATCCAAGCGACTCCGAGTAGGGGCGGACCTATGTGTCCGCCCTGGAGGACCAAAATCCGACTGAATCCTCAGCGAAAATTCCTTAACTTGGTACCTATGGGGCTTGGCATGCCAAGCCCCTACTGAAACCTTCGGCAACTGACCGAGGACATAAGCGCACACCCTCGCGCTACTGCCCTCGCCACGGATCCATGGCAGGCTTATCGGGATAGCCGATCTGCGCCAGGCGGTCGCGGAAGGCCTGATGGTCGCCAGCTTCAAACAGGGCGACATACTCATTGACCGTCCCGAACGGCAGCGAACGCCGCGTCTCCGGATTGATCACGCGCACCTCGCCATTGCCCTGGCCCAGCCGCGTCGACAGCTCTTTACACACCTGATTCAAATGGCGCAGATTGGGCAGGTAATGGCCGCTCTTGTTGGTGACGGCCACCAATTGCCCGTCGGTGACCTGCATTTCGCCCGCGCCGGCGGCCTCACCTGCCGCCAGCAGGCTGGAATGATGCTGCTGATTGAGCGTGTGCGAGGCCGCGAAAATCTCGCCGTCGGGCGACATGGTGAACATGGCCCAGTTTTTGCCCTGCGCCACCGTATTCAGCTCGCGCGTGTCAAACGGATCGGGGCTGTTCCCCTGCATCAGCATGCCCCCTTCGTAGCGCAGGCGGTACGGATCGCGGTCGGCGGTCGTCTCCATGTAACGCACGCTCTGGCTGTCCAGCTCCGCCAGCATCGGGGACTGATAGTTACCCGACAGGTCGGCGACGCGCTGGGTCATAGCCACGCCGAACAGCGCCAGCAGCGCATCAGCCTGCGCATCATCGAGCGCGTTTTGTTCGTGGGCCAGAATCGTCAGGTCGACCAGCAGCGCCTCAGGCGTGGCCTGCACACTGCCCAGCGTCGACTGTGTTTGTGCCACCAGGCGCGCCAGCAATGCTGACGGCCCATGCTCGATTGGGGTAGTCCCCTCCAGCACGCCGGGCTGAAGCGCAAACGCCAGGATGATCAGGCGATAGGCGCTCATCAGCGGTAAACGCGGATCGGTCAGGCCCAGCACCTGTTCGCGGCGCTTGCCCAGATTGCGCGCCTGCACCAGCACCGGCGCCTTTTTGCCGGTCAGCACGCCGCGTTCTTTCTTGTCGCTCAGCGCCGCCTTGATGTCTTTCTTCTTCATCGAGCTGTAGCCCTTGTTCACATTGACCAGCTCGCTGTATTTGGACTGCTCGCCCAGCCCGCGGCTGGCCAGGAAATCGCGCGCTTCGGCGTGCGCCTCGCCGGTGATGGGCGATCCGGTCGCGCCCAGCGTCTTGCGGTACCACTCGGCCGCCCGCTCATAATCGCCGCCCTGGGCAAACGACGCCCCGGCCCCACGTGCGCAGTCCACTATGGCGTGCGCGTCGTTGTCCTCCAGGTCGCCGGATGCTTTCAGGATGTCATGGGCGCGCGCGAACAGCACGCCCGCCGCCAGATAATTGCCGCCGGTGTACTGCGTCAGACCACGCGCGAAATTGCGCCCCGCTTTTTCGGCATCAAAGCTCACCGGCTCTTCGGCCGGCAGGTGGATGGCGGGCGGGCCAGCAGGCACGACAGGCGCGGGCGCGGCCGGTGCGACTGCCGCCGGTGCAGGTGCCGCATCCCCGTCATCTTCCAGCTCGGCATCATCAGTCTCCGGATGAAACGTCATAGCATCGGTGTCGGCGTAATTAGCGTCATCGCCGTCCGTGACATCCGCGGGGTCATTGTCAAAAATGCTGCTCACAGCGGGTGCCGGGGTGGCCGCCTGCGGCGCGGGCGCGACACCATCCACGGCCTCATAATCATCTTCTTCGGCTTCCTGTTCGGACCCGTCCGTTTCCCCAACCTCGCCGACTTCGGTCATGTGGTAACCGTCGAATTCCTCGGTTTCATCCTCGGATTCGTCCGCTTCGTCGGCCTCACCAATCTCGCCGACTTCGGTCATGTGATAGCCGTCGAATGCTTCAGTCTCATCCTCGGACTCGTCGGCTTCGTCGGCCTCACCAATCTCGCCGACTTCAGTCATGTGGTAACCGTCGAATTCCTCGGTTTCATCCTCGGATTCGTCGGCCTCGCCAATCTCGCCGATTTCAGTCATATGATAACCGTCGAATGCCTGCGTCTCGTCCTCGGACTCGTCGGACTCACCAATCTCGCCGACTTCAGTCATGTGGTAACCGTCGAACGCCTCAGTTTCGTCTTCGGCTTCTTCTGACTCGGCCTCACCCACAAGGCCCGCATATGCCATATCATCGGGCGGGGCATCCTGCATCTGCGGGTCATGCTGATCCATTTCTGTGCGGATCGCTTCCACCAGCGCATTCATCAGCCCCCAGCGCGGGTTCGCGGCATCGGTGCTGCCGATGGCCACGATCAGCAGGTCAAGCGCGTTTTGCAGAATTTTCAGGCTGCGTTTCTTCGGCGGCCTGCCCAGGTAAACGCCCAGCATGATGCGGGCCTGCCGTTCCTTCAGGCTGATGCGCCCGCCGCTGAAGCCGGTCAGCGCGCCCAGGTCGGTCACGATGCTGCGCTGAATCGTGCGTCCTGATGCATCCGGGCTGCGCTGAAGGCGGTTCAGCACGGCGCGGTTGCCCAGCACGCGCTGAAGCTGCACCGCGTTCGCTGGAGAGATGTCCCGTGGATTGCCGATGCCGTTGCTGGCTTCTGCTGAAGACTGTGCTGTCTGGCTGGGCTGTGCCGATTCCGGCGCTGACGACTCTGGTGCGCGCACTGCCATGCGCCCTGCTTTTACCCGTACAGACCTGTCGCGCATATCCTTTGTTACCGCCCTGGGACTCGTTGCTTCTTTTGTCGATTGAGCGTCGATGAATCCACGATGTGTAGTGTTTGTCGTAACGATAACCAAAATTTGTGCTTTTGGCATGAATTTCGTAAAGTGTTTTGCATTCGCGGGCTGTGGCGGGTTTATTGGGAAAGGGAAAAAGCAGCCTGCCAGGAACCGTGATTAACGATATCCATGGCGCATGATAGTTTTCGACGCCGCGCATGTCATGTGATAGTCCTCTGATAATGTCCTGAGATGCTAAAGGAGGGAGTACCGTGTCACAAGCCCATTATGCGCGCATCGCGGCGCTTTACGACGCCTTCGTCAATACAGACTTTGACATTGAATTCTTCACGTCACAGGCGCACGAACAGGGAGACGAAATCCTCGAATTGATGGCAGGTACAGGCCGCCTCACCATTCCTATCGTTCGTGCTGGCTTTCGTGTCACAGCGCTGGATTTCTCTGCCGAGATGCTGCAAATACTGCAACATAAGCTGGAAGCACAGGGTTTGTCGGCTGAGCTTCACCAGGCTGACATACGCTCATTTAGCTTAGGTAAGCAATATAAGCAGATCTGGATCCCCTTTCATGCGTTTCCTGAATTGATTTCCGAAGCAGACCAGACGAAAGCACTGGAAAGGATCCATGCACACCTATTGGATGAAGGCGTATTCATTTGTACCCTTCACAACCCAATCGTGCGTGAGAAGTCGGTAGATGGACAAATGCGCCTGGTCGTGAATCGAGAACTTGCTTCGGGAAACAAGCTGCTAGTCTGGCTTCTTCAAACCCGTCATTCTGAAACAAATATCGTGGAAGTCCATGAATTTTTCGAGGAGTACAACGCGCATGGCGTCATGATATCGAAGCAGTATTCCCCGCTTCAGTTTCATCTCCTGTCCAAACCGGCATTTGAACGGCTGTTCACACAAGCGGGATTTGAAGTATTGAAGATTTATGGCAACTACGATCATTCCGCATTTGACGAAGAGCAAAGCCAATTTTTGTTATGGGTATTGAAGAAGCACCCGGGAAAGCCAGACAACTAACCTGGTCAACCGAAGCTGCACCGCGTTACCCGGCAAGACCTCGCGTGAATTGTCGATTCCGGCGCTGGAAGATAAAAAGGGCAGGAATTGGGAAATCTTCCTGCCGCAAAGGCCTGGCGAACTTCACCGACCGATTCGTGGCGGGGGATGATGAAAGCCGATGATGCGGGTTTCCTCGAAACACGGCGCAGGGTCGCGGGCTGGGGCGGGCTGATGTATGCTGGACAGCAATGATTTTGACAGCGTCGGCATGCACATGAGCAGCGAGACCCCTATGAACACACCCAAACCGCATCGTGACTTCGGGCTGGTCAAGCGGGCCAATGCCGAGGGCTATCTGCTGATTATGCTGATTGCGTTCGCGCTGTCGGTGGTGCTCACCCGCGTGTATCTCGACCTGGCCAATTACCCGCGCATCGGCGGCGACGGGCCGTATCACATCGCGCATGTGCTGTGGGGCGGACTGCTGCTGTTTGCGGGCGCGGTGCTGCCGCTGGCCTTCATGAACCGGCGCATGTTCTCGCTCAGCGCAGTGCTGACCGGCGCGGGCATGGGCCTCTTCATCGACGAGGTGGGCAAGTTCATCACCAGCACCAATGACTATTTCGTGCCGCTGGCCGCGCCGATCATCTACGTGTTCTTCGTGGGCACGGTGATCTTTTACCTGCGCGTGCGCTCTGCCCGCACCGACGGCTCGCGGCGCACGCTCTATACGTCGCTGGACCGGCTGAGCGATGTGGTCGACCATTCGCTGGACGCGCAGGCGCGAGAACATCTGCATGATGCGCTGGAGCGCGTGTTGTACGACGCGCGCGCGTCGGACGACATGAAGGTGCTGGCCGAGGCGCTGATCCATGTGCTGAATGACCCGGCGCTGGATATCGTCCCGCAGGAAGATGGCCCCCTGGTGCGCCTGCGCGACCGCGCGCTGGCGTTCGAAAAACGCTGGTTCACGCGCTCAAAGGCGCGACTGGCGCTGTCTGGCGCACTGCTGGTGCTGAGCATCTTCCCGCTGCTGACGCTGCTCAGCACGCTGAGCACGCTGGCCGACCCGGCCATGGCGGATGCGCTTATCTTCGACTGGGTCATCACATCCGACCCGCGCTTTCTGGGGCCGAACAGCTTCGTCTGGCAAATTGTGCTGCTGGTGCTGCAAGGCCTCATCGGCTTCGGCATCTTCGTCAGCGGGGTGCTGCTGCTGCTGCGCCGCGACGACATCGCCACGCGGATCGGCTTCCTGTGCCTGATGGTCAGCCTGACCGTGGTCAATATGCTCACGTTTTACTTCAACCAGTTCACCGCCGTGGTGACTGCCTCGGCCGAGCTGGTCGTGCTGCTGGCCATCACCCGCTACCGCACGCGCTTCCTCAACCAGGGCGATACGCCGGAGGTCATGGCACAGATGCTCAAGCCGATTCATGTGCCGTCGCTGGCGCACAAATCGGCCTCAGACAGCCCGGGATGACCAGCAGTTGCGTGCAGCAAAAATGAGTAGAAGATGAGAAGGCCGGTCAGGCTGTCATGAATGCCCAAACCTGTTCGACGTCTGTATAGAACGACGAAATGATTCGTCATCAATCAAAAGGGGAATCTCATGAAATACATGCTGCTCATCTACGGACGCGAAGACCGCAACCTGAGCGAAGCCGAAGTTGGCGCCGAAATGCAGGCCTATTTCGCGCTGAACACTGAGTTGGCCACCAGGGGCGCGCTGGTGGCCGGGGAAGCGCTCATGCCGGTGTCGACGGCCACCACGGTGCGCGTGCGCGGCGGCGAGGCGCTGGTCACCGACGGGCCATTTGCTGAAACGCACGAGGTGCTGGGTGGATATTATGTGGTGGATGCGCCCGACCTGGACGCCGCCATCGCCATCGCGAAGAAAATTCCTGGCGCGCTGGATGGCTCAGTCGAGGTGCGCCCGCTGGTCGTCTTCGGCTAAACAGAAACACGGATGCCGGCCTGCCTGAGGGGGTTTCAGGCGGGCTGGCTATTCTGAAAGGGCGCCCGCTTGAGCGATCTGCACGCAGCCATCGAACGGACATTTCGCGATGAACACGGCCGCGTGCTGGCCGGGCTGATCGGAAATTTTGGCGACTTTGACGTGGCCGAAGACGCACTGCAGGATGCCTGTGTGCTGGCGCTGAAACAGTGGCCGCAGTCGGGCATCCCGGCCAATCCAGCCGCGTGGCTGACTTCCGTGGCAAAGCGCCGCGCCATCGACCGGCACCGGCGTGACCAGAATTTCACGCGCCAGCAGGCCGTCATCCACGGCGAAATGGGCTACGACCAGACCAGTACGCCGGAAGCCGAAGCAGAACATGCGCTGGAAGACACCATCCCCGACGAACGCCTGAAGCTGATGTTCACCTGCTGCCATCCTGCGCTGGCCGTCGATGCCCAGGTGGCGCTGATGCTGAAATCGCTGTGCGGCCTGACGATCGAGGAAACGGCGCGCGCCTTCATGGTGACGCCAGTGACGATGGCCCAGCGCATCGCCCGCGCCAAACACAAAATCCGCGATGCGCGCATCCCCTACAGCGTGCCCGCGCCGGAACTGCTGCCAGAACGCCTGACCGCCGTGATGGCCGCCATTTATCTGATCTTCAACGAGGGCTACGCGGCCACCAGCGGGGACAGCCTGATCCGCCACGAGCTGTGCGATGAGGCCATCCGGCTGGGTGCTTTCCTGTGCGAGACGCTGCCGCAGGATGCCCCGATTGCCGCCGAGCCCTACGGCCTGCTGGCGCTGATGCTGCTGCACCATGCGCGCACACCGGCCCGGCAGGATGCGACAGGCGGGCTGGTGCGCCTGAAAGACCAGGATCGGACGCGCTGGGACCACACCCTCATCGCTCGGGGGACAGCCCTGCTCGACCGGGCGATTGCGCTGGGGCGGCGCGGGCCGTATCAGCTTCAGGCGGCCATCAGCGCGCTGCACTGCGAGGCGCGGGCCTATGCCGACACCGACTGGCCGCAGATCGTCGGGCTGTATGGCGCGCTGCTGGAGATGCATCCCTCGCCGGTCGTGGCGCTCAATCATGCCATCGCCAGCGGGGAGGCCTTTGGACCACAGGCTGGACTGGCGCTGCTGAGCGAACTGGCTGAAGCGCTGAATGCTTACGCGCCCTATCACCTGGCGGTGGCCGACTGCCTGCGCCGCACCGGCGACAATGTCAGCGCGCATCATTGCTACCAGAAGGCGCACGCGCTGGCTGGCAATGCCCGCGAGAAAGCGTTTATTCGCTCACAGATGACGTCGGCAGCCCCTGAATGACGTGCGTCAGCACGCCCACGGCCCGCTGGTATTCGGCCAGCATGATGTGTTCATTGGGCGTGTGGTCCAGGTTGCTGTCGCCCGGGCCATAGGCCACGATCGGGCAGTCCCAGGTTTCCGCGACCACGTTCATATCAGCGGTGCCGGTCTTCAGCACGAAGCCGGGCTTGTCGCCACCTGCGCGGATGGCCGCCAGCAGGGCGCGCACCAGCGGGCTGTTGCGGTCGCTCTGCACGGCCCGCTCATGCCCGTATGTATTGAATTCTCCGCCTTCGTCAGACAGGCCGCGCACGGCCGCCAGCACATCGTCCGGCCCCAGGCGCGGTGGCAGGCGCATGCTCACGCTCAGCCGGGCGGTCTCGCTCAGGTGGTCGGTCGTGGTATTGATGCTGCGCAGGTGCGCCCACACCTGCTCAAACGCGCTCTCGATGCCCGCATTCTGCTGCGCGCACCAGGCCTCGATGCGCGTCCAGAAGGCAGCCCCCAGCGCCGCGACGGACGGTTCCGGCCTGGCGGTGTGGGCCATCGGCCGCGTCAGCGCATAGTCAAACACGATGCGGCCCTTGTAGCCCAGCGTCACACGCGTCGCGCCGCTTGGCTCGCCGATGATGCACCAGTCCGGGGTGTAGTGTTCGCGCACATAGCGGGCGCCCTTACTGGTGGCAGCCTCTTCCTCCACCGCGCCGATCACAACCACGCGCCAGCCGTCCGGGATGCTGGCCGCCGCCGCCGCTTCAGCAAACGCGCACAGCGGGCCTTTGGCATCCACCGTGCCGCGGCCATACAGGGCGCCGTCGCGCTCCTCCACTGGCAGATCGACCGGGAAGGTGTCGATGTGGCCGAGCAGCATCAGCGTGTGCGCGGCATCGTGCGCGCCGATTTCGCCGACGGCGTTGCCCACGGCGTCCACATGGGCGCGGAAGCCGTGCGCGGTCATCCAGCCGACCAGCTCATCCACGGCCGGGCGTTCGTGATGGGAGGGACTGTAGCGGCGCACCAGCGCGGTCAGCAGTTGGGACATGGGTTTCTCTCTTGGGTTTCGGTGATGATGCCCCTATTGTACCCTGACACGGGGACAGGCGGCATAAAATCGTGTCTCAGCCGCCCAGCCGCCGCGGCCGCTCAATCTGACGCGGGGACATGCCCAACCGGCGCCGGAAATGGCGGGCCAGCATTTCTGCGTCTTCAAAGCCGGCCTGTTGTGCCACCTCATGCACGCTGAGCGTGGTGTGCAGGAGCAGCTCACGGGCATATTCCAGCCGCGTGCGAATCAGGAAATCATGCAGTCCCTCGCCCGTCAGCCGGCGAAACTGGCGTGACAGGTAGTAGGGCGTGTAGCCCATGTAACCAGCGATATCCGAAAGATGCAGCGGCTGGCCGGGATGCTCGCGCACAAATGACCGGATGCGCTCCACCTGCACCATACTCAGCCCGGCTTCCCGCTGCTGGCGCCGTGCCAGCGTATCTGATTGATTGGAGTAGTGCCGGTAAGCATGTGCCACGAAAGCCAGTCCCAGCGTCTCCTGATAAAAATGCGTGGCAGGGTCAAGCTGGCGCTCGGCATCGAGCAGGTTGACCCCAAGGTGATACAGCGTCGGGTCGTCGAAGGCCATATGGTTGACCAGATGCACCGCCGCGGGGTCACCTATGGCCATCTCCTGCAACACCACATCGCGCATGTGTTCGGGCACGCGCAGCGTCAGCCCGGTTTGCGACCCGTGCCAGAACCATTCGGTCGGGGTATGGGCCAGATGCATATTCACCAGGCCGACGCGGTTGCGTATGCGCCCGTGGCTGCGCCCCAGCCGCCATTCATATTCGCTCTCCGAGCCAAGGCTGATCAGGAACAGGTCTACCAGCTCCGACTGCGAGGTGATGAAGGTGTCCACGGGGTTGATGGTGACATGGATAATGCCAAGCCGTTCGTCGCCATTTTCCAGCGCGTTCAGATGAATGTCCACGAACGCGATCTGTGACTCGATAGTGGCCTGCCGCAGCGGGCGGGCAATGGTGAGCATATTTGCGCGGGTCATATGGCCAATTTCCTCGCCACGCATTCATACGAAGCTGGTTTGATTATCCTGAAGTTTGTCCCGCTGGCAAGTTACGTTGTGGTTATCGCAGCGCAGGGACATAAAGCAAAATCTGGCCAAACCAAGACGAAAATTGGCAGGTTTGCGGCACGGATCTGCCTAACATGATGAACATGGAATAGTCACGGCAATCCCGAATCTGATGAATACACATGATTCCCGCAGCACAACGAAACTCACAGGTGCGCGGCCGCCTGCGGCTGAAGCCACGCACGCCCAATCGCCCGACCAGGCCGAAGCGGTGCCCGCGTTCCCGTTAACCGGCCAACCGGTCCAGCAGGCCCGCCTGCTGGCCTTGCAGCGAATCGCGGGAAACGCCGCGGTGGCCCGAATGGTACAGCGGTCGCAGGGCACGCGCATCCAGCGCGATACGCCGCCCGGCGCAACGACGCCAATGCAGCGGGCGCGGGCCGCGCTCGATGCGATGAGTCAGGATCGGGTGGGCGAGGCCGCCGCCATGATCAGCGGCGCTGCGGCGCGTGCAGGGCAGGCCAGCAGCCTGATCACGCTGACGCTGCCGGGCAATGTCACGATTGACCAGTTCCCCACAGACCAGCTACCCAGGCTCCTGGAATATGCCAACACAATCGCTATGCGCGCCCCAGCAGACCCGGCCAGCGAGCGCATGTTCCGCCGTGTGCAGCAGGCACAGGATCAGGCTAACGAGCGGCGTATCGCCAATGAAAGGCTGAACCAGTTCCTGCGCGATGCCCAGAACCCGCAGCGCGGCACAGGACAGAACGCGAATACCTTTCTTGTGCACGACCGCAACGGCCAGCTTCAGCAGCTCACGCAGGAACAACTGACGCAATGGCGCGACCGGTTGACCGCAGAGATTAACCGCATCATCAGCCAGGCAAATACCCATGTCAATGTGACGAATGATGTTCGGGAGCACTTTTCGGGCACCATCAATGGTATGGCAAACCCGACAAGTTTCGAGGCAGGGCTTGATCTCCAGGCAGTTTCAAGACAAATGGATGCTGCCGGCCAGTATCTGGCGCGGGGGCGGTTTGTCGGGGCATATCTCTTCGCTGCCGAAGCGCGGAGACAGGCTGAATCTGTTCACACAGGCAGAGTGCAGGGAATGCAGGATACATCCGTTGCACAGGAAGCGCTGTGGTGGGCACGCTTCGTCCGCGACACCTCGGCTGCACTCTTCGGCACACTGGTGACGGTTGCAACCGGCGGCGGCGCAGGGGCGGTGCTGCTGGGCGCGGCCACTGGCGCGGCGCTCACTGCCGGGGCCGAAATTCAGGATCAGTATTCCGAGGGCGACCGGGTCAACTGGAACAGCGTGTTGTGGAACGCCGTCTTCAATACTGTCGGCGGCTTTATCGGCGGGCGCAGCGGCGGCGCGCTGACCACAGCGGTTGTTCATGAAATGGAAAAGGAACTCGTACGCATGGGGGTGGCGGTGACGGGCCGGGCGCAGCGCATTGTGCTGGAACGCGCGGTGCCGTTGGTCGTCAATGGGGTGATGGCGCGCGTGTCAGCGGCGGGCGCATCGGGCCTCAGCGGCAGGATGCAGAATACCACGGTACGGAACTTTACTCCGGCCAACCCACAGCAGCAGGCCACCAGCCAGTATCAGCACCTCACGCAGGAACAGATCGATACGCTCGCCTCAGACCAGGTGAATATTCGTAATTCGGTGGTGGAAGTGTTGAACCAGTCCGGCGGACAGCTCGGTGAACTGCTCAGGACAGCGGCGCAGGCAGCCGCACGCGGCGGCCACTAGTCCACAAGCAGCCCCGCCACCACCGCACTGCGCGAGGGCATATCGGCACCCGCCACGCTGACGGGCATCCGCTCGCCGGTGTCGGCGCGATAAAAGCCGACCTGCACGCGATATTCACCCGGCGGCAGGTCAGGCGGCAGGCTGAGCGTACGCGTTTCGGCCAGCACCTCGCCGGCAGACCACGCCCAGGTGGGATACGCGCCGTTCAGCGGCGGACCATCCCCGACCGAAGCAATGAAATTACCTGCGCCGTCATACAGATGCACGAAGCCCGTCCAGCTTTCCGGCGTCGTCCCCGTGACCTGCCAGCCCAGCCGCAGGACATCCCCCTGCACATCGGCATGCGTCAGCCGCGCCAGCCCGGCAAAGGCGACCGGCTCGGCCAGCGCGGGCAGATTCCCCGGAAGCGCCATCGTCCCGGCGCGCGATGCGGCCTGCCCCAGTATCGGCACCGCGATGGTCTCGCCCGCATCGTTCACGGCCGGCCAGTCGACGGCCAGCGTCTCGGCATTCAGCACCACGGCCGCGATGTCATACGTCAGCCCGGACTGCGGCAGCGGATCATCCGGCAAATCCGGGTCATCCAGCCAGAAATGCACCTCATCGCAGAAGATATCGCCCGCGCGCCACGAGACGGACGGGTAGCGACCCATGCCGAATAGCGAGGTGCGGTCAGCGACGATCACGCCGTCGCGGATGAGCTTGAGCGAGAAGGCGGCCGGGACATCGGTCTCGCGCAGCACTTCCCAGCACGCGGTCAACGGATACGCGTCATACGACCTGTCATCTGCGTCGAACGTGCGCGTCGGCTGTGCGATGCCCAGCAGGCGAATCGTCCCATCGAAGGTGACCGGCGCCCCGATCAGCGCGGGCAGTCGCTCACGCGAAAGCATGGGCGGGCTGAAATAAGCCTCCCACAATGCGACAACGGGCGCAAACAGGCCGATACAGGCGACCAGCGCGACCGGGGCGACGCGCAGCACAAAGCGCGACCGGGGCAGCCGCTCGGCCAGCAAAAACAGCCCGGCCGTCAGCATGAGCGCGACCGCCGCGTGCGACGGATACATCAGCCGCCCGCCGGTGAAGCTGAGCTGCTGCATCCAGCGGATCATGGCCGCCAGCGAGATCAAAAAGGTGATGGCGAGGATGGCGGCCTGGACGCTCTGAATGGCACTCAGGCGCGAGAGTCGCAGCCCGGCGGCCAGCCCCAGAAGGCACAAGGCAATCACCATGCCCAGCACGGTATACGTGACCGGATGCAGCGGCGTAGTATCGAACCAACCCAGATACGACAGGTACAGGTGCGGCAGCAGCGGGGCGATTTCCGCCAGCGAACGCGGCTCGGCAAAGTAGTAACCCGTTGTGATGTGCTGGTGCGTGTTCAGGCCGAGCGGGTCGCCATAAGTGACCAGGCCATACAAGACCCATGCGCCGAAGAGCAGCACGACGGGCGCGCCGATCACCAGCGCACGGCCGGTCACAAAGGCGAACGAACGCCCGCGTGCGCGCCAGTCGTACAACAGGGCGATGGCGACCCCCACGCCAGCCAGCAGCGCATTCACCTTGCTCAGTCCGCCCAGCGCGAGGCACAGCCCGGCCAGCAGGCAGGCCTGCCAGCCCAGCCCGCGCCGGGCCAGGCGTAATCCCGCCCAGGTGGACAGCGTGGCAAAGGCGACCGTGGGGGTGTCGTTGGTGAAGTAGCTGCTGATATACAGCATGGTGGGCATGAAGGCGAACAGCGCGGTCGCGGCCAGCCGCCAGCCGCGCCGCCGGAAGACTTCCCCGGCCGCGCCATACATGCCGATGACCGCCAGCGCGCCCCACGCAATCGAAACCAGCCGCAGCGCACGATCCGCCGCGACCAGCTCCGGCCAGCCGAACACCAATTCGTCGCGACCATGCACGTACACCGTGTGATTGTCGGCGCGCTGCCATACGTCATGCGGCTGATACCAGCGGTTGCGCGCCGTTACTGTGATGTGGTTCAGCACAGCATCACCGTCCAGCGGCGCGATGCCCAGGGCGCGCAGCCACAGCGCCCCGGCGAGATACGCCAGCGGCGGCTGTCCGCTGGCCTGGCGAGTGGGATTGGTCACGCGGGTGGCGCGGTCTGGCAGTGCCCCCGTCTGCATGAGATGGAAGGCGTAATTCGCATGCAGCGGCTGGTCGCTGCCTTCCATGGCGGGCAGCGTGCGCGCATGGCCCAGCGCCCCGACGACGAACAGCGCCAGCAGCAGCAGAAACGGCCTGTGCGCCGTCAGCACATGCATCACCCAGCCGGGACCTCTTTGGTCAGGCAGTGGACAGCGCCGCCGCCGTTGGCCGTGGGCGCGCATTTGATCGGGATAATCTCGTGGTCGGGCATGGCAGCTTTGTATACGCCCAGTGCCTGATCGTCGGTAGCGGCCTTGAAGACCGGCACCAGCACGCGGCCGTTGACCGTGAGCGCGTTGGTGTAGCTGCGCCACACCGGGAACGCGCCCCAGTTGAGATACGGCGGCAGGGCCGGCAGCGTGAAAATGGCATACGGGTCGCCCGCGGCATTGGTCGCACGGCGGAAAATCTTATACGTCTGGCGCAGGGCGCGGCTGTTCAGCGGCACGCGCGGCGCGGTAATCAGGATGGTGCGCGCATCGGCCAGCTTGCACAGCAGGTCGACATGGCCGGTTTCCTCGCGCCACAGGCTGGGCGTGACGATCAGCTTGTCATGCGCAAAAGCCAGCTTCAGCCTGCGCTCGACTTCCAGCCGGCTCAGGTGCGGATTGCGCGTGTAGATGCCCTCGCTGGCGATCAGCGTGCCTGCCCCGTCGCTCCAGAAATTGCCACCTTCGGTGTGCAGGTCAAACGAACGCAGCGGCACTTCTTCATGCGCGGCATAGCGAATCGGCATGCTGTCATCGTTGGCCTGCGGATAGGCGGGCAGCGGGTCATAGGTAGCGGCCAGCATCGCCCGCGAGCCATCCGGCAGGAAACCGGTGAACGGGCCGTAGTCGCGCACCCACACGTCGTCGGTGGCCAGCACCAGCAGGCGCACGTTGTCCAGTTTGGCCAGCGCGCGCTTCTCCAGATACAGCCACACGGCGCCCGCCCATGCCGCATCCGGCAGCATGACGTCAGCGCGCGCGACCTGGCTGATGGCCTCGATCATCTGCGCGTGCGTCTCCCAGAACATGGGATACAGCACGGGGAAGCCGACGATAATGGCTTCCATGCGCTCCCACTGCGCGGGCAGGCGAAGGGCGACGTTAGCGGGCGCGGAGGCGGGCTGTTTCTGCCCGAAGACTGTCTCGTACGGGGGATTGATTGCCGCCAGCGCATCGCGGGTATCGACGGCATTCAGGCCCGGCGGCAGGATGCCCCGGCGCGCCAGATAATCGGCCATACGCGCCGGCGTGTCCGGGACGTTGCCGCCGCCCAGGCTGTCGGCATCAGCGGCCGTGAAGGCGCGCAGCAGCGGCCGCGCCAGCCCAAGACCTTTGCGCCGCCACAGGGGATAGGGGATGGGGTCAAATCGCAGCACGGGGCAGTATCCTGTCAGGCGGGCATCATTACAGGCCTATTTTACGCACGGGCCGCTTGTGATGAAAGGGCGCGTGACGGTATGATTGCAGGTGTCAGCGCCGCACACGAGTATGGATGGTATGCGTTTGAACCGCCTGTTTTCCCTGGCCGCCGCCCTGCTGCTGGTCGCCATCTGCCTGCCTGGCCGCGCCCAGGCCGCGCTCGATCCGGCCGCCCCGGCGCAGGTCAGCGCCAGCATCGGGCTGGGTTTCCAGCCAGACCCGCTGCGCGTGCCCGCGCTGGTCATCGGCGGCGGGACAGTCGATGCCAACCTGCTGGGCATTGGCGCGGCATGCAGCGGCTTCGTCAGCAGCGCGCCCGATATCCGCGTCACGCTGGAGACGCCGCTGGCGTTCGTGCGCATGATCTTCATCGCCGACACGGTGACCAGCGACACCACGCTGGTGGTGCGCGCGCCCGACGGCGTCTTTTACTGCAACAACAATGCCTTTGGCCTGCTCAATCCCCTGGTCGACGTGCTGGAGGCGCTGCCCGGCGATTATGCCGTGTGGGTGGGTGGTTTCACGCTGTCCGAACCGGTCTATGGCTCACTGTATCTGACCTCGAATGAAAACGTGCGTCCCGGCTCGACCGGAATCCAGGCGCCCGTACAGACGTTTGTGCCCACGCTCGACCCGACGCGCGCGGGCATGCCGCCGGTGCTGGCCGGCACCACCATGAACGAACTTTCGCCGCCGGTGCACGGACAGGTCAGCCTGCAAACCGGCTTCCTGCCCGACCCGGTCTGGTCGCTGGCCATCGGCGGGGGCTATATCGCCGTGTCTGGCCTGGACAATCAGCCGCCAGGGGCCAGCCAGTGCGCCGGATTCGTCGAGAGCCAGCCCGATTATCGCGTGACCTGGAGCGGGCCGGGCACGCGCCTGCGCTTCCATTTCGTGCCGGTCGCGTCGCCGGGCGCCAGCGTGGGCAACCCCGCGCTGGTGGTGCGTGCGCCGGACGGCACCTATGCCTGCAACCGCGATTTCGCGCCCGGCGGATACACGCAGCCTTCGGTCGAGGTCACGCCGCAGGGCGGGGCCTACAACGTGTGGGTGGCGTCTGAAGATGCGCCGGGTGTGCCCATTCTCGGCGTGCTGTATGTGACCGAGCTGGTGACCACGCCGGAGACGGTTATTTCGCCCATACGCACGCCGCTGGATGCCGTGATCGGCCCTGACCCGGTGGCGACCGCCCTGCAAACCGTGCTGTTTGAGACGACCAGCATCGACCCGATCAATATTCCGCTGACGCCGCCGCAGATCGGCAGCCCGGACCAGGACCTGGCGGCGCTGAATCCCGGCCTGCGCGCGCCGGATACCACGCTGATCTGTCGCGGCTTCGTCACGCTGACGCCGACACTGGCCATCAATTCGACGGCAGCCTACCCGTATCTGCGCGTGTTCTTCCTGTCGGAAATTCCCGACACCGACGCCGTGCTGGTCGTGCGCACTGCCGATGGCCGCTGGCTGTGCGGCGATGATGCGCTCGACACGCCGAACCCGATGATCGATATCGTCGGGCCTGCGGCGCTGGGCGTGGTGCAGGTGTGGGTGGGCACGTTTACGCCGGATATCCCGCTGGCGGGCAGGCTGGTGGTGACGCGCGGGCGCGCCGATGTGAATGATCCGGCCCGCGTGGCATCGATCAGCGGGCTGGGCGCCTTCACGCAGGGGCTGATTCCGCCGCCCACGCCGATGCCCACCCTGCCCGGCAATACCATCGTGCTGCCCACCCTGCCGCCGCTGGAGGTGACGCCGCTGGCCGTGCAGATTGGCTTCCCCACCGCGACGCCGTTTGGCTTTGTCGAGCCGTCGCTGGATATCCTCGACCCGAACGCCGAGACCAACTTCGGCGAAGTGACGCTGGACAGCGCGATCGAGCCGCATCGCGTGAACGCGGTGGCCGGCGGCGACCAGGACGCGGCCACGCTGGGCGGCACCGACTGCGTGGGCTTCATCACCAGCAACCCGGATTACCGCGTGGTCTGGAATGGCCGCGCGACCACGCTGCGTTTCTACTTCACGGGCATGGCCGATGCCTCGCTGGTGGTCATGGACCCGCTGGGCCGCGTAAGCTGCAACAACGACGCCTTTGCCACGGTCAGCCCGGCGCTGGATATCCCCGATGCGCCCGCGGGCGCGTACAATATCTGGCTGGGCACGCCGACCGTGTTTGGCAATGTGAGCGGCATCCTGCACGTGACTGAAGACCTGAACCGCAGCCTGACCAATCCGTAAACGGGGAATCCGCCATGACATCCGACCAACAGTTGCTTCAGGCCAGCCAGGCCGGCCTGCGCCTGATCGCCGTGCTGACCCTGCTCAACAATATGCGCTATGACCGCCTGCGCGCCTATTTCCGCGAACACCTCGCGCCCGCCGCGCTGAAGGAAGCCCCGGCCACCGTGCGCCTGGCCGAAGTCAAGATGCTGCGCGGCGAATTTGGCCGCCTGCGAACGCGCCAGGTGATCGGCGCAGACAAGCATCACCTCATCTGCCTGTTTGACGGCGAACGCGGCGGCCTGCTGCTGATCGATCTGGCGTGCGAAGAAGACTATCCGCACAAAATCTCCGCCCTCACCTTTGCCCGCATCCAGGAAGAATCGACCGCGCTGGAGGCATAGGAGCAACCGCACGCTGGTGCTTTGCCTTTAGAAAGCAAAAGAACGCTTAACCGCCAGGACGCCAGGAACGCCAAGGCATCATGAAAACTGGTCATGTTCACATGCTGAACTCTTGACCCCTTGACAACTATACCGTCCAGACGGTATAGTAACTGCATGAACATAAAACGCTCACCCACCAAAACACTGCTCATCCGCTCTGCCAACCAGGTGATCCTGCGCGATGGCGTTCAGGGGCTGACCCTTGAAGCCGTCGCACTGGAAGCCGGGGTCAGCAAGGGCGGCCTGCTCTATCACTTCCCGTCGAAAGATGCGCTGGTCGTCGGCCTGATCGAGTTCTATATCGCCCAGTTTGAAGACCGCCTGCGTGCCCATGTGAACGACGCGGAGGGCCCGAAAGCATGGATGCGCGCCTATGTGCTGGCCAGCCTGTCGCCCCCACCCGATGAATTCGATGTGTCTGCCGGGTTGATCGCGGCGGCAGCCTTGAACCCCGCGCTGCTGGACCCGCTGCGCGAGCGCTATGACGCGTGGCAGGCCATGTTCGACCAGTCGGCCCATACAGCGCTGGCGCGGGTCGTGCGCCTGGCCATTGACGGCTGGTGGGTGACCACGCTGCTGGCGCTGGCCCCAACTTCAGACCACGACCGCGCTGCCCTTCAAAACATCCTGCTCACGCTGATTGAGGAGTCCCTGTGAACGCAATTGTCTTTCTGATCATCGCCATCGCCAGCGAAATCACGGCCACCACGGCGCTGAAACTGTCCGAAGGTTTCACGCGCTGGCTGCCGGGTCTGGTCAGCATCATCGGCTACGGCATCGCCTTTTACGCGCTGTCGATGGCGCTGCGCGGCCTGCCGCTGGGCATCGCTTACGCCATCTGGTCGGCGGTCGGCACGGTGGGCGCGGTTGTGCTGGGTATCCTCATCTGGAAGCAGCCTATCAGCCCGCTAGGCATCTTCGGCATCGCCCTGATTGTGGTCGGCGTGGTGCTGCTGAATGTCGTCTCGAATGGAGCACGTGCAGCATGACGCCTGTCGTGGTCATCATGGGGGCCAGCGGCGGATTGGGATCAGCCATCGCGCGCGAGTATCTGGCGCAGGGCGCGCGCGTCGTGCTGGCCGGGCGCAGCATCGAGCGCCTGACGCGGGCCGCCGCGGGGCTGAGCGGAAATTACTCGCTGCTGGCAGCGGACATGGCCGACCAGGCCAGCCTGCAACAGGCGGCCAGCCAGTGCCTGGCGCAGTTCGGGCGCGTGGATGTGCTCGTCAATGCGGTCGGGCATGATGTGCGTCGTGCGCTGGACGCGCATACGGATGCCGATATTGAGATGCTGGTGCAGACCAACCTGGTCAGCGCGATCTGGCTGACGCGGGCCTTCCTGCCGATGCTGCTGGCGCAGGGCGACGGCGTGATCGTGCACCTGGGCGGCTTTGCGGACGGGCGGCTGATGTTCCCCTATTACACGGTGGACGCGGCCACCCGTGCCGGGCTGCGCGGGTTTGTGGATGCCGTCAACCGCGAGATTGAGGACAGCGGCGTGACCGTGAGCTATTTTTCTCCAGCGCCCGCCGACACCGATGCCGAGCGCCCGTATCACCCGATCTGGCGCGAGATGGGCACGGCGATTGTCCCGACTGAGCAGGTGGCGCGCGCGGTCGTGCGGGCGGCCCGGCGGCGCGAGCGCGTGCATGTGATGGGCGCAGCCGCGCGCTGGTTTGCCAGGCTGAACAGCGCCGCGCCCGGCCTGGCCGACTGCCTGCTGATGCGCCGCTATGGGGCCGTGCTGAAACGGCATTTCGGGCAGCCCCTGCGCTGACGCGATTTCGGGTTATACTCCCGTTCTTTTGAGACGGGAGAATCCACCCATGCGCCTCGGCATCGTCGGCCCCAGCCTGATCTGGGACAAGCGGCATTACCCTGCCTTACAGGCCCTGACGGACACCTTCACGGTGACGGCCTTCTGCGCGGCCAGCGACCGGCGCAAGGCGGCCGTGGCGGAGCAGTATCCGGGCGTGCCCTACATGACCGACTACGACGCCTTCCTGCGCCGCGACGACATCGACGCGGTGGTCATGCTGACGCCGATCGCGCTGAACGGGCCGCTGAGCCAGCAGGCGCTGGAGGCCGGCAAAGACGTCTTCCTCGAAAAGCCGATGGCCCACACGCTCGAGATCGGCCAGAAACTGGTGCGCACCTCCAAGGACCTGGGCCGCCGCCTGTGGATTCTGGAGCAGGACGCGTTTGACCCGCGCTACCCGCTCATCCGCGATATTCTTGCCTCCGGCGAAATCGGCGACCCGGTCTATTTTGACTACGTGTTCCATTTCACCTTCGACGACGGTGAGAACAACGGCGGCGGCTATGGCCTGACGACCTGGCGGCAGCAGCCGGAATTCCCGATTGGCATGCTGCTCGATGGCGGCCACCACAATATCGCCGCGCTGGCATGCATCTTTGGCCCGCCGACGTCAATCTTCGCGACCGGTATTAAACTGCGCGAGGGCTTCGGCGAATTCGACCAGCTGACGGCGCATTTTATGTACGACGGGCGCCTGCGCGGGGCGTTCAGCCATGCCGCCTACCTGAGCAACAAACGCAACCTGTTTGACATCCACTGCACGCGCGGCATCCTGACAGTGGAGTGGGAACAGCTCATCGTCACGCCGGCCGAGGGCGAGACGCGGATTATCCCGCTGGCGCAGGCCAACACGCACGACATCATGTGGGGGCAGTTTGCCCAGCGCGTGAAGTCTGGCGGCGATGTCGATTATCCGGCAGACGCGGCGCTGGCCGACCTGACCACGTTGTTCGCCATCCGCGAGTCGGCCGTGTCGGGCCATGTGATCGCGCTGGGCGGGCTGTAACGCGATGCGGCGTCATTCTTCAGGACAGGGCTCATGAGCGCATCTTCGCTGCAAAAGCCGAGGTTTTCGCCCATGCTGCCGATCATCACGCTGCTGACCGGCACGCGCACGGTCACCGACACGGGCTTCCGCATGGTGTATCCGCTGCTGCCGGTGTTCGCACGCGGCGTGGGCGTCGAGGTCAGCGCCATTGTGAGCGTGCTGGCCTTCATGCAGCTGCTCGGGCTGGTCGCGCCATTTATCGGCCGGGTGTCTGAGCAGCGCGGGCGCAAATTTACCATGCTGCTGGGCCTGCTGCTGTACGTGGCGGGCATGCTGAGCGTGCTGATCTTCCCGAATTTCACCGGGCTGGCGATTGCCCTGCTGCTCGGATCCATCGGCCGGACGGCGCTCAATCCGGCGATGCAGGCCTACATCGGCGACAAGGTGCCGTATGCCCGGCGCGGCCTGTTCCTGGGCATCGTCGAGCTGGCATGGTCGGGCGCATTTTTATTCGGCGTCCCGCTGATGACCTGGCTGCTCGCCAATTACAACTGGCAGGCCCCGTTTCTGGCACTGGCGATCCTGAGCGCGGTCGGCTTCGTGCTGATCTGGCTGCGCATCGCGCCGGATGCGCCGGTCGCCCAGCATGTCGCCTTTCTGCCCGCCTTGCGCGCGGCCATCAGCAGCCCGATGGCGCTGGCCGGGCTGGCGCTGGGATTCAGTATCAGCGCCGCCAACCAACTGGTCAGCGTCGTCTTCAGCACGTGGATTGAGGCCTCGTTTGGCATTCAGCTGGCCGCGCTGGCGGTGGCGGCGGCAGTCATCGGCATCTCCGAGCTGGGCGGCGAGGGCATCGTCACCTTCTTCGCCGACCGGTTTGGCAAGCGCCGCCTGGTGCTGCTGGGCGTGAGCGGCAACATTCTGGCCTGCCTGCTGCTGCCGCTGACCTCATCAAACCTGAATCTGGCGCTGGTCGGGCTGTTCTTCTTCTATCTGACCTTTGAGCTGAGCGTGGTGGCCAGCATCCCGCTCGCGACCGAGCTGAGCCCGAATGCCCGCGCCATGTACCTGACCGTGGTGATGACCGCCGTGACGCTGGGGCGCGCGCTGCTGACGCCCGTGGCCCCGGCGCTGTTTGCCTTCGGCCTGCTGGCCAACTGCCTGGTCGCTGTCGGCTTTAACCTGATCGCGATTTTTGTGGTCCGGCGCTTTATCACGGTGAAGTGAGGGGGGAGGCTCTGGTATATTGGGCTGGGACCAATGTTGAAGGAGATGCAAATTACAGCGTGTCAAAACTAGTCACTTCAGCCCGAAGGCACTTTCTGGCTAGTCTGCATCGTTCCAATGGCCCAACCAGCGGATACGGCTGAACTGCGACTGCACACTATTTACCAAACGTTCGTCCGCCGTCCAGAAATCACACTGTAAACGATCCGCAAGCGCCATGTATTGACTATCATAGGCGCGAGGACGATTGAACCGAACCGCGAGCTCATAAGCTTCTTTTAACAAGGCATCATCTTCATGAAATTCCACAGGATAAATCAGAAGCTGCGCCAGCATAGTGCGTCCCTGTTCCGGAGTCATACGTCCCTGATACACGACTTTACGCACAACAGCCGTGATTTCTGAGCGGAACAGTCGCGGCGCTGTAAGCCGTTCTCCAGCAGTTTGCCAGGCGAACAGTACCTGATTCGCCTGTACATGGAGAGGTTCCTCTGCCAGACCGAAAGCAATCAGGATATTGGCATCCACAACGACGGTCATTCATCCTCACCATCGCGGATGTCACGCAGCATCCCCACCACATCGATTGCAGGCAGCACGGCCTCATGACTGGCGCGGATGTCCTGGCGCAGCGTCTCGACATTGCGGGACCAGTCCGCGTAATCAAACGCAACCGGCTCTGCTGCTCTGCCTGCCTCCTGCTCAATCAGGGCGCGTATGCGCGCCTGGGCGGCTGGCGGCAGTTGATGAAATTTCTCCATAATCTCGCGTTCGAGTGCGCTCATGCCCGTAACCCTTGTGCTAAGCCTGCTTCTATTCTATCCGGATTTTCGGCTGTCATGGGCGATGCCGACTTAGCGTAGTGGCTGCTAAAAAATCCCTCACTCGCCGCGCAGCATGCCTGTATAGATGCCGGGCGAGGAATCCTCGATCACCATGGCGCCGGTCACCTTCGTGTAAAACTCGGTCGGGCCCGCGCCGCCAATCACCGCGTAGACATAGCCAATGTCGCGCATGGCATGCAGGCAGGCCAGCAGCAGCGCCTTACCCGCGCCGCGCCCGCGCATGCTTTCGTCCACGCCGGTGGGGCCAAAGAAGCCTAGCGCGGTGGTGTCATAACAGCCAAAGCCGACCAGCTTGTCGGCCTGTGTGGCCAGCCAGATGGCGGGCGGCTGGCGGCTGAAAGCCACGTCGCACTCGCTGACCCAGAACGGGCTGAAATGCTTCCCCACCCACGCCAGCACCACATGCTTCTCCGGGGCGATGCCACGGCGAATGGTGATGCCCTGCGCGGTCAGCGCCGCGATCTCTGGCTCCAGCGGGGGCAGCGTATACAGTTTGACCAGCATATCGGGCATGAGTTTCGTCCTTGTCGTGGGGGGCCAAGCGCCCCGCCGTGTATTCTAGTCAATCACGCGGCGCAGGAAGCCATCCGCGGCGGCCAGCAGCGCGCGCGCCTCAGCCGCATCCACACCGCGCCGGGCCGTCACGATGGCCGTCTTGACATCGCGCCCGGCCAGGTCGAGCAGCTCCGCCGCCCGCGCCTCGTCCACGCCGCCCACATGCGCCACGATGCGTCGCGCACGCTGGAGCAGCTTCTCGTTTTTCACCTGCACATCCACCATCAGGTTACCATACACTTTGCCCAGCTTGATCATCGTACCCGTGCTGATCATGTTCAGCACCAGCTTCTGGGCCGTGCCCGCCTTCATGCGCGTGCTGCCGGTGATGACCTCCGGGCCGGTGACCAGCGCGATGGGGATATCGGCCGCGTCCAGCACCGCCGCCGGGGTATTGTTGGAGATGCCGATGGTGACCGCGCCCAGGCTTCTGGCGTGCCGCAGCGCGCCCAGCACGTAGGGCGTGCGCCCGCTGGCGGCGATGCCCACCACGGCGTCCAGCGCCGAGACATCGCGTGCGCGCAGGTCGGCCGCGCCGGCGGCCTCATCATCCTCCACGCTTTCCACCGCGTCAAACACCGCGTCCTCGCCGCCCGCGATCACGCCCTGCACCATCTCCGGCGGCGTGCCATAGGTCGGCGGACACTCGCTTGCGTCCAGAATGCCCAGGCGTCCGCTGGTGCCCGCGCCCACGTAAAACAGGCGTCCTCCGCGGCGCAGGCTATCGGCCACGGCGTCAATCGCCCGGGCGATGTCTGGCAGGGCGCGGGCCACGGCGTCGGCCACGGTCTGGTCTTCGCTGTTGATGGCGCGCACCATCGCCAGCGTGTCCATCTGGTCAATGCCCTGCGTATTCGGATTTTGCTGTTCGGTAAACATGAGTCTTTTTCATCCCTCAAACAAGTTGTTTTGCCAGAAGTGCCGCGCCCACCACCGGCGGATACAGCGGCAGCGGCAGGTCGGTCAGGCCCAGCGCACGACACAGCGCGCGGCTGAGCGGATTATCGGCCGTCAGCAGGCCGCCGCAGAAACGAATCTCCGGTTCGGTCCCGGCGCGGGCGCTCACGGTGCGGGCCAGCACGGCCAATGCCGCCGCCCCGCGTGCCACGATATCCCCGGCGGCCGGGTCACCCGCGGCGGCCGCATCCAACACCAGCCCGACCTGCGCGGCGATGTCGCGCGTGGGCGGCGGCTGGCGATACAGCCACGGGATGATGTCGAGCGGCCGGTCAAATTCAAATGCGTCCAGCACGCGCAGCGCCAGCCCTTCCGCCGAAGGGTCGGCCCCATCGGCCCAGCGGGCGGTCGCACGCAGCGCCTCCAGCGTCAGCCAGTAGCCGCCCCCCTCATCGCCCAGCAAATAGCCCCAGCCACCCGCCTGCACGCGTTCGCCGTGCGCGTCAATCGCCAGCGCGACGCTGCCCGTGCCCGCCAGCACCATCGCCCCGCGACGCGCCCCGTGCGCGCCCGTCAGCGCGATTTCATTGTCCACGCTGGGGGCGACCGGCACGCCGGGCAGCACCGCGCCGACCGTCGCCAGCAGCCAGTCCGACGCATACGCGGCAGAGGCGCCCGCGATACCGATACCGACCGCCAGCGGCTGGATACCGGTCGCAGCCAGTACCTCGCGCATGGCATCCTGAATCAGCCGGGCAGACGCCTCGCGGCCGATCACGCTGGGGTTCGCCGTGCCCCGGTTGACCTGCGCCAAAATATTCAGCGCGTCGTCCACCAGCGCCACCCGCAGCGTGCTGCCGCCGCCGTCGATGCCCAGGAAGGCGCGCATCATCCGCCCCACGTGCTGGCCAGCAGCGCCCGGTAATTCGCGCCCGGCGTCACCTGGCCCAGCACCGACGCATGGCGCGCGCCGGTCTGTTCAGGCAGGCAACCGGGCCGGTTGTGCCAGGTTTCGTAGGCTAGCAGCGCAAACAGCAGCGCCTCTTTAAAGTCGCCATCGATGCCGTGGTCCTCGCTGCGGCTGACGCGCATCCCGCCCAGCCGGCTTCGCAGCATGCCGACCAGCGCGTCATTCAGCCGGCCGCCACCCGCCAGGATGCACTCGGACGGCGGCGCAGGCGCGAAATCGCGATAGGCGGCGGCGATGCTTTCGGCGGTCAGCGCGGTCACGGTCGCCAGGATGCCCGCGTCATCCAGCCCACGGGCACGGCCATCGCCCAGCAGCGTCACGGCCAGGTCAGAGCCGAACAGCTCGCGGCCGGTCGTCTTGGGCGGCGGCTGGCTGAAATAGGCGTGCGTCATCAGCGCGGACAGCCATGCCTCGTCAACGCGGCCGGTCGCCGCGAAAGCGCCGTTTGCGTCATAGGCCTGGGCGCCGCCCGTCATCAGCCCGATCAGCGTGTCCATCAGCGCGTTGCCCGGCCCGGTATCAAACGCGACCATGCGCGCATCCGGTTCCGACAGCGGCGGCAGGAAGGTCACATTGCCGATGCCGCCGATATTCTGGGCGGCGCGCCACTCCGTCGGGTGACGCAGCAGCAGCCAGTCGAGATAGCTGACCAGCGGCGCGCCCTGTCCTCCGGCGGCGACGTCGCGCGCGCGCAGGTTATGCACCACGGTCGCGCCGGTGCGTTCGGCAATCACGCCCCCCTCGCCCAATTGCAGCGTCGCGCTCACGCGGCCATCGGCCTCCACCTGATGCCACACGGTCTGCCCATGCGAGCCGATCAGGTCGGCGCCCTCCGGCGACAATGCGCGTGCAGCGGCAGCGAACGCCTCGCCAATGTCCGCATTGAGGACGCACAGCGCGTGGGCATCCGCGCCGCCCGGCCGCATGGCCGACAGCACGCGTTCGCGCAGCTCCGGCGCATAGGGAATCGTCTCGGCGCGGATAATACGGGCGCTCAGATGGGGCGGCGCGCCCTGAATGTCGCACAGCGCGGTATCAATGCCATCGGCAGAGGTGCCGGAAATCAGTCCGATGACGCGCATCGTATTTGTCCTTTCATCACAGCCCGCAGGCTTCCGCGACCGCGTCATGCAGCGCGCGGCGGAAGTCGTGGGTGCGGTCATAAGCGGCGCTGTGCCTGCCCGCGTAGACCGAATTGGTCAGTACGGCGATTACCAGCCCGGCCTTTGGGTCGATCCACAGCGTGGTGCCGGTGAAGCCGGAATGCCCGTAGCTGGCCATGCTCAGGCGGTCGCCGGCCATCGAGTCGGTTTCGGCCTTCAGCGCAAAGCCCAGCCCGCGGCGCGTGCCATTGGTCTCGGCCTGTAAGGTGGTGGCCGCTTTCTTCAGCTTTGCCGTGATGCCAAACGGGGTATCAGACGACAGCCAGCGCACGCCAAACGCGGCCAGCGCGCGCGCCGTGCCAAACATCCCGGCGTGTCCCGCGACGCCGCCGACGCCGCACGCGTTCTCGTCGTGCACCTCGCCCCACGCGCGCCGTCCGCGCCACGCCGGATCATCCTCGGTGGGCGCGATCAGTTCTCGCGGAATCCGCGCATCGCGGACCGGATTGAAGCACAGCGGGCCGATTTCCAGCGGAATCAGCACCTGTGCGCGAATCGCGGTGTCCAGGTCGCCGCTGCCATGCAGGCGCGCGGTCGCCTCGCCCAGCAGCATCAGGCCGATGTCGCTGTAGCGCACGATGCCATTCGGCTGGGCCACAAACGGATAGCGGGCCAGCGCCGCCAGCGCCCGCGACCAGCGCGTCGGGCGCGGGACATCATCTGGCTGATCGGGCGGGGCTGGCGCGGGGCCAGCTTCGTTGAAGACATCGCGCCACGGCGGCAGGCCGCTGGTGTGCGTCAGCAGATGGCGGAAGGTCACACGGGCGGGGTCGATCATCAGGCCGGCCATTTCCGGCGGGGTGGGCAGGCGCTGCTTGCTGTGCGGGTCCTGGCCGCCATCGACCGGCCGCGGCGACAGCGCGTTAAATTCGCGCACCACATGCCCCAGCGGCGTATCCAGCGACAGGTCGGCCGCACTCATCAGGCTGAGGCAGGCACTGGCCGTGAACAGCTTGGTCAGCGAGGCAAAGTCAAACAGCGTCTCGGCCGTGGCCGGGATGCGCCGCGTCTCCGGGTCGATCCAGCCCCAGCCCGCGTCCACCAGCGCCGTGCCCTGATGCACCACACAGATCGCACAGGCCGGAAAGGTCTCGCCCACGTGTGCTGCCACCACCGCTTCTACTGCCGCCCGTACTGTCATGCCGGTTTATCCTGGGGGATTTAAGGGGTATCGCCATATAAAAGGGCTTCGCGCCGCAGCTCGCGCCAGGCTTCTGCATCAGCCGCCCAGCCCTCGGCCAGCGTCTCCAGCGGCACGTTGGCGTCAATCTGCGCGCGCAGTGTGCCGCTGCCCGCCAGCAGGTCAAACGGCAGCGCGGGCGGCTTGCCATAGGGCGGACGCCAGGCAAATTTGTCGGGATACAGATGGCGCAGCGCCCGGATCACGCCCACCCAAGACAGCAGCGGCCGGTAATCGGGGCCGGTGATGTGGGCCTGCACCCCATGACACACCTCGCCGGAGTACTTGTTCGCGTAGGGCGTGAACGTGTGCGGGCGATAGCGCACGCCGGGAAGCTGCTGCGCGTTCAGATGGTCGGCCAGCGCCGGGGCATCGATGAACGGCGCGCCGCACACTTCAAACGGCAGCGAGGTGCCGCGCCCCTCAGAGATATTCGTGCCTTCCACCAGGCATGCGCCCGGATAATGGCGGGCCGTCACCAGATGCGGCATCGCCGGGGACGGCGGCACAAACGGCATCCCCGTCTCTTCCCAGCGCATACCGCGCGCATAGCCCTGGCAGGCGATCACATGCAGGAACGCGGGCGTCGGGTTCCAGCGCTGATTAAACAGGCGCATCAGCTCGCCCAGCGTCATGCCGTGCTGCACGGGTATCGGGCACGCGCCCACAATCGACAGGTAGGCCTGCGCGCCCGGTGTGCCGTCGACAGCATCGCCCAGCGGATTGGGCCGGTCGAGCAGGATGACTTCCAGCCCGGCCGCGCCAGCCGCCTCGATGGCATAGCTGATCGTCCAGGCGAAGGTATAGTAACGCACGCCGATATCCTGGATGTCGCACACCAGCACATCCAGCCCTTCCAGCATGGCCGGGGTGGGGCGCAGCGTCTCGCCATACAGGCTGTGAATGGGCACGCCCGTGCGCGGGTCCACACTGGACGCGACGTGCGCGCCGTCCAGCGCCGCGGCCGCGAAGCCGTGTTCAGGGCTGAAAATGGCTTTCAGGTCGACATTCGGCGCAAAGCGGAACAGGTCATACGCGCTGCGCAGGTCGCGGGTGACGGCGCTGGGGTTGGTCAGCAGGCCGACGCGCCGCCCCTTCAGGCGTTCAAAGTCATTGTCGCGCAGGATTTCCAGGCCAGTCAGGACGCTCATGCGGGCTGCACCTCGACGGGTAAGCTGCCGGTGGGCACGAAGTCGCCCATCAGCGCGGCGACTGCTGCGGCCAGCGATGGGACGCTGTCGCCACAGGTGCACAGCACGCTGTCTGCGCCGCCCAGCAGCATAGCATCATACGGATTGCGCAGGCACACCAGCACCGCCCGGTGCGCGGCGGCCAGCAGGCGGCGCGACAGCTCGGTTTTCTCAGGGCTGAGGTGAGCGCTGCGCACGGCTAACACCAGCGTATCGACGCGGCCGGCCAGCGCGATGGCCTTGTCAGGCTGGAAGTCAGTCCCCTTCAGCACGATGACTTCAGCATCGGGCAGGCGCTCGCGCAGCAGGCGGCGGAAGCCAGCCAGCCCGTCCACCTCGCCGATGCCGCTTTCCAGCGCCGACGAAAACTCGATCACGCCCACACGCCCGCCCAGCGGCAGGGCCTCGCCAGCGCGTGCCAGCGTGGTGCCTGCCCGTGCGGCAGCCTCGGCCAGCGCGAGATGCTCTGGCGCACGAATCGCGCCCAGGTCTTTCCGCGGCAGCACATACCGCGCCTTGAACGCGGCCAGCCTGCGGTTGGCATCGTCGATGACCTGCATGGGGATGCGCCCGCTTTTCACGGCCTCCAGCACGGCGTCATATGCTGCTTCCTGGCGGGCCCGTGTGTGCGAGAACAGGATCGCGTCAATGCCGGCCAGCGCCGCCAGGATCGCGGTTTCCGCCGGGCCATAATGATCGGTGATCGCCTGCATTTCGAGGCAGTCGGTCGTGACCACGCCGTCATAGCCCAGTTCGCCGCGCAGCAGCCTGCTCACCACCACGGGCGAGAGCGTGCACGGATAGTCGGCATCGAGCGCGCGATACAGCACGTGCGTCACCATGACCGACGCGGCACCGGCGGCAATACAGGCGCGGTAAGGCAGCAGGTCCACGTTGACCAGATGCTCCAGCGGGGTATCCAGTTCCGGCAGCGCCAGATGCGTGTCGATCGGGGTATGGCCCATGCCGGGGAAGTGCTTCGGGCTGGAGGCCACGCCGCCGGACTGGAAGCCGCGCACGGCCGCCGCCGATAAGCGGCTGACGCTTTCGGCATTATTGCCCAGCGCGCGCGTGCCCATCGACGGATTGTCCGGGTTGTAGGCGATATCGACCACCGGCGCGTAATTCCAGTGGATGCCCAGCGCCCGCAGTTCGGTCGCCAGCATGTGCGAGACGCGCTCGATGAGGGCTTCGCCATCGCGTGCGCTGGCCAGCGCCATCGCCCCCGGGCTTTCGGTGAAGCCTTCGCGCAGGCGGGCGACCGTGCCGCCTTCCTGGTCGATGCTGATGACGACGCCGTAAGGCGCGGCAGCCTGCAGGCTGTCGGTCAGCGCGGCGAGCTGCTGCGGCGTGGACACATTGCGCGAGAACAGGATGATGCCGCCCAGCCGACCAGCGCGCAGCCAGTCGAGGATGTAATCGGGCGCTTCCAGGCCCTCAAAGCCTGCAAAAAACAATTGACCAACACGGGATTCAAGGGTGGTGGGTGTGGGGAATGGCATGGATGCTCCTGAAATCAGTGGGTTGGGTTGTACTTCAGCACGGCCTGAAATTTATAGCGCGACCCGCAGTAAGCAGAGCGGGTGTATTCCACCCGCTGGCCGCTGGTGCTGTAGGTCACGCGCGTCATATCGAGAATCGGGTCGTTGGGCATGATTTCCAGCAGGCGCGATTCCTCGCTGGTGGCGCGCCGCGCCTCAATCGACTGTTCGGCGCGGATGAGCTGCACGCCATATTCGTGCAGCAGCACCTCGTACAGCGATTCGCGGCTGAAATCGTGCCCGTCGAGGATGCCGGGGCAGTGCGAGGCCACAAATTGCAGCCGCTCAATTGCCATCGGCACGTCATCGGCCAGGCGCAGGCGCACCAGCATGACGACCGGCTCGCCCGGCGGAATACTGAGCTTGCGCGCATCGGCCAGCGTGACCGGCAGCACCCCGGCGCTGAGCACGCGGCTGGAGGGCCGCTGGCCACGGCGCGTCATTTCCTCGGTGAAGCTGGTCAGCGTCTCCAGTTGCAGGTCGAATTTGGGCTGGCTGACATAGGTGCCCTTGCCGATCTGCACCGAGAGATGGCCGGCCTGCACCAGCTCGTCCAGCGCCTTCTTCACCGTCAGCCGATTGACATTGAGCGTCTCGCTGAGAGACCGTTCGCTGGGGATGCGTTCGCCATGCACATAGGTGCCCGACTGGATCTGCCGGAGGATATATTCTTTGATCTGTTCGTATAGCGGTTTGGATGAGTTCGCATCAAGCACGATCATCACCCCCTTCCCCTGCGGAGACGCGTAACCAGGATAACGGCGCCGATCAGCCCCGCGCCCATCAGGGCGCTGCAAATGCTCAGGATCTGTTCGGCGCTGCCGGGCGGCTGCAAAAAGATGAGGATGAATCCGCCGATGCCGACGAACCCACCCAGGCTGATGAAACCGCGCAGCGTCTCGCTGTCAAACATGCTGGCCTGCATTCTGCGTCGACGTCTGGTTCACCACCAGCGGGATGCCCTGCTGCAAGGGCAGGCAGGCGACCTGCTGGCTGAATCCGGGGCCGTCGCCCAGCGCAGGCACGACGCCATCGCACAGGCCGGGCACGTGGAACGGGCAGCGCGGATGAAAAGCGCATCCCGGCGGGATGTCCGACAGGCTGGGGATATCGTCCGAGCGCAGGCGCAGCACCTGCTTGTGGCGCGTCAGGTCCGGGTCGGCCTCAGGCACGGCCGCCAGCAGCGCCCGCGTATACGGATGGGCGGGCGAGGCGATCACATCCTGCGTGCGGCCGATTTCGACGATGCGCCCCAGATACATCACCGCGATGCGGCCTTCCCAGGCGAAATACTTGGCCAGCGCCAGGTCGTGCGTGATGAACACGATCGTCAGGCCCAGCCGTTCGCGCAGCTCGTGCAGCATCTTCAGCAGGCTGATGCGGATGCTGACATCGACCATGCTCACAGCTTCGTCGGCCACGATCAGCTTCGGATTCACCGTCAGCGAGCGGGCGATACTCACGCGCTGGCGCTGGCCGCCGCTGAGCTGGTGCGGATACTTGTTGACGATATCGCCCGGCGGCGTCAGGTCCACCATCGTCAGCAGCTCCCAGATGCGCCTGCGCACGCCGGAGATGCCGTCCACCATGCGGTGGCGCTTGAGCGGAAAGCCGAGGATGTCGCCGATCGTGTGCGCCGGGTTCAGCGACGCGAACGGGTCCTGGTGCACCAGCTGAAGCTGACGGCGGATGACGGCCTGCTCTTTGCGGTCATAGCTGCTGATCGGCCTGCCGCGAAACAGCATCTCGCCGCTGCTGGGTTGCAGCAGGCCGGAGATAATCTTGCCGGTCGTGGTCTTGCCGCAGCCGCTTTCGCCCACCAGGCAGATGATTTCGTTTTCCTCGATGCCCAGGTTGATATCCTGGAGCACCGGAATAGGCTTGCGGTCCTTGATGAAGGTGCGGTTTACGCCGCGCAGTTCGATCACCGGCGTCATAGCGGGCTGACCTTTCGTGTGGCCTGCGCCTGGGCCAGGACGCGCTCCATCTCATAGCACGAGGCCAGATGCGTCCCGTCGTTATAGGCGACCAGCGGCGGCGGGGTGTGCCGGCAGATGTCGGTCACAAACGCGCACCGTTCATGAAACTTGCAGCCGGCGGGCGGATCGATGAGATCGGGCGGCTTGCCGGGGATGCTCTCTAATTTCTCGGCGCCCACGCTCAGGCGCGGCGCGGCATTCAGCAGGCTGAGCGTATAGGCATGGCGCGACCGATAGAACACTTCGTTCACCGGGCCGATTTCCACGATTTCGCCAGCGTACATGGTCGCCACCGTGTCGGCAATTTCAGCGGCCACGGCCAGGTCGTGGCTGATGAAAATCACGCTGAAGTTCAGTTCTTCGCGCAGCAGCTTGAGCACATCGAGGATCGACCGCTGCGTGAGGATATCGACCGCCGTGGTCGGCTCGTCCATGATGACGACCTGCGGGCGCAGGATCAGGCTGACGGCCAGCAGCACGCGCTGGCGCATGCCGCCGCTCAGCTCGTGCGGATAGCTGCGCATCACGCGCTCCGGGTCCAGGCGCACCTGCTCCAGCAGGCGCAGCGCCCGCTTGCGCGCCTCGTCGCGGCCGATGCCGTGCGCGGCGGCGGTGTCGTACACCATGTCGCTGACGCGAATGACCGGATTGAGCGAATTGAGCGCGCCCTGAAACACCATCGAGCATTCCGACCACAAATAGCGGCGCATGTCGCGGTCACTGAACTTCAGGATGTCGGTCTGGCGGCCATCGCGGTAGGTATAGAGGATGCCATTCCCGTCGATGCTGGCCGTCTTCGGAAGCTGGCGGATGAGCGCCAGATTGAGCGTCGTCTTGCCACAGCCGCTTTCGCCAATCAGCGCCAGCGTCTCGCCTGCATGCAGGTCAAACGAGGCCTTGCTGACGGCGCGCACCAGCCCGCGCTCTGCCCGATAATTGACGGACAGGTCGCGCACGCTGAGCACCACGTGATTCGGATCGTATGTCATGCGCTCCCCCTAGACCCCGCTGCGCAGGCGCGGATTGAAGATTTCTTCCAGCGAACGCGCAAACAGCACCAGCGAGAGCTGAAACAGCGCGATGGCGATGATGGGTGAGAGCAGCATGCCCGCCGCCTGCGGCAGAAAGATCACGCCCTGCTGCCTGCCTGTGAAGATCATCACCGCCCAGTCGGGATCGCGCAGCGGCACCATACCCAGGAACGTCAGGCCGACGATCGAGTACATGGCGATGCGGATCGTGAAAATCAGGTTGACCGTGATATAGCTGACCATGTTCGGGAAGACTTCCCGCGAAATGATGTGCCACAGCCCCAGGTCGAGCACGAAAGCCGCCTGCACATAATCGCGCTCGCGCAGGCTGAGCACCTGGGCGCGCACCGCCCGCATCAGCGTCGGCCAGTTCAGCACGCCGAACAGCACCGCCAGCATGAAGTCGCTGTCAAAATCGACCACCGCCGCCAGCACAATCAGCAAGGGGAAGCCGGGTATCGTCAGGATAAAATTGGCAACCGCGCTGATGACGGTGTCGATTGGCCCGCCCAGCAGGCCGGCCGCGCTGCCCAGCACCACCGCCAGCGCCGTGGCGATCAGCCCGGCCTGAATCGAGGTGATGATCAGGCGCTGGCCGCCGTGCACCATGTGCGACAGCACATCGCGCCCCTTCCAGTCCAGCCCCAGCGGATGCTCCCAGCTGGGCGGCGCCACCAGCACGCGCGAGCCTGGCTGACGGCGATCCATTTGCGCTTCGCCCTCATAGGGGATGAACAGCGGGCCGAAGGTGGTGACGAGGATGAAAAAGGCGATGCCCAGAAAGCCGAGGAAGCCGGCCTTGTTGCGCGTGAGGGCGCGGAATGATCTGCGGATGCCCGTGCCGATATTGGCCAGCACGCGCTGGATGCTTTCGACGCGCGTCTCGCTGAAATCGACTTCTGTCAGCGCGGCGCGTGACGTGAACGGGTCCTGCCGGTTGACATACGCATAGCTGAGCACGACCGCGTAGGTCAGCACGATCATCGGCAGGCCGCCAATCAGCCCGCAGCCGAAGCCGGTCAGCGCGCAGGCGATGAAACCAGCGATGCCCGCGCGATATTGTTTATAGTGAATGCCCGCGGCCAGGGGAATCAGCCCACACACGATGCCGATTAAAAGCCCGACCGGGGTGGCGACGGTATCCAGTCCAATCATGATGACGTGTTCCCGCCTTCAATGCGTACACGGGGGTCCAGCCAGCCGATCACGAAATCGGCCAGGATATTGGAGAGCACCACGCCGATGGTGATGACCAGGAAGATGCCCTGCATGGTGGTATAGTCGCGGCCTGAAATGGCGATGAACAGATTGCGCCCCAGGCCGGGGTACTGAAACATTTCCTCGATGATGACCGTGCCGCTGAGCACAAAGCCCACGCTGATGGCCAGCCGGGTGACCAGCGGCAGCATCGCATTGCGGCCGATATAGCCGGTCAGGATGCGCCGTTCAGACAGGCCGCGCGCCTTGGCCACGGTGATGTAATCTTCGCCCAGCGTGCTGAGCGTGCTGCTTTTCATCGACAGCACCCACGTGCCAATTGATGACAGCACGTAAATCAGGACGGGCATGGTGGCAAACGAGAGGATGCTGCCGATGTATTCCAGCGAGAAGGCCGGCGTGATCGTCGGGTCGACGCCGCCGCGCACCGAGCCGATATCGAACCAGCGCAATTGCACGCCAAACACCACGATAATCAGCAGGCCGATGATGTAGTCGGGCAGGCCGGACAGAATCGACGCGATGGCGGTCATCAGGTTATCGAACCACGAGCCGCGCCAGTAGCCCATCGCCAGGCCGATCAGCGTGCCCAGCACGAAGCTGACCAGCAGCGACAGCCCGACGCAGAACAGCGTCCACGGCAGATAGCGGATGATGATGCTGGAGACGCTGGTGCCGGTGCGCGTGATCGAGACGCCCATGTCGCCGCGCGCCAGGTCGCCCAGATAATCGGTGTATTGCAGCAGCAGGGGGGTATCGGGGTCAAAGTTGAAGATGCTGGCGGCGGCGCGATAGGCCTCTTCGTAAGTGAGGCTCTGGCGCGTCATCAGCTCGTCGATCTTGATCTCGAACGGGCTGCCGGGCATCTGGCGAATCAGGAAAAAGGTGAAGGTCGTGACCGCCCAGATGGTGATGATGCCAGACAGCAGCACACGGAACAAATAACTGCGCGTGATCCTGCGCAGGCGCGCGCGCAACGTCGGCTTTGGGTCAGACTGGGCAGGGGATACCTGCGTGGGTTCGGCAGGAACAGCGGTCATAAACAAAGCCTCTGAAAAATTTCTTTCTGACAGCACAAACACTTTATCGCGCAATTCGGCCATGTGCAGGGGTGCGTGGGCAAATCGGCAGGAACCTGTCCCTCTCCAGCAACCACCAGCCTCACCCTGCGTCGCTGCGCTCCGCTGTCCCTCTCCACTGCGTAGCGAGGGACGAAAAGCAGGTGCCACTGGTCGAAAATTCGCCCTGGGTCATCCCCTCTTCCACACCGTGGAGAGGGGGCCGAGGGGTGAGGCTGGTCTTTATCACCTCTCCCTGCGTCGCTGTGCTCCGCTGTCCCTCTCCACTGCGTAGAGAGGGACGAAAAGCGTACGCCGCTGGTCGAAACTTCGCCCTGGGTCATCCCCTCTTCCACACCGTGGAGAGGGGACCGAGGGGTGAGGCTGGTCTCTCCAGCAACCACCAGCCTCACCCTGCATCGCTGTGCTCTGCTGTCCCTCTCCACTGCGTAGAGAGGGACGAAAAGCGTACGCCGCTGGTCGAAACTTCGCCCTGGGTCATCCCCTCTTCCACACCGTGGAGAGGGGACCGAGGGGTGAGGCCGGTTTTGAACTAGCTGGCCGGGCTCAGCGTCCCGTTCAGGATCAGATAGACGATGAAATGGTCGTTGCTGGGATTGCTGTAGATCGGGTCGCCATCTTCCGGCGCGCCGGCGATGCTGTTGGCATTCAGGGGCTCAACGCTCAGCATTTCGTTCAGCGGGATATACAGCATTTCGGTGTTCAGCAGCGTGGCAATATAGTCCGCGTTTTCCTGCTGCACAGCGGTATCCAGGCCATTGCTCACGTTCAGGATCAGGTCATTCAGGTCGACAGTCTCACCGTTGAATTCCACGGCGCGCAGGTCGAGCATCATGCCCGGCTGATCGGCAGCGAGGGTGGTCGTCCAGCGGCGCATCGGGTTATTGAAGTTCTGGAAGGCGAACGGAGAACCGGCGCCCCAGCTCCAGACCGACAGCTCATAGTCGCCAGCGCGGATGGCGGCAGCGGCTTCCTGCCAGGGCAGAGCGCGCTCGCTGATGTCGAAGCCAAACTCATTGAGCTGGGCGGTGGCGTCGCGGGCGGCGGCGCTGAAGTCGGCGAAGTCAGCCGGGAAGGTGTATTCCACGCTGATGGTGTTGCCATCGGCATCAGCCCACTTGCCGTCACCATTGAGGGTGTAACCAGCCTGCTCCATCAGGGCAGCAGCGCCTTCCAGATTGTATTCATAGCCGTTCAGGCTGCTCAGGGTTTCTGCGCTCAGCAGCGTCGGGGCGATCGAGTCGAGGATACCGGACATGGTCACGGTGCCGCTGGCGCCGAGGCCGTTGGTCAGCAGCGCGCTCTGTTCGCGGTTGATGGCGTGGGCCATCGCCTGGCGCACCAGCACGTTGTCAAACGGCGCGACAGAGAAGTTGAACAGCAGGGCGGGGCCATAGCCGCGCGGGGTCGTCACCAGGCGGATGCCTTCGTTGGCGAACGACTCAATCGTGGCGGGCGGATACACGTTGGTGGAGTGCGCCAGCTCGCCGCTGAGAACCAGCGGGGTGGTCACTTCGGTCTCGCCGGCCCACAGCTTCATCTCGCCAAACTGCACGGTGCCGGAGTACAGGCTGTTCGGCTGCCAGCGCAGGGTCATAAAGGCTTCACCCACATCTTCCAGCGAGTAGGTGTACGGGCCGCTGGCGATCAGGGTTTCGGGGCGGAATTCGGAGATAGCGGTGGACATCGCGGTCCATGCTTCCGAATCGCTGGTGGCGCCGTCGGCCACGACCTGGCGGGCCTGGGCAGCCAGCTCGCCGTAGGTGGCGCTGGCGACGACGTATTCCTTCAGGATCTGGCGCTCGGCATTGAGCGAGGCGCCGCCTTCGGTGAAGTTAAAGCGGACGGTGTTTTCGTCCACGGCTTCCACGCTGGTGAGGAACGACCACTGCGTCCAGTTCAGGATGCGGCCGATGTCGAAGGTGTCCACCACGTCCTGGGACGTGATCGGGCTGCCATCGCTCCACAGCGCGCCTTCCTTGATGGAGTATTCGTAGGCGGTGTTGTCGTCCACGAAGCCCCACGAGTCGGCCAGGATGCCGACATATTCATTCGATGCCCACAGGAAGTAGGCGGGGGTCAGGTGCACGAACGGGCGATACACCAGGCCGAGGTTGTCGTTCAGGCCGCCGGCGCTGAAGGCGTTCAGGTTGTGCGTGCCTGGTGCGGCATAGGGCCACGTGCCCAGCCAGGTGCCCGAAGGGCCATCCTGCGCGGCCAGCGGCAGCGCGGCGCCCAGCAAAAGGCTAAGTATGACGATGACTGCTAACAAACGTTTCATTTCTGATCTCCTGAATCAACTCACATAAATCGGGGCAGCGGGAGACACCCGCAAAAACCACCCTGAACAAGCTGCTGCCCAGGCCAATTTAATGACGCGGATGGAACCTCTCCTTTCCTTGATGTGATCGTTGGTATAGCGCGGTATAGTCCACGCACTGACTGTAACGCGCGCACGGCCAGAATGCAAAAAATATATAGCGTGAGTTTCGGACAACGATTGATGGACTGTCCCCATCCACAAATCTGCTCCCGATGACGCCGCTTCGCTTGTAGAGAGGTGACTTAAAGAACCACTATGAAAAGTATTCCCCCTCTACCAGCATTTTTGAGGACAGGACACTTTTAACAATTGGCACTTTTTTGACCTTGAAAGGCGCAAGATGCACTTTCAAACGACTGGCACAGAGGGTTACCCAGTTCATTCTCTGAAGTTCTTTCCCGTAGACCGGTTAAGTCTCCATTCGAAGAACTCAGTTGAGAAAGCCCGGTTGTTAAAAGTGCCCTGCTCTGAACCAGCATTTGGAGGGGGCCGGGGGATCAGGTTGAGGTAAAAATCCTATCCAGAACTGAGATCAATTAAAGTCAATATATCAGCGTCTTTCGAATTTAAGATACGCACTTTTTGATTCAATCATTCGCCAATAATCAATTGCTGGTGTTCAGTGATAAAGGAAAATGCTAATTCAGACAGCATCATGCCATCAACCCGCGCCTGCCAAGCAGAATGTCCTTCCCCATCTAATGGATAAAAAGCATAATCCACACCTGTTTCCTCATATTCATAGCGGAGATACTCAGCATGGCTGAAATCAACAACTGCATCATCTGTGCCATGAACGATTAAAATCGGGGCATCGTTTTCGTCAAAGCGATCTAAATCATAAATCGTCGAGAGTAGTTCTATAGGTGCGGTTGTCCCCCACATATTGAGAACCGTGTGTACCTCAGCATCCTGATCAAGATTGGTGCTTTCCAATGTCGGATCATCATCGAGCGTAAGTTCATCCCGGAAATCCTCATCCTCTGTGATGCCTAACATAACAGCAAGCCCTGCTCCAGCTGAGCCACCGAGTACCGATATATAATCGGTATTGATGTGATACGTTTCCGCATTGGCATACACCCAGCGCACAGCTGCTTTTGCGTCACGGCTTGCGGCATAAATCGCCAGGGCCTGATCTTTTTGCTGTTGAAAGATGGGAGCTTGCATCACCGCGTCATACCATTCTTGCGGTATAGTTCCATGATCTCTTGCAAGGCGATAATCAATTGAAATAGCAACCCAACCCCGTTCAGCGAAGTATTCACCTGCCCGCACAAATTCCACCCGTGATCCACCGACATAACCACCACCATGAATGAAGATAATCACTGGACGATTCTCCGCTGCGTCTACAGGTTCGTAGATATCTAACAGCAAGTCCATTTCCTCTGTGGATTCACTCATCCAATCATCGTGTCGAAGCCCTTGTGCATAGATTTCTGTTGAAGATTCAACATTAAATTGTGAAGATTCATAAACAATAGGGTGTTCTTCTGGACAATCTACACAGTCAGAATCCTGCTTATACTGTGAAATAACCATCGCGGAATGAGACAGGAATGCAATCACACCAAGCAATACAATTTTCTTCACAAGAAACCTTTACTTAAACTGAGTTTCGGATAGGTAGGATACCTTTCAGCAAAGGTGTTGTCCTTCTGGCTAGTCCTAACGAGAAAAGTATCCTCTTATGACTTTACTGGAATTGTTCTGTGATGTCGATGACCGTAAGCCTGTGCCCAAGCTGGTCAAGCGCTTGTTCGGGACGTCGTCTGGCGATAAGCGCTATCTGTCCCACGCCATGTTCGATAGTCTGTTGGACCAAGGAGTACAACTTATCATGGGCGTCCGTGCCAATATGAAAAACCACCTTTTGGTGACGAGCGATAAGCTGCGCAGCGCTATCAGCTTTGTGATCAGTGTCGTGGCAGGCGTGATTGCCAACAATTTGCGCGGGTCGCTGAAGGAACAAAAAAGGGGGCAGGCCAGCGGGATTTCTCCCTGGCCTGCCCCCTTCCGGGTCAGTGCGTCTGACTGTTGCTGCTACACGCGGATGATGCTGGGCAGCACGACGGGGCGCGACTGCGTTTCGCGGTAGAAGAAGTTCTGCAGCATCTCACGCACATTGTCATGTGCGACGACCTTGCCACGGCGGAAGTGCTGCTTGATCTCGCGGGTTGCGGACTTCAGCAGTTCGCTGGAGTCAGCGACGGTCACGAAGCCACGGGTAATCAGCTCCGGCTCGCCCACCAGCTTGTTGGCGGCGTTGACGCGCATCAGCGCGACGATAAAGCCGTCCTGCGACAGATTCTGGCGGTCCTGAATGACGACCGCGCCGACTTCGCCCACCAGGCGACCATCGACCATCACATCGCACGCGCCCACCGGCTTGTCCAGCCAGGCCTTCTGGCCATCGCTGGCCCAGGCGGCGCCGTTGTTCAGGATGTAGACGTTGGCGGCGGCGACGTTGTTCTTCTCGGCCAGGCGGGCGTGCAGATGCTGATGGCGCACCTCGCCGTGGACGGGGATGAAGAACTTCGGCTGCACGGCCTGCAGCATGATTTCCATTTCGTCACGGCTGCCGTGGCCCGACACGTGAATGTCTGCCAGCTTGCCGTAAATCACATTGGCACCGCGTGCGAACAGCTTGTTCAGCATACGGCCGACTTCTTCTTCATTGCCGGGGATGGTGCCGCCGGAAATGATGATCGTGTCGCCCTTGCGCACGGTCACTTCGCGGTGCTCGCCCTCGGCCATGCGGTTCAGCGCCGAGCGCGGCTCGCCCTGTGAACCGGTCGACAGGATGACCAGCTTCTTGTCTGGCACGCGCGCGCTGATTTCCACCAGCGTGCCGTCCGGAATCTTGATGTAGCCCAGCTCGCGGGCAATCGCCATGTTTTCCTGCAGGCTGCGGCCCGTCAGCGCGACCTTGCGGCCGTGCTTCTTGGCCAGCAGGATGATTTCCTGCAGGCGCGCCAGCAGCGACGCAAACGTCGCGATGATGATGCGGCCGTCTTTGGCTTCCGTGAACAGGCGATCCAACTCTTCGGTGACGCGCTTTTCCGTCGGCGTCGAGCCAGGGCGGTCGGCATTGGTGCTGTCGGCCATCAGGGCCAGCACACCGTTCGGCGTCAGCTTCTTCAGGCGCGCCAGGTCGGTCGTCTGGCCACCAGCCGGGGTTTCGTCCAGCTTATAGTCGCCCGTGTGCACGACCGCGCCCACCGGCGTGTCGATGACCAAGCCCACAGAGCCAGGAATCGAATGCGCCACCGGGAACAGGTTGATTTTGAACGGGCCCAGCTGGAAGCTGTCCGTGTTCTTCACCACCTGCAAGTGCGCCTGCTGGAGCACTTTGCCCTCATCAAGCTGGCGGCGGATCATGCCGATGGTCATGTCGGTGCCATAAATCGGCGCCTTGATCTGGCGCATCAGGTACGGCAGGCCACCGATGTGGTCCATGTGCCCGTGCGTGATCACGATGCCGCGCAGCTGATCCTGATTTTTGACCACATAGTCAAACTGGGGCAGGACCAGGTCGATGCCGGGCAGGCTGCTGTCGGGGAACATCAGTCCGCAGTCGACAACAATCATGTTCCGGCCATATTCAAGAACAGTCATGTTCTTGCCGATTTCCCCCAGGCCTCCCAGAGGAATGATTCTCAGTTGTTTCTTCAAGTGTCTTACTCGTTTTGGTGCTAATTATGCGTGTGAGTGTGGTGCGGATAGCTTCAGGAGGTAGCACAGGACTGCCGAAGGTATCAGGTTTAGAGCGAGGTTTAAGGCTGGTTCAGCGCAGAGATCAGGCGGAATGACAGGGGATTAAACGAAGCTTCTTAACTTAGACATTCAGTATAACCGAAAATGCTTTTCAGTCAAATGGCTGGATGTCTGTGCACATTACGGTGTGGGCTCCAGGCCCGCGTACCATGCAACCATGACATTCAGACACAGCCTGAAGCCGATGCCTTACCACGCAGACAGGGCAATGCACGCAAACTATGCAAATAATCTTAATGCATAAGAAAAGACCCCATGAAGATAATAAAGCGTAATGACGGTTTGTATGGCCGCAGTTAAGGGATTCTATTGTATTCGCACACGGATTGAAGGAAGCAAACGCACATGAAAAAGTATGTGGCATCCAACCCAAAAGCAGAGGTCATTGGCGCGGCACTGATGGCCTACAACGACGCCGTCGAACGTGACCAGTTCATCGATGTGCTGAAACGCTATGGCCTGACAGAAATTGATCCCAGCAAATGGTATCCGCAGCAGCTTACGCTGGATGTGCAGAAGGCCATCAAAGACATGCCGGGCGGCTCGACCGCGCTGGTGTCGATTGGCATGAAAATTATCGACACCGCCATTTTCCCGCCGATGGAATCGCTGGAGCAGGCGCTGGGCGCGTTCGCCTCGTCATATCCGCTCAACTTTCAGCACCAGTCCGCTGACGACCTGATCAGCGCGACCCTGCTGGATGACAAACATATCCAGGTGAAGAACAGCTCACCCCACTCGGACGAAATGATTTACGGCTATGTGTATTCGATGGTGCGCCGTTTCGCGCCCAAAGGCAGCGCGCCAGTGGTGAAATTTACCAACCTGGATGCGGTGGATGGCGACGGCGACACGATCATTGACGTCACCTGGTCGTAAACACGCAAAAGCGGGCAGGACTCAGGCGGTCCTGCCCGCTTTTCTGAGCCATGCATCAGCGCGGCAGCAGATGGACCGCCTCGGCCACAAAGTCGATGCCGACGGTCTGGCCTTCAGCATACACGCGGCTGAGGCGCGGGTCCTGCTCTACCACCACAAGCTGGCGGTCGTCGATGCTGACGACATATTCCACTTCCGAGCCGAGGTACATGGCCTGATCGATGACCACCTGTTTCAGCGACGGGTCTTCGCGCAGGACGAGCGCCTCCGGGCGCAGCAGTACCGTCACCTTTTCGGCGTGGTGCTCAAACCGAATCGGCACATTGAGCGACTTGCCCAGCAGATCCACCTGGGCCTGGCCGCCGCCTGTATTGCGGCAGGGCACATCCTCGATGAAATTGGCACGGCCGATGAAGTCGGCCACAAAGCGGGTGGCCGGGTAACGATAGATTTCCTGGGGCGAGCCAATCTGCTCGATTCTGCCCTTGTTCATCACCACGATCCGGTCCGACAGCGCCATCGCCTCCACCTGGTCATGGGTCACATAAATGCTGGTGATGCCCAGCCGCCGCTGCAAGCGGTGAATCTCGCTGCGCATCTGCACGCGCAGCTTGGCGTCCAGGTTAGACAGCGGCTCGTCAAACAGCAGGATGCGCGGCTCCATCACCAGCGAGCGGGCCAGCGCCACGCGCTGCTGCTGCCCGCCCGACAATTGGTTCGGGCGGCGGTTGTCCAGCTTCTCCAGGCCAATCTGCTTCAGCGAGGCCTGCACCTTGTCGCGGATTTGCTGGCGCGGCAGGCGGCGCGTTTCCAGGCCATAGGCCACGTTGTCATACACGCTCATGTGCGGAAACAGCGCGTAGTTCTGAAACACCAGCGCCATGTCGCGCTTGTTGGGCGGCTGCGGCGTGATGTCCTGCCCGTCCAGCAGGATACGGCCCTCGGTGGGCAGCTCAAAGCCGGCTATCAGGCGCAGTGTGGTCGTCTTGCCACAGCCAGACGGCCCCAGCAGCGTCAGGAATTCGCCGCTGTAAATATCCAGGCTGATATCGTCCACAGCGCGCACCATGCCGCCGCCGCCGCGGTCGGGGAAGGCCTTGACGATATGTTCAAGTTTCAGTCGGATGGATCGTTCTGACACTATAGGCCTCCTTCAAGGCGGCGTTCCGCACCTGTTCGTGCGCCGACGATAAAATACAACACGGAAATCGCGACCATGACGATGATGATCAGGATGACGCAGTAGGCAAACGCGTTGCCATAGCGCCCGTTTTCCACTTCGTTCAGAATCTGCTGGGTCATGATTTTGGTCTGCGGCGTCGTCAGGAAGATGATCGCCGAAATGGTGGTCATCGAGCGCGCAAACGCGTAGATCAGGCCGGCCAGGAAAGCAGGGCGAATCAGCGGCAGGGTGATGCGCCGGAAAGTGCGCGCGTTATCCGCCCCCAGGCTGAGCGAGGCCTCCTCGATCGACGGATCAATCTGCGAGAGCGCGGCCGTGCCGGTGCGCAGGGCCGCCGGTGCGCTGCGGATAACATACACCAGGATGATGGCCAGTGCCCCGCCAAACGCGCCCTGCCCGCCGGTCAGCTTCGGGATGAGCGTAAAATCCCCGATCATTATGGGCGAGTTGAACATCAGGATATAGCCGATGCCGATAATCGTGCCGGGCACGGCGATGCCCATCATGGTGCTGAAATCGAGCAGGTTGCGGCCGAGGAAGTCCTTGCGCACCACCAGATAGGCGATGACCATGCCGATCAGACCCGCGATGGGGGTGGCCAGCGCCGACAGGGCGGTCGTATCGCGCATGGCCTGCGCGCCGATGCCATTCAGCACAAAGTCAAAATGCTCCAGTGTGAAGTCCCAGCGCACGCCGGGCACCCGCACAAACGACCCGTGGATGATGGTGCCGTAGATCAGCACGATGATGCCGCAGATAAATATCACGATGCCGAACAGGCCCCAGCGCACCAGCGGATGATCGATGGTCTGCGGGGTGCCGGACGGCTTGCCCGTCACCGTGACCACGCTGATGCGGTTGATCCAGTAGCGCTGCACCAGAAAGACCGTCAGCGAGGGCACCAGCAGGATGATCGAGAGCACGGCCGCGCCGGTGGTGTCGTACAGGCCGATGATGGTCACATACACGCGCGTGGCCAGCACTTCATAGTTGCCGCCCATCACCAGCGGATTGCCCAGGTCGGCCAGCGCCTCGACAAACAACAGCAAAAACGAGCTGGCGATGCCGGGCAGCAGCATCGGCAGCGTCACCGTGCGGAAGATGCGCCATTTGTTCGCGCCCAGATTGGTGGCGGCTTCGTCCAGCGCCGGATCGAGCGCCTCCATCATGCCGCGCAGGTTCAGATAGGCGATGGTGAAAAACGAGAGCGACATCACCAGCGTCAGGCCGTCCAGCCCGTAGATGTCGTAACGCACGCCGAAGATGCCGCGCGAGATGGTGCCGCTGCGCCCGAACAGCACGATGGCCGCCGTGGCCACCGCGAACGGCGGCGAAATCACCGGAATCAGCGCGATGATGTGCATGGCGCGCTTGAAGGGCACGCGCAGCTTGACCTGCACGAAGGCGAACAGGAAGCCCACCAGCGTGCCCACGATGCCGACGACGGTGCCCAGCACCAGCGTATTCATCAGGATCGTCTGATAGACAGGATTGCTCAGATAGCGTTCAAACAGCGGCAGGCCTTCCGGCGACAGGCTTTCACCGACCATCGCAACCAGCGGCAGCACGATGGTGATCGTCACAAAAAAGACCATCAATAACAACACAACTGCCAATAAGGGGTCTCTGAATATGGCCTGAAGCCGTTTGACCTGTTGGCTTTGCCTCATTGCCTGCATGCTTCCTCCGTCTGGATAAGAAAACAGCCCCTAAACCGGTGAGGCATAGGGGCTGTGAATGACTCAGCAAATGCGCCAGCAGGCCTATTCGGTCGGGGCGGTGGCGATTTCAGCGTCGAAACGCTCGGTGATGGCCACGCGGCTCGCACCGGCTGCCACAAAGTTGTATTCGACCACGGTGATTGAGGTCAGGTCCACGGCCAGCTCAGATACCGGGGCATCGGGGTTGGTGGGGAGCTGGAGCGAATTCACGGTCGGACCGATCGCCTGGGCTTCGGCAGTCAGCGCCCAGTCGTACCACAGACGGGCAGCTTCTGCTTCGGGTGCGTTGGCGATGATAGCCATGCCGCCGATTTCGTAGCCGGTGCCTTCTTCAGGGAAGGTCGTCGTCAGGATGCCATCGAAGCCTTCGAGCTGCAGCTTGGTGCAGTCGTGCGAGAAGATGACCGCGACGGCGATTTCACCCTGGCCAGCCAGCGAGCCCGGGGCCGAGCCAGAGCGCGTGTACTGGAGGATGTTGTTGTTCAGCGCCGCAAAGTACTCGAACGCGTTGTCGACAGCAGCCTGGGTGGGGGCGCCGTCTTCGTCATAGCCGGTGCCGGCTTCTTCGGCTTCCAGTGCGTCCGCATTCAGCGTCACGACCGTCCAGAAGGCAGTGAACGCGGTGCCGGAGGTGGCGGGGTGGGCCATCGCCACGAAACCTTCCAGTTCCGGCGCCAGCAGGTCATCCCAGGATGTCGGCGCTTCCACGCCCAGCTCAGCCAGCACGTCAAGATTGGAGCAGAAGCCCAGCGCACCGACGTAAACGCCGGTCCAGTAGCCCGCTTCATCGCGATAGTTTTCCGGGATGGCCTCGGTGTTGGGCGAGTCGTAGATTTCGATCAGGCCTTCTTCGGCGGCGGCTTCAAAGGCGTCAGCAGGGCCGCCCCACCACACCGAGAATTCCGGATTGTCGGCAGCAGCGCGGATGCGCGCCAGCGATTCACCCGAAGACAGGCGCACGTAGTTGGTGTCGATGCCGGTCTGTTCTTCAAACGCGGCGGTCATGGCCACGCACCAGTCTTCCTGAGGCGTGCACAGCACGGTCAGCGTGTCCTGGGCAAATGCGGGAGCGCCAACCAGCAGCAGGCCGCCGACAATACCCGCGAGAGACATAAGTTTTTTGTTCATCATGATTATTCCTTCCTGACATTCAGAAAATTTATGGGAGTTAAAGATTGAGGTTGCTATTTTTAACTATACATGAACATCCCTTAACAAAACAACAATCCAACTGCATCGCATTTGGGATAAAAGCACAAAAAAGCCAGCCCTGTTGAACGGGACTGGCCGGAAAGATGATTTCAGAGTGAGAAACCTGGTGCTACTGAAGCACGTCTGGCGAGGCAATCAGCGCGGCCAGCGCATCCGCCGCGGTGACGTAGGCGGCGTGTCCGGCATTGAGCGCAAACACGTGATCGACCGGGCTGTTGGCCAGCATCAGCGCCTGAAGCTGCGGGCTGACGACCACGTCCTGGGCGGTCAGGATATAGACTTGGCGCACGGAACCAAAGTTTTCCGCCGTCAGCGCGACTGGTGTATTGAGCGGGGCCAGCGGCTCACTAAGCTGGGATGCCGCCACGATGGCCAGTTGTTCTTCATTGCAGTCGGGGCAGAAGGCCGACGCGAAGATGTCCGGATTGACACCTGCCGTGCTGAAATCCTCGGCCAGCAGGAAATTACCTTCCTGGCCCAGCACGCTGTAGCGATCCTGCGAGGAGAGCGTGACCAGGCTGTCGCCATCGGCGGGCAGATAGGCGGCCAGATACACCAGCGCCTGAATCTGGGCCGGAATGGCCTCGGCCACGGCTGAAATCACCATGCCGCCAAAGCTGTGCCCCACCAGGATGACCGGCTGGCCCTGCGCTTCGACAGCGGCAATCACATTGTCGCGGTAGGACTCGAGGGTGATCTCCCCCAGCGGCGTGCCATCGTCCAGGCCACGCCCAGGCTGCGCGACCGTTACCACCGTATAGCCCTGCGCTTCCAGGGCCGAGGCCACTGGCGCCCATCCGCTTTCATCCTGAAACGCCCCGTGCACCAGCACGACCGTCGTGCTTTCCTGTGCGCTGGCGGCCCCGGCCATCAGCAGCAGCGCGAAAATAACCAGCAGAAGCTTGCGTGTCATGTATGCTTTCTCCCTTGATCGGATTACAATCATCGTCTTCAGTGACGATGTTTGTAACAATAGACATGACGTTGGTGCGCACCCATGGTTGAAACAATGCGATCCCTGTCTGTTCGTCCAGGACACCCCTCATGAGAGAAATCAGCCGTGTCTTGCAGGTCCTGCAATTTCACCCGACGATGTTTCATCGGCTGCCGTGGACGACCCCCTACGGGGTCACGCTGTCCAGCCTGAACGGCGGGGCCGTGCATATGGTGGAAAAAGGGAGCTGGCTGCTGCTGCGCTTTGATGCCCCGGAAGTCACCATGCTCCAGCCGGGCGATGTGGTGGTCGTCTCGCATATGGCGCGCTATGCGCTGGTCGAGCAGGAAGACGGCGACGCCCCAATGCTGGAGGATGTGCTGCGCCAGCGCGATGCCGAAGGCGTCGTGCGCACGACGCCCGGACTGCCTGTGTCAGCCGTGCTGATTTGTGGCGAATTCCGCGTCTTGCACGAGTCATTTCACTGGCTGTTTCGCGCGCTGCCCCCGGTCATCCTGATACGGGGCGAAGACGGGCAGGCGGTAGAGTGGTATTCATCTGCAATGCGGATGATTCAGATGGAGTTCGCCAGCGCGTTTCCGGGCAATGATGTGGTCATCAGCCGCCTGATGGATGTGCTGTTCATCATGTGCCTGCGCTACTGGCTGGTGCATCAGCCGCAGTCTGCGCCAAACTGGTTCAGCGCGCTGAGCCATCCGCAGTTGGGGCAGGCGCTAAGCGCCATTCATATGCATCCGGAAAAGGCCTGGACGGTCGAATCAATGGCCGAGGCCGCCATGATGTCGCGCTCGGCCTTTGCTGCCCGCTTCAAAGAGGCCGTCAGCACGCCGCCGATGATTTACCTCACGCGCTGGCGGCTGGGGCTGGCGGCCATGTGGCTGATGCAAAACCGCACCTGGTCGATCGAGGAAGTGGCCGCGCGCGTGGGCTACACCGATCCGTTTGCGTTCAGCAAGGCCTTCAAACGCGCCTTTGGCGTCTCGCCCAGCGAGTACCGCACGCGCTATTTCGCGCCCGCGCCGTGAGGCTGGCTCAGGCGTGCTTTACGGCAGCAGCACGATTTTGCCCAGCGCGTCGCGGTCTTCCAGCAGGCGATGCGCGTGTGCGGCGTCGGCCAGGGGAAGCCGCATGCTGATATACGGGCGCAGCCTGCCCGCCTGCATATCTTCAAAAACAGCCGCCGCACGCGCCAGCATGGCCGACTGTCCCGCGTTGTAGTGGCTCAGGGCCGCCCATGTCAGCGAGATCGAGCCGCGGCTGGTGCTGTCGGTCAGGCCGGACAGCCGGTTGATGTCGAACGGGGGCACGGCGCCACCCGTCTGGCCATACACGACCAGATGGCCGCAGGCCCGCAGCGATGCCAGGCTGCCGTCGAAGGTCGGCGCGCCGACGGCATCATAGACCACGTGCACGCCCTGCCCGCCGGTGATGCGCTCCACCTCGGCCGCAAAGTCATGCGTGCGATAGTTGACCACATGATCGGCGCCCATCTGGCGGGCGAAATCGGCCTTGCGCGCGCTCGACACCGTGCCGATGACGGTCGCGCCGCGCAGCTTCGCATACTGGACCAGCAGCGACCCCACGCCGCCCGCCGCCGCCTGCACCAGGGCCCAATCGCCCTCGCGCACCGCATACACGTCGCTGGTCAGGCAGTGGGCGGTCATGCCCTGCATCAGGCCAGCGACCGCCTGTTCAAAATCGACGCTAGCCGGGACAGGAACCAGCTTGTCCGCCGGGACAGGCGTGTATTCAGCATAGTTACCGCCCATGTAACCGCCATAAGCCACGCGGTCGCCTGCGCGGAAATCGGTCACACCTGCGCCCACCTGCACCACAACGCCAGCGGCTTCGATGCCTGGAATGAGCGGCAGCGCCACCGGGTAATAACCGCCTGCACGGTGCTGCACATCGACATAATTGACGCCGATGGCCTCGTTTTTCACGACCACACCCCCGGCGGCTGGTGCTGGCTGGGGCAGCTCTACCAGGGTGAGGACTTCCGGGCCGCCGTGTTCTGTCACCTGAATTACGCGCATGGGCAAATTCCTTTGATCGAGCTTGAAGCGTACATACAGGCATTTTAGGCACAACGCACCCTGTGCACCTCAGACCAAAGCCTGAATGCCGCTGCGTACCGTGTGCGCTTATGCCCGCCTCACCCAATCCTTCAGCGTGACTAAACATCTACGTTCATATTTATACATACATGTTCAAATATGAATAAGGATGTATACATTGAACGAGAATGTCGGGACGTACGATGTGGTGGTGGCGGGTGGCGGGCCTGCCGGGGTGGTATTTGGCTATCTGATGGCGCGAGCCGGCATGAAGGTGCTGCTGCTGGAGGCCTATCGCGACTTCAACCGGCAGTTTCGCGGGGACACGCTGAATCCGCTGACCATGGGGCTGCTGGACGAAATGGGACTGATGGAGGAAGTCCTGGCCCTGCCGCACAACAAGGTCGATACGGTGAAGGCCGTGGGCGCCAAAGACATCGAAGCCTTCAACCTGACCTACTCGCGCATGCCGTCGAAGTATCCGTATGTGATGATCCTGTCACAGCCGATTTTCCTGAACTTCATGGTGGCGAAGGCATCAGCCTTCCCTACCTTCTCGGTGCAGATGCAGGCCCGCGTGAACGATCTGATCGAAGAAGACGGCCGCATCCGCGGCGTGCGCTACAAGACGGCCGATAACGTAGTCCACGAGGCGCGGGCGCAACTGGTGATCGGGGCTGACGGCCGCAACTCGGTCGTGCGCGAGAAGGCCAGGCTGGAGACGCGCACCATCACCAAAGAGCCGACCTATGTGCTGTGGTTCCGCCTGCCGCTGGAAGCGGGCGACCCTCCCGAAGGGCTGGTGGCCCGTGAGGAAGAACAGACCACGCTGTTCATGTTCCGCCGGCCGGATGAATGGCAGGTCTCGCTGACGCTGAAAAAAGGCGTCGAGTATAAGGCGTGGAAGGAACAGGGCGTCGAGCAGATGCGCGCCGCTGTCGCGGAAATGGTGCCGCAGTTCCGCGAGCGCATGGGGGCCATCGAGTGGAAGGATACCTCGCTGCTGCCGGTGGAGCTGAAACAGGCGCTGCGCTGGTATCGCGATGGCCTGCTGGTCATCGGGGACGCCGCGCATATCATGTCGCCGTTCGGGGGCATCGGCATTAACCTGGCCATACGCGATGCGGTGCACGCGGCCAATATCCTGGTGGAACCGCTGACGCGCCGCAATGTGCAGGTGCGCGACCTGAAAAAGGTTCAGGATCGCGTGATGTGGGAACTGCGCATCGTACAGGGCCTGCAAGCCAAACAGCAGGACTCGGCCCCGCGTCCGGGCGAGGTCATCGGGCTGCCGCCAATCGCACGGCTGATGCTGCGCATCCCGATCATCCGCGACCTGCCCATCTTCGTGCTCAGTTTCGGCCTGGTGCCCACGCGCATCGGGCGGCGCTTTCGCAAGCCTGTGCCCCGGCTTGTCACCGCTGCTGGCGACTGACCGGGGGCAGACACTCGCCAAGGCACGGCTGTTGGGTGCACAATGGGGGATATTCGAAACGGGATTTGGGAAAGCTGCTGAAATCGCATGTCAGAGCGCCGGGAACGTAAATTGCAGCACCGCGAGGCGATGATCATCGAAAGCGCGGCGCGGCTGATCGATCGCGTGGGCTACAGCCACATGACGATGGACATGCTGTCGGAAGAGGCGGGCATCGCCAGGGCGACGCTGTATCAGCACTTCAAAAGTAAAGACGACGTGATGATCGGGGCCACCCGCCGCGCCCTGGAGAATCTGGACCAGTTCATGGGGTCGCTGTCCGGGCAGGCGGTGGACCAGCTGCGCGCCATCATGCGCTTCATGATGCAGTCGGGCCGCGATCCCCAGGGCTTCCCGACGATGGTGATGCATGATGAGCTACTGCACCTGTTCGCCGGACACCCGGATATCAGCGCGAAGTTTCAGGTGCTGAATGCCGTGCTGTTCCGGCTGGTGGAACAGGCGCAGCGTGACGGCGATATCGCGCCAGACCTGCCGCCCGAAGTCGTCATCGCGATGATCATGAACAATATCCAGGCACCGCGCGCGCAAACCGTCTATCCCGGCCAGCGCCAGGACGCCCTGGCTGAATACACGCTGCGCATCCTGTTTGCCGGACTGAAGGGCTGAGCGCACGAGGTTTGTCCGACAAATGTCTGGTCAGCAGGGGCGTCGAAACGCACACCTTGGCGTCACTTTCAGGCTGAAAAAGTGAGGAAGCTGCGTTACGATTGAATGGTCTCCACGAACCGGCCGGGTCCTCTCCAGGAGCATATCATAGCCACGCAGCGCGCGCTGGAAACCCTGTTTGACTTTACCGAGGCTGACCTGGCCGCTAACCGTGCCGGAGTGCTGTCGGAGATCCAGCGTGAACGCCTTCGCCAACAGCTTTACCAGGCGTCTATCAGCAGCGCCGCATTCACACTTTCACTGCCGGTCATTTTTGTCTTTGCGGTCGCGTTCATGGCCTTCAGCCTGCGTTTTGGGGACGACCTCGGGCCGGGCATCCTGTGTGCGATCGGGGTGTGGTTTTTGCTGACGTGGGCCTTATACACTCTGGCCTACGCCGTCATGCGGCGCCTGCTGCCCGTGATCGTGCGGGGGAATGCCTCACATCCGTTGCTGCGCCGGGTGCGCGCCATTGATAACGCAGGAAGCCTTGCCCTGGAGCAGGGCATCGTGGAGCGGGTCGCTGGACGGCTTGGTTTCCCGTCTGACGGCGAACACGAATACGTCATGCTGGATGACGTCGAGCTGACAAACAGCGTGGCTGCTGATGAGGACGAACGGCTGTGGCAGCTTGTGGAAGGCGCACAGTATGCCCTCTATTTTGTGCAGGGCGGGCCCTGGATCGTCTCAGTCGAGCGGCTGGAGACCCTGTAAACATTGACCTGTACCAGATGCCTGGTCGACTGTTCGCCAACAGTCGGCTTCTGTCCTTCAAGTCTTTGTGCTTTTGGCCTCCTGGCGGTTCAAATGATCGTTCAGGTAAAGCGCATAACGGTCACACAGGACCAGTCCATTCCCTTTGACAAATCAGCGCGGCAGGCCCTACACTTCGGCTGTTGTTCTGCTTGTTTGAGAAACCACCTGATGATTACCCAGTTCCTCGGAAAACTGCACCGCACCGCGCCGCCGCCGCCCACCCTGCACTAGGACGGGCCAGGCGGTCTTCATCGCCACGACACGGGGGCCAGCACGGCCACCGCTGTCCGTTTGATGCTGCTTCCTGCCCGCTGACGGCATCCGACGGGAGGCATAGGCTTCCCTGTTTCCAGCGCACATCATCCTATCAAGGGCAGGTATTTCGATGCAGAAAAAAGACACGCTTCAGCTGGATGGTTTCTGGCTGACGACCGCCGCGGCGGTCATCTGGGGCACGATCGGCATCGCCACGCAGGCGATCTTCAACGCCGAGCCGAATACGACCGGGCTGTTCATCAATCTGGCGCGCATGCTGGTCGCGCTGCCGGTCATGGCCTTCGCCTGCTGGCGCGCCATCGGCCGGGACATGTTTCAGGTGCCCCGGCGCGACCTGGGCATCATGCTGCTGCACGGCGCCTTCCTGGCCGTGTCGCAGGCAGCCTATTTCGCGGGGATTCAGGCCGCCGGCGTGACGATCGCCACGCTGCTGACGGTATGCAGCGCGCCGGTCATCGTGACGACCTTCTCGGTGCTGATGAAAACCGAGACGCTGACCGGCCGCACGCTGGTCGCGCTGGCCTGCGCCGTGACCGGGGCCGCCCTGCTGGTGGGGCTGGATGTCCCTGAAGGCGACCGCGCAGGCCTGCTGACCGGGGCGTTTTTTGCCATGATCTCCGCGGTGACTTATGCGGGCGCGATTCTGTGCGGGCGCTTTCTGGCGGGCGGCTATCACCCGATGCAGGTGACGACCATCACGTTCGGCGCGGGTGCCGTGGTGCTGGTCGTCTTCAACCTGCTGGCCGGTTTCGTCGCCGTGCAGACGGTCTCCGGCTGGCTGCTGATCGCCTATCTGGGCGTGGTGCCCACGGCACTGGCCTACTGGCTGTTTCAGCGCGGGCTGCGCACGGTCTCGGCCACAGCCGCCAGCATCATCACCATGCTGGAGCCAGTGGTAGCGGCGCTGCTGGCGTGGTGGCTGTTTGGCGAGACGCTGCCCCCTACCGGATTCATCGGCAGCGTGCTGATGATGCTGAGCATCTTCCTGCTGTCGACCCGCAGGCGCGAATCGCCGCGGTTACCCAACCCGGAAAAAGCCTCCGCCTGACATAAACAAACAGACGCCTTCATGAAGTCATGAGGGCGTCTGTTGTATCACGCGTGCAGGCCGTTTCGGCCCGCCTGAACTGGCAGACTAGTCGCCAGCAGCAGTGGCCGGCTTCGCCTCGAGCATATAGCCTTCAGCAATCGACTTCTCGCGGGCAATCGCATAGATCATCACGCCATAACCGCACTTGGCGGCCACGTCGGCGATGCAGTAACCCACCTGCACGGCCACCAGAGCAGACGTCGGCTCCACACCCAGAATCGGCAGCAGGTACACGATCGGGTAAAAGCCCCAGGTCGCCAGCAGCAGCAGGCGAATGTTACGCAGCAGCACCTGCGCCTGCCCGGTCTGGCGGGCGATGGCCGGCCCCAGCTCGCGGAACAGCACATACACGATATACACGAAGGGGATGGTCGAGATGGCGCCCCACAGCGCGCGCGTGCCGTTGTCAGCCGCGATTTCGCCGGGATAGCCCAGGATGACCATCAGCGCAGCCGCAGCAGCCAGGCGGAAGGTAATCATCCCGCTCATCTTGCCCAGCTTCATGACGGCGATCAGCTCGGCGACCAGCAGCGGTACCGTCAGCAGCCAGTCGATGTAGCGGTAAGCGTCGTTAAAAGGCGCGCCCGTCGCTACATACTGCCCGGCGTCGTTGATGGCATAAGCAGCCGACCAGCTCTCGAAAATACGGAAATAGTGATAACCGGCGATGGCCACCACCAGTGCAGACATGGTCAGCGCGTTGCGGTAGTTGGGCGCCACCTGCGACCGTGACAGCACGAAAAAGATGAAAGATGCCAGCATTGCAGCGAACGTGAACGAGAAGAGATTGTAGACGAGCGTGTAATCACCACCACTTAGCGTAGGCATGACAACCTCTTGGGCCTTCTGGCCTGAATTCGGATAAACGATTTGTTCAATATGTTCAATAAAAACTGAACATTATGAACATATTGAAGTTTCCGCCCGATGCCTGAGGAATAGATAAACTTTTCGTGAAAACTGCATGATGGTGAGCAGAATGACAGCATTTGCACCTGTTGGTGCGGATCATGCGCCTGAAAACGCCCTTGCCTGACACAAACGAACGGGCGCCTTCATCACTGAGGGCGCCCGTTCTGCCACACACGTATTCTGTTACAAACGCCGGTGTCAGCCAATCAGAAGCGGATCACCGTCAGCGCAGCGAGGAAGCCTGAGAACTTAAATGAAGCGCACAGGCTCGTCCTGTTTCTCGAGCACGACAGGGTACTACAGGCGCTGGATAGCGGTTGCCCGGCCTGACTCGCAGGTGATCAGCACTGCGCCAAGCTCCACCGGCCCACTGGCGAACTGCCAGGCTGCATCACTGTAATGGCGCGCCCTCATCGCAGCGACAAATTTCTGCGGGTCATAGCCGAGGATACCGCCGGATGGGCCGGTCATGCCCACATCGCTGACATATGCAACGCCACCCGGCAGCACCTGGGCATCGGCCGTACGAACATGTGTGTGCGTGCCCACCACAGCACAGATCCGCCCGGCCCCGGCAAATGCAGTCGTGAGCTTGTCTTCTGTGGATGCGCCATGGAAGTCGACCAGCACACCATCCGCTGCAGTGCCCCATGCCTCAAGCTGGGCATCGAGTGCCGCCAGCGGATCATCGACCAGGCGCAGGGCATCCCTACCGGCCAGATTGACCACACCCAGCGTCATGCCGCGCTTTTCGATCAGGCCGGCGCCCCGGCCAGGCGCCTCTGTGCCATAATTCAGTGGTCGCAGCACACGGTTGTCCTCATGCACCGCCATGCCTTCCGGGCCGTCCCACGAATGATTCCCCCCGGTAACGGCATCCACGCCCAGCGTCCACAGCCGGGCCAGGCCGGCGCGGGACATGCCTGCGATGACGAAACTACTGGTGCCGGATAGCTCCATGTTTTCGGCATTGGCGACGATGAAGTCGGGCTGATGCTCGGCCGCTATGCCGGGCAGGTGTGTTTCCAGCCAGTCGAGGCCGGGCCCCACGATATCCCCTATGAACAGGATCTTCATCCTTTAACTGCTCCCTCTACAAAGGTGGTCAGGATACGCTTACGCATAAGGAGAAAAATCAGCACGGTGGGCAGGCTGGTGAGCACTGAGGCCGCCATGATGGCGCCCCAATAGTCGCCCCCTTCCGGGCTGGTATAAAAACTCTGCACGGCCACCGTCAGGGTATAGGCATTGGGGTTGCCCCCGCCCACCAGCAGCGGCCAGATGAACTGGTTCCACGCATTGATGAGCACGTACAGCCCCACGGCCACCACCGGCGACAGACTGGCCGGCAGTATCACCCGCCACAGCACATCCCACGAGTTTGCGCCGTCGATACGTGCTGCCTCCAGCACTTCACGAGGAAAACTCAGAAAGTGTTGGCGCAGCAGAAAAATACCAAATCCCAGCGACATGCCCAGCATCGGCAGGATCATGCCGTGCAGCGTGTTGATCATGCGCCAGCGCGCAAGCAGCAGATAATTGGGGATATAGGTGACGACAAACGGCACCATCAGGCTGACCAGCACGATGCCCAGCAGCAGCGACTTGCCACGGAAGTTAAACACAGCGAAGGCATATGCGGCGGGAATCGCCAGCGCGAGCTGGCCGAGCGTGACGCCGAAGGAAAACACGACGCTGTTAAGCAGATAGCGCGGGATGTCCATTTGCGCCAGCACCGCCACGTAGTTTTCCAGGCTGGGCGGTAGCGTGAAAGGCAGCACCGGCGACGCGAAAATCTGTGCCGGGTCCTTGAAGCTGATGCCAACCTGATAAATCAGCGGCAGCAGCACGAGCAGCGAGACGCCAGCCAGCACAGCGTGGGTGGCCAGCCTTCCCAGACGCGACCGGTCAGCGATCATACTGCACCCGCCTGTCGAGCAGGCGATACTGCATGTAGGCCAGCCCGCCAAACAGTACGATCAGCATGACCGACAGCGCCGAAGCATAGCCGGCGCGGAAATTCTGGAAACCCTCCTGATAGATGGCATACATCAGATTGTTACTGGCATTGGCGGGCCCGCCCAGCGTCATCACGCGGATCGGCACAAACACGTATTCCAGCCCCTGAATCAGCGTCACGATCAGCAAAAACAGCCCGGTGGGCGCAAACAGAGGCAGCACGATGTGCCGCATGAGCGTCCAGCCAGAGGCGCCGTCCACTACGGCCGCCTCCAGATAGTCACGCGGGATGGCCTTCAGCCCGGCCAGCGCGATCAGAAAATGAAAGCCCATGATTTTCCAGTTCGCCACGATGGACACCGCGGGCAGCGCCGTGAACGAATTGGTCAGCCACTCCACCGGGGCAAAGCCGAACGGTGCGATCAGGGTGTTGAACAAGCCCGTGCGCGTCGGCAGGAAAAACCAGATCCATACCAGTACGGCGATACTGGTGGCGATGACCGTGGGGAAGAACAGCAGCGACTGGTACAACGCAATTTCACGCTCGCGCAGGCGCAGCGTCAGAAACGCCAGACCGACCGGCAGCGCGACCACCGCGCCCACTGACAGCGCCAGATAGAGCGCCGACTGCCAGATGATTTCCCAGAAATCATCGTCACCCAGCAGGGTCAGATAGTTTTCCAGCCCGACGTAGTTCTGCCGGTCACGGATAATATTCCATTCGTAAAAGCTGATCTGCACGGTTTGCAGCAGCGGGTAAAACACAAAGATTGCAATACAAATGATGGCAGGGGCCACGTACAGATACGGCACCACGGCGGCGATTCTCGGCCTGCGCTGGCGCGTCTGGCGGGCAGCTGCGTTAGCAGCGCCCTCAAGTTGTGCATTCTGGCTGTTCACGGCGTTCCCTGTCGGCTGATGGGCAGAGAAAGCGGAGGGCAATCCCTGCGGACTGCCCTCCGGCGGTACTGTTTTGTGGCGGGTCAGATCAGGCTGGCGTGCACGGCTCATCGCCGATCAGGCCATTGATCTCTTCGGCAGCTTCGGTCAGCGCGGCTTCGGCGCTTTCGGCCCCGCCCAGCGCAGCCTGCACGGCCTGGAACAGCACTTCGCCTGCGGCCAAACCGTTCTCACCAGGGAACGAGGTCCACACCACCATATTCGGGATCTGGCCGGTGGCCACCTGCTGGATGGTGTTGTCGGCGTAGAACTCGGCCAGCAGGCCACCTTCCTCAGCCACAGCCGGATTCAGTGGAATATAGCCGGTGCCTTCGGTCCATGCCGCCACACCTTCGTCCGAGATCAGGTGCTGGGCGAAACGCCACGCAGCTTCCTGGCGTGCCGGGTCGGTCGACATGATGACGAGCATGTTGCCGCCGGTAGGCAGACGAGTCGGCAGGTCGCCAAAGGTCGGATACGTCGTGGCACGCAGTTCCTCGAATGTCTTGTTGCTCATGATAGCGCCGCGTCCGGCAATGCTCCAGAACAGCGCGCCGGCCTCACCCGTCCAGAACACCTGGCGCGCCTGGTCCAACGCATTCACTGCATAGCCATTGGCCACCCAGTCCGCCCAGGTCTGCAGTCCGCGGATAGCTTCGGGCGTGTCGACACCCGTCGCATACGTGCCATCGGCCTCGCACACCAGCAGGTTGCCGCCGCTGCTGGCGATCAGGTTTTCCACAGCCCAGTTATCATTGCTGTAGTCGATGGCGACCATCGGCAGATCCAGGGTCTCTTTCAAAATACGCGCGGCTTCAGTCCATTCTTCGATGGTCTGCGGCGGGTTTTCCGGGTCGAGCCCGGCCTGCTCGAACAACGCGGGGTTATAGTAAGCGACGGCATTCGAGAGCGAATAGCTCAGCCCGACATGCTCTTCGCCCACCAGGGTCAGGTCAAAAATATTCTGGGGTACGGCGGCGATAGCAGCTTCCCCGCCATACATCTCTACCAAAGCTTCAATCGAAATATAGGGCAGCGTCGAGGCGGTATAGCTCAGGTACGGCCAGCCGATCTGGATGATGTCGGGCGGGTTGCCACCAGCGATGGCGGTCTGTGTGTCCTGAACGATCGTCGGATAGCGGTCCTTCGGGCGCGATTCCACGTTGACGTCGGTGTTGGCTGCCTCAAAGCTGGCGATCAGCGCGTCCACCTGCGGGCCACCGAACGTAGCGGTATTGATGTTCCAGTACTCGATCGTGACCTGTTCCTGCGCCTGAATGCTGCCGACGGCGGCCATGATCAGCGCCGTCAGCCCCAATGCTGCTTTCCACTTTTGCATGGGCTTGCTCTCCTTCAAAATCGGACGTGCCAACGGATTTAGTAAAACGTTTTACTGACGAGAGCATAGCATGGCATATGTAAAGAAATGTTTAACGAGCATGTAAGAATCGACCAAACCGAGTACCATCTGGGGGGTGCCGCTGCAGCGCGCCCCATGCCGCAAATATTGAGTAAGTCAGTGAGAAAACGTGACGTCAGCATCCGCGATATCGCCTCTGGCGCAGGCGTATCGATCACAACCGTTTCACGCATCCTGAACCAGGATGGCGCGCTGAAAATCACCCCGCAGACTCGTGAGCGGGTGCTGGAGACAGCGCGTGCGCTGGGTTATCAGCCGAACTTCATCGCCGCTGCTCTGCGCTCTAATCGCACGGGCATCCTGGGTGCGCTCAGCCCGAATCTGGCGGGCACATTTCTGCCCCTGCTGACACAGGAGCTGCTGCGGGCGGCGCGGGCGCAGGGGGTCGAACTGCTAGTGGGCACGCCGGAGCTGGACGAGGAGCATATCGCCGCGCAGCTAAAAAAGCTGCAAAGCCTGTTGTTCGACGGGCTGCTGCTGCTGGGCGATGTGCTGGACTACCAGACGACGATACGCAAACTGCAGGTGATGAAGAAGCCGTATCTGTCGGTATGTGCCGGGGTGAATGTGCCGCCGCCATTCGTCAACATGGACGATGAGCAGGCCACGGCGCTGGCGATTGAATATCTGGTGGGACTGGGTCATCGCCGCATCGGTTATCTAGGCAGCCGCCAGTGGAATCAGGAACACTACCGGGTGGTTTATTTCCGCGTGATGATGGCGCGGCACGGACTGCCGGTCCCTGACGACTACGTGGCGCTGATGGAACACGCACCCTATGTGCCCTTTGATCCGAAGTTCCGCGCCATGTGGACTGTTGAGCCGCTGCGGGCCGCGCAGCGCCTGCTGCATATGCCCCAACCGCCAACGGCCATTCTGTGCGCGAATGATGGCTTTGCCATCGCAGCGATGAAATCCGCCAGCCAGGCCGGCGTACGCGTGCCCGAAGATGTGTCGATTATGGGCTATAATGACGAAATCCAGAGCACACTGTTTACGCCAGAGCTGACGACGATCCGCCAGCCGGTGGACCTGATTGCCAGCGCGGCCGTCTCGCTGCTGCTGGCTATGATCGAGCATGGCACGTCTGGCGAGTACGCCGAAACCAGACACCTGATCGCGCCTGAACTGGTGGTGCGCGGATCGTGTGCCCCGCCCCGCAACCGCTGACCCACATATACCACAAAGAACTTGTGCCCGCATCCTCACAAAGTATTCCTACGGCCCTTAAAACGCGCTGTCAGTGACGGCGCGTCTGAGGGAAAATTGCTGCATGCGGTCACGTGTGACATTGCCAAAGTTGAAATTTGTATGAAATCGGTAAATTTTTATTGTCTGAAATTTGGTTTTACCCATACTATTTCTGACATAATCATCTTAATTACAGGGAAGTCTATGTTTTTTGCACGCCCCCGTCTGTCCCCTCAGATCGTCCTGATGGCTGTTGTGCTCACTTTTACGCTCGTCGTCTTTATTCAGCCCGTTTTCGCCGCCAGCTATATCGTCTCTTCGCTCGACAATGCCGGGCCGGGCACGCTGCGCCAGGCCATCGCCGATGCCAACAGCAGTGGCAGCGACGACACGATCACCTTCAGCGTAAGCGGCACCATCACGCTGACGAGCGGCGCGCTGACCATCGCCAATAACGGCGCGCTGACCATCAACGGCGCGGGCATCACCGTCAATGCAAACTATGGCAGCCGCGTTTTCGTCATCAGCTCTGGCGCGACGGCCACGCTGAACGGCCTGACAATCACCGGCGGCAGCGCCAGCCTGGGCAGCGGCATCTCGCATGACGGCAGCAGCCTGACGCTGAACGAGGTCACCATCACTGAAAATTCGGCCGGCGGCGGTGGCGCTGGCATCTACAGCAGCGGCGCTTTGACAATCACGGACAGCACGTTCAGCAGCAACAGCGGCGGCGCGATTTATCACGCGGGCCCCTCGCTCAGCATCACGGGCAGCACGTTTGACACAAACTCGACCGGCGGCAATGGTGGCGCGCTGGTGGGCGACAGCAGCGCCGGGCTGGCCAGCATCAGCAATTCCGTCTTCAGCGGCAATTCGGCCTCAGGCGACGGTGGCGCGATCTACACCGAGTCGTCGGTGAATGTGGTCAACAGCCTCTTTTACGGAAACTCTGCCGTGAACGGCGGGGCAATTTTCAACGGGGGCACGACCACCGTCATTAACAGCACCCTCAGCGGCAACAGCGCGACCGGCAATGGCGGCGGCGTGAGCAACTACTACTCGACCACGCTGACGCTGCGCAACACCATCGTCGCCAACAGCACGTCCGGCGGCGACTGTCACCGGCAGAACGGCACCATCAATGCTGAATACAGCCTGATTGAATCCGGCCTGACCTGCGTGAGCGGCACCAACACCAGCAATCTGACCGGCGATCCCAGGCTCGATACTGATTTCACGCTGAGGGAGATGAGCCCGGCCATTGACGCGGGCAGCGATGCGCTAATCCCGTCCGGCGTCACGCTCGATCTGGCAGGCGGGGCGCGCATTCAGGGCGATGCGGTCGATATGGGCGCCTATGAATCCACGCCGACCCCGCCGCCGGGCATCACCGTCACAGAAAGCGACGGGGCGACCAGCGCGACCGAAGGCGGAGACACCGACACCATCACGCTGGTGCTGGACAGCGCGCCCACCGGCAAAGTCTTCATCACCTTCAGCAATACGCAGGTGAGCACGGGCGTCTCGATGATCGAATTCACGCCGCTGGACTGGGACACCCCGCAGGAGGTGACCATCAGCGCCGTGGACGATGATATTGCCGAAGGGGCGCACAGCGGCAGCGTCGCATTTAGCGTGAGCAGCGGCGACTTTGACTATGACGAACTGGCTGTCTTGCCCGTCAGCGTCAGCATCACCGATGACGACATCGCAGGCGTCACGGTCATCGAGACCGATGGCAGCACATCCGCGCCAGAAACCAGCGTTTTCCCCACCGATGGCTTCAGCTTCCTGCTCACCAGCGAGCCGCTGGCCAATGTAACGATCGAGGCCTTCGGCGGTGACCAGCTCAATACCGGGCTGGGCGAGCTGACCTTCACCCCAGCAAACTGGGACATGATTCAGTATCTGGTCATCACAGCGATTGACGACGATATCGCCGAGGGCGACCACAGCGGCACCGTGACCTTCGTCGTCACCAGCACCGACCCGGCCTATGATGGCCTGGTTGTCCCGTCCATCACCGTGCCGATCGAGGACAACGATATTGCCAGCGTCGCAGTGACGCAGACAGATGGCGTGACCACGGCGCTGGAGGGCAACACCGGCTTCACCGACGGCATCAGCCTCCGCCTGACCAGCGAACCAGCGGCCAACGTGACCGTCAGCTTCACCGCCGGCGATCAGCTTGAGCTCAGCTTCCCGTCGTTCACTTTCACCCCTGAAAACTGGGACATCATCAAATATGTGGTCGTGCTGGCCGTGGATGACAGCATCTACGAAGGCGACCACACCGACACGGTAGCGTTCACGGTGACGAGCGCCGACCCGGCCTATGACGGACTCACACCCGCGCCCGTGACCGTGAATATCAGCGACAACGACCCGATTCCGCCCGGCATCACGCTCAGCCCGGACAGCATCGCGGTGACCGAGGGCGGCGCGACCGGGTCGCTCACCTTCACCATGCAGACCGCGCCCAGCGCCAATGTCGCCATCACGCTCACAAATGCCCAGGTGACGACCAGCAAAGACCTGGTGCTGTTCACGCCGTCCGACTGGGACGAGCCGCAGACGATCACCGTGACAGCGGTTGACGATGCGCTGTTTGAAGGCACGCATCCCGGCAGCATCGCGTTCAGCGTGAGCAGCAGCGACGCGAACTATAACGGCCTGTCGCTCTCGACCATCAACGTGACCGTCACGGACAACGATCCTGAACCGGAAGTCACGCCCGAAGTGACGCCCGAAGTCACGCCCGAAGTCACGCCTGAGGTGACACCGGAAGTGACGCCCGAAATCACGCCCGAAGTGACGCCTGAGGTCACGCCTGAAGTCACGCCGGAAATTACACCTGAAGTCACACCTGAAGTCACGCCGGAAGTGACACCGGAAATCACCCCGGAAGTGACACCCGAAGTCACGCCTGAAGTCACGCCGGAAATTACACCCGAAGTCACGCCTGAAGTCACGCCGGAAATTACACCAGAAGTCACACCCGAAATCACGCCGGAGGTCACCCCGGAAATCACACCCGAAGTCACGCCTGAGGTCACGCCCGAAGTGACGCCTGATCCAGGGTCAACGCCGCCATCGCCGCCACCACCGCCGCCCGCACCCGTGCCAGGGGCGACTCTGCCCGCGCCGCCGGACGTGCCGCTGTGCAGCGAGCATAATTTCAGCGAGGGTGGCGTGGTGCGCGCCAGCATGAGCGACGCGCAAGGCAATCAGATCAACTGCCGCGTGCTGATGCAGGACGGCGTTTCACCCAGCTACTATGGCAGCCCCATGTACGGCATCGAGAATATTGGCCTGCCCGGGCTGGAAACGCTGGGCATCATGCAGGCGGTGGATATTTTCAGCCCGGCGGGACTGACAAGATTTGAGGGGGGAGCGGTCTTCTGCCTGCGCGGAGAGGGGACGCTGATCTGGCTGGCGGCCAGCGCTGCGCCGCGCCAGGCCGAGATTATCGGCAGCTATACCGTGCCAGACTTCCCCGGTTTCACCTGCGCCACGCTGTTCGAGCCGGGCACACTGGTGCTGGTGCGCGAGAATCCGCTGGAGTAGGGAAGGCACGAGGCAGGGTGGCGTGAGCGCGGCGAAACGGGGAGAGGTTTCGCCGCGCACCCACCCATGATACAAGGGCCCGTCAGATGCCCTGCACCTGCTTGTATTCTTCAAGCTGTTCAGGCGTATACACCTGCATCATCTCCAGCTCGATACCGCCCGCTTCCTGATCGAGGAAGGCCACCCAGCCTTCCGGATGCACGTGGCTGCCCTTGACCTTGCAGGCCGCGCATTCTTTCAGCGTCGCGCCTTTGGCCTGGGCATCGGCCAGCGCCTGGTCGATGTCATCTACCGCATAGCAGATATGGTGCAGGCCTTCATAGCCGCGCTCTTTAATCCACTGGTCAAAACGTCCGCCCTCGTCCAGCGACTGGCACAGCTGATATTCGACATCGCCCACCCAGAACTGCGCCACGCGGTTGCGCGACTTGGCGAAGTCTTTCACCACGCCATCGTGGCCAACGCCCAGAAAGTCCTGATACTGCTTCAGCGCTGCATTGGCATCGCGCACCGCAAAGGCCATGTGTTTGATATATCCGGCACCCATCGTCTTGTTCTCCTGTTTTTAAGTGTCATCGGCAGCGCCCGCGATTTTGTGACAACTTCACAGTCTGCGCGCGGCGTTTCCCGTCAATCCTGATGAATTTTCACAAATTGCTTGACATCCCTGTAGCAGTCATTACAATTTCTTAAAGTCGACGGTCGATGGTCGATGGTCGATTGTCGACAATAACGCGATTATAGGCAGGTAAAAATGAAGTTGTCAAGCAACGGGGAAAATAAATCTTCTTTAGGGCAAATTCAGAATAAATCCCTGCGCGAACATGTTCTGGCTATGCTGAACGCGGCCATCATCAACGGCGAGCTGAAACCCGGCACGACGCTGATCGAGGCGGACCTGGCGGCCCAGCTCGGCGTCAGCCGCGCCCCCATCCGCGAGGCCATCAATACGCTGGCGGCGCAGGGGCTGGTGGAAATCGTGCCTTACCACGGCACTACCGTGAAGAAGCTGTCGCGTAAAGACATCGAGGAGCTGTACAGCATCCGCAGCCTGATGGAGGCCTTCGCCATTCAGCGCATCATCGAGGCGGGTTCCCCACCGACCGCCCTGGCTGACCTGCGCGCCGTGTGCGCCATCATGCTGGAAGCAGCCAAAGCCGGCGACCTGAGCGGCGTGAATCGTATCGACCGCGATTTCCACGACACGCTCGTCTATGCCAGCCGGCATGACCTGCTGATCCAGCTGTGGGGCACCGTCAGCCTGCGCGTGCGCCAGGTGATGTCGCTGCGCAACAGCCGGAAAGGCAACCTGTTCGTCATCGCAGAAAACCATTTCATCATCGTCGACACCATCGAGCGCGGAAATGTCGACGAAGCCGTCAAGCTCATCCATCACCATATTGGCTCCGCCGCAGACCTGCTTGTGGAAGGCTGGGCGATTGACGATCTGGCGATAGATGGCAACGGGGCACCCTCACAGGAGAACAAGTCATGACCACGAAAGACGCAATTCTGGCGCAGCACGCCGCCAACACGCTGCTCAATGCAGCCGCACCACCGCTGACCATGCGTGCCGAAGGCGACATCGGCGCGGATGAAATCTTCATGCCGCTGGACGAGCGCATCATCGCGGGCGCGTCTGAGGCGATGGAAGCCGGCCATACCCACTACGTCGACGTGCCGGGCATCGGCCCGCTGCGCGCCGCCATCGCCGAGTACCTGCGCGGCGCCACCGGCGCCGACACCCAGGCCGCCAACGTGATCGTCACGGCTGGCATCCAGGAATCACGCTTCCTCACGATTCAGATGATCGGCGAAAACTTCGACCGCATCGCCCTGCCCGCCGTCGTGCACCCTGGTGCCCGCCGCGCGCTGGGGGTGCGCCCGATGCCGATCGAGACGCTGGCCTGCGACGAAGCGGCCGGTTACCTGCCCGCCGTCGCGGAAATCCAGCGCGCGCTGGAAAGCGGCGTCCGCCTGGTGTATCTGGAGTCTCCCTCACGCCTGACCGGCGCGGTCTACAGCGCCGCCGACACCACCGCGATTGCCCAGCTGGCCAGCCAGCATCAGGCCACGATCATCTGGGACCAGGGCCTGTCGCCGTGGGCAGAACAGGCCGTATCGCTGGCGGGCCAGTCCGCGCCGGGGGCACAGATTGTCACCATTGGCGAGGCCTTCCCCGGCATGGGGCTGGCGAGCTGGTTTATCGGCTATATCGCCGCGCCGGTCGCGCTGATTCCGCCGATGCAGTCGCAGAAACAAATCATGGCCATCTGCACCAGCACGTCGGCGCAGTATGCCGCGCTGGAAGCCAGCAAATTGTTCGGTGAACAGCAGCCCGCCCAGGCGGCACGTTTGCAGCAGACGCAGGCAGCCCTGCGCGCCCTGCTGGCCGACAGCAACAGCGCCACCGCACTTCCCGGCAGCACGGGCACCGTGCTGGCCGTCCGCGCACAGGGGGCAGCCAGCGGGGCCGACCTGGCCGATGGCGCCGACTTTGGCGCACCGGGTGTGGTGCGCATCACCGTTTCGTTCAGCAGCGCAGCCGAAGCCGTCGTCCGGCAGCTTACCGGAAAAGGCAGTTAACTCATGACCACTAAAAAGCAGGGTACCAATCTTCTGTACGAGCTGATCGCTGAGGCCAAGACCTACAGCGACACCATCATCATGGGCCGTGGCGACCCGGACTTTGACACACCGCCGCACATCGTGGCCGCCGCAAAGCAGGCGATGGCCGAGCATCACGCGGAGCATGTGCCCGCCGAGGGCATCCTGCCGCTGCGCAAGGCAATTGCCGAGCGCGTCAAACGCATCAACAACATCGACGTCGACCCGGAGACCGAAGTCGTGGTCACCAACGGCGGCCAGGAAGCCCTGATGCTGATGGTGCTGGCGGTCATGGCCCCCGGCGACGAAATCATCGTGCCAGAGCCGAACTACAACACCTACCATGACGCGCTGAAGTTTTCGCGCGGCGTCAAGGTGAGCGTGCCCAGCTCCGCGGAAACCAACTTCCGCACCGACCCCGCTGCCGTGCGCGCCGCCATCACGCCAAAGACGCGCGCGCTGCTGCTGGTCTCGCCCAACAATCCCACCGCGACCGTCATCAGCCGCGAAGACATGCAGGAATTCATCAGCATCGCCCAGGAACATGACCTGGTCATCATCGCTGACGACATCTATGACCTGTTCATCTATGACGATTTCAAGCACGTCAGCACGGCATCGCTGCCGGGCGGCAAAGAGCGCACGCTCACGCTGAACGCGCTTTCCAAGTCGTTCTCGATGACCGGCTGGCGTCTCGGCTGGGTCGTCGGCCCGGCCGACCTGATGGCGCGGGTGAAGGCGCTCAAGGCGGCCACCACCGGCGGCACCTCGATCATCTCGCAGTATGCGGGGCTGGCCGCGCTGACCGGCCCGCAGGATGCCGTGCAGTACATGGCCGACGAATACAAGAAGCGCCGCAAGCTGGTGCTGGATGCGCTGGACGATATGGGTATGGTGTACGGCGTGCCCCAGGGCGGCCAGTTTGTCTACATCGACATCAGCTTCACCGGCCTGGACAGCGCCGACCTGGCGCAGAAGATCCTGAGCGACCAGCACGTGCTGGTCTATCCGGGTGCAGCCTTCGACAAGGACCGCGGCCAGTATGTGCGCATGACCTTCCTGCAGCCGGAAGACAAGCTGCGCGAAGGGCTGGAACGCATGCGCGTGGCCATGAAGAACATTATGGCGGTCCGCTAGCGGGGCAGCAGAAAGAAGGCGTCCGTTATGGACAACAAGCCACTGGCACATAAAGTCGCCGTCGTCACCGGCGCAAGCCGCGGTCTGGGGAAAGCCGTCGCGCAGCATCTGGCGTCACTGGGCGCCAACCTGGTGCTGATCGGCCGCACACACGACACGCTGGCCGCCGCCGCCGCCGACATCGAGCGCGAAGGCACCACCGTCATCCCGGTCACATGCGATATCTCCAATCCCGACACGGTGCAGGAGACGGCCGCGTTCATCGTGGCGCGAATGTCGCGCGTGGACATCCTGGTGAACAACGCCGGGATTCCTGCCCCGCGCACCTTCGCCGAGACCGATTTCAACGACTGGCAGTCGGTGATTGGCACCAACCTGAACGGCGTCTTCTATCTCACCCGCGCGCTGTGGACCGCGCTGACCGCCAGCGATGGCGGCTACGTGGTCACGATTTCCGGCACCGCCGGACAGCGCGGCGGCGGCAGCCCGGCCTACGGCGCAGCCAAATTTGGCCTGACCGGGCTGAATCACGCGATTGCGACAGCCGGCAAAGCGCACAACGTGCGCGCCACGGTCCTGTATCCGGGCAGCATGGACACCGGCTGGCGCGGCGCACCGATTGGCGAGAAGCCGCGCTCGGAAAGCATGGATCCGGCGGAAGTGGCGCGTTTCGTCGGGCATCTGGTCACCAGCCCGCGCGATTTCGTGGTCAATGAGGCGTCGCTCAATCCGCTGTCTGCACCGCTGATGTGAGCGACACGCAAAAACCTTTGATGATTTTTTCGGGCAACTTTTCACCCATAAAGGGCGGGTTATGGCATACGACATCGATAAAGAAGACCTGATTACCCTGTATCCGCTGGAGACGCTGCAAAAATTCGCCAGCGATTTCCTGCTGGCGCTGGGTGCCAGCGAAGAAGAAACCGCCATCCTGGTGGATGGCCTGATGACCGCCTCGCTGTGGTGGCACCCCGGCCAGGGCCAGGGGCTGGAGAAATTCTTCCGCTTCCACATGCAGGTCACCAACGGCGGCATCGTCCCCAACGCGAATATGACGTGGGTGAAAGAAGGCCCCAGCTACGCCCTGCTTGACGCAGCCAAAGGCTTCGGCTACGTGTCGGGACATCGCGCCATGGCCAAAGCGGTCGAGAAGGCGAAAGTCACCGGCATCGCGATGGTGGGCGTGCGCCACAGCAACCATTTCGGCATCGCCGGATACCACGCGCTGCATGCCGCCAAGAAAGGCCTGATCGGCTGGTCGTTCACCAACGCCAAGGCTGAAATGGCCCCGTGGGGGTCGGCGCAGGTGGTGCTGGGCACCAACCCTTGGGGCATCGCCATTCCGCGCAAGGACACGCACGCCATTGTGCTGGATATGGCACTGACGATGTCCGGCAAGGGCATGATGCGCTGGCTGATGAACGAAGGCCGGCCGATGCCCGAAAGCTGGGCGCTGACGCCGGATGGCCAGACGACCACCGACCCGGCCGCCGCCATGCTGGGCCCGCTGCTGCCCATCGGCGAATACAAGGGCTACGGCCTGAGCCTGATTACCGACGTGCTGGCGGGCGTGATGACCGGCTCGCTGTTCGGCATGAGCGTCTTCCAGGACGACACCAACCATGATGTCGGCCACGTGATGATGGCGATCAACCCGACCGCCTTCATGGACCAGGCAGACTATGACACGCGCCTGGAACAGCTGGTGGCCGAGGTCAAGGGCGCACCCGCCATCGACCCGAAGCGCCCGGTGATCCTGCCCGGCGAAGTCGAATTCCAGCGCATGGGCGAGCGCGAGGCAAATGGCGTGCCGCTGTCGCGCGAAACTGTCGAGAAGCTGCGGGCGCTGTCCGCTGAAGTTAACGTGAACTGCCCACTTTAAACCTATTTAATCTCATTCAGGAGAGCTTGTTATGGCAACGCCATTGAATATTGGAAATATCTCGGTCATGCCGGGCGAAATGAAGCGCGGCGGCATCCCCCTCGGCGGGGACATGTATTCCCGTGAGCGCCAGATTCCCATCATCGTGTATCGCGGCATCGAAGATGGCCCGATCCTGTGGCTGAACGGCGCCACCCACGGCGACGAGCCGGAAGGCCCGTTCTCGATTTTCAAGGCGCTCTCGCACCTGGACCCCAAGACGCTCAAGGGCACCGTCGTGGCCGTGCCGGTCATGAATGTCGAGTCGTTCACGGCAGGCCAGCGCGGCGACCCGCTGGACACCTTCTCGTATGACATGAACCGCCTGTATCCGGGCAAGCCGGAAGGTTATCCCACCGAGCGCGTGGCCTGGGCGCACTGGCAGGCGATGAAAGAGAACTGCGACCTGCAAATCAACATCCATTCCGGCGGCGAGCATTCGTACCTGGCGCACATGATTTTCTCGGCCGACACCCCGGTTAGCCTGGAGCTGGCGGCGGCGATGGGCCCGAACTGGACGCTGGTGTTCCGCAGCGGCACCGGCGGCGGCAACCCGAGCTCGCAGATTGCCGGGCTGGGCAAAGGCGGCGTCACGGTGGAGCTGGGCGGCAACTGCCGCACGCTGACTACCGACTTCCACAATATTGCCGATGACCTGGCCGAAGGCTACCTGAACGTGATGCGCCACTACGGCATGATCGAGGGCAAGGCGGAATATGCCCCGGCCTGGCGCATGGGCTACCAGATCGCACTGCTGGCCCCAGCCACCGGCATGTTTGTGGGCACCAAGGATATTCCGTTTGAGACGAATCTGCCCAAAGACACCGTGCTGGGCAAAATCTACGACCTGTATGGCGATGTGGTGGCCGAAGTGCGCGCCCCGCGTGACGGCGTGATTTTCGGCCTGCGCTCGCGCCCGTCTGTGCTGGAAGGCCAGTGGGTGTGCTTCTTCGGCGTGGTCGAAGAAACCGTCGACAATCTGATTCCGGGCCGGGGAGGCTGACCTATGCATCAGGAAGACTTTCCCGTAAACGCCAGACGTGGGCTGATTTCCGAAGACCTGTTCCGCTTTCGCTGGCTGGATGATATTGCGCTGTCGCCCAATGGGACGAAGCTGGCCTATACCGTCAAACAGCCGCTGGCGCAGACCAACAACTACAGCACGCATGTGTATGTGCGTGACCTGGCCACCGACAGCGTGGAACGCCTGACCACCGGCCTGAGCAGCGCGTCGGCGCTGGCCTGGAGCCGCGACAGCGCCCGCCTCGCCTATGCCTATGCCGAAGGCGGCGCGTCCAGCATCCGCGTGTGGGATGCCGCCAGCGGCCAGACCAGCACCTATGCCATCGAAGGTGAATCAATGGGCGGGCTGGACTGGTCGGCAGATGGGACAAAGCTGGTCGGTGTCCGCTGGACGCCGATGCGCCATCCCGAAGACCGCAGCGCAGCGCCCGGCATGCCCGCGCCCACCATCAGGGTCGTGCGCCGCCTGCGCTACAAGCAGGATGGCAGCGGCTGGGTGCATGACCGCTTCCAGCAGATCTGGGTGCTGACGCTGAACACCGGCGAGCTGACCCAGGTCACCCACAGCGAAATGGACTATGGCTACCCGAAATGGAGCCAGCACGGCGAACGCCTCGCGTTTGTGGGCACCGCCCGCGAACAGAACACGCCGCTGGGCTATGGCCAGATTTTCGTGTGCGATTTCCCTGAAGGGACGCCCTACCTGCTGCTGGAAGGCTGGCAGGGTACGGCCGTCAGCCCGGTATGGGGCGCCAATGACCGCTATATCGCCTTCGCCGGGCACAACTCGCCGCCGCCGGTGAATCGGCGCAATTTCTGGCAGCCGTATCTGGCCGATGTGGCCGCGCGCACCGCCAAAAAGCTGGGCGACGATATCGACGAAGAAGTGGGCAATTACGCCGTGGCCGACCAGCGCAAAGGCCTGGCCAACGTAACCGTCCGCTGGGCACCCGGCGACGCCTACATCTACTTCCTGCTCACCGAACAGGGGGCGACCAACCTGTACCGCATCGACACCGCCGGCCGCTATGAAAAGCTGGTGGGCGGCAACAGCGTGACCTTTGAATACAGCCCGGCAGCCGGGGATATCGCCGCCTTCGGGCAGGCCGACCCCAGCAACCCCGGCGAGCTGTACCTGTGGAAAAGCGGCAAGGTCACCCGCCTGAGCGATTTCAACCCATGGCTGCGCGATGTGCGCCTGTCCCCGCCGGAAACCTACTGGTACGACGGGGTGGACGGTGCCAAAGTGCATGCGTGGCTGATCAAGCCGCTGAATTTCGAGGAAGGCAAAAAGTACCCGACGATCGTGTACGTGCACTGCTCGATGTTCTCGTGGGACTTCAACCACGAATTCCAGGTGTACGCCAACGCCGGCTTCGTGGTGGCCTACTTCAACCAGCGCGGCACCACGGCGGGCTATGGCCAGGCGTGGACGCATGCCAGCGAGGGTGACCAGGGCGGCAAAGACTACGAGGAAATCATGCTTGGCGTAGACGAGCTGGTCTCGCGGCCGTATGTCGATGCGGCGCGCCTGGGCGTGACCGGCGGCAGCTGCGGCGGCTTCATGACCAACTGGATTGTCGGCCACACTGACCGTTTCTCGGCGGCTGTCACCCAGCGCTCGATCACCAACCAGATCAGCTTCTTCGGCACCTCGGACATTGGGCCGGAAGGCACCGAGGGCGAGACGGGCACGAATGTCTGGCGCAATCTGGAGGCGAGCTGGCGCCAGTCGCCGATCGCCTACGCCGAACACATCCATACGCCGCTGCTGATCCTGCATGCGGATGAAGACTATCGCTGTGCGCTGGAACAGGCTGAGCAGTTGTTCGCCATCCTGCGCTGGCTGGGCAGAACAGTCGAAATGGTGGTCTTTGAGGGCGAAAACCACGGCCTGACGCGCGGCGGACGACCGGGCAACCGCATCGAGCATCAGCGGCGCATCCTGGGCTGGTTCCAAAAATACCTGGGCACACATACAGCAGAAGGAGGCAGGGCATGAAGGTAGGACACCTGGAAGCCAAGGCGGGAGAGCACGTCTTTGGCTATCTGAAAACGACCGCGTCACGTTCCGGGCTGACGCCCGATATCCCCGTGCATCTGTTCGCCGGGGCAGAGCCCGGACCCACCCTGCTGGTACAGGGCGCGATCCACGGCGGAGAAATCATCGGGTCTGTCGCCATCCTGAATTTCATCCAGAAGCTCAAAACGACTCCGTTCAAGGGCAATGTGATCGCCGTGCCGGTGGTCAACCGTGCCGGCTTTGAGCTGGGCGAACGCGGCTCGCGCATCGACGGCAAAGACATCAGCCGTCTGTTCCCCGGCAAGGCGAACGGCAGCGTGAGCGACCAGATCGCCCACGTGTACTTCGAGGAAGTCATCAAACAGTCCGACGTGATGGTCGACTTCCATGCCGGCGCGCGCACCGCCTACGAACGGTATGTGCTGTTCGGCGCCGAGACAGACCCCAACAACCCGACGCCAATCGAGCTGATGCGGCGCAAGTTGGTGGTCGCGTTCGGGCTGGACCAGGCGGCCTTCTTCCCGCCCGGCACCTTTGGCCCGAATACGACCAAGGAAGCCATCGAAAAGGCCGGTGTGACGCAGATTACGCTGGAATTTGGCGGCGGCACGGGCTGGTTCAAGAACGGCCAGGACAACGTGCGCGATGCTGAACGCGGCATCTGGAACGTGATGAAATCGATGCGCATGATCGACGGCGATTTCGAGAGCGACGGGCCGCTGTGCACGATTTACAACGCGGGCGTCGTCATCTGGAAGCCGGACGTGGATGGCATGTTCGTGCGCCTGAAGCGTTTCCGTGATGAACTGAAGGCAGGCGATGTGTATGCCAAGCTGATCGACCCGTATACCGGCGATCTGCTGGCCGAGATGCCGACGCCCAAAGACGGCATCGTCATCCCCAGCGGGCAGGAATGGCCCACCATCGGCGCGACCTCGGTCGGCATCCTGGGCACGATCGACCGCGTGGAAGACCGCCGCACCACTGACCTGTACGTGTATTAGCCCAGGGGAGATGACGTGATGAACATCGGCACCATCGAAGCCCATCCGGGCGAAAAAGTTTATGGTTTTTTCAAGACTGGCGAGACGCATGGGCGTTTCCCTGTACATATCCCGCTGCACATCGTCCGCGGCGCGGCTGACGGGCCGACGCTGGTGGTGCAGGCCGGGGCCAGCGGCCTGGAGCTGGAGCCCGCGCTGATTTTGCCAGAGCTGGTGAAGGCGCTCGATCCCGCCGCCCTGCGCGGCACGCTGATCGTCGTGCCGCTGATGAACACCTCCGGGTTCGAATTTGAGCAGATCAACAGCGCGTGGGACAACAAGCACCTCAACAGCCTGGGGCGCGGCAGCGAACACGGCAGCGTCAGCGAGCAGATGATCTATCAGTATTACCAGACGGTGCTGGCGAAAGCCGACGCCCTGCTTGAAATCCGCACCGGCTCGCAGTGGAGCTACTACCGCTATGCCGGCGTGTACAAGACCGGCGACGAAGAACGCTCGACCATGCTGGCGCGCGCGCTGGGCCTGCAGCAGGTCGTGATTGGCCAGCCAGCAGACCGGTCGATGGCCTACGAAGCAGCCAAAGATGGCAAGACCGTCGTGACCGCCTACATTGGCGGCGGGCCTGGCCTGCGCGACTTCCGTGATGAAGACCTGGGCCGCATGGAGAATGCCGTGCTGAATGCGCTGCGTCATCTGGGTATGCTGGACGGGGCGCTTCAATACGAGGAAGCCACGCAGACGATTCTGGATGCCCACACCTTCCTGTATCCGACCGGCGAGCGCGGCTTCACCTTCATGCACGCTGAAAAACGCGGCACCGCGATTCGCGCAGGCGAAAGCGTTGGTTATGTGCGCCATCCGTTCACAGGCGAAGTGCTGGAAGAAATCGCTGCCCCGCGTGACGGCGTTATGGTGCATGCGGGCGCATCATGGCCCGTGACATTAGAGGGCGAGCTGCTGGCCATGCTGGGCGACATCAAGACAGAAATCACCGTCCGCTAAGGGCGGAAACAATTACACTCTGCGAGACACTGAGGCAAAAAAACATGCTCACTCATGAAGGTTTGAAACGCGACACCGCCCGCCGTATTGAACGCATCCAGGCGATGATGAAAAGCAAGGACCTGGATGCCCTGGTCATCATCGGGCAGGCAGCACCAGGCTCACTCGGGGCCATCCGCTATATCACCAACGCACACCTGTGGGGCGGCGCAGCCTATGCCGTGCTGGGCGCGAATGACCCGCATCCGTGGCTGCAGGTGTGGAGTTCGTATCAGGCAGTGTGGAGCCGCAACGAGACAACCACCCTGCCCGAACGCGTCGAATCCGCATCAGACGACCTGACCACGCGCACAGCCGAGCTGGCCAAAGGCTACGCGACCGGCAGCAAGCGCATCGGCTTTGTGAATATGAACAAGCTGATGAGCATCGACGTGCACAAGAGCTTCACCAAGCAGCTTGAAGGCTACGAGATGGTGGAAGTGACCGGCGCGTTCAACGAAATTCGCCAGATCAAGACCCCGTTCGAGATCGAGGCCTTTCAGCAGAATGGCGCCATCCTGGATGCTTCGCTGAATGTCTTCCGTGAACATGCCAAAGTGGGCGCGCGTTACTGGGACGTGTGCGCCGCCGTCGAAGGTTATGTGAAGTCGTTCGGCGCATTCTGGGGCCGCACCAAGCTGTCGCTGGATATCACCCCATACACCGTGCCCACGGCCAAAGATCATCGCATGGGCGCGGACGATATCATCAATTTCGAGATCGTGTACGAATCACCGTGGGGATACTGGCTGGAGCTGACGACTGTGTTCTCGTTCAAGCCGCTGCCGCCGGATGTGCGCGGGCTGCTGGATGCCTATCTGGCCGCTGTCGATGCCTCGTCTGCCGCAGCAAAATCGGGCAATACGTTCCGCCAGATTTCCGAGGCCAATGACAGCGTGATTCGCGGTCTGGGCTTCCCGGTGGTGGGCAAGCATACGCCCGACTGCCACAGTACCGGACTGGATGGCAGCGACGGCCCCAGCACGGCCAGCAACCCGGACTTCGTGCTGAAGCCGAACATGGTACTCTCGTTCCACCCGGGCACCGTGCTGGAAAACAACCGCGGCTTCCTGGTGTCGGATAACTTCCTGGTCACACCTGAAGGGGCAGTACGCCTCTCGCCGCACGATGCCAGCCGCTATTACATCCCGCTGGAGGGATAACACATCGTTTCAGGGGGCGCCCTGTGCGCCCCACAGTGAGTGAGGGAAAGCTGATGCCTGATAAAGATAGCCCTACTGCTGTCGCCAGAATTGCGGAATACGCCGCAAACTTGTCGTTCGACCAGCTCTCCGAGCTGTCGGTTACGCGCGCGCGCCAGGTCATCCTGGATACGCTGGGCACGATCCTCGGCGGGTATCAGACGCGACTGGGCAAGCTGGCTGCGGATTATGCCACGACCATGTATCCCGGCAGCGACGCCACCATCCCCGCTGATGGCCGCAGCAGCACCGTTGAAGGTGCAGCCTGGGCGACCGGCGTCATGGGCAAATTCCTGGGCATGGACGATTCGCACCGCATCAACGGGCACGTCGCAGCGGAGCTGGTGCCAGTGGTGCTGGCGCTGGGCGAGCACCTGAAGCTGAACGGTAAACAGGTCATCACCGCGCTGGCGGCCGGCTATGAAGTCATGGATATCATCCAGCCCGCCGTCAAGAACTGGCAGCGCGAACGCGGTCTTGACCACAAGGGACAGGCCGGCACGATGGCCGCCGCCGTCACCGCCGCTGTCGCCATGGGGCTGGATGCAGACGGCATCGGCAACGCGCTGGCACTGGCGATGGACATGGCCTGCGGCACCGAGCAGTATGTGTATGACGCAGGCAAATGCGATACCAAAGACCTGCTGGCCGGACAGGCGGCGCGCAGCGGCATTCAGGCCGCACGCATGGCTGCCTTCGGCTTTCAGGGGCCGCCCGGCGCGCTGGATGGGCCGTATGGCTACTTCCATGCGTTTGGCCCGGGGTATGACCCGTCTTATTTGAGCAGACTGGGCGAAAACAAGGCGCTGGAGGAAATCAGCTTCAAGCCGCATGCCGGTTGCCGCCACGTGCATGCCACAGTTGATGCTGTTCAGGAGATTATGCGTCAGCACCAGCCTCATCCTGACGACGTGTCAGCGATCGACATCCGCACCTATCATATGGCGATCACACCCGATTTCCGCGTAAACTTCCACCCGACCTCGGTGGGACAGGCGGGCTTCAGCCTGCCCGTGACAGCCTCCGTCGTGCTGACCCGTGGCAGCTGGTACCGCGAGGATATCGACACCTATGACACGCCCGAAGCACAGCGACTGCGCAGTCTGGTTACCGTGGGCCTGGACGAGGAAGGCGCGAAGCAGGACCCGAATCGCCACGGAGCAATTGTGCGCATCACCCTGAAAGACGGCACCGAGCTGCGCGGCCATGTGGCCGACGCCAAGGGTGACCCTGAAAATATGCTTACCGACGCAGAGTTCGAGAAGAAATTCACCACTCTGGTTGGCAACCTCCTCCCACGCGAGCGCGTGGACGCCCTGGTCGCACAGATCCAGCGGCTGGAAACGCTCGAAAACGTGGGCGCACTTGTCCGGTTAACGAGACAGGATGCGGTAACAGCATGACATATTGCATAGAGTTGAAGGAGGATAGATGGCAGGCAGCTAGTGGATAGCAGACTCGAACGCCCTGAACCGTAATAACTTCGTTGTTGGAGGGGAATGACATGAACAGTTTTAAAAAATTGGCCGCTGTCGCGATGCTGCTGCTGGCAGGCACAAGCGTAGCCGTCGCGCAGGACGAGGTAACCGAGTTTGTGTTCGCACATCCCGGGCCGATCCGCACAATGGACGCGCCCGTGACCTGGTTCGGATCCACTCACTGGCTGACCAACCTGATGTACGACTGCCTGATCTGGCGCGCCGCTGACGGCAATGGCTATGTCGGCCAGGCTGCCGAATCATGGGAAAATATCGATGAGCTGACCTGGCGCTTCAACCTGCGCCCTGGCCAGACCTTCCACAACGGCGAGGTGCTGGATGCCGAAGCAGTGAAGTGGAATATCGACCGTGTGCTGGCGCGTGAAGACTTCCTGGTGCACCCGCAGTGGCTGTTCGTGGACGAAGTGATCGTCATCGACGAGCTGACGCTGGACATCAAGACCGATGAGCCGCACGCCTATTTCGAATACGACATCAGCTTCAACGGCTGCCAGATTCTGCCCCCGGACTACATGGCCGAAGTGGGTGAAGAAGAATTCGCACGCGCCCCGATTGGCTCCGGCCCGTATCGCCTGGCCGAATTCACGGAAAGCGACCGTTACGTGTTTGAAGCGTGGGATGGCTACTGGGGTGGCCGTCCGGAAGTCGACCGTGTGATCTACCAGGTCATTCCGGAACAGTCGGCCCAGGTGGCCGCGCTGCTGGCTGGCCAGGTCGACATGATCTCCGCCGTGCCTGTGCCGGACCGCGAACGTGTCGCGTCGACCGAAGGCCTGTCGCTGCTGACAGAAACCAGCAACCGCATGGTTCAGTTCTACCTGCGCGTTGAAACCGAAACGGGCTCATTTGCGGAAACGTACCCTGGTTATGAGCCGGCCACGCTGGACAACAACGTGCGCCTCGCCATCAGCCATGCGCTGGACCGCGTCCTCCTGGCCGAAGTGCAGGGCTCTGCCCAGCCGCGTCTGGGCCGTGTGTGCTCGTACTATCCTGAAGGCTTCCCGGACCGCCTGGCTGACCCCGAAGTCGTCGCCAACTGGTACGACCCCGAGCTGGCGCGCCAGCTGCTGACCGAAGCCGGCTATGACGTGGCCAATGGCCAGGGCCCGACCATTTACATGGATGCGCCCACATTCCAGAGCGGCAACGATGCCGAAGTCGCCCAGATTGCCGAAGTCATGCTCGAAGAAGTCGGCTTCAATGTGGAGCTGAATGTGCTGGATGCCAGCGCCTACAACGAGCAGGTCGTGTCGAGCGGCAACAACCGCGAAATGATGATGACCACGCTGGGCTGCTCGCCCTCGCTGGTGCCCACGTTCTACGTGTGCGACTGGGTGCAGGCGAACTACAACGTGTGCGTTGAGGAATGGGACGCCATCGGCACCGAAATCGTGCGCACCGTCGATCCGGAAGCACGCCTGGAGCTGTGGAGCCAGTGGTGGGACTACTATCTCGATTACGCACAGACGATCACCCTGTTTGAAGTGGACAGCGTGATGGGCTTCAACACCGCCGAATTCGAGTTCACCCCACGCAAGGACGGCTGGTTCACCTTCCGCGATCTGCGCCTGGCAGGTGGCTAGACCAGAGGTTCTGTTATGCCTGCGCTGGCCTGAATTCAGGGCCAGCGCAGGGAATTCTCTTCGCGGGGGCAGGCTCGCCCTGTCCCCGCCCTGAAAGATAATCCGGAGACCTGATGAGAAATTACATCCTCAAGCGGATCATCCAGCTCTCGATTACCATCTTCATCGTCTCCCTGATTGTGTTCTTCATGGTGCGGCTGAGGGGTGATCCGATTTCTGTGATGGCTCCACCCACCTTCAGCGACGAACAGATCGCTGCGCTGCGCACCGCCTGGGGATTCGACAAGCCGCTGGTGGAACAGTATCTCATCTTCCTGAGCAAAGCCGTCACCGGGGACTTCGGCCAGTCGATTCAGGCGCGCCGCCCGGCGATGGAGCTGGTATTCGAACGCATGGGCAATACCTACCTGCTGACGCTGACCTCAGCGGCGGTGGGCATGGCGATTGCCGTGCCGCTGGGCGTGATTTCCGCGCTCAAACGCAACAGCCCGCTGGACCTGCTGGTGACGGCGCTGTCGGCGCTGGGCACCGCGATGCCCAGCTTCTGGCTGGGACTGGTGCTAATCCTGATTTTCTCGGTGCAACTGCGCATCCTGCCCGCATTCGGGGCGTTATCGCCCGAATCGCTCATCATGCCCTCGGTCACGCTGGGGGTGGGCATGGCCGCGCGCCTGTCGCGCCTTACGCGGTCGGCCATGCTGGAAGTGCTGAATGAAGACTATGTGCGCACGGCCCGCAGCAAGGGCCTGAACGAACAGTCAGTCGTCATTCGCCATGCGCTGCGCAACGCGCTCATCCCCCTCATCACCGTGCTCGGCCTGCAACTCGGCTGGCTGCTGGGCGGCTCGGTGGTGGTGGAATCGGTCTTCTCGTGGCCCGGCCTGGGCAGGCTGATGGTCGAGTCGATCAATGTCCGTGATATTACCGTCGTACAGGCGGGACTGTTGTGGTTTGCGCTGTCTTTCGCACTGATTAACCTCGCGGTGGACGTGGCCTACACGTTCCTCGACCCGCGTATCAGCTATGAATAGAAAAACGACCATGAATGTGCCTGTCACGAACGCTCTGAAACCCGCTGCCCCCGTGCAGCTTGAGAACAAACGCAGCTCGCTGCGCTATCGCGCCGGACGCATCTACAAGTCGCTGCGGCGCAGCCCGGCCGGCCTGACGGGATTTATCATCGTGCTGCTGGTGACGCTGCTGGCCGTCTTAGGGCCGGTGGTCTCGCCACATAACCCCGAAGAAGCAAACCTGCGTGCCCGCTTCATGGAGCCGGGCTTCACCAATGACAGCGGCACCTACCTGATGGGCACCGACCAGCTTGGGCGTGACATCTTCAGCCGCATCATCGCAGGCAGCAGCGTCTCGGTGCTGATCGGCGTCATCTCCAGCATCATCGCGGGCACCGTGGGCGTGCTGTATGGCCTGATCGCGGGGTTCGTCGGCGGCTGGCTGGATTCGCTGCTGATGCGCCTGGTGGACGCGCTGCTGGGTATTCCGTTCATCATCCTTGTCGTGTCAATTTCGGGCATCGTCGGCGCAGGCCTGACGACCGTCATCCTCATCCTCGGCCTGACCGGCTGGGTGACCTACGCCCGCGTGATTCGCGGCGAGGTGCTGAAGACGCGCGGACTGGATTACGTCACCGCCGCCTATGCGCTGGGCCAGCGCCCGTACATGATCATGTTCCGGCACATCCTGCCCAACGTGATTTCGACCGCCATCGTGCTGGCGGCCACCCAGGTGGGCGTCACGATTCTGGCAGAATCCTCGCTCAGCTTCCTCGGCCTTGGCGTCAAGCCCCCGACGATCACCTGGGGTGTGATGCTGGCTGACGGGCGGCAGTACATCACCAGCGCGTGGTGGATGACCACCTGGCCAGGCATCGCCACGACGATCACCGTGTTGGGGGCCGTGTTCCTGGGCGACTGGCTGCGCGATGTGCTCGACCCGAAGACGCGCGGCCGCGACTAGTACAGGACGCGCCTGATGGCTTCCGAACCGTTCCGCGTTCCGCGCTCACGTGCGCACCTGACCCATGCCTCCATGCGCGAGGACATCACGCGTGCACTGGACAGCATCGTCTATGGGGACCTGCGTGGGGTGCATGACCTGCGCGACCGGTTTGAGGCTGAATTTGCAGCTGCCGTTGGGCAGACACACGCAGTCGGCGTGACATCCGGCACGGTTGGGCTGTTCCTCGCGCTGAAAGCGTGTGGTATCGGCCCCGGCGATGAAGTGATCACCGTGGGCAACAGCGATATTTCGACCACGGCGGCGGTGCACCACTGCGGCGCAGTCTGCGTGCTGTGCGATGTGCTGGAAAGCGACTATACGCTCGATACCTCAAGGGTGGCCGCGTTGATTTCCCCGCGCACGAAGGCCATTTTGCCAGTTGATTTACATGGGCATCCGGCCGATGTGAAGGCGCTGCGGGCGCTGGCGGATGCCCATGGGCTGCTCATCGTGGAGGATGCCGCGCTGGCGGTCGGCGCACATGACCATGGCAGGCCCGTGGGCGCTTTTGCAGATGCGGCGGTGTTCAGCTTTGCGCCGTTCAAGCCATTAGGCGGCGCAGGCACCGGCGCGGTCGTCGTCACCTCAGACGAAGCGGTCGCGGAGCGGCTGCGGCTGCTGGTGGGCTATGGCCATACCCCTGGCGCGACCGGGCGGCCGGTTGGGCACCAGCACTACATCGCCGAAGGCTACAATGTGCCGCTGGATACGCTGCAGGCAGCAGTGCTGCTGGTCAAGCTGCCTCACCTGCCTGAATGGACAGCGCGCAGGCAGGCGATCGCGCAGGCCTATCGGCGCGGGCTGGCGGATACCGGCGTGCTGACCCCGACATTCCGCCCGGAATCAGCCCCGACGTTCCGGTCATATTGCGTGCGTGCACCGAACCAGGGCAGCCTGTATCATCAGCTGCGCGAAGCGGGCGTGGAAGTTGTGCTGCATTACACCCCACCCGCCTACCAGCATCCCGTGTATACGCTTCCGTTGGCCGGGTCTGATCGGCTGGCGGTGACAGACCAGCTGGCCACAGAGCTGATCTGCCTGCCCGTCTCCCCCGAACTGACCGACGACGATATCGCCTGGACGCTGGACGTCATCCACGCCGCGCTGTAACGGATATTGAGGGAACAACAAGCATCGTCTGCCACACGCCCTAAAACCACGTCATACTTCCGACAGGATCAGCACCCGATTCTGAAAGCGATTCTGAATTTTCGTCCCGTCTTTGCCATTGATGAACTCTTTGTGTTGACCCGGCACAAACTCTTCACCCACTCTGTTTCTGGCCTCACCGCGGGCATGAAGGATCATCTTGACCTCAGCCGGGGCGTCGTCGGGGATATTTCCGTTGGCATCATGCGTCCAGATTTTATTGATCCGGAAGCGCGTACCCGGCCTGAACAGGATTTCGCCTTCTTGCGGATTGACCGAATAATTGATGATATTTGAGGCAGTCTTACACTGCATCATGAAGATCGTATTGCTCGGGTTATTTGGATATGCCTCGAAGAAGTTGTAGACCGCGGATAGCGCGGGCGTCGCACTCGAAAAACCCAGGTCTGCTGTTTCGCCGCCTTCAGTCGCATATTGTTCAAATCCCGGCGGGGGTTTTAACAGGCCGCGATAGGCCAGCCCTTCGTATTTGGGCAGCTTGTTCAGGCCGCTGACCAGCAGCTCCATGATCGATCCGTGCGCTTTTGGCTGGGCCGCATCGTCCTTACCCGCTTTTGCAGCGCGCGCCTCTTTGTTGATCGCGCCGTACGCGCCACCGGAGTACGTGCGGATGGCATCTTCTTCCTGTTTGGTCAGTGGCTGCCCGATGGCCTGATCCCTGTCCGTTCCGAGGATTTTCTCCATTACAATGCCGAAGCGCGAGTAGATGATGGCTTTCAGCATATACACGCTGGGCAGACCGGTGGCTTCCAGGTCGGCAAACGCGTCCTCAATATACGACATCATTTCTGCTCTCTTCGAGGCGAGAAGGTTCAGTACCATGCTGATGGTTGACTGGCGAAGCGCTTTCTTCTCCTTCTCGTCGGCAGAATCGCCGTCTACAGCCATAAAGTATTGCAGGATATAGTCTATCGGGACGCCCGCCGCCTTCAGTTCTTTCATGTCCGGAGACAATCCAAAAGCATCCGCCTCGTCCATGAAGTCAGTTTCCTGAAATTCGAGGTTCCTGCCTTTGATCGCTTTTTCCTTAAGGCTGCCGACAGTCTTCTTGCCCATTTTTCCGAACTTCTTCAGGCCTTTTGACAACGCGTTTGTTTCTCCGCCCTCGCCGGCTGACGCGGCTTTGTTCTTGTCTTTGGTGAGCTTGTTCACTTCATCCCGGATACTGCCGCTCAGCGTATCCAGCAGAATTTTATGGCTGGCGGCTTCCGGGCTGGCAGCATACATGGTCTGCCAGTATTGAATCGCGTTATGAAGCTTCCACAGGTTAAGCATGATTTCTTCCGGGTTACCGTGCTTCCGTGAAAATTCAAGCTCAGCCATGGCGCGGTTGATGTTCGTGCCTTGTGCGTAGTCTTCGCTGAATTTCTGGGGTGATCCTGCCTTTTGCCGCGTCTCATTCAGGTCGTCGCGGCCTTTTTCTCCTGAGAATACTTTCGCGAGTTCCGGACTTTTATTCTGTCCCGATATCTCCACAAACTTCCCGTACGACATCACCTCGCGCTGAATTCTGGGCGAGGACGAGCCTTTGGCTGACATGGAGGGAGACAGCAGGTGGGTCATGGCACGGTTGCCAATGGTGCGCTGCAAGTGCAGCAGCTTGCCTGGGGAAGCGGGCTGGATATTTTGCACGGCCTCATCGGGGACGTGCGAGGCGCTGTCCTTTGGACTGATCGTCGGCAGAGCTTTGGTGGATGTCCTGGCAGCAGCGCGCTTTGGCATGAGAGTGTCCTGTATTCGGTTGTGGTCATTCTGGAAACAGGGTGGAGGCTGATCCAGAATAACGAAAGACAAACGCTATCGCAAGTATAGCCGTCCTGTATGAACGGCCTCACCTTTCAGGTTAGTGGGAACACCGGAGAGAAACAGGTCGATAACGCTACTTTTTGGGATAAGGGTATGTCTGTGCCCTCGCAGCAGGGGCCAACATGTGCGTCGACTCAAGGATTGAAATGGGGTTTGCCAGGGTTCGAATGTTCCCCCTGACGGACGAGGCAGGCCTCGTCCCTGCGTATCCGCCCTTTTTAACTTTCCCCTTTTAACCTTTAACTCTTCACCTCACCCCGCCCGGCGTTTCCCCCAGGTCAGCAGCAGGTGCACGATGACGCCCAGCAGCAGCGCCCAGAACGCCGCGCCGATGCCGAACAGGTTGAAATTGGCGGCGCTGCACAGCAGGGCGACCAGCCCGGCGTCGCGCGTTTCGGGCTTCTCCATCGCCACGGCCGTCCCGTTCATGATCGTGCCCAGCAGCGCCAGCCCGGCCACGCTGGAGATCAGCGCCGAGGGCAGCGCAGTGAAAGCCGCGACGGCAGCCGCGCTGAAAAACGCGATCAGCATGTAATACACGCCCATCGCCACGCCCGCCGTATAGCGTTTGCTGGCATCTTTATGCGCCTCAGGGTTGGTAATCATGGCGGCGGTGATGGCCGCCAGATTCAGGCCGTGGCAGCCGAACGGCGCCAGCAGCAGCGACCCCAGCCCGGTAAAAATCAGCGCGCCGTCGATGGGCAGGGTGTAGCCGGAGGCCTTCAGCACCGCCACGCCGGGGGCATTCTGCGTGGTCAGCGCCATGATGACCAGCGGAATCGACAGCCCCAGCACAGACTCGAAAGTGAAGGCCGGCGCGGTGAACACCGGCAATGTGATGCCCACCGTGATGGGCGGGATATTCAGCGTCCCCGACAGCGCGGTGATGACGAGGCCGACCGCCATCGCGCCCAGCGTGGGCACCCGAAATTTCACCCGTTTGAGGGCAAAAAACGTCAGGATCATGGCGGCCACCAGCACAGTGTTGTCGACCAGCGGGGCAAACAGCCCCAGCCCGAAGCGCAGCAGCACCCCGGCCAGCATCCCCATGATGACCGCGTTCGGCACCAGCCCGATGATGCGGCTGTACAGGCGGGTGACGCCCAGCAGCACCAGGATGGCGGCCGCGATGATGAACGCGCCCACCGCCACACGATAGTCGTACAGGTTCAGGCTGGAGACCAGCAGCACCGCGCCGGGCGTATTCCAGGCGGCCTTGACGGGCATGCGGTACCACAGCGACATGATCACGCTGAGCAGGCCGGACCCAAACGTGACCGCCCACACCCAGCTCGTGGCCTGTTCCGCTGTCAGATTGCCCGCGTCGGCGGCCTGCAGGATGATGAGGATCGGCCCCGAAAACACGACGACGACGACCAGCAGGGCGGCCAGCCAGCTTGAAAACGAAAAGGCGCGCGGGAGGTCACGCGTGCTGGTCAGAAAGCGCGAGAAGGATGCCGCCATAAGATGTGCTGTTCCTGCGAAACTGAGAGATTGTGGTTAAGCGTACGGCGCGAGTGTGGCTTCTGGCAAGCGGAATGGACCTGAGACCGTGCCGGTTCAGGGCGTGGGCGTGGTCGGGATATCTTTGGCCGTCTCGGTGACCTGGCGCACCATTTCATTCACTTCGCCCGCCTTGCCCGATTCCAGCACGTTCAGCATCTCGCCGCTGGTCATCTTCTTATAGCTGCGGTCGGCGGACGGTTTGGCCAGCGTGACGCCCACGATCACGCGCACGATGTCGCTGCTGCCGCAGTGCGGGCAGGTGATGCCCCCGGCGCGGGCGGCGTCATAGGCGGCATACGACTTGTAAAACAGGCTGCTGGACTTACCACACGAATTGCAGGCGTAATCGTAAGCTGGCATACTTGACCTCGTGCGTCATACGCATCTCTGTCCCGTGATTGTAGGACGAATAATGCCAATCTTCAACGCCCTGGAAACACCGCCGCCGGGCGAGTCGCCCCGCAAGCCGCAGCATCCGCTGGAGCGGGCGCCACAGCCACCCCCCGGCAGCGGCTCACCGGGCGGGTCGCGCATCAACCTGCGCATCCCCACCGTGCGGCCCAATGTCACCTATGTCCTGATCGTCATCAACGTGGCCATCTTCATCGCCCGCGCGCTCTCGTTTGACCTGGACCGCTTGCTGCTGGAATGGGGCGCGAATAACCCCGTGCTGGTGCTTCAGCAGGGCGAGTTTTACCGCCTGCTCTCGTCGATGTTCCTGCATGCCAGCATCTACAGCAGCAATGGCGAGCTGGCGCTGACCAACAGCCTGCATCTGGTGTTCAATATGCTGGCGCTGTACAGCGTGGGCGGGGAAATCGAACGCTTCTTCGGCCATACGCGTTTTGCGCTGGTCTACATCCTGGGCGGGCTGGCCGGGTCGGTGGCCAGCGCCGTGCTGAACAGCCCGGCGGTCAATTCGATCGGGGCCAGCGGGGCGGTCTTCGCTATCCTGGCCGCGGAAGTCGTGTTCATCTACAAGCATCGGCGCTTGTTTGGGGCCACCGGGCGCATCCGCCTGCAAAACACGCTCATCCTGATCGGCATGAACCTGCTGTTCGGCCTGCTCTCGAACGCGGGCAGCGCGCTCGGCCGCATCGACAACTGGGCGCACATGGGCGGCGCGCTGGGCGGTGCGCTGCTGGCGTGGTTCATCACGCCCTGGTTCAACCTGCGCCGTCACCCGGAAAACCCGGCTGATCTGCTGGCCGAAGACACCAATCCGCTGAAGAAACGCTATGGCGCTGTGTCAGTGTACTTCTGTGCCCTGCTGCTCGTGCTGATTGGCGCCCGCCTGCTGGCCACCAGCTGAGGCCTTCACGCTGTCCAGCTCGTGGCGCAGCAGGGCCATCTCCTGCGCGATCTTCTTGTTCTCGCGGCTGAGCCGGGTCAGCGCGGTGGAAAATTGCAGCAGCAGGAACAGCATGAACACAATCGCGACCAGAAACAGGGCCGCCGGTGGATATGTCACGATGCCCATCAGCCGGGCGATTTCGTCCAGCAGCGGGCGAAACAGCGTCAGCAGGATGAGCACCACGCCGGTGGCCAGCCACAGCAGCGAATAGTCCTCGCGCAGCTTGCCACGGCGCACCAGCTCCAGGATAAAAATCAGGCCGCCGATGCTGGCGATCAGCCCGATAAGCGTCACTCGGTCGATGATCATGGGGATTCCCCGCGCCTGTGTGTTCATGAATGCGATGGCCCCATTGTAAGGGGCTTCGTGCGTTTGCGGCATAGCCAGATGCGCGCGTATGTTTACGAACTATTTCAGTGTTATCCATTATGATTAGCGGGAATAACGTTTTTGCAGCGCGAATGTCACAGGCGTGTCATCAATGATGAACAAAGCGAGAATCCTGGTCGTGGAAGACGACCTGAACCTTCTGGAAGGCGTGCGCTCCGTCCTGGAAATTGACGGATACACCGTGTATACCGCTGAAAACGGGCATCAGGCGCTGGACGTGCTGCGCGAGACCACCCGCCGCGGCAGCGCGCACATGCCTGAAATTATCGTGTCTGACATCATGATGCCGCACATGGATGGCATCGAGCTGCTGCAAAAGATGCGCCTGGAAGACGCCTGGGTGAATATCCCTTTCATCTTCCTGACCGCGCGCGGCGATAAAACCGACGTGCAGCGCGGTAAGCAGATGGGTGTGGACGATTACCTCATCAAGCCGTTTGACCCGCAGGACCTGCTGATTGCCGTGGAAGGCCGCCTGAAACGCATGCGCGGCATCGAGCGTGCGCGCGCCTCAGACATGATGGATGTGAAGAAGCGCATCCTGGCCATCCTCAACCATGAATTCCGCACGCCGCTGACCTTCGTGGTCGCCTATGCCGATATGCTGAGCGAGCATCAGAGCCATCAGCTCAGCGAGGCCGATATGGCTACCTTCCTGCAGGGCGTCAGCACCGGCGCGGTGCGCCTGCGCCGCCTGGTGGAAAATTTCATCACGCTGGTGGAATTTGAGACGGGGGAGGCAGCGCGCAATTTTGAGCTGCGGCGCATGCTCATCAGCGATGTCGAGCGCATTTTCAACACCGCCAAGTCAACCGTGCTCGCCCCCAGCGATACCAACCCGGTCAGCGTCGAGGTGCAGCCGAACATGCCGCGCTTCTATGGGGATGCCACCTATATCCAGATCGCGATCAATCAACTGCTGGCCAACGCGGTCAAGTTTTCGCCAGAGGGCGGCCCCATCGAGATGACCGCCTGTTTCCTGCCCGACAGCAGCGAAATCAAGATGTGCGTGACCGACCACGGGCGCGGCATCCCGGAGGCGGAAATCACGCGCATCTACGAGACGTTCTACCAGATCGACCGTGTGATTTACGAAGATCAGGGGTCTGGCTCTGGCCTGGCGATCGTGCGCCATGTGATCCAGATGCACGGGGCGCGCATCTCGTGCGAGAGCACGGTCGGCGCGGGCACGACGTTCTGCCTGTATTTCCCGATCGCCCAGGCGAGCTGACAGCACGGCTTATCCCGGCAGCAGATGATACTCGCGCACGCCCACCCACACCTGCTGGCCGTTCTCCAGCCCCAGGTCGCGGGCATCGGCGGGCGACATCGACACGGTGAGGAGGCGCGCATCCGCGTCTTGCAGCTTCACCCCCACGCGCAGCAAATGCCCGGCAAAGCTGATCGTCTCCACACTGGCACTGCCAATCAGCGTCTCTTTGGCCTGCTCACGCGTGCTGTAGAGCAGCAGTTCTTCGGGCCGCGCCAGCAAATTCACGGCCTGGTTGGCCAGATGATCGGTGTGCGGCGGCGCGGGCAGGTTCAGGTCGCCCACATGCACCAGGCTGCCGTTACGGCGGGCGGGCAGTACATTGGCCGTGCCCAGAAAGGTCGCGGTATACATGTGCTTCGGCCGCTGATACAGCTCGGTCGGCGAGCCGACTTCCAGCACCTCGCCGTGGTTCATCACGCCGATGCGGTCGGCAATGTCGAACGCTTCTTCCTGGTCATGCGTGACGAGAATCGCGGTCAGGCCCAGCCGCTGCTGAATCTCGCGCAGGCTCTGGCGCAGCTGGGCGCGAATTTTCACATCCAGCGCGCCGAACGGTTCATCCAGCAGCAGCACTTTCGGCTCGTAGGCCAGCGCGCGCGCCAGCGCCACGCGCTGCTGCTGCCCGCCAGAAAGCTGTGACGGCACGCGCTCGCCATAGCCCGGCAGGTCGATCAGCTCCAGCAGCTCCTGCACGCGCTGGGCGCGCTCGGCCTTGCCCTGCCCGCGAATCGACAGGCCAAAGTCGATATTCTGGGCCACCGTCATATGGCGAAACAGCGAGTAGTTCTGAAACACGAAGCCGATGCCGCGCTTCTGCGGCGAGACATGCGTCACCTCGTCTTCATTCAGGTAAATGTGGCCGGTATCGGCGGGCAGCAGCCCGGCAATCAGGCGCAGCAGCGTGCTCTTGCCGCTGCCGCTGGCGCCCAGCAGCACGAATAATTCGCCCACCTGCACTTCCAGCGAGACATCGCGCACCACATGGGTGGCGGCAAAATACTTGTTGACGTGTTCCAGCCGAATCGACATTTACACACCCTTCCGAACCACGCGCGAGCGCAGCACGTTCATAAGCACGAGGATGATGACCGAGATCAGGCACAACAGCAGCGACACGATATATGCGCCAGACGCGTTGCGGTCGTTCAGCGCCCGAAAGACAAAGCTGGTCGCGGTTTCAGTATAGCCCTCAATATTGCCGCTGATGACCGACACCGCGCCAAATTCACCGATGGCGCGCGCGAACGTCAGCACGATGCCATACAGCAGCGCCGTCCAGATTTCCGGCAGCACCACCTTGCGAAAGGTCGTCCAGCGCGTCGCGCCGATGGTATAGGCGGCGTCTTCGGCCTCCGGCGTCAGCGTCTCCAGCACCGGCTGCACCTCGCGGATGACATACGGCAGCGAGACGAAGGTCTTGGCCAGCAGGATGCCCGGCAGCGCGAACACAATGGCAAACGGCGGCGTGATCCAGCCCTCGCGGCCAAACAGCACGATCATGGCATAGCCGGCGATGACCGGCGAAAACACGAACGGGATGTCCACCAGCGCGTCAAACAGCCGGCGGCCGCGAAAACGCTGGCGCGTGAGCACCCACGCGGCGATCAGCCCCAGTACGGCATTGATGGCGGTCGCGCCGATGGCGAGCGCAAACGAGATGTAGAAGGCATGCTGCACCGACGGGTCGTTCAGCGTCGCGATAATCGGCTCCAGGCCGTCCGCGAAAGCCGCCGATATAATGCCGATCAGCGGCGCGATGAACAGGATGCCGGCATAGCCCAGCACGATCACGATGAGCAGGATGGCCCACGGCGAACGCGGCGAAATCTCACGCATGGCGCCTCCAGCGGAACACATCCACGCCGATGGTGATCGCAAACGCCACCAACAGCAGCACCATCGAGACGGCGCTGGCGGCCTGCAGGTTGCCCGCCTCCACCTGCGTGTACAGATACGCGGTGGCCGTCTGCGTGCGGTTCGGGATATTGCCCGCCACCACGATGATCGAGCCAAATTCGCCCAGCGAGCGGGCAAAGCTGAGCAGCGCGCCGGTGAGGATGGCCGGGCGGATGATCGGGAAGATCACCCGCCAGAACGTGGTCCACGACGATGCGCCGATGGTCTGCGCCGCCTCGGTCTGCGCCGCCTCGATTTTGAGCAGCACCGGCTGCACCGTGCGGATGACAAACGGATAGCCCACGAACAGCAGTGCCAGGATGATGCCCGGCACTGCAAACAACACACGAATCCCCAGCTCATCACTCAGAAACTGGCCGATGGCCGTCTGCGGGCCGTACAGCACCACCAGCATCACGCCGGTCACCATCGTCGGGATGGCGAATGGCAGGTCGACCAGCGTGTTAAACAGGCGCTTCCCCGGAAACCTGTAGTGCACCAGCACATAGGCCGTCAGCGTGCCGATCACGACATTGATGACCGTCATGATGGCCGACGAGGTTATCGTCAGCCAGATCGCGCTGACGGCCTCGCGCCGCGTGATGCTCTCCCAGAACACATCCAGCCCTAGTCGCAGCCCCTGCACGTTGATCACCAGCACCGGCACCAGGATAAACATGGTCAGGTAGCCCAGGGCCACCCAGCGCAGTCCCCATTTGCCGAACACAGCATCGGTATCGCGCGGGTTAGTCTGCACGCCAGTCGAGTCAAAAGCCAAAGGAATCTCCGTCAACGCTGTCAGCCCTGGATTTCCGCGGCGATGCGGGTGAACAGGCCCTCATCCCCAAAGTAGGTCGCACGCGCTTCGCTCCAGCCGCCAAAATGCTCAATCGTGAATTCATCTTCCACCGCAGGATACACGATCGACGCGTTCACTTCCACTGCGCCGGCCCCGGCTTCGGCGATTTCTTCGCCTTCTTCAGCCAGGCCATACTGCGCGCGCACTTCCGGCGTGACCGGGCGGAAGCCGCGGTTGGCAAAGGCGCGCTGGGCATCAGCCGTCCACAGGAACTCGACAAACGCCTCAGCGACTTCGCGCGTGCCGTTCTGGTCGACATAGGTGTCCACCACCGCCACCGGATTCTCGATCAGGATGGTCGACGCCGGATACACGTACGCGTCAGTGCCGCCCGCCAGCGCCGCGCCGATCACCTCATTTTCGTAGGTGATGGCGACATCGCCAATCCCGCGCTCGAACGTGAGATAGCTTTCGCGGCCGTCACGGTCGAAGACGAGCACGTTGCCCGCCAGCGCGGTCAGAAAATCGGCCACGGCAGTCTCGCCCTCGTAGCCGGGGACGAATCCGCGTTCGGCAGCGCCCGCAGCGCCGAGGATATTCCACTGCGCGCCGCCGCTGGTGGCCGGGTCTGGCGTGATGATCTCCACGCCTTCGGCGGCCAGGTCGGCCCAGTCCAGAATATTCTTCGGATTATCCGCGCGCACGGCCAGCACCACCAGCGATTGCGTGACGATGCCGCTGTACGGATTGTCGTCCTTCCAGTCTTCGCTGACCAGGCCGGCATCGACCAGGCGCGTGATGTCCGGCTCGATCGAGAGCGCGACGACATCCGCCGCAAAGCCGCCCGCCACGGCGCGGGACTGCGCGCCAGACGCCTGATACGACTCCAGCACGATCACCTGCTGGCCGGTCTGGTCGAGCCAGTAGCGCTGGAACAGCGGGATGATATCGCCATAGGCCTCACGTGGCACGGCATAGCCGGCCAGCGTCAGGGTGATTGGCTCAGGGGCATCCTGCGCCGCGACAGGCGCAAATGCGGACAAAGCCAGCAGGCCGGCAGCGGCCAGGGTCAGTTTCAAGTGCTTCATGGGGTGAGTCTCCTTCGTTTGCAGGATCATGATAATCGGTCAGCATGTTTATTGACAATCCCGATAGACTTGGTCATGTTAGGCACAACATAAAAAGCGACAACATGAGCGCGTCTTCAGGCCTGCCGGGCTGAGCCAACACATCTGCTGCAAAGCACTATAGCGGAGCATATGCATCCTTTCCATGTCAGACGGTGCGGGCGTCTGAGGGTGTCGTGACTTCTGGCAGGTGGATGCCGCACTCCACCTTGTTCTGGCCGCTCCAGCGACCGGCGCGTTTATCCTCGCCAGGGGCGACCGCGCGGGTGCAGGGCTGGCAGCCAATGCTGGCATAGCCCTGGTCATGCAGCAGGTTATACGGCAGCGCATACGCGTGGATATACGTCCACACCATGTCTTCGGTCCAGGCCGCCAGCGGGGCCAGCTTCAGATTGTTGTGGCGCGTGTCCCAGGCGAGAATCGGCGTGTTTCGGCGCGATGCGCTCTGGTCGCGGCGCACGCCGGTAATCCACGCCTCATAGCCGGTGAGCGCCTGACGCAGCGGCGCGACTTTGCGCAGGCCGCAGCAGGCATCCGGGTCACGCGCCCACAGCGCGTCGCCGTGCGTCCCGGCCTGTTCGGCCACCGTCTGGGCGGGCGACACGCGCTGAATCGTGATGCCATATTCGCGCTCATACTGCGCCATCAGCGCATAGGTCTCCGGGAACAACAGGCCGGTATCCAGCGTGATGATCGGGGCGTGCGGCGCGATCTGGCCGAGCATGTGCGTCAGCACCAGGCCGCTGGGCTGAAAACTGGTCACCAGCGCGAATCTGTCGGCCAGCGTCTCCGCTGCCCACGCGAGAATGTCCTGTGGCGCTTCCTGCTCAAACTGCGCGTTAAGCCCTGCAATATCCAGCATGATGTTCCCTGTGTGCTTTTTCATCGGCAGCCGCTGGCCCCCGCCCCTCAACTGTGTCGGGAAAAACGGGAGAAATGAAACAGACCGAATCGCCAGATGCGTCAGCACCTATCTATAAGTATGCGCCTGTTTGGCGGGTTAATCGCCATAAGCCCCCAGCGTGCGCCATTCCGCCGGCACCTGTTCGCGCAGCGTATCCAGGCCGACGCGCATGACAAAATCGCCAAACGACTCGCCAGGGTCACGGTCATCGCGGTAGCTTTGCAGCACCGGGCGCAGCGTGGGCACCAGCTGGGCCAGCGGCACCAGGTCGATGAACGGCTTCGCCAGGCGCGTCCCGGCCGGGTTGCCGCCCAGGAACACGGTGTATTTATCCAGCGAGCGGCCGACAAACGCGATTTCCGCGACATACGGGCGGGCGCAGCCGTTGGGGCAGCCGGTCATGCGGGCGGCGATGTCGGCATCGCCCAGGCCGATCTCCTCCAGCGCGTCCTCAAATTCGCTGATGACCTGGGGAAACACGCGCTCGGCCTCGGTGATGGCCAGGCCGCAGGTGGGCAGCGCGACGCACGCCAGCCCTGCCCGGCGCATGGCCGAGATATTCTCGACGCGGCGGATGCCATACTCATCCAGCAGCGCCTCGAGGGCGGCGCGGTCGTCGGCGACGATATCGGTGAGCAGAATATTCTGCTGGGCGGTCAGGCGGACGGGGAGCTGAAAACGCTCGACAATCGCGCGGATGCCGGACCGCAGGCGGTAAGTCCCCCGGTCGATGATGCGCCCGCTCTCGACATGCAGGCCGAGGAACCAGCGCCCGTCGCCCTGCTCGTGCCAGCCCAGATGATCGTCGACGCGGAAGGGCGGCATCGGGCGCAGCGGCGCGACCGCATAGCCCACGCGCGCGGCCAGCTCCTCGCGGAACCAGTCCGCGCCGCGCTCGGCCAGCACATACTTCAGGCGGGCATGCTTGCGGTTCTCGCGGTCGCCAAAATCGCGATGGATGGTGACGATGGCCGCCACGACGGGCAGCACCTGGTCGGGCGTGATGAAGCCAATTTCGTCGCCCAGGCGGGCATAGGTGGCGTCGTTGTTGTGGGTCATGCCCATGCCGCCGCCCACCAGCAGATTGAAGCCTTCCAGCGCGCCATCTTCGGCAAACAGGGCCACCAGGCCGATGTCATGCGTGTATACGTCCACGCAGTTATCGCCCGCGTAGGCGATGCCGATCTTGAATTTGCGCGGCAGGTAGGTGCGCCCGTACAGCGGCTCATCAATTTCGGAATCATCGATCAGCGGCTGGCCGTCCAGCCAGATCTGATGGTAGGCATTGGTCTTCGGGAACAGCGCGTCGGACAGCCTGAGCGCGTAGTCCTGCACGGCCTGGCGATGCGGGTCGGCAGTCGGCGCGGGGCAGGCCATCACATTGCGCACGATGTCGCCGCACGCGCCCAGCGACGTGACCAGCGCCTCGTTGATCTCGCGCATGGTCTGGCGCAGCTCGCCTTTCAGCACGCCGTGAAACTGGAAGCACTCGCGGGTGGTGATGCGCAGCGTGCCATTGGCATACTTCGAGGCCACCTCGTCGTGCGCGATATACTGCGCGGGCGTCAGGCGGCCGCCGGGCAGCTTGGTGCGGATCATCATGCTGTGGTGATCCTGCGTGCGGTCGGCCTTGCGCGCATCGCGGTCTTCCTGCTGATAGATGCCGTGAAACTTCAGTAGTTTGTCGGCCTCATCGGTGAAGAAGCGGTCGCTGTTAGTCAGCTCCTGCGCGATGCTGCCGCGCAATCCACGGCTTTCTGCCTTGATTTGTTCCGGGCTTTTTTTGGCCATACCTGGTCATTTCCCTGTGTATTCAAACAAAAAAAGCCCCGATGCTGACACCGGGGCTTTGCAAATGGCGATCCTGTTGGTCAGGTTCAACGGCAAAACATCAGGCAGCGGGCGCGCTTGTGGCGAGACAACACATCATACACATGGTCTGGCGCTGCTGGCTGAAAGTCACGTTGAACACTTCCTGTGTTTCATGAACTCTTTCAGATTATATGAACCCTACTCAACCTGTCAACTAACTGGGGTAATTTGGGGTGTGGATAGGTGGCTGGGGCCAATTCAACAGGTCGATAATTCCCCAGGCCTTGCGGTAAAATAGTCTCATCACGTTGGTCAAAACAGGATGAAGGTTGGCCTTATGCTGTCGGAGAATCTCATCCACGCGTTGCGCGCGCTTAACCGAGCGGATAAGCTGCGTGCCATGCAAGTCCTGGTCACCGAATTGGCAGTTGAAGAAGATGCCCTGCTGATTCCCGGCGCGACGTATGAGCTCAGCACGCCCTACGGCAACGAAGACGCCGCGCAGCTTCTCGCGCAATTCCTGGAAGCATCAAAGAAAGATACCCTGTAGTGGCGCGTTTTCCGTATGTCGCAGCGAATAGCCTACCGACGAGTTTGATGCCACGTTTGCCGATGAACTTGTCATTGGATGGGCTATCGGTCGAGGTGGTGGGGCTGTTGGATACCGGCGCGGCGGTCAGCGTCCTGCCTTATCGCGTCGGATTAGCGCTCGGAGCTGTATGGGCAGACCAAACAGTTCCTGTATCGCTGGTCGGAAGTTTGGGACAATTTGAAGCGCGGGCGTTGATAACTACGGCATCACATCCGCAAATCACCAAAGAGGCAGGCATCCGATTAGCCTTTGCCTGGACACAGTCTGAAAATGTACCAGTCATTTTCGGGCAAATGAACTTCTTCATGGAGTTTGATGTGTGCTTCTATCGCGCACAGGGCGCATTTGAGGTGAACGTCAAAGCTTCGGAAGGCTGAATTCGCTCCCTGAAAACCCCTTCTACGCCATCATATTCCCGGATGCGCGCAGTGACGCCAGGATGGACGCAGCCCACGCCCGCGTGCTGTCATAATAGGCATCAATGCCGCGCCTGACCACGTCGCCCACACGCATCGTCCATGTGACCGGGTGCATGTATGCGCCATGATGCTCCGGCGTGCCGGTAATCCTGAACGGACGCACGTCCGACTGCACAGCAGGCCCAAATTCGCGCCTCGTCTGGTGCGGGTGTTTGCCCTGTTCCAGCCAGCCGATCATCAGGCCTGGTGCCTCTTTCAGCGCTTCCGGCGAGTACAGCGCCGGGTGCTGCATGTGGTAAGACGCCACCAGCAGGTAGTGCACATCAAACAGCTTGTGGTCAAATTCCCAGAACAGCAGCGTGTGGAAATGATCGGTGCAGGTCTGCCCATCGTGCCAGTCTGCACCGCATTCGTGGCACGACACTGGCGCTGACACTACTCCATCCAGGCCTCGACGGCATGGTCGATGCGGGGCGAGACGATCGCCAGCGGATTGTCATCCGGGCGGCGCGGCGCGCTGGAGGCCAGCGGTGACAGGCGCAGGCGCAGTTGCTCGGCGCCGGGGCGGCCATCGCGCTCCCAGGTCGTGATGGCATCCTGCAAAGCCAGGTCTGCGGCCGCCGCGCCCAGCGTCAGCGTGGTGCCGCCGCCATTCAGCGGGACGAAACAGGCGCTGCCCCGCGACAGCACAGCAAAGCCCTGCCCGGTCAGCCCGAAGACCTGCTGGCCGTCGGCGATGCTGAAGCTGGCCATGAAGTACGGATGCTTGAGCGCCAGCAGCAGATACGGCACCAGTTGGGTGGAAATTTCCCACGGCGACAGGCGAATGCCCATAAAGCCTTCGCTCTGGTCGCTGCCCATTGAGGCCAGCATGGCCGGGTCGATCTGGCCGCCCGCCACGCCCGACGACAACAGCTGCATCGCGCCGCCAGAGCCGAGGCGCATCTCCACCTTTGGGCCGGCGAACGGGCCGCGCATGCGCAGGAAGCTGCAAGGCAGGCTGCGCTCACTGTACAGGCTGCCGTCCGGCTGAAGCTGGAACGCACCGCTGAACTGGAAGCCTTCCAGCCACAATGGCGCGACGATCAGGCCACGCGGCTTGAGCTGGCGCACCCAGTGGCGTGGCAGGTCATACACGCCCACGGTCGCGATGATGCGGTCGTAGGCGGCACGGGGCGAAAACCCGCCAGAGCCATCCGCATGGACGACCGTGATTTCGCCCATCGCTGCGCGTTGTAAATTGTCCTGCGCGGTGCTGGCGATCACCGGGTCATATTCCACGCTGGTCACGCGGCCAGACTGCCCGACGATATGCTTCATGATCGCGGCGTTATAGCCGGATCCCGCGCCAATCTCCAGGATATTCATGCCGGTCGTCAGGCGCATCTGCTCGATCATGAGCGCCATCATACCCGGCTGGCTGGAGGTACTGACGACGGTTCCGTCGGGGTCGCGCCGGATGACGACCGGCGCGTCGTGATAGGCCTGCGCGCGCGCGTCGGCGGGCAGAAAAGCGGCGCGCGGCACTTTCAGGAAGGCTTGCTCAACGCGGCTGTCGTGCAGCTCGCCGCGCTGCTTCAATGTGTTCACGAGCGTCTGTGCTGTCAGGGCTTCGCTCATAGGCTCCTATGGTGCATGTATGGCAGTGAATTACTGGCGGGCCGGGGTGTACCATGCGCGCCGCTTTTTCAGCGACACACCCGCTTCAGCATCGGAACGGCGTGCAGCATGCACGCGTCCGCGCGCGTCGATGTGCACCTGCCCGGCCTTTTGCAGGCGGGCAAATTCTTCCGGCGTGATGGCCGGGGCGGGCTCGCCGCCCAGCCGTTCCAAGCGGACGGAATACTCATTTTCCGGCGCACCCGCAGAGGGCGAACCCTCATTCGCGCTATTGGCTGTTTCCGCTTCGGGCAGGTCGCCCGGCGTCGGTGTCGAATTCACGTTTTCGTCGGTCATTTTCGGTCACTTCCTCTGTTCAGGCAGATCAAACATGGTGACCTGCATATCAGCTTACATCAGATTTGTTGGCAATGGTTTAACCATTTGCGACAAAAGATCCATCATCGCTGTCGAGCAAATCTGCCAGCGAGATGTCTTCCTGCGCCTGCGCGCCGTCGCCACACACCAGGCAGGCGGGATTACGCGCCACATCCACCCATACAGCCGAATACGGTGGGGTGATTTCGCCTTCGATGATTTCCAACGCGCTGTTGGCCATGATGACGCTGTTAGCCGGATACGCCCGCGCCGCAGTTGTGCCTTCCAGCAGCAGCGCCAGCGTCATATCGGCCTGCGCCGCCGCCACGCGCACCACATGCAGCCACAGGCCGGGCTCGGCCTCCAGCGTGCCATTCTCGCCAATCATGCCATAATCCAGCGCATCGTCGGCATCGCGGCTGACCAGCACTTCGCCGCGGAGTGCTTCGGCCCAGCAGGCATAGCACGGGCCGTCATGCGGCCGAATGACGCACACATCGCCGCCCTCGCCGCGCGCATACACGCCGGCATACACCGCCTTCAGGCCGCGCTTCAGGCAGGCCTCGTTGATGGCATATTTCGTCAGTTCGCCATCGACAGCTACCACCAGCGTATCCAGCCCGTCCAGCGCATCGGGATACGCCTCAAAGCGGCCCACGCGCACGTCGACTTCGGCAGCAGGGCTGCGCAGGCGGATGGCATCGGCCACGGCCTCGGCTTTCGGGCGGCCGACATCGCGCAGGTCGTTGGCGTGGCGCACCACATTGGCCGCCTCCAGCACGTCATCGTCGATCAGCACGAAGCGGCCAACGCCGCTCATGGCCAGGCTTTGGGCGACGAAGCTGCCGCCGCTGCCCAGCCCGATAATGCCCACGCGCCGCCCGGCCAGAATTTCCAGATTGCTGCGCCCGATCAGGCGCTCCACGCGGTCAAAGCTCATGAGCCGTGCTCCGTCTTTTTGTCGGTCAGGTCGGCAGAAGCGGGTTTGTGCTCCGGCGCGGGCTGTTTGGCGGGCGATGGCTTTGCGCTGGCTGGCACAAGCGACTCTTCAGCGGCGCGCACCGCATCCACCAGCAGCATTTTCGGGTGCCACTTCAGGTCGAGCGGCAGCACCTTGCTGTGCTCGAACGCCTGGCGAAAGACCGCGTAGATATCATCGCCGGACGCCATCGGGATATACGGCGAAATGCGCACCTGCGGCGCATGCTCCGGATAATCGTTGGGCGTCACCAGCAGCAGCAGGTGGTCTGCCCCCACGCGCCCGGTCAGAAAGCACAATTCAAGCGGCAGCTCGCTGTCGGCATTCCAGTAGGACATGGCCTGAAACAGCCCGTCTTTGGTGAAGGCGGCCAGTTCTTCCTCATAGCGCGCTTCCTGCTGGATATGCCACGGGTACGGGCTTAGGATGGGAAGCTGGTCGTCGGGATACACGGCCGGCGTGACCGGCTGGAACAACTGCGTCTTGCGGTCGATGTACCAGAAATCGGCGCGCAGGGCATCGCCACTGCCGGTCGGCACAGTGACAAAATTGGAGATCGGGCTGTTGGCCTCCACGGTGGCCGCATGGCCCAGCGTGACTATCGGTGCGATCAGGAAGTCGGTCTCGTTCTCAGGGTCGAGGATCCAGTCGAGCGCGGTGTCCAGGTCGCCGCCGCTGGGCTGAATCATATGGCCGGGCTGCTTGTGCCAGTCGCCCAGAAAGCGCAGCGGCACGTCAAACTTACCGCCCGCACCCGCCCCGAAAATACGGCGCACGCCGGTGGGCCGCTGTTCCCTGCGCCCGACATCCCAGTTTTCCTGCAGCCAGTAGATCAGCTCGTCCTGGCGGGCATCGCCCTGCTGAAAGGTGAACTGCTGGCGCACGGCCGAGGCATCCGGCGCGATGGTGTCGAGAATGTAGACAGATGCAACCGAGGCGCCCTGCGACGGCGGCACCACCAGCCCGACCATCGCTTCGCCAGTTTCGTCCTGCATGTGCTGCCGTGTGGCCTGAAGCATCCGCTTGAGCACGCGCTCGGCCACGATCAGGTTGGGCACGCCGCCCCGCGATTTTGTCACACTCATGGCCAATTCTCCCCGGTTGGATCCGGTCGGTCGCGGCCGGTCACGCGTTCCTCCACGCCCGGCCAGGTGCCCGTGGCGCGGTAGGTGTAGTAGGCATACAGCCACTGAATGGCCCATGCCGTCACGGTGACGGCCGTGCTGCTGGCTGGATTCCAGCCGTAATGCTCGCCATCACGCGGATTAAACAGGCACAACTGCCCGTCATGGAACATATGCTTGTTGCTCACCAGCCGCGGCTGCACGGTATAGGCCTCCGCCGGGCTGTTGGGGTAATGCTCCGGATACACGATCTTGATCGTGTGTTCTGGCCGGGTCAGCGTGGCCAGATTGATCTCGACCGTGCCTTCCCAGTACAGCAGCTCGTGCGGCTTCACGCGCAGTTGAAATGTCTTGCCGAAGGTCGCACGCATGGCCTCGACCTCCAGCCGCAGACGGGGTGATACGGCCTGCGGGGTTCCCCACCAAGTTGGCATACCCGGTTTATCCTCTCGGCTGACACATAACCTGCTATTGTAGCGTATGCTATTTACGCAAATCGATCGTGGCAGGTTTCACAAGGCGCGGTACACTTTCGCGCAGTATCTCTCGGACCACCTCGTCAACCTGCCTGTATGAATCAGATTACGCTGTTTGAAGAACTTTCGCTGAACGCTTTCCCGGCGTTCTACACCCTGTCATATGATGGCTGGATGCTGCGCAGTTATGACGGCCAGGCGCGGCGCGCCAACAGCATTCAGATGCTGTATCCGGGCAGCCTGCCGCTGCCGGAAAAAGTGGCCTACTGCCGCGACGTGTATAACGCCCTGCAGAAACGCACCGTGTTCAAGCTGACCTCGGACCCGGCGCACCAAAAAACTGACGCGTATCTGGAGACGCAGGGCTACGCGCTGGATGCCCCGACGCAGATGCTCAGCCGGCCGATTCACGATGTCCCCCCGCTGGATGGTCAGACCTGGGCGGCGATGGACAGCTTTCTCACGCCCGCCTGGATGGAAGACACCATCCGCATGGGCTTGTTCAGCGAACAGACCGCGATGACATTTGCCCGTCAGCAGTCGCTGATTACCCTGCCGTGCAGCTATATCCGGCTGATCGCAGGGGGGCAAACCGTCGGCGCGGCGATGGTCGTGCTGGAGCGCGGCTACATGGGCATCTACGACGTGATCGTGGCGCCCAGTCGGCGCAGGCAGGGCTTTGGCCATCAGCTGCTGCTGCATCTGCTCAACTGGGGCGCAGCCGAAGGCGCGCACACCGCCTACTTGCAGGTGATGGCCAGTAACGCCGCGGCGCGCGCGCTGTATGCCCGGCTGGGATTCACCCACCTGTATGACTACTGGTATCGCCAGCTTGAACCCTCGTCCCTGTGACCCAAAATAAACGCCGGACGAGGAGATTTCCCCGTCCGGCGCATGATGCTCGTTTGTGCTGCGTGTGAGCGCCGACGATCAGCCGGAGCTGGTGGCGATTTCGCCCACGCCTTCCTTGATGATACCTTCCGGTGAGCCGCGCATGATGGCCAGCTTCACCTCGCCGATGGCGCGCGTGACCTGGATGCCACGCGGGCAGGCCGGCGTGCAGTTGTAGACGGTGCGGCAGCGCCACACGCCATCGGGATCGGCCAGCACGTCCAGGCGTTCTTTCGCGCCTTCGTCACGCGTGTCGAAGATGAAGCGGTGCGCCTGCACGATGGCAGCCGGGCCGACATAGTCACCGTTGGCCCAGTAGCTGGGGCAGCTGGTGGTGCAGCACGCGCACAGGATGCACTTGGTGGTGTCGTCATACAGCTCGCGGTCGTGCTGCGTCTGGAAACGTTCGCGCGCAGGCTCGGCCGAATTGTTGATGAAATAGGGCATGACGCTGCGGTAGTGGGCGAAGAACGGCTCCATATCCACCACGAGGTCTTTCAGCACGGGCAGGCCCAGGATCGGCTCGATCTGGACTTTCGCGCCCACTTCTTTGGCCAGCACCTTGCAGGCCAGCTTGTTGACGCCGTTGATGCGCATCGCGTCTGACCCGCAGATGCCGTGCGCGCAGGCGCGGCGCAGCGTCAGCGTGCCATCCTGCTCCCACTTGATGCGGTGCAGCAGCTCCAGCACGCGGTCGGTCTCGTCCACGTTCTGAAGGGTAAATTCCTGCCAGTAGGGCTTGCGCTTGCCTTCCGGCGCTTCCGGGTTAAACCGGCGAATTCTGAATGTCAGGTCCATGGGTTGGTGTCTTTCTACAAGTTCAAAAGAAGTACTGAGTACTGAGTGCTGAGTGCTGAGTACCAAGTCCTGAGTGGTGAGTGAAGTTTTATCGTCCTGCACTCATTGCTCAGTACTCGGCACTCAGTACTGTCGTTAGTATGCACGTACCTTGGGCACGAACTTCTCGTCCTCGGCGGCCAGCGACATATCCACTTTCTTGTCGACGTTCACTTCAGGGTCATAGATGCCCTTGGCGTACGGCGCGGGGGCACAGTTCTTGATGAGCGTGTGCACCTGCCAGTTGACGTCATCGCGTTCCTTGAAGTCTTCGCGGCTGTGCGCGCCACGGCTTTCCTTGCGGTTGAGCGCGCTGATGGCCGTGATTTCGGCCAGGTCGAGCAGGCAGCCCAGCTCCCACGCTTCCAGCAGGTCGGTATTCCACTTGCTGCCCTTGTCATCGATGACGAGGTCATTCTGGTAGCGCATCTTCATCTCGCGCACTTCCTCGATGGCCGCCTCGATGCCCTTGGCCTCGCGGAACACGCCCACTTTTTCCATCATCGTCTTCTGCATGGCCTGGCGCAGTTCATACGGCTTGGTCTTGCCGCTGCTGTTGCGGATACGGCTCATCTCGGCTTCCACCTCGCCAGCCGGATTCGCCGGCAGCGGGATGAAGTCGGCATGCTTGACGTATTCGGCCATGTGCTTGCCACCACGGCGGCCAAACACCACCAGGTCGACCAGCGAGTTGGTGCCGAGGCGGTTGGCGCCGTGGCAGCTCACGCAGGCGACTTCACCAGCGGCGTACATGCCCGGCAGCACGGTCCAGTTGGCATCAGTCACCACCTGGCCATCGATGTTGGTGGGGATGCCACCCATCGCATAATGCGCGGTCGGCTGGATCGGCATCGGCTGCTTGACCGGGTCGACGCCGAGGTACACGCGGCAGAAATCCAGAATGTCGGGCAGCTTCTTCTCAACATCCGATTCGGTGATGCGGCGCGTCTCGCCCGCTTCAGCCAGATACTTGTTGACCGTGTTCGGCGTCACATCGAGGTAGACGTAGTCTTTGCCCTTGATGCCGTTGCCCTCGCGCAGCTCCAGGTAAATGGCGCGGCTGACGACGTCGCGGCTGGCCAGGTCCTTGATGCGCGGCGCATATTTTTCCATGAAGCGCTCGCCGCGCCCGTTGATGAGCACGCCGCCTTCACCGCGCACGCCCTCGGTGATCAGGATGCCCATCTTGTAGATGCCGGTGGGGTGGAACTGGTAGAACTCCAGGTCCTGCAGCGGGACGCCACGGCGATAGACCGCCGCCGCGCCGTCGCCCGTCAGGCTGTGGGCGTTGCTGGTCACCGACCACACGCGGCCCCAGCCGCCAGTCGCGAACAGGGTAGCCTTGCTGTGGAACACGTGCATTTCGCCCGTGCCCATCTGCAGCGCGACCACGCCCACACAGGCGCCCTGGTTCATGATCGTGTCGACGACCTGAAATTCATCAAAAAACGTGACGTTATGCTTGATACACTGTTGGTACAGCGTCTGCAAAATCATATGGCCAGTGCGGTCGGCGGCGTGGCAGGCACGGCGCACAGGCTTCTCGCCGAAGTTGCTGGTGTGGCCGCCAAAGCGACGCTGGCTGATCTTGCCGTCGTCGGTGCGGTCGAAGGGCAGGCCCATGTGCTCCAGCTCGATCACCGCTTCCACGGCTTCCGAAGCCAGCACCATCGCCGCGTTCTGGTCAGCGAGATAGTCGCCGCCCTTCACGGTGTCGTAGGCGTGCCACAGCGGACGGTCTTCTTCCAGATTACCCAGAGCAGCGCCAATGCCGCCCTGCGCGGTGCCGGTGTGGCTGCGCGTGGGATACAGCTTGCTGATGACGGCCACGTTCGCGCCGCCTTTGGTGGCATACAGCGCCGCCATCAGACCCGCGCCACCGGCGCCAATCACGAGCGCATCAAACTGGTGAACTTTTGCCATTTGCGTCCTCAATCTAACTCTGTTTCGTGCGTCGTAAACGGTAATGCGCCGTTAGCTGCCGGATTCCGGGGTCTCGGCGGGTACTTCTTCAGCGGCTGTCTCGCCAGAGGCGGCACCGCTTTCCGCTTCGTGTGCTTCGCCTTCACCACCGTGCAGGCGTTCCATCGCCAGCTCTGCCTGCTCGATGGCCGTCGCCGGAATGGTATTGAACAGGGCCGCGCCGCCCACCACCAGCAGCACCACCGCGCCGATGGTCGCCAGGTAAATCGAGGCGTTCTTCAGCAGGCGGCTCTTGGCGGTGTAGTCGGTCAGCACGTAGCGCAGGCCGTTGAAGCCGTGGATGGTGACCAGCACGAGCAGCGCGAAGTCATACACGCGCCACACGAACACGCCGCCCACCACCAGTCCCCAGCGGTTGGCGACAAATTCGACCGCGGTGGCCGATTCATTGATGAACGGCGTACCGACGACGGTCGTCTGCGTGGTGATGTCAAACACACCCTGGAGGATGTGCATCATCGCCAGGTGGCCGAAGACCAGCGGCACGATCAGCAGGCCGCTGATACGCATGAAGCTCCACCAGAAACGCTCGATCTGGCTGCCCTGGCGCTTCGTCTGCGCTTCGCTGTCACCGGCGATCACGCCCGTGACGGCCGAGAACAGCACCGCGCCGATGACGGCGATGGCGATACCGGCGATGAAGGGAAGCTGTTCGCGCAGCACTTCCACCAGCGGCAGCACATTGGCCGATTCGGGGCTTTGATAGAACTTGACGACGTGGCTGAACATGAGGATGAAGACCGGCACCAGCGTGATGCCCGTGGCGGCCAGCACGATCTTGGCGGCGCGCTGCTGATACTTCCACCACGCGGGGCGGGTATCAATCAGCGCAATGCGGAGGCCGTTATACGCGTGATAGACCACGCAGGCCACCAGGCCAAATTCACCGAGGGTGAACAGGGGGGTCTGATAGGCCGCAATCGCGCGCACATACAGCTCTGGATAAAAGACGGCCCACGAAGTGTCGATGACATGGAGCGTGAGGAACAGCACGACACCGAGACCGGTGAGGCGATGCAGCACCCAGCTCCACTGCCCGATCGCACCGCGATAGCGCAGGGTCTCGGTAAGTGTGAGGACAAGAGAGGTCAAGTCAAGACTCCCATTGAGTAAGATGGACAGCGGACGATGTGGTGCTCCGTGGCCGAGCTGGTGATACCGCAAAAACAGTATTAATCAGAGGAATATGTAAGAGCACCATTTGTAGCGGAGTATAGCACGGTGAACGGCGCATACCAACAGAATGGCACGCGACCAAATGAGCATTTATGCACAATATTACGGGGTACGAGTAACAAATAATAAAACAGGGACACCGAAGGCGAATCGGTGTCCCTGTAAGATGGGGGGAAGCAGGGTTAGCTCAGCGGGGTCAGCACCATCTCGGCGCCGTCGCCATAGGTGATCATGAGCACATCATCGGCCATGGTGTAGGCAGAGGCAGTGCCCAGCGCGGACAGCCAGACTTGTTCCTGGGCAGCAGCCGCTTCGTCCACACAGGCGCGGCGCGTGCTGACAATCTCGTCGGTGAAAGCGAGCGCGCTGCCGCTTTCGCTGTAACGGGTGCCGTAGATATTGCAGCCGGTCTCACCGCGCACGTCACCGCCTTCGGCAAATTCCAGCGTAACGAGGGTGTTTTCAACGATATCCTCGCCGCCCAGCGAGACCAACTGCCAGCGCGTGCCGGCCAGAACGCTCACCGCGTTCAGGACCATCTGCTCGCCCTCGCCATAGCTGATGACCAGCTGGCTGTCGACGATGGCATAGCTCGTCACACTTTCAAGCGCCTGGAAGAAGGCCTGTTCCTGGGCATTGGCCGCTTCATCGACGCACAGGCGCAGCGTGCTCAGCGTCAGGCCGAAGCGCAGGTCGCCGGCGTTGTCGGTGTACGTCGTGCTGAAGGTATTGCACCCGCCAGAGCCATTGGCCTCGCCATTATCGCCAAACGACAGCGTGATGGCCGCGACAGTCTCTTCGCCGCCCAGCGTGAAGACCTGCCAGTTGGTGCCAGTCAGCGTGAACAGCGGCGCGAAGACCAGTTCGCCCCCGTCTGCCAGCGTGATCGTGAGCTGCTCGGCCGTCTGGGTGAACGTCTCGGCGGTGGACAGCGCCGACAGGAACGCGAGCTCCTGCTCCATCACGCCTTCGTCCATGCAGGCCATCATAGTGCTGATCGCCTGCGAGAAGAAGATGCGGTCTTCATTGAAGGAATAGCTGCTGCCGTAGCCATTGCAGCCGCCCGACCCAAATGCGCGTCCGTCTTCGCCAAAGCTGAGCGTGACCGTGCTGCCTTCAACGACGCTCTCGCCGTTGATTGAGACCAGCTCCCAGGCAGTCCCAGCCAGTGGGTTGGGGGGCTGGGCGGCGGCTGGCAGCGCGAAGACGCAGGCGATCAGGGCGATAATGGTAATCAGGATTCTGGTGTGTTTCATGATGCTCCTCACTTGAACAAAATTGGTTAGTCAAAAGACGTTCAAACCTGTCGATTGGTTCCCATGTGCGGGCCAATACGGGAGGAGTGAGGGGAATTTATGCCGCACAGGTAGCCCCATTTCAAAGACGATTGTGGAGCACCAGCTTAAAATTACATAAATAATTACTGAAGGACTGATAACAGCCCGCGCGCGAGGTTGTGGCTTGACATGTTTCCCGCGTGGGTTATACAATTTTGCGATATGCGGGCCCGTAGCTCAGCTGGGAGAGCGCTACAATCGCACTGTAGAGGTCAGGGGTTCGAATCCCCTCGGGTCCACAACCAGACGGAATCAATGGAAAGCGGGAATGCCATGTGCAGCGTTCCCGTTTCTGTTTCCCCGTGTTGCGGTGACTACAACCTTACTGCAAAGCTCCAACCAGATGATGAACGCGGGCGGGGTGACGCTGACGCAGTCTTCATCTAATCCGCAGTAGATGACGACGTGTGTGCCGGGCGGCAGTGGGCAGTCAGTTCGCAGGAGGTGGAGATAGAGCGAGTCGGTCATTAGAGATGACCGGGTGCGGGGAGAATTTGTGGCGTTTAGGATGGCTCGACCTGTAGGTCTGTGCAGGCGGAGCCATTCACGTCTTCTTGCAAATATTTACATAACGATTCGTCAGATCCCCCTACGCGCTACTCCCGCCACTCCTGCTCAACTATGGCCGGATTATCTGCCCCTCATTCCGCAAAGGAAACAGCATAAACTGCTGACCCAGCCCCCTCTCTCGATGTAATCGTTACCTGTACCGCGTCATCACCAAGCGCATGCATGGACACGTCATACAGCGCCAGTGCCTCTGGATTCACCAGCGGCAAGGGTTCAAACGTCAGCAGGTCCAAAACCGCATACGCTTCGGGAACCAACCAGTAACGCTCATTAATAAGCGACTCGCGCAGTTCCTGCCGATCTATCGCGTATCTACTCGTCGTGGCCACATCCACACCGCGGTCATGCAAGGTTAACCCGATGGATGACCGAGTCTGTGGTGATGAAAACGAGTGTTTGCTCATCCAGCCACCCTATCTGGTCGGCCTTGAACACCGCCACCGGTAGCGACTGATAGATGATCTGGCCATCTTCGGCACTGATGATCGTCATTAGCCAGTGATCGCGCCCGGAACAGCACATTTCGGATTCGTACGGTAAGTCCAGCCTGCCGTTATCGTCCATCAACGCCAACACATGACGGACATCCGGGGAGGTGCTTAAGATTGCTTCAAACTCAGCGGTCAGGAGCGGTTGAACATAGGGATCGAGGCGCGTCAGGTTGATTTGTTGCAGGGTGGATGTCGTCGCATCTGGGCTATCTGTGCTCAGAAAGTAGAGCGCATCGCCCTGACGTTGAGCGGTTGCGCTCGACGAGCTTGGCGTATCCCAACCGGTTCCGCCGAAGGGGCGTCCCCATGTCCACATTCAATATCAGGCCGTATGTGCCCGCTGCCGTCTACCAGACCGGCTGGGCAGGCAAGCTGACCTATCCGCAGATCTACGACGATCTGGCCCACTACGCCTCCAACGTGATGAAGAACTTCAGCATCACCCCTGACGAGCTGCCCGACTGCCAGCAGGTTGGTTTCATCGCGCTGCTGGAGACGCTGACGCAGGACCATGACTTCCTCGCCGACAAGTCGCGCAAGCAGACGGTGTTCTTCATCCTGGCGCGCTGCAAAATCTCGTCGATGCGCTACCAGGCGAATCAGTATGACAGCCTGGATGCGCTGGTCAGCAGCGACTGGCACAACACCGCCGACGAGCAGATTGACGGGATGCAGCATCAGCATGGCGAACGCTGGGCGGGCTGGGCTTCGCAGGTGGACATGGTGGTGGATATCGAGCGCATCATGGGCAAGCTGGCAGCGAAGTACGAGCACTCTCTCAAGCACCTGGTCGCGCTGTACCACCTGACGACGCAGGTCAGCCGCGTCGATGCCGCCCGGATCGTCGGTGCGGATCCGTCTCGCTGGTATCACAGCTACGCACTGCCGATGCGTGAAGAACTGCGTTACGAATTCGCCCAGGTGTTTCTGGATTCACAACCCTACGCAGCGCCCGCAACCGTCGTAGACCAGCCCAGCCGCAGGCGCAGCGCCCATCACGCTCCGCCGTGCCATGCCTGGCGTAAGGCGTACTGTCAGGGGAATACTATTCCCGCGGATGCACTGCTCCAGGAGTTCGTGCATATGCCATGCATGTACCAAGCGCTGCAGGCACAGCTGGATGGGCAGACTGTCCAGCAGGCAGCCGAACACTACGGCCAGAGCTTCCACAGCTTCAAGCGCCGCATGACGCAGGCAGGGAAGCTGCTCAAGGCAGCCTATCCCGCCTGAGCGGCAGCGTCCTGGCTGGGGACGTTAACTCCAGCCATCTTGTGATGCCCCTGGGTTTTGACAGATGACGCAGCAATTGACGCCTGCAGCGCTTTCTGGAAATTGCATCGATTGTCGCTGATACCCACCTGCGCAGATGTTGGCGAGATGAGGCCATGCCTGATGCTGAGGCTTGCTGCCACGTAATCATCCTCCCTCAAAGCATAGATTCTAGTGACCATATTTCCGACTGTATTTCCACCTCAAAATAGAATTTATGTTCTATTGTTCAAGTGTCATCGGAATCAGAAAGGAAAAAACACTTTGACTGCAATTTGGACAACACCCAAGACATGGAGCATCGGCGAGCTTGTCACCGCCGATGCTCTCAACGAGCAGGTACGCGACAACCCGGACTACATGGCAAATCGACCGCTTGTCGGTACGTATCAATCCAGTGGCGCTGTCTACACGACTACCAGCACATCTGATCTATTGCTACGTCAGCATCGTTCGGCGGCACGTCGAGGCGGCGTTCGGGGAGGTGTATCAACCGGGCACGCGCTGGCTGGACAAGTTCAAGCGCGGTCACCAAGCTCCGGCGCTGCGACTGCTGGCCCAGTATCAAGAAATCCCCGCATGACCTACGCCATCCGGTCGCTGCTGGACGAGCAGCACCCGACTAAAGCGCGACGGGCGTGTCCGTGGCCGAATAACAATCAGTACCGCGCACGGGCTCAGAAGATTCTGATGCGGATGTACGTCTGCTCAGCCAGCGTCAGGACGGTCATCGGGGCTGGGACGTTTTCCCCAGCCCAGGTTTTTATTTTGCTCAGGCCCACCCGCCCGACCTTCCCCCTGTCCTGACAGTTTGAGAACCGAACCTTCATCCGCTAACCGACTGGTTTATGCTATGATTGCGCTGTTGCGATGCCCAGCCCGTTGGTCAGCAGAGTGCATATCTGGATTGTAACCCACTACTTTTCACCGGAAATCGGGGCTGCCGCCATTCGGCTGACGCGTCTGGCGCAGGCCTTTGTCCGTGCCGGGCATCATGTGACTATTCTTACCGCCATGCCCAATTACCCGGCGGGCACAATTGCGCCGGCGTATCGCGGCAGGCTGATTGCTTCAGAAAATCTGGATGGCGTGGACGTGCGGCGTGTCTGGCTGTATGCATCGCCGCGTAAAAGCTCGCTGAGCCGCATCCTAAATCAGATTAGCTTTGCTGTTTTGGCCGCTGTACGCGGCAGCTTCATGCAGCGCCCCGATGTGCTGCTGGTCGAGTCGCATCCATTGTTCGTCTGCCTGACCGGGGGCTGGCTGAAGCGCCTTAAACGCGCCCCAATCGTCCTCAATGTGTCTGACCTGTGGCCGGAGTCGGCCATTGCAACCGGGGCACTGACTCCCACCAGCCCGATCGTCAGGCTGGCATTTCCGGTCGAACACTGGGCATACCGCGATGCCGCGCATGTCGTTGCGATGACTGATGGCGTGCGCGACGGCATCACCCCGTACACTGATCGCGTGACGCTGATCCGCAATGCCGTTGACCTTGAGCGCTTCCGGCCTGTTTCAGCCTCCGACCGCGAGGCAGCTAAACACTCGTTTGGCGTGACAGGCAAATTCGTGGCCGTGCATGTCGGCAACATGAGCCTGACTTATGATCTGGATCTGCTGCTGGCAGTAGCACAGGCTCTGCCCGATCTGGAACTGGTTTTTGCTGGTGCTGGTTCGCAGGCGGAGACAATCCGCGCCAAAGCCGCGACCCTGCCGAACGTTCATTTCACCGGTACGCTGCCGCATGAACGGATGCCGGAACTGTGGGCGGCGGCGGATGTGTGCCTGATTGCGCTGCGCGATCACGCTGTGGCAGGCGGTACGCTTCCAGCAAAAATGTATGAGGCTTTCGCGACCGGGACGCCCGTGATCGCGGCCATTCGCGGTGAAGGCGCGGCCATGCTCACCGCCGCCGGAGCAGGCGAAGCGGTTACAGTTGGCGACACTCCCGGCATGGTTGCAGCGGTGCAGCGCCTGCTTGAACAGCCCTCCCTCCGTCAGCAGATGGCACAGGCCGGTCGCGCCTATGCCGAGCAGCATCTGCAAGTTGAGCAGAATGTCCATGCCTATCTCACCATCCTGAACGAGGTCATATGAACATTGCCATCATCGGCTGCGGACGGATCTCGCTGCGCCACGGACAGGCGCTGCGCGAGCTGCAGCAGCAGCGGGACGTGAAACTGGTTGCCACCTGCGACGTAATCGCGTCGCGGGCGGAAAATCTGGCGCAGGAATTCGGCGGCACGCCGTACACCGATTATCACGCGGTACTGGCCCGCCCCGATGTCGATATTGTGACGGTGTGTCTGCCCTCCGGCCTGCATGCGACGGTCGGTGAGGCTGCCGCCCGCGCGGGCAAGCACGTGCTGATGGAAAAGCCGATCGCGCTGACGCTGGCCGATGCCGACGCGCTGATTCAGACCTGTCAGGAAGCCGGGGTCACGCTCAGCGTGGTGCTGCAAAACCGCTTCAACCCGCCGATGCGGGAGCTGCGTCAGCTCGTCGACTCCAGCCAACTGGGGCGGATCTTCCTGAGCAATGTCACCGTACGCTGGTATCGTCCACAGTCATACTATGAGGACGGCTGGCACGGCACATGGGCAATGGACGGCGGCGTATTCATGAATCAGGCGATCCATCATATCGACGCGCTGCTGTGGCTGCTGGGAAGACCCGTCAGCGTGACCGCGTACACGGCAACGCTCGCACACCGCATGGAAGCGGAAGATGTCGGCGTGGCGCTGGTGAAATTCGCGTCTGGCGCACTGGCCAGCATCGAAGCGTCGACGCTGACGTACCCGCAGAATCTGGAAGGGTCGATCGCGCTGTTCGGGGAACACGGCTCGGTCAAGGTAGGCGGGACGGCGCTCAACCGCAAGGAGTTCTGGAAAATTGCCGGCCAGATCGAACGCGAGCGCGAGATCTTGATGGCGGAGGCGGTCGATCCGCCGACGGTGTATGGTTTCAGCCACCGCGAGCAGATTGCGGATCTGCTGGACGCGATCGCGGAGCAGCGTCCACCGGCCACGCCGGGCAGCGAAGCCCGCCGCTCGGTCGAGCTGGTGCTGGCCATCTACCAGTCCGCCCGCGAAAAGCGGGAGATCTATCTGGAGTAAATAATGAGTCACTTTAATGAGCAGTTACAACGGTTGGCTACTGATTTTCCAGATCTTATCATAACGTCGACATCGACCGGTTTCGAACTGGTGATTCCCAGCGCTCGCCCTATTTTTCAGGAGATCTATATTTATCTGGTTTGGGAGAACACTGCATCATTTCCCAAATCAGCTCGCGCAGCGTATGTTGTGAAAGATAATTTACCGGGATTATCGATGGTAGAACGGCAATCGGTAGAGTTTGATGAAGCTGACTCGGGGCTGGCACTATATAACTTCGTCAAAGAACAGGTGCAGAATTGTCAGCCCCGCACAGGATTTCAAAAGCTTCGTGACAGCATAATGGCTTGGTGGTGAATAAGGTCATTGACTTTGATGCCGCAATTGTACTGGCAGTATCTAGAGCCTGTTAGTGACCTATTTCGACTGGAAAGCGGAGCCATTGTTGCAGCATGAGAATGGCGAAGGCAGCGATGTAAATGCCCTTCAGGGTCTCAGGCAGGCGTTCATAATCGCGGGCGAGACGTCTGAAACGGCTGGTCCAGGCGAAGCTACGCTCGACCACCCAGCGTCTGGGCAGGAGAACAAAGCCACGTTTCGCCTGATCGAGCTTGACGACATGCAGCGCTATCCCTTCTGCAGCAGCATCTTCTGCGGGTTGCTGGCCGGTATAGCCCGCATCGACAAAGGCCACCTGGATGTGGTCACCAGTTGCTTCCTGAACCTGCTCAGCCAGCTCACTCACCTGCGCGCGGTCCTGTTCATTGGCCGGGGTGACGTACAAGCCCAGCAGGTTGCCCAGCGTGTCTACCGCCAGATGCACTTTGCTACCCTTGCGTTTTTTAGCGCCATCATAGCCTGCTCGGGCACCGCTCTCCGGCGTCGATTGCAGGGTTCGGCTGTCGAAGATGGCAGCCGTGGGCATCGGTTCTTTTCCCTCGCAGATGCGCAGCAGCACGCGCAAATCATGCACCATATTCTCGAATACGCCTGCGTTCAACCAGCGCTGGGTCTGCTGATACACGATCTCCCACGGCGGCAGGTCATTGGGCATCCAGCGCCAGGGAGCACCCGTCTTGAGAATGTAACGCATGCCATTGAAGACTTCGCGTAACGGATACATCCGCTGAGATACGTCTTCGGGCAATAACGACAAATAGGGTGCTACAAATGCCCATTCTTCATCCGGCACATCTGCTGGATAGGGCTTGCGCATGGCTTCAATCTCCTCGTAAACTCGCCACCTTTCCCCTCAAGTGTAGCCCACTTCCTAGGTCCCTAACAGGCTCTAGGTGTACAGTCCCAGAGTATACTGGTACAAAGTTAAGTGGTGACGAACGGAAACAGCTATGGGACAGGTACTACACGGCAGCGCCCGCACGACAGAGGCAGTCCGTCGCGCAATCCAGAACAGTCAAGCGAGCGTAAGGGTGCTGGCAAAGCAGTACGGTATCAATCCGAAAACCGTATCAAAGTGGAAAAAGCGGGCGGAGGTGCAGGATGAGCCCATGGGACCGAAACAAGCCCGCTCGACGGTGCTTACAGTCGAGGAAGAAGCACTCATCGTTGCCTTTCGTCGTCACACGCTGCTACCTTTGGATGACTGTCTCTACGCGCTGCAAGACACCATTCCGCATCTGACGCGCTCGTCGCTGCACCGCTGCTTGCAGCGTCATGGGATCAGCTGCTTACCCGATATGCAAGGGGAGAAACCGAAGCGGCGGCAGTTTAAGCAATACCCCATCGGCTTCTTTCACATCGACATCGCCCAGGTGACGACTGCTCAAGGAAAACGCTCCCTGTTTGTGGCCATCGACCGCACCTCCAAGCTTGCCTTTGCCCGCCTCTATCCGCGCGCAACACGGATGCACGCAGCAGCTTTCCTCAAGGCACTCATTGCCCATGTACCTTATCGCATCTATACCATTTTGACCGACAACGGCGTGCAGTTCGCTTCACGACCTGACCAGAATCGTTACATCATTCCATTGTTTGAGCGTATCTGTCGGGCGCACGGCATTGAGCATCGGTTCACCAAACCGAATCATCCCTGGACGAATGGACAAGTCGAGCGGATGAACCGAACCCTAAAGGAAGCGACAGTCCATCGCTATTTCTATGCTACCGCTGACGAGCTGGACAACCACCTCCAGACCTTCCTGGTTGCCTACAACTTTGCCAAGCAGCTGAAGACGCTGAAGGGATTAACCCCTTTTGAGTTTATCTGCCTGAAATGGCAATCTGAGCCTGACAGCTTCACTTCAGAACCGTTCCATCTCAACTTGGGACTATACAGTTTCAAAATAGGCCTGAATCGCACGGTCCATTGTTTGCTTCACTCCTGAAAGTCGGCAGAACAGTTGTCGAGAACAGTGGATCAGGTAGCCTGGTTTAGTGGCGTAACAGTTGACGCTGCGCCTGATGGACGCAGGCGCGAAACTGCTGCGGCGCTTCACTGATTGAGTTTATCGAGCAAAGATTGATACAGCGCGATATGCATTCGCGCGACCGCTTGCCGAGACAGCTCACCGGAAATCAGCGCGCGTGAGCGTTCGCGCATCGCGTGCAGTTGCTCCCGTTCCTGACCATTCACCTCGCCTGGGGATGTGGCTTCCTGTACGGGCTGGGTTCAAAAGCTGTCAGGCGTGCAGGGAAAACAGGGGCGGGTTAACAGTCGCTTGCGGCTCCAAATCATCCGCGTTACTGTTCCTTATGGCTGTGAAATCAACCTGAACTCCCGTGCTCAATCGAGGTACTCATGGCATCGCGTTCCAACGTCAGATTCTGGGCATTCAACGCCGGGTTGTGGTTATTTCTGATCTTTACGACCCAGTATTTTTCACAGAGCCCCGGTGTACAGGCCAGGTTTCAGGACGACAGTGATGCTCTGGTCAACGCAAAGATACTGGCCGAACTGTCGATCAGCGACGAACTTCAGCAGTTCGGCGGATTTTTACATATTTATAATCCCGATGCGGCGACCTATTCCAGCTATCTGTCCCAGGCGGGATTTCAGGGAACACTGCTCCATTACACCTATCAACTCGTGCAGCCCATCCTCAGTGCAGAGGCCTTTCTCGGCATCATGCGGATAGGGAACGCACTGCTATTTATCGTGCTTCTGCTGGTGATCACCTTTCACACACTAGGCAAACATGGATTACGCACTGTCGCCATCGCAGTAAGCATGCTGTCGCTTTTTGGCTGGATCACGTACTTTTCCACAAGCCTGTACTGGCAGATATGGGGACAGTTTTTACCGTTTGTGATCGCATTTCTGCTCTATCCCAGGGTGCTGAACAGAAAGCTGAGTTTCGCAGCCTACTGCCTGATTTTGGGCGCACTCATTCTATTCAAGGCGCTCTCGGGCTATGAGTACATCACCAATGTGATCGCCGCGCCATCGGTTGCTGTCGTCTATTATGGCTTCAGGGAAAAAATACCCCTGCGGTCTATCGGGCTTCAGGTGATTGCGATCGGCATTGCGGGTGTCGTCGCGTTCGCTATCGCTTTTGGACTTCATCTCTTGCAAGGCAGTGCGTACCTGGGCGGCTCCCTCCAGGACATGATCAATGTGATTGCCAGCCGAGCCTCCGTGCGCACTTTTGGCGAGATTCCCGCTCAATGCAATCAGGAAGGCATGATCAGTACGTCGGTCGAGTACATGATAAATGTCCCGTTTTTGCCGTACAGGATCTTTTCCCCTATCATCCTCCTCTTTGCCGCGGCGCTTCTTCAGAGTGGCCTGCTCTTTTTTGCGGGCACACCATGGGCATCGCGCGTCATGTCCTTTCTTTTTTCAAAGCTGGGCAGAACCACACTTTTTGCCTTCCTGGCGCTGCTCGTTGTCGCCACAAGCGCATTCCTTGTGATAACCTTCTCGTTTCCGGTGCTAATCGGATGGCTTTTCCTGATCAGCGGGACGGCGTTAGTGACCCTGCTGGCGTACAGGCTAAGCCGACGTCCTGAGTCAACCGGCACCAGCAGCCAGGCCGATGACATCCGTGCGCTTGCCGTGGCCACCGCGTATTCGATTCCGGTTTCGTTGACCTGGCTCATCCTGGCAACAGGGCACAGCGCCTGTCACTTTCATATCAATGCCATCACACTGTTCCTGCCCTTTGGCCTCATGTTTGCCTATTTAACCGCGCTCTTTCTGACACGCGGGCACATCTTTGTGGGTCAAAGCAGGCGCAGCTGAGCATGAGCCCAGGCGTGAGTGTCGCTCATATCGCTGCGATGGATGTTAGTATGGTGGTGAATCACGATGCAAACCGCCGCTGGACGATTCGCGACGCAGCAAAGGGCTAAGCAATGAGTACGCCGTCATCTGTCTGGGACGCAGTCATCATAGGCGGGGGATTTTACGGCTGCGCACTGGCGGTCTTCCTGCGTCAGAACGGCCACCATGTAGTCATTCTGGAAGCCGGTGCTGACCTGATGCAGCGTGCCAGCTACGTCAATCAGGCGCGCATTCATAATGGCTACCATTATCCACGCAGCTTCATCACCGCGTGGCGTTCGCTGGTGAACTTTCCCCGCTTCATTCTCGATTTTCGCGAGTGCGTGGAGAGCAGCTTCGAAAAAATCTACGCGATTGCGCGGCGTGGCAGCAAAGTAAACGCCTACCAGTTCAGGGAATTTTGCCGGAACATCGGCGCGCCAATCCGCCCTGCCTCCGCGTCGATCAGGCGCCTGTTCAATGCCGATCTGATCGAAGACGTCTACACGGTGCGCGAGTTTGCCTTTAATGCGGTGGTGCTGCGCGAGTTGATGCGCGCCAGGCTGGCCCGGCTGGATGTGCCCGTGCAGTTTCAGGCGGAAGCGCATCACATCGCGCAGGCAGATGCAAATACATTGCGCGTGACGCTTGCCAGCGGCGAAACCCTGCGCGCGAAGTCGGTTTTCAACTGCACCTACGCACAGATCAACACCCTGCTGCACCATTCCGGGCTGCCGCTGCTGCCGATGAAGTATGAAATCACCGAGCTGGCCTTGATCGAGCCGCCGCCCGAACTGCGCGACCTGGGCATCACGGTGATGGACGGTGCGTTCTTCTCGACGATGCCGTTCCCGGCAGCAGGACTGCACAGCCTGAGCCATGTCCGCTATACGCCGCACGAATCATGGGCGGATCTGGTCAACGGCTACCGTGATCCGTATGCCTATATCGCTGGTCTGGATATTCAGACACACGCGACCTATATGATCCACGATGCGCAGCGCTATCTTCCCGTGTTGAGCAAGGCGCGCTATGTTCGCTCGTTGTACGAGGTAAAAACCGTGCTGATCAAAAACGAAACGGATGATGGTCGGCCGATTTTATGCCGCGAGGATTACGGACTGAAAAACCTGTATCTGGTGATGGGCGGTAAAATCGACAACATCTACGATGTTCTGAAGTATTTGCAGCAGTTTGCCCAGCCCATCGATCAGGACATGGCGGAGGCATCCCATGACCAACCGTGACAGCCTGATTTCGGTCTGTATGATTATCCGCAATGAATCCCAGCGCATCGACGCCCTGCTTGACGCGCTCACCGGCGTATTGTCCGGCCTGTACCAGTATTATGAGCTCCTCATCCTGGACAACGCCTCAAACGATGGGACGGATCGTCTGGTTGGGGCGAAGCTGAAACACATCCCCAACATGCGGCTGGTGCGCCTTTCGCGGATTTACAGCCTCGACACGGCGGTCACGGCGGCGCTGGACAGCGCCATCGGGGATTATGTCATCCTGATCGAACCGGATGCCGAGTTCAGCCTGATTGCCCAGCTGGTGGAAAAAGCGCACGAGGGCAATGATATCGTCGTGGTGCGGCGCAACCTGTCGCGCCTGTATTCGCCGCTCGACCGCTGGGCAGGGCGGGCGATGTATCGCTTTGCCAGCCGCATGTTAGGCTATGAAGTCGTGCTTGAAGATGGCTTTACGCGCTTATTCAGCCGCCGCGCGGTCAATGCCCTGACGCAGATTCGCAACCGCCGCCGCCACTTAAAGCACTTCGGCTCAATGGTCGGCTATCGTCACGCATATATCCTCAGCGACAGCGGAACCGCGATCAGCGGCGTGAAACGCACGCAGAAGATCGGGGCGGTCATCACGCTGGTGATCAACAACTCGATCGCGCCGCTGCGCCTCGCCGCGCTGCTTGGCCTGGCTGCCAGCTTTCTCAATCTGCTGTATGTGGGCTACATTATTCTTGTCACGATTGTGCGCGAGGGACAGCTTGCCGAAGGGTGGCTGACAACTTCGGTCACCAGTACGACCATGTTCTTGCTGCTGTTTATCATTCTGGCCATTCTGGCCGAGTACATTGGGCGTCTGCTGGAAGAAGCCAAAGACGAGCCGCTGTACTTCGTCGAGTATGAAGATCACAGCACGGTGAGCAGTTACAGCCGCACCATCGAGCAGGAAAAACTCAATATCGTGCAGTCTTGAGAAGGGGACGCCATGCCCACCGCCCTGTTAGGGTATACCGGATTTGTCGGCACCACACTGCGTGCACAAACCTCATTTGACGCGCTCTATAACTCGCAGAATATCGCGGATATTCGCGGACAGGAGTACGACCTGATCGTGTGCGCCGCCGCGCCGGCCGCCAAATGGAAGGCGAATCAGGACCCGGACGGCGACCGCGCGAATCTGCTCGGCCTGATGGAGCATCTCAGGCACGCCAGGGCGGGTCAGTTCGTGCTGATTTCAACGATTGATGTCTTCAGGATGCCTCCCGCCGTGGACGAATCCACACCGATCACCCCGGATCGGCTGGATGCCTATGGACGCAACCGTTACGAACTCGAACAGTTCGCGCTGGCGCAGTTCCCGAACGTGTACGTGCTGCGGCTGCCGGGATTATTCGGCGCGGGGCTGAAGAAGAACTTTCTGTTTGACATGATTCATCGCGGCGCTTCCGAGTGGACGCACGCCGACAGTGTCTTTCAGTTCTACAACATGGCGAATCTGTGGAGCGATGTGCAGCGTGTGCTTCGGGCTGATCCAGCCATGCGCCTGATTCATATTGCCACCGAGCCCGTGCGCGCCGGGGATGTCGCCCGCCAGGTGTTCGCTGTGGACTACACACACCAGACCGCCAACCCGCCCGTCAGCTATGACATGCAGACGCTGCACGCGGGTTTATGGGGGAAAAGCGGACGCTATATCGCCAGCGCCGACGAGATTTACGCGCAGATTCGGGCTTTCGCCCAGGCGGAGAAACCCGCCTGATGAACGTCTCCATTTCGAATATCGCATGGAAGAACGAAGAAGAGCCGTCGGTCGCCGCGTTTCTGCGTGACCACGGCATCACCGGCGTGGATGTCGCGTATACAAAATTCTGGGCTTCGCCTGCCGACGCCAGCGATCAGGCCCTCGCGGACTACCGCGCATTCTGGGCCCAGCACGGGATAACGATTATCGGCATGCAGTCGCTCATCTATGGTCGCCCGGATTTGATGCTGTTCGGATCGCCGGAAGTGCGCGCTGAGATGACGGCCTATATGACCGCCGTGCTCAGGTTGGCGGGCAAGCTGGGCGCGCGTCCGCTGGTGTTTGGCTCGCCGAAGAATCGGCTTAAAGGAACACTCCCCGATGGCGAAGCGATGGACATCGCCGCCGAATTTTTCACGACGCTGGCGCACACCGCCGCACAGGAAAACGTCATCCTGTGCATCGAACCCAACCCGGCGGACTATGCGTGCGACTTTGTGCGCACGACGGCCCCGGCGATCGAGCTGGTCAGCCGCGTGAATCATCCGCATTTCCGCCTGCACCTGGACGCGGCCATCATGACCATGAACGGCGAGCATGTTGAAACCGCCATCGAAAATGCCGCGCCGTATCTGGCGCATTTCCATGCCAGCGAGCCTCAGCTGGCCGTGGTTGGAGAGGGCACGGTCGATCACCCGCGCTTTGCCGCCGCGCTCAAACGCATCGGCTATCACGGGTGGGTCGCTGTCGAAATGCGCAGCGGCTGGAAAACGCCCGATCTGGAAGCAGTCAAAGTCGCGCTTCACACCACCCTTGAGGCCTATTCATGACCGAGCAACTCAACGACTCTCAATGGCAGATGCCTGCTTTTGAGCTGCATGAATTCGCGCCGCGCAAAACGGATTACTGCGTGTGCATTCCCATCATCAACGAAGGCGAGCGCATCCGGCGCGAACTGGCGGATATGATGCAGCACACCATCGCGGATTATGCCGATATCCTGATTCTCGATGGCGGCAGCACGGACGGCTCCACCGCGCACGAGTATTTGCGCGCTAAGGGTGTGCGGGCGCTGCTTGTCAAAACGGGACCCGGCAAACTCAGCGCGCAGTTACGCATGGGATATGCGTATGCGTTGAGGCAGGGCTATCAGGGCATTGTCACGATCGACGGCAACGATAAAGATAATGTCGATGCGATCCCAGCGTTTATTCGAGAATTGCGCGAAGGGTTTGACATGGTGCAGGGGTCGCGCTTCGTCCCCGGCGGCAAGGCGATCAACACGCCGCTCTCTCGGATGCTGGCGATCAGGCTCATGCATGCACCGCTGATCAGTCTTGGGGCGCGCTTCCCATACACCGATACCACCAACGGATACCGCGGATACTCCCGCCGTTTGCTGCTCGATCCGCGTGTGCAGCCGTTTCGGGATGTGTTTGAAACGTATGAACTGCTGGCGTATCTGTCGGTGCGTGCCCCGCAGTTGCAGTTTAAGACGAAAGAGATTCCGGTCACGCGGGCATACCCGTCAAGCGGCAAGACGCCGACCAAGATCAAAGGCTTCAGGGGCAATGCGAAGCTGATCGGCATTCTGCTAAACGTGGTGCGCGGACATTACAATCCCTGAGACTTGCGGGACATCCGCTGCAACAGCGCAGTCGAGCCAGGCAGACAGGCAGGGCGCTTGTCCCTGCCTGCCTGAGCGCCTAAGAACGGCTGTCGGAGGGGACAAGCGCCGTTTTGCGCTGCGGGCGCGTCAGCCGGCGCTGGATCACCCATTCCGCGACGATGATGTTGATGAGCCAGCCGCCGCCCATCACCACATTCCGGCCAGCCTCGCCCGATGCGCCACCCAGCACCGCCCAGATGATCGCCGTCAGCACCTGTGTCCCCGCGCCCAGGCCGAGGGCATAGGCACGAACCATCCATGCCCCGTGTTGCGCGAACCTGCGCTGACGCACTGCGACCACGGCCAGGACCAGGGACAGCGTCATCCCACCCCCCACCAGCAGCCGCATCCCGTACAGGACCACCCCATCCCCGGCAGGCCACGGGTAAAACTGGGCCATCCACAGCCCGCTGAGCGACGAGCTCAGCCCGGCGGGAACGAGCAGCCAACCCGCCCAACGATGCCAGCGCGGGTAGCGCAGGCGCAGGCGCGGCACGAACTGGAACGCCCCCACAAGGGCATACAGGCTGGAGCCAATAATGTGCACGATGACTGGCAGCGGCGCGGCGAAAAAGCGGGCATTTTCAGGCGTCACCGGCGTTGAAGCAGCCCCCACGGTCAGTTGCCCGACGCGGACGCTGCCGGCCAGGACAGGCACGACGGCAAGCAGAATCAGGCCAACGGTGACCAGCCATTCCCTGCGCGAGAGCGGTATCTGCCGTGAATTGCGCTTATTACCCACCTGTGATGTTTCGTGATGCATCTCGTACCCCTTTATCAGGTCTGCGAAGCTGATGTGTCTGACAATGAGAAGAGGGTACGAATGAATGTGAGGAGACGTCATCACCACATCTGGTGATTGTGATGTGGTGATGACGTGGCCGATGCCGGCCCTGAGTATGCAGCAGAGGTCATGGGTTAAATTCGGATTGACAGTGGCAAACGATTTCGCAGGCCGTCACAGGCGCTCACGGCGACCACGCGTGATAGCGATCAACGCTGGTGTTCTGGCTGATATCGATGATTTCGCTGCCGTTCCACACGTGAATATCCCAGTCATCATCTGTGGCGACAATCCAGGCGAGGTGACCTTCCGCATTCCACTCCGGCGAATAGTCATTTTCCAGTGACTGCGTGAAGTAGGTGACGCTCTCGCCATCCCAGATATGGATGTCGTAGATGCCGTCGCGCTCTGACTGCCACGATAGACGGCCGTCCGCTGTCCATGCGGGGTTGGCTGCGTTAGCATCCGCTTCACTGACCTGAACCGTTGACTCGCCATCCCAGACATACACGGCACCATATCCATTACGGGTCGAAACCCACGCCAGACGACCGTCAGGACTCCACGCTTTCCATGCATCCCACTCGGAATCCTGGCTGACGTTGATGATTTCATTGCCATCCCAGACCAGCACTTCAAGGTTGTCGTTGACGATGCCGCCCCACGCGAGGCGACCATCGGCGCTCCACATCGGGTTGCTGTCGTCTCCACGCGGATTCTGGCTGACGTTGATCGTCTGTTCACCATCCCACAGGTAGATCTCGCGATTGCCGTTGCGCTCGGACACCCAGGCAAGGCGACCATCCATACTCCACGCCGGTTGAACATCGTTTGCCGCGTGCTGGCTGACGTTGGTGAGCTCCTGCCCATCCCAGATATAGATTTCGTGGCTCCCCGATTCGCCGCCCGACCACGTCAGCCGTCCATCAGGACTCCACGCAGGCCAACTGCCGGGACTTAAGTCTTGCTCCAGCAGCTGATCGAGGTTGATGGTCTGCTGGCCGTCCCAGATGTACACGTCGCCATTGCCGTCACTGGTCGAGTAGGTAAACCACGCCAATTCGCCGTAAGTATTCCACACCGGGTCACTGACGTTCGCGCCCGGATTGATGCTGATGTTGACCGATTGCTCGCCATCCCAGACGTACATCTCATAATCGCCGCTGCGATCCGAGCCATACGCCAGCAGTGGCTCTCCTCTCAGCGTGACCGGACTGGGGACTGCGATACCAGGCAGCGAGACCAGCGGGCAGTTGGCTGTTATCGCCACGTCGCGCCGCGAGACGAAGCCCGCTGCTCCGGCGCTGCCGTCATACTCGGTCAGCACCAACCAGGTTTCATTGCCAAGCCTGATGAAACCATCCGACTTGTACACGATGTTCGCCTCAAGCTGGCCGATAGCAGGCGCGTCCAACTGGGGTGTTTCGTACACGCGGACGGGATCGAAAGCATAATTCTGTATCTGGCATCCGGCGACAGGCTCTGGCTGGCCAGTGAACTGCGCGCTGGCGTGACTGCTGATGCCTGTCGACACGAGCAGCAGACAAACCCATCGACCAAACTTTTTCTTCATGTCAGACCCTCTATGTTGAATGAATACTGTTTGTCATTCTAAGGATCGAGCGCCTAGAAAACGCTTAGGCCGATGCAGATAAGAAATGCTCCCACACTTTCGGCATATGCTGCGCCGCTGCTTAAGATTGTGTGCAGTAATCCATGCCCATGACAGATCAGCGTCACCGCAGGTGCTATAGGCCCACCCCCCGGATCATCACCTGCACGCGAAGCAGGTTTCAGGATGGCAGTTCCGGTCGCAATAAAGCCCCTGGTATTGTTTCGTCTGAAAACGATCATCCCCGCTGATGGCCGAGTCTGCCCAGGCTGATGGGCAGCTCCTCAGCCCTGTCTTCATTCTGTTCACTCCCCCAATCCATCCTTCGCGCAGGCAAGTTAGGGTATGCTTATAGCAAGTGCACATTCGAACACGGACAGCGCGGCGCATGATGTCCGCTTGCTGATCGTGGTGCACCATAAAAATTTTTGGCAAAGGTATTGATAAAATATATGAATGCACCTCACGTTCATACCAGACCGACGATCGGCGTCCTGGCCGGCTGGCAGTTTTACAGGACCGCAACCAACCTCAGCTATCTTGCGCCGGTTTTTCGCGGTGTGACGCGCGCGGCCAGAAGCCTGGGCTGCAATGTGCTGCTGGGCTGCGGGATGGGCCCTTCCGCCAACCCCACCGATCCGCTGCGTCCAGTCTGGCCTGTCCCCTCGGCAGATCATGATTTCGCGCCGATTGGCCCGTGGAACACGGATGGATTAATCATTGCCGTTCCGCTCAACTCACAGGAACGGTCAGCGTATATTCAGGAATTGATCGCCAGCGGGCATCCCATCCTGTTTCTGGGCTCAGGAGAAATCGGCCCAACCATCGCTGTCAATAACGCAGGGGGCATTCTGGAAGCCCTGCGGCATCTGGTAGAACATGGTCACCGGCAGATTGCCTTTATCGCCGGCACCGTGGAGGACATGCGCGGAGACAGCGGCGAGCGTCTCCAGGCCTACCTGACCGGCTGCGAAACCTATGGCTTGGACAGAAACCCGAAGCTGCTGGCGTACGGACGCCACGTGTATGACGGCGGCTATCTGGCGATGCAGCAGGTCATGAACTCGGGAGCCAGGTTTACAGCAGTCCTGGCCAGCAATGACGAATCGGCATTAGGGGCGATGCAGGCGCTCAAGGACGCCGGGCGGCGCATCCCGCACGATGTCGCCGTGATCGGGTTTGACAACCGCCTGGAGGGCAGCGCCCAGAAACCAGGCCTGAGCAGCATTCATGTGCCTTTGTTCGATATGGGCTATCGCGCCGTCGATCTGCTGTTGCAATCGATTGAAAGCGCGACGGCGCTGCCTGAACTGGTTCAGGTCGATACCCATCTGGTGATACGCGAATCGTGCGGGTGCGGGGGTGTGACGCAGCCCGGCAGCCTGTCACAGCGGTCAGAGGGCAGCGAGACCCATGCCCCGCTGGCAGGCGCACTGGCATCCGCCATCCTGAATCAGGCGCACAGCCTCACCGAGGAGGAAGGGCTGGTGCTGTGCGAGCGTTTAGTGCGCGCCTTCGCGGCAAGCCTTCAGCACGGTGAGCGTTCCGAATTTCAAACAGCCCTCGCAGATGTCCTTGAACGGACAGCCGCTGGCGCTGATGATACCCATATCTGGCAGGATGCCATTTCTCTGCTGAGCGATGCATTCAGTGAAACCCCTGAGCCGACGCCAGCATCAGCCCTGCTGGCGCGGGCGCTGCTGAGCGAGGCGAGACTGACGATCAGCGCCGCGATGCAGCGTCAGCACCAGCATTACGTCATGGACGAGCGATGGACATCCAGCCGCCTCAGCCTGTTAACGGCCAGGTTGCTGACCGCCCTCGATGAAATGCAGATCTACGACATCCTGGCGGCGCACTTGCCCGACATGGATATCCACACCGCTATGCTTGGGCTGTTTGAAGCGGAGGAGGAGGATCCGGTCGCGTGGATGACCGTGCGCAATACCCTCCAGCCAGAGCAGCAGTTTGTGCGCCTGCGCAGCCGGGAATTTCCGCCTGCAAGCCTGTTTGCCGAGGGACAGTTCATCCTGACCGTCATCCCTCTGGTTGACCAGTCCGGCCAGATCGGCTTTATGGCCTTTGATGCCGATCATTTTGATCTGTATGGTGCGATTGTCCAGCAATTAGGCGGCGCGCTGAACACGGCCCGCCTGTATCGTGAAGCCACCGAGAGCCGCCGCGTGGCGGAAGAAGCGAACCGGATGAAGAGTCGCTTCCTGTCCACCATCAGCCATGAGCTGAGGACACCGCTCAACCTGATTGTGGGCTTAAGCGGCATGGTGCTGCGCGACAGCGACGAGAGTGACGCCTCCCTGCCCGAAACAACCCGACGGGATGTTGATCGCATCCACGCGTATTCACAACACCTGGGCGGCCTGATTGGCGATGTGATCGACCTGGCGACCAGCGATGCCGGGCAGCTTCGCCTGCACAACGAATTCGTCGATCTGGAGTATACGCTGCGCATGGTCGCTGAAAGTGGCCGGCAGCTGGCAGCCGACAAAGGACTGCTCTGGGAGGCAGAGCTGCCCGAAACGAAGCTCTGGGTGTGGGGTGACCCGACGCGCCTGCGACAGATTGCGCTCAATCTGATCAACAATGCGATCAAGTTCACCTCGAGCGGTACTGTCAGCCTGCGCCTTGAACAGGATGGCACCAGCGTCAGGGTGCGGGTGCGCGATACGGGTTTGGGCATTCCCCCCGATGAACAACGGGCGATCTTTGACGAATTTCGGCAGTCCGACCGGAGCGTGGCCCGCGGCTTTGGCGGGCTGGGCCTGGGCCTGGCGATCAGCAAGCGCCTTGTCGAAATGCACGGCGGCAGCATCTCTGTGTATTCGGCTGGCGAAGAGGGGGCAGGCTCAACCTTCTCCTTCACACTCCCGCTGGTGGAGCCACCGCCCGAACAGGCGCAGAGCCCGGAGAAACAGCCGGCAGCACGGCAAAGTGTGGCGGTGCTGACCGGCAACCCCGACACGAGCGAGCGCCTGTGTGCACACCTGCGCCAGCGCGACTTCGACGTGGATGTCGTGGTGCTGGCACGAGACTCGGACTGGCGCTTGCAGCTCAACCGAGGATGCCCCAACGCGATTGTGCTGGATGTGAGCAGGGATACGGCGCTCGGCTGGGATGTGCTCAAAGAAATCAAGGCCAGCCAGGCCTTCGACGCGACGCCAGTATTCTTCTTTTCGACTTCGCAGGTCAATGGGTCATTGCTTCAGCTGGATTACCTCACCAAGCCGATCGAAATCTCGGAATTGACCAGAGCACTCGATCAGCATTGGCTGCTGCCGGATGCCCATCATCCAAACCGCACGGTGCTGGTCGTCGATGACGAGCCAGGCACCCTGGAAATGCATGCCCGGATTGTTCAGTCGCATTCTTCGTCTAACCGCGTCCTCAAGGCGCGCAACGGCAAGGAAGCCCTGGAAATCCTGCACCGCGAGATCGTCGATCTCATCCTGCTGGACTTGCAGATGCCGGAGATGGATGGCTTTCAGGTGCTGGAGGCCATGCGCGGCATGGAAACCACACGCAATATCCCCGTTATCGTGGTCACGGGCAAGGTTCTGACAGAAGCGGATATGGCGCAGTTGAATCAGGGGGTTGCGGCTGTCCTGGGAAAAGGCCTGTTCAGTATCGAGGAAACCCTCAGCCATATCAGCGCCGCACTGGAACACAAACGCAAACTGAGTGGCGAGTCGCAGCGGCTGGTTCGGGCGGCAATGGCCTTTATCCATGAGAACTTTGCCGAGACAATCTCACGCCAGGCGATCGCACAGCATGTCGGTCTTTCAGAAGATCATCTGACGTTCTGCTTCCGCCAGGAACTGGGAACAACCCCGATCGCCTACCTTCAGCGCTATCGGATTCATCAGGCCAAACGCCTGCTAAAGGAAAGCCAGCAAACCATCACCGAGATCGCGTCGAATGTCGGCTTTTCCGACAGCGGCTATTTCAGCCGTATTTTCCACCGCGAAACCGGCATGTCCCCCGAAATCTTCAGGCGTTCCTGAGGCCTGCAAGCCTCTCCCCGGATTCTCTGCTTTTGCTGGCCCCAGACCATGCCATCTGCACGTGGCTATGAAATGTCCATGTGCGCCACGCTTTTATTCATGTCGCATATATGAGCAGTTCCTAAAATGAATTTGGGTTTTGGGAGCGCTTCCTATAAGCAGCCAGGGGTTAAGTATGGCGATCACTTTAGAGGAGATCGCGAAATTAGCCGGGGTGTCACGCTCAACAGCCTCACGCGTTGCAAACGGACAGGCGGGTGTGAGTGCCGTGACACGTGAGCGTGTGCTGCGGATTATTCGCGAGTGTAATTACCAGCCCAACCCGGAAGCGCGTCTTTTAGCGGCGCAACGTTTGCGGAAGCAATCATGATGGCCTGACGAACGCGCCAACAACAAGATGAGATGGAGGAGGAAAGATCAGGTTTTTCGACATCGCGCTTGCAGAATCACAGCAGTTCACCAGCAGATGAATAAATTAATGAGGGAGAAATGATCATGAGAAGGACAGTTTTGCTTTCCGTTACAGCCGTAGCGCTGTTGGGCATGACGCTCATTCAGCCCCTGGCAGCACAAAGCACGACCTTACGCGTGCTCGTCCACCAGAATCCCCCGATGGTGGAATTCATGGAGGCGTTTAACGAGCAGTTCCAGGCAAATAACCCCGATATCGCGATTGATATGTCGGTGGTGAACGCCAACGACCTGAGCACGGTGACGCAGACCCGTCTGAGCGCCAACGACATCGACGTGATCGACATGTTCGGCTTCTCCAACGCAGCGCAGCCCTACATGGCCAACGTCGATCCGCCGAACTGGCAGCAGCTGGCTGATGCCGGCCTGCTGATGGACCTGACCGACCAGCCATTCGTCGCCAACTACGATGAAGCCACAATCGCCGACGCCGGCACCTATAACGGCCGTGTGTACTCGATCAACCTGGGTCGCGTGTCCTACAGCGGCATTTTCTACAACATGGACCTGTTCACCGAAAACAACGTCACTGTTCCGACGACGTGGGATGAACTGGTTGTGGCCTGCGAGACCTTCACCGCCGCTGGCATCCCGTGCATGACCGCGGGCGGACGTGACGGCTGGCCGATTTTCGTCGGCGCTTACGGGCTGATCGGTGCGCTGTATCCCGACCAGGCCGCGTTGGTCGAAGGCCTGTGGACAGGCACGACCACATGGAACGACGAACAGGCGCTGGAGATGTGGTCCAAGATGCAGGTCTACACCCGCGACATGATCGAATCTGGCGCCAGTGGTATCGCTGGTGATGCCGCTCCTGGCCGTTTCGCCTCCGGCGCAGTCGCGATGTTCCCTGGTGGAACGTGGTACGCGCCTGCCATCGAGAGCGCCGAGCCGGAATTCGAATGGGGCTACATTCCGTTCCCTGGTTCCGATAACGCTGAAGACAATCAGTACCTGTTCGGCAAGTACGACCAGGGCTGGGCGGTCGCTGCCAACACCCCGAATGCTGAGGCTTCCATGGCCTATCTGGCCGCGTTCTCTGAGCCGGAAAATTATCAGGCGTTCGTCAACGCTGTGGGCTTCATCCCCACGCAGCCGACCGCGCAGCTGGACACCCGCCTCGGTGAGCAGGTCGCGCCCTATCTGGCCAACTTCCGTGTGGGATTCGAGCAGTACTGGGTCGCGCCGCGCGGTGTCGGTCAGTATGCCAACCCGTGGGCATCGTACTTCCAGCCGTTTGGCACGTTTGATGATCCTCAGACGCTTGCCGATACGGTTCAGGCTGACCTCCAGTCTGGCCTGGATGCTGCCAGCAACTAATTCATCATCTGGCAACTGGGCTTCCCTCGCATCGGGGGAAGCCCAGTTGCGTTCCGCCAGAAAGGAGGAGTGATGTTATGACGTATCACTTTGGTCGTGGTCGAACGCGCTGGCTTCCCTACTTATTGCTGCTGCCGGGGCTTATTGCTTACTTCGTTGTCGCGCTGGGCCCCTCGCTGGCGACCTCAGTTTACTCTTTTACAGACGCTACAGGTTTGCCAGGTGCGCCCATAAACTGGGTTGGGCTGGACAACTACAATGAGTTTCTCTTCCTGGGCCAGGCAGCCAGAGACAATTTGAACGCGGTGGGACGAACGCTGGTCTTCTGCTTCTTCGTCACCACCATACAGTTCGGCATCGGCCTGCTGGTCGCAATCGTTCTGAATCAAAAGTTGCGCGGCAGAAATTTCTTCAGAACCCTGTACTTCATGCCGGTCATTCTGGGTGCTGTCATTCAGGGGTTGATCTGGAGCCTGTTCCTGTACCCGCTCGGCGGTCCACTGTCGCAGTTCCTCGGGATATTCGGCCTTCGCTCCGAATTCCTGGGCGCGCAGCCCACCGAGGCGTTTGCCTGGGTCATTGCGATCCAGATCTGGGCCAACATGGGGACGACAATGATCATCTTCCTTGCCGGCCTCCAGACCATCTCGGAAGACTACTATGAGGCAGCCCGCATTGACGGCGCAAACCATTGGCAGGTATTTGCCAATGTCACGTGGCCGCTGCTGACGCCCAGTGTCAACACCAACCTGCTGCTGAATGTCATCGGCAGCCTTCAGGCATGGCAGCTGTTTCTGGTATTGCTCGGCTACCGCAACGGCACGCAGGTGCTGGGATACCTGATTTACGCGACGGGCTTCGGGCAGACGTCCGGCAGCATGGTGACCAGTTTCCGCCAGGGCTACGCAGCCGCCGCATCAATTGTCATGTTCGTTTTAGTGCTAGTGATCGGATTGTCATTGCAGTATATCCTGCGGCGCAGAGAAGCGAGGTTAATGGGATGAGTGCGACCACCAGCCTGAAAACCCGGACACCTTCACAACCCTTTCGGCGTGTGGGATGGGGCAAGATCGGATCGTATGCGTTTCTCGTGGTGATGGCGATCATCTATCTTGGCCCATTGCTGATGCTCGTCAATACCTCGCTGAGGACGACGCCGTCTTTCATGCGCAATGCAACCGCGCTGGCCACCCAGCCGAATTTCGAGAATTTCGCTGAGGCCTGGGAGAAAGCGAACTTCCCCCAGTATCTGCTCAATTCGGCGCTGTACACCGTTTCCGCAACCGCGATCTACGTCGTGACAGCCGTTTTTGTCGCGTTCCCAATCGCGCGTGGCTACGTGAAGCGTTCCGGCCTGCTGCTGACGTTATTCGTGATTGCGCTGTTTTTACCGCCGGCGCTTATTCCACAATTCCAGCTCATATTACGCCTGGGGCTCTATAACAACCCGGTTGGGTATATCCTGCTGTTTATTGTCAACCCGATTGGCATTGTCATTCTGGTGAACTATATCAAAACCGTCCCCAAAGAGCTGGATGAAGCAGCCGCGCTCGATGGCTGTGGCTATTTCCGTTTTGTCTGGTCGATCGTGCTGCCGCTCATTCGGCCTGCGCTCGCTACCGTCATCGTGCTGCATGCCATCGGCATCTGGAATGAAATCATCCTGCCGACGATCTACCTGACCAACAGCAACTACTATCCGATCACGCGTGGCCTGATTGTGTTCCAGGGCGTGTATGGCAGCGACTGGCCCGTACTGGCAGCCGCTGTGTTAATGCTGACCCTGCCGATGGTCATCCTGTTCCTGTTCCTGCAGCGCTATATCGTCTCTGGGCTGACTGCCGGTTCCGTCAAGGGATAACACACATAACCATCCATGGATATCACGCCACTTAGCGCATATTTGAGGGTAACATTTTGCGAACAACTGCTAATCGCTGGTTTCTGCCGCTGGCACTTCTGATCGTGGGCATCGGTCTCGTCACCTCCGCCACCGCCCAGGATGACGCCACGACTGAGGCCACACCCGAACCCGAAGCCACACCGATTGTCGTGCCCGAAGGCTGGGAGCTGGTCTGGCACGATGAGTTTGATGGCGACGAGATCAACGAGGAAAACTGGACGTATGACATAGGTGCTGGCGGCTGGGGCAATGGCGAGTCACAGTACTATACAGATCGTCCTGAAAACGCCCGTATCGAAGACGGCTTCCTGGTGATTGAAGCGCGCCAGGAACGCTTTATGGAGTCGTACTACACATCAGCGCGGCTCAAGTCGCAGGGCCTGCAGGAATTCCAGTATGGGCGCATCGAGGCCCGCCTGAGAGTGCCGGTTGGCCGGGGGCTGTGGCCCGCGTTCTGGATGCTGGGCTCGAATTTCAGCGAGGTCGGCTGGCCCAATTCCGGTGAAATCGACATTATGGAGTATATTGGCAGGGAACCAGACCTGATCTTCGGAACCATCCACGGCCCAGGCTATTCGGGCGCGCTGGGGCTTAGCCACTGGAACCGTCAGGACTATGACATTGCCGATGAGTTCCACACCTATGGCATCGAGTGGGATGAAGACCAGATCACCTGGTTTTACGACGGGGAAGAATACGGATCGTATTCGCGCAGCGACGTTGGCGAGCGCGACTGGCCCTTTGACCAACCGTTCTTCTTCATCCTCAACCTCGCGCTGGGCGGAACGCTCCCCGGGCCCATCGGTCTGGATACGGTCTTTCCAACACAGTATTTAGTGGACTACGTGCGCGTCTTCCAGAGGTCATAGCCCAGCAACGCATGTCCCTCGAAGCACAAGTTGTGCTTCGAGGGACGGCGGCGATCACCCTTCCCAAGCGAAAGTATGCCGATCATGAAGCAGGATACGCAGACGATCTTTATTGGCGACACAGCACACAAACAGACTCAACAGCCCGTTCGCGGGGATTTCGTCAGGCTCCTTGGCGAGTCGTTTTATCGGATACAGAATTTTGACGCAATTGAGCCCTTTTTTATCAGTCTCATTAGCAGCTCCGATCATTGGCTGTTTATCGCCTCAACCGGCGGATTGTCAGCCGGTCGAATCAATGCAGAACACGCGCTTTTCCCCTATTACACGGTAGACAAGCTCACAGAAAACAGCGACAACACCGGGAACAAGGCGATCCTGCTGGTCACCCGTGCGGGGCGCACCAGCCTGTGGGAGCCGTTCTCAAAGCAGCAGGGCATCTATTCGATTCAGCGCAATCTCTATAAAAACGTGACCGGAACCACCCTGGTCTTTGAAGAAATCAACACCGACCTCGGTCTGGCTTACCAGTATGCCTGGCGCACCAGCGAACGATTCGGCTTCGTCAAGACGACCTGGCTGAAAAATATCACCGATGCGCCCTGCCAGGTTGAGCTTCTCGATGGATTACAGAATATCCTGCCCGCCAATGTGGCGCTGACGACACAAAATGTGTTCAGTTCGCTGCTGGACGCGTACAAGCGCAGCGAGCTGGAGCCTGAAACCGGCCTGGCAATCTTTGCCCTGAATTCGACGCTGACCGACCTCGCGGAACCCAGCGAGTCGCTGCTGGCGACCACCGTTGCCCAGCTCGGACTCCCTCACGCCGACCATCTGCTGTCGTCGGCACAACTCGATCGTTTCCGCACAGGGAAGCCTCTGACCGCCGAAACAGAAGTGCGCGGACAGCGCGGCGCTTATCTGATTCATACCACGCTCGATCTGACGACGCATAAAGGGTGGAGCTGGCATCTGATCGCCGACGTCGACCAGGACAGCGCGGCCATCGCTCAGAAGATCGGCTGGCTGCACGGTGACCCGGTGACCCTGGCGCAGGAGCTGGAAGAAGACATTGCCGCCAACCAGGCGACGCTGCGGAAGATTGTGGCCAGCGCCGATGGTGTACAGCTCACGAACAACCCGATCTACTCCGCCCATCATTTTTCCAATGTGATGTTCAATGTGATGCGCGGCGGCATTTTTGCCGATCATTATTGGGTCTCGGCGGCAGATTTCATCGAGTTTGTGTCCGTTCGCAATCGCCATGCCCTGCAAACCAACGCCGCGTTCTTCGAGGCGCTGCCAGCGCGCATTCAGGTCTCTGATTTGCAGACACGGGCGGAGACCCATGGTTCGCCTGATGTCATCCGGCTGAGTTATTCGTTCCTGCCCCTGACTTTCAGCCGACGTCACGGGGATCCCAGCCGCCCGTGGAACCGCTTTGCGATCAACGTCAAAAAGCCAGATGGCTCCATCAAGCTGGACTATGAGGGAAACTGGCGCGATATCTTCCAGAACTGGGAGGCGCTCGCCTATTCATACCCTGAATATGTCGAAAGCATGATCGCGACCTTCCTCAACGCGACCACAGCAGATGGCTACAACCCCTACCGGATTACCTACCGTGGGGTCGATTGGGAAGTCCCCGAACCGAACAATCCGTGGGCAAACATCGGCTACTGGAGCGATCACCAGATCATCTATCTGCTGCGGCTGATGGAAATCAGCACGGTAGTCCACCCCGGCAGGCTGCAGGGATTCCTGACGCGGTTCATGTTCAGCTCGGCTCATGTGCCCTATCACATCAAGCCTTATGCCGACTTGCTGAAAGACCCGTACAACTCCATCGCGTTTGATTGGGAACTCGAACGAGAGATCGAAGCACAGCAGAAGGAAATCGGCACGGATGCAAAACTGCTCCGCGCCGCCAACGGGCACGTCGTGCAGGTGTCACTGGCTGAAAAACTGCTGACGCTGCTGCTGGCCAAGCTGGTCAACCTGGTCCCCGAAGGCGGCATCTGGATGAATACCCAGCGCCCGGAGTGGAACGACGCCAACAATGCGCTGGTCGGCAAAGGCCTGTCCGTGGTGACACTGTGCTACATTCGGCGCTATATTGCTTTTTGCCGCGAGAGCTTCAGCAGCAGCACGGTTACGAGTGTCCCGCTTAACAGCGAAGTGCAGCAGTTCTGCACCCGCATAGCCACCATTCTGAACCAGTTCCAGGGGTCGCTGGGCAGCTCCTTCACCGATGAACAGCGCCGGAGCATCATGGATGCGCTGGGCGAAACGGGGAGTGACTACCGCTGGAATCTTTACCAGCGTGGGTTCTCAGGAGATGTTGTATCGTCACCGGTGGCAGACATCGTGGCGTTCCTCGACCTCGCGCAGCAGTACGTAGAACATTCTCTGCGGGCGAACCGGCGCAGTGATGGCCTGTATCATTCCTACAATATCCTGCATCTGGATCATGGCCGCGCCGCCATCGGCCATCTGGATGAGATGCTCGAGGGGCAGGTAGCGATCCTCTCCTCGGGGCTGCTCTCCGGCGAGGAATCGCTGACCCTGCTTCAGAGCCTGCGGAACAGCGCACTTTATCAGCCGGAACAGCACACGTATATTCTGTACCCTGACAAAGACCTGCCGGGCTTCCTGCAAAAGAACCGCCTGACGCAGGAACAGGTCGCCGGTGTCGCGCTGTTTGACAGGCTGCTGGAGGCGCACGACACCTCCGTCATCACCCGTGATATCAACGGCGTTTATCACTTCAGCGGTCATATCCGCAACTTCAATGATGTCAGCCGCGCCCTTGATGCGCTCAGAGGACAGGCGCGCTACGCCGATCTCGTCGAAGCGGAATCCGGGAAAATCGCGGCCCTGTTTGAAGCGACCTTCCGCCACAACGAGTTCACCGGACGTTCGGGGACATTCTTTGCCTACGAAGGACTGGGGAGTGTCTACTGGCACATGGTTGCAAAACTGCTGCTGGCGGCACAGGAAACAGCCATCCGGTTCAGGGGCACCCCGACGGCCGACGCGCTGATGGCGTGCTATCTGGACATCCGAGACGGGCTGAGTTTCAACAAGACGCCCGATGCCTACGGCGCTTTTCCGACCGACGCGTATTCGCACACACCCAAAGGCCAGGGAGCAAAACAACCGGGCATGACTGGACTGGTCAAAGAAGTCATCTTGTCCCGGCAGGCAGAAATAGGGTTCTCTGTCAGGGAGGGCAGACTGGTATTTGATCCGACCCTTCTGGATCGGCATGAGTTCCTCACCGAACCGGCGGCCTTCTCGTATCTGGATGTCTTTGGGCATGAACAGGTCATCGAGCTGAAAGCAGGATCACTCGCATACTCCATCTGCCAGACACCAGTGGTGGTGGAGCACTCAGATCACCTGGGTATCACAGTGCATTATGCGAATGGATCTGTTCAAAACGTGGACGGGCCTGTTCTCGATGATTTCACCAGCGGACACATTTTCCAGCGCAACGGGACGATTCGCTATCTGACCGTGTTCGTGCCCTGAAGCAAAAAGAAGCGCCGCCCCTTGCGTTATCAGGAAAACGGGAATGCGCCCCGCAAAGGCATTCCCGTTTTTGATGCCCGGCCCAGCGTGCTTACTGCGCACGGCCGCGCCATGTGCGCAGGCGCAGGTGCAGCGGCTGTGTCGCCCACAAGGCAAACCGAATTGAACTATAATGCCCCTGTAGTCACAGGGCGCACGCCCCGCGAATTCGCATTTTATGTGTGTGCTTTCCTCAGGGCTGCTTTGAAGTTTTTATCCTCATAGAAACCGCATTACTGATGATGGTCAGAGAGGCTATAGATGCATCGCTTTTTACGGTTGGCTTCACTTGTTTCAGGGTTTTTGTATACGCTGCTCGCCCTGGGCTTTGCTTTCCAGATCTCATGGGTCGTCGCACTGTTTCCATGGAATCTGAGCTATCTCTCGGCCATTTTCATCGCCTCAATCCTCCTCGCCATCGCCATCCCCACCTTATGGATCGGCTGGAAAGGGGAAATCGGCTCTGTATTTGGCGGGGCCATCGATCTGACTGTCACCTTCATCGGCATGGGGGTGTTCTCGATACAGCTCTACTTTGGAGACACAAGCCGCCAGTCGATCCTCGTGTTCGGGATTTTGGCGCTGCTTTCCGCCGCCGCTCTCGCCGGAATTGCATGGAAATCGTGGGGCATAGCACTAAAGGATAAACGGCCCACGCCGCGTTTCGTGCGGATTTCGTTTGCGTTGTTCGCGGTGACGTTGCTCCTGGCGGGTGGGGCATTGATTCTCAAAACCAACAACATCTTCCCGTGGAATATCGGCGAAGAGCTGCGCGTTCTGTACGGGTGGATTTTTCTGGGGGCGATGTGTTACTTCATCTTCGCGCTCATAAAGCCGCAGTGGGGCAACGCGAAGGGTCAGCTTATGGGTTTCCTGGCTTATGACCTGGTGCTCATTGTGCCGTTTCTGCAGCATTTTGAGGATGTGATTCCCGAACAGCGGCTGAGCCTGACCATATATGTGGGTGTCATGGTCTTCAGCGGGGTTCTCGCGGCCTACTTCCTGTTCATCGACAAGCGCATGTCGCTTTTCAGCGCATCCGGGAATGAGGGCAGGCCAATGCAGCGATAAATGATCAGCGCGTGCATCCCCCGGCATCGACGCCATAGTCTCAGTCGCGCTGGCGTGATTTGCCGACCGGGACGCTGAGATTCCCCGTTCCATCCACGCCGACGCCTACGGTTCTCCGGCAAAGCAAAAAGTCCATTATCAACCAGTAAACAGCCAGTCTCCGGATCGTGACTCCGCCGGAGACTGGCTGTCTGGCATCATGCGTAGCAGGGCGGACATCTCAGGAAGCCCGGTCTGCACGTGTGAATCAACAGGACTGAAACCCCGTGGCCACCAGATATGTAAAACATACTTGACATCAAGAACGCATAATGATACCTTATGTAAAGTATATTTTACACAAGGTACGTTTAAGCGTACACCAGGAGGTCTTTATGTCGTATCAGGAAAGGCGGGCAATCGTCTCGTTCGTCAGCACGGCGCTGATCGCGATGATTTACGCAGCGGTCATGGTCCAGCGCTATCCGGCAGTCGATGCCTACTCGGCGGACGTGTTCCGCTTCTGGGGCGCATTCGTCCTGATCCTGATCCCGGTCACCATCGCCGCAAAGATCGTGGTGACCATCGTATTCAGCATCCTCAACACCGTCATCACGCGTGAAGAAGATCAGGAAGTGATGGACGAGCGCGACAAGCTGATCGAGCTGCGGGCGACGCGCAATTCGCAGTACGTGTTCGGCATCGGCGTGGTGCTGGCGATGGGCGCGCTGGTCATCGACCAGACGCCGTCGGTCATGTTCGCCCTGCTGTTCTGCGCCGGCGTCGTATCAGAGCTGGTATCCGAAGCGTCGACGTTCTTCATCTACCGGAGGGGATTCTAGGATGACTGGCCCCCTGATCCGCAACAACATCCGCAGGCTGCGTTTCGAGCACAACGAGATGACGCAGAAAGAACTGGCCGAAAAAGTGGGCGCGACCCGGCAGACGCTGATCGCCATCGAAAACGCGAAATACTTTCCCTCGCTGGAGCTGGCCTTTCGCATCGCCCGCGCCTTTGGAAAGCCGCTGGAAGAAGTCTTCATCTTTGATGACGAAGCCTGAACACCTGATTCACCCATCTGACCGAATTTTGTATCCCTGAGGAGAAGCATCATGAAAGCAGTCTTTGCCACACAGTACGGGTCACCCGATGTCCTGCACATCCGCGAGGTCGCCACGCCGACGCCGAAAGCCAATGAAATCCTGGTCCGTGTGCGGGCCGCGCCGGTGGCCTTTGGAGAGGTGATCGCGCGTGACTTCAGGCACGTCTCGCCCAGCCAGTTCAATATGCCGATGGCTTTCTGGGCGATGGCGCGACTCGCCTTTGGCCTGAATACCCCGAAGAAGCATATCCTCGGGTCGCAGTTTGCCGGGGACGTGGCCGACGTGGGCAGCGGCGTGACGCACTATAAGCGCGGTGATGCGGTATTTGGCTATCGCGGCCAGTCGATGGGGACGCACGCCGAATATGTGTGCATCGCTGAAGATGGCTTCGTGGCGCCCAAGCCGGCCAATATGAACTACGCGGAAGCATCCGGCCTTCCGTACGGTGGGCTGACCGCGCTCAATCTGCTACGCAAAGCAAATATTCAGCCGGGGCAGAAGGTACTCATCCTGGGGGCATCCGGTTCAATCGGATCGGCCGCGATTCAGCTTGCCCGGCACGCCGGCGCGCAGGTGACAGCCGTGTGCAGCAGCGCCGGTCTGGCCTATGTGAAGGCGCTGGGCGCGGAGCATACGATCGATTACACGAAAGAGGACTTCACCCGTAACGGCCAGAAATACGACCTGATTTTCGACGTGCTGGGCAAAGGGTCGTTCGCGGAGATTCAGCGGTCGCTGACGCCTAATGGCGTGTATCTGCTGGCCAGCTTCAAGATGAAGCAGGTCTTTCAGATGCTGCGCACGTCGCGCTCGACTGGCAAAAAAGTCGTGTGTGCGCTGAGCTCGGAAAAGCCGGCCGATATACTGGAGCTGAAAGCGCTGGCCGAGGCAGGCGTGCTGAAGTCGATCATCGATACCTGCCTGCCGCTGGAGCAGGCCGCCGAAGCGCATCGTATGGTCGAGAGCGGGCACAAGAAAGGGAGCGTGATCCTCACCCTCGCCGCTGTCTGAAACAGACCCGCCCTCCATGCCATCGACCGCCAAACTGACTTGTCAGCCAGCCTGACCTCGCCTCTGCGCGATCGTCTGCGCCAGCCGTGCCTCGACACCATTGGCCATCACGGGAAAGCCCCACACCAGGCGCTTTCCCGTGATGCTTTCTGGTCAGTCTATCTCACGATGTGGCACCTTTCCGGTGCACGACGGGCAGTTGAATGTGCGAGGCATACACGCCGCCCCGGCCCACCTGCCAGGTCGGAATGGCATCAGACGGGATGCGCGCAAACGTGTCTTTGTCCGCCCCGGCGATGGCGACGCGCACGCGATGCCCGCGCCGGATCAGGACCGAGGTCGGCTGCAGGCCAAAGGTCAGCTCAATAAACTGGCCGCGAGGCAGCGGTGCGCCGTCAGCACGCGTGAAAGTGCGATACGGCATCCCGGTCCAGTACGGGGCAGGCTGGCCGGAAAGCTGGCGGTGCAGACCGCGCAGCTGTCCCTCGGTCAGATAGCGCACCACCCCGTTTTCGTCCACATCTTCCAGATAGACGAAGAAAGCGCCGTCGTCCTCGCTGGAGGCGATATGCAGCGTGACAACCGGGTAGCCGGTAATCTCCATGTCGTGTGCCAGAGGCGCGCTGGTATACGTCAACAGGCGGCGGTCGTGACTGGCGCGGTCGGCATACACCAGCGGACGGGCCATCTGCGTATGCCAGCGGTTGGTCAGGCCGGTGCTGGCCTCAGGATCGACGGTATACGTATCGGCGCCATCTCCCGTGGGCTGGTCAGGCGAGAGCGCGTTCCCCTCGCGGAAGTACCACGCCTGCGTCTGCGTATTCGGCAGCGGAAAGACATCGGTCTGGTGCCAGGCTTCTTCGCCCAGCGTGTAATACAGCAGCGTCTTGCCCGTAGGCGGCTGATTCCCGCGCAGCGTCCGCTCAAAGAATCCGGCCAGGGCATCCCACTGCTGCACGTGCGGCGGATTCGGCTTTGCCTTCGGCTTGTCGTAGGGCGATCCGTGCGCGGTCATTTCATGCTTCCACGCGCCGATCACGCCAATCTGCGGATTGCCCAGCGTGTTATACGTCCTCAGCACGGTATCGGCCGTGGTCCCATCCAGCCAGCTTCCCCACACAAACATCGCCCCGCCAGACGCCTCGATTGCGGCGCGCTGCGAAAACACGCTGAAATCGTCGAGCGTGGCACCGGTATCTCCAAACTGGTCGTCGCGGTAGGTGATGCGCGAGATCGCCTCGTACACGTTGGTATTGGCCTGATGCTCGCGCAGGGCCTGTGCCAGCAGCGTGCGTGATTTGCGGTCGCTGTCGACGGGGCGCACGCCGGTGACCAGCAGGCGTGCCAGCGCCGGAAACAGGCTGCTCGTCCGGTTGCTGTCCAGCCGGCTGTTGCTGTCATTCCACTGGCGGATGAAGGCCTGGTTGAAGATGCCCCCCGGCAGCGCGACATCCGGGTACACATCGAACTCGTATTCCATCGGCGCGACCGCCTTCACAGCGGGCACGCCCGCCCCCAGCAGATACTGCGCCGTCGAACCTTCGTAGGAAATGCCCAGCGCGCCAATCTGGCCATTGCTCCACGGCTGGCCCGCCGCCCACGCCGCGACTTCGCCATAATCGGCGCGTTCTTCGGGTGACCACGGAAATCGGTTGACGCCTCTCGAGGCTCCGGCCCCGCGCGCATCGACCACGACCACGGCAAAGCCGCGCGGAATCAGAAAGTCGACGATTGGCTCACGCGGGCCGATCAGCGCCTTGTTGGGCCGGTCGGGCACGCGCATGGCCATACTGCGCCAGTAGCGCGCCATGATCATGATGACGGGCAGGCGCGTGTCAGCGGCGCGGTCAGCGGGCAGCATCAGGTCGATGGCGATCTGCGTGCCGTCGCGCATGGTCAGGTACTGCGAGGTCGCGGTCACGCCGCGATAGCGTGCGTCCGGCGCAGCGGCCAGCAGGTCCGCGATGGGGGTCAGGCTGTGCATAGGGTTCATCCTCGTTAAAAGTCGGTCAGGATGCGTTGGATGGTTTCATCCAGCCAGCGCACATACGCTTCTTCGGCCAGCTCGCCATTGCGCCGCGTGATGTCCCACATCATGGCATCGCGGGCGAGATGCGGATTTTCCTGCGCGCTGCCGGCGATCATGTCACGAATCTCGCCCCGGTACAGCTCAAGCTGGCGCTGATGCAGGGCGCGCTGCAGGCGCAGCTGCGTCAGCACGGTGTCCTTGTCCAGCTGGGCCGAGAAAAACAGGCGCACCAGCAGCGCGTCTTTGGTGGGCGTGATGTCGGTCATCAGCTCGGCCAGCCACGCGGTCAGGTCGTCGCGCCCGGCCTGGGTGATGTGATACAGGCGGCGGTCGGGGCGCGTCTCCTGCGGCTCAATCTGCGAGGTCAGCAGGCCGTCCTTCTCCAGCGCGTCCAGCGTGCGGTACACCTGGCTGGTCTGGGCATACCAGAAGTGATGCGTGGCGGTATCGACCCACTGTTTCAACTGGTATCCGGTCAGCGGCATATAGTTTAGTCCGCCCAGCAGCACATATTTCAACATGGAGGTTCATCCCGTGCCAGAGGTCATATACCATGAATTATATTCCATTTGTTGAATATTTAAAGTGTGAAAAAATCGCGCGCTCATGCCCTGAACGATATTTTCAACCGCCAGGGCGGGACAACGGGCGCGTCAAGACGGCGCTACCATGGCATATTCTCGGCCAGCGGCGCACGTTCTTTGTCCCTCGTCCACATCGTGGAGAGATACCGTCTTGAAAGTCAAGCAGCGGATGCGAAATGAGGATCAAAGGGGCGGTTTGACTTAAGCACGCCGTAGGCCAGATGCACGAGTTTGCGCATGACAGCAAC
>JAESGX010000060.1_pt1 | contig 215691 bp, 216 predicted proteins | sample 9269801 | NCBI WGS metagenome assembly JAESGX01 (sample SAMN16773122, study PRJNA677054) | algae metagenome | isolation source: Pleurocapsa minor GSE-CHR-MK-17-07R and co-occurring heterotrophs from wet... | place: USA: Lower Calf Creek Falls, Grand Staircase Escalante National Monument, UT ... | reverse complement strand
TCAGGTGAGGTCACCACACAACCAACTTCGCGAAACACCGCTCAAACTCCGCGGGGGAAACAATCTAGGGCAACCACCCCAGCCCGTCAACCCCACCAACCGTCATCAGCGGCGTGACGGGCTTCTACGGGATTTCTCGGATATGTCAAACAGGTTTCGTGCGGCTTCGTGCATTGCGTCCGACGCATAGGTCGCTGCCTTGACCTTTGACCCGACTCCAACATGACGGATTAACGTCTTGTCATGCGGCCCCCATCCGTGGCCAAACGCCGCTGCACCCGCAGCCCAGGAGGCCTTCCCGACGATGCGGCTTCGCCTTGCCCTCACGACCCTGGCGCTGATCGCGCTTTATCCTGCCGCGCGCTTCGGCCCGGCTCTCGTCACGTCCAGCCCGCCCGCGACCGCCGATGTACCGGCCATGCCGCCGGTCGCCGCAGCAGCCGAAGCCGCCATCCCGGCATCGCCGCAGCTCACAGCCCCGGCGCCCGCCGAACTCGCCCAAACAGAACTCGCCCAAACACCTGCGATGGAGCCCGCCCCCACCGATACGGCGGCCCCAGAGGCACTGCAGGAGGAACCGCCCGGGCCCCAGGAGCGCATCCTGGTGGTCACCCGCGGCGACACCCTGGCCGGCTTGCTTGACGATGCCGGCGTCGACAGCGCCGAGGCCCATGCCGCCATCGACCGCCTGTCCCGCCAGTTCCGCCCCAACCTGCTGCGGCCGGGCCAGGAAATCGCGATCCGCCTGGCGCAGGGTGACGAGCCCGCGCTCATCGAGATCGAGATCGAACCCGAGCCCGGGCGCACCGTGCGTGTCGTCCGCCAGGCCGATGGCGATTGGGCCGATTCCGAGACCATCGCGCCGCGCAGCCGATACCTGGTGCGCGCCGAAGGCACGGTCGATGGCGGCCTTTTTCCCGCCATGACGCGAAGCGGCGTGCCGGCCGGCATGGCGCTCTCGCTGATCCGCATCCTCGGCCACCAGGTCGATTTCCAGCGCGACCTTCAGCCGGGCGACAGCTTCTCGATCCTGTTCGACCGCTTCCGTACCAATGAAGGCGACATCCTGGCGCACGGGGAAATCCTGAAGGCGTCGCTCACCATGTCTGGCCGCACGCTCGAGATCTGGCGCCACAAGAACCGCGCCGGCGACCTCGGGTGGTATGATTCGCTGGGCCAGAGCCTGCGGCGATCCTTCATGCGGACGCCGCTCGACGGCGCGCGCGTCTCATCGGGATTCGGGCCGCGCAGGCACCCCATCCTGGGCTTCAACCGCATGCACCAGGGAATCGACTTTGCCGCCCCGACCGGTACGCCGATCTACGCGGCGGCCGACGGCGTGGTGATCTCAGCCAAGCGCGAGCGCGGCTACGGCCTGATTGTGCGGATCCGCCACGCCAATGGCGTCGAAACCCGCTACGCGCACATGTCGCGGTTCGGCCGCAACATCGCGGGCGGCCGCCGAGTCCGCCAGGGCGCCGTGATCGGTGCCGTAGGCTCGACCGGCATGTCGACCGGCCCACACCTGCATTACGAGATCGTGGTCCGCGGCCGTGCCGTCAACCCCGCCCGCCACGTCCAGCCCCCAGTCCGCCTCGCCGGCCACGACCTCAGGGATTTCCGCGCGCGCCAGGCACGCATCGCCCGCATCGCCGACGGCTTCGGATCGGGCGACGAGGTCGCGCTCGCGGGCAACTGACAGGCACCGGGCCGGCAGCCTCGCCCTGCCGGCCCGCGCCGCTCGCTACGCCGCCTCGGCCAGCCCGGGGGTCACCTCAAGCCCATCCGGGGAGGCCGTGACGCGCACCACCTCCCCGTCCTTGATGCTGCCCTCCAGCAGCAGCCCCGCAAGCCGGTCCTGCAGGTTCCGCTGGATGACCCGCTTGAGCGGCCGCGCCCCATACACCGGGTCATAGCCCGCCTCCGCCAGCCACTCCCGCGCCTTGGCGTCCAGTTCCAGCCGCACCTTACGGTCCTCCAGCAACTTGAGCAGCCGCTGCAGCTGGATATCAACGATCGACGCCATGTCGCCACGCACCAGCCGCCGGAACAGCACGATCTCGTCCAGCCGGTTCAGGAATTCCGGCCGGAAGCGCTCGCGCACCGCGCGCATCACCGCCGGGCGCACCGTATCCACCTCGGCATTCTCCGGCAACTCCGCGATCGCCTGGCTGCCCAGGTTGCTCGTCAGCACGATGATGCAGTTGCGGAAGTCGACCGTGCGCCCCTGCCCGTCCGTCAGCCGCCCGTCGTCGAGCACCTGCAACAGGACGTTGAAGACGTCGTCATGCGCCTTCTCGACCTCGTCGAACAGGATCACCTGGTAGGGCCGGCGCCGCACGGCTTCGGTCAGTGTCCCGCCTTCCTCGTAGCCGACATAGCCCGGCGGCGCGCCGATCAGACGGGAGACGGCGTGCTTCTCCATGAACTCGCTCATGTCGATGCGCGTCATCGCCCGCTCGTCGTCGAACAGGAACTGCGCCAATGCCTTCACCAGCTCGGTCTTGCCCACGCCGGTCGGCCCCAGGAACAGGAAGGACCCGATCGGCCGCCCGGGATCCTGCAAGCCCGCACGCGCGCGCCGCACGGCCTTGGAGACCGCCTCCAGCGCCTCCTCCTGCCCCACCACGCGCTTGCGTAGCGCATCCTCCATGCGAAGGAGCTTGGCCCGCTCGCCCTCCAGCATCTTCTCGACCGGGACCCCGGTCCAGCGGCTCACCACGGCCGCGATGCCTTCCTCGGTGACGGCCTCGTTGACCAGCCGCGCATCGCCGTCGCCGGCCTCGGCCAGCTTCTTCTCGATGCCCGGGATGACCGCGTAGAGCAGCTCGGACGCCTTCGCGAGGTCGCCCTTGCGCTGCGCCAGCTCGACATCGGTGCGCGCCTTGTCCAGCTGCTCCTTGAGCTTCTGGCTCTCGACGACCTTGCCCTTCTCCGCCTCCCAGCGCTGCGTCATCTCGCCGGACGCTTCCTCGAGATCGGCGAGCTCCTTCTCAAGCTTGCCCAGCCGATCGCGCGACGCCGCGTCGGGCTCCTTCTTCAGCGCCTCGCGCTCGATCTTCAACCGCATCAGGTCGCGGTCGATCGCGTCCAGCTCCTCGGGCTTGCTGTCCACCTGCATGCGAAGGCGCGACGACGCCTCGTCCATCAGGTCGATCGCCTTGTCCGGCAGGAAGCGGTCGGTGATGTAGCGATTGGACAGCGTTGCCGCCGCCACCAGCGCACCATCGGTGATCCGCACGCCGTGATGGAGTTCGTACTTCTCCTTGATGCCGCGCAGGATGCTGATCGTGTCCTCGACGCTCGGCTCGCCCACAAAGACCGGCTGGAAGCGCCGCGCCAGCGCCGCGTCCTTCTCGACATGCTTGCGGTATTCATCGAGCGTGGTCGCGCCGATGCAATGCAACTCGCCGCGCGCGAGCGCCGGCTTCAGCAGGTTCGACGCATCCATCGCGCCATCCGCCTTGCCCGCGCCGACCAGCGTGTGCATCTCGTCGATGAACAGGATGATCTCGCCCTCGGCCTGCTGCGTCTCCGCCAGCACGCCCTTCAGCCGCTCCTCGAACTCGCCGCGATACTTTGCCCCGGCGACCATGGCGCCGAGGTCTAGCGCCATAACCTTCTTGTCCTTCAGCGCCTCCGGCACGTCGCCCTTGACGATACGAAGCGCGAGTCCCTCGACGATCGCGGTCTTGCCCACACCGGGCTCGCCGATCAGCACGGGGTTGTTCTTGGTGCGGCGCGCCAGCACCTGGATCGACCGCCGAATCTCCTCGTCGCGCCCGATGACCGGATCAAGCTTGCCCTGCCGCGCAGCCTCAGTGATGTCGCGCGCGTATTTCTTCAGCGCGTCGAAGCTCTGCTCGGCGTTCTGGCTGTTGACCGTGCGGCCCTTCCGCAGGTCCGCCACGGCCTTCTCCAGCCGCTGCGGATCGGCCCCGGCCTCGCGCAGAGCACGCCCGGCATCGCCGTCGCTGGCAGCCAACGCCACCAGCAGCCGGTCCTGCGCGACATACTCATCGCCGGCTCGCTGCGCCTGCTGCTGCGCGGCGTCCAGCACCCGGACAATATCGGGGGTGAATTGCGGCTGCCCAGCGCCGCCGCCCGACACCCTGGGCAGTTTCGCCAATGCCGCCTCCACAGCCTGCTTCACCCGCGCCGGATCACCCCCGGCCGCGCGGATCAGACCGCTGGCGGCACCCTCCTGGTCGTCCAGCAGCGCCTTCGCCAGGTGCGACGGCGTCACCTGCTGGTGGTAATCGCGGATTGCGATTGTCTGCGCGGCCTGCAGGAAGCCACGAGCCCTGTCGGTGAACTTCTCGATGTCCATTTTGTCCCTCGCTGAGCGGACAGGCGTCGGCCACCCCCATATGGGCTGCGGCCACGCCTCCTATGAGCCCCTCATGTGGTATGCGTCCTTGATCTGCTTCAAGGGGCCGTCATGCGCATCGAGACCATCTACCGCTACCCCGTGAAGGGCCTGACGGCCGAGGCCATGGGGGAGGTCGTCCTCACCCCGGGCGCCACCCTGCCCGAGGACCGCCGCTTCGCCCTGGCACAGGGCGATTCACCCTTCGACCCCGCCGCGCCCGCCTGGCTGCCCAAGCGGAATTTCGGCTGCCTGATGGCCAATGCCCGCCTGGCCCTGGTGCATTCCGCCTTCGATGCCCGCACCGGCGACCTGGCCCTGCGCCTGCCGAACGCGCCGCCCGTTATTGCCAGCACCCGCACCACCGAAGGCCGCGCCGCCATCGCCCGCACGCTGACGGCCGCGCTGGGCGAGGAAGCCCGCGGCACGCCCCGCTTCGTGGAAGCGCCGGGCCATTCCTTCTCCGACGTCGCGAAGAAGGTCGTCTCGATCATCGGGCTGAACAGCCTGCATGCGCTGGAACAGGCCGCCGGCACGGCGCTCGACCCGCTGCGCTTCCGCGCCAATGTGTATGTCTCGGGCGGCAGCCCCTGGGCGGAGTTCGACTGGATCGGGCGCGAGATCCTGCTCGGCCAGGCGCGGCTGCGCGTGGTCAAGCGCATCGTCCGCTGCCCCGCGACCGAGGTGAACCCCGCGACCGCCGAACGCGACGCGCAGCCGCCGCGCTGGCTGCGCGAGCACTTCGGCCATGCGGACCTCGGCGTCTATGCCGAGGTGCTGGAAGGTGGGCGCATCGCCGTCGGCGACGCGCTGGCGGTCACCGACCCGGAAGGCTGACGACCGGCACGCCGGCGTCAGGCGGGCTCGCGCGCCTCGCCGGCCGGTTCGGCACCGGCATCGCGATCGCCATCGCCGTAATCCTGGCCGCTGCCGTTGGTGATCTCGGTCGCCTCGCCGCCTTCGCCCTCGCTCTCGCCCTGCTCATTGGGCTGGTAGCGGCGCTGCTGCGTCTGTTGGTGCTGCGCGGCAGCCTGGTTCATGGCGTTGAGGATGCGGAAATAGTGCTCCGCATGCTGGAAGTAGGACTCAGCCATGACGCGGTCGCCCCCGCTGGTCGCATCGCGGCCGAGCTGGAGATACTTCTCGAACAGCTGCTGAGAGGTCCCGCGCAGCCGCATGTCCGGCCCACTAGAGTCAAAGACGTGGTTGCGGTTGAGCGGCTGCCGGTCGCCGCCGCTGCCGCCACCACCACCCGTATGGCGGAACTGGCTGCCGCCACCCCCGCCACCACCATGACGATGGCCGCCACGGCCGCGCATGCGCTTCATGTTCATCGGTGTTGCGTTTCGCTATCCTGAAGCCGGCCCGCGCCCGCCGTCACCGAACCCGATGGTTTGGCCCCTGCAGCATGCAGCCGGTCTCGTTGCACACCGGCAGTCCGGTCCCTGCGGCCCCAAGCCGTCGATTCCAGTCAGCCGGTCGTTGTGTTCAGTGGCCCGCCCGGCCGCCGCCTTCGATTGGTGACGCGAACGTCAAGGGCAGGACACCCGCGGTCCCGGAGCATTCCGGCAGGACGAATCCTACTGTATCTGCTGCCTGGGTGAGAAAAGGGCGAAGCCCTCGCCTACCGCTTTCATACCCTAGCGACCGCTGGCCCCGCCGCCAAACGGAATTTTACCCGGGTCGGGCCGGATCGCGCCCCGCAGCACCAACGCCCGGTCGATCCCGCCCAGGTCGCGGGCCGCCGAAACGGCCGCCAGACCCGCCGCCGCCGCCAGCGACTCGACCGCCGCCCGTTGCCCGGCGCCGAGTTCCAGCACCGCCCGCCCGCCCGGCGCCAGCAAATCGCCCAGCCGCCCCACGATGTGCCGGTAGGCATCCAGCCCATCCGCCCCGCCATCCAGCGCCAGGGCCGGTTCGTGCCCCGCCACCTCGGGCATCAGCCCCGGTATCTCGCCCGTGGCGATATAGGGCGGGTTGGACAGCACCAGATCGAATCGCCCCGCAATGGCCGCATCCCAATCCCCCGCCAGGAAGGCCGCCCTCCCCGCCAACCCGTTCGCCGCCGCATTGCGCGCCGCCAGCCGCGCCGCCCCCGGCACGCGGTCGATGCCCAGCCCCCAGGCCGTCGGCCGCTCCGCCAGCACCGCCAGCAGCAACGCCCCTGTCCCGGTGCCGAGGTCCAGCACCCGCCCGCCATCCGCGAACCCGTCCAGCGCCGCCTCCACGACAGCCTCCGAATCCGGCCGTGGGATCAGCGTGTCGGTCGAGACTGCCAGGTCGAGCGTCCAGAACCCGACATGCCCGATGAGGTAGGCCATGGGTTCATGCGCCGCGCGCCGACGCAGCAGCCCGGCGAAGGCGGCGCCCTGCGCTTCGGGCACCGGCGCGCGCGGGTCGCGCAGCAGGTCCTCCTCCCGGCACCCAAGCACATGCGCGAGCAGCAGCCGCGCCTCGAGCCGCGGCGCCTCGATCCCCGCCCCGCGCAGCACCTGCCCGGCCTGGCAGAGAAAGGCGCCGACCGAACCGCCCGGATCGGCGCAACCGCTCACGCCGCCTCGGCGGCGAGGCGTGCCGCCTGGTCCTCGGCGATCAGCGCGTCGAATATGTCGTCGAACTCGCCCAGCATCACGCGGTCGATCTTGTGCAGCGTCAGCCCGATGCGGTGGTCGGTCACGCGGCCCTGCGGGAAATTGTAGGTGCGGATGCGCTCGGACCGGTCGCCGGTGCCGACCTGCGACTTGCGGTCGGCCGCCCGCGCGCTGTCCACGGCCGTACGCTGGGCGTCATACAGCCGCGCGCGCAGCACTTTCATCGCCTTGGCGCGGTTCTTGTGCTGCGACTTCTCCTCCTGCATCGCCACCACGATGCCGGTCGGCAGGTGCGTGATCCGCACGGCGGAATCCGTCTTGTTCACATGCTGCCCGCCCGCACCCGAGGCGCGATAGGTGTCGATCCGCAGGTCGCCCTCGTTGACCTGTACGTCGACCTCCTCGGCTTCCGGCAGCACGGCCACGGTGACAGTCGAGGTATGGATGCGCCCCTGCGTCTCGGTCGCCGGCACGCGCTGGACGCGATGCACGCCGCTTTCGAACTTCAGCCGCGCGAAAACGCCGCGCCCGGCGATCTCGGCGGTCCCACCCTTGATGCCGCCGAGGTCGCTCTCGTCATACTCCAGCACCTCGAAGCGCCAGCCGCGCGACTCCGCGTAGCGCTGGTAGGCGCGGAACAGCTCTGCCGCGAACAGCCCCGCCTCGTCGCCGCCGGCGGCCGGGCGGATTTCCAGGATGCCGCTGCGCTCATCGGCCGCATCGCGCGGCAGCAGCATCAGCTGCAATTCGCGCTCCAGCGCCGGCACGCGGTCCTTCTGCGCGAGCCACTCCGCCTCGGCCAGGTCGCGCATCTCGGGGTCGGCCATCATCGCCTCGGCCTCGTCGCGCGCGCGCGCCGCGGCGCGCAGCTCCTCGACCTTGGCGACCAGCGGCTCCAGCTCGGCCAGTTCCTTCGACAGGGCGCCAATCTCCGCCCCAGGCGCGGTCGAGAGGATGTGGTGAATCTCCCCGGCGCGTGCCAGCACGCGGTCGAGGCGATCGGCGAGACTCACGGCGTCTCCTCGGATTCGTCGAGCATCTGCGCCGCCATCATCTCGGCGATCACGTCTTCCATCGCATCGAGCCCGCCGGTGGTCTCGGCCAGGGCGCGCAGCAACTGGTCACGCGGCACCTTGTCCTGCGTGCCCTCCAGCAGGTCGCGCACGACGATGGTGCCGTCGGCGATCTCGGCCTCGCCGAGGATCACGGCGGCGAAGGCGCCCGACTTGTTCGCCCGCTCCATCCGCCGCTTGAGATTGCCGCGATAGCCGATCTCGGCCGCCACGCCGGCCTCGCGCAATTCGCGCAGCACCTCGATGGCCGGGCCCTCGGCGCCGTCGCCGGCCGGGATCACCGCGACGGCGCGCGGCGCTTCCGGTGCCTCGGGCAGCAGCATCGCGAGGCGTTCCATCCCCGCCGCCCAGCCGACCGCCGGCGTGGGCGGGCCGCCCATCTCCTCGACCAAACCGTTGTAGCGCCCGCCCGCCATCACCGTGCCCTGCGCGCCGAGCCGGTCGGTCACGAACTCGAAAGCCGTGTGGCTGTAGTAGTCGAGGCCGCGCACGATCCGCGGATTCTCCCGGAACGGCACGCCGAAGCGGACCAGGTAGCCCTTCACCGCGGCGTAGAAATCGGCCGCCGCCTGGCTCAGATGGTCGCCGATCAACGGTGCGCCGGCCACGATGGCGCGGTCACCCTCATCCTTGCTGTCGAGGATCCGCAGCGGGTTCTTCTCCAGCCGCACCTGGCTGTCGTGGCTGAGCGCCTCGCGATGCGCGCCGAAATACGCGACCAGCGCCGCGCGATAGGCGTCGCGGCTCTCGCCGTCGCCCAGCGTGTTGATCTCCAGCACCGTACCGTCCGAGACACCGAGCGCGACCAGGATGTCCCAGCCGCAGGCGATCACCTCGGCATCGGCGAGCGGTTCGGCAGCACCCAGCACCTCGATGCCGATCTGGTGGAACTGGCGGTAGCGGCCCTTCTGCGGCCGTTCGTAGCGGAACATCGGCCCGGCATAGAACACCTTGCGCGGCAGGTTCGACTGCGTGAGCCCGTTCGAGACCAGGGCGCGACAGACGCCCGCCGTCATCTCGGGGCGCAGCGTGACGGAATCCCCGCCGCGATCCTCGAAGGTGTACATCTCCTTCATCACCACGTCGGACGAATCGCCCAGGCCGCGTGCAAACACGCGCGTATCCTCGAAGACTGGCGTCGCCCATTCCTCGAATCCGTACAGGGCGCTGACATGGCGCGCGGCTTCACCAACCGCGTGGTGACGGCGGAACTCCTCGCCGATCAGGTCGCGCGTGCCACGGACGGGCTGCAAGGCTGTCATGATGCTATCCGGTCGGTCGAGGTCAGAGTCGGCGGTTGCGCTGCTGCTGCGCCTGGGGCGCGCGGGGCACGCGGAACAACTCCTCGCGCGCCTGGTTGCCCACCCGCGTGGCGGTAGCCAATGCGCGGCGATAGGTCTCGGCCTCCCCGTCGTTGAGGCATTCCGTGTAGTCCCCGAGGTCGACCAACCCGCGCAGCCGCCCCGCCCATTGATCCAGATAGGCCAGCAGGACAAGGCCCTGGGCGCGGGCATCGGGATCGATGCCGGTGGACAACGCGCTGGCGTGCTGGCGGATCACCAGCGACGCCTCCATGGCGCGCGCATTGATCGTGCCGCAGGAGGCACCGCCGGGCCGCACCTCGGTGGGCGGCGCGTCATCCTCTGCGGGCGGCATCTCCATGCTGCCGGGCTGGGCATTCGCCGACGGCACGGCAGCGCATGCCAGCGTGACTATCGCCACGAAGGCCCAGCGGCGCAGGACAGACGCCGCTTTCATGGTCATTCCGCGGCCTGGCGCGCCGCCTCGGCCGCCGCCGCGCGCGCCGCGTCCGCCATGGCCTCGGCCTTCGTGGTCACCAGGCCCACGATGTGGTCGACCATCTCCTCCGACCGGATCGTGTGGTCGGTCTTGCCGGCCGCATAGACCATGTGCGTGCCGGCACCGCCGCCGGTCAGGCCGATATCGGTCATCAGCGCCTCGCCCGGCCCGTTCACCACGCAACCGATGATCGACAGGGTGATCGGCTGCTGGATATGCGCCAGGCGCTCCTCCAGTTTTTCGACCGTGCGAATCACGTCGAAACCCTGCCGCGCGCAGGACGGGCAGGAGATGATCTTCACCCCGCGATGGCGCAGATGCAGGGACTTCAGCATCTCCCAGCCGACCGTCACCTCCTCCTCCGGCTCGGCGGAGAGCGAGACGCGCAGCGTATCCCCGATGCCGGCCCACAGTAGCGACCCCAGCCCGATCGAGGACTTCACCGTGCCGGCGCGCTTGCTGCCGGCCTCGGTGATGCCGATGTGCAGCGGGTGGTCGCAGACCTCGGCCAGCTGCTGGTAGGCCGCGACGGCGAGGAAGACGTCCGACGCCTTCACGCTGATCTTGAACTCGTCGAAGCCTTCCTGGAGCAGGTGGTCGGCGTGCCAAAGCGCACTCTCGACCAGCGCCTCCGGGTTCGGCTCCCCATACTTCTCCAGCAGGTGCTTCTCCAGACTGCCGGCATTCACCCCTATGCGAATCGAGCACCCGTAATCGCGCGCGGCCTTCACGACCTCCTTCACGCGGTCCTTGCTGCCGATATTGCCGGGGTTGATGCGAAGGCAGGCGGCACCGGCCTGCGCCGCCTCAATCGCGCGGCGGTAATGGAAATGGATGTCCGCGACGATCGGGACATTCACCTCGCGCACGATCTCGGCCAGCGCGGCGGTCGCTTCCTCGGTCGGGCAGGACACCCGCACGATGTCGGCGCCGGCCACCTCGCAGCGGCGGATCTGGTCGATCGTCGCCTGCGCGTCCTCGGTCGGCGTGTTGGTCATGGTCTGCACGGTGATCGGCGCATCGCCGCCCACGCGCACCTTGCCGACGCCGATCTGGCGCGACTTGCGGCGCAGGATTTCCTGGTACGGACGGTAGGACATGCGGTTCGGTTCCGGTTCCTGCACTCGGCGGCGCCGCCAATATGGCGGGTGAGGCCGCCGGCCGGAAGGCTTGTCCGCCGCGCGGCCGTCTCAGGGGCGCGCGGGCGGGCGGGGGGCGGGTTGCGCGGGGGCGGCGGCCGGCGCGGTCGGCTCGGCTGCCGGGCGCAGCCGCTCGACATCAAGCGCGATGCCGCGTCGCACCCCGGTTGCATTCGCCAACGCCGCGGTCACCTGGCCATCGAGCAGCACATCGAGATTTTCCGCCTTGCCCGTCGTCAACACCAGTCCATCGCGATTCGGCACCGGAACGGTCTCGCCGTTGCGGAGCACGCGGTCGGTCAGCACGGTATTCGACCGCGTATCGCGGAGCTGGATCCAGGACTCGCCACGGGCGCGCAACATCACGCGCGGGCCATCGCCCGGCGGTGGCGTCGGCGCCGCCACGGCGGGCACAGGCGCAGGCGCCGGCACCGCGGGCGCCTGGACACCGGGATTGCCGGCCGCCGCCGCCTGGGTCGGCGTGGAGGGCGGCGTGATCCCCTGCCCGGTCGCCGGGTCGCGCATGCGCTCGCCGCTCTGCGCCGCCTGATCGAGGCGCGCCGGCACCGGCGGCACCGCATCCACCACCCGATTGCCCGACCCGCTCCAATTGTACCAGGCGACATAGGCGCCAAGCGCCACCACCACACCCGCGGCCACCAGCACGCCGGCCGGCATGCCGCGCGAGGGCACGGGCTCAGGGAAGACCAGTTCGCCGTTCTTGGTCGTGCCGCCGCCCGTCACGTCGCGGAAGCGGCGCACGGCTTCGTCGGCATCAAGGCCCAAGGCCGCCGCGTAGGACCGCACGAACCCTACCGCATAGGCGGGGCCGGGCAGGTCCTTGATCCGGCCTTCCTCGAGCGCATGGATGTAGCGGCGGTTGATCCGCAGCCGCTCGGCCATGTCCTCGACCGAGGCACCCAGCGTCAGGCGGGATTCGCGCAGATCCTCGCCCACGCGGGCGGCTTCGGCGGCGGTGATGTCGGGGCGGGTGTTGCGCTTCATGGCTGTCCAGGTTCGAGGGCGGCTTCTAGCCCCGCCCGACGCGACCCGCAAACTCCCTTCGCGTGAGCGGGCCGCTCACGCGGCGCTGCGGCCGCGGGCCATCAGCGCGGCGACGGCCTGGTCGATCAGCTCGGCGATGATCTCGGCCGCCGGCTGTTCCTTGGTGACCATGCCGACCGACTGGCCGGCCATCAGGGACCCGTTCTCGACATCGCCGTCGATCACGGCGCGACGCAGCGCCCCGGCCCAGAAATGCTCGATGTCGAGCTGCGCGGCCTCCTTCTCGACCTCGCCCGCCTTGAAGCGGCGGATGGTCTCAGCCTGGAACTCCAGGAAGCGCTTGGTGCCACCATTCTGCAACGCGCGCACGGGGATGACCTGGAAGGCATCGTCCAGCTGCACGGTCGGCATCGCGTCGCGCGCATTGCCGCGGATGAAGGCGTGCTTGAAGGCCGGGTGCGCGATCGATTCGGTGGCGCAGACAAAGCGCGTGCCCAGCTGCACCCCGGCCGCGCCCATCTCCAGGTAGGACAGGATCGCCTCGCCGCGCCCGATCCCGCCGGCGACGAAGACCGGCACCTCGGTGATATGCGGCAGGATCTCCTGCGCCAGTACGTTCAGCGAGACGGGCCCGATGTGCCCGCCGGCCTCCGACCCCTCGATCACCAGCGCATCGGCGCCGGAGCGGATCATCCGCTTGGCCAGCACCAAGGCGGGCGCGAAGCACACCACCTTGGCCCCGCCCTCCTTGGCCTTCTTGATGGCGCTGCCCGGAGGGATGCCGCCGGCAAACACGATATGCCCGACCTTGGCCTCAAGGCAGACATCCACCAGCTGGTCCAGCCGCGGATGCATGGTGATGAGGTTCACGCCAAAGGGGCGCGACGTCAGCGCCTTCGTCCCGGCGATCTCCTCGGCCAGCCGTGGCGGCTCCATCGCACCGCAGGCGATCACGCCGAAGGCCCCGGCATTGGACAGCGCCGCCACCAGATGCCGTTCGCTCACCCAGGACATCGCGCCGCCCATGATGGCGACCTCGCTGCCGAAGAAGGCCGCGCCGCGCGCCATCAGCGCGCCGACGCGCGCCTGCGCCTGCACCCGGTCGAGGCCGGTCACGCCGGCGCGTCCAGCCCGTAGGCGGTATGCAGCGCACGCACGGCAAGCTCGGTGTAGTCTGCCGCGACCAGCACGCTGACCTTGATCTCGCTGGTCGAGATCACCTGGATGTTGATCCCCTTCTCGGCCAGCGCGCGGAACATGGTGTTGGCCACGCCCGCATGGCTGCGCATGCCGATGCCCACCACACTGATCTTGGCGACCTCGGGGTCGGCCAGCACGGCCTCGTGGCCCAGCTCCCCCTGCTCCTTCGCCAGCATGTCCTGGGCGCGCGCCAGGTCGGCCTTGCCGACCGTGAAGGTCATGTCGGTCATGCCGTCGGCGCCGATATTCTGCACGATCATGTCCACGTTCACGTTGGCCTTCGCCAGCGCGCCGAACACCTTGGCGGCCACACCCGGCCGATCCGGCAGGCGGCGCAGCGTAACCTTGGCGTCGTCGCGCGAATACGCGATGCCGGAAACCACGGGCTGTTCCACGATCTCGTCCTCATCCACCACCAGCGAACCGGGCTTGTCCTCGAAGCTCGACACAACCTGGACCCGGACGCCCAGCTTCATCGCCAACTCGACCGAGCGCGTCTGCAACACCTTCGCCCCGACCGAGGCCAGTTCGAGCATTTCCTCGAAGGAGATGCGTTCGAGCTTGCGCGCCCGCGGCACGATGCGCGGGTCGGTCGTGTAGATGCCATCGACATCCGTATAGATGTCGCAGCGATCGGCCTTCACCGCCGCCGCGACCGCCACGGCCGACAGGTCCGACCCGCCGCGCCCCAGGGTGGTGATGCGGTTCCGCACCAGGTCGATCCCCTGGAAGCCCGCGATCACTGGCACCTGGCCGGCCTCCATGCGTTCGACCAGCAGCGCGCCATCGATGCGTTCCACCCGCGCCTTGCCATGCGCCTGGTCGGTCACGATCGGCACCTGCCAGCCCTGCCAGGACCGCGCCTCGACCCCGATGGTCTGCAGGGCGATCGCCGTCAGGCCCGTGGTCACCTGTTCGCCGGTCGCGACTACGGTGTCGTATTCCCGCGCGTCATGCAGCGGCGAGAGTTCCTGGCACCATTTCACCAGCTGGTTGGTCACGCCCGACATGGCCGAGACGACAACGGCCACCTGATGGCCGGCATCAACCTCCCGCTTCACGCGGGCGGCGACGTTGCGGATGCGGTCGAGATCGGCGACGGAAGTGCCGCCGAACTTCATGACGATACGGGCCATCGGCGGTGTACGGGTCCTGGGGCCGGGCGGGAAATGCCGCACCCCGGCGGTTGCGCCGGGCGGCGGGGCGGGACAGATACCCATCGCCCGGGTGCCACGCAACCCGCCCGGATGCGAAAGGGACCCCCCATGCCGCCTGCCGGCACGAAGATCGGCGCCGAGGTCGCCAAGTTCGACGCCCTGGCCGCCCGCTGGTGGGACCCGGACGGGCCGATGAAGCCGCTGCACCGGATGAACCCGCTGCGAACCGGCTGGATCGCCGAACGCATCGCGCGCCTGCATGGCCGCGACCCGGCGGCGCCCGACGCGCTTGCCGGCCTGTCCATCCTGGATGTCGGCTGCGGCGCCGGCCTGGCCTCGGAGGCGCTGGCCCGCCGCGGCGCGCGCGTCACCGGCCTCGATGCCGCCGGAGAGGCCCTGCACGCCGCGCGCGCCCATGCCGCCGCGGAGGGCCTCGACATCGCCTATCGCGAAGGCCTGCCCGAGGACCTGCCCGATGGCGAGAGTTTCGACGCCGTGATCGCCCTGGAAGTGGTGGAGCACGTCGCCGACCGCGCGGCCTTCCTCGCGGCCCTGGCCCGCGCGGCCAAGCCCGGCGCGCCGGTCTTCCTGTCCACCCTGAACCGCACCCCGCGCGCCTTCCTGATGGCGAAGCTCGGCGCCGAATACCTGCTGCGCCTGCTGCCGGTCGGCACGCATGACTGGCGGATGTTCGTGAGCCCGGGCGAACTCGGCGCCGGGCTGCGCCGGGCCGGCCTGCCGGTCGCGGACATCACCGGCATGGCGATGGACCCGCTGACCGGCCGCTGGCGCGCGACCCGCGATGTCGGGATCAACTACCTGGTGATGGCGCGGCGGGGCTGATCGGCCAGATCACGCGTCCGCCGGCGGCACCCAGGGAATGCGCGCGACGGCGATGCCGTCCTCGCGCAGCGCCTCGGCCTCGGCATCGCTCGCCTCGCCGAAGATTCCGCGGCGCTCGGTCTCGCCGCGCTCCATGCGCCGGGCTTCCTCGGCGAAATCGGCGCCGACGTAGTCGCAATTGCGCTCCACCTCGGCGCGCAGCTTCTGCAGCATGGCGCGCACCTGGGCGGGCATTGGCCCGGCGGTCGCGGCGGGCGCTTCCGGGACCGGGGCGGGTGGCGGCGCCGGGGTGGGCGTGGCCTCGATGGCGTTGCGCGCCGGCCGCCCCTTCTTCGGGATGGCCGGCGCCATCAGCGCACGGTCCACCTTGGTCCCGCCGCAGACCGGGCAATCCACCATGCCGGCCTTGGCCAACGTCTCGAAGGCGGCGCTGTCGCGATACCAGCCGTCGAAGGCGTGTTCCTCGCCCGTGCTGGTGCAGCGCAACTGATAGTGGATCATCGGCCGGTCACCCTCGCTGCGACCGGAATGCCGGCGTGCCGCGAGGAATGTTTTGGCACTCCACGGCCAAGACTGCCAGGGGCCGCGTCGATACGATCGCGGGACGGCGCATGCGGAACCCATCCCGCCCGCTTCATGCGGCCAGCAGCGCGTCCAGCCGCCCGGCGCGCTCCAGCGCCGCCAGGTCATCCGACCCGCCGACCGCCTTCCCGTCGATGAAGACCTGCGGAACGGTGGTCCGCCCGCCTGACCGCTCGGTCGCCTGGCGGCGCGCCTCGGAACCGTTGGGGGCGAAGATCTCCTCGTACGCCACCCCCTTGCTGTCCAGCAGCGCCTTGGCGCGCGCGCAATAGGGGCAGAAATCGGTGACGAATATCTCGATTTTGGCCATGACGGAAAAATGGCACGGCGCCAGCCGCGGTCAAGGCGGCATCGCGGCCATCATGCATCGCGCAGCCGCGGGTCAGGCACGCGGGCCGCGGCCAGCACCTCGACCGCCGCCGCGCCGGCGTCGAGCAAGGCCCGCGCGCAGGCATCCGCCGTCGCGCCAGAGGTCAGCACATCATCCACCACCACCACGCGCCGCCCCACGACCAGCCGCCGCCCCTGGCGCGACACGGCAAAGGCGCCCTCGACCGTGACGGCACGCTCCGCCGCGCCCTTGTCGGCCAGCGGCGGCGTGCGCCGCATCCGGCACAGCAGGTCGGGCACGACCGGACGCCCGGCAATGCTGCCCAACGCACGCGCCAGCAGCGCCGCCTGGTCGTAGCGCCGCCCGAGCAGCCGCCGCCAATGCGCCGGCACCGGCGCCACGATGTCCGCGCGCGCCAGCATCTGCGCGCCCGCCCTCGCCATCTGCCGCGCCAGCGGCCAGGCCAGTTCGGTCCGGTCGCCGTGCTTGAACGGCAGGATCAGCCGCTTCGCCCCGGCATCGTAGCGCAGCGCCGCGCGCGCCGAGGCGAAGGCCGGCACCCGCTGCCGGCAGCGCGGGCACAGCGCGTCCGCCGCCTGCCCGGCATGCGCGAAAGGCACGCCGCATCGGTCGCAGAACGGCACCGTGATCGGCGAAAGCCCCGAGAAGCACGCCGCGCAGAGCGTGCCCTGCGCCGCCACCTCCCCCTCGCAGGCAAGGCAGCGCGGCGGCAGCAGCACATCGAGCAGCCGCGCCGCGCCGTGGCGCAGCCCGCCCTGCAGGCGCCGCAGCGCAATCACCCCCAGGCGCCGAAGGGTGCGTCGCCGTCCTTGGCGACCTCGTGCACCAGGTCGATCTCCCAGGACAGGTAGGCGTGCATCGCTTCCTCGATGCCCTCGTTGCGGTCGTAGGGGCGCAGGTAGAAGTCGACGCATTCGGCATCCGGCGGGTCCCGCCGGTCGGCCGCCAGCGGGAAGCCGGCGTCCTTCCAGGCGCGCGTGCCGCCGGCCAGCACCTTCACCGGCGCGCGGGCGAAGCCGCGCAGTTCCTCGGCGGCCAGGCGCGCCTGCGCGTCCTCCGGCGCCGCCACCACAAGCTGCCGGTCACCGGCCAGGCGCGGCGCCAGCCGGTCGAGCCGCGTGCGGATGCCCCAGAGCGCGCCCGGCACATGCCCGTCGCGGAAGTCGATGGACCGCGCCAGGTCGATCACCTGCACGCTGCCATCCGCGGCCATGGCCGCCAGTTCCGCGGGGCTCACCTGCGGCACCTTGACCGCCTTGGCCTCGGGGCAATCGGGCGCCCAGATGCCTTCCTCCAGCCGGCCGGACAGGCCATCGGTCAGCACCACGACCTCCCAGCCGCCGAGCTGCCGCAGCCACCCGCCGGTCATGCGCGCCCGCACGCCGGTATCGTCCACCAGCACGATCCGCGCGCCGCGCACCGCGACCCATTGGTCCGTCGCCTGCACCAATTGCCCGCCAGGGGCGGACCGGCTGCCGATCATGTGGCCGGCCGCGAATTCCGCCGGGTCGCGGACGTCCAGCAGATAGGTGGTGCGGGACGCATCGCCGCGCATGGCGTCGAATTCGTCCCGCGTCGCGAAGGTCACGCCATGCTTGCGCGCGAAGCGATCGGCGCGGGCGAAGGCGTCCTCCATCCCGGCCGGGTCGCGTTCCGGATAGCGGTCGGTGCGGCCGCGGTCGCAGGTGAAGCCCGCCAGCTCCCAGCCCATGGTGCCGTTGCGCAGCGCCACGACCTTGTTGGGCACGCCGGCGCTGCGGAGCGATTCGGCGCCCAGGATCGACCGCGTTCGCCCGGCGCAATTCACCACGATGGTGGTCTCCGGCCGCGTGACGAATTCGCCGATCCGATAGACCAGCTCGCCGCCAGGCACGTTCACCGCGGTGGGGATGGTCATGCGGCGGAACTCGTCGATCGGGCGGCTGTCCAGCACCACCATGTCGAGGCCGCTATCCATCATCGCCTTCAACTCGGCCGGATCGACCGAGGGCGTCTCGTAGTGATGCTCCACCCACTCGCCGAAGGCCTTGGAGGGCACGTTCACGCCGGAAAACACCACATATCCGGCGGCGGCCCAGGCCGGGGTGCCGCCCTCCAGTACCGACACGTCTGTGCAGCCGATGCTGTCCAGATAGGCCGCGAGCCGCGCCCCATACCCCTCCCCGCCATCGACGCAGACCACGGGGGTCTCGCGCCGCGGCAGCAGCGCCCGGGCGCGGAATTCCATCTTCGACAGCGGGCAGGGGATCGCCCAGAACAGATGCGCGCGGCCGAATTCCCCTTCCTCGCGCGCATCCAGGATGGCGAGTTCGCCGCCCTCCCCGATCCGGCGCTTCAGCGTGGCGGCGTCGATCTGCTTCGCCATGGCGTTTCTGTTCCCATGTTCGTCCGTGTGGCCCAACGGTAGTCCCGTTCGCCCGCCTCGCCAAAGCGAACGCTTGCCCCGTCGCCCCAGCGGGGCGCTTGCCCCTGCGCCTCGCCGGGCGCATCTGACGCCCCATGACGGATCCCGCCCTGGTCTTCGACCGCGCCTTGGTGCGCCGCAGGCGCGACCGCGCGGCGGCCACGGTCCATGCCGTCGAGCCCATCCTGGCCGAAGCGGCCGACCGCTTGCTCGACCGGCTGGACGACACGACGCGCCGCTTCACCCGCGCGCTGGACCTTGGCGGGCGGGGGCAGGTCGCACCACGCCTTGCCGCGCGCGGCATCCCCTTCGTGGTCTCGGCCGACCTGTCGCCGCGCATGGCGGCGCAGGCGGGCCGGTTACCGATCTGCGCCGACGAGGAATGGCTCCCCTTCGCCGAGGGCAGCTTCGACCTGGTGGTCGCCGCGCTCTCGCTGCATTGGGTCAACGACCTGCCGGGCGCGCTGGTGCAGATCCGCCGGGCGCTGGCGCCGGACGGGCTGTTCCTCGCCTCCCTGCCCGGCCTGCCGACCCTGCAGGAGCTGCGCGCGGCGCTGGCGGACGCCGAGGCCGAGCTGCGCGGCGGCCTGTCGCCCCGCGTTTCGCCCTTCCCGGACCTGCGCGACGGGGCCGGCCTGCTGCAGCGCGCCGGCTTCGCCCTGCCGGTCGCCGATGCCGAGGACATCGCCCTGCGCTACCGCAGCCCGCTCAGCCTCCTGGCCGACCTGCGCGCCGCCGGTGAAGGCAATGCCGTGCTGGCGCGCGACGGCCGGACGCCGCCGCGCGCGCTGTTCCCACTGGCCGCCGCGCGGATGGCCGCCGGGCAGGAAGACGTGCCGGCCACGCTGCGCCTCATCATGCTGACCGGCTGGGGTCCCTCTGCCACCCAGCAGCAGCCGGCGCGGCCGGGCAGCGCGACCGCGCGGCTGGCGGACGCGCTCGGCACCGTCGAGCACCGCGCCGGCGACAAGGCCGGCCTGTAGCCGGCGCGCTTGCAACGCCGGGGGCCAGCGCGCATCTTCGTTCTTCACCCCACGCCTCGATCCGGACCCGACCATGGAGCAGCAGGGCGGCGAATCCCGCCGCATCATCATTCATCAGCCCGAGGATTTCGTGGGGATGCGGAAGGCCGGGCGCCTCGCCGCGGCGACCCTCGACATGATCGCGGACCATGTCCGGCCCGGCGTCACCACGGGCGAGCTCGACCGGCTGTGCCACGACTACATGCTGGCGCATGACGCGGTGCCGGCGACGCTCGGCTACCGCGGCTACACCAAGTCGTCCTGCATCTCGATCAATCATGTGGTCTGCCACGGCATCCCGGGCGACCGCGTCCTGGCCGATGGCGACATCGTCAACATCGACGTCACCGCAATCCTCGATGGCTGGTACGGCGACACCAGCCGCATGTTCGTCGCCGGCACGCCCTCGACCAAGGCGCGGCTGCTGATGGACGTGACCTACGAGGCAATGATGAAGGGCATCGCCGCCATCAAGCCCGGCGCGACGCTCGGCGACATCGGCCACGCCATCCAGGTCTTCGTGGAGCGCAACCGTTTCTCGGTGGTGCGCGACTTCTGCGGCCACGGCATCGGCCGGCAGTTCCACGGCGCCCCCAACATCCTGCATTTCGGCCGGCCTGGCGAAGGACCCAAGCTGCGCGCCGGGATGTTCTTCACGGTCGAACCCATGGTGAATGCCGGCCGGCCCGAGGTGAAGATCCTCGACGATGGCTGGACCGCCGTGACGCGCGACCGCTCGCTCTCGGCGCAGTTCGAACACATGATCGGCGTGACCGAGAAAGGGGCCGAGATCTTCACCCTCTCCCCGGCGGGACATCACCGGCCCTACGCGGCGGCGTGAAACGGCCCTTCAACTCCCGGTAGATATTCACTAACGTCCATCGCGTCCGGCGCCCCTCGCCGGCTGCGAGGCGCATGCGACGCAAACCCGGACTCGCCGAGGCCATGCCCGGCCTCCTCACCGCCATCGACCCGCCGGAGGAAGCCCCTGGCCACCTCGGCCATCGCGCCCGGATGCGCGAGAAGCTGCTCGGCGCCGGCCCAGAGGCGCTGCTGGACCACGGACTGCTCGAAATGGTGCTGTTCCTGGCCCTGCCCCGGCGCGACACGAAGCCGATCGCCCGTGCGCTGCTCGCCCGCTTCGGCTCCTTCGCCAATGCCATCGCTGCGCCGCTGCACGAATTGCGCGACATCGAGGGCCTTGGCGAGGCCGGTGCCGCAGCCCTGCGGACCGTCCAGGCCGCCGCGCTCCGCCTGGCCCGCGCCGAGGTCATGGACCAGCCCGTCCTGAACAACTGGGACCGCCTGCTGTCGTACCTGACGGTCGCGCTGACACGCGAACGGGTCGAACAGTTCCGCGTCCTGTTCCTCGACACGCGCAACCGCCTGATCGCCGACGAGGCGCAGGCCCGCGGCACCGTCAACCACACGCCCGTCTACCCGCGCGAAGTGGTCAAGCGCGCCCTGGAACTCCAGGCGACGGCGCTGATCCTGGTGCACAACCACCCCTCCGGCGACCCGACGCCCTCGCGCGCCGACCTCGATATGACGCAGGAGATCAAGGCGGCCGCCGGCAGCCTCGGCATCGTGCTGCACGACCACCTGGTGGTCGGCAATGGACGGCACCTGTCGTTCCGCCGCGAAGGGCTGCTCTGAAGCGCTTCGTGACGGCAGCGCCCGCGGCATGCGGCAGACGTTGACCGCAGGCCGCCCAACCCGGCACCCTCCAACCATGCGTTCAACGCCCCAAATCCTTGCGCTGGCCTCGCTGCTCGCCGCGATGCCAGTCGCGGCCCAGAAGCCGAGCGGCTCGCTCGGCAACCTCCCCGCGCCGGCGCCGCAGGTGGTGCCCCAGCGGCCCGCGCCCGGCCCGCAGGTCGCACTGCCGCGGGACAAGCCGCCGCCGCTCGGCGGCACCACCAGGCCACCGCAGCCGCCGCAAGGTTTTGGCCAGCCCCCGCAGGGCTTCGGGCAGATGCCGCCGCTGCGCCCGCCTGGGCCAGTGGCGAACCTTCCGCGCAGCAAGCCGCCACCCCTTGCGGCGGCTGCGCCCGGCCCGGGCGGGGTTCGCCCCGGCCCAAGCGACCAACCGGGCCAGCGCCGTCAGGTATCGTCGGGGACCGGATTCGTCGTCGCCCCGCGTCAGATCATGACCAACCAGCACGTGGTCAATGGCTGCACAGCCATGACCGCGCGGCTGCCCGGCGGGCAGGAGATCACGGCCACGGTGATCGCGGCCGACACCGAACGAGACCTCGCCCTGCTGCGGACCGATGCGGATGCCGGCCCCGTGCTGCCGTTCCGCCGCGCCGCGGAGATGCGACGCGGGGAATCTGTGGTGACCTACGGCTTCCCGCTCGCGGGCCTGCTATCCTCGGGCCCCACGCTGACCACCGGGGATGTTTCGGCGCTGGCGGGCCTGGGCGACAATGCGCGCCAGATCCAGATCAGCGCGCCGGTGCAGCAGGGCAATTCGGGTGGGCCGCTGCTCGACCTGCGCGGCCACGTGGTGGGCGTGATCGTGTCGAAGCTGAACGCCCAGCGCATCGCGCAGGCGACCGGCGACATCCCGCAGAACGTGAACTTCGCCGTGAAGCACACCGAGGCCGTGGATTTCATGCGCGAACACGGCGTGCAGCCGCTGCTCGAGGGTACCGGCACCATGCGAACGGCCGCCGAGATCGGCGAACTGGCGCATGCCTCGACCCTGTTCCTGCGCTGCATGCGCTGAACCGCGGCCGGGCGTGCCGGGTCAGCCCCCGCGCACGGCCCGCAACGCTCCCGCCGCGAAGGCCGCGGCATCGGCGCGCGGCGCCCGGCCGGTGCCCATGGTCACCTGCACCTTGACGATCCGCCCCTGCGCCGCCCCGACACAGACATGCCGCGTGACGGGCGCGCGGCCGAAGGCGCCCTCCATCACCGCGCACCGCAGGCCCGGATCGGCGATGGTGAAGCGTTCGCGCTCGGTCAGCCGGCGGCCGGTTCGCCCCTGGGGTGCCTCGGTCAATTCCATGACCGCCGATGTCACTTCGCGGTCGATCTCGGGCGAGGCGGGATCCGCCGGCACCGCCCGCCCGCCGGTGGCATAGACCAGCACGGTGGCGACGGCGGCGCGATTGGGCGTGGCATAGTCCAGCGTCAGGATTTCGCCGGGTCGCTGGGGGGTAGCGCCGCGCTGGAAGCCCGCGATCTCCGCCGGCATCCGCGCGGCGATCGTCTCGAGCGCCGGTCGTTGCGCCTCATCGAGCCCGGAGCAGGCGCCGAGCGCAAGGCTCGCGGCCACCGCGACACCGCGCAGCGCGGTCACGTGCCGCCACTGATGGAACGCGACGCCGCCGCCGGGCGGCGCCCCGGTCCTGCATGCTGCCGGCACGCCATTCGCGATGGCGTGCCGGTGCAGGCTTCGCCCCTCAGGCACGCGCCCGCGGCCGCAGCGCGTCGCGCACGGCACCGCCCACCGCAGTCACGAGGCTCGTATAGACCACCAACTGCAGGAAGGTGGCGCCGACCCACAGCCAGACCGGGAAGGCCCCGGATACGGCCGGCGCCAGGAAGCCCAGCGGCAGGAACAGGTAGGCATAGGCCTCCGGCACCTGGTTCGCGATCTGGTGCGTGCCGTCATAGATCATCTGGAACGCGACATAGAGGATCACGAGCAGGCCGACCCAGGCGATCCAGCGGTGCTTGTTGAGCAGGTTGGCGATCAGCGTCGCCGCCACGCCCATCAGCACGACCGAGAAGGCGAGGCCGACTATCAGCACATAGGGGTGGTCCTTCGCCGCGCCGGCCACCGCCAACACGTTGTCGAGGCTCATGGACACGTCGGCGACCAGGATCTGGATGATGGCCTGGCGCAGGGTCTTGCGCGGCGCGCCGGGGACTTCCTGCCCTTCGAGCGCGGCGGCGCCCTCGGCCTGGTCGGTCACCTCGGCATGATCGCCATGCCCCTCGCGCAGCTCGCGGTACATCTTCCAGCAGACCCAGAGCAGCAACACGCCGCCCGCGAAGATGATGCCGACGATCGAGAGCAGCTGCACCGTGATGGAGGCGAAGGCGATACGCATCACCGTCGCGGCGATGATGCCCCAGAAGATCGCCTTCTTGCGCTGTTCGGTCGGCAGGCCCGCCGCGGCCATGCCGACGACGATGGCATTGTCGCCGGCCAGGACGATGTCAATGAACAACACCGTCAATAGCGGCTGGAACCAGTCCGGCATCATTTCCAACATTGAGCGGCGTCCCCGGCGGATCGTTTGCGTTTCGTGGAGCACGGGGAATAACGGCCCCGCCGGCAACCCGCAACCCTGGCGCGCGGCCCGGGGCGCTTGCGCCGCATCGCCCGCCGCGCGAAACCGGCGCGCCAATCCCCCGGAGCCCGCCGCCCATGGTCCCGCGCTATTCCCGCCCGCAGATGGACGCCATCTGGTCGCCCGCCACGCGCTACCGCATCTGGTTCGAGATCGAGGCGCTGGCGGCCGAGGCCATGGCCACCCTGGGCACGATCCCGGCCGAGGCCGCGCGCGCCATCCGCGAGCGCGGCGAACCGCGCGCCGCCGCCATCGGCGATGCCGAGGTGGCGCGCATCGACGAGATCGAGCGCGTCACCCGCCACGACGTCATCGCCTTCCTGACCTTCATGGCCGAGGGCATCGGCGAGAATGCGCGCTTCATGCACCAGGGCATGACGTCGTCCGACGTGCTCGACACCTGCCTGGCGGTGCAGATGACGCGCGCGGCGGACCTGCTGATCGCCGATGTCGATGCCGTGCTGGCGGCGCTCAAGGCGCGGGCGCTGGAACACCGCATGACGCCGACCGTCGGGCGCAGCCACGGCATCCATGCCGAACCGACCACCTTCGGCCTGAAGCTGGCGGGCCACTACGCCGAATTCGCCCGTGGGCGGGAGCGCCTGGTCGCAGCGCGCGCCGAGGTCGCGACCTGCGCCATCTCCGGCCCCGTGGGCACCTTCGCCAGCGTCGACCCGCGTGTCGAGGCCTTCGTGGCGGAGCGGCTGGGCCTGGCGGTGGAACCGGTCAGCACGCAGGTCATCCCGCGCGACCGCCACGCCGCCTTCTTCTGCGCCCTGGCGGTGGTGGCGAGCGCGGTGGAGCGCCTGGCCACCGAGGTGCGCCACCTCCAGCGCAGCGAAGTGCGCGAGGCCGAGGAATTCTTCCACCCCGGCCAGAAGGGGTCCTCCGCCATGCCGCACAAGCGCAACCCGGTGCTGAGCGAGAACCTGACCGGCCTGGCGCGCCTGGTGCGCGGCTATGTCACGCCGGCGCTTGAGAACGTGGCGTTGTGGCACGAGCGCGACATCAGCCATTCGAGCGTGGAGCGCGTGATCGCCCCCGATGCCACCATCGCGCTCGACTTCGCGCTGATGCGCCTGGCGGGGATGATGGAAAAGCTGACCATCTACCCCGAGCGCATGCAGGCCAACCTCGATGCCCTGGGCGGCGTGGTGCACAGCCAGAAGGTGCTGCTGGCCCTCACCCAGGCCGGCATGAGCCGCGAGGACGCCTATGCCGCCGTGCAGCGCGCGGCCATGGCGACCTGGCAGGCGCTGGGCAGCGCCGGGGCGCGCGATTTCCGCGCCAACCTGCTGGACGATGCCGAGGTCGCGCGCTGGCTGGACGCCGCCGCGACCGACGCCGCGATGGACCCGCGGCGGGACTTCCGCCATGTCGACACGGTATTCGCGCGGGTCTTCGGCGCGGCAGCCTAGCGCCGCGATGCCCTCGGCATGGCGAGGATGAGGCAAGGGCGCCGTGATTCCGCCTTGGGGCGCGGTTAACCTCCTTGTCATGTCGAGGAGGACCGCAACCATGCCGTCGCTGCGAACCCTGGGCCTTTCGGCCGCATTGCTGGCGCTGGGCGCGCTGGCCGCTCCGTCGGACGCCGTCGCGGGCGACGGATACCGGCGCGGCCACCACGGCCGCGGCTGGGGCCCGCCGCCGCGCGCCTACTATGCGCCGCCGCCGCGCCGATACTATGCGCCGCCGCCACGCGCGTATTACGCGCCGCCGCCACGGGCCTACTACGCCCCGCCGCCGCCGGTGTACTACGCGCCGCCGCGTGCCTACTACGGGCCGCCGGGCGTGTCGCTGAACTTCCGGTTCTGACGACCCCCCACCTTGCATCGCGGCCCATCGCCGACCAGCCTGTCGGCGATGTGCACCGCGATCCTCCTCCTCCGGCCGGGCCATGCCTGGCCGGTCCTGCTGGCCGCGAACCGCGACGAACGGCTGGACCGCGCCTGGGACCCGCCGCGCGCTTGGTGGAATGACCTGCCGGGCATGATCGGCGGGCGGGACCGCAGCGCGGGCGGCACCTGGATGGCGCTGGGCACCGGCGGCGTGCTGGCGGCGGTGCTCAACCGTCCCGGCAGCCTCGGCCCGGCGCCGGGGAAGCGGTCGCGCGGCGAGCTCCCGCTGCTGGCCGCCAGCGCGCCGGATGCTGAGACAGCCGTGCGTCGCCTCGGCGGGCTCGACGCGAGCGGATGGCGCCCGTTCAACATGGTGGTGGCCGATTCGCGGCAGGCGTGGTTCCTGCGCGGCCGCGGCACCGGAACGGTCGAGGCCGAGGCGCTCCCCGAGGGCGTGTCCATGGTGACCGCCCATGATCCGAACGACATAACCAGCCCACGAATCCGCCGCCATTTGCCGCGCTTTCAGGCCGTCGTGCCGCCGGAGCCCTCGTCCGGGGACTGGCAATCCTGGGAGGCGCTGCTGGCCGACGACACCCCCGACCCGGTGGATGGCGCGGCGGGCATGCTGAATATCGTCCCCGATGGCGGCTTCGGCACGGTGAGTTCAAGCCTGCTCGCCCTCGGCGCGCAGGGCCAGGCGATCTGGCGATTCTGCCCCGGCCGCCCTGCCCCCGGCGGCTTCCGGCCGCTGCCCCTGCCCGCCCCGGCGGGCGCTCACGCCTGACACCCACCCGGCACAGCCCAGCCATCGCCGGGTCCGTCATGGTCACCCGGTAACCTGCTTGCTATACCGCGCGCGGAGACCGCCCGGCCCCCCGGCCGCGCGGCGACAAGGAATTTCTTCGCCATGGCGCGTCGCCGACAACTCTATGAAGGCAAGGCCAAGATCCTGTTCGAGGGGCCGGAACCCGGCACCCTCGTGCAGTACTTCAAGGACGATGCCACCGCCGGCAATGGCGCCAAGAAGGGCACCATCACCGGCAAGGGCGTGCTGAACAACCGTATCAGCGAATACCTGATGACCCGGCTGCACGAGATCGGCGTGCCCACGCACTTCATCCGCCGCCTGAACATGCGCGAGCAGCTGATCCGCGAAGTCGAGATCATTCCGCTCGAAGTGGTTGTCCGCAATGTCGCGGCGGGTTCCCTCGCGACGCGCCTGGGCATCACCGAGGGCCAGCGCCTGCCGCGCTCGATCATCGAATACTACTACAAGAACGACCAGCTGAACGACCCGATGGTGGCGGAAGAACACATCACCTGCTTCGGCTGGGCCGCCACGCAGGACCTCGACGACATGGTCGCGCTGACGCTGCGCGTGAACGACTTCCTGACCGGCCTGTTTCTCGGCGTCGGCATCACGCTGGTCGACTTCAAGCTGGAATTCGGCCGGCTGTGGGAGAACGAGGAGATGCGGATCGTCCTCGCCGACGAAATCTCGCCCGACAATTGCCGACTGTGGGACGCCAAGACGGGCGAGAAGATGGACAAGGACCGCTTCCGCCGCGACCTCGGCAAGGTCGAGGAAGGCTACCAGGAAGTCGCCCGTCGCCTCGGCATCCTGCCCGAGGCCGGGCCGCGCGACATGTCGGGGCCGGAGGCCATGCAATGAAGGCGCGTGTCACCGTCATGCCCAAGGCCGGCGTGCTCGACCCCCAGGGCAAGGCCATTTCCAACGCTCTGGGGGGCCTCGGCTTCGCCGGCGTCCAGGATGTGCGCGCCGGCAAGGTGATCGAGCTCGACCTGGCCGAGACCGACCCCGCGCGGGCGAAAGCCCTCGCCGAGGAGATGGCGCGCAAGCTGCTCGCCAACACCGTCATCGAATCCTTCCGGGTCGAGCTCGCCTGACATGGTGAAGGCGAGCCTCCTCGCCATGGTGGTGCTGACCGTGCTGGTCTCCGTCGGCCTGCGCTGGCGCGAGGACCGCATCGCCGCCACCCAGCCACGCCCGCGCTTCAACATCGTCGAGCGCGGCAAGCGCACGCTGAACCGCTGGGTCACCGCCGCCGCCATCGCCGCGGTCGCGACCACGCTGCTGCTCGGCGGCCTGAACTGGCTGCGCATCGCCAATGGCGGCTGAGACGAACCGGAGCACCCCATGAAGGCCGCCATCATCACCTTCCCCGGCACTAACCGCGAACGCGACATGCGCGTCGCGCTCAAGCGCGCGACCGGCCGCGACCCGCTGATGCTGTTCCACCGCGACGCGCTGCCCGCCGGCCTCGACCTGGTGGTGCTGCCCGGCGGCTTCTCCTACGGCGACTACCTGCGCTGCGGCGCGATGGCCGCGCAATCCCCCATCATGCGCGACGTGAAGGACTTCGCCGCCCGCGGCGGCCACGTGCTCGGCGTGTGCAACGGCTTCCAGATCCTGATCGAGGCCGGCCTTCTCCCCGGCGGCCTGCTGCGGAATGCCACGCTGCGCTTCCTGTCGATGGATTGCCGCATGCGCGTCGAACGCGCCGGCACCGCCTTCACCTCGCGCTGGCAGAAGGGCGCCACCTTCCGCGCGCCCATGGCCCATGGCGACGGCAACTACTTCGCCGACGACACGACGCTCGACCGCCTGGAAGGCGAAGGCCTGGTCGCCTTCCGCTACGTGGACGACCACGGCGAGGCAACGCCCGCCGCCAACCGCAACGGCTCCGCCCGCAACATCGCAGGCATCCTCTCCCCCAACCTGCGCGTCTGCGGCCTGATGCCGCACCCCGAGGACCTGGTGGACGACCTCATGGGCGGCACCGACGGCCTGCCGATGTTCGAAAGCCTGGCCCGGGCATTCGCCCCCGCCTGACGCTACCTCACCGGCGCTTCCAGGTTGCTCGGATTCAGCCCCAGCGCCTGCGCCGTGGTGGGATTGATCTGCCCGCTCGCTTCCAACCCACGCCCACGCTGGAAGCGCTCGATCGCCGCCTGCGTGCCCGCCCCCCAGATCCCATCCGGGCGCGCCTGGTAGAAGCCCAGCGCCCGCAGCCGCGCCTGGATGTTCCGTACCGCCTGCTGGCTCAGCGGCGCCGAGGGCGCGGCCGTGGCCGCCGGGGCCGGCTCGGCCGTCGCGGCCGGCAACAGCCGCGGCACGCCAACGCCCAGCGCCTGCGCCGTCGCAAGATTAATCGACCCGGTCACCGGCAACCCGCGCGCCTGCTGGAATCGATCCAGCGCCGCCTGGCTCTCCGGCCCCCAGACGCCATCCGCCCCCCCGGTATAGACCCCGGCCTCCCGCAGCCTCTCCTGCACGGCCGTGGTCGCCGAAGCCGTCAACGGCTGCACGAAGGACAGCGGGGCCGGCGCCTGGCCCAGCGCCGACCCCACGCCCATCGCACCGACAAGGAGAACCGTCCCGAGGCTCCGCGAAACCACACGCATGGCGCACATCCTTATGTTGTCCTGTCTGGCCAACGGCACGCGGCGCCGAAGGTTGCGCGACACGGCCGCCCCGCCCTGCTCCCGCCAACGCAACACAGCCATGCGCGCCCGCGTGAGAATCCCCTTGAGCGCACGGGCTTGCACAATGAAAGTCATTTCCCGTGCCGCCCTTGGCCCGGCAGGACTCGCGCCCTTCCGCAAGGACGACCGACATGTTCGCCGCCACCGCCGCCCCATGGTTCACCCGCCACGGCATCCACTACGGCTGGGTCATGCTGGCCCTCACCTTCATGGTCTCGGTCTGCACCTCGGCCGCAGTCAGCCTGCCCGGCGTGCTGATTGTGCCCATGACCGAGGAATTCGGCTGGGGCCGCGCCACCGTCGCCGGCGCCATGGGCGTCATGTTCTGCCTGTTCGCCCTGATGGCCCCCTTCGCCGGCGCGCTGATGATCCGCTACGGCCTGCGCCGCGTCGTCTCGGCCGCCACCATCCTGGCGGTGAGCGCGGTCATCGGCCTCACGCTGGTCAGCGCCCCCTGGCAGGTCTGGGCCTGCCTGGCCGTGCTGGGCTCGGCGGCTGGGATGGTGGCGCTGGTGCTCTCCGCCACCGTCGCCAACCGCTGGTTCGCCGAGCGCCGCGGCCTGGCCATGGGCCTGCTCACAGCCGCCTTCGCCGCAGGCCAACTCAGCTTCCTGCCCGCCGCCGCGGCCCTCGCCACCAACTTCGGCTGGCGCGCGGCGGTGCTGCCGGCGATCATCGGCCTCGCCATCTGCGCCGTGCTCTACCTTCTGCTGGCGCGCGACTGGCCGGCCGATATCGGCCTGGCCCCCTACGGCCGGACCGACATCGTGCCCCCCACCATCCCCTCCGCCGGCAACGCGGTGACGCTGAGCCTGTCGGTGCTGCGCGAATCGCTGGGCTCGACCGTGTTCTGGATCCTGGCCGGGACCTTCTTCATCTGCGGCCTGTCCTCCACCGGCATCGTCAACCAACACTTCATCCCCTTCTGCGGGGACATGGGCGTATCGGCCGTGGTGGCGGCGTCCTTCCTCGCGATGATGGGAGTGTTCAACTTCATCGGCACGGTCTGCTCGGGCTGGCTGTCGGACCGCTTCGACAACCGCATCCTGCTGGCCTGGTACTACGGGCTGCGCGGCCTGGCGCTGATCTGGCTGCCCTTCAGCAGCTTCGACATGCTGTCGCTCACCCTCTTCGCGGTGTTCTTCGGCCTGGACTACGTGGCGACGGTGCCACCCACGGTGAAGCTCGCGGCGCTGCATTTCGGGCCGGAGAAGGCCGCCATCGTCTTCGGCTGGGCCTTCGCGGCGCACCAGCTGGGCAGCGCGGTCTCGGCAGCGATGGGCGGGGTGTGGCGGGACGTGGCAGGCAGCTACGGGCCGGCCTTCATCACGGTGGGGATGATCAGCGTGAGCGCGGCGCTGGCCGTGCTGACGCTGCATGATGCGCGGGGGCGGGCGGTGCGCGCGGCGTAGGAAGCATCGCAGGGGCGCCGCCCCTGCACCCCGGCAGGAAACTCAGTTTCCTGCACCTTCGGGCTGTTGGGCTGGTGCGCCTTCGATGACACCATGCGCCGGCATTGCATGAGGACGGACCATGGACAGCATCCAGAACACGCCGCAGGACATGCTCGAAGCACAGCGCCGCCAGGCGCGCATCGACCTCGCGGCGGCCCACCGCCTCGCCGTCCTCGACGACTATCACGAGGCCATCGACAACCACTTCACCCTGCTCGTCCCCGGCCGCCCGGGCCGCTTCTACCTCAATGAATTCGGCCTGCATTGGAACGAGGTCACCGCCAGCAACCTCATCGAGGTCGCCTTCGACGGCACCGTCGTGGAAGGCCGCGGCCCCGCCGACCGCAGCGCCATCTGCATCCACGCCCCCATCCACGAAGCCACCGGCGCCGCCTGCGTGCTGCACACCCACATGCCGTACTGCACGGCGCTCTCGCAGCTCGAGGACATGACGGTCGAGATGACCGGCCAGGGCGCCCTGCAATTCGAAGGGCGCATCGCCTACGACTACGACTACAACGGCTTCGCCCACGAACACGCCGAAGGCGAACGCATGGCCGCGCTGATGGGCGACAAGGTCGTGCTGATGATGGCAAACCACGGCGTGGTGGTGATCGGCGACACCGTGGCGCAGGCCTACCGCCGGCTCTACTTCCTCGAACGATCCTGCCGCACGCAGCTGTTCTCGATGTGGACCGGCCAGCGCCGCCGCTTCGTGGCACCCGAGGTGCTGGAGAAGATGCGCGAACAGGCCGGCTGGAAAGACCCGACCATGGCCATGGGCGCATCCGACTACTACTTCGCGGCGATGAAGCGGATGCTGGACCGGACGCAGCCGGATTACGCGGAGTAGGGGGCGCGGGAGGCTTCGCAGGGGCTCTGCCCCTGCACCCCGGCCGGAAATTCAGTTTCTATCAATTTTTAAGTCCGGCAGACATACTAAGGATTCCGGAGCGGTCAGGATGTTCCCCCGAAGAACACTTTACGATCTTCCGCATCATGCAAATCGTGATTTGCAATATGGAATAGCTTTGGGCTCACAGCGTCAGTAAACAATTTAAACGGCAGCGTGTCGATACATATTTCAGCACTAATTGCGGCAATATCTTTATCATAGCAGTCCTTTAGTAACTTCATATTTGTCGATGGAAAGCTATTCTTGAATTCTTTATTAAATTTTGGTTTAAAATATCTAATCAATGAGGCTTCGTATAGCGTAATTCTTTCGGCCTCTGATGTATTGTTCAACTTATCGATGCCTTTAGAAATTCTCTCTTCTCCATCGTCTTTATTCTTTGCCCATGGGTTGAACAATGTAATCATGCGATTGTCTCGCTGAATTTCTAATAAAAGTAAATTTAATCCGTAGCCGCTTGGCAGTCCCTTTAGCGATATTTTTTGCAGAGTTTCGTGCTTTTTCAATCTATCCAATGCATTTCGAGATCCATCATCACCGAATGCTTGTCCGATATACAACACTTCAAAATTCTGCGCGTTACATTCATTGCTAAGGCGACACATCATTGCCTCTGCCGAAGGAAAAACCTTTTCGCCTGCCTGATTAATCACATACCATGGTCCGCCCGCCTCCCCCATAAGAGTCGCTTCTTCAGGCATAGGCCACCGAAGATCGTAGCTAACCCCCAACACCTTGTAAGTCGTTATTAATTCACGATTTTCTTGAGTTGCCCCTATAAAATCTACTTTTGGCAATGATCCTATCAAGTATATATGGCAACATTTTATCTGACTCTCAAATTCCTTAAGGATTTTTTCTTCATATATGGCAAATGCGGGCATTATAAAATGTCCATGAGCATACATGTTTAGCGCATGCTCAACATTAAATTTCTTTCCTCCAAACAGATCAGACATTCTCTTTGCCTACCTCAGGAGACCGAACGTTACGGACAACTGCTGGATTTTTATTGATCACATGTAGCAAATTAACCTTAATTTGTCAATCTCTGGTTGATAACAATTCTTCGCATAGAACACAGGCAAGTTTTTCCATCTTGAGATATGGCGCTTGCAGCGCGCTGCTCAATTCGGTGGGTCGGAGCCGCCGGCATCGCTCGATATAGGAATTATTGCCTTTTCAAATAGCGCGTGGTAGGGACTTCTGATGCCCCACCCCCTCACCCCCACCCAATTCCTCGCCCTCCTCCCCTACATCCTCCCCCGGTCCCCCGCCGGCCGCCAGATCAGCGATCTCAAGGCCCGCATGAACGCCATATTCCACCTCGCCTGCACCACCGACCCCTGGCGCGCCCTCCCGCCCGAACACGGCAAGCCCGACACCGTCTCCCGCTACTTCCGGCGACTCACCCATGCCGGCCTCTGGGAACGCCTGCTCGAAGCGCTCAAGGAAAGCGATCCCAAGCACCCCCTGAACGAGATCGCCCCCCTCATCTTCCGCGCCTGCCGCGGCGCCGTCCGGCTCAGGGGCCTCAAATTCCTCGTCCTCATCCGCCGCCTCGGCTTCCTCCAGGCCCTGAACGGCCCGCCGGACAAGCTCCCCAACCCCGATTTGTCCGAAAGCCTCAGGCACACCCGCTTCCCGCCCTACCCCGAAACAAAAGCGCAATGCGACGCCTACCGCGCCCTCATCAAGGCGCTGAAACAGCTCCATCGCGTCATCGGCGGCGTGAAGCACCTCACCCGCCAGCAGCGCCTCGGCTGGTCATGAGCAGCCCCGCGCAGACACCCCCTGGACAGCGGCCACCGCCCTACCCACAAGGCAGGCATGACCGCCGCCACGCCCACGCCGCTCGACCCCGCCCGCGCCGCCCAGCTCGCCGCCGAATTCGGCCTGAAGCCGGAGGAATACGACCGCGCGCTGGCCATCCTCGGCCGCACCCCCTCGCTGACCGAACTCGGCGTGTTCAGCGTGATGTGGTCGGAACACTGCTCCTACAAATCCAGCCGCATCTGGCTGAAGGAACTCCCCACCAAGGCCCCCTGGGTCATCCAGGGCCCCGGGGAGAATGCCGGCGTCATCGCCATCGGCGATGGCCTGGCCGCCGTCTTCAAGATGGAATCCCACAACCACCCGTCCTGGATCGAACCCTACAACGGCGCCGCCACCGGCGTCGGCGGCATCCTGCGCGATGTCTTCACCATGGGTGCCCGCCCCATCGCCAACCTAAACGCCCTGCGCTTCGGCAGCCCCGACGCACCGCGGATGAAGCAGGTGATCGACGGCGTGGTCCGCGGCATCGGCGGCTACGGCAATTGCGTGGGCGTCCCGACCGTGGGCGGCGAGGTCAACTTCCACCCCGCCTACAACGGCAACCCGCTGGTCAATGCCATGACGGTCGGCATCGCCAAGGCCGACCGCATCTTCACCGCCGCCGCGACGGGCATCGGCAACCCGGTGGTCTATGTCGGTTCCAAGACTGGCCGCGACGGCATCCACGGCGCCACCATGTCCAGCGCGGAATTCTCCGCCGACAGCGAGGAAAAGCGCCCCACCGTCCAGATCGGCGACCCCTTCGCGGAAAAGCTCCTGATCGAGGCCTGCCTCGAACTCATGGCCACCGACGCCATCGTCGCCATTCAGGACATGGGTGCGGCGGGCCTCACAAGTTCCGGTGTGGAAATGGCCGGCAAGGGCGGCATGGGCGTGGACCTCACCCTGGACAATGTCCCCCAGCGCGAAGAAGGCATGACCGCCTACGAGATGATGCTGAGCGAGAGCCAGGAGCGCATGCTCATGGTCCTCAAGCCCGGCCGGGAAGCCCAGGCGGAGGCCATCTTCACCAAGTGGGAGCTGGACTTCGCGGTGATCGGCCACCTCACCGACACCGGCCGCATCGTGATCCGCCACAAGGGCGCCATCGAGGCCGACATCCCCCTCGCCCCGCTGGAATCGGAAGCCCCCCTCTACCGCCGCCCGACCGAGGACACCCCGCCCCAGCCCGTGCTGGACGCCACAACCATCGCCGACCCCATCGGCATCGAGGCCGCGCTGATGCGCCTGGTCGCCTGCCCCGACCTCTGCTCCCGCCGCTGGATCTGGGACCAGTACGACAGCCTGGTGAACGGCCAGACCCTGAAGCGCCCCGGCGCCGCAGACGCCGCCATCGTGCGCATCGAGGACCACGACCGCGCCCTGGCCATGACCACCGACTGCACCCCCCGCTACGTGGTCGCCGACCCGGTGGAAGGCGGCAAGCAGGCGGTGGCCGAGGCCTGGCGCAACATCACCGCCACCGGCGCCCTACCGCTGGCCATCACCGACAACATGAACTTCGGCAACCCCGAGAAGCCCCGCATCATGGGCCAGTTCGCCGGTGCCGTCCGCGGCATGGCGGCGGCCTGCACCGCGCTCGACTTCCCGGTGATCAGCGGCAACGTCTCCCTCTACAACGAGACCGAGGGCCGCCCCATCCTCCCCACCCCCGCCATCGGCGGCGTCGGCGTGCTGGAGGATGCGCGCCAAGCCATCGGCCTGGGCATGCCCGCCGGCGCCGAGCTGGTCCTGGTCGGCACCACCGCCGGCTGGCTCGGCCAGTCCCTCTGGCTGCGCGAGGTCACCGGCCGCGAGGACGGCGCCCCCCCGCCCGTGGACCTCACGGCCGAACGCCGCAACGGCGACTTCATCCGCACCCAGATCCTCGCCGGCACCATCCGCGCCTGCCACGACTGCGCCGATGGCGGCCTGCTTGTGACGTTGGCAGAGATGGCCATGGAGACCGGCATCGGCGCGACCCTCGCACCCTCGCCGAGTGACACCCCCGCCCACGCCTTCTGGTTCGGCGAGGACCAAGCCCGCTATGTGGTGGCGGTGCCCGACGCCGCCGCCTTCATCGCCGCCGCGACGCAAGCGGGCGTGCCTGCCACGCGGCTCGGCCAGGCTGGCGGCGGGGACTTGGTTCTCTCGCCCGGCCGGTCCATATCGGTGGCAGGGTTGAGGGCGGCGAACGAAGCCACCCTGCCCGCGCTGATGGAAGGGAGGTCCGCCTGATGGCGATGCAACCGGCAGAGATCGAGGCGCTGATCAAGTCCGCGCTCCCCGATGCCGAAGTCACCATCGAGGACCTGGCCGGCGATGGCGACCACTACGCCGCCAAGGTCGTCTCGGAATCCTTCCGCGGCATTCCCCGCGTCAAGCAGCACCAGATCGTCTACGCCGCGCTGCAGGGCCGCATGGGCGGCGTGCTGCATGCGCTGGCCCTGCAAACCTCCGCCCCGGAACAGGACACCGCGCGATGAGCAACCCGACCCACGACCGCATCCAGGCCGCGATCGACGCCAACCCCGTGATGCTCTTCATGAAGGGCACGCCGTCCTTCCCGCAATGCGGCTTCTCCGCCCGCGTGGTGCAGATCCTCTCTCACATGGGCGTGCCCTTCGGCAGCGCGAACGTGCTGGAGGACATGGAGATCCGCGAGGGAATCAAGGAATTCTCGAACTGGCCGACCATCCCGCAGCTCTATGTCGGCGGCGAGTTCGTCGGCGGCTGCGACATCGTGATGGAGATGTTCCAGGCCGGTGAACTCGCCACGCTGCTGAACGAGAAGGGCGTGCCCCACAAGGCCGAGGCCTGATCTGACCCCGGGGCCGCGCCACCTGGCGCCGCCCCGGAGAGCCGGGCCGAAGCCCCGCTCAGCGCCCCGCGAGGCGCGCCACGTTGATCGCCCGAGCGAAGGCGAGCTTGGCCTCGGCAGGCGCATCGCCCTGCACCTGCACCAGGATGCGGTTGTCGACCAGCATCTGGACATTTCCGTCGCTGGACTGGATGGCGCGCTGCTCGCCGATCCGCACCAGGCGCCCCATCGAACCGGCCAGCATCGGGTTGGCCATGATGGCACCAAGCTGCGCGATCATCGGATTGTCGCTCATCACCTGGATCTCGACCGTCTGCCCTTGGGCATTGCGGTAGTTGCGCGACGCCGTGGAACCACCGAACAGCCCCGCGGCGCCGGTGGCGTTGGATGTGGCTTCCTCCGCCGTCCAGCCTGGCAGCGCATCGGGCAGGGCGCCCGCGAGGCCGGCGGCGGCGCGCTGCGCCAGCAATTGCAGCGCCTCCTGCAATGCCGTCTGCGCCGCCTGGATCTGCCCGCCTTGGTAGGCGCGCTGCGCCTCGGTGATCGCGGTGGCGATGTCGTCGGCGCGCGCCGGCGCACCGGCGCACAGCGCGGCAAGCGTTGTGGCGAGCAGAATGGATCGGCGCATGAATGGGTTCCCCGGTGTGGCGGCGCAACGATACCCCCGGGATCGCGTGGTCACCAACCGCCCCCGCGCATCGCGGCCCGTTCAGCCCTCGCGCAGGATACGCAGGATATCCTCGCCATACCGCTCGACGCGTGAGCGCCCCATGCCCGGCACTTCGAGCAGGTCGTCAATGCTGGCGGGCCGCCGCGCCGCGATGCCGCCCAGCGTGCGGTCATCCGCGACGACATAGGCCGGCACGCCCTGCCCCTGCGCCACGCCGCGGCGCCAGGCGCGCAGCGCCTCGAACACCGGATCGCCCGAACCGGCCTGCGGGCTTTCGTCGCGGGTGGCCCGGCGCGATGTGCTGGGCGCGGCATCCTCCCGCAGCATAACCGCTTCCTGGCCACGCAGCACCGCACGCGCGGCTTCCGTCGCGACCAGCTCGCCATGGTTCTCCACCGCGACGTCCAGCACGCCGCGCGCGACCAGCTGCCGCGCGATACCCCGCCAGGCGCTGTCCGACACATCCTTGCCGATCCCGAAGGTCGGCAGCGTGTCATGCGCGAACTGCGCCACCTTGTCGGTCAGCCGCCCACGCAGCACGTCCACCACATGGCCGACGCCGAAGCGCTGCCCCGTGCGAACCACGGCCGAGAGCATCTTCTGCGCCGACACCGTCCCATCCACCAGGCGCGGCGGCGTCCGGCACACGTCGCAGGCGCCACATTCGGGCTTCTCCGGCTCCTCGCCGAAGCAGCGCAGCAACAGCGTGCGCCGGCAGGTGGAGGCCTCGGCCATGGCAATCATGGCATCGAGGCGCGAGCGTTCGACGCGCTTCTGGTCCTCGCTGGCGGGGCTCTCGGCGATGCGGTGGCGCGCCAGCGCCATGTCGCCGGCGCCGTACATCAGCAGGGCCATGGCGGGCAGGCCGTCGCGGCCGGCGCGGCCGATCTCCTGGTACCAGCTCTCGGGGCTGCGCGGCAGATCGAGGTGCGCGACCCAGCGCACATCGGGCCGGTCGATGCCCATCCCGAAGGCGATCGTCGCGGCCATGATGACGTTGTCGCCCCGGGCGAAGCGTCGATGCGCGTCGCGCTTCGCCCCCGCATCCATGCCCGCATGGAAGGCCAGCGCGTCATGCCCGTCGGCGCGCAGCCATTCGGCCGTGCTGTCGGTGCGCGCGCGCGAGCCGCAATAGACAATGCCGCAGCCGCCCGCCCGCGCGATCAGCGCGCGCAACTGCCCCCGCTCGCTCTCGCGCGGGGCGGCGGTGATGAAGATGTTCGGCCGGTCGAAGGAGGCGCGGAACACCGGCGCATCCGCCAGGTCGAGCTGCCGGCGGATGTCCTCGACCGTGCGCGGGTCGGCGGTCGCGGTCAGTGCCAGGCGCGGCACGCCGGGGAAGCGCTGCGGCAGCACGCCAAGCGCGCGATATTCGGGGCGGAAGTGATGGCCCCATTGGCTGACGCAATGCGCCTCATCGACCGCGAACAGCGCGATGGGCAATTCGTCCAGCTGCTGCAGCGTGCCATCCAGCGTCAGCCGCTCGGGCGAGACATACAGAAGCTTCAGATCGCCCTCACGCAGGTCGCGCAGCACGCCGCGCGCCTCGTCCGGCGGCAGGTCGGAATGCAAGGCGGCGGCGGCCACGCCCTGCTGGCGCAGCGCCGCGACCTGGTCCTCCATCAGCGCAATCAGCGGGGAGACCACGATGCCGACGCCGGCGCGGCACAGCGCAGGCACCTGGAAGCACAGGCTCTTGCCCCCGCCGGTCGGCATGAGGACCAGGCCCGAACCGCCATCCGCGGCGTGGCGGATGATTTCCTCCTGCCGCCCGCGGAAGCCCTCATGGCCGAAGACCCGGCGGAGAACCTCGGACGGATCCTCCAGGGCGCGCATCACCCGCCGGCGCGGATCTCGACGCGGCGGCTCTCGGTGGCGATGGATTCGAAGGGCACCGGGCCGCGCGCCACGATCCGCACGCGCTCGCGCGGCAGGCCCTCACGGACCAGCACGTCCGCCACATGCTGGGCGCGCGCCTCGGACAGGGCGCGGTTGTAGGCGGCGCCGCCGGCCGGGCCAGCGAAGCCGACCACAACGATCGGCCCGCTGGTGGCCTTCGCGCGGGTGGCGGCGGCGCGCACCACGGCCTCGGCCTCGGTGTCCAGCGTCGAGCTGTCCGCGGTGAAGAAGACCGAGGCGGTCTGCATGGTGGGTTCGGACGCGCAGGCCGCGGCCAGCACGGCAGGGGCGGCGGCGGCAAGGAAAAGGCGGCGGCGCATCGGGACGACTCCGGGGTTCGCGAGGCCCCCTTGGTCGCGCGAAGCGTGGCCCGGCGTCAACCGGTCCAGCGCGGCCTCAGCGCGAACACGCCGCGCCGCCCAGCACGCAGAACTTCGCGCAATGCGGGTGGTTCAGCGCCACCGGGCGCGACGCCTCAGCCAATGTCGCGCCGAGTTCGAAGGCCGGGTCGTAGGGCAGCAGCGTGCAGGCCACCACCGCGGGGCGATCGGCGCCGCGGCGCTTCACAACCATGCGCGACGACGCGCACATCATGCTTTCGGGGGATTTGCGGAGGATGCCCCAGCAGGATTCGGTGATCTCGGGGACATCGACCTCGGCGTCCATTTCCGGGAACAGCATCAGCGCCACCGGGTCGCTGGCATCGACCGCCAGGCCGAGCGAGGCGAACAGCACGGCATATCCGGCCCGCATGGCGTCCTCGTCGCCCGCGCCGAAGCCCGCGCGCCCGGCGACGTGCACCCGAAAGCCGTTGCGCGCCAGCCAAGCCAGCCCCTCCAGCGTGCGCGCGAAACTCCCTTCCCCCCGTTCGAGGTCATGCAGCGCGGCCTCGTGGTGGTCGATCGACACGCGCAGCGTCAGCCGGTCGCCGAAGGATTCGCGCAGCGCCAGCAGCGCCGCGGCGTGGCTCATCATCGGCTTCATGGCGTTGGTGAGCACCAGCGCGGACAGCCCACGCGCCAGCACGTCGCGCAGCATCGCCGGCACGTCGCGGTTAAGGAACGGCTCGCCGCCGGTGAAGCCGACCTCGTCCAACGGGGCGCCGATCGCCGCAGCCTCGTCCAGGTAGGCGGCCACCTCGGCACCCGAGATGTAGGACAGCGCGTCGTTCTTCGGGCTGCTCTCGATGTAGCAGTTGCGGCAGGTGATGTTGCACAGCGTGCCGGTGTTGATCCACAGCGTGTGCAGCCCGGCCAAGCCTACAACAGCGCGGCGTTCGCCCTTCGCCGTCACCGCCGGGTCGCGGAACTTTGCGGGGTCGAGCGCCCGCGCCGCCATCACCATGGGTGCCGTCACCGCCGCGCCTCCATCAAGTCATGCCCCGCCGCCCGTCGCTACCGCTCAATTCGGGTTCGACGGCACGCCGCGCAAGGTTACGCAGAGTCAGCCCGCCGCCGGGACGGCACGGCCCGCGACGAGCCGCAGGATGCGCGTCGGGCGCTCGACCCCCAGCAGATGGTGCTGGATCAGGATGGCGCTGCGCCCGCCCAGCGCATCGTCCAGCGTCTGGAGGAAGGCCCGCTCGGTATCGGCATCGAGCCCCGCCGCGGGTTCGTCCAGGATCACCACCGAGGCCGGCGAGAGCAGCGTGCGCGCCAGCGCCAGCCGTCGCGCCTGTCCACCCGAAAAACGCAGCCCGCCCTCCCCGCACATGGTCTCGAGCCGGTCGGGCAGCGCGCGCACCACGTCGCCCACCTGCGCCCGGTCGAGCACCGCCCACAGGGCCGCATCATCGGCATCGGGCGCGGCGAGGCGCAGATTGGCTGCGATGGTGTCGTCGAACAGCCGGGCATCCTGCGTCAACCAGGTGACGCGGCGACGTAGTTCGGCGGCAGGCAGCGTCGCGATGTCCACGCCGCCCAGCGTGATGCGCCCGGCCTCCGGTGCGGCGAACTTCAGCAGCAGCGCCGCCAGGGTGGATTTTCCCGCGCCGGAGAGGCCGAGCAGCGCGATCCGCGCGCCCTCCGGCAGGTCGAGGTCGAGGCCGTCGAAGACCATCGGGCGATCCGCCGCCCAGCGGAAGCGCAGCCCGCTGACGCGCACGGCGTGGCCGGCAGGCGCCGCGGCCGGCGCGACCGGGTCGGGCACGGGTTCGGGCGTGTCCGCGGCTTCGAACAGGCGCCGCGCACCGGCGCCCGCGGCGGACAGCGCCGCACCGGCCCGCGGCATGAGGCCCAGCGCCTCCGCCGCGGCGATGGCCAGGAACACGCCCATCAGTGCCGCGCCGACACCCGCCTCGCCCGCCGCCAGCGCCCAGGCCAGGGCGCCGAGCAGCGCCGCCTGCACCAGCAGCGACCCCGCCGCGCCACCCCAGGCGGCACGCTGCGACAGGTCGCGCTGCGCCGCCGCCAGCGCAGCGCCCTCGGCGGCGACGCGCGTGGCCGCCCGCGATTCCGCATTGGCCGCCAGCGTGTCCTCGATGCCGCTCAGCGGGTCGACCACGGCCGAGCGCAGGCCGCCCTGAGCGCGTGCCACGTCATGGCCGGCGCGCGCCGCCATCGGTGCCAGCACCACCGGCAGGACCAGCGCCGCGACCAGCGGCAATGTCAGCACCAGCGCGAGGCCCGGCTCCGCGACGCCCACCGCGACGATGATCGCGACCACCACGGCCAGCGCGGAAGCCGCCGGCACCAGGACGCGCAGGTACAGACCGTCCAGCGATTCGACATCCGCCACCAGCCGCGCCAGCAGGTCGCCGGCCTGGCGCAGCCCGATGCCGGCCGGCAGCCGCGCCGCGAGTCGGGTGAAGAACCACACCCGCATGTCGGCCAGGGCGCGGAAGGTCGCCTCGTGCGTCACCAGCCTTTCGAGGTAGCGCGCCACCGGGCGGAACAGCATGACCGGGCGCAGCCACAGCAGCGCCGCGAGGCCAAGCCCGCCCAGCGCCAGCGCACCTGCCTGGCCCTGCGCTATGGCCCCCGCCACCACGCGCCCGGCGAGCACCAGCAGCGCCACTCCCGCCAAGGTGGACAGCACCGCCGCCACCACGCCGGCCAGCAGCCACGCGGTGCGCCCGCGCCACAGCCCCAGCACGCGAACCAGGTCGCGCCCCATCAATTCCCCGCCATGCGGTCGCCCGCTTCGCGCCCGGCCGACAGATGCAGCACCTTGCCGAAATACCCCCGCGCCGCGCGCGCATGCGTGGCCACGATCGCCGTGCGGCCGACGCACAGCCGCCGAAGCGCATCCAGAACCGCGGCCTCGGTGCCGGGATCGAGATGCGTCGTGGGTTCGTCCAGCAGCACCAGTGGCGCGTCCCGCAGGAAGGCGCGCGCCACCGCGACGCGCTGCGCCTGCCCGCCGGACAGGCCGAAGCCGCCCTCGCCCACCAGCGTGTCGAGCCCCTGCGGCAGGTCGGCGGCGAAGTCGCTCACCTGCGCGGCGCGGGCGGCGGCCAGGATGGCGGCCTCGTCGGCATCGGGGCGGGCCAGGGCGATGTTCTCGCGGATGGTGCCGCGGAAGATGTGTGCGCGCTGGCCGACATAGGCGCACAGGCGGCGCAGCTCGGCCGGGCGGAGCTTCGTCACGTCATGGCCGTTGATCGCCACGCGCCCGCCATCGGGGCGGCGGAAGCCCATCAGGATCCGCAGGATGCTGGTCTTGCCGGAGCCCGATTCGCCGGTCAGCAGCAGCGTCTCGCCCGGCAGCACGCGGAAGGACACGCCATCGAGCGCCGGCGCGCGCGACGGGTCGTAGGACAGACGGACGTCCTGGAAGGTGACCGTGACCTTGGGCGGCACCTCTTCAAGTCGCAGGCCCTCCGGCTCGCGCGTGGCGAGCAGCGGCGCGAGGTCGGCCGCCGCGCCGCGCGCCGCCAGTTGCTCGTGATAGGCGCCCGCGAAGGCGCGCAGCGGCGCGAAGAACACCGGCACCAGCAGCACCGCGAACAGCCCGGTGACCGGCGCCGGATGCGTGCCGGCCACCAGGTGCCCATGGCGATAAGCCAGCGACGCCAGGGCCACGCCGACGATCAGTTCCATCGCCCCGGTCGCGACGAAGGCCAAGCGCAGCACGCGCATGGTGCGCGCGCGCAATTCCTCGGCGGCGGCGCCGAGCCGCGACGCCTCCGCCTGCTGCTGGTTCAGCAGCACCAGCATCGGCAGCCCGCGCATGCGGTCGAGGAAACGCCCCGACAGGCGCTGCAGCGCGGCGAATTGCCGGCGGCTGGCAACGCCGGCGCCGATGCCGCTGATCGCCTGCGCTACCGGCACCAGCAGCCCCGCACCCAGCAGGATCAGCCCGCTGACCGGGTCGGCCAGCGCCGCCGCGCCGGCCACCAGCAAGGGCGCGAGGATTGCGAGTGCGGCGGCAGGCAGCCAGCGGGCGAAATAGCCCTCCAGCGCCTCGATCCGTTCCACCACCAGCGCGGATTTTTCCCCGACCGCGCGTTCATCCTGCGGCCCGGCGGCGAGCAGCCTGGCGAAGGCGGCGGCGCGCAGGCGGGCCTTCGCCTCCTCGCCGATCGCGACCTGGGCGCGTTCCTGCGCCATGGCGAGCGCGGCCATCAGCAAGGCCAGCACCGCGGCGGCAACGAGGTCCGCCACGCCGGTTTCGGCACGCCCGAGCAGCGTGGCGAGCAGCCGCGCGACCAGCAGCGCCTGGGCCACCCCGCAGGCGGCGATCGCGAGGCCCAGCAGGACGGGCGTGGTGAGCCGGGCGCGTCCGGACCGCGCCTCCCGCTTCAGGAGGGCTGCGGCACCGGCCTCCGCGCCCGCCGGAAGGGAAGCCATGCGTGAAGTCTATGCGATTGCCCGCCGCGCCGCCACGGGGGGTGTCTTGTCGGCCTGACGCAGCGGCCCCATCAGGGAATGGACAGGAGAGCCACGATGCTGCCGACCCATGGGCGCTACGACTACCACCCCTGGCCGATGCGCCGGGCCTATGCCTGGCCGGGCGGGGCGCGGCTCGCGGTCTATCTGGGCCTGAACCTTGAGCATTTCGCCTTCGGCGAGGGGCTAGGGGCCGAGCTGGCGCCGGGCGGGCCGCAGCCGGATGTGCTGAATTTCGCCTGGCGGGATTATGGCAACCGGGTGGGTGCCTGGCGGCTCCTGCAGTTGCTGGACGAGCTTGCGCTGCCCGCCACGGTGCTGCTGAACAGCGCGATGTACGACTACGCGCCGGCGCTGGTGGCGGCACATCGGGCGCGCGGCGATGAGATGGCCGGGCATGGCCGCACCAATTCCGAACGCCAATCCGTGCTGCCCGAGGACGAGGAACGCGCGCTGATCGCCGAGAGCACCGCGGCCATTAGCCGCCACGAAGGCGCTGCGCCGCGCGGCTGGCTCTCCCCCTGGATCGCCGAGAGCCGCACCACCCCCGACCTGCTGGCCGAGGCCGGGTATGCCTATACCCTTAACTGGTGTGCCGATGATGCGCCGATCTGGATGCGCACGCGCGCCGGACGGCTGCTCGCCATCCCGTATCCGCAGGAGGTCAACGACATCCCCTCCATCGTCGGCCGCAAGGACGGCGCGGAGCAGTTCGCCGACATGGTGGTGGATGATTTCGAGGAACGGCTGCTTCAGGTGCGCGACGGCATGCCGCAGGTGATGGGAATCGCGCTGCATCCCTATCTGGTCGGGCAGCCGCATCGGCTGCGGCATCTGCGGCGTGCGATGGCGCATCTTTCCGCGCGGCGCGGCGTTGTCTGGATCACCACCGCGGGCGGCGTGCTGGACCATGTCCTGTCCCTGCCGCCCGGCACCATCCCCGGAGATTGACATGCGCCGCGCACTGCTTGCCCTGACGCTGCTGACCGCCGCCTGCGCCACCGAGCCCGGGCCGGGGACACCGCGCACCGTGGGCCAGGTCGACTTGGCGCGCTACGCCGGCACCTGGTTCGAGGCGGCGCGCTTCCCGACCTCCTTCCAGGACAGCGCGCGGGTGCGCTGCGAACAGGTGACCGCGACCTACACCGCGCGCCCCGATGGCGCGATCACGGTGGTGAACCGCTGCCGCAACGCGCTGGAGGGTGGCGCCGAACGTGTGGCGGAAGGCGTGGCGCGCAGCGCAGCGCCGGGCAATGACAGGCTGCGCGTCAGCTTCTTCTGGCCGTTCTACGGCGACTACTGGGTGATCGGGCTCGACCCGGACTACCGCTGGGCCGTGGTGGGCGCGCCGGGGCGCGACTACCTGTGGATCCTGTCGCGCACGCCGCAGATGGCGCCGGCGGATTTCGACGCGGCGGTCGCGATCGCGCGCCGCGAGGGCTTCGACACCACGCGGCTGCAGCGCACCGAGCAGGGGCCCGGCGGCGCGTAGGGCGCGCCAGCCGGAGCCTGCCGCGGCGCTGTCAACGGCGCCCCGGCGTCACCACCAGTTCGAAGGCGCCGGGGCCACCGCCCAGCACCGCCGCGCGCACGAAGACCTCCCCCTTGCGCGCCGCATCCACCGCGATGCGTGAGGCCAGCCCCCCGCCGCCGTCATCATCCTCGGCCAGCACGCGGCCGCCCTCGTCGAGGATCTCGAGGATGGTGTCGGTGCCCTCGCGCAGGGTCTGCGTCTGCACCGCCAGCGCGCCGGGCGGCAGGCGGAAGAAGGCGGATTGACCACGGCGCAGGCGGATCGACACCGGCGCCCCGGGTGCGATCGCACGCCCGGCCGCAGCGGCGGCCAATGAGGTCGGGAAATCGGCCGGCCCCTGCGTGTCGGCCTCGACCAGCAATTCGAACTCGCCGCCGCCATCGCCCAGCACCCCGGCGCGCACGAAGGCCGGCCGCGGCTCGGCGCCCGCCAGTTCGAGTCGCGAGGCGAGGCCGCCACCGCCATCATCATCCTCTGCGGTCACGTTGCCATCGGCATCGAGCAGCGCGAGCACGGTATCCGCGTTGCGCCGCAGCGCGCGCGTCAGCACGGCGATGTCGCCCTCCGGCAGGCGATAGACCGCGCTCTGACCGCGGCGCAGGCGCAGCGGAACCGCCTGTCCCACGGCCAGCGCCGGGGCGGTGGTCGCCTCGCGGATGCTGGTGGGGAAGGACGGGGCGGGCGGCGCGGTATCGGCCATCACCACCAGTTCGAAGGCGCCGGCCGTGCCCAGCACGCGGGCGCGAACATAGAGCGGCCGGCGCTGGCCACCCGGCACCTCGATGCGCGAGGACAGCTGTTCGTCGCCGCCGTCGTCATCCTCGGTCAGGTCGCGGCCATTCGCGTCGAGCAGCGCCAGGGTGGTGTCGGTGCCGGCGGTGAGGTTGCGTGTCAGCACCACCAGGTCCTGCCCGCCCGGCGGCAGGCGGAAATAGGCCTCGTCGCGGCCGCGCAGGCGGATGGTCACGGCCTGGCCGAGGGTGAGCGGCAAGTGGCCCGCGGCCTCGGTCAGGCTGCGCGGCGCGCCGGTCGGGTCGGCCGGCGGCGTCGCGCGCAGCACCAGTTCGAACTGCCCGCCGGCCTGTTCGAGCACGCCCACGCGCAGGAACAGCGGCCCGCCCTGGTCGGCCGCGACCTCGATGCGCGAGGCTAGGCTTTCCTCGCCGCCATCATCATCCTCCGACAGCGGCCGTCCCTGGCGGTCGAGCAGCACCATGACGGTGTCCGTGCCCTGGGCCAGGTTGCGGGTCAGCGCCTCGATGTCGGCACCCTCGGGCAGGCGGAAAAAGGCGGATTGGCCGCGGCCGAGGTCGAGCTTCACGGTCGCGCCGACCGTGAGCGCCGGCGCGGCGGCGGCCTCCGCGAGGTCGCGCGGCACCGCGATGCCGCCGGGGATTCCCCAGCCCTGGGCCTGCTGGAACAGCGGCGGCAGCGCGCGTGCGCCATCCGGCGCGGTATTCGCCCGCTGTGCGGCGGCGGGGCCAGCGAGCATCGTTGCCGCCAGCAGCAGGGGGATGGCCACCCGCGATCGGCTTCCCGCACGCGGGCCATGGCGCTGCGTCATTCGTTCCGCTCCGTTTCGAGACGATGCAGCGCTAGACCCTGCCGGTCGGCACGGTCAATCGCCAAGGCGCGACAGACTTCAGCCGAGTTCGAAACTGGTGATGCCGTAGATCGACCCGATTGGCAGGGCTGGCGCTTTGCCGGCGTACATGCGCGCCGTCTCGAAGGCGGGCGCCATGCCGGCCTCGGTCGCCATCGCGATGGCGTCGACGTTGGGCTCTGGCAGGTCGAGGAAGACCGGACCGGGCGGCGCTTCGGCCAGCAGCGCGGTGAATATCGCTCGTGCGGTGGCGCCGTCCTCGGCGAACAGGGGGCCGATCTTCGATCCCTCGCGGCAGGGACGCAGCACGCCGCAGCCGCGCAGCCCGCCAGGGCCGATCGCGATGCGCGCGATGTGGCCCGGTGCCGCCAGCCAGGCACGCAGGAATGCATCGCGCGGCGCGGGGAAGAAGCGGCGGTCGAAGGCGGCGAGCGTGTCGAAGGGCACGTCACTGGCGGGGCGAATCGGCATGGCGGTGGCCTGAGGCGCCCGGGGGCGCGCCGCGCCGAAGCGGATGTTCCGGTGCAGCAGCGTGAAGCCGGACCGCCGGTAGTTCGCCTGCTGCGCCACCACGCCGTCGAGGCCCACCGTGCCCGGCGCCAGGCGCGCCATCGCCGCGTGCCACAAGGCCAGCCCATGGCCCCGCCCGCGATGGCCGGGCCGCACGATGTAGAAGCCGAGGAAGCCGAAGCCATCCCCGTAGCGCACGGCGGAGACGCAGCCGATCGGATCGCCCGCGGCCTCGGCGACCAGGAAGCCTTCCGGGTCGGCGGCGAGGAAGCAGGCGGCGTCGGCCAGGCCGGGGTTCCAGCCCTCCGCGGCCGCCCAGTCGAGCGCGAGTGCCAAGTCCTCGCGCCGCATGGTGCGGATGGTGGCGGGGCTCAATGCATGACGTCCCCGCCGTTCGGCGACAGGCAGGCGCCGACGTAGAAATCGCCGCCCGGGCCGGCCAGCAGCAGGGCGGTCTCGGCGATGTCCTCCGGGCGGCCGAGCCGGCCGGCGGGCAGCGCGGCCTCGATCGCCGCGCGCCATTCCGGCCCGCGCGATTGCGTCAGCGCGGTATCGACCGGCCCAGGTGCGATGGAATTGACGCGCACGCCCCGCGGCGCGGCCTCCAGCGCGAAGGACCGCGTGAAGGACAGGATGGCGCCCTTGGCGGCGGTATAGGGCGTCAGGTTTGCCGCCCCCTTGAAGGCCAGCTGCGATGAGAGCGTGATGATCCGCCCTCGCCCGCGCGCCGCCATGCCCGGATAGACCGCTTGCGCCGCGACGACCGTGTGCATGAAGTGGACGTCCATGATGCGGCGGAAGGTGGCCTCGGGCAGCGTCTCCAGCGGCCCGCGGAGGTTGATCCCGGCATTCGCGACCAGGATGTCGGCGGGGCCGAGCGCGGCTTCAGCGGCGGCGATGAAGGCGCGCAGCCGGTCGCTGTCGGCGACGTCGAAGGAGTCCGCATGGCAGCGCCGGCCGAGGGCAGCCACGGCGTCCATTGTCTCGGCGGCGCCGGAATCGTCATCCAGGTGGCAGAAGGCGATATCGGCACCGGCGCGGGCGAAGGCGCGCACGATGGCACCCCCGATGCCGCGGCTGCCGCCGGTGACGATCGCGACCTGCCCTGCCAATGCGGTCATGCTTTGATTCCCTGATCTGCCCAGACGTGTTCGCGCATCGCGCCGTCGGCGGCAACCGGGTGCGTGGCGCAGGCCCGGCGCTTCGGGCAGCATCGGCACGACACATCGGGACTTCGCTGCATGGACGACGCCACCCCCGCGCCCGACGCCATCCAGGCGATCATCCATCGCGGCGTGCCGCTCGCCGCCGCGTGGGGGGTCGAGGTGCTGCAGGCGTCCGGCGGCACCGCGACCTGCCGCCTGCCCTGGCAGGAGGCGCTGCTGCGGCCAGGCGGGACGGTCTCCGGCCCGGCGCTGATGGGGCTGGCGGATGTGGCGATGTGGGCGGCGCTGCTGGGGTTGACCAAGGGGCAGGACGAGAGCCTGACCACCAGCCTGACCATCCACTTCCTGCGCCGCCTGCCGCCCGGCGCGGTGCTGGCGGAGGCGCGCGTGCTCAAGCGCGGCCGCATCATCGTGGGCGAGGTGCTGATGCGCGGCGAGGCGTCGAGCGAGGTCGCCGCGCACGTGACCACCAGCTGGGCCGCGGTGACGCCGCGCGCCTGACGGATCAGCCCTGGCGGCCCCAGGCGATGAAGCCGCCATTGCGCCAGGCCGCGCCGGCCTTGCCGTAGCGGAAAGGCGCGCCATCCGGGCAGACCACGCGCCCGCCGGCCGCTTCCAGCACCGCCTGGCCTGCCGCCGTGTCCCATTCCATGGTCGGGCCGAAGCGGGGGTAGACGTCGGCCTCGCCTTCCGCGACCAGGCAGAATTTCAGCGAGGAGCCGACGGAGCGCAGCCCGGCGATGGGCTGCTCGGCCAGGAAGGCCTCGGTCGCGGCATCGCGATGCGAGCGGCTGGCGACGGCGACGAGGCCGGCGGCTTCGGGCGCGCGCGCCACGATCGCGCGCAACGGTGCGCCATCGGGCCCGCTGGCGGCAGCGCCCGCGCCCAGGGCTCCGGTCCACAGCCGCCCCAACGCGGGGGCGTAGACAACGCCGGCTACCGGCACGCCGCCATCGATCAGCGCGATGTTCACCGTGAATTCGCCATTGCCGGATACGAATTCCCGCGTGCCATCAAGGGGATCGACCAGGATGAACGGCCCTTCGGGCGCGGCTTCGGCGCGCGCGGCGTCTTCCTCGGACACCACCGGCAGGTCGGGGCAGGCGCTCGCGAGGCCGGCCAGGATCGCGTCATGCGCGGCAAGGTCGGCCTGGGTCAACGGGCTGCCGTCATCCTTCGCCTGCACCTGGGCGGCACCGTAGAACGCCATGATGCGCGCGCCCGCATCCTGCGCGATCGCGGCGAAGCGATCGGCCAGGCGGCTGCGCGTGGACGTGTCGGTGATCATCGGCGCGGCTCCGGCATGGTGCAGTGCGGGAACTTGCGCGGAGAGGGTCGCCATGGGAAGAGCCGACGGCCGCGACACCGCGGCAAACGGCCATCGGCCGCCATGAATCGGGAGCCTGACGGGTCCGTGTCCATCACCACACGCAAGGCCGCGCTGACGCCGCATCTGGCACGGCTCGAGGCAGAATCCATCGGCATCATCCGCGAGGTCGCGGCATCCTTCCGCAAGCCGGTGATGCTCTACAGCATCGGCAAGGATTCCGGGGTGATGCTGCACCTGGCGCTGAAGGCCTTCGCTCCGGGCAAGCCGCCCTTCCCGCTGCTGCATGTCGATACGCTGTGGAAGTTCCGCGAGATGATCGCCTTCCGCGACATGATGGCGAAGAAGGTCGGCATGGAACTGCTGGTCCATACCAACCCGGACGGCGTGGCGCGCGGCATCGGGCCGATCGCCTCGGGCTCGGCGCTGCACACGCAGGTTATGAAGACCGAGGCGCTGAAGCAGGCGCTGGACCTGCACGGCTTCGACGCGGCCTTCGGCGGCGCCCGGCGCGACGAGGAGAAGTCCCGCGCCAAGGAACGCATCTTTTCCTTCCGCGGCCCCGGCCATTCCTGGGACCCGCGCGCGCAGCGGCCGGAATTGTGGTCGCTGTTCAACACGCGCATCCGCGATGGCGAGAGCATCCGCGTGTTTCCGCTGTCCAATTGGACCGAATACGACGTGTGGGATTACATCCTCGTCGAGGATCTGCCGATGGTGCCGCTGTACTTCGCCAAGCCACGCCCGGTGGTGAAGCGCGCGGGCACCTGGATCATGGTCGATGACGACCGCCTGCCGCTCGAACCCGGCGAGACGCCGCAGATGCGGATGGTCCGCTTCCGCACGCTCGGCTGCTACCCGCTGTCGGGCGCGGTCGAGAGCGAGGCCGCGACCCTGCCCGACATCATCACCGAGATGCGCGCCGCCAAGACCTCCGAGCGCCAGGGGCGGCTGATCGATTCCGACGAGGAAGCCTCGATGGAGAAGAAGAAGCGCGAGGGCTATTTCTGAGATGACCCTGCATCGTGCGCCGGAGAACCGTGAGCTTCTCCGTTTCCTCACCTGCGGTTCGGTCGATGACGGCAAGTCCACGCTGATCGGCCGCCTGCTGTTCGACAGCCAGCTGATCTTCGAGGACACGCTCGCCGCCATCACCCGCGACAGCCGCAAGCACGGCACGACCGGGGAGGATATCGACCTCGCTTTGCTGGTCGACGGGCTGGAGGCTGAGCGCCAACAGGGCATCACCATCGACGTCGCCTACCGCTTCTTCCAGACGCCGGGGCGCGCCTTCATCGTCGCGGACACGCCCGGCCACGAGCAGTACACGCGCAACATGGCGACGGGCGCCTCGGGCGCATCGCTCGCCGTCATCCTGATCGACGCGCGAAAGGGCGTGCTTACGCAGACGCGGCGGCATTCCTACATCTGCTCGCTGTTGGGCATCCGCGACATCGTGGTGGCGGTGAACAAGATCGACCTGGTGAAGTTCGACCAGGACACCTTCGACCGGATTGTCGGCGACTACGTCACCTTCGCCTCCGGGCTCGGCTTCCGGTCGATCATGCCGGTGCCAATCAGCGCGCGCTTCGGCGACAATGTGTCGTCGCGCTCGGGCAACATGCCCTGGTATCACGGCCCGACGCTGATCGAGCACCTGGAACAGGTGGACGTCGCGCAGGACCTGGGTGCCAAGCCCTTCCGCTTCCCGGTGCAATGGGTGAACCGGCCGAACCTCGACTTCCGCGGCTTCGCGGGCACCATCGCCTCTGGGCGCGTCGCGCCGGGCGACCAGGTTGTGGTCGCGGCCTCTGGCAAGGCATCGCGCATCGCGCGAATCGTCACGGCCGATGGCGACCTGGACGTGGCCGAGGCCGGCCAGGCGGTCACCATCACGCTGGAGGACGAGGTCGATGTCGCGCGTGGCGACATACTGGTGCGCCCTACCGAGCGCCCCGAGGTCGCCGACCAATTCGCCGGTCACCTGCTGTGGATGGACGAGGAGGCAATGCTGCCCGGGCGCGGCTACCTCATGCGGATCGGCAATATCTGGACGCCGTGCTCGATCACCTCGATCCGCCATCGCGTGGACGTCAACACGCTGGAGGAACACGCCGCACGCCGGCTGTCGCTGAACGAGATCGGCTTCTGCAACTTCTCCGCCGGCCAGCCGATCCCGCTCGATGCGTATGGGGACAACCGCGCGACCGGCGCCTTCATCCTGGTGGACCGCTTCACCAACCGCACCGCCGGCGCGGGCATGGTGGCCTTCCCGCTGCGCCGCGCGTCGAACATCCACCACGAGCACTTCACGGTCGACAAGACCGCGCGCGCCGCGCTGGTGGGCAACCGGCCGATGGTGTTGTGGTTCACCGGGTTGTCCGGGTCGGGCAAGTCAACCATCGCCAACATCGTCGAACAGGCGCTGCACAAGGCCGGGCGCGCGACCTATTCGCTCGATGGCGACAATGTCCGCCACGGGCTGTGCCGCGACCTCGGCTTCACCGCGGCCGACCGTGTGGAGAACATCCGCCGCGTCGGCGAAGTCGCGAAGCTGTTCGTCGATGCAGGCATGATCGTGCTGTGTTCCTTCATCTCGCCCTTCCAGGCGGAACGGCGGATGGTGCGCGACCTTCTCGCGCCCGGCGAGTTCACCGAGGTCTTCGTCGATACGCCCATCGAGGCCTGCATCGCGCGCGACCCGAAGGGGCTCTACGCCAAGGCGCAGGCGGGGCAGATCCAGAACTTCACCGGCATCTCCAGCCCCTATGAGCCGCCCGAGAGCCCCGAACTGCACATCCTGACCGCCGGCCGCACGGCGGAGGACTGCGCGGCCGAGGTGCTCGACCGCCTGCGGGGCGCCGGCATCGCCTGCTGAAGCGGGCGATCAGCCGGAAGCGGGCCAGGCGAAGGGCGGGGCGGGGTCGATGGCCAGCGCATCGGCGCCCTCGGCCAGCGCCGCCGCCAGGGCGGCCTCCGCTGCGCGCGCCACGCGCGCCAGGTCGCGCCGCCATTGCGCGAGCAGCGCCGCATCCGGGGCTGCGCCGGCCATGGCCTCGTCGAGCCAGCGCCCGAAGGCGTCCGGCAGGGTCGCGAGCAGGCGCGCCACCAGCAGCGCGTCGCGCAGTGCCAGCGCATCGGGCAGGACCATCGCGCCCGTCGGCGGGACATGCGCGACGAGCGCAACCGCACCCGGCGGGCCGATCGCGACATCCACACCCGGCCCGCCGGCCCGCAGCGACAGCGCCAATTGCGGTTGCGCCGTCGGGCCGAGCCGCGCCGCATCCAGCTGGATGTCCAAAACGGCGGTCGCGCCGTCCGAGCGCAAGGCGCAGCGCGGCCTGCCGGTGGCGACGGGCAGGCGCTCAAACAGCACGCGCCGGCCGATGATGAGCGCGAGTGCGTCGCCCGCCGGGGTCGGGCCGTCGCTGGCGCCGACCAGGGTCAGGCTGGACAGCCGGAAGCCCACGGCGCGCATGCGCCCGCCCGGCACCGGCAATTGCGCCAAGCGTTCGGGGTGGAACCAGAATTCGGCGCGTGGCTCCTGCGCCATGCAGGCGGCGTCCCAGGCGAAGTCGAGCACGCCCAGCAGGCCCTGGCGGCGCTGCGCGACCGCCAGGCGGTGGCCGTTCAGGAACAGCGCAATGTCGGGCAGGGCTTCGCCGGGCAGCACCAGCAGCCGGGCCTCGCCCCGCCCGGCACCGGCCGGCGCGGCCACGCGCAGCACCGAGAAGCGGCCCGGGCCGCTCCAGCGATAGCCGATCGATTCCTTCATCTCGGGCTCGTGCCAGCCGCTGCCGTCGACGGGGAACAGCAGGTCGTGGACGTATTGGCGCCGCCAGGCTCCGGCATCCATCAGGGCTTCTCCAGGCGCCAGGCGTTGCGCTCGGCCATGCGAACCACCTCGATGCCGAAGCGCGTGCCGGAAATCACCACCAGGTCGTCGAGCGGGTATCCTGGCTCGCCTTCGGGGAGGACGGCCAGCAACAGGTCGGCCATGGCCTCGGCGAGTGTCCCGGGGGCGAGGCGCGACAGCGCCGCGCGGCGCGGGCCGAGGCGGCGCATCAGCAAGGCCAGGGCGTGGCGCCAGCCCAGCCGGTCCCAGGCCTGCGGGTGGGACAAATGCCGGATGCCCTCGCATTGCACCGCCATCACCGGCAGGTCCTGCAACAGGGCGTCCAGCACGATCCAGTAGTCCCACCACGGCACGCCGAAGGCGAAGCCCGACAGGTCCAGCCGCGCGGCGATGTCGCGCGGCATCAGCACCAGGTCGTAGCCGTAGCGATAGGGCATGCCCTCCGCCTGCTGGCCATGCAGCACGTCGGTGCGGTTGCAGGCGACCAGGCCATGCGCGGCGCGATCGACCAGCGCCGCGCGCTGCGCCGCGTCGAGGTCGAGCCGGATATCCGCATTCACCAATCCCACCACCGGCGCGCCGGTCGCGACCGCGCTGCCCAGCGCATCGGCGATCCAGGCGCCGGGACGGCCATAGGTCTCGGCGACGCCGGGCTGCGCCGGGATGCGTTCGATGGCGGGCGGCAGGTCGCCCAGCGCGTCGCGCTCGGCCTCGGGATTCAGGGTCAGCACGCGCCAGCCAGGCGCGGGCCAGGATGCGGCGCAGGCTGCCCGCCAGGCCGGGCCGGCCTCGACCCCGCCCGGGCCGGGGCGGCGCATCCTGGGCGGAATGGAGGTGGCGAGCGCGACCTCAGTCACGCGCATCCGCGCGCCTCAGCTTGGCGACGTTCCAGGCGATGCCGAGCGCGCGGAAGGCGTGGCCGGGGATCGTGCGAAGTCGCGTCTCGACCGGTGCGGCGATGTCGCGCAGCGCCGCGCCGTTGCTGGCCTTCGCCAATTCGCGCCCGAGGATGGTGGCGAGCGCGACGCCGCGCCCGTTGCAGCCGGTCCAGGACAGCACGCCAGGCGCCAGTTCGTACACATGCGGCAGCTTATCCGCCGTGCCGGCGACATAGCCGTGCCAGATGTAGTCGAAGCGCACCTCGCCGATCTGCGGGAAGACGCGTCGCACGCGTTCGGTGATGCGGGCGCGGATGCGGGCTTCCCAGCCGAAGGGGACGATCAGCCCGCCGCCGGTGACCAGGCGGCCATTGGCGTCGAAGCGGTAGAAATACAGGTCGCCCTGGGTGTCGGACAGCGCATGGCCTTCCGGCAGGATCGTCTTGCGGATGTTGTCCGACAGCACCGAGGTCGCCATCTGGTACGAGCGCACCGGCACGATGGTGCGCTTCAGCGCAGGCCAGAAGTCGCCGGTATAGGCGTGGGTGGCGATGACCACGCGATCGGCGGTGAGCGTGCCACGGGAGGTGGTCAGGACCCAGCCGGCGGCGCCGCGCTCGATGGCCGTAACAGGGCTGCCGGTATGCAGCACGGCGCCGGCGCCGATCGCCGCCTTCGCCAGGCCGCGCGCGAGGCCGAGCGGGTTGATCCGCCCGCCCGTAGCATTGCCCCAGCCGCCGTACCAATGGTCGGTGCCAGTCAGCGACGCCATCTCGGCGCGCGAATACATCCGCGTGGGCGCGCCACGGCGGCCCCAGGCCTCAGCGCGTTTCGCCGACAGGCGCAGGCGGGATTCGCGGTGCGCGGGCTGGATCCAGCCATTCTGCACGGCCTCGGCCTCGATGCCGTGGCGGCGGATCAGGTCGAAGGTGAAGCCAGCGCTGTCGCGGATCAGGCCGACGAATTCCTCGCCCTTGTCGCGCCCGCCCTGTTCGGCGGCGACCGAGGCGGCGATCTCGTCGGGATCGACGCGCGAGAGCGTCGGGATGACCTGGCCGTTGTTGCGGCCGGAGGCGCCCCAGCCGATTTCGTTGGCTTCCAGCAGCGTGACGGGCACGCCGGCCTCGGCCAGGTGCAGCGCGGTGGACAGGCCGGTGAAGCCGCCGCCGACCACGGCGACGGAGGTCCGGGCATCGCCGACCAGCGGCGCAGTCTCGGGCGGCGGCGGGGCGGTGGCGGCCCAGAGGCTCGGGGGCATCGGCGCGCTCATGCGATCTTCCGTCCCGTGAACAGCACCGCGGCCAGCATACCCGCCACCGCGCAGCAGGCGCCCAGCACCTGCAGCAGCGAGACCGGTTCGTCGAGCAGCAGCGCCGCCAGCAGCAGCGCGATCACGGGAACCAGCACGCCGAGCGTCGCCGCGCGGGTCGGCCCGATCAGCTCGACGGCGCGCGCATAAAGGAACATCGCGAGCGCGCCCAGCACGAGGCCCTGCATCACCAGGTGGAAAAGGATGGCACGGGTCGGCAGCGCGAACAGCGCCTCCGCCCGCCAGGGCAGCCATAGCGGAAAGACCACCAGGGCGGAGATGATCGTCACCGCCGCCGTCGCCGGGATGGCCGGGACCTGCCAGCGCCGCAGCAGCAGGGTAAAGACCGCCCAGGTGCCCCCGGCAGCGACCAGCAGGATGTCGCCCCGCCAAGCGCCGGGATGTGACCCCTGCACACCGTCCCAGCCGATCATCAGCACACCCGCCGCCATGACAGCGAGCGCCGCTGCGCGCCCGCGGCTCGGCCACTCGTTGATCAGCGGTATGGCGAGGATGGCGCCGGCCACGGGCATGGTCATCGGCGCGATGGTGCCGCCATGGGAAGCCGGCGCATAGACCAACGCGACCAGGAACAGCATCAGGTTCGGCGCGCCCCCGAACAGTGCCAGCAGGCACAGCCTTCGCAGGCCGAGCTGGCGCAGCACGTCTCGCGCGCGCCAGGCGAAGGGTGCGAGGACCAGCGCCGCCGGCACGTAGCGGAAGGCCGCGAGGTCAAGCGGATGAAAGCCCTGCCCCGCGAGGGCCGGGCGGGCCACGACGGCATGACCGCCCCAAATGAGCGCGGAGAAGATGCCAAGGGAAAGGCCGAGCAGCAGCCGGGGATTCATCCCCGTCAACCTGCCCTGTTGCAGCGCAGCGTGAAATGGGGGAACGGCGCGGGGCAGGCATGTTCGGCCGCGTTTTCGGGAATTAGCCGGGAAAAAGGCGATTCAGCTCCGTGCAGAAGCGCGCATAGGGCAGGCCGTAGGCGTGGATCGAGATCGCCGTCTCGGTGCCCAGGTTGGCCAGGCGATGGATGGCATCGGGCCGCGCCGGGCCATGCGAGGTGTCGCCGGGCCGGCGCAGCATGGTGCCGACAAGTGCGGGAGCTGAATCGCCGCGCGGGGGGGCGTAGAAGGTTTCGGTCAGCACGCCACGATGAACGCCCACGGCGCACCAGGCCTTGTGTGCATGGACGGGCGACATCTGGCCCGGGCGCCAGACCAGGGCGGCGACGGCCCAGCCCTGCTCGGCATCCTCGTGGAGAAGATGACGGATGTAGGTCTCGGCGCGGCAGGGGCAGTCGCGGCCGAGCAGCAGCAGCGGGTCGGCGGCATGGGCGCCGAGTACGTCGGCGACCGCGGCGGAGGGGTCGGCGGGCGTGCGACGCAGCACGTCGGCGATGGCTGCGACCATGGCGTCGAGGCTGGTTCGCGCGGCGATCATGTTCATGGCCTGCTCCGGGACAACCCACGGCGGGGAAATCTGTCACAGAAAGGTTAGGTTAGAGGCGATTATTCTTCAACTATAAAATTCGAAGAAATCACCGTCTCCTTTCGTGCGGCACAGGGGAATTCTCGCCTCCGCGCCGGAAGCGCCCCGCGCAAAACAAAACGCCGGGGCGCGAAGGCCCCGGCGTTCGGTCGGCTCGAGCCGGGGCGAAGCGCCCCGGCGATGGATCAGCGGCTGTAGAACTCGACGACCAGGTTCGGTTCCATCTGGACCGGGTAGGGCACGTCCGAGAGCTTCGGCGCGCGCAGGAACTTGCCGCGCATCGCGCGGTTGTCGATCTCGAGGTACTCCGGCACGTCGCGTTCGCTGGACTGCACGGCGTCGAGCACGGCGGCGAGTTGCTTCGACTTTTCCTTCACCTCGATCTGGTCGCCGTCCTTGACCAGGTAGGAGGGGATGTTCACGCGCTTGCCGTTCACGGTGACATGGCCGTGGTTGACGAACTGGCGCGCGGCGAAGGGGGTGACCGCCAGCTTCATGCGGTAGATCACCGCGTCCAGGCGGCGCTCCAGCAGCTCGATCAGGTTCTCCGAGGTGTCGCCCTTCCGGCGCACCGCTTCCTCGTAGTACTTGCGGAACTGCTTCTCGCCGATGTTGCCGTAGTAGCCCTTGAGCTTCTGCTTCGCCATCAGCTGGATGCCGAAATCGGTCGGCTTGTTCTTGCGGCGCTGGCCGTGCTGGCCGGGGCCGTATTCGCGCTTGGCGAGCGGCGACTTGGCGCGACCCCAGAGGTTCACGCCCAGGCGGCGATTGATCTTGTACTTGGATTCGGCGCGCTTGGTCATGCGCTGCATCCCGCCGCGTTGCGCGGTCGGGCCTTCTTGCTGTGCCCGATAGGGGCTGTTGTCCCGGTAGTCCTTCGCCCTGACTGAGGCGGCGGCGGGCGCGGGCCACAAGGGCCCGTCCACATTCCCGGAAGGAGGCGGGGTGATAGGGGCAGCCGGCCGGGCTTGTCAAACCGCGGGCCGAACCCCTACTGCGGCGCCATGGTGACGCGCGCAGAGATTCTGGTGCTCGGGCTGACCGCCGGCGTGGTCGGCTCGCTGGTGGGCGGGCTGATGCTGGGCATCGGGCTGGGGCTGGTGGTGAACAACGTCCATGCCGGCTGGCTGCTGGTGCTGCCCGCGGCCCCGGCGGCGGGCGGGCTGGGGCTGCTGCTGGCGCGCAAGCTGGCGCGCCAGCTTTAGCCGCGCCAGGGCGGGGTCGCGTCGTCCCTTTCCGGCCGGCCGCGGCGCATCCGGCCGCGCGAGAGTTCCGTGACCACGCCGTGCAGGGTTCGCAGTTCCTGCTCGGTGACCTCGCCGCGCTGGAACCAGTGGCGCAGGTTGCGGACCATGCCGGGGCGCTTCTCAATGTTGTCGAGGAAGCCTGTCGCGTCGAGTTCCGCGACCAGGCGGCCGAGGAAGATTTCCAGCTCGCCCTTGGTGGCGATGTGCGTCTCGTTGGTCATCAGCACGCGCGGCGGCGTGGTCTCGGCCGCGGTCCACCATTCATAGGCCAGGATCATCACCGCCTGGGCCAGGTTCAGCGACATGTGCTCGGGGTTGAGCGGGTAGCGGACCAGCGTGTCGGCGCAGGCCATGTCCTCGTTCTCGAGGCCGGCGCGCTCGGGGCCGAACAGCACGGCGGAGCGCAGGCCACGGGCGGTGATGTCGCGCAGGTCCTCGGCGGCGGCGCGGGCAGTGCGGACGGGCACGACCACGTGGCGCGGGCGCGGGCAGGTGGCCAGCACGCGGTGGCAGTCGGCCACGGCGGCGGGGACGCTGTCGAACACCGTCGCGGCGTCCAGGATGGCATCGGCGCCTGACGCCGACGGGTAGGCATCCGCCTGCGGCCAGCCATCGCGCGGGGCGACGATGCGGAGGTGGAAAAGCCCGCCATTGGCCATGGCGCGCGCGGTGCTGCCGATGTTGCGCGCCATCTGCGGGCGCACGAGGACGATGATCGGCGTCTCGCCCTCGGGCGGCGTGAGTGCCGCCCGGCCATCCTTGCGCCCGCCGGTCATCGCGGCGGGGTGCGTGCGAGGAAGCCGCGCAGCGTTGCGATCTCGGCTTCCTGCGCACGAATGATGGCCTGCGCGAGGGCGCGCATCTCGGGATCGGAGCCATGGCGCAGCACGACATTCGCCATGTCGATCGCGCCCTGGTGGTGCGGGATCATGCCGGCGGCGAAGTCGCGATCGGCATTGCCGGTGTAGCGGATGGCCATGTCGCGATGCATGCGGTCATTGGCGGCGCGGTATTCGCGCGTCGAGGCGGGTTCCTGCGCGCCACGCGCGGCAGGCGCGCCGTGCCCCTGGTGGCCCTGCTGCGCGGCGGCGGGCAGTGCGAACAGGGCGGCGGCAAGGGCGATGGCGATGCGGTTCATGGACGTGTCTCCTGGCGGGTTGTGACCGCCGGGGAGGCTGGGGTTTCCCATCGTCGGAAGGTCAAGCGCGGCGCCAGGTCGTGCCCCCGGCGCCGTCCTCCAGGATGATGCCGCGCGCCTTGAGGTCGTCGCGGATGCGGTCGGCGGCGGCGAAGTCGCGCGCCTTGCGGGCGGCCAGGCGCGCGGCGATGGCGGCTTCGACCTCGGCGCCGTCATCGCCGCCCTGCAGCCAGGCGGAGGGATCGCCGGTGGCAACGCCCAGGATGCCGGCGGCCTCGCGGAAGGCGGCGGCGGCCACGCCCGGCGCGGGCGGGGTGGTGAGGCCGGCGCGCTCCATCGCGACGGCGGGCGAACCGCCGACGGTGACCGCGTTCTCCAGCGTGCGAAGGTCGCGCAGGCGCATCAGCGCGAGCGGGGTATTGAGGTCGTCCGTCAGCGGCGCGATGGCCCATTCGGCCAGGGCCGCCGCCGCATTGCCGGCCGGCGCGGCCGGCGCGCGCGACAGCATGGCGTAGTGGTCGTCCAGCTCCGCCTTCGCCTCGCGCAGCCCCTCCAGCGTGAAGTCGAGCGACTGGCGATAGTGCGTGCGAAGCAGCAGCAGGCGGAAGGCCTCGCCGGCCCAGGGGCCCTCGGCCAGGATGTCGCGCAGCGTGCGGAAATTGCCGAGCGACTTCGACATCTTCTCGCCATCCACCAGCAGCATGCCGTTGTGCAGCCAGTAGTTCGCGAAGCCATGGCCGGGGAAGGCGCAGACGGATTGCGCGACCTCGTTTTCGTGGTGCGGGAAGATCAGGTCGTGGCCGCCGCCATGGATGTCGAAATGCTCGCCCAGGTGCTTCCAGGCCATGGCGGAGCATTCGATGTGCCAGCCAGGCCGCCCGCGGCCCCAGGGGCTGTCCCAGCCGGGGGTCTCGGCATCGGAGGGCTTCCACAGCACGAAGTCGCCGGCATCGCGCTTGTAGGTCGCGACATCGACGCGCGCGCCGGCCAGCAGTTCGTCCGGGCTCCGGCCGGACAGCTTGCCGTAGTCGGGGAAGGAGGCGACGGAGAACAGCACATGGCCGTCGGCGGCATAGGCGTGGCCATTCGCGATGAGCCGTTCGATCAGCGCGATCATCTCGCCGATATGGCCGGTGGCGCGCGGTTCAACGTCCGGCGGCAGGGCGCCGATGGCGGCCATGTCGCCATGGAAATCGGCGGTGGTTCGGGCGGTGATGGCGGCGATGGGCTCGCCCGATTCCCGGGCACGCGCGTTGATCTTGTCGTCCACGTCCGTGATGTTCCGCACGTAGCTGACGCGCGGGAAGATCCGCCGCAGCAGCCGCGCCAGCACGTCGAAGACCACGACCGGGCGCGCATTGCCCAGGTGGGCCAGGTCATAGACCGTGGGGCCGCAGACATACATCCGCACATGGTTGGGATCGATCGGCACGAAGCGGCGCTTCTCGCGCGCGGCGCTGTCGTGGAAGAAGAGGTCTGTCATGGCGGTCCGTCAGCGGCGATAGGTCGGGGGCGTGGCGCAGGCGCGCGGGGAAGGACCTTCCCCGCAGGGGCGGTTCAGCGACAGAGCGCGGACGCGCAGGGCCTGGACGCGGACATGGGATGCTTTGTGCGCCGAACGCGCGCGCGGTTCAAGCGCCCGATGACAGGCGCAGGCGGAGCGCCGCGCGGTCGCGCCCGATCAACGGCAGCAGGGTGGCGAGGTCCGGGCCGTGCTCCTCGCCGGTCAGGGCCAGACGCAGCGGCAGGAACAGCGGCTTGCCCTTGCGGCCGGTGCTCGCCTTGAGCGCGCCGGTCCAGGCGCCCCAGGTCGTGGCATCCCAGGGTTCGGGCGGCAGCGCGGCGAGCGCGGCGGCGAGGAAATCCCCCTCCCCCTCCTGCACCGGCGGGACGATGGTGCCGCGCACCACGTCGAACCAGGGGCGCGCCTCGCGCATCAGGTCCAGGTTGCCGCGGATGGCGAGCCACCAGGCTTCGTCCGCACCCTCGGGCAGGCGGTCGCGCATGGCGTCGAAGGGCGCTTCATGCAGCACGCGGCGGTTCAGCGCGAGCATCTGGCGCGTGTCGAAGCGCGCGGTGGCGTGGGAGACGCGGGTGATGTCCCAGTGCGGCGCGAGGGCCGCCGGCATGCCCGGCACCGGATCGGCCGATGTGCCGAGCGCGGCGAGATACCCGGCCAGCGCCGCGGGCTCGATCCCGTCCTTGCGGAGATGCCGCAGCGAGATCGACCCCAGGCGCTTGGACAGCGCGCCGCCATCCTGGTCGGTCAGCAGCGGCAGATGCGCGAAGTTCAGGTGCATCACGTTGCCGCCGAGCGCGGCGTAGAGGTCGAGCTGGATGCCGGTATTGGTGACGTGGTCCTCGCCGCGGATCACATGCGTGATGGCCATGTCGAGGTCGTCCACCACGCTGGTGAAGGTATAGAGCGGCGACCCGTCCGCGCGCACCAGCACGGGGTCGGAGATGGCGGAGAGCTTCACGCTGCGCTCGCCCAGCACCAGGTCGTGCCAGGAGACTGTGCGGGGCGCGAGCTTGAAGCGCCAATAGGGCTGCTTGCCGTTGGCGATGGCGCGCTCGATCTGGTCGGGCGTCATTCGGAGCGCCTCGCGGTCGTACAAGGGCGGCTTGCCCTCGCGCCGGCGGCGTTCGCGCTTGTAGGCGAGTTCCTCCTCGGTCTCGAAGCAGGGATACAGGCGGCCGGCGGCCTTCAACGCTTCGGCCGCGGCGGCGTAGCGGTCGAGCCGGTCGGATTGCGCGACGCGCTCATCCCAGTCGAGGCCGAGCCAGCGCAGATCCTCCTCGATCGCCGCGGCGAATTCGGGCTTGGAGCGTTCGAGGTCGGTGTCGTCCAGCCGCAGGATGAAGGCGCCGCCATGCCGGCGGGCATGCAGCCAATTGGCGAGGGCCACGCGGGCATTGCCGACATGCAGCAGCCCGGTGGGAGACGGCGCGAAGCGGAGTTTCATCGGTTGGGATCGATCGCCTGGTAGTCGGTGTCGGCACGCTTCGTGGCCGGGTTCGCGATGCAATGCGCCAGCCAGGCCTGCAGGTCGAATCCCGGCGCGATGGCGTATTCGCCGAAGGACAGGAAGGCGTCGCGCAGGGCGTCAGGGGTGGCGTATTCGCCGCGCAGCGCCTCGACCTGGTCGCGCACGAAGCGGCGGGCGTATTCGGCGGCTTCTTCCGCGCTGCGGAAGCCGTCCACCGACCATTCTTCATCCGGGTCCTGGTAGTGGGCGAAGTCGCCGCAGAGGACGGCGTGGCTCACGCCTCGTCCTCCTCCGCGTCGTCGTCCTCGTCGCGGCGGGGGTCGAGGGCGCGCCAGTTGCGGTCCTCGGCATCGCGCACGGGTTGATCGGCGAAGTCCTTCAGTTCGGACCGGCTGACCCAGCCGTCGTCGCCGGCGCCGAGCACCTCGGCGTCCTCGCCAAAGGCGAACCAGGCGTCGAGCACGGCCTTGGCGTCCAGGCCGGGGGCGCGGCAGCGCTCGACGGAATCGCGCACGTAGCGGCGGGCGAAGGCGTTGGCGTGCTCGATGTCCTCGAAGCCGGTGACGGTCTCCACCGGGTCGGAGCCGTTGGCACCCGACATGTCCATGATCTGCACGGCGAGGTCGCCCTCGCCGGCCGGCGCATCGCCGCTCACGACACCAGCGCCGTGAAGCCGTTGGTGATCGGGTAGCGCCGGTCGCGGCCAAACGCGCGCGCGGTGATCTTCACCCCCGGCGGCGCCTGGCGGCGCTTGTATTCGGCGCGATCCAGCAGCTTCCACACGCGCAGCACCAGCGCGCGGTCATGGCCTTCCGCGACCAGCGCATCGACCGACTTCTCGCCCTCGATCAGCCCTTCCAGGATGGCGTCCAGCACCTCGTATGGCGGCAGGCTGTCCTGGTCCTTCTGGTCGGGGCGCAGTTCGGCAGACGGCGGCTTGGTGATGACGCGCTCGGGCATCACCAGGCCGTCGGGGCCCTTCGCATCGGCCAGGCGATGCGCGTTGCGCCAGCGGCACAGCGCGAAGACCATGGTCTTGTACACATCCTTCAGCACCGAATAGCCGCCGGCCATGTCGCCATAGATGGTCGCGTAGCCGGTGGACATCTCGGATTTGTTGCCGGTGGTCAGCAGCATCGATCCGAACTTGTTCGACAGCGCCATCAGCGTGACGCCGCGGATGCGCGACTGGATGTTCTCCTCGGTGATGTCGGGCGGGCGATTGCCGAAGGTGGGTGCGAGCATGGCCCCGAAGGCCTCCATCGCCGGGCCGATGCCGATGGTGTCGTAGCGGATGCCGAGCAGGCGGGCGCATTCCGCCGCATCCTCCAGGCTGTCGGCGCTGGTGTAGGGCGAAGGCATCATCACTGCATGCACGCGGTCGGCGCCCAGCGCATCCACCGCGACCGCGGCCGAGATGGCGGAATCGATCCCGCCCGACAGGCCAAGCACCACGCCCGGGAAGCCGTTCTTCTCGACATAGTCGCGCAGGCCGAGCGTCATCGCGCCATAGACCTGGCCGAGCCGGTCGGGCATCCGCGCGATCTCGCCGGGCGCGCAGACCAGGCGATCGCCCTCGCGCCGCCATTCGGTCAGCACCACGCGTTCCTCGAACATCGGCAGGAGTTGCGCCAGCGACCGGTCGGGGTTCAGCACGAAGGAGGCGCCGTCGAAGACGATCTCGTCCTGCCCGCCCACCTGGCCGAGGAAAACGAAAGGCAGGCCGGTTTCCACAACGCGCGAAACAGCCAGCGGCAGGCGCTGCCGGTCGTGCTTGTCGGCCTCGAAGGGGGAGCCGTTGATCGAGAGCAGCATCTCCGCGCCGGTCTCGCAGAGCGTTTCGGCGACGGTCGGCAGCCACCAATCCTCGCAGACCATCAGGCCGATGCGGAAGCCGCGGAAGGCGATGGGGCCAGGCACCGGGCCTGCGTCGAAGACGCGCTTTTCGTCGAACACGCCGTAATTGGGCAGTTCGTGCTTGGCGCGGCGGGCGGCGATGCGCCCGCCCTCCAGCAGGAAAGCGGCGTTGTAGAGCTTGTCGCCATCCTGCCAGGGGCCGCCGACGATCAGCCCCGGGCCGCCATCGGCGGTCTCGTCCGCGAGTTCCGCGATCACCTCGGCGCAGGCGGCGACATAGGCGGGCTTGCGGACCAGATCCTCGGGCAGGTAGCCGCCGACCGAGAATTCCGGCGTGACCACCAGGTCGGCGCCGAGGCGCGCGCCCTCAGCCCGGGCCGCGCGGATGCGCTCCGCATTGGCGCGCAACGCGCCGACATGCGTGGTGTTGATCTGGGCAAGCGCGATCTTCAGCGTGTCGGCCATGGTGGGCGGAACCTAGGGATGGGGGAACACGGGGTCAACGCGATGCCGCGACGCCGAATACCATGCCCGCCGTCACCACCGCCACGCCGGCAAGGCCCGCCACGCCCAGCGGTTCGCCCAGCAGCGGCCAGGCGGCCAGCGCGGTCATGCCTGGCACCAGGGAGGTGATGGTGCTGGTCGTCGCCGCGCCCAGCGCGTTCATCGCGCGGGTGAACAGGAAGCCGGCCACCAGCACGGCAAACACGCCCTGGTAGACAAGCTGGAAGGCGAAGACACCGGGCGACACCGTCGCGAAGCCGGCCGGCCCGGAGAAGGCCAGCCACAACACCAGCGTGAAGGGCGCGGAATACAGCGCGACCGCCAGCGTCGCATCCAGCGCCCGCACGCCCCAGCGGCGCACGAAGGCCATGTAGATCGCCCAGGACAGCCCGCCCACCAGGAAGATCAGGTCGCCCCGCCAGGCACCGGGATGGTCGCGGAAGGTGTCGAAGGCCAGCAGGCCGACACCGGCCGCCACCAGCGCGAGGGACACGGCGCGGCGCTTCGTCCAGCCCTCCCCGAAGGCGATCCACCAGACGAAGGCGATGTGGAAGGGCAGCAGCCCCGGCAGCATCACCCCGCCATGCGCCGCCGGGGCGAAGGTGAAGGCGAGATACGCCGCATAGGGGAAGCCGAAGCCGGCGAAGAGCGTCAGCACCAGCGCAGGCCCAGCCGGCAGGCGGGGCCAGCCACGGATCGCCACCAACACCAGCGCCGCCGCGAAGGCCCCGCCATGGCGCAGCATCAGCGTGTCGATCGGCGCCAGGCCCTGGCTCGGCGACAGCCGCGCGGTCAGCAGGAAGCCGGTCCAGACGAACAGCACGCCGAAGGCGCAGGCATAGCCGATGCGACGTTCGCGGGCGTCGGCCATGGCGCGCTCAGCACCGGCTCAAGCGTGGCCGCCGTTCTTCTTCCGCGCCTCGCCGTGCCGCAGCAGGAATTCGCGCCCGACCTTCACCCGCGCCGCGCCGTCGTAATCGACGATGTCGGCAGTGGCGTAGGTCTCGCTCCAGATGTCGGGGATGAAGCTGCCGGTGCCGACCACGTCGATCGGCGCCTTGGCTTCGTGCATCACGCGGCACTTGACCACGCCGAAGCCGGAGGAGGCGACGATGCGGACCTTGGGGAAACCGGCCTCGTCGAGCGCCTCGCGCATGCGCCAGACGGCGGCGGCGGAGACGCCGGTGCCGACCAGGTGGCGCAGTTCGGTCTCGTTGCGATAGCGGCGGATCGCGCCCGGCGCGTGGCGTTCCAGCACGGCGTAGGATTCCGCCGGGTCCAGGCCTTCGAGGAACCGCCCGCCATGGGTGTCGAGGCGCATCGCCAGCCGGCCTTCCGCAGCCAGCGCGGGGAAGCGGCGCGCCACCTCCAGCCCATCCGACACTTCGCGCCCGAAGTAATCGACCAGCACGGTCAGCGCCTCGGTCGGGAAGGCCTCGTGGAACATCTCGGCCGCGCGCACGGTGGACCCGGCATAGCCGATCAGCGCATGCGGCATGGTGCCGCGGCCGGCATCCTGGCCGAACCAATGCGCGGTCGCGTCATTGGCGTTGCCGATGAAGCCGCGCGCGCCTTCCTTCTGCGCGGCGCGCGAGCCGACGGCGGCGGCATAGGCCATCATCTCCTGCATCTCGGCGCCGGCGCAGTGCCGCGCCTCCATGGCCAGGAACGCCACGCCCGGCAGTTCCAGGCACATCTGGTAGGCGTTGTGCGCGGCGACGCAGGCGGCACCCAGCTTCTGCAGCAGGATGGTCTCGAGGTCCGTCAGCGCGACGAAGGACCCGGTGAGGTACAGCAGCGGATCACCGGCGCCGACCCACTGCCCTTCCTCGTGCATCAGCTCGATGTCGATGGCGACGCTGCGCGCCTTCGCCACGGCGCGCAGCCAGTCCAGCATCAGCCGCGGTGCAGAGACCACCGGCCGGCGCAGGAACACCGCATAGGTCACGCGCGCATCGCCGAAGCGCTGCACGATGGCCTTGGTGCGGTTGAAGTATGAATCCGTCCGCGCGGCGATGGCCGCGTCGGAGGTATCGGCCGCCGGCGCATCCGGTGCGTCGCGCCGCGGTACCCCGGTCGCCAGCGCGGCGCCGAGGGTGGTGCCGCCCAGCGGAGGCGGCTTGTTCACTGCGCGGCCTGGGCCGGCGCCGCCTGGCCGGCGGATTTGCGCGCCTTCAACTCCTCGGCGATCAGGAAGGCCAGTTCCAGCGACTGCTCGGCATTGAGCCGCGGGTCGCAGAAGGTGGCGTAGTTGGCCGACAGGTCGGTCTCGGACAGGCGATGCGCGCCGCCCAGGCATTCCGTGACGTCGGAGCCGGTCATCTCGACATGCACGCCGCCGGCTATGGTGCCCTCGGCTTCATGCGCGTCGAAGAAGCCGCGCACCTCGGCCAGGATGGAGTCGAAGACGCGGGTCTTGTAGCCGGCGACGGTGGTGGTGTTGCCGTGCATCGGGTCGCACAGCCAGGTCACGTTGCGCCCGGCCTTCTGCACGGCGCGCAGCAACCCCGGCAGCTTCGCCCCCACCTTGTCGTGGCCCATGCGGGAAATGAGCGTGAGGCGTCCCTTCTCATTCGCCGGGTTCAGGATTTCCGTCAGGCGCACGAGTTCGTCGGCATCCATCGACGGGCCGACCTTCATGCCGATCGGGTTCTTCACGCCGCGCAGGAACTCCACATGCGCGCCGTCGGGCTGGCGCGTGCGGTCGCCGATCCACAGGAAGTGGGCCGAGCAGGCATAGGCATCGCCGGTGGTGGAATCGACGCGGGTCAGCGCCTGTTCGTAGGGCAGCAGCAGGCTTTCGTGGCTGGTGTAGAAATCCGTCTCGCGCACCTGCGGCAGGTCGGACATGCCGCAGGCCTGCATGAAGTTCAGCGTCTGGTCGATGCGCGTCGCGAGGTCCGCATACTGGCTGGCGAGCGGGCTGCGCTCGACGAAGCCGAGGTTCCAGCGATGGACGTGATGCAGGTCGGCATAGCCGCCGGTCGCGAAGGCGCGCAGCAGGTTCATCGTGCCGGCCGACTGCATGTAGGCGAATTCCATGCGCGACGGGTCGGGGATGCGGGCCTCGGAAGTGAAGTCAGGGCCGTTGACGATGTCGCCGCGATAGGACGGCAGGGACACACCGTTGACCGTCTCGGTGTCGCTGCTGCGCGGCTTGGCGAATTGCCCGGCCATGCGGCCGAGTTTCACCACCGGCACCGAGCCGCCGAAGGTCAGAACCACGGCCATCTGGAGCAGCACGCGGAAGGTGTCGCGGATGACGTTGGCGGTGAAGTCGCCGAAGCTCTCGGCGCAGTCGCCGCCCTGCAGGACGAAGGCCTGGCCGTCGCCGGCGCGTGCGAGGGCCGCCCGGAGGCGCCGGGCCTCGCCTGCAAAAACCAGCGGGGGAAATCGCGCGATCTTCCCTTCCATCGCGGCAAGCGCCGCCTGGTCCGGGTAGTCCGGCACCTGCCGGATCGGCATCGCCCGCCATGAATCGGGGCTCCAGCCACGCGCGGTCATTGTCTGGCACTCTCCCTCGGGAAAGCCGGCAGCTTAGCCGGGCGGCCGGGGATGGGGGAAGTCCGGCTTCCGTGCGAGGCTCGCGGGGCAGCCGCGCGCCGGACGGAGGGAACGCCATGGACCAGAATGACGCTGTCGCGATCCTGATGCAGGGCGCCGTCCAGGCCGGGGAGGTCCCGGGGCTGGTGGTCGCCGCGGGCGGGCGGGACCAGGCTGGCTTCGTCACCGGTTACGGCGTGCGGCGCCTCGGCACGCCCGAGCCCATGGCGCCCGACACGGTGTTCTGGATCGCCTCCATGACCAAGGCGGTCACTGCGACGGCGGCGATGCGCCTGGTCGAGGCCGGGCGGCTGTCGCTCGATGCCCCGGCTGCCGAGGTGCTGCCCGCGCTTGGCGCCGTGCAGGTGCTGGCGGGCTTCGACGCCGCCGGGCAGCCGGTGCTGCGGGCGCCAAAACGGGCGGTCACGCTGCGGCACCTCCTGACCCATACCTCCGGCTTCGCCTATGACATGTGGAGCGAGGAGATCGTGCGCTTCCGCAAGGCCACCGGCACGCCCTCCATGAGCACCTGCCGCAACGCCGCGCTCAACCTGCCCTTGCTGTTCGACCCCGGCGAGGGCTGGCACTACGGCATCGGCCTCGACTGGGCCGGCAAGATGGTCGAGGCGGTGACCGGCCAGCGGTTGGGCACACATATGGCCGAGACGATCTTCGGCCCGCTCGGCATGGTGGATACGGCGTTCAAGCTGCGCCCGGACATGCGCGCGCGCCTGGCGGGGATGCATGTGCGGGGTGCCGATGGCGGCCTCGCGCCCATCCCGTTCGAGACCGAGCAGGACCCCGAATTCGATACCGGCGGCGGCGGGCTGTATTCCACCGCGGCCGACTACATGGCCTTCGCGCGCATGATCCTGAATGGCGGGCGGCATGGCGGGGAACGCCTGATGAAGGCGACCACGGTGGCGGAGATGGCGCGCGACCAGATCGCCCCGCTGTCCGTGCAGCCGATGGTCAGCGCCGTGCCCGCCGCGACCCATGATGCGGATTTCTTCCCCGGCCTGTCCTGCGGCTGGGGCCTGTCCTTCCTGGCGAACCGGACGCAGACGCCGCAGGGACGCGCCGCAGGCGGGCTGGCATGGGCGGGGCTGGGCAATACCTTCTACTGGATCGACCACGGCCGCGGCACGGCCGGGGTGTTCCTCAGCCAGATCCTGCCCTTCTTCGACGCGAAGGCGGTCGGCCTGTTCCGCGGCTTCGAGGCGCGGATGAACGGCGCCGCCTGACGCTACTGGGCCGCCTGCACCACGCCGGCCTCGCGCGTGCGGGTGCGGAGCGTCACGAACTCCTCGGCCGCGGTCGGGTGGATGCCGATGGTGCGGTCGAAATCCTGCTTGGTGGCGCCCATGGCGATGGCGATGCCGATGCCCTGCATGATCTCGGCGGAATCCTCGCCCAGCATGTGCGCGCCGAGCACCTTCTGCGTGCGCTGGCAGACCACCAGCTTCATCAGGGTCTTGCGGCCCTCGCGCTTGCTGATGGTGTGGCGCATGGGCGTGAAGCGGCTGGCGTAGATGTCCACCGGGCCGATGCGCGCGGCATCGGTCTCCGTCAGGCCCACCGTTGCGATGGGCGGGGACATGAAGACCGCGGTCGGGACGTTCTCGTAGCTGGCGCGGCGCGGGTTCTTGCCGAACAGCGTATCGGCCAGGGCATGGCCGACGGAGGTCGCCATGGGCGTCAGGTTCACCCGGTCGATCACGTCGCCGATGGCGTAGATATGCGGCACCGAGGTGCGGTGTTCGTCATCGACCGTGACCGCGCCGGCCGCGTTCATGGCCACGCCGGCGGCTTCGAGGCCGAGCCCCGCCGTATTCGGCGCGCGGCCGGTGCAGAAGAACACCGCATCGGCCTCGCGCACGCCGCTGTTGGACAGCGTGACCATCAGGTGGCCGTCCACCTGCCCGATCCGCACCGGGCTGGCGTCGGGGTTCAGGCGCATGCCCTGGGCGGCCAATGCCTCGGCGGCGGCGGCGCGGACATCTTCGTCGAAGCCGCGCAGCGGCAGGGCGGCGCGGTACATCAGGTCCACCTCGGAGCCCAGCCCCTGCAGGATGGTGGCGAATTCCACGGCGATGTAGCCGGCGCCGATGACGATGGCCCGCTTGGGCAGCGCCTTCAGGGTGAACAGGTCGTCCGAGACCAGGCCGAGCTCCGCCCCGGGGATGTCGAGGCGCAGCGGCGTGCCGCCGACTGCAATGACGATGCGCTCCGCCGTGACACGCTGGCCACCGACATCGAGGGTGTGGGCATCGATGAAGGTCGCGCGCGCATCGAAGGAGGTGACGCCCGCTCCCGCCAGCAGCTTGCCGTAGATGCCGGACAGCCGGCCGACCTCGGCATCCCGCGCGGCCGCCAGCTTGCCCCAGTCATGGCCGGCGACGTTGATGTCCCATCCGAAGGCCGCGGCATCGGCCGCCCAGGCGCCGTATTCGGCGGCGTTCACCATGATCTTCTTCGGCACGCAGCCGACGTTCACGCAGGTGCCGCCCCAAAAGCGTTCCTCGGCGACCGCCACGCGCGCGCCATGCCCGGCGGCGATGCGCCCGCAACGCACGCCCGCGGAACCACCGCCGATGACGAACAGGTCGAAGTCGTAGGCAGCCATGATGCGCTCCGTGTCTTGCGGGGCAGGATATCGGCAGGATGGGGCGGAAGGCCAATGGGGCACCGGGCATGCCTGCCGCGCCAGGCGTGCGGGCCGACACAGTCTCGCCACGCCCCTTGGGTCAGACTGGCCCGACGATCGACCGGAGACCCACGATGCGCCTGCCTGCCCTTGCTGCCCTGATGGCTTTTGGCGCCGGTCCGGCGCTCGCCTGCGCGGTGCCGACCAGCATCGAGATCCGCAACGAGACGCGCCAGGCGGTGCAGCGCCTTTGGATCAGTGACGATTCCCTGACCGCCTGGACCGAACCCCGCGGGAACCGCCTGCCCCCGGCCGGGCTGGCGCCGGGGGCCTCGGTGACACTGACCATGCCGTCCTGCATGGGGCTCTATGTGCTGACCGCCACATTCGCCGACGGCACGGAGCAACGCCATCCCGGCCTGGATGCGCGGCGCGTCCGCGCGCTGGCGCTGCGCTGAACGGTCAGCCCGCCGCGGGCCGGCGCGGCGCCTCGATCCGCGCGGTAGGGACCTGAACCTCCTCGCCATGCTGGTTCAGCGTACGGTTGACCGGGCCGGCGTTGAAGCGCCGGCCCACGGTGAAGTCCTCGAGGTAGAGCGCCTCGTTCACGTCCCGATGCCACCCAGCGCCAGGTACTTCACCTCGAGGTATTCCTCGATCCCCATGTGGCTGCCCTCGCGCCCCAGGCCGGACTGCTTGAAGCCGCCGAAGGGCACCTCGGCGGTCGAGATGATGCCCTCGTTGATGCCGATGATGCCGTATTCCAGTGCTTCGGCGACGCGGAAGATGCGGCCGACATCGCGGGCGTAGAAATACGAGGCCAGGCCGAATTCCGTGTCGTTCGCGAGCGCGATCGCCTCCTCCTCCGTCTTGAACCGGAACAGGGGCGCGACGGGGCCGAAGGTTTCTTCCCCGAAGATCTTGGCGCCGCGCGGCACGTTCGCCAGCACGGTCGGTTCGAAGAAATTGCCGCCGCGCGCGTGGCGATGACCGCCGGTGACAATGGTGGCACCGAGTGCGACAGCATCGGCGATGTGTTCCTCGACCTTCGCCACCGCATCGGCGTTGATCAGCGGACCCTGCGTGACGCCGGGCTCCATCCCCGGGCCGACCTTCAGCTGCTCGACCGCGGTCTTCAGCTTGGCGGCGAAGGCGTCATAGACGCCGTCCTGCACCAGGATGCGGTTGGCGCAGACGCAGGTCTGCCCGGTGTTGCGGTACTTCGACGCCATGGCACCGAGCACCGCCTGGTCGAGATCGGCGTCGTCGAACACGATGAAGGGCGCGTTGCCGCCGAGTTCCATCGAGGTCTTCTTGATCGTCTCGGCGCATTGCGCGAGCAGCACGCGGCCGACCTCGGTCGACCCCGTGAAGGACAGCTTGCGGATGATCGGGTTGGCGGTGAGCTCCTTGCCGGTCTCGCCCGACGGCCCGGTGATGACGTTGCACACGCCCTTCGGCATGCCCGCGCGTTCGGCCAGCACGGCGATGGCGAGCGCGGAGAACGGCGTCTGGCTGGCCGGGCGGATCACGCCGGTGCAGCCCGCGGCCCAGCCCGGGCCGGCCTTGCGGGTGATCATCGCGGCGGGAAAGTTCCACGGCGTGATGGCGGCGAAGACGCCGATCGGTTCCTTCATCACCAGGATGCGGCGGCCCTTGGCGTTCTGCGGGATGGTCTCGCCATAGACGCGCCGGCCCTCGTCGGCGAACCACTCGATGAAGGAGGCGGCATAGACGACCTCGCCCTTCGCTTCCGCCAGCGGCTTGCCCTGTTCGGCCGTCATGATGGCGGCGAGGTCGTCGGCATTGGCATGCATCAGCGCCGCGAGCTTGTGCAGGATGACGGCGCGGTCCTTCGCCAGCATGGCACGCCAGGCCGGCCAGGCGGCGTTGGCGGCCTCGATGGCGCGGCGGGTTTCGGCGCGGCCGAGGGCGGGGACGGAGCCAATCACCTCGCCGCTGGCGGGGTTGCGGACGGCGATGGTCTTGCCGCTGTCGGCCTGCACCCACTGGCCGTCGATGAAATTGGCCTGGCGGAAAAGGTCGGGGTCCTTCAGCGGGACCTTGGCGATGGCGTCGAGCATGGGGCGTCCTCCGGGTATGGCCGGAAGATAGGACCGCGCGGCGTCGATGTCAGGATGGCGCGGCTTCGCCCAGCATATCCAGCACCCGCTTGGCCGTGCTGCCGATATGGTCGTGCAGCGCCTGCTGCGCCGCGGCATCGCGCGCGATCACGAGGTCCGCCAGCCGCTGATGCGCCGCCACCATGCGCGGCCAGTCATGCGCGGCCGCCTTCATCAACCGACGGTAGCGCGTGGTCTGCATGTAGAGCTCGTCGCAGAAGGCGCGCAGCGAGACCAGCGGACACGCGCCGATCAGTGCGCGATGGAAGCGGTGGTGCTTGGCCTCGTAGGTGTCGAGCCAGGCGGGGTCGGCGGTGCGGCGCTCCACTTCGCGGCCGAGCAGCGAGAGGCTGGCGACGATCTCGTCCTCCCAGGCCGCGTCGCCGGCGTCCATCGCCTGACGCAGCGCCTCGGGCTCCACGAATTGTCGGGAGCGGGTGATGTCGAGCAGGTGCGCGCGCGTCACCGGGGGGACGGAGAAGCCTTTCTGGCCCTCGAAGACCACGAAGCCCTCGGCGGCCAGGCGCGACAGCGCCTCGCGCAGCGGGGTCGCGCCATAGCCGGTGCGGGCCGCCAGGTCGCGCAGGCGCAGGCGCGTCTCGGCTGGCAGGGCGCCGGCGACGATCTCCTCCCGCAGGCGGAGCGTCGCGGCCTCGACAGCGGTCGCAGGGGCGATATCCATGGACTGGAAATATATTTCATCTTGCCTTGTCGATCAACGACGGCATGATCGATGGCATCACGGGAGAAAACGGAGCATCCATGGCCCAGCGCGATGCCACACACGACCCTGCGCGCCGCAGCTGGGTCGCCTCGGAGCAGGCGCCGGGCACGGATTTCCCGGTGCAGAACCTGCCGCTGGGCGTGTTCAGCACCGCAGGGGGCGGGCCGCGCTGCGGGGTCGCGATCGGCGATGCCGTGCTGGACCTGCGCGCGGCGCATGCGGCCGGGCTGGTGGACAACCCGGCCGTGGCCGCGGAGTCGCTGGCGCCGCTGATGGCGGAAGGCCGCGGCGCCTCGGCGGCGCTGCGGGCCGAGGTCTCGGCGCTGCTGAGCGATGGCGCGCCTCCGCGGCCCGAATTGCTGGTGCCGATGGCCTCCGCACGCATGCACTTGCCCTGTGCGGTGCGGAACTTCTCCGACTTCATGGCGTCCTACGACCATTGCGCGCGCCTGGGCGTGCGGCGCGATCCGAAGAACCCGCTGCCGCCGGCGTTCCGGCAATTGCCCGTGGCGTATCATTCGCGCGCGTCGTCAGTGCGCGTGTCCGGCGAGGACGTGGTCCGCCCGCATGGCCAGTGGCAGCGCCAGGACGGGTCGATGCATTTCGGCCCGACCGAGGCGATGGACTACGAGCTGGAAATGGCCGTCTGGATCGGCGGCGACAATGCGCTCGGCGAACCCGTCACCATGACCGGCGCGCCCGATCGCATCTTCGGCTACGGGCTGCTCAACGACTGGTCGGTGCGCGACGTGCAACGCTGGGAGATGCCGCCGCTCGGCCCGTTCCTCGGCAAGTCGGTGTCCACATCGGTGTCGCCCTGGATCGTGACGGCGGAGGCGTTGGCACCGTTCGAGACTGCCGCGCCGGTGCAGGACCCGCCCGCCCTGCCCTATCTCGACAGTGCGTGGAACCGGTCGAACGGCGGGCTGTCCGTGCGGATGACGGCGGCGATCGTGACGCCGCGCATGCGTGCGGAAGGTGCGACGCCCTTCGTCCTGACCGACACGCAATTCGCCGCCATGTACTGGACCGCGGCCACCATGGTCGCGCATCACGCGACGAACGGATGCAACCTGCTGGCGGGCGATCTGCTCGGCAGCGGCACCGTATCCGGCCCCGAGGAAACGGCGCGCGCCTGCCTGGCCGAGATCGGCCTGACCGGCCCCGTCACGCTGCCGAATGGCGAGAGTCGGCGCTGGATCCAGGACGGCGACGAGATCATCTTCCGTGCCCGCGCCGAGGCGCCCGGCGCGGTGCCCATCGGCTTCGGCGAATGTCGCGGGACGCTGCTGCCCGCCATCGCCTGGCCTGCGTAATCAAGAAAAGGAAACGTCACCCATGGCCCGTCGCATCGTCGACATTTCCGTCGCTCTGAAATCCGGCATCGCATCGGACCCGCCGCGCTCGTTGCCGGAGATCGAATACCTCGACCACAAGATGACCGCGCCGATGATGGCGCAGGAATTCGGCATCCGCGAGGACGAGCTGCCCGAAGGCAACTACGCCGCGGTCGAGAAGGTGAAGCTCAGCACGCACAACGGCACGCATCTGGACGCGCCCTATCACTTCTTCCCGCGCATGAACGAACGCACGGTGCCCGGCGGCGAGCCATCGTGGCGGATCGACGAGGTACCGCTCGACTGGTGCTTCCAGCCCGCGGTGAAGCTCGACTTCCGGCATTTCGAGCATGGCTATGTCGCGACACTCGGCGACGTGCAGGCGGAATTGAAGCGCATCGGGCACACGCTGAAGCCGCTGGAGATCGTGGTGGTCAACACCGCCGCCGGCGCGCGGTATGGGGAGGATGACTACATCCACTCCGGCTGCGGCATGGGCAAGGCGGCGACGCTGTGGCTGCTGGAACAGGGCGTGCGCGTGACCGGCACGGATGGCTGGTCCTGGGACGCGCCCTTCTCGCTGACCAAGAAGAAGGTGGCCGAGACCGGCGACGCCGGGCTGATCTGGGAAGGCCACCGCGCCGGGCGCGAGATCGGCTATTGCCACATCGAGAAGCTGTCGAAGCTGGAGACGCTGCCCGCCGACGGCTTCATGATCGCGTGCTTTCCCGTGAAGATCCATCGCGCCTCGGCGGGCTGGACCCGCGCCGTCGCGATCATCGAGGAGTGAGAGCCATGCGCCGCACGCTGCTTGCCTTCGCCTTGCTCGCGCCCTTCGCCGCGCAGGCGCAGACCTTCCCCGACCGGCCGATCACCATCGTGCTGCCCTATGCGCCGGGCAGCGCGTCGGATGCCTATGGACGTGCGCTCGGCGAGCATTTCACGCGACTGATGGGCCAGCCGGTGGTGCTGACCAACCGCGATGGCGGGTCGGGCGTGGTGGGCATGCGCTTCGTCGCGCAGGCCGCGCCGGATGGGCATACGCTGGGGCTGACGCCGGTCACGCCGGTGGTGGTGCAGCCGCATATGGTTCGGAACCTCGGCATCGGGCCGGACAGTTTCGCGCCGGTCTGCGGCACGAACGAGAATGTCATCGGCGCCGTGGTGCGCGCCGACAGCCCCGTGCGCGACCTGCCTGGCCTGGTCGCGGAGGGGCGGCGGCGTTCGCTGACCTTCGGCAGCCCCGGGCCGAATTCGCTGCCGCAGCTGGCGATGGTGCGCGTGACGCGCGCGACGGGCGTGGAGTTCAGCCACATCCCGTTCCGTGGCGACCCGCCGCACCTGAATGAATTGCTGGCCGGGCGGCTGGATTTCTCGGCGGCCGTCGTGGCGTCGGCCAGCGGCTTGATCGATGGCGACAGGCTGCGGTTGATCGCGGTGTTCTCGGCGCGGCGGCATCCTGACTACCCCGACGTGCCGACGGCGCGCGAGCAGGGCATCGACGCGCAGCAGACCAGCCAGGTCGGCATCTATGCGCCGCGCGGCACGCCCGAGCCGGTGATGGCACGCCTTGAGGAAGCCTGCCGCACCGGCACGCAGGACGAGGCCTTCCGCCGCGTGGCGGCCACGCGCCGCGTCCCCGTGAACTTCATGTCCCGCGCGGATTTCACCGCGATGGTGGCGAGCGAATACGAAGCCTATGGCCGCATCCTGCGCGACCTAGGCGTCCAGCCTGAATAATGGCGAAAAATAGAAGGGGGTCCGGGGGAATTCACCTTCCCCCGGCCTTTCTTTTTTCTATTCGACGGTGACGCTCTTCGCGAGGTTCCGTGGCTGATCCACGTCGGTGCCTTTCAGCACCGCGACGTGATAGGCAAGCAGTTGCACGGGAATGGTGTATAGGATGGGTGCAGCGAAATCGCCGGCATTGGGCAGGGTCACCACTCGTTCGGCGAAGCGTGACAGCGGCCCGGCGCCGGCCTCGTCGGTGAAGACCATGACGCGGCCGCCGCGGGCTGCCGCTTCCTGCAGGTTCGATGCGGTCTTCTCGAACAGCGGACCGGAGGGGCACAGCGCGATGACCGGCACGTCCTTGTCGATCAGTGCGATGGGGCCGTGCTTCATCTCGCCGGCGGCGTATCCCTCGGCGTGGATGTAGCTGATCTCCTTGAGCTTCAGCGCGCCTTCCATGGCGATCGGAAACAGCGCGCCGCGGCCGAGGAACAGCACGTCGCGCGCCATCGCCACCTGTTCGGCCATGGCGCGGATTTCGGCGTCGCGTTCGAGTACCGCGGCGGCCTTGGCGGGCACTTCCAGGAGTTCGGCGGTAAGGTCGGTTTCCGCTGCAACGGACAGCGTGCCGCGGGCGCGGCCGAGGCCGATGGCGAGGCAGGCCAGCACCGCGAGCTGCGCGGTGATCGCCTTGGTGGAGGCGACCGAGATCTCCGGCCCCGCCACGGTCAGCACGGTGGTGTCGCTTTCGCGCGCCATGCTGCTTTCGGGGACGTTCACGATCGACAGGATCTTCTGGCCGCGCTCGCGCAGCATCTTCATCGCGGCCAGGTTGTCGGCGGTCTCGCCGCTCTGGCTAATCATGATGGCCGCCCCGCCTTCGGGCAGCGGCGGGTCGCGGTAGCGCAGTTCGCTCGCGACATCGGCGTCGACCGGGATGCGCGCGACCTTCTCGATCCAGTAGCGGCCGACCATGCCGGCCAGGAAGGCGCTGCCGCAGGCGCTGATGGTCAGGCGCGGCACGCGCGCTGCGTCGAAGGGCAGAGCGGGCAGCGTGACGGATCGCGTCGAGGGTTCGAGATACTGCTGGAGCGTGTCGCCGAGCACGACGGGGTGCTCGTGCAGTTCCTTCTCCATGAAGTGGCGGTAGTTGCCCTTGCCGACGGCGGCACCCGACACGGCGGTCAGCTTCACCGCGCGTTCGACCACGGCGCCACCGGCTTCGTGGAACACCGCGCCGGTGTCGCTCACGACGGCCCAGTCGCCTTCTTCCAGATAGGCGATGCGGCGTGTCAGCGGGGCGAGTGCGAGCGCGTCGGAGCCCACGAACATCTCGCCCTCGCCGAAGCCGACCGCGAGCGGCGCGCCCTGGCGGGCGCAGATCAGCTTGCGCGGGTGGCCGGCGAAGATCATGGCCAGCGCGAAGGCGCCATGCACGCGCGACAGCGCGGCGGCGGCGGCGTCCTCGGGGTTGGCGCCCTGTTGCAGGTGCCAGTCGACCAGGCGGGCGAAGGTCTCGGTGTCGGTCTCGGTCTCGAAGACCTGGCCCTTGGCTTCGAGTTCGTCACGCAGTTCGGCGTGGTTCTCGATGATGCCGTTGTGCACCACCGACACGCGCGCGGTGCCGTGTGGGTGCGCGTTGCGCTCGACCGGCGCGCCATGCGTCGCCCAGCGGGTATGGCCGATGCCGGTGGTGCCGGTCAGCGGGTTCGCCTCCAGCACGGCGGCGAGGTTGGTCAGCTTCCCCTCGGCGCGGCGACGGTCGATGTGGCCGTTCACCAGGGTGGCGATGCCGGCGCTGTCATAGCCGCGGTATTCCAGGCGGCGCAGGGCCTCCAGGATGCGCGGTGCTGCTGCCTCGCGCCCGACGACGCCGACAATGCCACACATCAGATTTGCTCCTTCGGAGCCGCGGGCCGATTCAGACCTTCGCGCCCTTCGGCGCTGCGGTCATCGGGCCGCGACTTCCCCTTGCCCTTGAATCCCCGCCCTGCGAACACCGTCTGGCGCCCGCGCGCGATGGCCAGCGCGTCATCCGGCACATTCGCGGTGATGACGCTGCCCGCGCCGACCAGCGCGCGCGCGCCCACCTTCACGGGGGCGACCAGCGCGGTGTCGGAGCCGATGAAGGCATCCTCGCCGATCTCGGTGCGGTGCTTGTTCACGCCGTCGTAGTTGCAGGTGATGGTGCCGGCGCCGATGTTCGCCCCCGCGCCGATCGTCGCATCGCCGAGATAGGCCAGGTGGTTGGCCTTGGCCCCCTCGCCCAGCGTGGTCGCCTTCAGCTCCACGAAATTGCCGACATGGGCGCGTGCTTCGACCACCGTGCCGGGGCGCAGGCGGGCGTAGGGGCCGACGATCGCCTCGCGCTTCACCACACAGCCCTCCAGGTGGCTGAAGGCGCGGATGATCGCGCCTTCCTCGACGCTCACGCCGGGGCCGCAGACGATGTGCGGCTCCAGCGTCACGTCCGGGCCGAAGCTTGTGTCGTGGGACAGGAACACCGTCTCGGGCGCCAGCATGGTCACGCCGGCATCCAGCGCGGCGGCGCGCAGGCGGGCCTGCAAGGTCGCCTCGGCGGCGGCGAGTTCGGCGCGGCTGTTGATGCCGCGCAACTCGGCTTCCGGCGCTTCGACGGCATGGACGCGCTTTCCCTCGGCGCGCGCCAGCGCGACCAGGTCGGTCAGGTAGTATTCGCCCTTGGCGTTGTCGTTGCCGACCGCCGCCAACCAGCGCGCCATGTCGCCCGATGCCGCGCAGACCACGCCGGCATTGCACAGGCCGATGGCACGCTCGGTCTCGGTCGCGTCCGCCCATTCGACGATGCAGTCCACATTGCCGTCCGCCGCCGTGACCACGCGGCCATAGCGGCCCGGATCAGCCGGGCGCATCGCCAGCAGCACCAGGTCGGCCTCGGCGCGCGCCGTCAGCAGGCGGCCGAGCGTCGCCTCGGTCACCAGCGGATTGTCGCCATAGAGCACCGCCACGTCGCCATCATGCCCGCCCAATTGCGGCATGGCCTGCAATGCGGCATGCGCGGTGCCCAGGCGTTCGCGCTGCACCGCCACGCGATGCGGCGCGACCGCGGCCTCCAGCTCGGGCATGTCGGGGCCGACCACCACCACGACGCGGCCGAAGCGCGCCTCCACGGCACCCAGCAGGTGGCGGATCATCGGCCTGCCGCCCAACGGGTGCATGACCTTGGGGCGGCTGGAACGCATCCGCGTGCCCAGGCCGGCGGCGAGAATGATGGCGGCTGCGGTCATGCCCCCCGGCGTAACGCGCCGGCCCGCGCCGCGTCCAGCGCCACGCCGGTCAACATGCTTTGCGGCATGTGTCCGGGGCGGTTCCCGCAGGCCCGAATCGGCGCTACGCCCCCGCCATGACGAAAATCGCCGTGTTCGACCTCGATGGCACGCTGGTGGACAGCGCCGCCGATATCCATGCCGCGCTGGACCGGCTGATGGCCGCGCGCGCCCTGCCCGGATTCGCGCGGCCCGAGGTGATCGCCATGATCGGCGACGGCGTGCGCGTGCTCGTTACCCGGGCGCTCGCGGCGCGCGGCCTGCCCTTCGACGAGGCCGCCCTGGCCGGTTTCATGGCCGACTACGAGGCCGAGGCCGCCGTGCTGACCCGCCCCTTCGACGGCATTCCCGCGGTGCTCGACAGCCTCGCCGCCGATGGGTGGCGCCTCGCGGTCTGCACCAACAAGCCGGAGGCGGCGGCACGCAAGCTGCTGGATGCGCTGGGCCTGTCGGCGCGCTTCGCCGCCCTGGGCGGGGGCGATTCCTTCCCGGTCCGCAAGCCCGATCCCGGCCACCTGCTGGCCACGCTGGCCGCGGCCGGCGGTGCGCCGGACCGCGCGGTGATGATCGGCGACCACCACAACGACGTGCGCGCCGCCGCCGGCTGCGGCGTGCCCTGCATCTTCGCCGGCTGGGGCTATGGCCCGGCGCACATGGCGCAGGGCGCGCCGGTGGCCGCCTCGCCCGCCGACCTGCGCGCCCTGATCGCCGCTATGGCGCGCTGACAGGGCCGGGCCGCGGCGGCGCCACCACTGCGCCGGTCCGCACCAGGTCCAGCCGCAGCGCGCCCAGGAAGGTCGAGGGAAATTCGACCCGCACCGGCAGCGGCGGCTGGCCGGGACCGAACACCGCGAGCCACGCCTCGGCCTGGCGCGGCCGGCCTGCCTCGGCGGGGTCGTCGCCGCGGCGGAAGCCCGCCACCAGACGGCTTTCCAGGGCGCAGCGCAGCGCCTGGCCGGGCACGCCCGGCACCGGTGCCGGGCCGACGCCCAGCGTGCGCGAGGTCCATTCCAGGCGACGGCGGCCGTCGAAGATGGCGCCCGTGAGGTCGCAACGCCCGGTCGCCGCAACATCGCGCGACAGGCGCAGCAGCGCCGAAAGGCCATCGATGGTGCCGGCCGCCTGCTCCGGCGTGACCGGGATGCGGTCAGGCCCCTCGGGCGGTTCCAGCACCGCGAGGCGCGGCGTCCCGGCCAGGTATTCCATGACGGTGCGCCGCGGCGTGCCGCGCCAGGCGCCCTCGGTGCGATACAGGGCGGGCAGCACGTTGCGGCCGCGCAGCCCGCCTTCGACCTCGGCCACCTGTTCGCGCGGCAGGAACAGCCGCCCCAAGCCGCGCGAGCGCGAGACAGTGGACAGGCGGTAGCGGTCGCCCGCCTGGTCGATGGTGATGCGGATATCCATCACCGCCACGCCCATCTGGCTGACGGTGTAGTCGGCCTCGACCGGGTTGGCGCGCGCCGGTAGCGAGGCGACCACCATGACAGCGAGAGGGAGCATCGCGCGGAACATCGCCAGCAGATGGCGCGCGCCGCGCCCGGGGCAAGGGCATGCGCTTGACACCCGACCCCGAGCGACCGTATTCCGCGCTCCCCGACGGCGGGCGCGTAGCTCAGCGGTAGAGCATTCGCTTCACACGCGAAGGGTCACAGGTTCAATCCCTGTCGCGCCCACCATTTTTTCGTGATCCCTCAGACGCCGGGCGGGCCGCATGTGCGGCCCTTGGTTTTTTCTCGCCCCTCAAGCGCCGGGCAGGCCGCATCCGCGGCCCTTGGTTTTTTCTCGCCCCTCAAGCGCCGGGCAGGCCGCATCCGCGGCCCTTGGTTTTTTCTCGCCCCTCAAGCGCCGGGCAGGCCGCATCCGCGGCCCTTGGCTGCGCGCCATGCACTGTTGCGTTGGCGGCGGCGGGCGGGCTGGGCGCGGGCGCGCTTTGCGCTCCCGGCCCGAGGCAGGGCCTCGGGCCGCAAGGTTGGAGCGGGATTTCCGATACGCTTCGTCGCAATCGACGCGCGCGACGCACACACGGCCCGAGGCAGCGCCTCGGGCCGTGGTCGGTCCCCGCGCGGAGCGCGGTGTGGCGTCGGTTCAGCGCGACGGCTGTGCCGGGGCGCCAGGCTGGCCAGGCGTGCCCGGCACCGGCCGGTCGCCGCGGCGTTCCGGGCCGCCACGACGCAGCTCGTCGCGCGCCAGGGCGCCATCGGCATTGCGGTCGGCGGCGCGGAAGGCGGCTTCGGCCATCGGGCGCAGTTCGTCGAAGGTGACGCGGCTGTCGCCGTTCACGTCGATGAAGCGGAACATCGCGGCGCCGCGCTGCTCCATGCGCGCGCGCATCCGCTCCGGCGGGCCCCGCCGGCCGGCGGGGCGCTGCGCTTCGTAGTATGTGCGCACCTCCTCGATGGTGACACCGCCGTCGCGGTTGGCGTCCATCTCGGTGAAGCGGGCCTGCAGCCAGATCACGCCTTCCTCGCGCGTCACGCGGCCATCGGCGTTGGTGTCGGCGCGGGCGAAGGCCTCGCCGGCGGCGAAGCCGGCGCCGCCGCGCGGGCCGCGGTGGTGGTGGCCGGGACCGCCGTCACGGCCCATGCTCGGGCCACCCGGGGGCGGGCCACCCGGCGCGGGCTGCGCCATCGCGACGCCCGCGGTACCGGCGGCCAGCGCCGCGGCCAGGGCCATCATCGTCGTCGTCTTGCGCGTCATGTGCGTTCCTCGTGTTCGTCGCGGCCATTTGCCGCTGAGGGGAACATGCGCCGTTACTGTAACAGCGGCGTTGCCCCTCCGCCCGCAAGGGGTGAGGAAGAGTAACGCCGCCGCGCCGTCAGGGCGTGCCGGCTTCGCCCAGGTCCCACCACATGCCGGCGAAGGCCAGGATGCCCTCGCGTGCCGGGGCGATCAGCAGGTGTTCGTCCGGCCCGTGCTGCTTGCAGCCATTGTACGAATGCGGAACCCAGACCAGCGGCACGCCGAGGTGATCCACGAACACATCCCCCGGCAGCCCGCCCGAGGCATTCGGGATGATCTGCACGGGCTTGCCGAGCGTCTTCGCCATCGACGCCTGCGCCCATCGCACCCAGGGATGGTCGGGATCGGTGCGGGACGCCGACATGCGGGTGAAGCTGGTCTCGACCGCGACATCCTGGAAGCCATGGGCGTCGAGGTGGTCGCGCACCGCCTTGGTGAAGGTGTGCGGATCGCTGTCGACCGTGTAGCGGATCTGGCAATGCGCGCGCGCATCGGGGGCCACGGCATTCACCGGGTTCTCCGGCCGGCCGGAGATCATCGACAGCACGATCAGGCTGTTCCAGCCGTAGATCTTCTCCGCGCTGGTCAGGCCGGGTTCGCCCCAGCCCTCGTCGATGGTCGCGGCATCGCCGCCGCCACCGACCGGGCAGCCGGCCAGCACGGCGCGCACCGAATTGGGCATGGTCGGCGGCAGGATGCCGCGCACCAGCACGCGCCCGTTGCGGTCCATCATGGAGGTCAGCGCATGCGCCAGGATGATCGCCGGGTCGCGCGTCAGCCCGCCCCAATGGCCCGAATGCACGCCGCCGGGGCGCAGCTTCACGACCAGGTCGAAGTGGAAGGTGCCGCGCGTGCCGGTGGCGATGGTCGGCACGCCGGGTTCCACGCGCGGGCCGTCGGAGGCGATCAGGACGTCGGCCTTCAGTTCGTCGGCATGGGCGGCGACGAAGTCGCGCAGGCCCTTCGAGCCGCGTTCCTCCGCCATCTCCAGCACGATCTTGACGTTGAAGCCAAGCTTGCCGCCGCGTTCGTTGATGACCGCTTCCAGCGCGGCGATGTTCAGCGCGTGCTGGCCCTTGTTGTCGGCGGTGCCGCGGCCGTACCACAGGCCGTCTTCCTCGGTCAGCACCCAGGGCGTGAGGCCGGCGCGCCACTGGTCCTCCAGCCCGCGCACCGTGTCGCCGTGGCCGTATAGCAGCACGGTCGGGCGCGCGGCGTCCTCGACACGCGTCGCGGTCAGGATCGGGCCGAAGCCTTCCAGCGGGTTGGGCCGCACCTGCACCGCGAAGCCGAGCCGTTCCAGCCACGGCCGGATCGCGCCGTTGAGGTAGCGGTCGAGGTCGGCCTCGCGGCCTTCCTCCTGCGCGGTGGAGGGGATGGCGACCAGGTCGGTCAGCAGGGATTTGAAGCCGCCATTGTCGAAGAAGGTCGCGGCGCGGGTCAGCGCGCCCTCGCGGGTGGTCATGGTGTGGTCCTGCTCAGACGATCTGGTTGACCAGCGCGGTCTCGTTGCGCTGCAGCCGGGCGATGTTCTCCATCATGAAGTCCAGCACGTTGTCCTCGTACTGGTGCGTCTCGCCGCCGGTATGCGGCGTGATGAGCACGTTCGGCATGGCCCAGAGCGGGCTGTCCTGCGGCAGGGGTTCGTCCGCGGTTACGTCCAGCGCGGCGCCGGCGATCGCGCCGGCCTGCAGGGTGGCGACCAGCGCCGCCTCATCCACCACGCGCCCACGTGCGACATTGACCAGCTGCGCGGTCGGCTTCATCGCCGCCAGCGCGGCCGCGCCCATCAGCCCGCGCGTGTCGTCGGTCAGCGGGCAGGCCAGCACGACGAAGTCGGCGCGCGGCACCAGGGAGACGAAATCGCGGAAGGAATGCACCTCGTCGGCACCCTCGGCCCCGCCCGCTACGTTCTGCCGCACGCCGATGACGTTCATGCCGAGCGCCTTGCACAGCCGCGCGATGCGCCCGCCGATGCGGCCCAGCCCGACCAACAGCACGGTCTTGCCGCCGGCCTCGTCCTCGCGCTTGGCGAAGTCGCCCTGCATGCCGCGCCAAATGCGCTTGGCCTGGTTGTCGCGCGCCTCCGGGATGCGCCGCAGGATCGACAGCATCAGCGCGATGGCGTGTTCGGACACCGCATTGGCGTTGATGCCCTGCCCGCTGGCGAGCCGGATGCCGGCCGCGCGCAGCACGTCGCGGTCATACTGGTCGGTGCCGGCCGACGCCGACTGCACGAAGCGCAGCTTCTTCGCGATGGCCGGCAGGTCGTTGCGCCACATGCCCGAGCAAACCAGCACATCGGCTTCGCCAACCTTTGCGTCCAGCTCCTCGCGGCTTCGCACCTCGATGGCGCGGATGCCGGTGTTTCGCAGCGCGAAGCGGTCGCCGAAACGATAGGCGACATGGGCGAAGCAGATGGTGAGTTGGTCGCGCGGCGGCAGCATGATGGGCAGTCTCCCGGAGGTCGTGGTCGCGCGCGACCGTGACCCCGGGCGGGCACAGGTGCAAGAGGGTCGGGCTTCGCCCGAACGGTGCAAGAGGGTCGGGCTTCGCCCGAACGGTGCAAGAGGGCCGGGCTTCGACCCGAACGGTGCAAGGGTTGCGCCGGGTGCCTTCAGCGCGTGCGGCTCGGCGCCGCGGTCGTCGAACCGCCGCCGCTGCTGCCGCCCGACCCGCCGCCCAGAATGACCGCGAGCGCCGCCGCGCCCGCCAGCCCGATGGCCGCCGCGGCGGAAGGCCCGGTCAGCGTGTCGCCGGTCTGCGGCGCGGTGACCACGAAGCGCTGCTGCGGGCGAGAGGGCGGGGCGAGGGTGGATCGCGGCATCGCCTGGCTGCGCGGGCCGATCACCACGGTCGAGCCGCCGGGCACCACGACCGGTTGTGTCTGCGCCAAGGTCTCGCCCGTCAGCAGCACTGCGAACAAGGCGAAGATCAAGCCGATTGTTCTACCCATGATGGAATGACCTTAAGGGATCATTCACCTTTTCCACAAGGCGCGCGATGCGCCCGGCAGGCCTGCCATGCCGCGAAATCCCCCCGGCCGCCTTGTCAGGCGCCCGGCCCCGCCCTAATCCGGCCCGGACGGGAGACGATCCATGGACATGCAGACCTCCAACGACGCCCATGCCGAGATCCGCGAGGAAGTGCGAAAGCTCTGCACGCGCTTTCCCGGCGAATACTGGCGCGAACTGGATGCCCGGCGCGGCTACCCGACGGAATTCGTGACCGCGCTGACCGAGGCCGGCTGGCTCTCGGCGCTGATCCCGGAGGAATTCGGCGGGTCGGGCCTGCCGCTCTCGGCGGCCGCGGCGATCCTCGAGGAAATCCACGCGACCGGCTGCAACGCCGCCGCCTGCCACGCCCAGATGTACATCATGGGCACGATCCTGAAGCACGGCAGCCCGGAGCAGAAGGCGAAGTACCTGCCCAAGATCGCGACCGGCGAACTGCGCCTGCAGGCCTTTGGCGTGACGGAGCCGACGTCGGGGACCGACACCACCAGCCTGCGGACCTTCGCGAAGAAGGAAGGCGACAAGTACATCGTCAACGGCCAGAAGATCTGGACCTCGCGCGCCGAGCATTCCGACCTGATGCTGCTGCTGGCCCGCACCACGCCGAAGGACCAGGTGGCGAAGCGCACCGAGGGGCTGTCGACCTTCATCGTCGACATGAAGGCGGCACTGGGCAACGGCCTGACCATCCGCCCGATCCGCACGATGATGAACCACAATTCCTGCGAGGTCTTCTTCGACAACATGGAAGTGCCGGCGGAGAACCTGGTCGGCGTCGAGGGCAAGGGCTTCCGCTACATCCTGGACGGCATGAACGCCGAGCGCCTGCTGATCGCGTCGGAATCCATCGGCGACGCCAAGTGGTTCATCAACAAGTCGGTCGAGTATTCCAAGCAGCGCGTGCTGTTCGGCCGCCCGATCGGCCAGAACCAGGGCGTGCAGTTCCCCATCGCCAAGGCCTATGCCCAGATGCGCGCCGCCGAGGCGCTGATCCAGAAGGGCCTACAGAAGTTCGAAGCGCACCTGCCCTGCGGCGAGGAAGCCAATATGGGCAAGATGCTCGGTGCCGATGCGGCCTGGGCGGCGGCGGAAGCCTGCGTGCAGACCCATGGCGGCTTCGGCTTCGCCGAGGAATACGACGTGGAGCGCAAGTTCCGTGAGGCGCGGCTGTACCAGGTGGCGCCGATCAGCACGAACCTGGTGCTGTCCTATATCGGCGAGCACGTGCTGGGGATGCCGCGGAGCTACTGAACATGGCCCGCGTGCCGGTCGCCATCGCCTACGACTTCGACGGCACGCTGGCGCCGGGCAACATGCAGGAACATGTCTTCCTGCCGAAGCTCGGGCTCGACAAGGCCGCGTTCTGGGAACGCGCCAATGCCCTGGCGAGCGAGCAGCAGGGCGACCGCATCCTGGCCTACATGCACCGCATGCTGGTCGAGGCCGCCCATGCCGACGTGCCGGTGCGGCGCGAGGATTGGGCGGCGCATGGCGCCGGCATCACGCTGTTCCCGGGCGTGGAGACCTGGTTCGACCGGATCAACGCGGCGGGCGCGGCGCGCGGCCTGGCGGTCGAGCACTACGTCGTCTCCTCCGGCCTGCGCGAACTCATCGAAGGCACGCCGATCCGCCGGCATTTCCGCGCGGTCTTCGCCTCGGGTTTTCTCTACAACGCCTCGGGCGCGGCGATCGCACCGGCCGTCGCGGTGAACTACACCACCAAGACGCAGTACCTGTTCCGCATCAACAAGGATGCGATGGACCTGGCCGACGACACGGCGGTCAACGCCTACGTGCCCGAGGACCAGCGCCGCGTGCCCTTCCGCAACATGGTCTTCGTGGGCGACGGCGACACCGACATCCCCTGCTTCCGCACCGTGAAGGAGCTGGGCGGTCATTCCGTCGCGGTCTACCCGGCCGACGACCCCGCGCGCGCGGCCCGCACCCGCAAGCTGATCGACGAACGCCGCGTGCATTGCGCCGTGCCCGCCGACTACCGCGAGGGCGGCGTGCTCGAAGCGCGCATCCTCGCCATCCTCGACCTGCTGGCGGCGCGCGCGCGCGTCACCGCACCGATGCCGGAGTGAGAAGCATGAGTGGTTCGCGTCCCCTCGAGGGCCTGCTTGTCGTCGCCATGGACCAGGCCGTGGCCGCGCCGTATTGCGCCTCGCGCCTGGCCGATGCGGGGGCGCGCGTCATCAAGATCGAACGGCCCGAGGGCGATTTCGCGCGCGGCTATGACAGCGTGGCGAATGGGCTGTCGTCGTATTTCGTCTGGCTGAACCGGGGCAAGGAAAGTGTGTGCCTCGACATCAAGGCGCCCGACGACAAGGCGCTGCTGGAACGGCTGATCGGCAAGGCAGACGTGTTCATCCAGAACCTGGCGCCGGGTGCGATGAAGCGCGCGGGCTTCGGCAGCGCCGAACTGCGCGCGAAGCATCCGCGGCTGATCACCGTGGACATCTCCGGCTATGGCGAGGAAGGCGACTACGCCACCATGAAGGCCTACGACCTGCTGGTGCAGGCGGAATCCGGCCTCGCCTACGTGACCGGCCGTGCGGAAGGGCCGGGGCGCGTCGGCGTCTCGGCCTGCGACATCGCCTGCGGCATGCATGCCTACTCCGCCGTGCTGGAAGCGCTGCTGTCGCGCGGCATCACCGGCCAGGGCAAGGGCATCGCCGTCAGCCTGTTCGACGGCATGGCGGATTGGATGTCGGTGCCGCTGCTGCAATTCGAGGGCACGGGGAAAAACCCGCCGCGCATCGGCCTGGCGCACCCGTCGATCTGCCCCTACGGCGCCTTCACCACCAAGGACGGGCACGAGGTGCTGATCGCCATCCAGAACGAGCGCGAATGGGCGTCCTTCTGTGCGGTGTTCCTGGACGAACCCGACCTGCCCAAGACGCCGGGCTTCACCGTCAACAACGATCGCGTCGCGCATCGCCCGATGGTGGACGCGCATATCGGCAAGATGTTCGCCGGCCTGACGCGCGACGAATGCGCCGCCAAGCTGCGCCGCGCGAACACCGCCTATGGCTTCGTGAATGATTGCGGCGGACTGCGCGACCACCCGGCGCTGAAGCGCGCGCCCGTGCAGACCGAGAAGGGGCCGGTGCCTATCGCCCTTCCGCCGGCGCGGCTGTCCGATGGCGTGCGGCCCTTCGGCGCGGTGCCCTCGCTGGGCCAGCACACGGATGCCGTGCGGGCCGAATTCGCCGCCTGATCAGTTCTACCGGCGGAAGAAGGCGAAGGGACCGCGCGCCGGCGTGACGTTCAGTGCCGGCCGGGCCACCGGCGGGGGCGCGGCGGGCCGCCCCACCATCATGATCGGCGCCGATCGATAGGCGTCGAGCCCCCGGCCCTGCCCTGCCCCCGGCCCGCCCGCCGGCAGCGGGATGATCCGCGCACGGTCGCCGCCATTCGCCAGCCCTGTCGCACCGCGGCCGGCCGCCAGCGCGGCGAGCGCCATGGCCTCGGCCGCCGGGTCGCCGCCGGGCCGCTGCTGCTCCTGCGCCCAGGCCGCCAGCACCCGGGCGCGATAGGGTTCGGCGCGCTCCGGCGTCTGGGAATGGTAGTGCCCGGCCGATCGCGCCCAATCCTGCCGCGTCGCTTGAAGTTCGGTCAGGAAGCGCGCGGCGTAGCGCGCATTCGTCATCGGGTCGAAGGCCTGTTCCAGGGTCGGGAAGGCGTTGGGGTGGTGGTGCAGGTTCACCTGCATGCAGCCGATATCGATGATCCGCACGCCGCGGGACTGGAGCTGCCGCACCTCGGCAATCGCTGCCTCCCGGGTCGGGAAATACATGCCGCGGCCCTCGGCATTGATGGTCCAGGGCCAGGGGGCGAAGCGGCCGGTCACCGGGTCGCGCCGGCCGGATTCCACGCGGCCGATCGCTTGGAGCAGGCCCGGCGGAATGCCGGCCTCGCGCTCGGCGGCGCTGATGGCGCCGCGGCAGGCCAGGCCGGGGTCAGGGGCCGGGTTGGCCAAGGCGGCCGGTGCGACCACCAGCGCGACGGTCGCGGCCAGGACGCGTGCCAGGCGCGGTCTGGCTGCCCACGCGCGCGGTCTCCGGTGGCGCGGGAATCGCGTTGTTTCGTCGTTCGTGGCGGGCATTCGGGGGGGGCGTTCGGGGCAGCGCATGGAAGCGGATGGGCAACCGCCGTGCCACGCAACAAACATTCGCCGGCATGGGTTCAGGGACCACTTATGCTGCGCTGCAAAAAACCTCTTGCGAGCCCCGCCGAGCCCTCCTATTTTCCTTGAGGCAGCGGTGAGGCCTTGCCTCCCACTGCTTTTCTTGGACGTTTCCTCCCTAAACTTGGCGGTGCCTTCGGGCACCGCCTTCTTTTTTTCAGGGGTCCGGGAGCAAGGGTTTCTCCGCCCATGCTGCACTGCATCATGGGCGCAGGAAGGCCCAATCCGTCTCCGCGAACACGCCGATCAGCCGCGTCAGGTTGCGCGCCAGGGGCACGAGACCCTGCGCGCGCTCGATCCGCGTCTCGTCCATGTACAGCGCGCGCGCGATCTCGATCTGCAGGGCGTGCGTGCCCTCGCGCGGGCGGCCGTAGTGGCGCGTGACATAGCCGCCGGCATAGGGATCGTTGCGCCGCACGCGGTATCCCAGGCCGGTCAGGATTTCCTCGGTCAGGCGCGTGGCACGCGGCGCGCAGGCGGTGCCGTGCGCGTCGCCCAGCACCATGTCCGGCGGGTTCGCCGCCTGGGCCGGATGGGCCGGCATGGAATGGCAATCGACCAGCAGGCAGACGCCGAAGCGCGCCTTGGTCTCGGCGATCAATTCGGCCAGGGCGGCGTGGTAGGGCTCCCAGCAGGCGCGGATGCGCGCCTCGGCCTCGGCGAAGGACAGGCGGCGGCGATAGACCGTCTCCCCCGTCGCGACGATGCGCGGGATGGTGCCGAGCCCGGCGCCGACGCGCGGGCTCGATGTGTTCACCCAGGGCGGCAGCGGGGCGTCGAACATCCCGGGGTCGAGCTCCCAGGGTTCGCGGTTCACGTCGCACCACACGCGCGGGAAGGTCGCGGCGATCAGCGGCGCGCCATGGGCGGGGGCGGCAGCGAACAGTTCATCGACGAAGCTGTCCTCACTGCGGCGCAGCGCGAGTGGTGCGAGGCGCGCCTCGGCCACCAGCTGCGCCGGGTAGTCCTGGCCGGAATGCGGGGACGCGAAGACGACCGGCATCGTCTGGTGCGCCGGGCGGCGGATCACGAGCGGCTCGGGCGCGGGCGCCAGGGTCTGGGCGGGCAGGTCCATCGACCCTCGACCAAACCATAGGCCCCGCGCCGTGTCACGCGATACGGGGGCGCCGGGTTAGCGAAATAGTCAGCACCCCCTGCCACCTTGCGCGCGATGTCCGGCAAGACGCGAGGCGCAAAGGGCGGCGGCACGATCGTGATCCGCCGCGAGGAAGCGGGTGAACACGGCCACCATGGCGGGGCGTGGAAGGTCGCCTATGCCGACTTCGTCACGGCGATGATGGCCTTCTTCCTGCTGATGTGGCTGCTCAACGCCACCACCGAGGAACAGCGCCGCGGCCTGTCGGACTACTTCGCGCCGACCAACCTGCTGGCGCGCTCGGTCTCGGGGTCCGGCCAGCCCTTCGGCGGGCAGACCCCCAATGACAGCGGCAACGTCACCTCGACCACCGGCGCCACCACCCTGCAGCCGGGGCAGTTGCCGGTGGTGATGGACATCGAGGAAGACGACACCGACACCCCCGCCCGCCCCATGCCGCGCCGCGAAGGCCCCGAGGCGCGCGAGGATGCCGAGGATCCGCGCCTGGTGGTGCAAACGCCGCCCGGCGCCCATGTCGGCCCCGAACAGCCGCGCGGTGGCCCGGCCGAGACACCTGCCGCCGAAACGCGGCCCGAATCGCTGGGCGAGGCCGAATTGCGCCGCGAACTCGCGCGCCGCGAACGCGAAGCCTTCGAACAGGCCGCCGAGCAGATCCGCGAAGCCATCGCCGCCGACCCCGCCTTGGCCGACCTCGCCCGCCAGATGCTGGTCGAACAGACGCCCGAGGGGCTGCGGATCCAGCTCGTCGATGCCGAGCGCCAGCCGATGTTCGCGCTCGGCGGCGCGGCGCCGAACGATCGCGCGCGGGCGCTGCTGGCGCGGGTCGCGCAGGTGGCGGCGCGGCTGCCCAACCCGGTCGCCGTCGCCGGTCATACCGACGCCACGCCGTTTCGCGGCGGCGGCGAGCGCAGCAACTGGGATCTCTCGGCCGAACGCGCCAATACCACCCGGCGGCTGTTGCTCGATGGCGGGCTGCCCGAGACGCGCATCCGTTCGGTGACGGGCAATGCCGATCGCGACCTGCTGCTGCCCGACCAGCCGAACGCCGCGGCCAATCGCCGCGTTTCCATCACCCTGCTGCGCCTGAACCGGGACGAACCCACGCGATGACAACCATCATCGGCATCGTCGTGCTGTTCGTCATGGTGTTCGGCGGCTACCTGCTGGCCGGCGGCAAGTTCGACATCATCGTCAAGGCGCTGCCCTTCGAGATGATGATGATCGGCGGTGCGGCGGTCGGCGCCTTCCTGTCGTCGAATTCCATGCACGACGTGAAGCACACGGTCGGCGGCTTCGGGAAAATCCTCAAGGGTGCGCGCTTCCACAAGTCGGACTACGCCGAGATCCTGTCGCTGCTGTATTTCCTGGTGCGCCTTGCCCAGACCAAGGGGCCGATGGCACTGGAACCGCACATCGAGAAGCCCGAGGAAAGCGCGGCCTTCCAGAAATTCCCAAAGATCGCAGCCAACCACCACGCCGTGATGATGATCTGCGACTACCTGCGCATGGTCGGCATGAATGCGGACGACCCGCACCAGATCGAGGACGTGATGGGCCGCGAACTGAAGAAGGTGAAGGAGGAGGAGATGCACCCCTCCCACGCGCTCCAGGGTGTGGCGGATGCGCTGCCGGCGCTGGGCATCGTCGCCGCGGTGCTGGGCGTCATCAAGACCATGGCGTCGATCAGCGAACCGCCCGCGGTGCTGGGCAAGATGATCGGCGGCGCGCTGGTCGGCACCTTCCTGGGCGTGTTCCTCGCCTATGGCATCGTCGGGCCGATGGCCACGCGGCTGAAGGGCGTGGTGGACGAGGAAGCGCGCTACTACGACGTCATCAAGGCGGTGATCGTGGCGCATCTGCACGGCAATGCGCCACAGGTCGCGGTCGAAACCGGGCGCAAGCTGGTGCCAACCGCCTATATGCCGACCTTTCAGGAGCTGGAGCAGTCGCTCCAGGAGCTCCAGATCGCATGAGGATCAGCGCAGCGGAACCTCGGCCGTCTTGTCGGCGTAGTCCTGCTGCGGGTCGATGCCCACCAGCATCTTGAGGCCGGCGAGGAAGTTGTTCTCGTTCAGCCAGATCTCGGCGCTCTCGGCATCCAGGCGCAGCAGCACCAGGTTCGGGTCGTCCTTGCCGCCTTCGAACCAGGCGGCGATGAAGCTGTTCCACAGGCGGTCCACCACCGCGCGGTCAGTGTCCACGACCAGTCCGCCATGGACCGTGGCGAACAGGTCATGGCCCTTCGAGGCGAAGGTCGCGATGGCGCGGCTGCCGGCCGACAGCCCCTGCACGATGCCATTGTCGCGCGATGTGAAGAACCAGATCGGCCCATGCGGGCCTTCGATCTGCGCGGTCATCGGTCGCGCATGGCCGTCCTCGACGCCGTCGAGGCCGATCATCATGGTCATGTCGGAACCGAGCGCGTCCCAGAATTTGGCGCGGAGTTCGGTGGGCGTGGTCATGGCGGCGGTCTCCGGGTTGCTGGGTGTGTGCACCCAAACAACCCGGCGGCGCCGAAGTTGCGCTACGTCACGCCATAGGTCCGGCGCGCCGCCTCGGGGCTGACCAGCCCGTCCTCGACATCGCGCTGCACCAGCGCGGGGTCGCGGTCCTTCGGGTCGCCCATGCCGCCGCCACCTGGCAGCTTCAGCAGCAGGCGGCGGCCCTTGGGGATGATCTGGAAGCCCTTGGTCCGCAGCACGGTGCCGTTGGCATCGTTCATGCCGACCCAGCCGGCCGCGCCCTCACCGCCGCCTTCGCGGCCCTTGGGGGCATTCGCCACGCGGTCGAAGATGGCGTTCACGGCGAATTCGGCATCGCCCTTCGCACCGATCTCCATCACCTGGCCGAAGCCGCCGCGCGTGCGGCCCGCACCAGCGGAATCCGGGCGGAGCTGCTTCTGCCAGAAGATGACGGGGGCGACGTTCTCGGTCGCTTCCACCGGCATGGTCCGCACGCCCGACGGAAACGCCGTGCCGTCCAGGCCATCCTTGGATGGCCGCGCGCCGGTGCCGCCGGAATTGAAGGTGATGATCTCGAAATCCTCGGTCTCCGCCGCCTGGCCGGACACCTGCGAACCCCCGCGCAGCGGCGGGTTCCACAGGGCGGAGGAGCCCTCGGCATTGACTCGCCCGGGCACCGCCTGGTGCAGGCAGCCCATCATCAGGTCGGGCAGAAGCTGGCCGACCACATGGCGCACGCTGACCGGATAGGGGCGCGGCGCGTTCAGGATGCAGCCCTCCGGGATCTCCATCTGGAAGGGCAGCAGGGAGGCCCAGTTGTTCGGTACCTCGGGTGCGACCACGCACTTGATGCCGAAGCAGGCATAGGCGCGGCAATAGGCCGGCGGGACGTTGATGCCGCGGTTCGACAGACCGGACGTGCCGGCGAAATCCACCACGATGCGATCGTCATGGATGGTCATCGCGGCGTTCAGCGTGACCTCGGATTCGTAGCCGTCGGACTTGATGGAACCGCCGAAGGTGCCGCGCGGCAGCTTCGCGATCTCGGCGAGCGTCGCGCGCGTGCTGGCCTCGAAGATGTAGCCTGCCAGGTCGTCGAGGCTGTCCATCTGGAACTCGTCCATCATCTCGACGAGCCGCTTGGCGCCGGCGTCATTGCAGGCGCACAGCGAATAGACGTCGCCTTCCAGCTCGACCGGCGTGCGCGACCCGGCACGCAGGAAGTCGAAGAAGGTCTCGTTCGGCTGGTTGCGGTCGAAGCACTTCACGATTGGGATATACAGGCCTTCCTCGAAGACGCTGCGCCCCTCCGGCCCCATGCCGAGGCCGCCGATGTCGATGATGTGCGCGGTGTTCGCGAACAGTCCGACGATCTTGCCGTTGCGGAAGGCCGGCGTGACCACGGTCAGGTCATGCAGGTGCCCGGTGGCGAGCCAGGGGTCGTTGGTAATGTAGTGGTCGCCCGGATTCATCTTCGCGGCGGGAAACTTGGCGAGGAAATGCGCCACCGATTCCGCCATGGAATTCACATGGCCCGGCGTGCCCGTGACGGCCTGCGCCAACATCCGGCCTTCGAGGTCGAAGATGCCGGCCGACAGGTCGCCCGCCTCGCGCACCGTGGTGCTGAAGGCGGTGCGGATCATGGTCTGCGCCTGTTCCTCGACCACCGCGATCAGGCGGTTCCACTGAATCTGGCGCTGGATGGTGGCGAGTGCGCCGGTCTGCTTGCTCATCACGCGGCCTCCTGCGTCAGGTCGAGGTAACCCAGCCCATCCATCCGGCAGGTCCAGCCGGGGCCGACCAGCGTGCTGGTCTCGGCTTCCGCCACGATGGCGGGGCCGGCGATGCGCGCGCCAGGGGTCATGTGGTCGCGGTCATAGACCGGCCATTCGGCCACTTCGCCGGTGGCGGTGTCGCGCACCATGTGGGTGCGGATGGGCTTGGGCGACGCGCTGTCGGCCACCTCCGCCGCTGGCGCGATGTCGTCGACCACGGTGCGGACGGTGACGGCGAAGGACAGGATCTCCACATCGGAGCCCGGCACCGGCCGGTCGTAGAAGCGGGTGTATTCGCTGTCGTAGAGCGCGCGGATTGCGGCCACGTCGGCCGCTGTCAGCGCGCGCGAGGGCAGCGGCACGGAGATCTCGTGCCCCTGCCCGACGTAGCGCATGTAGGCGATGCGCGCCTCCTCGACCGGTGCGTCGAAGGCGCCTTCGGACACGACCTTGGTCGCTTCCACGGACATTGAATCAAGCAGGCCGTTCACTGCCTTGAGGTCGAAGGTGCCGAAGCGCTGATACAGTGACTTTACCACCTCATACGCCACCGGCGCGCGCAGGAAGCCGATGGCGGAACCGACGCCCGCGCCCGACGGCACCAGCATGCGCTTCACGCCGATCTTCTCCGCCACGCGATAGCCATGCACCGGCCCGCCGCCACCGAAGGCGATGACGATGCGGCCTTCGTAGCCCTTGCCGGATTCGATGGCGTGGACGCGCGCGGCATTCGCCATGTTCTCATCGACCATCTCGACCACGCCGAGGCCGGCCATGTCGCCCGACAGGCCGAGCTTGCCGCCGACATGCTCGGCCAGCGCGGCGCGCGACAGTTCCGGCTTCAACGGCAGCGATCCACCCGCGAACAGGTCCGGCTCATACCGCCCGAGCGACAGGTTCGCATCCGTCACCGCCGGATGCGTGCCGCCACGCCCGTAGCAGGCCGGGCCTGGATCGGCGCCCGCCGATTCCGGCCCCACCTGGATGCGCCCCATGCTGTCCACCTGCGCGATGGAACCGCCGCCGGCGCCGATCTCCACCATCTCGATCACGGGGATTCGCAGCGGCAGGCCGGAACCCTTCTTGAAGCGCCCGACGCGCGCGACCTCGAAGGTGCGCGACGCCTGCGGTTGGTAGGAATCGATCAGGCAGATCTTCGCCGTGGTGCCGCCCATGTCGAAGGACAGCACCTTGTCGAAGCCGCGCTGCTTGGCGACGAAGGCCGAGAAGATGGCGCCACCGGCAGGCCCGGATTCCACCAGGCGGATCGGGAAGCGCGACGCCGTCTCGATGGTGGTGAGACCGCCGCCCGAGAGCATCAGGAACAGCGGGCAGGCCACGCCGGCCGCGCGCAGCCCGGTCTCGAGCCGCCCCAGATACGTTGCCATCAACGGCTGCACGTAGGCATTCGCGACGGTCGTGCTGAAGCGCTCCCATTCCCGCATCTCGGGCGAGACCTCGGAGGACAGCGAGACCGCCATGCCCGGCCACATCTCCCGCACGATCTCCGCCGCGCGGCGTTCATGCGCGGGGTTCACGAAGGCATGGAGGAAGCCGATGGCCAGGCTCTCGATGACTTCGCCCTTCAGGAATTCCACCTGCTCGCGCAGCGCGGCCTCATCGAGCGGCACCAGCACCTTGCCGGTATTGTCGAGCCGTTCCGGCACGCCCACGCGCCAGCGCCGGCGCACCAGCGGCTGCGGCAACTCGATGTTGAGGTCGTACTGGTCGTAGCGCGCCTCATTGGCCAGCGCGAGCACGTCGCGGAAGCCATCGGTGGTCAGCAGCGCGGTGCGCGCGCCCTTGCGCTCGATGATGGCGTTGGTCGCGAGCGTGGTGCCGTGGATGACCAGCGAAAGGTCGGCGGGCGCCATGCCGGCCTTGGCCAGAACCTGCGCGACACCCTCCAGCACGCCCTTCTCTGGCGCGGCCGGCGTGGTCAGGACCTTCGCGGTCCAGCGCTGGTCGCCCTTCTCGATCGCGAGGTCGGTGAAGGTGCCGCCGATATCGACCGCAAGACGCGCCGTCATGCCGCGGCCTCCGCCGCCCAGCGCTGCACCACGGCACAGGCCGCCGCGAAGTCTTCCATACGCATGTCTTCCTTCGGATTGTGGCTGCCGTGCTGGTTGCGCACGAACAGCATGCTCGATGGCACGCGCGCCTCGGCGAAGGCGGCCGCGTCGTGGCCCGCGCCCGAGGCGATATCCAGGTGGCGGATGCCCAGCCCATCCGCCGCGCGCTTCAGCCCGGCGCGGATGCCCTCGTCCATGATGGCGGCGCGCGAGCCGGTCTCGGGGCCGCAGTCGAAGCGCACGCCGTGGCGCGCCTCGATCTCGCCGATGAAGCGGTGCAGCGCCTCGAACATCATGTCGCAGGCGCGCGGGCTGACGCTGCGGACATCAAGCGAGAATGTCGCCTCGCCGGCGATCTTGGTGAAGCCGGCCTCGGCCGTCGTCGCCATGGTGCAGAAGGTGCAGACCAGGACGTGGCCCAGCGCGTCGAGCCGACACCATTCCTCATCCATACGATGCACGAGTTCCGCCAGCGCGGCGGCTGCGTCACGCCTGTATTTCCGCGGCGTCGCGCCGGAATGGTTGTACTCGCCCACCACGCGCCCCGCGCGCAGGCGGCGGCTGCCCGGAATCCCGGTGACGATGCCGACCGGCACCTGCTCGGTGTCCAGCACCGGCCCCTGTTCGATATGCAGTTCGAGAAACGCGGCGACGTTGTGCGGGCCGATCGCGTGCTCGCCGCGCGCGACCGCATCGGGGTCGAAGCCTTCCTCGCGCATGTGATCCGCCAGCGACCGCCCGGAATCCTGCCGCGCGATCGCGAACCCGTCACCCTTGAACAGGCCAAGCGCCATGCGCGACCCCGGATAGGACACCGGGAACCAGGCCCCGGCCTCCTCCGCACGGATCGCCATGACGGTGATGTCGCGCCCCGGCACGAAGCCGGCGCGCTTCATGCCCGCCACCGTCGCCATGCCCGCCAGCACGCCCGCCGCGCCGTCGTAGTTGCCGCCCTGGCGCACGGAATCCAGATGGCTGCCGATCATCACGCGCTTCGCGGTGCGGTCGGCGCCGGGCAGCGTCATGTACAAATTGCCCGCCACATCGACGCTGCTTTCCAAGCCAAGGCGATCAGCCGCCGCGCGCACCAGCGCATGCGCCATGCGTTCGCCGGGGCCATAGGCTTCGCGCGTCACGCCCTCGCCATCGGTGCTGTTCGCGCGCAGGCCGTCGAACAATTCGGCGGCGAGGTCCATGTCGGGCGTCAGGTTCGGCAGCATCGGGATCAACCTTCGCAGGAAGGCCGTGCGCGACGCTCGCGCACGGCCGGCTGGTAGCTCAGAGCATGCTCCGCACGCGCCCGCCATCCACCCGCATCATGGTGCCGGTGATGTACGCGCCGGTCTTGCCCGCGAGGAAGGCACCCATCGGCCCGTATTCGTGCGGCTCGCCGACGCGCCCGGCCGGCACTTCCTTGCCGGCGCGCGCAATCTCCTCATCCACGCTGGTGCCGGCCTTCTCGGCGCGCACCGCGGCGGTCTGGGTGATGCGGTCGGTGCGGATCGAACCGGGCGCCAGCACGTTCATGGTCACGCCATCCGCCGCGACCTCGGCCGAGAGCGTCTTCAGCCAGGCCCAGATCGACGCGCGCAGCGTGTTCGACAGCGCCAGCGTCGGGATCGGGTGATGCATGCCCGACGACCCCACCACGATCACGCGGCCATACTTCTGCGCGCGCATCGCCGGCATCAGCTTCATGGTGATGCGGATCGGCGAGACGACGATGTTCTGGAACCACTTGACCAGGTTCTCCTCCGTCATCTCGGAGGCGGTGCAGACCGGCGGGCCGCCATGGTTCAACACCAGGATGTCGACGCCGCCCATCGCCTTGGTCGCGGTATCGGCCAGCATGTCCATGTCGGCACCGGACGACACGTCGGCGGCGACCGTGACCACGCCCTGCGCGCCCAGCGCCTTCAATTCGCCCGCGGCCTTCTCCATCGCGGCGACGTCGCGGCCGCTGATGGTCAGCACCGCACCTTCCGCCGCGAGAGCGTCCGCGATCGACCGCCCGAGGCCCTTGGCCCCGCCCATCACCAACGCGCGCTTGCCCTTCAGACCAAGATCCATCTGTCCATTTCCTCAGCTGCCGTGGAACCGCGCGGACCCTGCCCCCTCGGTCGCCCCCTGGCAAGACGCCGCCGGCCGCGCTACCACGGCCAGGCCCCACGAGATCATGCAGGAAGCGTTCCATGGCAAAGCCGGTCGTCCTCGTCACTCGCAAGCTGCCCGATGAAGTCGAAGCACGCCTCGCGTCCCTGTTCGATGCGCGGCTGAACACGGCGGACGACCCCTGGTTCCGCGACGGTGCCGAGATCGCGCGCCGTGCCACCGAAGTCGGCGCCGCTGGCGTGCTCTGCGCCGCCGGCGACCCCATGAATGCCGCCACCATCGCCGCCCTGCCCGACAGCGTGAAGATCGTCACGACGTTCAGCGTGGGCACCGACCACATTGCGCTGGATGCGGCCAAGGCGCGCGGCATCGCCGTGACCCACACGCCCGAGGTGCTGTCCTTCGCCACCGCCGAGACCGCCTTCACCCTGATGCTGATGGCCGCGCGCCGCGCCGGCGAGGGCGAGCGCATGGTGCGCGCCGGCCAGTGGGAAGGCTGGGCGCCGACGCAGCTCATGGGCGTGACCCTGCAGGGCAAGACGCTCGGCGTGCTGGGCTTCGGGCGTATCGGGCGCGAGCTGGCCGATATGGCGCGCGGCATGCAGATGAATATCCACTACCACGACGTCCAGCGCGCCGCGCCCGAGCTGGAAAAGGGCGCGACCTTCCACGCGAGCGAGGACACCTTCCTGCCGGCGATCGACGTGATCTCCATGCATGTCCCGGGCGGCGATGCCACGCGCAAGTGGCTGAACGCCGCGCGCATCGCGAAGATGAAGAAGGGCGCCATCGTCATCAACACTGGCCGCGGCCCGTCCGTCGATGACGAGGCGCTGGTCGCCGCGCTGACCTCCGGCCACATCCGCGCCGCCGGCCTCGACGTCTATACCGCCGAGCCCAAGGTCGATCCCGGCTACTTCGCGCTGGAGAACGTCGCACTCCTGCCGCATCTCGGTTCTGCCACCATCGAGACGCGCGCCGCCATGGGCGCGCGCTGCATCGAGAACCTCGACGCCCTGCTGAACAAGGGCGCCAACCCGCCGCACCGCGCCGCCTGAAGGACAACGCCACCATGCTGTTCGACTTCGACACAATCCCGCACGACCAGGCCTACAAGCTGTGCGTCGCGTCCGTGGTGCCGCGCCCGGTCGCCTGGGTGGTCAGCCAGGACCGCGAGGGGCGCGTGAACGCCGCGCCGTACTCCTTCTTCAACGTGTTCTCGGACAACCCTGTGGTGGTCGCCATCGGCTGCGCGGCGCGCGCGCCGGGATCGCCCAAGGACACGCTGGCCAATATCGAGGCGACCGGCCAGTTCGTGGTGAACCTGGTCTCCGCCGCGACGGTGGACGCGATGAACATCACCGCGGTGGATTTCCCCCCGGGCGTGAACGAGATCACCGAGGCCGGCCTGACCGCCGTGCCCTCGACCCGCGTGGCCGTGCCGCGTATCGCCGAGAGCCCGATCGCGCTGGAATGCGAGATCTTCCAGTTCGTCCCCACCCGCGGCCACACCATCGTGCTCGGCCGCGTGCTGGCCATGGAGATCCGCGACGACTGCGTGCTGGACGCCGCGAAATTCTACGTGGACACGCCGAAGCTCGACCTGGTGGGCCGCATGCATGGCCGCGGCTGGTATGCCCGCACCACCGACCGCATCGAGGTGCCGCGCATCTCCGTCGAGGAATGGGCGGCGAAGAAGAAGGCCGCGGCGGAGTAACACGGCGCGGGGGCTGGACAGCCCGGCGCGGCGCGGCCAGCCTGCCGGGCAAATGCGTCGCGCCGGGAACCGGGCGCGCCACGAAGGGAATGTCCATGACCGCCTTCCGCCCCACCCGCCGGGCCGCGCTTGCGCTTGCAGCCGCCCTGCCGATGCCTGCCCTCGCGCAGGCCCCCTTCCCCGACCGTTCGCTGCGCCTGGTGATCCCCTGGCCGCCGGGCGGCACCAACGACATCGTGGGCCGACTGATCGCCGAGGGCATGGGCCAGCGCCTCGGCCAATCCGTGGTGATCGAGAACCGCGGCGGCGCCGGCGGCGCGCTGGGTGCGGAGGTGGTCGCGAAGGCCACGCCCGATGGCTACACGCTGCTGCTGGGCGGGTCCGGCAGCCTGACCATCAACCAGCTGGTCCGCCGCCGCCTGCCCTATGACCCCGCCACAGCCTTCGCGCCGATCGGCATGGTCGGCAGCGGGGCCAATGTCATCATCGTGCATCCGTCGGTCCAGGCGACCAACCTGCGCGAATTGCAGGCGGTGGCGAAGGCCGCGAATCCACCGCTGAACTACGCATCCCCCGGCGTCGGCAGCACCGGCCACGCCGCCGGCGCGCTGATCACGCAGGTGCTGGGCGTCGAGATGCAGCATGTCCCCTATCGCGGCACCGGCCCGGCGATGAACGACGTGGTGGCCGGGCGTATCCAGGTCTTCACCAATGCTCTGGCGCCGATGCAGCCGCAGATCCAGGCCGGCAGCGTGCGCGCTTTGGCCATCGCCGGGCCGCGGCGCAACGCCGCCATTCCCGACCTGCCGACGACAGGCGAAGCGGGCTTCCCCGACATCCAGGCCGCCACCTGGTACGCCGTCCTGACGACCGGCGGCACGCCGCCCGACCGGGTGCAGCGGCTGTTCGCCGCGCTGACAACGACGATCAACGACCCGACCATTCGCGGCCGCCTCGAAGCCGGCGGGCTCGATGTCGAACCGAGCGAAAGCCCCACCGCCTTCGCCCGCTTCGTGGCGGAGGACGCGGCGCGCTGGGCGCCCGTGGTGCGCCGCGCCGGGGTGAGCGTGGAATAGCGCCTGGCGCAACGGCGCCTGACGCGCTGTTGAACCGGTGCTGACCTGCGCGCCGCCTTGCGGCGCCCGGCCGTTGCGGCAGGATGGTCGGCAGGAAACAAGGAACACGTCCATGATCGAACGCCGCCAATGGGCCACGGCATCGCGCCGGCGCGCCGCATGAAGCGCCGCACCGCCCTCGCCTTCGGCCTGCTGCCGCTGGCCGCGCGCGCGCAGGGCAGCTGGCCGACACGGCCGATCCGCCTGGTGGTGCCCTTCGCACCCGGCGGCACCACCGACGTCGTCGGGCGCATCGTGGCCGAACGGCTCGGCGCCCGGCTCGGCCAGCCGGTGGTCGTGGAGAACCGCGCCGGCGCGGGTGCGACGATCGGCGCCCAGCTTGTCGCGCGCGCGGAGCCGGACGGATATGGGCTGGTGGTGTCTTCATCGACATCCCACGGCGTCTCGCCGGCGCTCTATCCGAACATTCCATACGATGCGCTGCGCGACTTCACGCATGTCGCGATGATCGCGCGCTCGCCATCGGTGCTGCTGGTCAATCCGAACAGCCCGGCGCGCACGCTGGCGGACTTCGCCGCGTCCGCGCGCGCGGCGGGGGAAATCCGCTTCGCCGTGGCCGGCATCGGCACGTCGTCGCACCTGGCCGGGGTGCGGCTCGCTGGCGCGCTCGGCGTGCGGACCGAAAGCATCCCCTATCGCGGCGCCGGCCCGGCGCTGACCGACCTGATCGGCGGCGTGGTGCCGGCGATGCTCGACAGCCTGCCCTCGGCCGGGCCGCATGTGCGTTCGGGTGCGCTGCGCGCGCTCGCGGTCAGCGGCGCCGAACGCGCGTCCGGCTTCCCCGACCTGCCGACGCTGCGCGAGGGCGGGCTCGATGTCGTCTCCTATGCCTGGTTCGGCATCTCCGCCCCGGCCGGCCTGCCGGCGCCGATCACCGACCGCCTGTCGCGCGAAATCCGCGCCGTGCTGGCCGACCCCGCGACACGCGCGCGGCTGGAAGACCTCGGCGGCGCACCGCCCGACACCACGCCAGAGAGCTACACCGCCTTCGTGCGCGACGAACTCGCCGCCTTCGCCCCGCTGGTGCGCGCCGCCGGCCTGACACCGCAATGAGGACCACACCATGACCCGCACCGTCGGCCACCTGCTGGCTGAAAGCCTCGCCGCGCATGATGTCGACCTCATCTATTGCGTGCCGGGGGAATCCTATCTCGGCCTGACTGACGCACTGACCGAATTCCCGCAGATCAGGCTGGTGGTGTGCCGGCACGAGGGCGGCGCGGGCTTCATGGCCGCCGCCGATGGGCGCATGCGCGATGGGCGTGCAGGCGTCGCTCTCGTCTCGCGCGGACCCGGCGTGACGAATGCGATGATCTCGCTGCACACCGCCTATCACGACGCCACGCCGATGGTGATCCTGATCGGGCATGTGGAGCGCAAGGATGTCGGCCGCCTCGCGCTGCAGGAACAGAACTATTCCCGCCTGCTGTCGGACGTGACCAAGGCGGTCTTCGAAGTCATCCAGCCGATCCAGGCGAGCGAGGTGATCGCCCGCGCCTTCCACCTCGCACAGACCGGCACGCCCGGCCCCGTCGCCGTCATCCTGCCCGAGGACATCTTCGACGAACCGGCGGAAGGCCCCGTGGTCGCGCCGCGCATCCAGCCCAAGCCCGGCCCGCGCGCCGAGGACCTCGACCAGCTCGCCGAGATGATCGCCAATGCGCAGCGCCCGCTGGTGCTGGTCGGTGGTGCCATGGCCGCGACTGGTGAGCAGGGCCTGGCCGACCTCAAGCGCCTCGCCGAGGCCTGGTCCCTGCCGATCAGCCCGACGCACCGCCGCCCGCATCTGTTCGATGCCGACCACCCGAACTACGGCGGCTACATGGGCATCCGCGTGCCCAAGCCGCTGCTGGACGAGATGAAGAAGTCCGACCTGATGATCTGCCTGGGCGAACGCCTGTCGGACAGCATCAGCCAGTCCTACACCTTCCCCGCCGCGCCCGACCCGCAACTGCCGCTGGTCCAGGTCTGGCCGGATGCCAACGAGATCGGCCGCGTCTGGCGCGTCGACCTGCCGATCGCCGCCGACCCCCATGCCGTCATCCGTGGCCTGCTGGCGCGTAATGCGCCGGAGGCCAGCGCGGGGCGCAAGGCCTGGGTGAAGGGGCTGAACACCATCCATCGCGGCCTGCTGGCGCCGGAATGGGATGCGACGCCCGATGGCGTGAACTTCGCCGCCGTCTGCGCCGCCATGGTGCGCCACATTCCGGCGGATGCAGCGGTGACGTCCGATGCGGGCAACTTCTCCTCCTTCCTGCACCGCTACTTCCCGTTCAAGCAGACGCACATGTTCCTTGCATCGAATGTAGGCGCGATGGGGGCGGCGGTGCCCATGGCCGTGGCAGCCGCCCTGCGCCGGCCCGGCAAGCGCGCCGTCGCCTTCGTGGGCGATGGCGGCATCCTGATGACCGGCAATGAGATCGCGACCGCCATGCGCGAGGGCGTCGCCCCGGTCATCATCCTGTCCGACAATGCGGGCTACGGGACGATCGGGATGCACCATGAAGGCCGCTACCCGGGCCGCCCCTATGACCAGGCCACCAGCCTGGTGAACCCCGACTTCGTCGCCTGGGCCCGCGCCTTCGGCGCGGCGGGCCTGTCCATCACCTCCGAGGACCAGATCGAGGCCGTGCTGGCTGAGGCCTTCGCCATCACCGACCGGCCGGTGCTGGTGCATGTGAAATCCTCGGCGATCCAGGCCTCGGCCTGGAAGAAGCGCACCATGCCGCTGCCGGCCTGATGAGCCGTCCCGTGCCGTGACAGTTTCGCGGCACGGGAGTTGCTGTCCACCTGATCCAACGGAAGCCGTCCGGGACCGGCGACCGCGCAAGGCCGTGCAGCCGCCGGCCCAGGAACAGGATCGGACAGGACCTCCATGCTGAAGAAGATCGCCAGTTTCGCCCTCGGTCTCGGATTGCTCGCCTCGCCTGCCGCCGCGCAGGTCGAACTCGGCAGCGGCTTCTCCGCCACCGGCACGGTCATCGGCACCACCGACTACGTGTTCCGCAACATCAGCCAGACGCGCAGCCGGCCGGCCGTGCAGGGCTCGGTGGAGCTGTCGCACGAGATCGGCCTATATGTCGGCGCCTTCGCCAGCAACGTCACCTTTCCCAACACCAATGCGCGCCAGGAAGTGGATGGCATCGTCGGCTATCGCCGCACGATCGACAGCTTCACCTTCGACATCAGCGGCGTCTACTACGGCTATCCGGGCTACAGCGCGCAGCCGGGCCAGTACGACATCGACTTCATGGAGGCGATCCTCAAGCTGAAGTACGATTTGGACCCGATCACCATCGTCGGCACGGCAGCCTGGTCGCCGGATTACTTCGGCTCCTCCGGCAACAGCGTCTGGCTCGAAGCCGGGATCGACTGGAAGACGCCGGTGCTGGACGCCGTGTTGTCCGGGCGCATCGGCTATCAGTGGATCGACAACAACGCCCGCTTCGGCGCGCCGGACTATCTCGCCTACAGCATCTACGTGACGGTGCCGATCCGCTACGGCTTCTCGGTCGGCGGCGGCTTCTACGGCACCGACATCAGCCAGAGCCAGTGCGGCGGGCTGAAGGTCTGCGACAACCGCTTCATCGCCTTCGCAAGCTGGACGTTTTAACTTCGATCGCGCGCAAGCGCGATCGAAGCGTCTTTGTTTGACCCTCAAGCGGCGGGCGGCGGGCGTCCGCCCGCCTTGGCTTCGCGCTATGCACTGGTGCGCCAGGGGCGGCTGATGGTCTGGGCGCGGTCGCGCGATACGAAAGTGGGTTGGCTACTCTGCCGCCACGCGCGACGCGTCCAGCGTGACCTGCGGGATCGCATAGGCTTCCAGTTCCGCGTGCAGCCTTGGCAAGTCGGCTTCGAACAGGCCGCGCGTGATGCCGGCGGCCAGGCGTGGCGCGGCGATGCTCATGGCATTGATCGACGATCCCGCCGGCCCGAAGGACATGCTGGTGCCGATGCCGAACAGATGGATATCACGGATCCAGGGCGTCTCGCCCACCCGCTTTTCCAGGAAGGATGAATCGGGCGCGAGGTAAGGGAAAGCCGCCAGCCGCTCATTCGCTTCTTCGGCCGGCGGCACGTAACGATCGCCCCACAGCGCGATGTTGCCGGCGCAACCCGCCAGTTCCGGCACCACCCCCGGGTCCATCCGCACGCCGGTGCCGCAGATCGCGAAATCCGCGGTGAAATCCCCCCGCGCCGTCTCCAGCACCACGCGCCCGCCCTCGACCCGCGCCCCGGTCCAGGGCCGGCCGATCTGCATCGTGAAGTTCGGATGCGCGTTGGCGCGGTCGTAGGTGTCCTGCGCGAAGCCCTCCCGCATGCCCAGGATCTTCGCCATGAAGCGCCAGCGCCAGGCATCGGGCATCTCATGCATATGGCGCAGGAAGCCGGCGAAGGTCAGCCAGCGATAGGGCTGCACGATCATCGGTTCGGCGCGCCGGCAGAACAGGTGCACCTCCGCCGCACCCGCCTCCAGCGCCACCGCCGCATTGTCGAAGGCCGAGGCCCCCGCCCCCAGCACCGCCACCACGCGCCCGCGCAGCGCCGCGAAGTCGATCGCGTCCCAGGCATGCGCGCGCAGCGGCGTCGGCAGGGCGCTGACGAAATCCGGCATCCAGGTGCCGCCCACGCCTTCCTGCCCGGTCGCCATCACCACCTTGCGCGCCAGCATGACGCCCTCGCTGGTCTCGACCGACAGGCAGGGCAGCCCGTCATCGGTGCGCGCGGGGGCGATGCGCCCGGCGGTGACGCCATTGCGGACCGGCACGCCGGTGACGCGGCGGAACCACAGCAGGTAGTCGTTCCACAATTCCTTCGGGATCCACCGCATGGCGGTGAAATGCGCCGCGCCGAACTGCGCCTCGTGCCAGGCCTGGTAGGTTAGCGAGGGTGTCCGCAAATCCGGCCCGGTCTGGTCCTTCAGCGACCGCAGGTTGTGCATCCGCGCATAGGTGACCCACGGGCCTTCGCGGCCGAACGGCGCGCGATCCAGCACCAGGATGTTGTCCACCCTGTCGCGCTTCAGCGCGAAGGCGACCGCGACGCCGCATTGCCCGCCGCCGATGATGAGGCAATCCAGCACCGGCCGCCCGCCGCTGGTCTTGGCCTCCAGCCATGGGGCGCGCGGATGCGCCGTCAGGTCCAGGTCGCGGGCGGCATCGGCTTCGAGTTCGGCGAGCGTGCGGGGTGCGGGCATGGGGAAAAGGATAGTGCCGCCCGCGCGCCCGGCAATCCGTGCGCCGTGTGAACGCGATCGAGGCAGGATGCCGCTTCGCGCGGCAGCCACCGGGCCGAAGTCGACCCCCGCCTCCTCACCCGGTCGGCACGTCCAGCAGGCTCACATGCGCCGCCACCACCCGCCAACCGTCCGGGAAGCGCACCCAGGATTGCTGCTGGCGCCCGACCCGCGCGCTGCCGACGCGGCGGAAGGTGATCGATGTCGTGGCGAAATCGCGCCCATAGGTGGTGACCGACCGCCGCAGGATGTCGCGCTGCAGCCCCGCCGGCGACCGCGCGGCGCGGAAGGCGGCGATCTCCTGCGCGCCGAACAGGTTCTCCCCGGCGCCGAAGCGCACCGTGGTCGGGCTGTCCAAGAACAGTTCGTCGAGCACCTTCACGTCGTTGGACACCAGCGCCGCCTCGTAGCGGTCGAAGGCGGCTTCCAGCTCGGCCTTCACCTCGGGAATGTCGATGTCCATGTCTCAGGCTCCGAACGGGGCGACGGGTGCGCGGGCGATGCCCTCGCGTTCCAGCACGCGCGCGATGCGCAGCGCGGTATCCTCACGCCAGGGGGGCGCGATCACCTGCACCGCCATCGGCAGCGCGGCGCCGGGCGGCCAGACCGGCACCGCCACCACCGGCAGCCCGATGAACGAGATCGGCTGGGTATAGAGGCCGATATTCGGCCGCAGCGGCAATTCTACGCCATCCAGCGTGACCGTCTGCGTGCCGAGCTTCGGCGCGGACATTGGCGTGGCCGGCGCCAGCAGCACGTCGTGTTGGCGGAACACCTCCTGCACCTGCTCCGCGAACCAGCGGCGGAATCGCTGCGCCCGCTGCACCCAGGCCGCGGGGAGCATGGCGCCGGCGATCAGCCGGTCGCGCACCGCCGGGTCGAAATCCCCCGGCCGGTCGCGCAGCCGCGGCAGGTGCAGTTCCGCCGCCTCGGCCATGGTGATGAGGAAGGCGGCGCCGCGCGCGCGCTCGGCCTCGGGCAGCACCGCCTGATCGCGCACGCCGAGCGCGCCGCAGGCCAGGTCCATCGCCGCATCGCTCTCGGCCAGGCGATGGCGCGCGAGCCAGCCGCCGAGCCGGGCGATCCTGAGCCCGCCGATGCCGCCCTCGAACCCCTGCCCGACCGGTTCGGCCGCGCGCCGCGTGCAGGCCGGGTCGGCGGGATCGGGCCCGGCCAGCGCATCGAGCACCGCCGCCAGGTCGCGCACCGACCGCGCCAGCGGACCGACATGATCGAGCGCCGCGACGAAGGGAAACGCCCCCGCCCGCGACAGCCGCCCATAGGTCGGCTTCAGCCCGAAGGTGCCGCAGAAGGAGGACGGCACGCGGATCGACCCGTTGGTGTCCGACCCCAGCGCGATGGTCGCGAGGCCCCCCGCCACCGCGCCGCCCGACCCACCGGACGACCCGCCGGTCATGCGCGTCACGTCATGCGGGTTGCGGGAGGGTCCGTCATGGGCGTTCTCGCCGGTGAAGTCATAGGCGTATTCGCCCATATTCAGCCCGCCGAGCATCAGCCCGCCGGCCGCTTCCAGCCGCGCCACGGCGGTCGCATCGGCGGTCGCGGGCGCATGGTCGCGGTTGATGCGCGACCCGGCGCGGGTGACGACGCCGGCGATGTCGAACAGGTTCTTGGCCGCCACGGGTGCGGCGGCCAGCGGCGGCAGCGCGTGGCGATGCGCGCGCGCCGCATCCAGCGCCGCGGCGCGTGCCCGCGCGCGATCCACCGTGACGTCGGTGAAGGCATTCAGCACGCCGTCGCGCGCGGCGATGCGCGCGATCGCCGCCTCGGCGATCTCGGCTGCGCTCGCCTCGCCGGCGCGGAAGGCCGCCGCGATGCCGGTCGCATCACGGTCGAGCAGCGCATCGACGCTCATCGGCCGGGCTCGAAGACCGGGGCGGGTTCGACCTCGTCAGGCAGCGGGAAGGCTTGCAGCGCGGCCGCGATACCGGCGGCGACGCGCAGGTTCGCCGCCACGGCTTCGCGCCAGGCGGGGTCCATCGGAATGCCGGTGGCCGGCAGCAGGGCGGCGAGGATCGCCTCGGGATCGGGTTCGGGCATGGCGTCAGGCTCCGGCAAGGCGGCGCGGCGCGCAATCCCGCGCCGCCATCGCATGGCCGGCGAAGCAAGTGCCGCGCCGCCGCGGATCCGTGGCAGGCGCAAGGCCGCCTTGATTTGGCCCGCCGCGTGCTGTTCCTGATGGCGTCGGGCATTGGCCGCCCGTCGCCCGGAACCCCCCCATGACCGACGCCCCCGCCCTGTCCATCGTCGTGCCGGCCTACAACGAGCAGGAGGTCCTGCCCGAATTCCACCGCCGCCTGGCCGCGGCGCTTCAGGGCATCGGCCTGTCCTGGGAGGTCGTCTATGTGAATGACGGCTCCCGCGACACCACGCTGGACGTGATGCTGGGCCTCCAGCGCGACGACCCGCGCGCCGCGGTGGTCAACCTGTCGCGCAATTTCGGCAAGGAGATCGCGCTGACCGCCGGGCTCGACCACGCGCGCGCCACCGGGGCGGTGGTGGTGATCGACGCCGACCTGCAGGACCCGCCGGAGGTCATTCCCGCTCTCATCGCCACCTGGCGTGAAGGTTTCGACGTCGTCTACGCCCAGCGCAACACGCGCCACGGCGAGACCTGGGTGAAGAAGGCGACCGCCGCCGGCTTCTACCGCGTCATGCAGCGCCTGGGCGGCAAGGTGCAGCTGCCGCGCGACACCGGCGATTTCCGCCTGATGTCGCGCCGCGCCACCGACGCCCTGCTGAAGCTGCGCGAACACCACCGCTTCATGAAGGGGCTGTTCGCCTGGGTCGGCTTCCCGTCCAAGGCGGTGCGCTACGACCGCGCCCCGCGCGCCGCCGGCGAGACCAAGTGGAACTACTGGAAGCTGTGGAACTTCTCGCTGGAAGGCATCACGTCCTTCACCGTCGCGCCGCTCAAGGTCGCGACCTATCTGGGCCTGCTGACCGCGACCGGCGCGGTGCTCTACCTGGCGCAGCTGGTCTTCCGAACGGCCTTCTACGGCAACCCGGTGGCGGGTTATCCGTCCCTGCTGGCGGTGGTGCTGTTCCTGGGCGGCGTGCAGATGATGATGCTGGGGATCATCGGGGAATACCTCGGGCGCATCTTCAACGAGACCAAGCAGCGCCCGCTGTACTTCACCGAACGCTATTCACCCAGCCGGCAGGCCAGCATCTCGCCGAGCGGGGAACACAGCGAGGCGAAGCCCGGCATCAGCGCCGCCGCCTGAGCCCGCGCGCCGGGCAGGATCACGCGCAATTCGCCGCGCGCCAGCGGCGTGGCGAGCGTCGCGGCGTCGTTGCACATCGGGCGTTCGCGCCAGCGCGCTACATACATAGTGTTGGCCGGCACCGGGCGTTCCGCCGCCAGCGACAGCACCTGCAACTGCCGGGCATGGTCGCCGAGCGGATCGCCCGGCGGCACGCAGGGCCAGGTCGGCAGCAGGGTTAGCGTATCGGCCTGCGCCAGCAGGGCGCGCAGTGCCGGAGCATCCACCGTCCAGGCCGGGCGCTGGTCCGCCCAGGCCGCGATGGCCCGCCGGTTCGGCGTGGCATCGGCGAATTGCACCAGCCCCAGCGCCAGCACCGAAACCGACCCGATATGCGGCGCGCGCGCCAGCAGCGCCGCCACGCCCACCAGCAGCGCGCAGCCGACCGGCCAGAAGAACCGGCCCGAGGCGCGGAACTGCTCGAGAAACCCCGGCGCCGGGCCGAGGTCGAGCAGCATCGCCGACCCCGCCCCCACGCGGAAGGACAGCGCGAGCAAGGTCAGCCCGAGCAGCGCCAGCGCCAGCCCCGCATGGCGGCGCAGCGCCGCGCCGGTCGCGCGCGGCCGCCACGCCAGCACCGCCAGCAGCCCGAGCAGCAGGCCGAGGCCGAGCCAGTTGTACCCCTCCCACCCGCCACGCCCGGTGGCATCGACGGGCTGCGGCGCGAGGTCGCCCAGCACCCACGACCGATGCGGCCAGACCGGCGACAGCAGGTTCAGCGCGAATTGCCCGAAGCCGCCATCGCCCTGCGCGCCGACATAGCCGAAGGCGAGCATCACGCCGCCCACCAGCGCGATCGTCGCCGCCATGCCCGCCGCCGCGGCCAGCCAGCGCGCATCCCCGCGCAGCAGCAGCGTCAGCGGCGCCGCCGCCAGCACCGCCAGCGCCATCGCGGCGAGGTAGGGGTGGACCAGCAAGGTCGCGACCATCGCCAGCGCCGCCGCGCACCACAGCCCGACCGAGGGCGCGCGCACCAGCCGCAGGTAGAAGCCAAGTGCGACGAACAGCATGAAATGCCCGGTCAGCGCCGCATGCCCGTATCGGTTCATGAAGGCCGGCATCGAGATGGCGGCGAGCGCGATGCCGATGGCCGGCAGCAACCGCGTCTCGCCCGCCCCGCGCAGGCACCACACCGCCGCGACCGGCTGCGCGACCCAGGCCATGGCGTACCACAGCCCGATGCCGTGGAAGCCCTCGGGCAGCCAGGCGCGCAAAGCCTTGAGCACCATCGCCTGCAGCGGGATGCCGTCGGAGAAGGCGATGTTCAACCCCTCCGGCGGCATCAGGTTGGCCGCCACCAGCGGCGGCCAGCGCCAGGCATCGCCGAGGAAATAGCGCTGCGCGATCGCGTGCTGCGCCGCATCGCCCTGCGGCGCCCAGCCCATCCCCGCGCGCGGCACCAGGAATTCGACCGGAAACAGCGCCGCCGCCATGGCCAGGCCGAGGGCGAGCGCGAAAAAATACGGCAGGGCCGTGGACAGCCTGGAGGACAGGGCACGCACTCCGCGGGACGCCCGCGTCTAGACCAAGTTCCGGCCGGGCGAAACGGGCTGTTGGGGCTTCTTGATGCGGCGCCTCAAGACCTGCTGCCAATGCCATGCGGGAACCACGCCGCCACGCCCGGCAGCGATCCGCCTGCGTAATGCTGCGCCGCCACAATCCCGCCGCAAGCCGGTCCCACATCCGCCCACGCCAAGGGTCATTGATGCGCTCACCCGAGGAACGGGTCAGCCCCCGGCCGCAACCGCGGCGAGGGCCTCACGTTCCGAAGGGACCCCCCCTGGCCGTTGCCGGCCCCCCGCCGGCATCGGTACACCCAGAAGGCCGAACTCGCTCATGTCCAGCGTACCGGTTGGTCCCCTTCCCCCACAGGACGCGCATTCGCGCGGCTTCGCGGGCCTGCCCGCCTTCCTGGGCGCTGCCGACCGCGCGGCGGCGCGGCTGCCCATGGCCAAGCGCGCGGTCGACATCGCGATCGCCGGCACCGCGCTGCTGTTTGCCGCGCCCTTCTTCCTGGTGGTTGCGCTGCTGGTGCGCGCCGATGGCGGCGCGGCCTTCTACGCGCATCCGCGCGTCGGCCGCTTCGGGCGCATCTTCGGCTGCCTGAAGTTCCGCTCGATGGTGGTGGACAGCCAGGCGCGGCTCGATGGGCTGCTCGCGACCGACCCCGCCGCGCGCGAGGAATGGGAGGCGACGCGCAAGCTGAAGAACGACCCACGCATCACGCGCATCGGCCGCTTCCTGCGCGCGACCTCGCTCGATGAGCTGCCGCAGCTGATCAACGTGCTGAAGGGCGAGATGAGCATCGTCGGCCCGCGCCCCGTCACGATGGCCGAGCTCGACCGCCACTACGGCGCCGCGGCGGCGCATTACCTGATGGTGCGCCCGGGCATCACCGGCCTGTGGCAGGTCAGCGGGCGGTCCGAGACCACCTATGACCAGCGCGTGGCGCTCGATGTCGCCTATGTCTCGCAGCCCTCGCTGCTGGCGGACATGCGGATCCTGCTGAAGACGCCGGTCGCCGTGCTGTCGCGCCGCGGCGCCCACTGAAGTCGGGCCTGCGGCACGCAGGCCCGACTTCAGTTTGTTTTTTCGTGACCCTCAGACGGCGGGCGGCGGGCATCCGCCCGCCTTGCCTTCGCGCCACCCACTGGTGCGCCAGGAGCGACGGACGGTCTGGGCGCGGTCGCGACTGGCGCGATCCGCAAGCTGGGCGGGCGGTGCCGGGTTTGGCAGATCGCGATGGCCACCTGTCCTGCGCTGCCCTGAAGCCTCGTCCAGCCAACGGCCCTAATGTCTGCCCCCCATGACCTCCACCGCGCCCCGATTCGGACCCACCCCATGACAGCCATCGCGTCCCCAGCGGCCGAGCAGCGCGCGGACGAGCGGACCGGCGGGCGCAGGCTTGTCTCCGGCGTGCTGTGGAACGCGGTCGGGCGCGGCGTGCCGCTGCTGCTGGCGCTCGCGCTGACGCCCGTGCTGGTCCACCTGATGGGGACGGATCGCTGGGGGCTGTTCACCCTGGCCCTGGCGCTGGTGGGCATCTTCGGCGTCTTCGACCTCGGCCTGGGCATGGCGCTGACGCGCGCGGTGTCGGAGCGCATCGGCGAAGGGCGCGGGGCGGAGGCGCCGGCGCTAGTCGGCGCCACGCTGTGGTCGCTGCTGGGGGTCTCGATCCTCATGGCCGCGCTGGCCTGGGTCTTCATGCCGGTGCTGATCGGGCGCGTCCTGCTGGTGCCGCCGGCGCTGCAGGCCGAGGCGCTGGCCGCCTTCCGGGTGCTGGCCGCCGCCGCGCCGCTGGTGGTGATCAACGCTGCGCTGTGGGGCGTGCTGGCGGCCTGGCAGCGCTTCCGCGCGGCGAACCTGGTGAACATGCCGGTCAGCGTCTTCTACTACCTCGGCCCGGTGATCGCGCTGCTGGCCTTCGACAGCCTGGTGGCGGTGATGGTGGCGCTGGTGCTGGTGCGCCTCGTCAGCGGCATCGCGTATGCCGTGCTGGCCTGGCGGGACGTGCCGGGGCTGGGGCTGATGCGGCCGGGCTTCGCGCTGCTGCGGCCGCTGCTGCGCCAGGGCGGCTGGATGAGCCTGTCGGGCGCGCTGACGCAGGTGCTGCTGTATGCCGACCGCTTCCTGGTCGGCGCGCTGATCGGGCTGACGGCGGTGGCCTTCTATGCGACACCGCTCGACCTTGTGATGCGAATGTGGATCCTGCCCGTGGCGGTGGCGCAGGCGCTGCTGCCGGCCATCGCGTCGTCCTTCAGGACCGCGCCCGGGCGCACCGTGCTGCTGCTGCGCCGCGGCGCGCTGATCGTGGCCGGCCTGGTGCTGCCGGCCTGCCTGGTGCTGGTGGCGTGTGCGGAATGGCTGCTGTGGCTGTGGCTGGGGAACGACTTCGCGCAGGGCGGCGGAATGGTGCTGCGGATATTGGGGGTGGGGATCTTCTTCTCCTGCCTCGCCTTCGTGCCGGGGGTGCTGCTGGATGCGATTGGCCGTCCAGAGGTGGTGGCGACCTTCTCGTTGGTGCAGGCCGCGGTGTTCCTGCCGCTGGGTGCGGCGCTGCTGGTGCTGATGGGGATCGAGGGTGCCGCGATCGCCTGGGCGGCGCGCGCCGCGGCCGATTGCGCCGGGCGCTTCCTGCTGGCCGCGCGCTTCTACCCGCCCGCGCGCGAGGCCGGGCGCGCGCTGCTGCCGCTGCTGGGCGCGGCGGGCGTCGGGCTGGCAGCGATGGTGCCGCTGCCGGGGGCGGTCGCGGCGGTCGTGGTGGGGGCGCTGACGCTCGGCGTGGTGGTCACGCTCGGCTGGCGCATCGCGCCGGCCGAGGACCGCGCCGTGGTGCTGAAGCGCGCGGGGGTCGCATGACGGGCATCGCCATCAACGGCCGTTTCCTGACGCAGGGCATGACCGGCGTGCAGCGCTTCGCGACCGAGATCACCGCGGCCGCCGATGCGCTGGCCGCGCGCGGCGAATGGCCGGCGGCGCGGGTTCTGCACCCGCCCGGCGCGCGCGATGCCGGGCTGCGCGCCTGGCGTGCGGAGGCCGTGGGCGCGCGCGGCGGCCAGGCCTGGGAGCAAATCGACCTGCCGCGCGCGCTGCATGGCGACCTGCTGGTGAACCTCGGCAATACCGGCCCGATCCTGGCCGGCGCGCGGCAGGCCGTGGTGATCCACGATGCCGGCGCCTTCGACACGCCCGAGAGCTATTCCTTCGCCTTTCGCACCTGGTATCGGCTGTTGCAGAAGCGCCTGGCGCGCGGCGGGGCGCGGCTGCTGACGGTGTCGGAATTCTCGCGCGGACGGATCGCGGCGGCGCTCGGTGTCGATGCCGCTTCCATCGGCGTGCTGCCGGAAGGCGGCGAGCATGTGCTGCGCGTTGCCGCCGATGGCAGCGTGCTAGGCAGGCACGGGCTGGAGCCGGGGCGTTATGCGCTGGTGGTGGGCAATCCGGCGGCGCACAAGAACCTCGCCGCGCTGACCGCGGCGGCCAAGGTTCTGGGCCGCCACGGGCTGACGCTGGCGGTGGCGGGTGCGGCCGACCCGGCAGTGTTCCGCTCCGGCGGCAACGTCGCGGCGCAGGCCGCGCGCGTGCTCGGCCGCGTGTCGGATGCCGAACTGCGCGCGCTGTACGAGAACGCGCTCTGCCTGGTCTTCCCCTCGCGCTACGAGGGCTTCGGCCTGCCGCCGCTGGAGGCCATGACCTGCGGCTGCGCGGTGGTCGCGGCGCATGCCGGCGCGGTGCCGGAAGTCTGCGGGCAGGCCGCGCTGTACTTCGACCCGGCGCAGCCCGCCACGCTGGCCGAGGCGATGGACCGCCTGGTCACCGAGCACGGCCTTCGCGAAGGCCTGCGCGAAGCCGGCCTGGCCCGTGCGGCGACCTTCACCTGGGATCGCGCCGCGCGCGAGCTGCTGGCGCTGCTGAAGGACCGCATCGCATGAAGGTCGCCATCGTCCATGAATGGCTCGACAGCTTCGCGGGGTCCGAGCGCGTGGTCGAGCAGCTCCTCGCCGAATGGCCGGAGGCGGACCTGCATGTGCTCGTGGACTTCATGCCGGAGGCCGAGCGCGGCTGGCTGAACGGACGCACGGTCCGCACCAGCTTCCTCCAGCGCCTGCCCTTCGCGCGGAAGCACTTCCGCAAGTATCTCGGCCTGATGCCGCTGGCGGTCGAGCAGTTCGACATGACCGGCTACGACCTGGTGCTGTCGTCGTCGCATGCGGTGGCGAAGGGCGTCATCACCGGGCCGGGTCAGCTGCACGTGTCCTATGTGCACAGCCCGATGCGCTATGCCTGGGACCTCCAGCACCAGTACTTGCGTGAATCCGGCATGGAGCGCGGCGTGAAGGGGCTCTACGCGCGGCGCCTGCTGCACCGGCTGCGGCAATGGGACCGCAGCTCCGCGGCCAGCCCCGACGTGGTGCTGGCGAATTCCACCTACATCGCTGAGCGCATCGCCAAGGCCTGGCGGCGCGACAGCACCGTCGTGCATCCGCCGGTCGATGTGGAACGCTTCGCCTTGCAGGAGACGAAGGGCGATCACTACCTGACGGCCTCGCGCATGGTGCCCTACAAGCGTATCGAGGTGATCGCCGCTGCCTTCGCGCGCATGCCGCAGCGCCGCCTGGTGATCGTGGGCGACGGCACCAACGAGGCCCGCGTGCGCGAGGCCGCCGCCGGCGCGCCGAACATCGACTTCCGCGGCCGCGTCGGCACGCCGGAGCTGGTCGCGCTGACGCAATCCGCCCGTGCCTGCGTGTTCGCCGCCGAGGAGGACTTTGGCATTGCTACGGTCGAAGCGCTGGCCTGCGGCACGCCCGTGATCGCCTATGGCCGCGGCGGCGCGCGGGACATCGTGACGGAGGATACCGGCCTGTTCTTCGACGCCCAGACGCCCGAGGCGATCATCGCCGCGGTGGAGCAATTCGAGACGCTGTCCATTGCGCCCTCCGCCTGCCGGGCGCAGGCCGAACGCTTCTCGCGCACCGTCTTCCGCGCCGCCATGCGCCGCGTGGTCGAGGACGCGCGGCGATGAGGTTCTCGCTGGTGGTCGCCACGCTCGGGCGCGACGCCGATGTGGCGGCGCTGCTCGACAGCCTGTTGGCGCAGGGACGTCGCGATTTCGAAGTGATTGTCGTCGACCAGAATGATGACGACCGGCTCGGCGCCATCGAGGCCGCCTATGCGCCGCGCATCGCGCTCCGCCGGCTGCGCTCGGCGGTGCGGAACGCGAACCACGCGCGCAACCTCGGCCTGCGCCACGCGCGCGGGGCGATCGTGACCTTCCCCGATGACGACTGCCTCTACCCGCCCGGCGTGCTGGAGCGCGTGGATGCGGCCTTCACGCGCGATGCGACGCTGGCGGTGCTGACCGGGCCGGCGGCATCGCCCGCGGGCGGGCTGGGATCGGGGCGTTGGCGCGAGGCGTCAGGGCCGATCGACCTCGCCACCGTCTGGACCAGCGTGATCGAGTTCAACATCTTCCTGCGCCGCGACGCTGCCCTGGCGCTGGGTGGCTTCGACGAGAGCATGGGGCCGGGCAGCCCCTTCGGCTCGGCCGAGGGCAACGACCTGGTCTGCCGCGCCATGGCGCACGGGGGGCGCGCGCACTACGATGCGGCGCTGCGGATCATCCATCCCGACAAGCGGCTGTCCGATGTCGCGGTGGAGCGCGCGGAACGCTACGGGCGCGGGCTTGGCTTCGCCTTGCGGCGCCATGGCGCACCGCTGTCCACGCGCACGACCTTCCTGGTGCGGCCGCTCGGCGGCGTCGCGGCCAGCCTGCTGCGCGGGCGGATGCACGAGGCCGGATACTACTGGATGACGTTCCGCGGGCGGCTGGCCGGCATGCTGGCCCCCGAGGCGCGCCGAACCGCCGCGCTTGCCCCGCCGACCGAGGCCGCCTGATGCGGATCGCCATCGGCATCGCCACGCGCGGGCGGCCCGCCATCCTCGCCGGCGTGCTGGCCGACCTGCGCCGCCAGGCTCGCGCGCCGGACCGCATCATCGTCTGCCACGTCACGCCCGACGACGTGACGGGCTGCGACGGCGCCGAGTTCATCACCGCGCCCGCCGGCCTGCCGCGCCAGCGCAATGCCATCCTGGATGCCGCGACCGATTGCGACGTGGTGCTGTTCCTCGACGACGACTTCCTCTGCGCGCCGGCGTATCTGCGCGTGCTGGAGGCGGCCTTCGCGGCGCGGCCCGACATGGTGGTCGCGACCGGCACGGTGGTGGCGGATGGCGCCAATGGGCCGGGCTTCTCGCTGGCGGAAGGTGCCGCGCTGCTCGCCGCCGATACGCCGCCGGCCGATGCCATGGCGATGGCGCCGCATTTCAACGGCTATGGCTGCAACATGGCCTTCCGCATGGATGTCGTGCGCGCGCAGACCATCCGCGTCGACGAACGCCTGCCGCTCTATGCCTGGTACGAGGATATCGACGTCACGCGCCAGCTCGGCCGGCATGGCACGATCCTGCGGCTGGCGGGTGCGCGCGGTGTGCATCTCGGGTCGAAATCCGGGCGGGTGAAGCAGGTGCGGCTGGGGTATTCGCAGGTGGTGAACCCTGTCTACCTGGCGCGCAAAGGCACCTTTCCCTGGAACCACGCCATACCCTCGGCGGCGCGGCATAGCCTGGCGAACCTGGTGCGGTCGGTGAAGCCGGAGCCCTGGGCCGACCGCTGGGGCCGCTTCCGCGGCAACATGATCGGGGTGTGGGACCTGCTGCGCGGGCGTGCAGCGCCGGAACGAATCCTGGACCTCTGAGGCCCCCCTTCCGCCCCGGCCCGCTTCGCGCGACGATACGGGCAAGGCAGGCAGGAGGATACGCCAGATGACACTCGAACCGGGCCGCGCGCGGCCGGAACCCACGCCCGAGACCAAGCATTTCTGGGACGGCACGCGCGACGGCAAGCTGCTGCTGCAGCGCTGCGGCGACACCGGCAAGGCGTATTTTCCGCCGCGCCCGTTCAGCCCCTTCACCGGCACGCGCAACGTGGAGGTGTTCGAGGCATCCGGCCGCGGCACGCTGCATTCCTACGTCATCCACCACCGCCCGGTGCCCGGCTTCAAGCCGCCGTATGCCATCGCGGTCGTGGAGCTCGAGGAAGGCCCGCGCATGATGACCAACATCGTCGACTGCCCGCAGACGCCCGAGGCGCTGGTGCTGGACATGCCGCTGGAGGTCGCCTTCACCAAGATGGACGACGACATCACCCTCGCCCTGTTCCGCCCCGCGAAGGGAGCCTGAGCCCATGACCATCAAGCCAGGTGAGATCGCGATCGTCGGTGCCGCCGAGACCACGAAGCTCGGCGCCATTCCCGGCATGGCGCAGATCATGCTGCATGCCGATGCCGCGCTGAACGCGATGGAGGATGCGGGGCTGAAGCCGTCCGACATCGATGGCGTGGCCTGCGTCGGGCCGATGATGCCCCAGCAGATCGCCCACTACCTCGGCATCACGCCGAAATGGGTGGATGGCACGGGTGTCGGCGGCTGTTCCTTCATGCTGCATGTCCGCCACGCGGCGGCGGCCATCCATGCGGGCTATGCCAAGACCATCCTCATCACCCATGGCGAGAGCGGCAAGTCGCGCGTCAACGGAACGCCGCGCCCGCCCGAGCCGCAATCGCTGAACGGCCAGTTCGAGGCCCCCTTCGGGCCGATGGGTCCGCCCACGCTCTTCCCGATCCCCGTGCTGCGCTACATGAAGAAATACGGCGTCACGCACGAGCAGATGGCGATGGTCGCGGTGGTGCAGCGCGAATGGGCGGCGAAGAATCCGCGCGCCGCCTTCAAGGACCCGATCACGGTCGAGGACGTGCTGAACAGCAAGATGATCGCCTACCCGTTCCGGCTGCTGCAATGCTGCCTGGTGACGGATGGCGGCGGCGCGCTGATCCTTACCTCCGCCGACCGGGCGAAGGATTTCCCGACCAAGCCCTGCTACATCCTGGGCAGCGGTGAATCCGTCGAGACCACGATGGTCAGCCAGATGGAGGATTTCACGTCGTCCCGCGCCTTCCGCGTGGCCGGGCCGGAAGCCTTCCGCATGGCCGGCATCAAGCACAGCGATGTCGACCACCTGATGATCTACGACGCCTTCGCGCACCTGCCGATGTACGGGCTGGAAGACCTCGGCTTCGTCGGCCGTGGCGAGGCGAAGGACTTCATCTGGGAAGGCAACACGCGCCCCGGTGCGAAGCTGCCGCTGAACACCAATGGCGGCGGGCTGTCCTACACCCACACCGGCATGTACGGCATGTTCGCCCTGCAGGAGAGCGTGCGCCAGGTGCGCGGCACCGCGCCGGCGCAGGTGCCGGATGTGAAGATCAGTGTCGCGCATGGCGTGGGCGGGATGTTCTCCGCCTCCGGCACCGTGGTGCTGTCCAACCAGCGGCCCTGAGCCGCGCCCCGGCCCCGCGCAACGACGCGGGGCCGGCACGACAACGAAACCGAGGGAGAAACACGACATGACGACGACACGCCGCACCCTGCTCGCCGCCGGGGGCACGCTGCTCGCAGCGCCGACCGTCGCGCAATCCGGCTTTCCGAACCGCCCGATCCGCCTCATCGTGCCCTGGCCGCCCGGCGGTTCCACCGATGGGCAGCTGCGCTCGCTGGCCGAGCTCACGCAGCGCCATATCGGCCAGCCGGTGGTGGTCGAGAACCGCTCCGGCGTCTCGGGCACCATGGCCGCGCAGCTGATGGCGGGCGAGGCGCGCGGCGATGGCTACATCGTCGGGCAGATGCCGGTCACCGCCTTCCGCGTGCCGATGATGACATCGCGCCCCGGCTGGGATCCGCTCAAGGACTTCACCTACATCATTCACCTGACCGGCTACCTGTTCGGCGTGGTGGTGCGTTCCGACAGCCCCTGGCAGACTTGGCAGCAGTTCATCGACTACGCGAAGGCGAACCCGGGCAAGGTGGCCTACGGCTCGCCGGGTGTCGGCAGCACGCTGCACATCACCATGGAACGCATCGCGGCCGAACGCGGCATCGAATGGCTGCACGTGCCCTTCCGCGGCGGTGCCGACAACATCCAGGCCGTTCTCGGCGGCCAGACCCAGGCGAATGCCGATTCCACCGGCTGGGCGCCGCTGGTCGAGGCCGGGCAGCTGCGCCTGCTGGTCACCTGGGGCGCACAGCGCGCGACCCGCTTCCCGAACGTGCCGACCTTGCAGGAACTCGGCTACAACATCGTCTCCGCCTCGCCTTATGGCGTGGCGACGCCCAAGGGCACCGACCCGGGCGTGGTGCGCGTACTGCACGACGCCTTCAAGCTGGCGCTGGAAAGCCCGGAGCATGCGGCGGTGCTGGCGCGCTACGACATGCCCGTCATCTACAAGAACAGCGCGGACTACACCGCCTATGTCGGCCAGGTGATGGAGGAGGAAGGCGCCATGATACGGCGCCTGAACCTGCGGATGAACTAGACCTTTGGAAGCTCGACCTTCCCGGTGTGGAGCGCGAGGCGCGAGAATTCCGGCGCCTCCTGCCCCGCATCGCGGAAGGCCTGCTTCAGCGCGGCCATGTTCGGCGCGAAGATGGTCTCGCGATTGGCGCTGACCCAGTCGCGCGACTGCTGCGGCATGGTCAGCGAGCCCTGGAAGCGCGGCATGACCCAGCGGGCGAACAATTCACACGACCGCCAGGTGGCTTCTCGATCCGCCCAGTCATGCGCGCGGAACAGGATGCCGCCCGCGCCGCCATCGGTGTAGGAGAGCAGGCGCTCGATCCCCGCGGCGACGGTCTCGGGCGAACCCACCAGCGTCGAGCCCATCGCCAAGCCGTCGCGCAGCGGGTCCTCGGACCGCATCGGCGGGCGGCCCAGGGTTTCGCTGAAGTAGGTGAGTGTCTCCTGCACCTCGCCCACGCGCACGTCACGGAGTGCGCGTTCGTCGTCCTCGGCGCAATGCAGGTTCACCACCAGGCGCCAGTTGCGGCGGTCCATGGTCTTGTTGTGCTTGGCGGCCTCGGCCTCCGCCATGCGCCATTGTTCGGCGAGCGACTTCGGCCCGCCCGGTAGGCCGGCGCCGAGCGACAGCAACCCCAGACCATGCTTCGCCGCCGCCAGCGCGCCCGATGGCGTGGTGGAGGAGGCCACCGAGATCGGGAATCGCGGTTCCGAATACGGCGCCAGATGCAGTCGCGCCTCGCGCAGCGTGAACCAGTCGGTCTCCATGCTGACCGGCTCCTCGCAGGCCAGCAGGCGCGTGATGGCGGTGAGCGATTCATCCATCCGGCGGCGCTGATGCGCGGGGTCGATCCCCATCATGTAGGCGTCCGAGACCAGCGCGCCCGGCCCGCAGCCCAGCATCACCCGCCCGCGCGTCATGTGGTCGAGCTGCACGAAGCGCTGCGCGACCAGCAGAGGGTGGTGATAGGGTAGGCTGGTGACGCCCGACCCCAGCCTGATGTGCTTGGTGCGTTCCGCCGCGGCGCCGATGATGATCTCGGGGCTCGCGATGGTTTCCCAGCCGGCTGAATGGTGCTCGCCGACCCAGGCCTCGTCGAAGCCGAGATGGTCGAGCCATTCGATCAGGTTGATGTCGCGCTCGATCGCCAGCGTCGGGTTGTCGCCCACGCGATGGAACGGGGCCAGGAAGATGCCGAAGCGCATGCGGCGCGTAGCCATGGGCTGATCCTTCATCACATCGACGGCGGATCGCCCGCCAGGAATTCCTCGCCGCCGTAATCGGCCGCGGCGGGGATACGCAGGACGCGGCCGGCCGCGGTCATCGTCATCTGCGGCATCACGGTCACCACCGGGGTCGCGCGCGCAACCGCGAAGGCATCCGCCACGCTGGCGTGGCGCGCCAGCTTCGTCAGGTTCATGCGGGTGGGGAAGACAAGCTTGCGCGAACCAGCGGCGCCGGCGGCCAGCGCGTCGGCGGGGCGGATCCAGACGCTGTCCACGGCCTCATGCCCGTCATGCACCGCGTCCTGGTCGGCCGGCGCGGCGGCGAGGAAGAAATGCGTGTCGTAGCGCTTGGGCACGGGCTCGGGCGTGATCCAGTGGGCGAAGGACGCGAAGCCCGCGACATCCGGCACCAGGGCACGCTCGGCCAGCATGGCGGCGAATTCCCCCTGCGCGGGCGGCGGCGTGCCGGGGGTGGCGAGCAGGATGCCGCATTCCTCCCAGGTCTCGCGCACCGCCGCGACGCGGAAGGCCGCGGCCGCATCGCCGCCGGCCAGCACAGCGTCCGAGGCTTCCACCCGCCCGCCAGGGAACACCAGCGCGCCGGAGGCGAAGTCGATTTCGTGATGGCGCACCACCATGAAGACTTCGAGACCCTCCGCGCCGTCGCGCAGCAGCAGTACGGTCGAGGCGGGGCGCGCGGGGGCGGGTTCGGGCATGACGCCATTGCAGCGCGCCCAGGCGCCCACGGCAAGGCGCGTCGGTGCAATCAGCGCCGCATGTCTCGTTGACGCGGCGATTGCACGACAGCAGGCTTGCGTCCAACGGATGGGGAGGAACGGCATGGCGCTGCTGGCGCGCTGGGCGCAGGCGACGCCCGACAAGGTCGCGGCGCATTTCCCGGATATCGGGCGTTCGATCACCTTCGGCGTGCTCGACGCGCGCGCGACGCGCATCGCGCAATGGCTGGTCTCGCTGGGCCTGCGCGCGGGCGACGGCATCGCCATGCTGATGGACAACCGCCCCGAATTCTTCGAGATCGCCTTCGCCTGCCGGCGTGCGGGGCTGTATTACACGCCGCTGTCGGTGCATCTGCGGCCGAACGAGGTCGCCTACATGATGGGCGATGCCGGGGCGAAGGCGGTGATCGTCTCGCCGGGCGTGGCAGACCTGGCCGCCGCCATGCTGCGCGAGGGCGCGATCGGCAGCGTGCCGCGCTTTGCAGTGGGCGAAGGCCTGGCCGGCTATGACGGCTTCGAGGCCGCCGTCGCCGCCGCGCCAAACGCGCCGCTGGAACAGCGCCCGGTCGGGCGGGAGTTCCTGTATTCCTCGGGCACCACCGGCCTGCCCAAGGGCATCAAGCGCCCGCTCGTGTCGTCAGAGAACCGCCTGGCGCCCGACTGGGACATGAGCTGGAAGACCTTCTACCAGTGCGGGCCGGAGATGACCTACCTCTCGCCCGCGCCGCTCTATCACGCTGCACCGCACGCCTTCACCATCCGCCGCACCATCAGCGAGGGCGGCACCGTGGTGGTGATGAACAAGTTCGACCCGCTGCGCGCGCTGGAACTGATCGAGCAATTCCGCATCACCCACAGCCAATGGGTGCCGACGATGTTCGTGCGCCTGCTCGCGCTGCCGGAGGCCGAGCGCAGGCGCTTCGACCTGTCGTCACACCGCGTCGCCATCCATGCGGCAGCCCCCTGCCCCGTCGGCGTGAAGCAGCGGATGATGGAATGGTGGGGCCCGATCCTGTGGGAATACTACGCTGGGTCCGAGAGCGTCGGCACCACCGTCGTCTCGCCACAGGACTGGCTGGCGAGGCCAGGCACGGTCGGGCGCCCGGTCAATGGCGTGACGCTGCACATCGTGGACGAGGACGGCCGCGACCTGCCGCCCGGCCAGGTCGGGCGCATCTGCTTCGCCGGCGCGCCGCGCTTCGCCTACCACAACGCGCCGGAGAAGACCGCGGCGGCCTATGACGCGCAGGGCCGCGCGACGCTGGGCGACCTCGGCCGCGTCGATGAAGACGGCTGGCTGTTCCTGTCTGACCGCCGCGCGGACCTGATCCTGTCGGGCGGCGTCAACATCTACCCCGCTGAGATCGAGGCGGTGATCGCGCCGCACCCCGGCGTGGCGGAGGTCGCGATCGTCGGCATCCCTAACGCCGACTTCGGCGAGCAGGTGCACGCGGTGATCGTGCCGCGCGGCGACGCCAAGGGCCTTCAGCCTGCGCTGGAGGCGCTGTGCCGCGAGCACCTGGCCGGCCCCAAGCGCCCACGTTCCTGGGAATTCGTGGACGAACTCCCGCGCAGCGAGGCCGGCAAGTTGCTGCGCCGGATCCTGAAGGAGCGATACCTCTAGCCCGTGCGAAGGCCGAGGCGTTCCACGCGCTGGCGCTCCTGCTCGTAGACCTCGATCATGTTCCGCGCATAGGCCTCGCTGTCGAGGTATTCCAGCGGCTGGTCGAGCCGCCGCAGCGTCGCGATATGCGCCGGGTCATGCAGCGCCGCCTTGAAGCCGTCATGCAGCGTGCGTCGGATGGCGGGATCGAGGCCGGCGGGCGCCACCAGCCCATAGGGCGACGTCACCACCATGTCGGCATAGCCCAGCTGGATCAGCGTCGGCACGTTAGGCCAGCGCGGCGAGCGCTCGCGCGACCAGACATTCAGGAAGCGCAGCTTGCCGTCATCGACCAGCTGGCCGACGCCCGACCCGCTCGCGCCGCCCTCGATATGGCCGCCGAGCAGCGCGGGCGTCATGTCGCCCTCGCCACGGAAGGGAACGTGCACGATGTCGAGCCGTTCGCGCGCAGCGAGGTCCACCAGCGTGAGATGCGGCGTGCCGTTCGCACCCGTATTGCCGAGGCGCACCTGGCCCGGACGGCGGCGCGCATCCGCCACCAGGTCGGCCCAGCTCTGGTAGGGGCTCTCGGCGCGCACCACCACGGCGAACAGGTAGCCGGTCAGGTGGATGATCGGCGTGAAGTCCTTCGTCACGTCATAGGGCATGCGCTGCATGTGCGGCAGGCGCAGCGCCGGCAAGGTCATCTGCGTGACGGTGTAGCCATCGGGGCGCGCACGCGCGACGGCGGCGGCACCGAGCGTGCTACCCGCACCAGGACGGTTCTCGACCAGCACGGTCTGGCCGAAATGGCGCGTCGCGGCTTCCGCGAAGGACCGCATCTGCACATCCGTCGCACCACCTGCGGGGAACGGCACGTAGATCGTGATGGGTCGGCTGGGAAAGCGGTCCTGCGCGGCCGCTGGGTGCAGCGCCGGCACGGCAAGCGCAGCGCCGAGCGCGGCGCGGCGGGTGATGGTCGTCATTCTTGTCCTCCCGGTTGTGGCATCAGCGCGTCAGAGCGTGCGCGCGATGATTTCCTTCATGATCTCGGAACTGCCGCCATAGATGCGCCCGACGCGCGCATCGGCCCAGGCGCGGCCGATCTCGTAGTCGGCCATGTAGCCATTGCCGCCATGCATCTGCAGGCAGTCATCCAGCAGGCGGTTCTGCATCTCCGTGCCCAGCAGCTTGGCCTGCGCGGCGAGTTCGATGCTGAGCCCACCATTCATGTGCAGCGCGAGGCAATGGTCGCAGAACACGCGGAACATGTTCGCCTGCGCGCGCAGTTCCGCCAGCTTGAAGCGGTTGTGCTGGAAGTCGAACACCGTCTGGCCGAAAGCCTTGCGATCCTTGGCGTAGTCGATGGTCTTCTGCAGCATCACCTCCATCGACATCGCGCTGCGGATGGCGATGACCAGGCGTTCCTGCGGCAGGTTCCTGATGAGGTAGGAGAAGCCGGCATTCTCCTCGCCCAGCAGGTTCTCCGCCGGCACGCGCACATCGTCGAAGAACAGTTCCGACGTATCGGCGGCGTGCAGGCCGATCTTCTCGAGGTTGCGGCCCTTGGTGAAGCCGGGCGTTCCTTCCTCGACGCAGATCAGGCTGATGCCCTTGCGGCCCGCGCCGGGGTCGGTCTTGCAGGCAACGATCACCAGCCCGCAATTCTGGCCGTTGGAGATGAAGGTCTTGGACCCGTTGATGATCCAGTCCGACCCATCGCGCCGCGCGGTCGTTCGCATCGCCTTGAGGTCGGAGCCCATGCCGGGCTCGGTCATGGCGATGGCGGTGATGATCTCGCCGCGCGCCATGCGCGGCAGCCATTCGCGCTTGCGCGACGGCGTGGCGAATTCCTCGATATAGGGCACGACGATGTCGGAATGCAGCGGGAAGCCGATGCCCGATGCGTTGGTGCGCGCGATCTCCTCGATGATGATGGCGGCATAGCCGAAATCGGCACCGGCGCCGCCGTGTTCCTCGGCCATCATGGGGCAGAGCAGGCCCTCGGCACCGGCCTTGAGCCAGACCTCGCGCGGGACGATCTCGGCGCGTTCCCAGTCGCGGTGGTAGGGGACGATCTCGCGTTCGAAGAAGCGCCGCACCTGGGTGCGGAAGATCTCGTGGTCGGCGTTGAAGACGGTGCGCGCGGAACCCGCGGGCGGGACGGCGGTATCCATGGACGTGTCCTCGTTTGGTTGGCGCGAGCCTACCCCGCGGCGGGGGGCGGTGTCAGCCTCGCGATCAAGGCTGGATCGAGCCCCCATTCCGCCAGCACGGCCGCGCCATCCGCGCCGCGCCGGGGTGCGGGAGCCGGTTCGGCGGCTGGGGTGCGCGAGAAGCGCGGGCTCGGCGCCGGCAGCGCGCCGCCGAGGAACGTCCCGCGCGCGACGTTGTGCGGATGGCGCGGCGCTTCCTCCAGGTCGAGCACGGGCGCCACGCAGGCATCGCTGCCGTCGAACACGCTCGCCCAATGGTCGCGCGGCTGGCTCGCGAAGATCGTTGCGAACTCCGCGCGAATGGCCGGCCAGCGCGCGGGGTCCGTGCGGTCCGCGAAGCGCGCCGCATCCAGGCCCAGCCCCTTCAGCAGCAGCGCGAAGAACTGCGGCTCCAGCGCACCCACCGCGATGAACTTCCCATCGGCGCAGTCATAGGTGTCGTAATACGGGCAGGCACCGTCGAGCAGGTTGCTCTCCCGCGCATTCTTCCACCGCCCTTGCGCGAATTGCCCGAAGAAGGCGCCCATCAGCGTGGCGGAGCCATCGGTCATCGCCGCATCCACCACCTGGCCGCGGCCGGAGCGCTGTGCTTCGAACAGCGCGGCCATGATGCCATAGGCCAACAGCATCCCGCCGCCGCCGAAATCGCCCACCAGGTTCAGCGGCGGCACCGGCCGCTGCCCCGCGCGCCCCATCGACCACAGCGCGCCGGTCAGCGCGATATAGGTGATGTCGTGCCCCGCCACCGACGCCAGCGGCCCGTCCTGCCCCCAACCCGTCATGCGGCCGTAGACCAGGCGCGGATTGCGCGCGTGACAAGTATCAGGCCCGAGGCCGAGCCGCTCCGTCACGCCCGGGCGGAAGCCCTCCACCAGCACATCCGCGCGTTCCACGAGCGCCAACGCGGCGTCTATCGCCTCGCTCCGCTTCAGGTCCAGCGCAACCGAGCGCCGCCCGCGCCCCAGCACATCCGCCGGATGCCCGCCTGGCGGTCCTTCGGGGCGATCGATCCGCAGCACCTCCGCACCCAGATCGGCCAGCATCATGCAGCAGAACGGCCCCGGGCCGATGCCCGCGAGTTCCAACACGCGCAGCCCATGCAGCGGCCCCGGCATCGTTCAGCGCCCCTCGAACTGCGGCGGGCGCTTGTCGCGGAAGGCGGCGACGCCCTCGACGAAATCCGCCGAGTTGCGGATCGCCGCCATGCGCTGCCCATGGATCGCCATCTGTTCGGACGGGCCGCGCGGCAGGATCTCCTCCGTCACCATGCGCTTGATCTCGTGGAGCACCATCGGCGCCATGCCGCACAGATCCGCCGCCCATTGCCGCGCGGTGTCGAGCGCCTGGCCATCAGGCACCACCTCGTTCACCAGGCCGATGCGTTCGGCGCGCGGCGCGTCGATGGTGCGGCACAGCAGCGCGATCTCCATCGCGATCTTGTGCGGCACGCGGCTGACCAGCCCGGCGATCATGCCGCCCGTCAGGCCCAGCTTCGCCTCCGGGTAGTAGAACTTCGCGCTCGCGCCGCAGACCATCAGGTCGCACATCATCGCCAGCACGATCCCGCCGCCGACGCACCAGCCTTCGACCGCGCAGATCACGGGCTTGAGCGGCCTGAAACCGACGGTCGGAATCGCGCGCCACAATTCGGGCGGATCGGCGATATCGGCGCCGAAGGTGAACGCACGGGTGCCCTCGGCGGTGATGATCGCCACACGCAGGTCGGCGCGCTGCTCGAATTCCTGCATCGCGCGTTGCAGTTGCTCGGCCATCGGCCGGCTGATCGCATTGCCCTTGGCCGGATTGTTCAGCGTGACGATGCGGACCGGACCCTCATCCGCAACCTTGATCCATTCCACGTCAGTTCACTCCTGCGCCGGTGCGGCGGATGATCTCGGCGAAGATGGCGCGGTCGCCGGTGATGCGGTTGGCGAAGGGCTCGCCGGTCTCGAAGGCCGGGCGCAACCCGCCGATGGCGAGGCCGCGCGCGACATCCGGGGATTTCAGCGCCTGGTCCAGCGTGGCCGCGATGCGCTCGCGCACTGCCAGCGGCGTGGCGGCCGGCGCGGCGATGCCGAACCACGACATCGCGCCGCGATCGGCCAGGCCGGATTCCATCAGCGTCGGCACGTCGGGGAATTCCGGGTGGCGCTGGTCGCCGAAACTCGCCAGCGGCCGCAGCCGCCCCTGGCGCACCATGGGCAACGTGGCGGGGTCGCACATCATCTGGATATGCCCCGCCACCAGGTCGTTCACCGCGAGGCCGGACCCGCGATAGGGCACGTGTTCGAAGCGCGCCTTCGCGTGGTCGCCCAGGATCTCGCATTGCAGCTGGGTGATGGTGCCGTTGCCTGCGGAACCGAAGCGCAGCCGTCCCGGATTCGCGCGGGCATAGTCGATCAGCTCGCGGATGCTGCGCGCCGGCACCGACGGGTTGACCACCACGAAGGCGTCCGAGGCCGCCACACGCGCGATCGGCGCGAAGTCCCGGTCCACGTCATAGGGCGGGCGCATCATGGTCGGGCTGATGGTGAAGACCGCGGTCGGGAACAGCAGCAGCGTATAGCCGTCGGGCCGCGCGCGGCTGACGTATTCGGCGCCGATCGTTCCGCCGGCGCCGCCGCGATTCTCGATGACGATGGTCTCACCGATCACGCGCGACCATTCGACCATCAGCGGCCGCGCGACATTGTCGGTGGACCCGCCGGGTGGATAGGGCACGACCAGCGTGACCGGCCTGTTGGGCCATGCCGGCTGGGCCAGGGCGGGGCGTGCCAGCAGCCCGGCGCCCAGCAACGGCAGGGCACGGCGATGAAGCGGCGTGTTCATGGCGTTTCCTCCTTGGCCAGTGTGGCGCGGTCAAGGATGGCGAAAGCCCCCTGCCCTGCCGCGCGGAACCGTGGGTATGGCGACGGCGCCGGGCCGCGCAGGGCGGCGTCTCCACAGGATTGCAGGGCGGATCGGGCGCGCGCGGGCGGCGGCGCCAAGGCCCGGCGCGGCGCGGCGTGCCGGCGCGTGATGGGCCCTGGCTCTGCGGCCGCCGCTTCCTCCATGCCCGTCTCCATCCGCGGGATGGCGACAGGCTAGGGCAGGAATGCGTCCGCGTCAGCCCACGGCTTCGGCACGAAAGCCATCGCCCCAGCGCGACAGCCGCGCGCGCGACGGCGAGGGAAAATGTGCGAAGCACAGCAGCGTGCGCGCCTCGCAGGCACATTCCAGCACGCGGCGGCGCGTGGCGGCGGCCAGGCCAGCGTCGAAATCGGCGCGCATCGACAATTCGGGATAGCGCGCCTGGATCGGCGAATGGATCAGGTCGCCGGTGAACAGCGCCTCGGTGTCGCCGCGCCCCACGCGCAGCGCGACATGGTGCGGCGTGTGGCCGGGCGTCGCTTCCAGGCGGATGTCGTCGGCGATGGCGTGGTCGTCGGCGACCATCTCCGCGCGGCCGGCGGCGACGATGGGCAGCACGGAATCGACGAAGGGCGGCACCGGCGCGCGGGCGTTCTCCGCATTCCAATGCGCGAATTCACCCGCCGAGAAGACATAGCGCGCCTTCGGGAAGGTCGGCACCCAGATGCCGTTCTCCAACCGCGTGTTCCAGCCGACATGATCGACATGCATGTGGGTGCACATCACGATATCGATGTCGTCGACCGTCAGCCCCAGCGCCGCCAGGCCGCGCATGTAGCTCTCGCCACGCAGGCGGTTCCAGAAGGGGTGCAGCGGTCGGTCCTTGTCGTTGCCCACGCAGGTATCGACCAGGATGGTGTGATGCCTGGTCCGCACAACCCAGGACTGGATTGCCAGCACCAGCTTGCCCGTGGCGGGATCGAGCGCCGCCGGTTCCAGCCAGGCACGGTTCTCCTCCAGCACTTCCTTTGTCAGCGTCGGGAAGAAGGTGAGCGGGTCGAACAGCGGCGCCTCCTGCTCGATGATCCGTTGCACCGTGATGTCGCCCAGTGCGAAGCCATGGGTCATCGGTTGTCCGCCTCCCGTTCCGCGCGCAGCAGCGCGATACCCACCACCAGCGCCGGCAGCCCGCAGACGGCGAAGCCGAGGCCGTAGCTGCCCGTGGCGATCAGCACCCCCGAATAGACCAGCGGCAGGATCAGCCCGCCCAGCTGCCCGAAGGACAGCACGCCGCCGGTCGCAGCACCCGCCTGGCCCGGCACCGCGAGGCGCGCGGCTTCGGACAGCAGGATGCCGTGCCAGGACATGACCGTGGCGCTCAATATCGTCGCCACCACGCCGATCAGCAGCAGCGGCCAGGACGGCCCGAGCAGCGCCATCAGCGCCGACCCGCCCGCCATGCCCAAGGCCAGCCAACACATCACCACCACCGGATCGACCCGCCCGCTGCCCAGCCAGCCCCAGAAGATGCGCCCCGGCACCGCGATGACCATCGCCACCGAGAACACCAGCCCCGCCGCCACCAGCCCGTGCCCGAGTTCCACCAGCGCCACCACGAAGTACGACGTGAACACCGTCTGCAACCCGTTGAAGGCGAAGCAGGCGAAGGACAGCCGCCGCAGATCGGCGCGCGCCATGACACTCAGGATGGTGGTGTGGAAATCCGACAGTCGGAAGGATTGCGTGGCCACGCGGTCAGCGTCGAATTGCGCGCGCAGCGGCTGCAGCATCGCGGCGAAGACCAGACACGAGAGTGCGGCGATCAGCAGCGCGCCGCGCCAGCCGGTCAGCCCTGTCAGCCACGGCCCCAGGATGCCGGCCATCAGCAGCCCCGCCGGCACCGCCGTCTGCTTGATGGAGAACACCAGCGGCGCCTGGCGCGGCGGCGAATAGCGCCCGAGCAGGTGCGAGCTCGCCGGCGTCGACATCGCCGCGGCACCCCCGCCGATCACCGCCGAGACCAGGAACAGGAAGGCCGGCCCCGCCGTCGCCACCGCCATGCCGATGCCCAGCAGCACCAGCGCCACCTGGCTCATCCGCATCGCGCCGTAGCGCAGGATGAACGACCCGCAGCCCAGCTGGAACAGCAGCGCCGAGAGCGCGGCCGCCGCGACATAAATCCCCAGCCACGCCGGATCGATCGCGAGATCGGTCAGGATGGCCGGCGCGATGATCGGCGGCAGCGACCGCCCGAGCGTGGCGAAGGTCTGCTGCAGGAACATCGCCACCAGCACGATCAGCAGCAGCTTGGTCGGTCGATCGACGCGCATGGGGCTCCGCAACGGTGGCTGGCCCGTCCACGATAGGCCCACCCGCGCCGCCCTGCGAAGGCCCCGCCGGACCGCACGGCTTGATGCACGACAAGTCCGGGCGACGCGCAAAGGTGCTAAAGACCAGCAGCGCCGGGCCGGGACTCATCCGGCGTGCCATCAGGCTGCGGAATGGGTCGGCTCCGCAGCACCCTCCTTCCGGCAGACGGGCCCGCGCCGCGGTATCCCTCGGCCCGATGCCGATGCGGAGCCACCGTCAGCCATGCGACGCTTCTTCCTTCTGTCCTGGGTGCTGGGCGGCCTGATTGCCGGCATCGCGGCGCAGCTCGCCGGCGCGCCATGGCTCGCCGCCTGGCTGTGGCGCGCCGCCGCCCTGCCGGTCGCGCTGCATGTCGCGGTGGGGTTGGCGCGCGCGCTGCTGGGCGGCCGGCTCGGCGTGGATGCCGTGGCCCTCGCCGCCATCCTCGGTGCCGTGGCGCTGGACGAGGCCGCCGCCGCGGCGGTGATCGCCCTGATGGTCGCCGGCGGCGAGGCGCTGGAAGCCTGGGCCGAGGCCCGTGCCACCAGCGCGCTGACCGACCTGATGGCCCGCGCCCCACGCCGCGCCGCGCGGATCGAGGACGATGCCATCGTCGAGATCGACGTCGCCGCCATCCGGCCCCACGACCTGCTGCTGGTGCGCCCGGGCGAGACGGTGCCCGCCGACGGCACGCTGGAGGACGACGCCGCGACGCTCGACGAAAGCGCGTTGACGGGCGAGGCGCTGCCGGTCGTGCTGCACCGCCCTGCCGCGCTACGCAGCGGCGCCATGAATGCCGGCCCCGCCTTCCGCCTGCGCGCGACGCATGACGCCGCGGCCAGCACCTACGCCGCGATCCTGCGCCTGACACAGGAGGCCGCAGCCGCGCGTGCGCCGCTCGCGCGCCTGACGGACCAATGGGCCGTCGGCTTCGTCATGGCCACCGCGGCCATCGCCGGCGGCGCCTGGGCCGCCACCGGCGATCCGTTGCGCGCGCTGGCGGTGCTAGTGGTGGCCACGCCCTGCCCGCTGATCCTCGCCGCGCCCGTCGCGCTGATGGCCGGCATCGGGCGCGCGGCGCGTCGCGGCATCGTGGTGAAGGGCGGCGGCGCGCTGGAACGCCTGGCGCGCATCCGAACGGTGCTGTTCGACAAGACCGGCACACTCACGCCCGGCCACCCCCGACTGGCCGCCATCGATGCCGATCCGGCGCTGGGGCGCGACGGGGCGCTGCGGCTGGCGGCGGCGCTGGCGCAGGGCTCGACGCATCCGGTCTCGGCCGCGCTGGTGGCCGCGGCCGGCATGCGCGGCATCGAGGTACCGCTGCCGGAAAACATCACGGAGGTTGCGGGCGGCGGCGTGACCGGCATGGTCGAGGGCCGGTCGCTGATGCTCGGCGCGGAAGCCTTCCTGCATGAATCCGGCATCGACCCGCAGAACGGCTTCGGCCTGGTCGCTCAGGTGGCGGCGGCGGCGGGGTCCATCGCCTGGCTCGCGGTGGATGGCCGCGTTGCCGCCGCCTTCGTCATGGCGGACGCCATTCGCCAGGATGCGCCGCGCGCGGTGCGGCGGTTGCGCGCGCTCGGCATCGGGCGCATCGCGCTGGTCACCGGAGATCGCGCGGCGGCAGCGCAGTCGGTCGGCCGTGCGCTGCGGCTTGACCAGGTATTCGCCGGCCAGTCGCCGGCCGACAAGATCGCGCTGGTGCGGGTTGAGGCCGGCGTCGCGCCCACCGCCATGGTCGGCGACGGCGTGAACGACGCACCCGCGCTCGCTGCCGCGGATGTCGGCATCGCGATGGGCGCGCGTGGCACGGCCGCCGCGGCACAGGCGGGCGATGTGGTGCTTCTGGTCGACCGCGTGGATCGCGTGCCGGAGGCGATCGCCATCGCGCGGCGTTCGCGGCGCGTCGCCCTGCAGGCGATCGCGGTCGGCATGGGGCTGTCGGGCATCGCCATGGGCTTCGCCGCGGCAGGCTGGCTGACGCCCCTGGCCGGCGCGCTGGTGCAGGAAGCGATCGACGTCTTCGCCATCCTTTATGCGCTGACCGCACTGCGCCCCGCGCGCGACGAGGAAGGCAGCGGCGCCTTGTCGGTGGAGGCCGGCCTCGACGAACGGCGCCGGGAACATGACGGGTTGCGGGACTTGGCGGAGCGCCTGCGCGTCGCCGGCGAGGCGATCGGCGTCGCATCGCACCCTCCGGACCTTGCGATCATCGAGGCCCGGCTACGCGACGAATTGCTGCCCCACCAGCGAGAGGAAGAACGTGCGCTCTATCCCGAGGCGGCGGCACGGCTGGGCGGCCAGGACCCGATGGCACCGCTGGTCAGCATGCATGCGGAGATCGAGGCGCTGGCCGAACGCGTCGCGGTGCTGATGCGCCTGGGGGCGCAGCCCGACGGATGGGGTTCGGCCGCGCCCGAACTGCGCCGCACGCTGTTCGCGCTGGAGGCGCTGCTGCGCCTGCACCTGAGCGTTGAGGAGGAGATGCTGGCCGGGTTGGATGCGCCGCCGCGCTAACCGAGCCGCCGGCGATACAGCGCGATCAGCCTTTCCCAGTGCCGCTCCGCCGCCGGCTTGTCGTAGCACCAGCGTTGCGGGAAGGCGAAGCCGTGGTGGACGGCGGGGTGGATTTCCAGTTCACCGGCAGCGCCGGAGGCTTCGAAGATTTCGCGCAGTTTGGCCACCATCGGCAGTGGGGCGAGCTCGTCATGTTCGGCACAGGAGATATAGAGTTCCGCAGTCCCCTGACCGAGCGTGAGGTGCGGGCTTTCCTCGGCATCAGAGACCAGCCAGGTGCCGTAGAATGACGCCGCGGCGGCGATGCGCTCCGGGAAGCGCGCGGCGGCGGCCAGCGCATAGGGGCCGCTCATGCAATAGCCATGCACGCCGACCGGCCCCGGCCTGGCAATGCCCGCGCGGTCGATGAACGCCAGCATCGCCGCGACGTCGTCCATCACTGGCGGGATGGTCATCTTGGTGCGGATGGCGCGCATGCGGTCGCGCTCGGGGTCGCCCATGGTCAGCACGCCGGGGCCGAACATCGTGTCGCGCCCGGCGCGGTAATACAGGTTGGGCAGCAGCACGCAGTAACCCACCGACGCCAGGCGCCGCGCCATGTCGTGCAGTTCCTCGCGAATGCCGGGCGCGTCCATCAGCATCAGCACGCCGGGATGCGGGCTGTCGCGTTCGGGGCGCACGATGAAGGTCTCCATCGCGCCGTCGCGCGTGGGGATGTCGGTGGTGGTCTCGATCATCGGCGCCCTCCGTTGCGCGCAGGCTAGACCCCGGCTGGACGGATGGCGATGGCCGGTGGACAGTCCGGCCATCCGCCACGGAGGAAATGCCCGATGAAGCTGACCATGTCGCCCGCCAGCCCCTATGTCCGCAAGGCGCGCGCGCTTGCCATCAAGCGCGGCGTGGCCGATCGGATCGAGATGTGGACGGTCGCGACCGCCTCGCCCGACCTGGCGGCGCTGAACCCGCTGTCGAAGATCCCGACGCTCGTCGCCGATGACGGCCAAGCGCTGTACGACAGCCCCGTGGTTTGCGAATACATCGACAGCATGGGCGATGCGCCCCCCTGCATCCCGCCTGCCGGCCCGGCGCGCTGGCGCGCGCTGACGCTGGCCGCGCTGGGCGATGGCATCATGGACGCGACGCAGCCGCGCCGGCGCGAGATCGCGCTGCCGCAGGATGACGGCCGCAAGGAATACATAGCAACGCAGCAGGGCAAGGTGACCCGCGCCCTGGATGTGCTGGAGAAGGAGACGCTCGGCGATCTCGAGACGATCGGCGACATCACGGTTGCCTGTGCGCTGGGCTACCTGGATTTCCGCTATCCGAACGAGCCGTGGCGTCCGGGCCATCCGAAGCTGACCGCGTGGTACGAGCGCGTGGTGACGCTGCCGCCGATGGCCGAGACCATGCCGCCGGCCGGCTGAGTCAGGCCCAGGGGCCTTCCAGCGCCGCGCATGTCTCCGCGACACCCGTGGCCCAGAGGCGTTCCATGGTGGCGTCGGGCTTCTGCCAGGCGCCACCGAAGCTGCCATCGCCCAGCATTGCGCGCACCTGCGCCGGCGGACCCGCCTTCATCAGCGCGAGGTCGACCGGCGGCTTCGCGCCATCCGGCGCGGGCGCGTGGGCCAAGCGCGTCCAGGGGAAGTTCTCGAACCAGTTGCCGTGGCTGGCCGTCGGGTCCTCGGCCTGCGCGGCGGCCCAGGTGGCGGGCGCGTTCCACCAATTGTGGAACCTGATCGACAGCCGCGGATCCTCGGCCATGATCTGCTGCGCCAGCGCGCCCACCGGCGCATTCCCGCCATGCCCGTTGACGATCAGGATGCGGCGGAAGCCGGATGCCGCGACCGAGGCGATGACGTCCCGCGCCACCGCAAGCAGGGTTTCCACCCGCAGGCTGATGCTGCCGGGGAAGGCGGCGAAATACGGCGCGAGCCCGAAGGGCATCACCGGAAACACCGGCACGCCGAGCGGCTCCGCCGCCTCCACCGCGACACGCTCGGCCAGGATGGCATCGACGCAGAGCGACAGCCCCGCATGCTGCTCGGTGCTGCCGAAGGGCAGCACGCAGCGCGTGTCGCGCGCGAGATACGCCTCGATGTCGCGCCAGTTGCTGTCTGCGACCCTCATCGCACGCGTTCCGTCCGCGCGCTAACGCACGACTGGCGCCACGTCCCAGGCATAGGTCTCCTCATCGGATCGCCCGACGCGCAGGGTGGCGCGGTCGCGGCGCGTCGCCCAGGCGGAGCCCACCGCGGCGAGCGGGATCACCACGCGCTGCGCGGTGAACAGCGCGCCGACCTGGCGCAGCAGGTCCTCGCGCTTCGCAGCATCCAGCTCGACATTGGCCTGCTGGATCAGCCGGTCGATGTTGGCGTTGGAGAAGCCACCCCAGTTGAAGGCACCGAGCCGCAGCTCGCGGTTGTTCGTATGCGCGTTGGCCGCGTAGTAGTAATTCGCCTCGCCCGTCAGCGTGCCCCAGCCGGCCATGATGTTCGACAATTCGCCGCGCGCGCGGGCGGGGAAGATCACCGCCGCGGGCTGGCCGGCCGCCTGCACCTCGATGCCCACGCGCGCCAGCATCTGCGCCATCGCGGTGCCCACGCCATTGTCGCCGGGCAGGCGGTTGTTGGTGAAGTTCAGCACCATGCGGAAGCCGTTCGGATAACCCGCTTCCGCCAGCAATTGCCGCGCGCGCGCGACATTCGGCGTGGGCACCGTCAGCGTCGGGTTGAAGCCGAAGATGCCCGGCGTGACCATCTGGCTGACCGGCGTGCCCATGCCTTCCATCGCGATCTCGGCCAGCGCGCGGCGGTCGATGGCGAGGTCGATCGCCTCCCGCACGCGGGCATCGCGATAGGGGTTGGCAGCCAGGCGCGACCCATCGCGCGCGGTGACCTGCGGCGTCGGTTCGCGCTGGTCCAGGGCGAGGTTGAACACATAGACGGTCTCGGCCTTCACCACGGCGATGGCGCGGTCGCGTTCCAGCGTCGGCACGTCGGCGGCGGGCACGCGCACGATCATGTCCACCTGGCCGGTGCGAAGCTGTGCGACACGCGCGGCGGGGTTGGAGATCTCGCGCCGGACATGCCGCGCCCAGGCCGGGCGCGTACCCCAATAGGCGTCGTTGCGCTCGACCGTGAACTGCTCGCGCGGTGTCCAGGAGCCGAAGCGATAGGGGCCGGTGCCGATCGCCGCGCGGCCGGCGTTGAACGCCTCGTTCGAATTCTCCGGCGTCAGCCCCGCGGTGGCGCGGGCCGAGACGACGAACAGCCGGATGAAATCATTGGGCAGCGTCGGTGCCGGCCCATCGGTCACCACCCGCAGCGTGTGCGGGTCGACCACCTGCACCTCCCGCACGCGGCGGACATAGATGCTGGTCGGGTTCGGCCCCGACAGCGTCTGCATCCGGCGGATGGAAGCCGCCACATCCTCTGCCGTCATGTCCGACCCGTCATGGAACTTCACGCCGCGACGCAGGCGGAACTCCCAGGTGGTCGGGTTCACCACGGTCCAGGATTCCGCCAGCCCCGGTTCGATCTGCAGCCGGTCCCCCGAATGGGTCAGCGTGTCGAAGACATGCTTCAGCGATTCCGAATGGGTTCCGGTGGCGGTGAAATGCGGGTCGATGCTCTCCGGCCCGGCGATCACGCCCATGGTCAGCGTCTGCGCCGTGGCGGCGCCGGCGGAGAGCGCGCCGGCGGCAACGCCGGCAAGAACGAGGCGGCGGAAATCGCGCGTCATCTTCGTTGTCTCCCGTTTTGAAGCATCCCGTGCGGGGATGCTGGAATGCCTTGCGTCGCCTGTAAATGGCCGGATAGTCGGGGGCGATGCTCGGCTACGCCATTCAGCGCCTGCTCCAGGCGGCCCTTGTGATGCTGGCAATGTCGGCGCTGGTCTTCGCTGGCGTCCATGCCATCGGCAATCCGATCGATGTGCTGATCTCGCCCGACGCCACGCAGGATATCCGCGAGGCCGCGATCCGCCGGCTCGGGCTCGACCTGCCGCTGTGGCAGCAATACCTGGCCTTCCTGGGGCGGCTCCTGCGCGGGGATTTCGGGACGTCCTTCGTCTATGGCATGCCGGTGCTGCAACTGATCCTGTCGCGGCTGCCGGCGACGTTGGAACTGGCGATGGCGGCCGTGCTGGTCGGCACGTTGGCGGGCGTGCCGCTGGGTGTCTACGCCGGCTACCGGCCGGATGGCGTGCTCTCGCGCGCGATCATGGCGGTGTCGGTGCTGGGCTTCTCGGTGCCCACCTTCTGGGTCGGGCTGATCCTGATCCTGACCTTCGCGGTCAATCTCGGCTGGCTGCCGGCCGGCGACCGCGGGCCGCTGACCGAGGTGTTCGGCATCGGCTGGTCCTTCCTGTCGCTCGAGGGCCTGTCCTTCCTCGTGCTGCCGGCGCTGAACCTGTCGCTGTTCAAGCTGGCGATGATGATCCGCCTATCGCGCGCCGGCACGCGCGAGATCATGCTGACCGACACCGTGAAATTCGCGCGTGCCGCCGGGCTGACGGATGCCACCATCCTGCGCCGCCACGTGCTGCGCCTCATCGCCATTCCCATCGTCACGGTGTTCGGGCTGGAACTGGGTTCCACCCTGGCCTTCGCGGTGGTGACCGAGACCATCTTCAACTGGCCTGGCGTGGGCAAGCTGATCATCGATTCCATCACCTCGCTGGATCGCCCGGTGATGGTCGCCTACCTGGTGCTGGTGGCCTTCCTGTTCGTCACCATCAACCTGGTGGTGGATTTGTCCTACGCGCTGCTGGACCCGCGGCTGCGGCGCGGGGCCGCGGCATGAAGGCCTTCTGGCGCGAATATGCCGAGAACCGCGTCGCACTTCTGGCGCTGGTGGTCGTACTGCTCATCGTCGGCGCGGCGCTGAGCGCGCCGATCTTCGCGCCGCAGGACCCCTATGACCTCGCCAGCCTCGACCTGATGGATGCGCGCCGGCCACCGGGCTTCGTGGGGTCGGGCGGCTACACGCATCTGCTCGGCACGGATGCCCAGGGGCGCGACCTGTTCTCGGCCATCCTGTACGGGCTTCGCATCTCCTTGCAGATGGGGCTCGCCGCGGGGACGGTGTCGCTCGCGATCGGCGCGCTGCTCGGGATCCTGGCCGCGCAGGCGGGCGGCTGGGTCGAGACCGCGATCATGCGCGTGGTCGACCTGCAACTCTCGTTTCCCGCCATCCTGCTCGCGCTGGTGCTGGTGGCAGTGCTCGGCCAGGGCAAGACGCAGCTGGTGATCGCGCTGGTCGCCGCGCAATACGCGTATTTCGCGCGCACGGCGTACGGCGCGGCCAGCGCGGAACGCCGCAAGGATTATGTCGAGGCCGCCGCCGCCACGCCGCTCTCCACACTGCACATCGTCTTCCGCCACGTGCTTCCGAACGTGCTGCCGCCGCTGATCGTGGTGGCCACGGTGCAGGTGGCGAACGCGATCTCGCTGGAAGCCACGCTGTCCTTCCTCGGCCTCGGCTTGCCGCCGACTGAACCCTCGCTGGGCATGCTGATCGCCAACGGCTTCCAATACATGATGAGCGGGCGGACCTGGATTTCGGTCTATCCCGGCATCGCGCTGATCGTGCTGGTGGTCGCCATCAACCTGGTCGGCGACCAGCTGCGCGACCAGACGAACCCCCGGTTGCGCCGATGACGCCGCTGCTGGAAGTCACCGATCTTCGGACGCATTTCTTCACCCGCGCGGGCGTTGCGCGCGCGGTGGATGGCGTGTCCTTCTCGCTGGCGCCGGGCGAGATCCTCGGCCTGGTCGGCGAAAGCGGGTCCGGCAAATCCGTCACCGGCTTCTCGCTGATCGGCCTGGTCGATCCGCCCGGGCGCATCGCCGGCGGCTCCATCCGCTTCGACGGCCAGGAACTGGTCGGGCTGCCCGAGGACCGCATGCGCGCCATCCGCGGCAAGCGCATCGCCATGGTCTTCCAGGACCCGCAGGCCACGCTGAACCCGGTGCTGACCATCGGCACGCAGATGGCGCTGGCCTTGCAGGCCCATGGTCGTGTGTCCGACCGCGCCGCGGCCGAACGAGCCGGTGCGATGCTCACGCGCGTCGGCATCCCGGAAGCCGCCACGCGGCTGAACAACTACCCGCATGAATTCTCCGGCGGTATGCGACAGCGCGTCGCCATCGCCATGGCGCTGCTGAACGGGCCGGAGCTGATCGTCGCGGACGAACCGACCACCGCCCTCGACGTTTCGATCCAGGCGCAGATCCTCGCCGAGATGAAAGCCATCGCGCGTGACTCCGGCACGGCGCTGATCTGGATCAGCCACGACCTCGCGACGGTCTCCTCGCTCGCCGACCGCGTGCTGGTCATGTATGCGGGCCGCATCGTCGAAAGCGGGCCGGTCGGCGCCGTGCTGCGCGCGCCGCTGCACCCCTACACGCGCGGCCTGCTCGACAGCCTGCCCGCCATGGCCGAACCGGGGCAGCGCCTGGCGCAGATCCCCGGCAGCGCGCCGTCGCTTCTCGCGTTGCCGCAGGGCTGCCCCTTCGCGCCGCGTTGCGCCCACGCCGATGCCGCCTGCGCCACGCCGCCACCGCGCGTCGAAGGCGCCGACCGCCACGCGCTCTGTCACCACCCGCTTGCGCCATGACCGATCTCGTCGCCGCCACCGCACTCACCCGCCGCTTCGACCCGCATCTGTCGATCGGCGATCGCATCGCCGCCGCCTTCGGCGCGCCCGTCGAGACGCGATCGGTGCGCGCCGTGACCGACGTCTCCTTCACCATCCGCCGCAACGAGACGCTCGGCCTGGTCGGCGAATCCGGCTGCGGCAAATCGACTCTCGGCCGCCTGGTCGCGGGCATCCTCGGCCCGACATCGGGCAGCATCGCCATCGACGGCGCGCCCATCATGCGCCGTGGCCGCAAGACCACCACGCGCATCCAGACCGTCTTCCAGGACCCCTTCGCTTCGCTCAACCCGCGCCGGCGGATCGACGCCACGATCAGCGAGGGGCCGATCGCGCATGGCCTCATCACCCGCGCGAACGCGCCCGCCTTCGTCGCGGATTGGCTGGCGCGCGTCGGCCTCGACCCGGCCGTCGCCACGCGCTTCCCGCACCAGTTCTCCGGCGGGCAGCGCCAGCGGGTCGCCATCGCGCGCGCGCTGGCGATGAAGCCCGACATCCTGGTCTGCGACGAACCCGTCGCCTCGCTGGATGTCTCGATCCAGGCGCAGGTGCTGAACCTGTTCCTCGACCTGCGCGCAGCACTCGGCCTGACCTGCCTGTTCATCTCGCACGACCTGTCGGTGGTACGGCACGTCTCGGACCGCGTCGCGATCATGTACCTGGGTCGCATCGTCGAGATCGGCCCGGCCGCCGAGGTCTACGCCAACCCGCGTCACCCCTATACGCAGGGCCTGCTCGACAGCGTGCCAAAGCTGCGCCTGGATGCCGATGCCGTCAGCTTCCGCCCGATCGCCGGCGAACTCCCCTCCCCGCTCTCGCCGCCGCCCGGCTGCGCCTTCCACCCACGCTGCCCGCGCGCGAGCGAATTGTGCCGGCGCGAACGCCCCGTCCTGGCGGCGAAACACGGCGTCGAGGTCGCCTGCCACCACGCCTGAATAGGGGTGCCAAACGCCGCGCCCGCGCTATCGTGACGGCAACAACGACCAAGGGATGGAACCGTGACCGACAGCGCGCTCGAAGCCGACTACGTTATCCTGGGCGGCGGTTCCGCCGGCTGCGTCATGGCCGCGCGCCTGTCGGAAGACCCCTCGGCGAAGGTGGTGCTGCTCGAAGCCGGTCCCTGGGACCGCAACCCCTGGATCCACATCCCGATGGGCTTCGCGCGGCTGTATGTCACCAAGAAGTTCGACTGGAACTACACCACCGAAGCCGAGCCCGAACTCAACGGCCGTGCCCTGTATTGGCCGCGCGGGCGCGTCATCGGCGGCTCTGGTTCCGTCAATGGCCTGGTCTTCCTGCGCGGCTCCCCACGCGACTACGACCGCTGGTCGCAATCGGGTGCGCGCGGCTGGTCCTATGACGACTGCCTGCCCGCCTTCCGCAAGCTGGAAACCTTCGCCGGCCCCGACAGCGACTTCCGCGGCAAGGACGGCCCCGTGCAGGTCGGCGAGGTCCCCGAACCCTCCCCCGGCTGCCGCGCCTTCGTCGAGGCATGCGAGACGCTCGGCTTCGCCCGCAACCCCGACAACAACGCCGAGTGGTTCGAGGGCGTCGCGCCGAACCAGCTCAACGTGCATCGCGGCTGGCGCTGGTCGCCGGCCACGGCGTATCTGAAGCCCGCGCTCGGCCGCAGCAACCTGGCAGTCCATGTCGAACAGGTCGGCCAGCGCATTCTCATCGAGAACGGCCGCGCCGTCGGCGTGGTCGTGCGTGGCCCCGAAGGCGAACGCACCTTCCGCGCGCGTCGCGAGGTCATCCTCTGCGCCGGCGCCATCGAGAGCCCGAAGCTGCTGATGCTGTCCGGCATCGGCGACGGCGCCGCACTGCAATCCATGGGCATCCCCGTCGCTGTGAACGCGCCGGAGGTCGGCAAGAACCTGCAGGACCACTTCATGGTGCGCTACGCCTTCCGCACGAAACCCTGCGGCACGCTGAACGAGATCATGGCGAACCCGGTGCGCGCGGCGGGCCTCGGCCTCGGCTGGCTGCTGCGCCGCAAGAACCAGATGGCGGTGGGTGCCTCCGAAGCCAGCCTGTTCGCCCGCGTGCTGCCGGGCAGCGAGGAACCCGAGGTGCAGTTCCAGTTCGTGAACTTCTCGCTCGGCGACCAGTCGCGCGGCGCCAGCAGCCTCGCGAAATACCCCGGCTTCACCTTCAACTACTGCGTCTGCCGCCCCGACAGCCGCGGCGAACTCACGCTGCGCGCCCCAACCGCCGAGGCGAAGCCCGTCATCCGCGCCAACTACCTCTCAGCCGCCTCCGACATCCGCATCATGCTGGAAAGCCATCGCCTCGGCCGCCGCATCGCCGCCACCGAACCCTTCGCGACCCTGGTCGAGCGCGAGGAATTCCCGGGTCCTGACACGCAATCCGACGACCAGGTGCTGGACTACATCCGCGCCAATGGCGCCACCGTCTACCACCCCTGCGGCACCAACCGCATGGGTGCGGACGACCGCGCCGTGGTGGACACCGAATTGCGCGTGCGCGGCGTGACCGGCCTGCGCGTGGCGGATGCCTCGGTCTTCCCGCTGGTGCCGTCGTCGAACATCCACCCGGCCGTGCTGATGCTGGCCGAACGCGCCGCCGAGATCATCCGCCGCGCGGCCTGACCGTTGCGTCCTGTCACCGACTCGCGGCAACGGCTCCAGCGCCGTGCATCTGCGACCATCGTCACCCGCATCAGGTGCTGCCACCTGATCGGCACCTGCCCTACCGCCGCAGCAGCACGCCGACCGCCAGCGCCGCCAGCCCCGCGGCGACCATGAACACCTCCCGGAAGGCGCCGAGGAAGGCGTCCTCCGCGCTCGCGCCACCGGCCAGCAAGCCGCTCTCCCGCACGCGCAGCAGCAGCATTAGCAACGACGCCCCGCTCACCACGCCCAGCGTGCGCGTCAGCATCGTCAGGCTGCCTGCGACGCCGCGATCCTCGCGCCGCATCCGCGCCATCACCGCCTCGGTATAAGCCAGCGTGAACAGCCCGGTGCCGAGCCCCTGCACCACCAGCGCCCCGACCAGCAACGCCGCCGGCGTCGCCGCCCCCCAGGTCGCGACGGCCGCAAGCCCCGCCGCGGTCAGCGCCGCGCCGGCTACCACGACCGCGCGCGCCCCGAACCGCGCCACCGCCCAGCCCCCTGTCGCACCGCCCAGCACCGCCCCACCATGGCTGGTCGCCAGCATCGCGCCGAGTGCCATCGCCGACAGCCCCGCCACCCGCGCGAGATAGAACGGCCCGACCAGCATCACCGCGAAGCCCGCGAAGGCGACCATCGCATGCGCCAGGTTCATCGCCGCGAAGCCCGGCGTTCGGAACAGCGAGACATCGATGATCGGCCGCGCGCTGCGCCGGCTCTGCCACAGGAAGCCGGCCAGCGTCGCCGCGGCCACCATCGCCAGCATCAGCGCCACCAGCGAGGGCGCGCGGTTCACCGCGAGCAGCGCCGTCGCCACCGTGGTCGTCAGCAGCACCGCGCCCAGCGCATCGAAGCTCTCCCGCGCCGTGCCCGCCGCCGGCCCCGCCGGCAGCCCGCGCGCCAGCCACAGCGCCGCCAGCGCCAGCGGCACGCGGAACCAGTACACGCCCTGCCAGCCGAAAGCCTCCACCAGCACGCCGCCGAGCAGCGGCCCGATCGCCTGCGCCGCCGCGAAGCCGGTCGCATAGGCCGCCAGCGCACGCACGCGCATGCCTTCGGGGAACAGGCTCGCCGCCAGCGCCGGCCCGCAGCCGATGGCCAGCGCCGCGCCGATCCCCTGCAACACCCGCGCGCCGAGCAGCGCCCCGTAGCTCGGCGCCAGCGCACACAGCACCAGCGCCACCGCCGACCACGCCAGCCCGATGCGGAACACCCGCCGATGGCCAAAAATGTCGCCCAGCCGCCCGACCGCCAGCATCAGGCTGCCATAGGTCAGCACGTAGCAGATCGCGATCCACTGGATCGCCGCCACCTCCAGTCCGAAGGCGGCGACGATGGCGGGAAAGGCGACGTTGACCGAACTGTCCAGCGGCACGATCGCAATGCCGATCAGGATCGGCAGCAGCCGCGCCAGGTCGCGTGGCGACATCGCCGCGCCCTCAGCGCGATTCCCGGCCAGGCTGCATCGCCCGGCCGGGCAAGACGGCTCGTACGCTCAAAAGCCGCCGGCGCCGCACCTCGCCGAACGCGATCGCTTGCATGGGCAAACGCAGCAACCAAGGGCCGGCGCCCATGTCGTGCGCCCTTGCCGGCAGCCCGCGCCTCAGCCGACCGCGAGCAGTTCCACGTCGAAGATCAGCGTCGCGTTCGGCGGAATGACGCCGCCGGCGCCGCGTGCGCCATAGCCCTGCTCGGGCGGGATCACGAGCGTGCGGGTACCGCCGACCCGCATGCCGGCGAAGCCGTTGTCCCAGCCCTGGATGACGCGCCCCGCACCCAGCTCGAACGAGAACGGATCGCCGCGATCGCGCGAGCTGTCGAACTTGCGCCCCTTGTTGTCCGGCGCGCTCTCGTCGAACAGCCAGCCGGTGTAATGGACGGTGATGAACTGGCCGGGGGTGGCCTCCGCGCCGGTTCCGATGCTGGTGTCGGTCACTCTCGCTCTCCTCTGCCTGGTGCCGCGCGCGGCTGCGCGCCTTCGGCCGGTGTTACAGGCCCGCGCCGCAGGGGGCCAGGGGGCGGCGTTGTGCAGCCCGGCACCGGCCCGCAAACCTCCGCTCAGCCGCGCTGCGCCCCCAACCCGACCGCGCTGCCCAGCGCCCCGCGGCCCTCCGGCGCGCGCGGCAGCACCTTGGCGAAGGCGACGCGGCGCGGATAGCGGTGCCCGAACAGGCTGGCGCGCATGAAGTCGCGCAATTCCTCGGCCAGCGCGGGGCCAGGCGTGGCGTCGCCGCGCGGCACGATGATGGCGGTGGCGTCCTCGCCCGCCAGCGCATCGGCGGGGCCGATCACGGCGGCCAGCGCCACCGCGGGGTGGCGGCGCAGGCAGTGCTCGACATCGTCGGGCCCCATGCCGTCGCCCGCACCGGGCGGTGCCACGGCATCGGCATCGGCCTCGGGCAGCAGCACAGCGCCATCCTCGGCCATCGTCGCCAGGTCGCCGGTCGGCATCCAGTCGCCATCGAGCATCCGCGCACTGCCCTGCGGGTCATCCCAATAGCCCAGGAAGACGCCCGGATGGTCGCGCTTCACGGCCAGCCGCCCGGTCTCCCAGGCCGGCAGCGTCTCGCCACCCTGGCCGATGACCGCAAGCGCGTGTCCCGGCACGGGACGACCAGAGGGCAGCGCCCCCTCGCAGCCGGTCAACACCAGGTTGCATTCGGCAACGCCATGGCCGTGGCGCAGCGCAGCACCCAGCGTCGCCTCCGCCCAGGCGCCGAGCGCGCGCTCGGGCGTCTCCCCGCTGGTGGCGATGCTGCGGAGCCGCATTCCATCAGGCACCGGCAACCCGGACCCGCGCAGCGCCCGCAGCGTCGCGACCGGCAACACGGCGTTGCGGACGCCATGGCGCGCCATCAGGCCGAGCGCGCGAACCGCATCGAAGCGCGGCATCGGCGCGGCCAGCACCGCGACGCCGTGCCACAGGGCCGGCAGCAGCGCATCGAACAGCCCGCTGCGCCAGGCCCAGTCGGTGGGCGTCCACATCCGGTCGCCCTCGCGCGGGAAACCGCCATGCTGCGCGGCCACGCCGGGCAACTGCCCGTGCAGCGCGCGATGGGCGTGCAGCACGCCACGCACCTGGCCCGCCGGCCCGGCGGTATACAGGATCAGCGCGGGGTCCTCCGGCGCGATCGCCTCGTCCAGCGAGCCGTCGGCGGCGCGGCCGACTTCCTCCCAGAAGGACAGCGCGCCGGCGCGCGCGCCATCGGTGCACAACAGCAGGCGCAGCGCCTGCAGGACCGGCCGCAGTACCGCGGTGGCCGCAAGCCCGGCATCGTCGGTGACCAGCGCCACCGCCCCGGCATGCTGCAGCCGGAAGGCCAGCGCCGGCCCGTCCAGCATGCGCGCGAGCGGCACCGCGGTGGCGCCGATGCGCCAGGCCGCGAGCAGCGCCACCACCGTCTCGGCCCCCTGCGGAAGCAGGATCGCGACGCGGTCGCGCCGGCCCACCCCCTGCGCGCGCAACACATGCGCGAGGCGCGAGGATGTGGCGCGCAGCGCGTCGAAGCTGACCGCGTCGGCGCTGCCATCGGGGCGCGGGCAGAGCAATGCCGGTCGGCCCGCCCCATCGGCCCAGCGGTCGCAGCAGGCCTGGGCAAGCGGCAGGTCGCCGGTGGGTCGCGCGACCGCGGGCTGTCCCTGCGCGGATGGCCCGGCATGGGTGCGGGCGATCGGGACAGTCGGGGTCACGACGCGGCAGCCCGGGCGCAGCGACACCTCCCGCATGGCGGAGCCGGTTCGGCGGATGGCGGACCACAGCGCGTCATGACGGGGACTGTTCCTCCGGCAACCCGCCGGCGGGGCGCGCCGCCGGGGGGGTGGAAGCGCGGTGGATGGGGGTTCCGGCCGCCGCCAAGGGCGCCCGGGGAGGCGAAGTATTCGAGTGAATCACGGACTTGTGCAATGAAACGTCTTCAATCATTCGAAGTGCATGGCCGCTTCGATTCACAACTTTTCCGCGCCAATGCAGCGATCGATTCGCCCATGCGCGGCGCGTGCGGTTGCGCGCCTGTTCCTGTCGATCAATACCCGACCTGCCGGCATTGTCGCCGCTGCGTGCCGCCAAGGCCGCAGCCACAACCACGCGCGCCTCCGGTAATCGTTGCGGCGTCTATTAATCAATACTTGGATCATGGAGCATTGACCGCGGAGGGATGCGACGTGGAGGTGATTCTCTTTTGCAACACTCAGGCCCGGCAATGATGCCCGGCGCCAAGGACCACAGCGAAAGGGATGTTTCGGCGCGAATCGGCGCGGCAATATGCCGAATCGAGCAGGCAGGCGAATGCCGCTCCGCAGGAACCAGCCGGGCCGGTGCGCGGGCATCGTCGGACGCGCCTGCGCGTTCAGGGGGATTTTCGATGAGTCAGGTGGTCACCGGCCGGTTTCTCAGGGAACGCGGCACCGCGCAGGGCGCAGTCAACCCGTTCGGGGCCGACCCCATTGCCGCCGCCGCAGCAGCCATCGAACGCTGCCTCGCCCAGGCGCATGAAGCCGGGAACGACGATGCCGTGCGGTTGCTCCATGCGGTCAGCGCCATCCTCTCGGCTTCGCCCAAGGCCTAAGCGAGCCTGCCGATAAACTCAACCTTCGCGATCATTACGACAATATTTCTTCAATCCGCGCGCGTGAATGCCGCGTGAATTCAGCCGGGCCGGCGCAGGACACGCTTCGCGGCGTGCCCCGCCAGGCACCGACGCGCTCAGCCCGCCCCGATCCGCGCCGCGACCGCCCGCGCCACCGCCGCCGTGCCGTCCGCACCGCCGATATCGGGGGTTCGCAGCCCATCGGCGAAGGCGGCATCGACCGCCGCCTCCAGCTCCGCCCCGGCCTCGGTGAAGCCCTGCCCGGCGCCGCGCGCGCCCAGCCATTCCAGCATCATCGCCGCACTCAGCAGCGTCGCGGTGGGGTTGGCCAGGCCGCGGCCGGCGATGTCGGGCGCGGTGCCATGCGCCGGCTGGAACACCGCATGGGTGTCGCCGATATCGGCGCTGGGCGCGAAGCCCATCCCGCCCACCAGCCCGGCGCCGAGGTCGGACAGGATGTCGCCGAACATGTTCTCGGTCGGCAGCACATCGAAGGCCCAGGGCCGGCGCACCAGGTCGAGCGCCATGGCATCGACGTAGTGGCTGCGGCTCTCGACATCAGGGTATTCCGCCGCGACCTCGGCGAAGATCCCGCGCATCCAGGCGAAGGCGCGGAACACATTGGCCTTGTCGACCAGCGTGACCACGCCCGGGCGCCCGCGCGCGGCCGCACGCCGGCGCGCCAGGCCGAAGGAGAATCGCGCCAGCTTCTCGGTGACCGGCCGCGTCATCCGCAGCGTCTCCTCGGCCGTGTCGTGCGTCACCACGCCACGGTCGCGGGAGAAGAACAGCCCCTCGGTGCTCTCGCGCACGATCACCAGATCGATGTCCCGCGCCCGCGGGTCGGCGAGCGCGCAGGGCACGCCCGGGATGGCCCGGAACGGCCGCACGCCGGCATACAGGTTCAGCCGAAAGCGCAGGTCGAGCTGCGGGGCGATCTCGGTGCCGTCCGCGGCGCGGATCTCGGGCCAGCCCATCGCGCCGAGCAGGATGGCATCGGCGCTGGCGGCGCTGGCGAAGGTCGCCTCGCTCATCGCCGTGCCGGTGTCGCGATAGCAGAAGGCGCCGGCGCGCAGCGTGTCGAATGTCATGCCGATGCCGTGCCGCCGCGCGAGCGGTTCGAGCACGGCGAGCGTCGCCTGCGTCACCTCCGTGCCGATCCCGTCGCCGGGCAGGACGGCGACGCGCAGCGTATTGGCGGGGGTGGGCATGGGGCGGCGCCTTCGCGGTTGGATGCGCCGGCACCCTACCAAACCGGGCCGGTATCGCGCAGGGGCGGGTGCGCCACCCCGCGCAGCGGCCCGCCGCGGATGCTTCCGCCGGCGGGCCCTCCGGCGTCAGCCGCCAGCGAGCGCGATGGCGGGCGCGATCGGCTGCTGCGGCCCGACCGGCGTCGCGCGGAAGGACAGGATAGACGCCGGCTGTCCGTTCAGGCTGACGCGGCAGTCGAACTGGCGGTCGGCCGGTCCAAGCTCCCGCGACATGCAGGTGGTCGACACCGGCAGGGTGCCCGCCTGGCCCTCCAGCGTGGTCGTGCCATAGGTCGCGAGCGTACCGGAGACCGCCGGCTGCCCGTTCACCCGCACCACCAGGTCGTGCTTGGGGGCGGTGTTGGTGATGGTCGGCACGCGGCTGGTCTGCAGGTCGCCGGAGATCACCACCTGCTGCGCGCCGGTCGCGTAGGCCGCCTGCCCCGGCACGGCGCCGCCGCCCGCCGCATAGGTCATCGGCACCACGCCCGGCACGCCGACCGTCTGGCCCGGGGCGCTCTGCGTGCCAGGCGCCGTCTGGCTACAGGCGGCCACGAGCAGCGACGCCGCCAGGACGGGGAACAACTTCATTGCGAAATTCTCCATGTCATGAACATGACCCGGACAACGCCAGGGCGCGCAACGGGTTGCGCCGCGCCCCGATCCTGCCGTCGCTTCGCCTTCATCCGACCGCGGCGCGGCGCCATGGTGTGATGGTGATGCGCCCTGTCCTGCCGATCGCCGCCGCCGTCCTGCTGGGTGCCTGCGCCAGCATGGACACCCATCGCAGCGCCTGTTCCGAGCGGCTCGGCCTGGCCGCCGCCCTGGCCGTGAAGGACAGCGCCGAGACCGAGCCAGACCCGGCGGTCGAGGCCTGCGCGACGCAGCGCCGCGCGCAGGAGGAACAGGCGGTCGGCCAGGGCATTGCGCTGGGGGTCGGTGCGGCGGCGCTGGTCGCGGTGGCGGCGGTGCTGGGCGCGGCATCGAGCCCGCGGGCGTATCGCTCGCGCAGCGCCTACCAAAGGCCGTATCGGCGAGGGTGGTAGGGGCGGGGTTCCGGCCGGGCTTCGGCATGCCTCCCCTCGGGACGCAACGAATACAGCCGGTCCAATCCACGAGGTCTCGTGAATGATAGGTTTGCCCTAGTACATCGGGCCTCCATCAATCCCGGACCGTCCAGCACAATCCACCTTCACCCGAAGGCTCTTGGGCGTAGGATTGACAGCGGCAGATCCCGATACAGGTCGGCGTCACACGACCGTGTAGCCGAGCGACGCATCGCGTGAGACGGCATCGCCATCGCGCGCCGCCCGATCGCCGAAGCCGCCGCCCCCGGAGGTCTCCAGCCGCACGATGTCGCCCCGCACCAGCCGGACGCCATCCGATTTCGGCGCGATCGGCGTGGCGACCCCGTCGCGGATGCGCATCAGCCGCCCGAGGCTGCCCGGCCCGCCGCCTGCCAGCCCGTAGGGCGGGAAGCGGAAGCGATCCATGTTGGCGGTGAAGACGCCCGCCGGGCTGTCCAACCGCCATTCGCGGAACAGGCCGAGCCCGCCGCGATGCTCCCCTGCCCCGCCCGATCCCGGCAGCAAACCGTAGCGTGTGATGGTCAGCGGCATCTGGCTCTCGATCATCTCGACCGGGATGTTCGCGTTGTTGTGCATGCCGAAGGCCCAGGCATTGACGCCGTCCTTGTGCGGCGTGCCGCCGGTGCCGCCGATCTCGATCTCGACCAGCACTTCGCGCGATCCGTCCGCGCCCTCGGTCTGGAAGGTCGCGACGTAGGAACCCCCATAGTAGGCCGCGGGCATGCGGTCCGGCACGGCCTGGTGCAGGCAGCCGAACATGACATTCGCCAGGCGATGCCCGACCGCGATGCGATGGGCGACCGAGGCCGGCGCGCGGCAGTCCGTCACGCTGCCCTCGCGATGGATGATGCGGATGGGGCGGTAGCAACCGGCGTTGGCGGGCATCGCACCATCGGTCGCCGCCATGACGGCGTAGTAGACCGCGCAATTCGACATGGCCGGCGTGCAGTTGATCGGCCCGCGCTGCTGGTCGGCGCAGCCGGAGAGATCGACTTCGATGCCATCGCCCTGCACGGTCAGCACGGCGTGCAGGCGCACCGGGTCGGGCGAGATGCCGTCATCGTCGAGGAAATCCTCGAACTCGTAGCGCCCGTCCGGCATGGCGCGGATGGCGGCGCGCATCGCCGCCTCGCTCATGTCGAGGATGCGCGCATTGGCCTCCAGCAGTCTCGCCGCGCCGTAGCGCTGCGCCAGCCGGCGAATGGACGCCGCACCGACATCGAGGCTGGCCAACTGTGATTGCAAATCCCCCAGCATCAGCGCTGGCTTGCGGACGTTCTGGCCGATCATCGCCCAGACCGCCTGGTTCAGCACGCCGCGGTCGATCAGCTTCAGCGGCGGTATGCGCAGGCCTTCCTGAAACACCTCGGTGGCGGTGGCGGCGTAGGAGCCCGGCGCCATGCCGCCCATGTCGATGTGGTGGCACAGCGCGCCGACATAGGCGACGCGCCGGCCGTCATGCATGACCGGCTTGAAGACCAGCACGTCGTTGAGGTGCTGCGCGCCGCAATAGGGGTCGTTGGTCGTGACGACGTCGTCCGGGCCCCAGTCGTCGGCCGAGACGAAACGGTCGAGCAGCGTGCGCAGCGCCGCGCCCATGGAGTTCAGGTGCTGCGGGATGCGCGCGGATTGCGCGACGTTGTTGCCCTCGGCGTCGAAGACGGCGGTGGAGTAGTCGAGCAATTCGCGCACGATGGTGCTGCGGCTGGTGCGCCAGATGGTGATGTCCATCTCGGCCGCCGCGGCGGTGAGCGCGTTGCGGATGACCTCGATCTCGATGGGGCCGAGAGTCATGGCGTGTCCCTCCGCGCGATCACCGTTCCCGCAACGTCGAGCCGCGCCGTCCAGCCGCGCGTGATCCAATGCGTGGCGAAGGCTTCCTCGACGATGGCGGGGCCGGCGATGGTGTCGGTGGCGGTCATCGCCTCGCGGTCCCAGACTGGGATGTCGCGCCAGGCGCCGGATTCATACGCGCGGCGCGTGCCCTTGCGGGCCGGGCGGCCGGCGGGTGGCGGGTCGCCGGGCTCGGGCTTGTCGAGCAGACCCGTCGCGATGGCGCGCAGCGTCACGATCTCCACTGGATCGCCGGGGTTCGCGTAGGAGAAGCGCTGGCGGTGCATGGTGTGGAAGCCCTCGACCAGCGCGGCGAGCGCGCCGGCATCGGGCGCGGCGACCTCGCCCCAGGGCACGAGCAATTCGAAAGCCTGGCCGTGGTAGCGGATGTCAACGGCGATGGTGACGCGGCGGCGGTCGGGCGCGATGCCGTCCTGCGCGAGGCGTGCGTCGGCCTCGGCGCGCAGCGCGGCGATCGTCCCGGCCAGCGCGGGCAGGCTGGCGGGTTCGGCGCGCATCACGCGCGACCGCGCGATGTCCTGCGTGAGGTCCGAGAACAGGATACCATAGGCCGACAGCGTGCCCGGTTCGCGCGGGAAGGCCACTTCGGTGATGCCGAGTTCGCCCGCCACTTCCGTGGCATGCAGCCCGCCCGCGCCGCCGAAGGACAGCAGGCAGAAGTCGCGCGGATCAAGCCCCTTCTCGAACAGCGACAGCCGGATCGCGGCGCCGAGGTTCGCATTGGTGACGGTCAGGATGCCTTCGGCGGCCTGCTCGACGGACAGCGCGAGCGGACCGCCCACCCGCGCCTCCAGCGCCGCGCGCGTGCCGGGCATGTCGAGCTTCATCATCCCGCCCAGGAAGAAGTCCGGATCGAGCCGCCCCAGCGCCAGGTTGGCATCCGTCACGGTCGGTTCCGTGCCGCCGCGCCCATATGCGACCGGCCCCGGCCGCGCGCCCGCGCTGCGCGGGCCGACCGTCAGCCGCCCGCCCGCATCGACCGCGGCGATGGACCCGCCGCCGGCGCCGATGGTTCGCATTTCGACCATCGGCAGGCGCACCGGCAGGCGGTCGATCTCGCCCTGGGTGATGACCGCGACGCGGCCATCCTGCACGACCGAGACATCGAAGGACGTGCCGCCCATGTCCACCGCGACCAGGTTCGGCCGCGCCAGCAGGCCCGCGAGCCGCCCCGCCGCCAGCGCGCCGCCGGACGGGCCGGACAGCAGCAGCCGCGCGGGCTGTTCGGCCGCCATGCGCAGGCTGCACACGCCGCCATTGGACTGCACCAGGAACACCAGCGGATGGAAACCGCCCTCGCCGAGCCGTGCCTCCAGCCGGTCGAGATAGGCCTTCACCACCGGCACCAGCACCGCGTTCAGCACGGTGGTCGAAGTGCGTTCGTATTCGCGGATCTCGGGCGAGATCTCCGACGACAAGGACACCGGCAGGTCGGGCCGCGCGGCACGGATCATCGCCGCCAGGCGCTGTTCATGCGCGGGATTGGCGTAGGCGTGCAGCAACGACACCGCGACGCAGTCCGCCTGCAACGCCGCGACGCGATCCAGCAGCGCCGGTATCGCGGCCTCGTCCAGCGGCCCTTCGGCGCTGCCATCGGCGCGCATCCGCTCCGGCACGCCCAGGCGCCGGTCGCGCGGGATCAGCACCGGGAAGGGATCGGGTGCGAGGCCGTAGATGTCGCGCCGGACGTGGCGGTTGATCTCCAGCACATCCTCGAAGCCGGCGGTGGTCAGCAGCACGCCCTTCGCCAGTTTGCGTTCCAGGACCGCGTTGGTCGCGATGGTGGTGCCGTGCAGCAGCAGCCCCACATCGGCCAGCTCGAAGCCGAAGCGTTCCGCCGCCTCCCCCACGCCGCGCAGCAGGCCGATTGAGGGGTCCTCCGGCGTCGTCGGCGTCTTCCACGCGCGCGCGATGCCGTGGCGTACATCGAGGATCTGCAGGTCGGTGAAGGTCCCGCCGATATCGACCGCGATGCGCACCGGGCGCGATTCATGTTCCACGCGAATAATTCCAGTTCAGCCCATCAGCGCCGGCAGCCACAGCGCCAGCCCGGGGAAGATCATGAGCAGGATCACGGCGAGCAGATAGACCCCGAGGAAGGGCAGCACGCCCACGAAGACATCGGTGATCGGCCCGGCGCGTTTTCGCATCCCTTGCAGCACATACATCACCGTGCCGTCGGGTGGGCTGATCTGCGCGATCTCGACCAGCATGGTGACGATCACGCCGAACCAGATCGGGTCGTAGCCCAGCGCCACAACGATCGGGAAGATCACCGGCACGGTGGTGATGATCATGGAGAAGCCCTCCATGAAGGTGCCCAGCGCGACATACAGCATGATGATGCACAGCATGATCCCCCAGGGTGGGATCGGCAGCCCGGCGATCATCCCCGCCAGCGCCTGCGGCACGTTGATGATGGTCAGGATGTAGTTGAGCAGGTAGGCGCCGAACAGGATCAGCCCGAGCAGCGCGGTGTTGCGCGCGGTCGCCTCGGCGGAGGCGTTGAGCATCCGGAAGGACAGCTTGCCCTCCAGCGCGGCGAAGAAGGCGGCGCCGACAACACCCAGCGCCGCCGCCTCGGTCGGCGTGGCCAGGCCGCCATAAATCGACCCCAGCACCAGCAGGATCAGCAGCAGCGTCGGGATCAGGTCCACCAGCGCGCGCAGCTTCATCGCCAGCGGCAGGCGCGCCGGCTTCTCCATCGGATGCTTCAGCCCATGCGCGAGGATCACCAGGATGAACAGCCCTGTCACCAGCAATGAAGGGATGATGGCGGCGATGTACAGCGCACCGACCGATGTCTCGGTGATCAGCCCATAGATGATGAAGGTGATGCCCGGCGGGATGAGGTTGCCGAGCGCCCCGCCGGCCGCGAGCGAGCCCAGCACCATGCGCTGGCTGTATTTCGTGTCCTGGAAATACGGCAGCGCCACCGAACCCATGGTGGCCGCCGTCGCGACCGACGACCCGCTGATCGCGGAGAATACCGCGCAGGAGACGATATTGGTGTGCAGCAACCCCCCCGGCATGCGGTTCAGCCAGACGTTCAGCGCCTTGTACAACCTGTCCGACAGGCCCGCGCGCAACAGGATCTCGCCCATCAGCAGGAACAGCGGCACTGCCACCAGCACGAAGTTGCTGGATGGCCCCCACAGCGTCTGCCCGAGGAAGGCCCACCACGGCCGGTCGGAAAACATCAGCCCGGTCAGCACGCCGAGCGCGCCGAGCACCGCCGCGATGTACACGCCCGATCCGAAGAACACGACGAAGACCGCGACCAGCATCAGTATCTCGGCGACCGGCACGGCCTGGCCGGTGGTCGATGCCGCGAAAATGGTCACGCCCAGCAGGCCGAGCAGGAAGACGATGGCGATCATCGGCGCTCGCCCTCATGCGCCATGGCCACGGCTTCCAGCGCTTCCTCCGTCTCGTCCTCCAGCGTGCGCGAGCCCAGCAGCCCGTCGAGCGTGGCCCCCTGCCCCGCCGCCAGTGCCAGGCAGGCTTCCAGCAGCAGCACGCAGCACGTCGCGACGAAGGCGGAAATGCCCACCGCCCAGATGCCCTGCGGCCAGACGAGCAGGATGCGCAGCGCGGAATTGTCATGCGCATCGAACAGCGCGCTCTCGTCCACCAGTTCCCAGGCCGACCAGGCGATCAGCACGCCAATCGCCGTCAGCAGCGCCAGCGACAGGATGTGCAGCGGCGCGCGCAGGCGCACCGGCAGGCGCGTCATGAACACATCCACGCGGATATGCGCGCGGCGGATCAGCGTATGCGACAGCCCCCAGGCGATGCCGCCGGCCAGCATGTAGCCGGTCACCTCGACCGTCGCCTGGGAGGAGAAGCCGAGGAAGGCGCGCGCGATGATATCGAAGGTGATGAACAGCGCGCAGGCCACATAGGTCCAGCCCGCGAGATGCGCCATCACCGACGCCGCATGCGTCGCCCCGCGCCTTAGCGCGCGGGCCGCACGCAGCGGCGCGGGGGATGGCGCGACGGCGCCGCTCACCCGCCGAAGCGCACGCCGGAGATCGGGGCGATGACCTCGTTGTAGATCTCCCCGCAGCGCGCGCCGCAGCGGCGCACCCAGCCGGGCAGCACGGTGGCGCCGAAGATCTCGCGCACGCGGGCGACCTCCTCCGGCGTCGTGGCCACTTCCGTCATCGGCCGCGCGGCGACGTTGTGGATGCGGCATTCGGCAGCCTTGCCGATATTGCAGTCGATGCCGTCGCGCGTCGCCTGCAGGCCGAGTTCCCATTGCGCCGCGGCGGTTGCCTTGATGGTCTCCTCGACGAAGGCGCGCACCGCGGGGTCGAGCCGGTTCCACCACTGCACGTTCACGAAGTAGCCCGACACCGCCCAGGACAGGGCGAGGTTCGAGATATGCGTGGTGACTTCAGGCCAGCGCGCTGCCGCACCCGAGCCCGACCCGGTGATCGCGCAATCCACCACGCCGCGTTCCAGCGCCGAATAGACTTCCGGGAAGCCGATGCTGGTCGGCTGCGCGCCGATCGCGGTGAAGAAATCCACCAGCGAATTTCCGAAGGTGCGAACGCGCCGGCCGCGCAGGTCGGCCAGCGAGGAGAAGGCCGCCCGGCAGAACACCACCTGCGCCGGATACGGGAACATCGCGATGATGCGCGTGTTGAAGCGTTCGAGGTCGCGGTTGGCGACCGGGATCACCGCCTCGGCGATGCGCTGCGCCGTCGCCATGTCGGGGCTGAGGCCGGCCAGGTCGACGCCGTCCAGGATCGGCACGTCGCCCGACAGGGTGGTGAGGGTACCGGCGCCTATCTCGACCTGGCCGGAACGCACCAGGCGCACGATCTCGGTACCGCTGAGGTTGCGCTCGGCATGAGTGGACAGCGTGACCTGCACGCGCCCGTTGCTGCGCGCGGCCATGCCGTCGCGCAGGATGGGGATATCGACGCGGGTGTATTGCGGCTGCGTCGGCAGCGGCTGGGTCACCGCCACGATGCGAACCGGCGCGCCCGCCGGCAGAGTGGTGGTCTGCGCCAGCGCCGCCGGTGCCGCGAGCAGCGCGGCGGCCATCGCCAGGCGCGCCTGGGTGAAGAACTGCATGGGAAGCCTCCTGTTGCTTCGATCGGCCGGGGTCTGCGCCCCGGTGCCGATCACAAGTCGATCACGATATTCCCGAAATCGTCCAGCGATGCGCGCGCACCCGGCGGCACCAGGCAGGTCGCGTCGTATTCCTCGACGATGCAGGGACCGTGCCGCGGCGTGGCGAGCGCGGAACGGCGCAGCACCGGTGTCTCGATCCAGCCGGCCTGTGCGCCGAAATAGGCCCGGCGCGGCGGCAGCGGCGGGCCCTCGGCGACGGCCGACAGGCGTTCGGGCATGCGCGGCTTCTCCGACAGCCCGCGGCCGACCACCTGCAACCCCACGACTTCGATCGGTTCGTCGGCGCCGGCGCGATGGCCATAGGTGCGTTCGTGCTCGGCATGGAAGCGCTCTTCCAAAGACGCCGGGTCGGGCAGGCCGGCGTCGACCGACACGGCCAGGTCGAAGGACTGGCCCTTGTAGTGCATCAGCGCCGCACGTCGGATCTCGCGCTGCGCCGGCGCGTAGCCGTCGCGTTCCAGGCTGCCGCCGGCCTCCTGCGCCAGCGCGTCGAAGCCCGCCTGCATCGCCGCCGCATCGACGCCGCGCAGCATGGCGCGCCAGGTGCGCGAGAGATGCACTTCAACATCGGAACACAGCAACCCAAGCGCCGAGAACACGCCCGCCGAAGGCGGCACCAGCACGCGCGCCATGCCGAGGCTCTGCGCCATCCCGGCCGCAAACAGCGGGCCATTGCCGCCGAAGGCCACCAGCGCATAGCCGCGCACGTCGCGCCCGCGCTCCGACGACACCGCCTTGATGGCGCGGATCATGTTGCTCGCCGCGACGGCATGCGCGCCATAGGCTGCCTGTTCCGGCGCCACGCCCAGCGGCGCGGCCAGGCGCTCGGCGATCGCGCGATGCGCCGCCGCGGCATCGAGCGCCAGCGCGCCGCCCACCAGTGCGCCAGGGTTGAGATAGCCGAGCACGAGATTCGCATCGGTCACGGTGGGCTGCAGGTTGCCGCGCCCGTAGCAGACCGGCCCTGGTGTCGCACCCGCGCTCTCTGGTCCGACCACCAGCCCGCCGCCGGCATCGACCCGCAGCAGCGAACCGCCGCCCGCGCCCACTTCCGCAAGGTCGATCGCCGGCACTTTCAACACGTATCCCGCGCCGGTCAGCAGGCGCGATCCCACCATGATGCCCGCGCCCACCGCGTATTCCGCGGCGCGGCCCACTTCATAGTCCTCGACGATGCCCGCCTTCGCCGTGGTGCCGCCCATGTCGAAGGAGACCACCTGCGGCAGCCCGCAGCGCAGCGCCAGCGCCCGCGCGCCGACCACGCCGGCGGCCGGGCCGGATTCCACGGCATGCACGGGGCGCGAGGCCGCTTCCTCCGCGCCCATCAGCCCGCCATTGGACTGCATGATCATCAGCGGCGCGGCGATGCCGTCGGTGCCGAGCCGCGCCGCCAGGCTGTCAAGGTAGCGCGCCAGGATCGGACGGATATAGGCGTTGATGACGGTGGTCGAGGTGCGTTCGTATTCCTTCCGCTCCGGCAGCACCTCGTGCGAGAGCGAGACGCTCAGATGCGGCGCGATGCGGCGCGCGATGTCGCCGATCGCCTTCTCATGCGCCGGATTGGCATAGGCGTGGATGAGGCAGACGGCGATCGCATCGACGCCCGCATCGACCAGGGCAGCGACGGCGCGCTCCGCTTCCGCGACATCCAGCGGCGTGCGGATGGTGCCGTCGGCGGCAAGACGTTCGGTGACTTCCAAGCGCAGGTCGCGCTCCACCAGCGGCGGCGGCTTTTCCCAGCGCAGGTCGTACAGGCGCGGCATGCGCAGCGTGCGGATTTCCAGCACGTCGCGAAAGCCGCGCGTGGTGATCAGGCCGGTGCGCACGCCCTTGCGCTCCAGGATGGCGTTCGATCCGATGGTGGTGGCGTGCAGCACCTCGGTCACCGCGGCCGCCGACAGGCCGGCCTGCGCGAAGGCGGCGGCCAGGCCCTCGGCGATGGCGCCGGCATGATCGGCGTCGTTGGTCGAAACCTTGCGCGTGGACAGCCGACCGGAATCATCCAGCAGCACGATGTCGGTGAAGGTGCCGCCGATATCGACGCCGACGCGAAAGCCGCTCATGGCGTCACTCCGTAGTCGCGCGCCGCGACCTCGGGGCTGAGCAGCCCGTTGCGGATGTCGCGCTCCAGCGCCGCCTTGTCGCGTGCCGCCGGGTCGCCCCAGCCGCCGCCACCGGCCAGTTCGTGGCGGAACACGTCGCCCTTGCGGAAGGGAATGCAGAACTTGGACGGCAGGTCCTGCCATTCCCCGTCGCGCAGCATGTAGTTGCGCGAGGCCCCGCCCGGCTTGCCGCCCGCCAGCGCGAAGGGCGGAAACACGCGCCGGTCGGAGCGGACCTGCAACACGCCTTCCTCCTCCAGCATGCGGTATTCACGCGCGAAGGGAACGCCGCCGCGGAACTGCCCCGCACCCGCGCGGTCGGGCACGAATTCGTAGCAGAGGATCTCGATCGGCTGCTCGGCCTCCACCACCTCGATCGACGGGCAGGCCATGTTGGCGAACATGTGCGAATTGCCGTCGAGCCCGTCCGCCCAGGGCCGCCCGCCCCAGGCACCGCAGGTGAAGTCCACGTAGATGTAGGGCTTGCGATGCGCGTCATAGCCGCCGATCGACACGCCGGTATTGCCGCCATCGCCGGCGGCACCCACGCGGTCGGGCAACATCTGCGCCAGCGCGCCGAACAGTGTATCGACCATGCGGAAGCCGGTCAGGCCGCGCGCCGCGCAGGCGGCGGGCAGCACGGCATGGGTGATGGTGCCCGGCGGGGCGATCACCTCGATGGCGCGGAAGTATCCTTCGTTGTTGGGGATGCCGGTGGGCAGGATGGAGCGGATGGCGCAATAGGACGCGCTGCGCGTGAAGGAGAAGGTCGAGTTGATCGCCCCCTTCACCTGCGCCGAGGACCCCGTCCAGTCGACCGTGATGCCGTGGCCCTGCTTGGTCACGCGCACCCGCAGCGGGATCGGCTTGCCGACCTCGACGCCGTCGTCGTCCATGAAGTCCTCGAAGGACCATTCGCCGTCGGGCAGCTCGGCGATGGCGGCGCGCGCCAGGCGCTCGGCGTAGTCCAGCACGTCGTTCATGTAGGCCGTGGTGTCCTCGGCGCCGAAGCGGCCGACCAGCTCGGCGAAGGCGCGCTCGGCGATGGTGCAGGCCGCGAGCTGCGCGCGCAGGTCGCCCATCACCATGGCCGGCACGCGCACGTTGCGTTCCAGGATGCCGAAGAAGACCGGGTCGTGCACGCCGCGCGCGATGATGCGCAGCGGCGGGATGCGCAGGCCTTCCTGGTAGATCTCGGTGCTGTCCGAGGCGTTCGACCCCGCCACGCGCCCGCCGACATCGGTGTGGTGGCAGATGGTCGCGGCGATCGCCATGCGAACGCCATCCACGAAGATCGGCTTGAAGACGAAGATGTCGGGCAGGTGCATCCCGCCCTCGAAGGGATCGTTCAGCGCGAAGACGTCGCCCTCGTGCATGTCGTCGCCGTAGCGGCGCATCACGGCGGCCAGCGCCTCGGGGATCGAACCCAGATGCGAGGGCAGCGTCAGCCCCTGCGCCACCAGCCGCCCCTGCGCGTCGCAGAAGGCGGTGGAGTAGTCCATGTTGTCCTTCAGCACCGCGGAATAGGTGGTGCGGTGGATGGTCAGCGCCATCTCGTCGGCGATCGAGAACAGGGCGTTGCGGAACAACTCGAAGGCGATGGGGTCACGCCGGCTTTCGCTGCCATTCGCCTCGGACATTGCAATATCCCATGCTGCGTTGCGAAACGCTGGGGCCGTTCCGCGATGCGTGTCAATGCCACCCGGCGCGTGTCCTGCGTGTGCATCGCGCGAAATTCGCCTGTCCCGGGGGCTGTCGTCGCGCGGGCGGAGGCGCCATCCTCCGCCCGCCCATCGCAGCCACGCGCAAGCGCATCCGTCGTTTCGGCCTGGTCGCCCGCGCCCTGCCCGCCACGGCGCGCGAGCGTGCGCGCACGATCCGCCCGATCGCGCCCTTCCCACCCGGCGGCGGCGTGGACCTGACCGCTCGGCTGCTGGCTGAACCGTCAGGCGGGCAGCCCAAGCACGGGGGGAAGGTCCTGCTTGAGGTGCCGGCGCACAGCGTCGCGGATCAGTGCGAAGAATGCCGCATGGCGCTCGGCGACGATCGATGAGAGCGTCGAGACCGCCACCGCCATCGGCTCCACCCCTTTCAGCGGCGGAAGCAGGACGTTCACGCCACCAATGCCCGCTTCCACCTTGTCGAGCGCCACGGCGTAGCCCTGCTGCCGGATGACGGCGATCTCCGCCATCAATGCGCCCGGCCGCACATGGTAGCTGCGGTTGCCTTCCTCGGCGTTGATGCGCCGGACAAGCCCGCCGATCTCCCGGTCGGAGAAGGTCGAGAGGAACAGGTTGCCAAGGCCCGACCGCCCCAGGGGGCGTAGCGTCCCGGCGCGAGTCTGCGGACGGCCGGGCGCCTGCGCGGCGAGGGCATAGATCAACCGCACCTGCAGTCCCGTGAGCGATGCGAGCAGCACGAGTTCCCCGGTCCTGGCGTGGATGTCGTTGAGCAGGCGCAGGATCGCGCCGTCCTCGAAGATCGGCGCGTCGATCCACGCGCCCAGGATGCTGACGCGCGTGGTTGGCAGGTAGCGGCGCGCCACGACGTCCACCTTGCAATAACCCCGCGCGACCAGGCTGCGCAGCAGGGCCGAGGTGCTCGATTGCGGCGCACCGAGCGCGCGCGAGACCTCCATGACGCTGACCGGCCGCCGCACGTCATCGAGATACTCGAGAAGGTCGAGCACTCGGCCGGCCGATTTGACGATCTTCTCCTGCGTCACGAGGCGCCCATTCTTGTTTCGACTGCGGGTGATTGCATCACATATGTGCTGTTTCGTGAACTGCCCGGGCATCTCGCTTGATCGCGTCAAGGGCCGCCGCATACTCCGCGGCCTGCACGGCACGAAGCACGCCTTCGCACCGTGCTGAACACGCATTCGCACCTCAAAGCCTGAAGGAGAAAGCGTGCAGGACGCGGCGGCCTCGACGAAGAAGGCCCGAACCGGCATGGCGGCGCCCGGCGCCGCACACGCCGCCTGCCTCGTCGCCACGCTCCTTGCCGGTCCGCACTGCCCTGATCCACCGCCAAACGCGAAGGAGTGAACCGCATGCGCGTGTTCCGCCGCCCCCTGCTCGCCCTTCTTCCCGCTGCGTTGATGGCGCCGCGGATCGCTCGGACGCAGGCCGCCTACCCGGCGCGGCCGATCCGCGTGATCGTGCCCTTCGGGGCCGGCGGCGGGACCGACAACCTCGTCCGCATCCTCGACCCGCATGTCGCGCGCAGCCTCGGCCAGTCGTTGGTGATCGAGAACCGGCCGGGTGCCGCCAGCATTGTCGGGACCGAGGCGGTCGCGCGGTCCGAGCCGGATGGCTACACCGTGCTCGCGCTCGACTCGACCTTCTGCATCAACCCCGGCCTGTTTCCGTCGCTGCCCTACGATCCCATCCGCGACTTCGCGCCCGTCTCGATCCTCGCGAACGCGCCGATCGTCCTGCTCGCGCATCCCTCCGTGCCGGCGCGCACGCTGCAGGAATTGGTCGCGCTGGCCAAGGCGCGGCCCGGTAGCCTGGCCTACGCTTCCGGTGGCAACGGCGCGCCGACGCATCTCGGCGGTGAGATGTTCAAGACCTCCGCGGGCATCGACATCACCCACCTGCCCTATCGCGGCACGGGTCCGGCGATGAACGACATCATCGCGGGCCATGTGCCCCTCGGGTTCAACGGCCTCAGCGCCTCGCGCGCCCATATCCTGGATGGACGGGTGCGGGCGCTTGCGGTCACCGGCGATGCGCGCGCCGCCGCCTTCCCGGACGTGCCGACCTTCACCGAGGCCGGCGTGCCGAACGTCGACATGTACACGCATTGGGGCGTGCTGGTGCGCGCGGGAACGCCGGACGCGATCGTGCAAAGGCTGGCCGCCGCCTTCAACGATGCGGTGCTGCGCGAGGATCTCCGCCAGCGCCTCAACGACCTTGGCTTCGTGCCGGCCGGTGGCAGCGCCGCGCGCTACGCCGAGACCATCCGGCGCGAGACGGCGCGCTTCACCGAGGTCATCCGCGCCGGCAACGTGCGGCCCGACTGACGGCGGATGGCGCAGCCCCGCTGGATCGCCGCCCTCTGGGTCACGCTGCTGGCGCAGACCGTCGCGTCCTTCCTGACGCAGAGCCTGCCGGCGATCGCGCCGGTCATGACAGCGGAGGCGGGGCTGCGGCCGGAGACGATCGGCAACCTCGCCTCGGCGGTCGCGCTGGGGACGGTGCTGTTCCTGCTGGCAGGCGGCGGAATCCTCGCCCGCTTCGGCCCGGTGCGGACCTTGCAGATCGGCAGTGTGCTGCTGGCCATCGGGATGGTGGTCGCGATTCAGGGCAGCGTCGTGGCGCTGCTGCTGGCGTCGCTGCTGCTGGGCATCGGCTACGCGCCGGCCGCACCGGCGGGCAGCCAGATCCTGCAGGAGACTGCACCGAAGGAACACCGGTCACTGATCTTTTCGGTCAAGCAGGCGGGAGCGCCGCTGGGCGGAACCTTTGCCGGACTGATCTGCGCGCCGGTCGCGGCCTGGCTCGGCTGGCAGGCCGCGGTGGTGTTCGGCGCGATCGTCGCCATCGCAACGGGACTGGCGATCCAGCCGCAGCGTGTGTCGCTCGACCAGCCGACGGTACCGCGGCCGACGCGGCGGGAGCAGGGTATCGGGCATTTGCTCGCAGCACCGCTGGTGGCGCTGCGCCTTCATGCGCGCTTGCCGCCGCTGATCATCCTCGCCGTGTCGTTCTCCACGGTACAGGGCTGCCTGTTCGCCTTCACCGTTACCTGGCTGGTGACCGGTCGCGGCATGTCGCTCATCGAGGCAGGCGGCGTCTTCGCGGCGATGCAGGCCGCCGGGGTCGCCGCGCGCATCGTGCTCGGCTGGCTGGCGGACCGTACGGGCACGCCAGGCCGTAATCTGATCCTGCAGGCCTTCGCGGCTGCAGTCTGCACTGTGCTTCTCGTTTCACTGCCCGTGGGGTTCGCCGCAGTGCTCCTGCTCGCCATGGCGACGGGATCACTCGCCGCGAGCTGGAACGGCATCGTCATGGCGGAAGTGGCACGCCTGGTTCCGCGCGACAGTGTGGGCGACGCGACGGCCGGCTGCGTGCTGTTCATATTCCTCGGCTACCTGGCCGGCCCTTCAGTCTTCGCGGCCGTCATCGCGCTGACGGCGAGTTGGTCCGGCGCCTTCATCGCCGTCGCGGCGCAGCTCGCTATGGTCGCCGTGGCGGTCGCACCGAAGCTGATGCGCCCCGCCGCGGCGACGGCCGACTGATCCCCGCGGCATTCATGGAGCCTGCACAGATGCTCACCCCGAACATGGCGCACCTGACCAGCAGCGACGGCGTGCGGCTGGCCTATCGCGTCGATGACTTCAGCGATCCGTGGCGGGAGAACCCCATTCCGATCCTGATGCTGCATCCCGCCATGAGTGCGTATCGTCGCTGGTACGGTTGGCTGCCCATCCTCGCGCGCCGCTTTCCTGTGATCAGCCCGGAGCTCCGCGGCCACGGCTCCTCGGACCTGCCGCCGGACGCCCTGCCCTTCAGCCTCGAACGGCTGGTGCAGGACGCGCTGGAGGTGCTCGATCATCTCGGCGTCGCGCGGGCGCATGTGATCGGTCTGTCGGCGGGCGGCTATGTCGGCCAGCGCATGGCAATCGAAAACCCCGGACGGGTCGCGACCCTGTCGCTGTTCGCCTCCACGCCGGGCCTGCTCGGCACCCAGGCGGCGACCTGGCCGGCGCGGATCGCGGCGATGGGGCTGGAGCCCTTCATCCGCTCAACCGCGACGGACCGCTTCGGCCCGGACGTCGATCCCGCGCTGGTGGACTGGTTCTGTCGGCAGACCGGCAGCAACGATCCCGCCTATCTCGGCCGCTTCGTGACGCATATGGCGAGCCGCAACTGGAGCGAGGACCTGCCCCGCATCGGTTGCCCGACCCTGCTCGTCGCGCCCGGAAACGAACCCATCGGCAGCAGCAACCACTACGAGGACATGGCGAAGGTCATCCCCCAGGCGGAGCTCGTCGTCTTCGAGGGCATGGCACACAATATCGGCGATGCCGCGCCCGAGCGCTGCGCGCAGGAAGCGCTGCGGTTCATCGAACAGCACCACCGGTAGGGGCGATGCGCTCAGACGATCCTGCGCGGGCGCCAGCGGCGCGGCGGATCGTTCGGGAAGGCGAGGCCGCTCGCATCCCGGCCGAGGCGCAGGAGCATGCGCGCCATCTCGATGGCGCAGCTGTAGCCTTCGAGCACCGGGACGTCCCAGCCCGCATCGCGCAACCGCGTCTCGATGAAGGGGCGCATCCAGTAGGCGGCGGAGCAGCCGAGGATCAGGCTCTGCGCCCCGTCCTCCAGGATCGCCGCCTCGCCGGCCTCGACCGCGGCGTCGAGCATGACGGAAGGCTCGCCACGCAGCGTCTTGGCCTTCTCCTCCGCGATCGAGTGCGGGCCGTTGTGGCTGGGGCGCGGCAGCGGATGGTTGATGTTGCGGATCGCGGTGCAGTGCTCGGTGAAGCGGTACTGCACGACAAGCTGCGCCATCTGCGTGTTGTGCTGCTCCGAGATGTCGATGATGCCGAAGCGGTGGCCGAGCATCGTGGCGATGTGCATCTGCGCATGGGCACAGCTGGTGACGGGAATGCCGAAGCGCCGGCCGATCTCGCGCGATTCCAGGAAGCCCGGATCGCCACCGCCGAGCAGCACGATGGCGTCGTAGTTGCCGCTCTCGCAGGCCTCGCGCACCACGCGCACGCGGTTCGCGCCGACGATCAGGAATTCCTCCAGCGTCTCGACCGGCCAGTCGCCATGCGTTGCGCGCGCGCCGGGATGCGCGGCCCATTCCGTATCGGCCAGCAGATGCGCGACATTCGCATAGTCCATGACCAGCGATTCACGCGGCCCGTCATGCGGCCGCAGGGCATAGGCGCCCTCGGACAGCTGGAAGGCGTTCACGAGCAGCAATCGTGGGCGGGTCATCATCGGGGTCCTTCCGGCAATCTAGGCTTCGGTACCGGTCATCGCCGCCACCGTATCCTGGAGGTGAGCGGTGATGATCGCTTCCGCCCTGGCGGTGTCGTTCGTCTCGATGGCGTCGAGCAACGCCCAGTGCTGCACCTGCTGCCGCTCGATGCCGAGGTCGCTCGCTCGCGCGCGGACGTAGCGTTCGACATTGGTCCGCAGCTCGCGGATGTGTTCGATGAGGCGCGGCCAGCGCGAGGCGGTGTGGATGCCGTCATGGAAGCTCGCATTGAGCGCCATCCAGGCCGCATCGCGCTTGCGCAGCCTGTCCATGCGCTGGAGAAGCCGGCGCAGTCCGAGGATCTCGTGCGCCGTGATGTTGGCGATGCAGCGTGCGACACACAGGCGCTCCAGCGCCACGCGGATGCCGAACAGCTCCTCGACATCGGCCGCGGCAAGCCGGGTCACCTCCACGCCGCGATACGGCAGGACTGCGACCAGGCCCTCGCCTTCAAGCTGCTTCAGCGCATCGCGCACCGGGGTGCGGCTGACACCGTGCGCTGCGGCGATCTCGTCGATATCGAGGCGGCTGCCGGCGCCGAGCTCACCGCGCAGGATACGGTCGCGCAGCACCTTGGCGACGATGTCTTGCCGGCTTGGAAATGCCGACACGCCATCGGCGGCGGTGCCGGAACGGCGTGGGAAGGGCTTGCGGGGGTCGGCTTTGTCGGTCATCTTCACTGATATATTACATATCAAGACGCCGGGGAGAACCACCCTGCCTTTCCTGCCCGACCCCGACATCGCCGCGGACCCGGCCCTCGCTGCGACCTTCACGCGCGTCGAGGTGGAGCCGCCCGAGATCCTCGCCATCGAACTCGAATGGCACCGCAAGCAGGCCAGCGGGAAAGGTTGATCCATGCCGCGCCACATCGCCTGCCTGTCCTTCGACTTCGACACCTGGTCCGGCTTCGTCGCGCGCGGCATGTCGACGCCCACGCCGGTGTCGCGCGGCGAGTTCGGCGTGATCGGCGCGGGGCGGATCCTCGACCTGCTGAGCAGCCGCGGCATCAAGTCGAGCTGGTACGTGCCGGGCGTTGTCATAAAGACCTATCCCGACGCGGTCGGGCGCGTGGTGCGGGATGGCCATGAGATCGGCCACCACGGCTGGAGCCACGTGCCCCCCGCCTGGCTGCCGGCCGATCGCGAGGCCGAGGAATTCGCCCGCGCGGTCGAGACCATCCGCGAGCTGACCGGCAAGGGCCCGGCCGGATACCGCTCGCCGTCCTGGGACATCAGCGACCGCACCATCGACCTCGTGCTCCAGCACGGCTGCCGCTACGACAGCAGCATGATGGGGCATGACTGCTCGCCCTATTTCGCGCGCCGTGGCGACAAGGTCGCCGCCGATGCGCCGATGGAATTCGGCGAGGTGACGGACCTGGTCGAGATCCCGATCAGCTGGTCGCTCGACGACCACCCGCATTTCGAGTTCATCCGCAGCAAGGACGAGGTCCTGCCGGGACTCTCGAACGCCAATGCGGTGCTCGAGAACTGGATCGCCGACTTCGAGTACATGCGCCGCACGACCGAGTGGGGCATGCTGGTCTACACCTTCCACCCCTACGTGATCGGCCGCGGCCATCGCATGCTGATCCTGGAGAAGCTGATCGACGCGCTCGGCCGCATGGGCGCCGAGTTCCTGACGCTGGACCAGATTCAGCAGGAGTTCCGGGAGCGGAGCGCCGCCCCGCGTTGAGACTGTGACCGCACCGGCCACCAAGAGCCGCAGCGTGACCATCACCGGCTGACAAATGACCTGCTCGTGAGGACCACCATGCGCCGACGCCACCTTCTCCTGTCCCTGCCCCTGGCGCTTGCCGCGCCTGGCGTCGTCCGTGCACAGGCCTGGCCCGCGCGGCCGCTGCGCATCGTGGTGCCGGTGCCACCCGGCGGCGGCACCGACATCATCAGCCGCCTGCTGCAGCCGCATCTGCAGGAACGCCTCGGCCAGAGCGTCGTGATCGAGAACCGCCCGGGCGGCGGCAGCACGATCGGCACCGCGCATGTCGCGCAGTCGCAGGGCGACGGCCACACCATGCTGATGATCGATACCGCCATCGCGGTGAACCCGTTCCTCTATTCGCGGCTGTCCTATGATGCGAACCGCGATCTGCAGCCGGTGTCGCTGGTGGCGACTGCGCCGGTGATTCTCGTCACGCATCCCAGCTTCCCGCCGACGAATGTGCAGGAGCTTCTTGCCTATGCGCGCGCGAATCCGGGGCGGGTAAATTTCGCCTCGGGCGGCAACGGAACGTCGACGCATCTGTCGGGGGAGATGCTGCGCGCCGTCGCGGGCATCGACATCGTCCACATCCCCTTTGCCGGGACCGGGCCTGGCGTCGCGGCCGTGCTCGGCGGGCAGGTCCAGATGATGTTCGCGGGCATCAGCTCGACGCGGCAGCATGTCGAGGCTGGTGCGCTGCGCGCCCTGGCGGTCACGGGCAGCCCTCGCTCGCCTGCCGTGCCGAACGTGCCGACTTTCGCCGAGGCCGGGCTGCCGGCCATGAACGCCGAGACGATCTGGGGGCTGTGGGCACCGGCAGCGACGCCGCCCGAGATCGGCCAGCGGCTCGCGCGGGAGATCGCGGCGATCTTCGCCCTGCCCGACGTTCAACGCCGCGCCGTCGACCTTGGCTTCGTGACGGTCGGTTCCAGTCCGGCCGAGTTCCGCGAGCGCTATGCCCGGGAACTCGCGACCTGGGGTCCCATCGTCCGCCAATCCGGCGCGAGGGCCGATTGACATGCCATCACCTGAAGCGGCGTCCGCGAAAGTCGTTCTGATCTCCGGCGGCGGTGGCGGCATCGGCAGCGCGGCGGCGCGCGCCTTCGCCGCCGCGGGCTACGGCGTTGCCGTCGCGGACATCCTCAAGGACCGGGCCGACGCAGCGGCCGCGAGCGTCATCGCCGCCGGCGGCGCCGCCATCGCGATCGAGACAAACCTGACCGCGGATGACAGCGTCGCGGCAGCGGTGGCCGCAACGCTCGACCGGTTCGGGCGGCTCGATGCGCTGTATAATTGCGCGGGCGGCACCGATCCGGCCGATGGCCCGGTGACGGAGGTGCCACTGGATGTCTTCGACCGCACCATGAATCTCGATCTCCGCGGCACGTTCCTGTGCTGTCGGCACGCGATCCCGGCCATCATCCGCTCGGGCGGCGGCGCGGTGATCAACATGTCGTCCGGCGCGGCGCTGCGCGGTGCCAGCCCCTTCCATGTCTACAGCGCCGCCAAGGGCGCGATCATCTCGCTCACCCGCGCCCTGGCTGGCCACTACGCGAAGCAGGGCGTGCGGGTGAATTGCATCGCGTCGGGACGCGTCATGACCGAACGCGTGATCCGAACCTTCGGCACGCTCGAGGAATCGGTCGGGCGGGATCCGCAGGACCCGGTTGGTCGCCAGCGCGACTACCCCTTCTGGATCGGCGAGCCGGAGCACATCGCGGCCACCGCCGTCTTCCTCGCCTCCGATGGCGCGCGCATGATCACCGGCGCGACCGTGCCGGCGGATGGCGGGCGGTCCGCCTACTGACCCGGCCGTCCAAGGATGGCCGCAACAATACCACCAGAAAATCAAGACAGGGACGACGCAGCTGCACCTCGAACCGGGAGATACAACACCATGATCCACTTCCCGCTTTCACGCCGCGCCTGGTTGGCCGGCGCTGCGTCGACCGTGCTCGCCACGCCCGCGCTGGGCCAGCAGGATTGGCCCAATCGCGGCATACGCGTGCTGGTCGGCTATCCGGCGGGCGGCGCAAATGACCTTGTGGCGCGTTCGATCGCCGCGCCGCTTTCCGATGCGCTCGGACAGCCGGTCGTGGTGGAGAACCGGACAGGCGCCGCCGGTGCCATCGCGGCCGAAGCCGCGGCACGCGCCGCGCCCGACGGGTATGGGCTGTACATGATCTCGAGCGCGCAGGTCCTCGCGCCCAGCATCCGGCGCAACCTGCCCTTCGATCCCGTGCGCGACTTCACCTACATCGCGCTGGGTGCGCGCGCGCCGTACTTCCTCACCGTGCATCCGTCGCTCGGTGTGAACACGCTGGCCGAGCTCGTCACGATGGCGAAGGCGCGGCCGGGTGCGATGAGCTTCGCGTCGTCGGGCGTCGGCGCCGGTCCCCATTTGACCATGAGCTACTTCATGAGCGTCGCGGGGGTGGAGTTCGACCACGTGCCCTATCGCGGCGATGCCGATGCGCTGATCGACCTCGTTGCAGGACGCGTCCCGGTCTCGTTCATCTCGGTTGCGCCCACCGTCCCTCATATCCAGTCCGGGCGGCTCAAGGCGCTGGCGGTGTCGGGGGCGGAGCGGCTCTCAGTCGCACCGGACGTGCCGACGGTCGCGGAATCCGGCTATCCGGGCTTTGCGATGGATGCCTGGTGGGGCCTCGCCGGCCCCGCCGGATTGCCTGCGCCGATCGTGAACCGCATTGCGCGGGAGGTTCGCCCGATTCTCGACGCCCCCGCCTTCGCGGCACGCTTTGCGGCGGCGGGGGTCGTCCCGAGCAAGCTTGGCCCGGCAGAATTCACCCAGCTCGTCCGCGACGATCGCGTGCGCTTCGACCGCATCGTGCAGGCCGCGCGGATCCCCGTGCAGGACTGACCCAGACCCGACCATGGAGCCCAGCCGAGCATGACCGAGGCATCGACCTTCACCGCCAGCGATGGCGAGACCATCGCGTACTACATCGACGACTTCACCGATCCCTGGCGCGATGCGCCGGTCATGGTGCTGCTGCATTCCGCCATGGGGAATTCGCAGCGCTTCTATTCCTGGGTGCCAGGACTTGCACGCCACTTCCGGCTGATCCGCGTGGATTTCCGCGGTCATGGCGGCTCCAGCGTTCCGGGGCCGTCCCTGCCGCTCACGACGGACAGGATGGTGGCGGATGTCGAGGAGCTGATGAGCCTGCTCAAGATCGAGAAGGCCCATCTCACCGCGAATTCCGCCGGCGGCTATGTGGCGCAAAACCTGGCCATCCGCGCGCCGGGCAAGGTGCAGAGCCTTGTCGTCGTCGGCTCGACGCCGGGCCTTAGCCCGGATGCCCTCACCTGGCTGCCGCGCATCAAGGCCGAGGGGCTCACGCCCTTCCTGCGCGACACCATCCACATGCGCTTCGACCTGGCGAGCACCGATCCCGGCATGGTCGAGTGGTTCCTGAAGCAGACCGCCGAGAACGACGAGGACTTCGTCACCCGCTTCATCGGCTATTGGGCGACGCAGGACTGGGCGGACCAGCTGCACCGCATCGCGTGTCCGACGCTGGTGATCCTGCCCGGCGCGGAAACCGTGGGCACCGCGGCGAGCTACGACGACATGAAGGACCGCATCCCGGATGTGACGATGCTCGCCTACGAACACATGCCGCACAACATCGCCGACATGATGGCGGATCGCTGCGTGGCAGACATCCTCGCCTTCCATCGCGCCAAGTTCGGCTACCCGAAAGCCTGAGCGATGCCACATCTTCCCGACGCCATGACGCACGGCCCCGACGCCACCCGCGAAGCCTTCGCGAAGGTCGAGGCGAGCCGCGGCTTCGTCTCCAACCTCATGCGTTCGCTCGGGCATGCGCCGGAGGGGCTGAAGGCCTACATGGGCCTTGGCCACTATCTGCGATACGGATCGGAGCTGACGGAAATACAGCGGGAGCTGGTGATCTGCGGCATGGGCCGGAGCATCGCCTATGCCTGGGCGCACCACGCCCCCATGGCATTGCAGGCCGGCCTCACGGCGGCGCAGATGGACGATCTCCGCGCGGGGCGCACGCCTGCGGGACTGGCGCCGGCGGATCGCGCCGTCTGCGACTTCACCCTTGCCTTCAGCACGCTGCAGGGCGTGCCGGATGCTGTCTGGGCCGAGGTGAATCGCCACTTCACGCCGCGCCAGGCGACCGACATGGCGCTGCTTGCATCCTACTACCTGGCCGCCGCGTCGCTCATCATGGGCATGGGCGTCGAGATCGAGACGCCGGAGATACTCGCCAAGGAACTCGCCTGGCAGCGGGCGCCGCGTGATGCGAGCGGCCAGGTGGCGGTAGAGCGGGAGTGATCCGCCGCCGCGCCGTCGGCACGCTATGCGGGCGTGAGGGCGTCGAGGGCCTGGATCAACGCCGTATTGGCAGGCGCGTCCTGGCCGAGCCGGCGTGCCTCGGCGACCGCGGTGCCGTTGATGAGCCAGGCTTCCGTCCTGCGCCCACGCGCGCGGTCCTGCGCCATGCCGCTGACCGCGGTCGGATTCATGTGGTCGCCGTAGGCGACCAATCCGGCATCGAGCGCAGCCAAGGCCTCGGCGCTGCCGGCACAGGCGCGCGCCCAGGTCGCGCCAGGCACGCCGCATATCGGATCAGGCACGACGCCGGCGGCGGCCGCGATGGTTGCGACTTCGAGCGCCACCTTCGTCATCTCCGCGCGCAGGGTCTGTTCGGTGAACAGGTCGCGGATCGGACGTCGATGCAGGGCCGACAGCGCCGAGGTCATGCTGTTGAAGACCAGCTTCGCCCATCGCGCCGCTGCCATGTCGTCTACCGCCTCGGCGCCATCGATGGCCGACAGGCGATCGACCAGCGCATGGATGCGTGGCGTCGCCGGACCGCGTGTCTCGCCGAGCCTGAAGGTCGCGGGACCGCCATCGAAGCGACGACGGTGCCGCTGCATCGCCCCCGGTCCGGTGAGATTGGCAAACAGCCCGGTCACGATGCAGCCCATGACCCGATCCGCGCCGAGGTCCTGCGCCATCGCAAGATCGGCCAAGGCATTCAACGTGACGACCCAGGTGCCGCGATGGACGCGCTCGACCGCATCGACCACAGCGGGTGCATCGGCCAGCTTCGTGCACAGGATCATGAGGCGCGGCGCGACAGACGGGATCTCGTCCACCGTCGCGATCGTCGCGAACCTCGCTTCGAAGTCGCCGGCGGGCTCGCTCACGCGAAAGCCCCCTTGCGCGATCGCCCGCCGGTTCGGCTCCCAGGGCTCGTAGACGACGACATTCTCCTGCAGGCGAGCAAGATGCGCCGCGATGTAGCCGCCAACCGCGCCGGCGCCGATGATCAGGAGAGGTCGATCGGAATCGGCGTTGGCCATGAGGAGCACTCCATGATTCGGCTGGCGATGGATCATGCGCCGCGCGGGGCCATGTCGTGAAGTACGCGCGAGGCGAAGAACGCGACTGGGTGCGCGAAGCGCTGCGTGGCTACATGACGGTGGTCTACACGCCGTTCGACGACGCCGATGCGCTGGATGAGGACGGCCTGCGGCACAATGTACGCACCACCCTGTCGCTTCCCGGCGTCGGCGGCCTGTCGATCAATTCGCTGCACCAGGAATTCTGGACGCTAGCCGATGCGCAGCGCCGGCGCCTCGTGGAGGTTGTCCTCGATGAAGTGAACGGCGCCGCGCCGGTCGTGATCGGATGTTCGGACCCCTCGGCGGAGCGCGCCGTGGACTGGGCACGCCACGCTGCCGCGGCCGGCGCTGATCTGGTCATGGTCTGGCCGCCCTTCTACGGCCCGCGGTCCGCGGATGGCGTCAGGGCATACTACGAGTATGTCGCGCAGCGGATCGGGATCGGCATGATCGTCTACAGCACGACGCTGTCCGAGCTCGGCTTCTACCTGGCGCCCGACCAGGTGGAAGCGCTGCTTCACCTGCCCAATGTCTGCGCGGTGCAGAACACGACGCTGAATCTCGCGCAGTATGCGGCGATGATGGAGCGCGTCGGCACGCAGATCGCGGTGGCGACCTCGCTCGAGGAATATCACCTGTTCGGGCAGCTCGCCTTTCCCGAACGTGCCCCGGGATTTCTCATCGGATCATCACGGCCGATCTTCTGCCAGAATGCCGAGCATCCCCATTGCGGTCGGTTCCTCGATGCTCTTGGACGCGGGGATCTACCCGCCGCCGCACAGCATGCACGCACGATCATGGAGATTGCCGAGCGCCTGCAGAGCCAGTATTTCGCCCGCGGCTTCCACCATGTGGGTGTGTTCAAAGCGCTCGCAGCGCTGTTCGGCATGCGGACGCGTGGCGTCCGGCCAGGCATCGCGCCGGCGTCTCCCGCGGAGCTCGCGGCCGCGGTTACCGTCCTGGTTGAAGCGGGGCTTCTGGAGCGGCCCGCGTAAGGGCGCGCTGCCGCGCCTTTGCACCACCATCGCTGAAGGGTGCGCGCCGGGTATCGGAACGCCTGCGCGGACAAGCTCATCCGCCTTCGACCAGAACACCACCCGCGCCCCGAAGACGGACACCGCGAGCCCGCGCAGGGTGGCCGCATCGGTCGCGATGCCCCTCTCGGCTAGCATCGCGCGGGCCTCGGCGATGTCCTCAGGCTTCGGGTTGAACTCGCGCGGATCCCGCACGCCGACCCCGTGCTCACCCTCCAGGCGAGCCAAGAGCGCGTCCTGCGCGTGTTCGCGTCCCGCCACGGTGCCGGGGGCGTCTTCCGCCTGTCGGACGGCCGCCCGGTCGACCTCGCCGGCAATCTCGGCGACGTCGCGGGGCGATAGTGCGGTGATCTTCGCGCCCGTCTCGGCCCGGGCGGCGGCCAGGATGGCGTCGAAGCGCGCCATGACGGCCCGGAACAGGCGCTTCGCTTCGTCCGGGTCCTTGGTGCCGAGCGACCGCACCAATTCGCGCTTGCCGACAGCCTCCCGGAGGTCGCGCGGGACCACCTTGCGGGCGAGGTAGAAGGAGGTCCGTGGATGCTTCTGCGGCCGGGCCATACTGAGGACCATCTGGGTCACCCCGTTGTAGCACGAGGCGGCCCGCAAGCCCTTGGATATTCTGACTTCCAGCTGGACCAACCGCTTGCGGCCGATCTGGCGTCCCCTAGGGGATTCGAACCCCTGTTACCGCCGTGAGAGTGGGGCAATTAGCATTGTCCTCGCCGAAGGCCGGCACCAGAAAACCTTGGTAATCCGCTGGATATAGCGAGACAGAATTACATTGCGGCGAGATATCGCTTATTGATTTCTAGGCAAAATCTAGGCAACTCACCCTTGTTGCCGCCTTTGCCCAGGAGCCCCGCTTCCATGCCTAGAAACAGCACCAAGAGCGCCGCTGTCCTCCCCTTCCCCATCCCTCTCGCGAAGCCCGCACAGCGCGGCCCGGCTAAGGGCGGAAAGGTCGCGCCGAACCTAAAATCGGCATCGGCTCGCCGGAAGGTCGCGCTCGGAAAGCGAGAGTTCATCGTCATCGGGGCTGGGCTCGGCCTCGGCTACCGGCGGTCAAGCAGCCCGGATGGCGCGGGGTCCTGGCAGCTTCGCGCAAAGGTTCCCGATGCGGAGGGGTATGCTTGGGCCACCTTCGGCACCGCCGATGATGTCGAGTCCGCCGATGGCGTCCGCATCTTTTCGTTCGAGCAGGCGCTCGCGCATGTCCTGACCGCCGGCACGCTGGTGAAGGAAGGGGCTCGCCCAGCATCAAACGGCGGCGCGCCCCTGACGGTGCAGGAAGCCGTGGACGCCTATGCCGCGAAATTGACAAAGCGCGGTGGTCGGGCCGGCCGGGAGGCCCGCACAGCGCTGAACAAGCATGCGGCTGTGCTGCTTCATCGGACTGTCCGCTCGCTCAATACCTCCGACATGGAGGCGCTGGTCGAGACGGTTCCGCAGCGCGTGCGGTCTTCATTGAAGGCGGCGCTGAACGGCACACCAAGCAGCGTGCGTCCTGCCCTGGCCGTCACCCGTGCTCTCAACGGTGCCGATGCGCGCCCAGACACAACTGGCGACCGTGACGATCAGGGGCGAGCAATCGGGCTCGATGAAGTGCCCGATGAGAAGGCGGTGCGCGCCATTATCGCGAAAGCGCGAAAGCATGGGGATGGTTTCGGTCGGCTCGTCGCGACACTTGCCGCGACCGGATCGCGCCCATCTCAGGTCGTGCGATGCAGGCTCCGCGACTTGGAAGGTGATGTGCTGCTCGTGCCTCCGTCGAAGAAGGGCCGGCCCGGAAAGCCGAAGCCTTGGGCGCGCCGACCGATGCCGCCCGCACTCGCCGCCGAACTGCGCGGCGCGTCCGCTGGTCGCGATCCGGACCAACTGCTGTTCTGGTTGCCGCGCTCCGAACGCGACACCACCCCGCGCGAGGAAGGCGGCACAGGCTGGCGGCTCGTCGGCGAGCAGCCTTGGCACCGGATTGCATGGGCGCGGGCGGCGCGCGAGGCGGGCATCGTCGATGGGCTCTATCAGCTGCGACATGCCTGCGTGTGTCGGCTCTTGTTGCGCGGCGTGCCGCTGCGTTTGATCGCGAGCGCCTTGGACACCAGCACGACCATGTTGGAGCGCGTCTATTCGCGGTGGATCGGCGCGCATGGCGAAGACATGCTGCGCGCGGATGCTGGCGAGTTCCAAGTTTGACCTCGGCTGAAATAAATCTTGATGGCTGCGCAGGGCGTGGCGTGGAGTGGCTCCGCATGGCTGGCTATGGCGCACCCAATTTCGTCTCGCCCGACATCCAAGGACTCTGGTTGCCGCCCGCCGCCGCGTGATGAATATCTTTGCCCGCGCGATTCCACGCGCGGAGAGTTTGCCGATGGATCGACCGCAGAAGCGCCCCTCGAAGTCGGCGCCAGCCTTCGACAGCAGCACGCCCGAACCCGCCGTCGCCGCATGGGAATTCTGGGCGGAGAGGACGCCGGGCCTCCCCAAGAACACGCTGCGCGGCCTTATGGGCACAAGCAACGGACCTCCGACTTTCGTGCTCGGCCGGCGTAGGTTCATCGCCCGAGATGCTTGGCACGCTTGGCTTGCGTCGGCTGCCGCATCGGGCGGGTTCCGCATTGGCCGCGCGACGAGGCCGAAGGCTACTGCCGCGAGCGTGGGAGCCACGCTACCCAAGCGGGGGCGCGGCCGGCCGCGAAAGCATCCGCGTCCCGCGCCCGAAGCACCGGCACCATCATAATTCGCACAACGCCGCCCCCCGGCGAGAGGGCGGCGCTGGCGGCAGCCGCCGGGAGGGCGGCGGACAGGTGATCGGCGGGAGAAGCGCCAATGCAACTGCCTCTTACATCATCGTGTGAGCCTGCGGCCAGAGCCGAAATGGCTCCGCTCGACGTCGACGCGGAAGTCGCCGCGCTGCGCGACGCCACCGCCGCGATGCAAGAGGCCGCCCGCGGCCGCGATGATCCGGGCTGGTGCTTCGCGCATGCCCACAGCGGCCATGTGCTCCGCGTCCGGCCCGCGAGCCGTGTCGAGAAGGCGGTCGCGGCCATCCTCGCTCCGGTCCTGCGGTGGTGTCGGTGTCGCGGCGCAAGCCGCCAGCGGGCCCGCCAGGCGCCAGCGCGGCGACGCTCGACCGCGCGCAAGAAGTCCTCCGACCCGCCTGGACCTAGTCGGGCCGCACCAGCCGGCCAGCACACCACCGCGAGGCAATCCCGCCCCGCCTTCCCAACCGGGGAGGCGCTGGCGAAGCGCGTCCCCACGGAGAGCATGCATGAATGCGCCGGCAAGCAATAAAGGCCTCGACCCGCGTCGCCTGACCAAAGCGATGGCCGCGAGCCTGAGGCGGCCAACGCCGTCCAGTTCGAGCCGGAGGGCCTGGCAATGAGCGCCGATGCGGGCCACCCGCAGCTTCTGGACCTGATGTTCGCGGTGCGCGATCTCCGCCTTGGCAACAAGGCCGCGAAGTCCGTCCTTCAACATCTGCTGGCATACGCGGCGCGCGGGACGCTGCTCGCTTATCCCGCCGTGGCGACGCTGGCCGCGGGTTCGGACTGCGGAGAGAGAACAGTCCGCCGGGCGCTGCGGGTCATCGAGGGCTTGGGTCTGATCTCCTGCGTTGATCCAGGAGGCGGGAAGCATCGGACCACGGTCTATCGGATCGAGCCGGACGCGATCTTCGACGCGCGCGACGCGGCCCGAAACGTGAACGGCGCCGAGCGCCACGACCGCCATTCATTCCCGGCTACTTTGGCCGGGCGTCCCGCGGAGCGGCCACGCCATACCCGGCCAATATTGACACGATACCCGGCCACCATGGCCCCCGAAGAGGAGTCAAAGAGGATAGATTCAGAGAGTCCTGACGGACTCTCTGGCGCGGCGGCTTCGCCACCGAGCCGTGCGGCGCCGCCTTCTCGCGATGCGATTTCACATCACTCCGGGCAGGGGCGACGACCAGCCGAGGGAGCGCCGCCCGACACGCCCCGATCGAGCGAGCGCGCCCCGAGGCCCGAGCGCCGCGCGTCGCGAAATTCAGCGCCCAGCCGGCGGAGCGGCATGTCACCCCCGGCCGGCGCTGCGCCACACCGCGGCGATTGGCGCGCCCAGCATGCCGCGCCTGACTTTAGACGCAGGGGATCAACCCCGACTGGCGGAGAGACCGCCGCGCCCAGCTCGCGCAGCGCCCTGTGGGGCCCAGGGCTCGCCGGCATCAGGCGCCTGACCGGCAAGTCAGCCCCTGCCGCCCGTGCGCTGCTGGGCCGATTGCTCGCCGACGCCGAGGACGACACCGCGCTCGTCTCCGGCCTTATCGCCGAAGCGGTGATCCTCGGCCCGGCTGATCCGGTGGCATGGCTGCACGCGGCCATCGCACGACGGACGGGCAAGCGGGACGCTCGACGCCGGCCTCCAAGCGCCCTGGATCAATGGGTGGCGCTCGCCGCCGACCCGGTGGCGATGGCCGAGTATGTGGAGCGGTTCCGTGACCCCGACGCTGGCGCGGCGGCCGACGCAACGTTCCTCGCCGCTGCCGGCTTCGGCCGCGCGGAGTCCGCGGGTGACTTCGCATTCATCGATGGCTCGGCGGAGGCGGGGCCATGAGCAATCTCACCCGCCGTCCTGACGGCGCCGCCGGGACCGCCGTCACGATACCGACCGCCAACCCCGTCGAGCCGGTCCTGCCGGTTGAAGTGAACCAGGCGCTCGAAGTCCTTGCGAACCCCATCGTCGGCAAGGGCACACTCGGGCCGCATGATCCCGGATACCGCCAAGCTCCCGTCCTGCTGTCGCTGAATGGCTGGCGCGTCGCACAAGACGAGGCCGACCGCCTAGACGATCTGCTCGACGACAGGATCGGCCTGGATCAACTTGCAGCGTGGCTCGCGCCGCTGAACGCCGCGATCCGCAATCCGCAACCACCCGAGGCGTTCCAGGCCCGCATCCGCGGCCTGATCGTGATGCTCGACGACCTCCCGGCATGCCTCTTCAACGCCGCGACGCGCCGGGCCATCGACGCGGACGGGTTCTTCCCATCGCACACGGATATCCGCCGCGTGATCGGGCCGATAGCGGAAGGCTGGGCGACGCGGCGCGATGCGCTTCGGCGCCTTCGGCGAGCGCCCGACCGAGCGCAGCAGCCGGTGGCGCGCGAGCGCATTGGCCACGGGGAGAACCTTGGGCGGGTAGCGGAGCGGCTGGCGGGCGATGTGATCGCCCTTAAGCGAGACGGGGGCACGGCGTGACCGCTGTGTCGGCCGCTGAGCGCCAGCGGCAATCGCGCGCGCGTCGTCGCTCCGAAGCGCAGGACAGTGCCCCCCTGATCTTTCGTGTGGACGACTGGCGCGAGTTGGTGGACCCCGTCTCCCTGCCCATGCAAGCCGGATGCACCAACGGGGAACTCGCCGCCCTGGTGCTGAAGGAACTGGTGGACAACGCCCTCGATCAGGGCGGTGCGAGTCTCGACCATCGTGACGGCTGCTGGATCGTCGCTGATCGCGGCGCGGGCATAGACCCCGACCGCGTTCCCCTGATCTTCGCGGTGGACCGCCCACAGGAATCGACCAAGCGTATCCGCTTGCCGGCCCGTGGTTCGCTTGGGCACGGAACCCGGATCATCGCGGGCTTTGCGGCCTGCTATGGGCTCGCCGTCGCCGTCACCTCGCGCGGCGTCCGGCAGGAGCTTCGCATCAGCCGCGAGACCGGTAGGACGCACGTTGCTGCTCGCGCGCCCGTGCCAATGGCCCCAGGGACTGTTGTAGAGATCGAAGCGCGCGGGCTGGCCGGCGGCCTCTCGCCGGCCCTGTTCCCTGACGTGGACCACCTCGCTCGAGCCGCCCTGGCCGTGATCGAAGGGCAAGATCGACGGACCTACCAGGGGCCGTCCTCGCCCTGGTGGTACAGCGTTTCCGATCTGCGGTTTCTGCATGCATCCGCGCCCCCCGGCACCACACTTGGCGAGATCGTCACCGCCCTTGGCTTGCCCATCCCACGCGGGCTGCCAGGGGCGGACCGCACGGAGAGTGACCTGGGCGACGCGGACGCGGGCGCCGCCCTGGACCTGTTGCGCCGTCGCCACCGCCCGGTCGCCCCGCGCGAAGTCGGAAGGCTGGGCCGGGACGCGTTCGGCGCGGATGGCTACGCCATCGCCTTCGGCACCCGGACGCAAGGCGGTGCGCAAATCCCCTACGTGGCGGAGGCCTGGGCATGGTGCCCCGCCAGATTGCGGAACCGCGTCGAGATCGCCGCCGACCCCGTCTCATACATCAATGGCACGCCGACATTGCGCGGGATCGGCTTGTCGGGCGGCAATCGTGCAGTGCACGTCAGCGGTGCCGGGCTCGGACAAGGGCATTACGGATCGCGCATTGAGATCGGCAATGGCCGATATTTCGTGGACGTGGCTGTCACGACCCCGCACATGCCCATCGCCACCAAGGGCAAGCATCCAAACATGAACGCGATGCGCGGCGCCGTCATGGAGGCCGTGCAGAAGGCCATGCGTGAAGCCCGCAGGTATGCCCCCGACGATGCCGAAGAGCAGGCGTCCCTGGCGGATGGCAAGCGAGCGACTGCCGAGAACCGGGAGAAGGCACGCCAGCGTCGCGACGCTGAGGCGCGCGCCCGCGCGGAGCGCCAGGCGGAGCGCGACGCTGAACGCCGCGATTGGCGCGACCTCGGCGGGCCGCGCATCCTGCTGCGGATGATCGAAGCCGCAGCGGAGGAGGCGGGCATCCCACCCGACGAACTCGGCGTGCTGTCGCCGGGCTCCGATCCGTTCCTGATCGACACGCCGCGAAATCACCGGATCGGAAGGTGGTTCGGCGAGCAGTGGAAAGCCCACGCGGGAGAGGCACGCATGCACCTGCGCGCGTTCCACTACCGCATGCCCGTGGGCACCCCGCGCCCAACCGGCAAGCCCTACGCCAACCGACGCGAGTGCTGGCAGTGGTTGCTGAAGGCCAGCGTCATTGCCCGATGGCTGGGCTACGTCGCATTCGACCGTATCGTGGACGAGCGCAACGACACCCCCGTATGGCGCTCCGGGCTGTCGAGGGCGCCTGAATCCATCGGCGGCGCCGCCATCCATGGCGGCGAAATGCTGGTGCTGCCGCCGACGGACGATCTCCTGCCGCGCATCCGGATCAGCGGCGAGCCGGGCATTCGGCAACCCGTGCATATCGCCTTCGTCGGCGAGAAGACCTCGCTGCGCCCCAAACTCGCCCCCATCGCCGAGGATATCGGCGCGGATCTGTTGCTGCCTGCCGGCGAGCCCTCCCTGACGATGATCAGCGAACTGGTGGACCGCGCCATAGCGGATGGCCGTCCCCTGGTGGTTATCGTCCTGACCGATTGTGATCCGACCGGCTTCGGCATCCCGGCCAGCGTCGGGCGTAAGGTCCAGGGGCTGCTGGCGCTGCGCGGCTCCGATCTGCATGCGCGCGTCATCCATGCCGGATTGACACCGGAGCAGGCGCGCCGTCTCGACCTCCCGGACGCGATTCTTGGGCCGAAAGAGAAGCGCAGCGCAAAGTGGCTGGCGCAGCACGGAATCGGGCAGGTCGAGATTGACGCGCTGGTCGCGCTGCGCCCTGAGGAATTTCAGCGCATCGTCGAAACCACCCTTGCCCCATTTTACGATGTGTCGCTGCGAGAGCGCGCCGAAGCGGCGTGGAGCGAGTGGCGAGCCGAAGCACAGGCGGCGGCCGACGGAGCATTCAACGCGGATGCGAGGCTGCCCGACGTGCTGGCCGAGATGGAGCGCAGCCGAGCTGCGGCCATCGAAGCGACCGAAGCCATCAATGCCGCGATCCGCCAGGGTGTGCTCATTGCCGCTGATGTGCTTGCCGGCCTGGAACTTCCTCCGCAGCCGGCTCCGCTTGAGCCTGTAATGCTTGGAGCAGAAGCCGTGGCGGTATTGCTGGATACCGCTGACGACTTCGCCATGAACACGCGCCGCATGCGGGAGGCGAAGCTGCGTGACGCCCCCTGTCACGATCCAGATGGGGACGAGGGCATGCCTCCCGACAGCGAGGACGATTAGCCGGTGCAGCCGCAACCTTCTTCTTGGGATGCTGCTTCGCGTAGATGGCCTTTCGCTTGGCGTGGTGCGCCGCGCGCTCGGCGCGCGAGAGATCGGCGCGCACAAAGCGCTCGTCGATCTCGTCAGCCGCATGCCACGGTGGTGCGCATGGAGGATATCGGGATGAGCGACGAGGATATGGTGGCGTATCGCCTGGAAGTCTTGGACTATCGAGGATGGCTACCTGTTGCCGAGGGCGAGGTTCCTAAGGGCACGAGTGAGGACGAGATCATCGCCAAGGTCGAGCGCGAGGCAGGAACAATCATGCTCGACCTTCGGCTCTACGTGGACGGCCAGCTGGTGTGCATGCGCGACCATCCTATCGTCTAGTCGGCGCGCTCTACGGCTTCCTCGTGAACCTCGAGCGGCATCGCGGGAGCGGCCAGCAAATAGGGTGCCGAGGCGTCGATGGTGAGGGCGGGGAAACCCGCCACGCTGGCGGATTCCAGTCCGACGAAGGCCAGCGGTACGTCCATGTAGCTCTGCGCCGTCCGCTCCGACCACCCGAATTCGACTTCGATCCAGACGAGACAATTCCCGTGACCGCACTTGGCCTCAACGCACTGCGGGAGGAAGCTTCCACGCGTCAGGAATTCCGGCTTGCCTTCGGACGCTAAACATTGCGACTTGATCGATGGGAAGCTCTTGTATCGATCCGGTCGCATCGTCGAAGAGAAAGACCGCGCTGCTCGTTCGGAGGACCATGTAGCCTTGGGAAATCCGCTGAAGCTCCCCCTCCCGATTGACGTGCAACGTGACAAACGTGCCCCCACCATGGCCCAACTCCCTCAGAACGAAGGCGTAGATGCTGGGCACGAAAAGGAGCGACGGGACGGCCACAAGAGCCAACAGGGCAAGAGTGCAAGCGGGAACAAAGACCAGTTTCGGACGCCATGCGAAGGTTGTTGCCGCAAGAAACGCCGCGCAGCCCGCGAGAAGGTTCGGTCCGCGCGCTTTCAGAGCCCCGACAGGATCCTCGATCAGCGGCGGCGCGCTAAACAGGAGCACCAACACCGCTCCCATCGCCATGATCAGAACCTGACGCTTTACAAGATCGCGAAATGGCATCGCCTTCATGGCCTTCACGAGATCCTCGAAAGTCGGTAGGCGCAACTCTGGGAGTTCGATCCGACGTGCAATCCACGCAACAACAGGTACGTAGCTCATGGCGCTCGCCAAGAACGATAGCGCCCAGTAAGCGAGAACGCGCGCAGCCAAGAGACCCATGGTGAATGCCACTGCGGCGGCGAAGAACATGAGAAGCGTTGTCGCCGCAACTGCAGATGCCAGATACGGAACGCCTTCCGCCGGTAGCCTGATCCCGTAGTGAATCGCGTAAGCGTAGCTCGCAAACTCGCCCAGAAATCGGATCACGCCCCCACTGATCGCAGTCGCAGCGCCGGTCACGATTAGCTTCGCCGGTAGTGAGGCGGAGCCTAGCGCCGTCCAGAGCCACGCTGCGATCTCTTGGGCGCGCTTCATCATGCATTGCTCACGAGCATTTCTTCGTCTCCTAGTCCATTTCGGCACGCGAGTGGGACGCCATCAAGTCGCCGATTCGCGTCATCGCCAGCAACCACGCAATGACGGCAGGGTCTTCGAGGCGGGCGAGCGCGTGAGAGATCGGGGTGGCCCGGGCGAGGACTCGGCGGCGGCGAAGAGGGACGGAGGGCGTTGTTCAATTTCGGCGCCCTGCCGTTATTGAATATTGGCCACGGTGCCGACCGACACGCCATCGCGGCGCTGCGCATCTGCCCCAGCGCGCTCGGCCGCAATGCGCGCGGCCTTCTCTTCGGCGAGTTCCTGTTGCAGGACGTGAGCGGTCGCAAGCCACACAAGCGGCGGCGGGCGATAGCGCGTCATTCTGTCCTCCGGGAACGAGCAGGTAGCGGCCGACGATCCGGGTTTCGGCGCATCCCGCGTGGCGCCGTGGATGAGCCGTATCGGCACGCGCGGTCGCACCATTGAAGCACCGACGATCTTGCCGAACTGGCCGAGGCGACGGCGCTGTTGGCGGGAAATCGCGCCAATGTGGGGGCTGAAAAAATGGGCCATGGCGCCCGGTTTGGCCTGCGCTTCCCCCAGGCGTGCCCCTCCCCCCCCCGCCCGCGTCTCGCATGGGCCGCCCTGTCCCTGCCGGCGGGATCAGCGCCGCCGGGCGGGACGCCATGCTGCGGGACCATAGCGCCATGGTGCAGCACCAAGGCTCGCGCGGCCGTGGTCCGAATAGACCAGCTGCACCGAGCCAAATTGGCTCGGAAGGAAAGGGCCTCGGATCATGCAGCTGGACCAACTGGACATCACCGTCTCGAAGCGCGGCAAGTCCGGCCATTGGACTTGGGTGATCTCGCGCAAGACCGACACCTATGCGGTCCCGGTCTTCCTCGCCGAGAGCGGAGCGGAGGAATTCGCCACCGCGGCCGGGGCCTTCGCCGAGGCCGAGTTCGCGGTTGCCGCGATGCTGGCCGATGGCACCGCCTGGACCGCGCGCGGCATCTGAGCCGCTGCGCATCCCCGCCAGCCCCGCAGACCGAGAGGTCGCGGGGCGAAGGCGACGAGGCCGCATCCCGCGCCCCGATGAAGGAACAGACCGATGAACACCAAGACCAATGCCGCCGCCAAGGCCGCCGAGCGCCGCGCCAGCAAGACCGCCCAGCCCAAGGCCGCGAAGGCGCCGAGGGCGAAGAGCCCGCTGGCCAAGGTCCAGGCCCGCGCGAAGGCCCTCGCCTCCGCCGCCGAGGCCCCGGCGCCCAAGCTCCCGCGCGCCATCCTGGCGGGCGCCAAGCGCGAGGCCGCCAAGGCCGCCAAGCCGGCCAAGGCGCCGAAGGCCGCCGCCGAGCCCAAGGCCCCCAAGGCGCCCAATGCCGACAAGCCGCTCGGCATCCGCGCCCAGCGCGAGGCCGATGCGCTGGCCGGCATCCTCCCCACGCCGCCGGACTTCTCGGCGCCGACGCACAAGCCCTACCGCGCGCGCCTCGATGCGCTCGTGGCGCTGGTCCAGGCCGGCGACATCAAGGGCCTTCACGATGTGGAGATGATCCCGCCGCGCTCGACCAGCCCGAAGGCGCTCCACCGCTACCGCGACCTCGCGCTGATGGCCTTCTGCGCCCGCTCCAAGGCGGCGGCCGACTGAGGCCGGTCCTGCCCGCGCCAGCCCCGCGCCCTCGGGTCGCGGGGCCCTGGCGACGAAGGCGCAATTCCGCGCCCGAGCGAGGACCAGATGACCAGCCGCCATCCCGCCGATATTGCCGCTGAGGCCGCCATTGCCTCGGCCGTGACCTTCTCCGTGCATTTCCGCAAGGGCGCGCACGAGACCTTCCGCTCCGACCATGCCACCCAGGACGAGGCGGAAGCCGAGGCCCGCCGCCTTGAGGCCGAGCACGGCCAATTCGGCCGGCGCGCGGGCGTCTATGCCGTGACCGCCTCGGGCCGGTCCTATCTCGTGGCGAGGAAGCGCTGACATGCCGCGGCACCAGCGCAACACCGACCCCGTCTTCGGCTACCTCGCCACCGATGGCCGGCATGTCCTCGCCGGGCGCTATGTCGCGCCCAGCGAGGAAGAGCTTGCCGAGACGGCGACCAAGCTCGCCGAGCAGAGCTTGCGCGGATGGCTCGTTCAGATCGTGGGCGACCGCTGGGCGAAGACGCCGCCGAAGGTGCTCCGCCTCCGGGCGCTGCATGAGGGCCTGGACGATGCGGATTTCGCGAATGCGCTTGAGGCCTTCGTGGCCGCGCATCGCGACCTGATGGACCGACTCAAGTGAGGGCCGCGAGCATGAGCACCGCCGAGGCCTTGGAGGTCGCGATCCGCGTGTTGCGCGAGCTTGGCAATTCGCTGGCCGACGAGGCCGCCGAGCGCCTGGAACAGGTCCAGCAGCAGAAAGGTTGCGAGCATTTCGACAGCGCGGGCGATGGCTCGCTGACTATGCTGATCGACATCATCATCGACGGATGACTCTCGGCTTAACCGAGGGTCATTCGGGCTGACCGCGCGGGGGTGAACGAATCGTTCACCCCCCTCAAGGCCTCGACCCGCGGACCATCGTCATGCCCGAAGGCGACTACGCCGCATTGCCACGGGCGGCGCACTCGGGCCGCACAGAAAGCCCAGCAGGGCGGGCGGAGGGGCGGGGCGCGGTTCAGGGAGCCGGGAGCGCCAGAGGCCCGCCAACGGGCTCCTGCGGCGCGGCGCGGGCAATTGCACCGCTCACCCGCCTCGCGCCCTTCCATGTCGGGGTGGTATCCGTGCCGACATGGCTCGCACATGCCCCATGCCGCGATGGCCCGATGGTCCGCTGCCGCCAGTCGAGCAGCGCGCCTTCTGCGGCGCACCGATCAAGGGCACGAGCGGGCTGGCGCGGAACTGGTGCACGGCCTGCTTCGCCCGTGTGACGCGGGGACCGGATGCCGAGCGCCGCGCGCATGTCCCGACCGCCGGTCGATTGACGGCCCATGTCGCGTTCGCCCCGCCGCCCAGCGGAGCCGCGAAGCTGCGCGTCGCCACCACGCCGCACGCCCGCCATGCCAACCGGCGCGGGTCCATCGCGGCTGTCTCGCCAGAGGCGGCGCGCGCGGCGGTGGCCGAAGGCCTATCGCTGGTGAAGGCCGCGCGGCGGTTCGGCGTCTCGCGCAACACCATCGTCAGGGCGCTGGGCCGCAGCTAGAGGTTGGTCAGCCGCTCGACCACCGCGGCGCATCGCGAAGGTCGGGCCGGCCATCGGGGCGGAGGATCACGCCGGCACCGTCGAGCGCGGCGAGGATGGCTTCGAGGTCGCGCAGCTTCGCGCCACCATGGCCGCCCTCGACACGCGCGATCCGATCCCGGCCGACGCCCGCTCGCGCGCCGAGCGCCGCCTGCGTGAGCCCAGCGAGTTCGCGGCCGTCGCGCACGAGGCGCGGCATCGACAGGGCGGTCAGCGGGATGGGCGGCACGAAGCGGTCCATCGGCGCAGGATAGATCAGCGCGCGCCTTCGTGCATGTCCTGCACATCATCGACAGCGACGCAGCGGGGACGCGCACGGTTCGCGCATGATCTCGCCGCACGCCGCTTCCCCGCCATCGCCCGATACCACGCCCCGCGCGCTGCATCCGACGCGGTTGCCGCTTCATCACATCAGGATGACGGTTCGGCTGGAAATACTCGCGCCCGACATTCGGCGCCGGATCGAAGGTCAATCGCGCACGCTGGCGGCCACGCTGGTGCGGATGAGCGTCGCGCTTGGCGTCGACCTCCAGGACCACATGCATTGGCCGGAAGCCATTCCGCCGGGATGGTGGTTCAGCCCCGAGTGCTTGGGCCACTGCACGCCCTGGGGGCTCGCGACCATCCCCGCATGCGGCACTCTGGGAGTGGACCACGACTTCCGACGCGGCGACGGCGATTTCCGCCTTCAAGGGCTCGCGCCGCAGTCGGCAGCGCTCGTCGGCCTGCATGAGATCGGCCACGCGCTGCTGTTCTTGAAGATCGGCCGCGAGCGCAGCGAGGCGATGCTCGCCGAGGCGAAAGGCTCGGACGCGGAAATGCCGGCATGGCGTGACTTCTGTTCGGAGGCCTCACGCGCGCTGTTTGGCCGTGACCTCCCGGCTGGCTTCGACTTCGCGCGCTGGCCGTTGGGGGCTCCGGGCTCGTTGGCGACCGTCGATGGCCTGGCGGCGCAGCTGGCGCGCTTCGCCGTGCCGCCCATCACGGAAGCCGAAGCCATTGGAAACGTCGCGCGCTTCAACGCGGAGTGCGAGCGCGGGGTCTTCGCGGCTCGCGTCGAACGGATGCTCGCGCGGTATGGCGGAGTGCTTGCAGCGTGAGCGAGACGCAGGCCGATCGGCCGCCGAGCATGACCGAGGTCGACGGGCTGCTGGATGAGACCGGCGGCGACCTCGTCACGCCGACCTGGACGCAAGATAGGCCGCTGCTTCCGCGCGAGGCGCTGGCGACGCTCCGCCGAAATCAGGCCGACCCGGCGAGCATCGAAGCCCACAGCCGGCGCGAGACGGTGCGCGCGGCGGCGCTTCAACTCAGGATGCAGGCCAGCGCCTTCCGCGCATGCCGCGCCGCGCTGCTGGCCGGCGATCCCTCCATGCTCCCCGCCGGCAATCCGATGGGCAGCGGCTTCGACGAGGTTCGGGAACTTCTGGTCGAGGCGGCGGAGCTTGCCGTGCTTCTGCGCGATCCCGGCGCCCGCGCTTCCCTCAGCGCCGAGCACGAGGGCCTCGCGGTCTCTTTCGGCGCGGCGGCGGAGCGATGCGCGGCGGCGGCGGAGCACATCGACGATGAGCGGCTTCGGCTGCATGGCCGGGACTACCTGCGGCTGATCGAGCAACGGCTGCGGGAAGACGCCGAAGGGGCGGAGCGACGAAAGCGAAGCCTCGATGCGGAGGCCGGGCAATGACCGCGGCACCGCGCGACGAACTCGACTGCCTCGCCGATGCGGTCGGCATCAAGCTCGCCGCGTTGCGCGCCGAGATCAACGAGCAGTTGTCGAAGGTGGCGCGCAAGGATGGCGGCTCGGCTCCGACCGGCAAGAACGATCCGCTGGGGGCCTTGGCGGACGCGGTCGGGATCGCGATGGCGGAGGAGCGCGAGGCGACCAGCGCCGCGATTGCAAAGGCATCCCGAGGCGTTGAGGAAGTCGCCGCGCCCGCTGTCGCCATGGCCGAGGCCCGCCTCGCGACGCTTCTCCGCCGCCGCACCGAGACGCTGTCAGTGGTGCGCTATTGGCTGGAACGGTGCGCCGAAGATGCCGCCTGACCGGGACACAGGCGAGATCGTCCACGAGGCGCTGGCGCGTGCCATCGACCCGCATGGCGCGCGCACCTGGTCGCGTGCCGCGCTGGCCGACGCGGTTGAAGGGTGCGTCGCGCTGGACCTCGACCATGCACCCGTGACGGGCTGGCCGCGCGGGAGGCGCATCCCGGCCGAAGGCCTTCCTGCGCTGGTCCTCTTGCGCGTCTCGGCGTTGCTCGGCATCAACCGCGCGGCGCGGATCGTGCTGGGCGATCAGGCGCGGCGGTGGGTCCACGCGCCCAACACCGGCCCGGCCTTCGGCGGCCTTTCACCGCGGCACCACATGGAGGGCGAGGGTCTGGCCGGCCTGCTTGCCGTCCGCGCGCATTTGGACGGCTGGCGCGGCGGGGCCTGGGGCCCGCCGATTGAGGGCTGGTCGGCCGAGGCCGAGCCGCAGCCCTTGCGGGTATTCGGCGCATGAGCGCAGTCCTTGATGCACCCGAGGCCGATGCGCCGCTGCGGCGCAGGGCGACCACGTATGACGTCATCCAGTTCGTGGGCGAGGCGGCGCGGCTGCTCGCGGTCCCTCCTGGCGGCGAGGACGGCGAGCGCCGGCCCGTCTCAGCCGTGACCAGCCTGACGAATGCACGCGCCATCGCGGCGGCGGCCGGGATGATGGTCGAGGCCGCGGATCATCGGCTTGCCCACGCGCTCGCCTCGGCGGCGCTGCTCCCGGCCGGGCTTCGATGGGCGCCGTCCGGCACGCCGGCCTGGATCGGCGCCCTGGACGCGGCGACGGCGCTGGCCGAGGTCGCACACCACATGCGCCGCGAGGCACACCGCGCCGGCCTGGACGAGCTTCGCGGCCGATGGCGCGTCCAGTCGGCCAGCATCACGGGTCGCTTCCTCGACGCGCGCGGCGATGGCGAACGGCCGGCGCTCGGCGCCGATCCGGTCTCGTGGGCGTTGTCGCAGCGCCTGGGCGCTCGGATGGCGGCGCGCGGTGATGTGGACGGCGTCCTCCACGACAGCGCCCGGCGGCGCGGCGGGGCTGCACTGGTGGTCTTCAAGTCCGGCGCCGGCGCCCTCGTCCTCGGACGCATGGGCGCGATCTTCGACCTGCGGGTGCCGGCGGAGGGGGCAGCGACGGCACGGCGGGTCAGCAACAGGGAGCGGGCACCATGAGCGAGCACTTGAGGATGAAGGACGGACTGCTTGCGGAGCAGCGCGCATTGACCGCGGCGGCCCGCGCGAAGGCGCACCACGCCGCGAGCCGGCAGACGGTGCGTGAGCGGGGCGCATTGCCGATCCCCGTCCCGAGGAACGCCACGGCCCGCCAGGCTGCCAGCATCCGCGCCGTGGCGGCGGAGATCGTCGCGCGCGAGGCGGCATCGAAGATCGCCAGGGGCTGGGGACGACTCCCGCTCAACACCGCCGCGCCGGGCACCGCGCCCGTCGCGATCCTGCTCGGCCGAAGGATGGTCAGGTTGTGCGTCGACACCGGCGGCGTCCTCCGCCTGATCGAAGCCGGCAAGGTCCTGGGCCCGGCCGTCACCGTCAGCGAGGCCTGCGCCCGCGCACGTGGCTGACCGGACAATCGCGTCCGTTGTAGGCTTTGCGCCCATTACAGCCATTCGTGACGCATCAAGCCCCCCCGAAAGCTGCCGCTGCTCTCGCTGCACTTGACGCATTGTCGGGACGCCTTGCTCCAAATACATGAAACTGACTGATGGCAGATCAAGTGCGGCGCGCTGAGCCCCGCGTGCCGACATCGGAGGAATGGAAGTAGGTATGAAGATATTCTGGTCCTGGCAGAGCGATCGTGACCCAAAGCTCCACCATTATTTTGTCCGGGATGTCCTGAAGGACGCCTGCAGGCTGATTGCGAGCGACCCCGATTACGAGGAAGCCGAGCGACCGGAAGTCGACCACGATACGAAGGATGTCGCAGGCACGCCGGACATCACCTCGACGATCTTAGGAAAGATCGCGTCGGCGAACGTGTTCATCGCGGACATGACGCCCGTGGGCATGACAGACCCCTCGGCGCTGCAGCCGGACATGGCGCCGGAAAAGCGATCCGAGCCCAAATATCTTCAGAACCCGAATGTGATGTCCGAGTTAGGCTATGCCGAGCGTGCGCTGACGCAAGACAGGATTATCCTCGTTGCCAATCGCGCGCACTATCCGGGCCCCGAGGCGCTCCCGTTCGACTGGCGCCACCGCAGCGGCGCGAAGACCTTTATGCTGGCCGATGGCGCGACCAAGGAGGAGATCGCTGCCGAGCGGAAGCGGTTCGCGAAGGTGCTGCAGATCTGCATTCAGCCAGTTCTTGCGGCTCAGACTCCGGTGAAGGCATTTCCGCCGAGGATCGTCTGGCAGGCGGCGACCGAGACCGATCCCGCCATCTGGAAGGCCGCAGGCGGCAAGCTCCAATTTCGCAATGCCTCACTCGGCGACCCGCAGCGCGAGGTGCGATTGGCTGATGGCAAACGAATCTTCGCGCGAATTGCGCCGTCGGAATGGTCGGCGCCACCGCGGAGCGATCTCGAGTCCCGGGTTGCGAAAGTAGGCTTAGTCATCCGTAGCCGGGACGGCGACTGGGGGCTCAATGGCGATGGTGCCCTGGCGGTATGGGGTCGGTGTTCGGACAGCGATTCGATGGAGGTCTGGAACGCGACGCAATGGTTTCAGACGACCGGCGAGATATGGGCGGTCAACACTAACAGCTTCACAGAGCACAATGGGCGGATATGGTTTTCGAGCGAAGTGCCGTTCGCGCCGCTGGACGCCTTCCTTCGTAACGGCATCGCTGCGATTCGAGAGATGGGCGGCAAGGGCCCGATCGGCATCAAGCTCGGCACGGCGGATATTGGCGACACCGTTCTTCCTGGCGAGAATAGCTCGCGGTTCATTGAGGCCGTGGCGAACGAGGTGGCGGTCGAGTATGAGGCCGGAGATTGCACGCCGCCCGAACGGCGGGGATTGTTACTTCGCTTCTGGAACGCGCTGATGGACGCGTATGGCTATGGACCGATGTCGATGGCGAAGTTCGAGCAGGCTGCCGGTATCCCACCGATGGAGAAATAGGCCAGCGCGCAGGCATATCTCCGCCCGCCTACGGCCCTCACACGACCCTCTACAATCGCTTCGTCCGCTGGATCCGCATGGGTGTCTTCGACCGCATATTCGCCGCCCTCGCTGCGCAGGGTGGCCCGCCCGGGCGGCTGATGATCGACATCACTCACCTCAAGGCGCAGCGCATCGCCGCCAGCCTGCTTCAAAGGGGGCTTTTCCTCGCTGCATCGGCCGCACCAAGGGCGGCCTGAACTCCAAGCTCCACGCCGCCTGCGACGGACGGGGCCGGCCCGTCATTCTGCTGCTCACCGAGGGCCAGGCCAGTGACCATCGCGGCGCAGCCCTCATTCTTCCGCGGCTTCCAGTCGGGGCGCGGCAGCTGATCGCTGAACGTGGCTACGATAGCGCCCGATTCCGCGATGCTCTGACCACCCGCGGCATCACACCCTGCATACCATCGACGCGAAGCCGAAAGCAGCCGGTCCCGCACGACGCCTTGATCTACCGCCAGCGCCATCGCATCGAGACCATACTCGGCCGCATCAAGGAGTGGCGCCGGCACGACAACCACATACGGCCGCACTCGTCGCTGGGTTACCGCCCGCCTGACCCGCAACGGTGCCAATGGCCAGGTCGCAGATCAGCTCAGGAGCGGGGGCGGCTGCGATGGACCACTAGAATTCCACATGGATCACTCGATGGGGGCTGGTCACACGCGTGCGGTGGCCGCCTTCCCCGGCGCACTGCCGCAAAGCGGATCGGCAGATTGCGGCCAGCAGCAACCTCACCAAGACGTTCAGCCCATGTCCAACGCGAACTGCGAGGCGCGACGGCGCGCGGGCGTGCCCAGAATCAATCTGGCCTGCATCACCGCGGATGCCTTCAGCGCCTGCCGAGCCTGTAAGGCCTTCGGCTGCCGACCCCGCCTTGCCGCGCCGCCCGGCATGCGCTTGCCCGCGCCGCTAGCCCTGGCGGATGTGCTGGCCGGTTGGTGCGCCAGCGCCACGGGATAGCGGCCGAGTGGCCCGAGCCGCCATGCCTGTCGACGCTCGGCGAGGCGGCGGCCGAGGTCCTGGTGTCCTGGCTGGCGGCGGTCCGCCCTCTCGTCTTCGGGCCGACTATGTCCACGGCGCGGCGGGCGCGGGTGCTGCGGATACTCGCCGCTCATCTGGGTTGCGGAGGCGGAGGGGCTGGACGTGGGATAAAGGCCGGCTAGTGAAACTTCCAGCCCTCAGCCTGCATCATCCCCTGAAAGTTGATGCAGCGAATGCCCTCCGCACCGCAGACGAACGGAATTTTTCGGTTTTCTAGGCTACCGGCATGCTCGTCTGCAACCACCACCCAATTCGGGCCACCGGCCTTCGCCATGGCGATCACGAAGGGGTCTGCACCATTGATCCCTTTGTGCAGCTTCTGCGGGTCCTTGTGCTTGGCCATCAACGAGCTGACGACACTCTGGACCTGCTGGCTTTCCTCGTGAAACAGGGCCGCCTGCGCCTTCGCCCAGCTATGGCAATCGTCCCCGGGCCTCACCTCGTCGAAGACAGCCTTCGGTGCCCGCAAGCGCCCATTGATGATTAGGTCTTCCACCCGTCCGACCAGCCCCGGAAAAATGGAGGGTGGATACACCTCCACGAACCAATGGATTATGGAGCTTGTATCAATGCAGTAGATCGCTCCGGGCTGGCTCATCAGCCTTTCGCCAGCAGTGCGCGAACCTTATCGACCTGCTGCGCGCGCAAGCCGAGGTATCGCGAGACATCGCTAAGTGAGGTTCGATCGGACGCGTAGCTTTCAAGCACGAGCCGTGTGAACGGCCGTCCGAGGTCACTGACCACTTCCTGCGGCATGTTGCGGCGGAACTCGGATTCCTGGTCAGAGACGGGCGACGTCAACTCGAACAGTTTCGTCCAAGCCGCGCGACGCTGCGTGTAGAAGCTCTGCGTCGTGCGGCCGGTAGCTAGAAGCCGGCGAAGCACGGTTTCTTTGCTGACTCCGAACACCCTGCCAAGTGCATCGAGTTCGAGGTCCGACCACTCTCGTCGGATTTCCGTGGCGTTCGCGACGAGAGGTTCCGCCAATAGCGCTTCGCGCGGCACCAGCGCAGCTGCGGCGACGGCGTTGCAGAACACCTCCATGCGCTGCTCGCTGGGCGCGCGAATATCCGCTTCGTCGAGATCGCAAATGCCGCCGATCCCCAGCAGAACATGCACAAGCTCGTGGAGCAGCGTGAACGTGCGACCGTTTGGTGCCAGCTTCCGGTTCACGGCGATCACTGGCAGCGGCTGCTCAGTGAGCGAGAAGCCAAGTGCTTCGCTCGGCTCGATCCCGGTGACCTGGAACACTAGGACGCCCCGCGCCTCGATCAGCGCGCGCCAGTCGTTGTAGCTCTTGCGCGCGTCACGGAAGGCTCGTTGTCGTGCCAAATCGAGGCCGAGAAAGTCTCGGATGGCGGCGCCCGCTTTGTCGGTATTGGCGTCGATTGTGAGACGCAGCTCTAGCGGCCGAAGGTCGACTTCCAGTTCCGCGGCGAAGTCCAGAGCTAATGCGCGGCGTTGGCGGGCCAGGCGAAGCTGGTAGCGAAGCGCGCGCGAGTAACGCAGTGCTACCTCGCCAGGTAGCCTGCGAAAATCGTGCGGAAGCGGATCCTCGGGGGGCGGCGCAGGAAGGAAGAAGTCGCTCAACAGCCGTTTGTATGCGGACGCCATCTTTCGCACTTGAGCCATGCTCGGATGCGCGGCGCCGGTCTCCCATGCCTCAACGTTGTTCGGCTTGGTCTGGATGCTACTTGCCGCCTCGTCGAGCGACAGGCCAGCTGACGCTCGTGCCCAACGCAAGATGTCAGGCTCAACCAGCGCGGGCGTGCTACGACCAACCATCCAACCGAACCCTTGCTCCTTTCTTGAAACGCAACGGTCGAAATCAGCAACCGCTGCGTCTCACTCCGACAGACCAATCCGCTGGATGTGGCGGTCGGATTCCCCTCCCGACCCCGAAGCGAAGCACACTGAACCATGTTGGCACAGATGCCGCTCGCCGAGCCCAAAAGGCGCGACAGACGCTGAGCGGCGGCCGAGCCTGCCGCGCCATCGGGTGCCGGCTCCGCATCGCCGCGCGTCCCAGATGGCGCTGGCCGGCCTCTATGGGCCTCGCCGCTGTGCTGGCCGGCCATGCGCGCCAGCGCTAGGCGAGAGAGGCCGAGCGGCCCGAGCCGCCTTGCACAACCGCGCTGGGCGAGTCGGCGCATCGATGAAAAGTAGGCCGGCCGGGGCAGCTAGGCCGACGCGGCCCATAAAGCGATGCGGGCGGCTGCCAGCGGCTTGGCATGTTGCCCGAGGGCTCAAAAATCTAGGCAAAATCTAGGCAAAATCGCCGTGATTTTTGCCAATCCCTTGAAAAGATTGGCGTCCCCTAGGGGATTCGAACCCCTGTTACCGCCGTGAGAGGGCGGTGTCCTAGGCCTCTAGACGAAGGGGACCCTGGCCGGAGGCGCGCTTCTAGCCCCCTCCCTTCCCGGGATCAAGCACCCTTCTTCACATTCCCCTGCCGCGCCCGCGCCGCCTCCCGCCGGCCATCTCGGCAGGCGTCCGAACAGAACCGCACCTCGTCCCACACCCGCTCCCACTTCTTCCGCCATGTGAAAGGCCGCCCGCAGGCCGCGCAGGGCTTCTGCGGCAGGTTTGGCTTGCGGTGCGCCACGCGCGCTACTCCCGCAACCGCACCTCGCCGACCTGCCGCCCGCTGGCAGGGTCCACCAGCACGACCCGATCGCCGTCGGGGCGCACCACCCAGACCGCCAGCGCCCCGCCGGCGGTCTCGATGCCGCCGATCCGGCTCCCCTCGGGCTGGCCGAGCACGACCGGCGCGGCCCACCCCTGCGGCGGGGTACTCGCCTCCACCCGCGCCTCCGGCGCGACGCTCGCCCCCACCCGCGCCCCCCCGGCACGCTGGACGAGCAGCACCACCAGCGTCACGGTGCCCGCGACAATGAGCACCCCCATCCCGATCACCAATGCCTTGAGCGCCGCCACCCCAACCCCCTCGACCGAAACCGCCGCCGGGCGCGTCGAAACCCTCGCGCCCCCCGAGGCCGCCGGCATGCGCGCCGACCGCTTCCTCGCGGACGCGATAGGTTCGCTCTCGCGCTCCCGCGTCAAGGCATTGATCGAGGACGGCCGCGCCTCGCGCGACGGCGCGCCGCTGACCGACCCGTCCGAGACGGTGCGCGCCGGCGCGCGCTACGCCATCGACATCCCCGAACCCGTCGCCGCAACGCCGCAGCCCCAGGCGATCCCGCTGTCGATCCTGTTCGAGGATGCCGACCTCATCGTGGTGGACAAGCCGGCCGGGCTGGTGGTGCACCCCGCACCCGGCAATCTCGACGGCACGCTGGTCAACGCCCTGCTGGCCCATGCTGGGGACGACCTGCCGGGCATCGGCGGGGAGAAGCGCCCAGGCATCGTGCATCGTCTCGACAAGGACACCTCCGGCGTCATGGTCGCCGCGAAGTCCGAGCGCGCCCACCGCACGCTGTCGGAAGCCTTCGCCAATCGCGACCTCGACCGCGCCTATATCGCCCTCGCCTGGGGCCTGCCCTCGCCCACCAGCGGCGAGGTCGTGGCGCCGATCGGCCGGCACCCCGGCGACCGCAAGCGGATGGCGGTGGTCGATCGCGGCGGCAAGCCCGCCACGACGCGCTACGGCGTGCAACGCGCCTGGGGAGCGGCGGTATCCCTGGTGGAATTTCGGCTGCTGACCGGGCGCACCCACCAGATCCGCGTCCACATGACCCATCTGGGCCACCCCATCGTGGGGGACCCGGTTTATCTGCGCCGCACGCCGGGTTCGGCGCGCCTGCTGGCGGAACCCGCGCGCAGCGCGCTGCTCGCCTTCCCCCGCCAGGCGCTGCACGCCGCCACGCTGGGCTTCAACCATCCGGTCACCGGCCAGGCGCTAACCTTTGCCAGCCCGGTGCCGAAGGACATGGCGGGGCTGGTTGCGTTGCTGGATGGTAACGCGCAGTAACCCGACTATTGCACTCGGTTTTTCTTGCGCGACGAAACCGCGGGCGCTAAAAAAGCGTTGTCGGATTCCAAGGGGTGCCACGGAAGGCGCCCAACCCGGCCGGCCCGGTTCGTGACCGGTGCCGGCGGCCCAAGGCGCGGGCCCTGCGGAAAGCGACACAACCGGTTTTCGGCCGGTGCGGGCCCCGCCATACCGGGGCGGCCCGCCCCGTCCAGGAGGCAGATGAGACCATGGCTTCCATGTCGATCCCGATGGCGACCGAGGGCAACCTCTCCCGCTATCTGCAGGACATCCGCAAGTTCCCGATGCTGGCGCCGGAGGAGGAGCTCTCCCTCGCCCGCCGCTGGAAGGACCAGGGCGACGAGAAGGCCGCCCACAAGCTGGTCACATCGCATCTGCGCCTGGTGGCGAAGATCGCGATGGGCTACCGCGGCTACGGCCTGCCGGTCGGGGAACTGATCTCCGAAGGCAATGTCGGCATGATGCAGGCGGTGAAGCGCTTCGATCCGGAGCGCGGCTTCCGCTTGGCCACCTACGCCATGTGGTGGATTCGCGCGGCCATTCAAGAATACATCCTGCACTCCTGGTCGCTCGTGAAGATGGGCACCACGGCGGCGCAGAAGAAGCTGTTCTTCAACCTGCGCCGGCTGAAGGCGCAGATGTCGGCGCTCGAGGAAGGCGACCTGAAGGACGAACAGGTGGCGAAGATCGCCCATGCGCTGGCGGTGCCGACGCAGGACGTGATCAGCATGAACCGCCGCCTGGCCAGCTCGGACCAGAGCCTGAACGCCCCCGTGCGCGCCGACAGCGAAGGCGAATGGCAGGATTGGCTGGTCGATGACGGCGAAAGCCAGGAGAGCGAACTGGCCGAGCGGGAGGACATGTCCAACCGCCGCGACCTGCTCAACGGCGCGCTGAAAACGCTCAACGAACGCGAGCGCCACATCCTGATCGAGCGCCGCCTGAAGGAAGAACCGACCACGCTGGAGGAACTCTCCCAGCAATACGGGATCAGCCGCGAGCGGGTCCGCCAGATCGAGGTGCGCGCCTTCGAGAAGCTGCAGAAGTCGATGAAGCAGCAGGTCACGGAGCGCCGCCTGACCGTCGGCTGACGCCGTCCGGCATGAACGCGGGGGGCGGCAGGGCAACCTGCCGCCCTTTTTGCGTTCGGCCTACGCCGCGGCGGGCGCTCCCCTTGTCATGGCCCCTGCCCCGCCCGACATGCCTGCGCGTCAGCACTATCGGAGGACCGCCATGCTCCGTCGCCACCTGCTCGCGATGGGCGCCGCCGCCGCCGGCGCGCCGCTGCTGCCCGGCCAGGCCGCGGCCACCTCGCCGCCCGGCTTCCGCGTCACGTATTTCAACGCCGCCACGCCCGGTTCCGGCCGGGTCGGCTCGCGCGACATCACCGCCGCCGGCGATGGCACCCTGTGGTTCTGCGGCCAGCGCAACGGCACGCTGAACCGGCTGGACCCACGCACCGGCGCGGTGCATCCCATCGACCTGCGCGCCCCTGGTGCGGAACGCGCCGCGCCCCATGGCGTGGTGCGCGGCCCGGACGGCGCCGCCTGGGTCACCGAGGGCGGGCAGAACGCCATCGCCCGCGTCGACCCGCGCGACCACCGCGTGCAGGTCTGGAAGCTGCCGGAACGCTTCCCCAACGCGAACCTCAATACCGGCGTCTTCGACGACCGCGGCGTGTTCTGGTTCACCGGCCAGAACGGCGTGGTGGGCCGCTTCACCCCCGCCACCGAGCGCATGGACGTGTGGGAAGCTCCGCGCGGCCGCGGACCTTATGGCATCACGAAAACCCCGCAGGGCACGGTCTGGTACGTCTCGCTGGCCGGCAATCACCTGGCGCAGATCGACACGGCCGCGACCTCCGCCGAAGCGCTACGCGTGACCATCGTCGAACCGCCCACCCCCAACCAGGGCGCGCGCCGCGTCTGGACCGACAGCCGCGGCCGGCTGTGGATCAGCGAATGGAACAGCGGGAATGTCTCGGTCCATGACCCGATGACCGGCCGCTGGGGCGTGTGGCGGCTGCCCGGCGAACGCCCGCGCGCCTACTCGGTCTATGTCGATCCGACCGACAAGGTGTGGCTGACCGACTTCCCGGCCAACGCCATCGTCCGCTTCGACCCGATGACCGAGACCTTCACGTCATTCCCCTCCGACCGCTCGGGCGCGAATGTCCGGCAGATGGACGGCATCAACGGCGAGGCCTGGGGCGGCGAGAGCGGCACCGACCGCATCGTGCGGATCGAATACGGCGTGTGAGCGGCTCGGACGCGCCGCCCGCGTGACAGGCGCGCCTTCGCCGCCCTGGCGTTGCGCCGTGCCGGCCATGGCCGCTGCGATCCTGATCGCGACATCCGCCATGGCCCAGGACGGCCGGGCTGCCTTCGAATCGCGCTGCGCGTCCTGCCACGCGGTGTCCGCCGGCGCGCCGGCCGGCGCCGGGCCGCAGCTCTCGGGCCTGGCCGGGCGGCGCATCGGCGGCGACCCTGCCTTCGACTATTCGCCCGCGCTGCGGGACGCCCAGGGCGCGTGGGATGCCGAACGCCTCGACCGCTTCCTGACCGACCCCGAGGAGATGTTCCCCGGCCTGTGGATGGGCGGCAACGGGATCGACCAGCCCGCTGCACGCCGCACGGTCGTCGACTACCTGATGCGCCGCTGACCCGCCGCGTTACCCGGCCCGGGCGCGCCGGCCGGCGGTTGCGCCGTGCCGCGAAGCGCGCGTCGCCATGCGGCCCGTGAGCGCCGCCCTCGAACGAAGAAGGGGGCCGCGCGGCCCCCTCCCCCCTCACGCGATGGCCGCGCCGTTCAGCGGATCGGCGGCGCGTAGTGCAGCCCGCCATTGTTCCACAGGTTGTTCACCCCGCGCGGAATGCCGATCGGGGTGATGGAACGCTCGTACATCTCGCCGTAATTGCCGACCTGGCGGATGATCTGCACCGCCCAGTCGTTGTTCAGCCCCATCGAGCGGCCAAGGTCGCCCGTGCGGCCCAGCAGGCGCTGGATGTCGGGGTTGGTGCTGGTGCGCGCCAGTTCCTCGACATTCGCGCTGGTCACGCCCAGCTCCTCGGCGGCGATCTGCGCGTAGAGGCTCCAGCGCACGATGTCGAAGAAGCGCCAGTCGCCCTTCCGGACGGTCGGGCCCAGCGGCTCCTTCGAGATCACATCCGGCAGCAGCAGGAAGCTGTCGGCATCGGTGGTCCGCGTGGCGCGGAACGACGCCAGCGAGGAGATGTCGTTGGTGTACGCATCGCAGCGCCCGGCGACGAAGGCGGCGCGGATTTCCTCGACGCTCTCGATCACCACCGGCGTGAAGCGCATCCGGTTGGTGCGGAAGTAATCCGCCAGGTTCAGTTCCGTCGTGGTGCCCGGCTGCACGCAGACGGTCGCGCCATCGAGCTGGCGGGCGGAGGTCACATTGGACGACCGCCGCACCATGAAGCCCTGGCCGTCATAGAAATTGATGCCGGCGAAAGCGAGGCCGAGCGAGGTCTCACGCCCCAGCGTCCAGGTCGTGTTGCGCGCCAGCATATCCAGCTCGCCCGATTGCAGCATCGGGAAGCGCTGCACCGCGGTGTTCGGCACGAAGCGCACCTTGGTGGCGTCGCCCAGGATGGCGGCGGCCACGGCGCGGCAGGTGTCGACATCCAGGCCGCGGAACTCGCCGCGGCTGTCGGGCAGCGCGAAGCCTGGCGCATTGATCGCCACGCCACACACCAGCGACCCGCGGGCGCGGATGGCGGCGACAGTGTCGGGGCCGGCGGCGCCCTGGGCGAGCGCCTGGCCGGCAAAGGCAAAGACCGCGGCTGCGGCCACACCCGCGATGCGGGTGCGAAGTCCTGTCATGTTCATTGTCTCCCGTTGAAGCCCTGGGGCCGCCCGCGTTCAGGCGGCCTGCACGCAGCATGCCGCGCCTTGTGCCGGGCCGCCAAGAGCCGTGTTCGGGTCCGCTCAGGCCGCCTGCGACAGGATGGCGTCGGCCATCTTCTCGGCCGTCATCAGCGTCGGGAAATTGGTGTTCGCGGACGGCACCACGGGGAAGACCGAGGCATCGACCACCCGCAGCCCGTCGATGCCCCGGACCCGCCCGGCGGCATCGACCACCGCCATCGGGTCGCCATCGGCGCCCATGCGGCAGGAACACGATGCATGCCAGACCCCGATGGTGGCCTTGCGGATGAAGGCCTCCAGCGCCTCGTCATCCTCCATGACCTCGCGGAAGCGGAAGCCCTCGATGACGAAGCGGTCGATGAAGGCCGATCGCAGGAAGCCCGGCCCGTCCAGGAACTTCGCGATGATCGAGGTCAGGATGCGGTTCTTGGTGTTCACCACGCCGATCCGCCGCACGCGGTCGGAATAGGCCGCCGGGAAAGGATCGGTGGTCACGGCCGCCATCGGCGGGCTGAGCACCAGCGAGGCCGCCAGGCGGAAGCCGATCATCAGCCTTTCGAGGTCGCGCCGGTCCGACAGCAGGTTGAACTCGACCTCCGGGTGCTCCCGCCAATCGGTCGACTTCAGCAGCACCTGGCCGCGCTGCGAGTAGGTCTTGTTCACCCAGGTCAGCATGGAGGCGATCTGCTCGCCCACCGCATGCCAGGCGGATTTGCTCGCCACCGACATGAACATGTCGCCCTCGGGCGCGCCCTCGATGCCCGAGGAGAAGCGCAGCCCGACCAGCATGTGCCGGCGCAGGTCCGTGCGGTTCAGCCGCGCCTCCGGCTTCACGAAGGACGACAGCGAGATGGCCGGGTGATCCATCAGCCCCTGCCCGACGCCCGGCAGGTCGGCCACCACCGCGATGCCGCGTTCGCGCAGATGCGCCGCCGGGCCGATGCCCGCGCGCATCAGGTGTGCGGGCGAATGGATGGCGCCGGTGGACAGAATGATCTCGCGCCCGCGGAATTCCTGTTCCTGCCCCTTCACCATCGCGCGCACGCCCACGCAGCGCGTGCCCTCCATGATGAGGCCCATCACCTGCGTCTCGGTGCTGATGGTGAGGTTCGCACGCTTGCGCGTCTCGGCATCCAGGTAGCCGATCGCCGCCGAGACGCGCGTCTCGGTCACGTTCACCGTCAGCGGGAAGAAGCCGTCCTCGAAGGCGCCGTTCTGGTCGGGCAGTTCCTTGAAGCCGGCCTGGCGGAAGGCCTCCGCGGTGGCCTTGGAATGCAGCGGCCACTTGTCGCGCGGGATGCGGCGCACCGGGATGCGCCCCTCCTGCCCATGCCATTCATTGTCGAAGTCCAGGTCGCGCTCGACCTTCTTGAAATACGGCAGCACGCCGTTCCAATCCCAGCCGGACGCACCACGCTGCTGCCATTCGTCGTAGTCATGCGGCGCGCCGCGGTTCGCCATCTGCCCGTTGATCGAAGACCCCCCGCCCAGCACGCGCGCCTGTTCGTATTTCCGCAGCGGCGGCTTCTCGGTCGGGTTGTTGTGCGACACCACCTGGGTGCGGACCTTCAGCTCCGTCCAATGGAAGCGCGGGTCGAAATAGGCCTGGCCCGGATAGGTATCGAGGATGGTCGCCGGCACCTGGCCCGGCGGCGTGTCCTGCCCGGCCTCGCACAGCAGCACCTTGTTGGCCGATGGCGTGGATAGGCGATGCGCCAGCACGGACCCGGCGGAACCGCCGCCGATGATGATGAAGTCGTACACGCGTGGAATTCCCCCCTGGACGCGCAAGCCTAGATCAGCGCCCGGGCGAGTGGAACCGCGCCCGGCGCGGCGCAACCACCATCGAAACATCATGTGCTGCACTGCAACATTGCAGCCTCCCGGCCGTTATGCCTGCACCACCCCGATCGAAGGATGCCGGCATGCCGCGCGCCACCAGGAACCCCGTGATGAGCCTCTGGCTCAGCCTCGCCCATCGCATGGCGGGTGCCGGGCGTGGCATCGCCACCGCGGCAGCGCGTCGCCAGCAGGCCGCCGCGACCCGCGCCATGGCGCAGGGCGCCACCGATGCCTGGACGCGCCTGCTGGGCGGCAAGAACCGGCCGCGTCGCGGCAAGCAGCGGTAAGGGCTGACAGGCGTGGCACGATCGGGTTCGGTGCTGCTGCGGATGATGCGCGCGGCCTTGCGCGCGGGGCAGGCCGCGAGCTGGGGCGGGCTCGCGCCCCCGCGCAAGCCGCCGCGCAGCCGCGCGGCCAAGGCCGGTCCATCGGCGACGCCCAAGCGCACGGCGCCGTCGCCGCCGCGCCTGGGCCGCGTCAGCGAGGTCACAACCTTCGGCACCAACCCCGGCGCTCTGCGCATGCTGGTCTACTCGCCGCCGCGCCGCCCGGCGCCGGGCGCGCCACTGATCGTGGTGCTGCATGGCTGCAAGCAATCGGCCGCGGACTTCGCAACCGCCGCCGGCTGGGTGCACCTGGCGGGCGAACTGGGCATCCCGCTGCTGCTGCCCGAACAGCGCGCCGAGAACAATCCGTACCGCTGCTTCAACTGGTTCAAGCCAGGCGATACCGGGCGCGGCCGGGGCGAGGCGCTGTCGATCCGCCAGATGGTTCGCAGCGCCACAGCGCTGTTCGGCTCCGACCCGCGCCGCGTCTTCATCGTCGGCCTGTCGGCCGGGGGTGCCATGGCGGCGGGGATGCTGGCCGCCTATCCGGCCACCTTCGCCGCCGGCGCGGTGGTCGCGGGCATGCCGGTGGGCGCGGCGAACACGTCCCACCTGGCGCTGCTGCGGATGCACCGCGCCGACCCTTTCGGCACGCGCGCGGGGCTCGCGGCATCGGTGCGCGCGCGCTCCACGCTGCGCGGCGATCGCGCCTGGCCGGGGCTGTCAATCTGGCAGGGCGGGCAGGACCGCACGGTGGACCCCGCCAATGCCGACCTGCTGGCGGCGCAATGGTCGGCGCTGCACGGCTTCGGCCCCGAACCCACCACCGACACGGAACCCGCGCCCGGCACGCGCCGCCGGACCTGGAGCCGCGCCGCGCAGCCGGCCGTCGAACTCTGGACCATCGAGGCCATGGCGCATGGCTTCCCGGTGCATCCCGCGCTGCGCGGCGGCGGGACGCCCGGCGCCTGGGTATTGGATGCCGGCGTGCCGGCGGCGCGCCGCATCGCCGAATTCTGGCGGCTGGGCGACGGCGCCGGCTGAGCCGCTACCGCAGCGCCGCCATGGCCTCCTCGGGCGCGCTCAGCGCCGCCCAGAGCAGCGCGCCGGCGGCGATGGTCGCGCCCTTCAGTTCCTGCACCGGCACCAGCGCGCGCGTATCCGCCCCGGTCAGCAGATAGCGCAGCGCGCTGCCCGGTTCGTCGAAGCCCGCCACCAGCCGCGCGGCGGGAATGCCGTGATCGGCGAAGTTCGCGTGGTCGGAATTCCGCATCAGCGGGACATGCACACCCAGCGGCAGCCCCGCCGCGCCCGCCGCAGCGCGCAGGAACGGCCCCAGCCGCGCGAAGCCGCTGGTCAGCGCGCTCAGCCGCGCCCCGCCGGCGATGGAATCGAGGTTGATGTTCACCGCCATGCGCGCCCGGCGTTCGTCGGGCAGCCCCGCGAGCCAGGCGCGAGAACCCGACAACGCCCATTCCTCCGCCCCGAAGATGCACAGCGTCAGCCCGCGCGGGCAGCATTCCACCAGCGGCGCCGCGGCGCGCGCAAGGCACAGCGCGGCCGCGAGGCCGGTCGCGTTGTCGATCGCGCTCTCGCCCAGCGGATGGCCGTCCAGATGCGCGCTCAGCACCACGCGGTCCGGCCCGCGCCCGGGCAGGTCCAGCACCAGGGTCGGCGTGGTGGCGGGGTGGTCCTCGCCCGCCAGCGTGATCCGCACGCGCCGCCCTTCGGCCAGCAGCGCGCCGGCTTCGGCACTGATCCCGAGCGCGGGGATGCCCGCGCCGTCATTGCGCCCCGACGAGCCCGACACCGCGCCCACGCCCGGTTCCGGCTGCACGATCAGGAAGGCCCCTGCCCCGGCCGCCTGCGCCGCCGCCAGCTTCACCCGCCGATGCACGGTCCAGGACGCGAAGGGGTATTCGTGCCGCGCCAGCACCGCGCACCCGGCCGCATCGTCGTAGTCGCCGGCGACGCCGCGGCCGCAATCGCGCGTGTCCAGCACCATTCCCTCGGGCGGCGTGGCGGCGGCGCCCAGCAGCGGCGCGCAGGCCAGGTCGCGCCCGGTCGCGAGGTCCGTCACCCGCGCCGCGTCGCAGCGCCAGCCGGCATAGGGCACGGGTTCGTCGCGCACGTCGCCGATCGCCGCCATGCGGTCGGCCAGCAGGGCGAAACCGCGCGCCGCGCTGCCGCTGCCCTGCAAGCGCCCGCCGGTGTCGCAGATGGCGGCGAAGTCGGCGGCGAGCAGCGGGTCGGCCGCGACAGCGCCGAGGAAGCCCGCCAGCGTCACGTCACTGCGCGGTGATGCCGCGCGACCGCGCGATCTGCGCGTAGCGCGCGATGTCCTGGCGGATGCGTTCCCCGAAGGGGCCCGGCCCATCGGACCGCGGGATCACCGCCAGCGCTTCGAGCCGCGGCGCGAGGTCGGGTGCGGCCAGCACGCCCGGCATGGCGGCGGCGATCTTCCGGATGATCGCATCGGGCGTGCGTGCCGGCGCCAGCAGCCCCCACCAGTGTTCCGACACCAGGTCGATGCCCTGTTCGCGGAAGGTCGGGATGTCGGGGTGGCTTCGCATGCGTTCCGTCGCCATCACGCCCAGGCCGCGGATCTGCCCGGACATCAGCTGCGGCGCCGCCGAGGCCACGGTGACGAACACCGTGTTCAGATTGCCCGCCGCGAGGTCCTGGATGGCCGGCCCGCCGCCGCGATAGGGCACATGGGTCAGCTGCGTGTTCGTCGCGATCTGGAACAGCTCGCCCATCATGTGGGAGGCCGCACCGACGCCGCCGGACCCGTAGGTGTAGTGCCCCGGCCGCGCCCGCGCGAGGGCGGCGAATTCCGCCGCGTTGGTCGCCGGCAGCGAGGGATGCCCGAAGATCAGCAGCGGCGCCGCGCCGACCATCGCGACCGGCACCAGATCCTTCTCGACATCATAGGGCATTCGCGATTGCAGCGCCGGCACGATGGCATAGGGCAGGTCGGCCAGCAGCAGCGTGTAGCCATCCGCCGGCGCGCGCGCGACCGCCTCCGTACCCAGCATCGAACCCGCACCCGACCGGTTCTCGACAATGATCGACTGGCCGAGCGCCGCACCGAGGCCCGGCTGGATCAGCCGCGCCAGCACGTCGGACGACCCGCCCGGTGCGAAGGGCACGATCAGCCGGATCGACCGGTTCGGCCAATCGGCCTGGGCGAAGGCCGGCGCGGCGAGCGCGGCGCCCGCCGCCCCCAGCAGCGCGCGGCGGCTCAGGCGCGCTGACGCAGCCCGCACCAGGTGGCGATGTAGGTCGCGATGGTTCGCGTGCATGTCCTGAGGTCCTCGATGGAGGTGCGTTCGTCGAAGCCGTGCGCCACTTCCCCCTTCGGCCCGTAGCACAGGCCCGGGGTGTTGAAATACAGCCCGTAGTAGCGCGCATCATTCACCGCGGTGGTGCGGCGCGCCGGCATCTCGTTGCCATGCACGGAGGCATGCGCTTCGGCCAGGACCTTTTCCGCCTCGCTGCCCGGTTCGAGCACATAGGGGTCGGTCTGGAAGCCGGTCCAGACGATCTCGGGCGGGTTGTTCGCCATGAAGCTGTCGCCGGTGGCGGCGGCCTTCACGCAGGCCTCGATGCCCGCCATCGCCTGCTCCGGCGTGGTGCCGGGCACCAGGCCGATGCGGCAATCCACCTCGCACCAGGCGGGGGTGGAGGACGCCCAGTCGCCGCCGCGTATGATGCCGGGGTTGAACTTGATGGGGTCCTTGATGTCGGCATACCACTCGCTGGACTTCGCGGCCTCGTTCAGCGTGCGCGTATGGGCATAGAGCGCATTGATCAGCGCATAGGCCGACATGATGGCGTTGGTGCCGTCCTGCGCCACCGCGACATGGACGGGCACGCCGCGCACGCGCAGACGGAACCAGATGGTGCCGGTCTGGGTGCGGGTGATGGCGTGGCCGGTGGGTTCGGGCACCAGCGCGGCCTCGGCGCGGTAGCCGCGCAGCAGGGCGGCGAGCGCACCATTGCCGGTGCTTTCTTCCTCGGTGACCGTCTGCACATAGACATCCGCGGCGGGTTCGAAGCCGGCGGCGCGGATGGCGTCCATCGCATAGACCATGCAGGCGACGCCCGACTTCATGTCATGCGCGCCGCGGCCATACATCCAGCCGTCGCGGATGGTCGCGCTGTAGGGCGGGTGGGTCCACATTTCGTGCGGGCCTTCCGGCACGACGTCGATATGGCCCTGCAGGATCAGGCTGCGGCCGGTCGGGTTGGACGGGCGATGCGACGCCACCACCTGGATCGACCCGGCGGGATCGACGTCCACCATCGGCGCCATCTTCGGATGGTCCGGCACGTCCGCGATGCTGAAGCGATCCACCGCATAGCCACGCTGCGCCATCTGTCGGGCGAACCAATCCTGCAGGGGTGCTTCGCGACCGCGCAGGGAGGGAAAGCGCACCAGTTCCTGCAGGAAGGCGACCTGGCTGTCGAAGCCCGTGTCGATGGCGGAGAAGATGCGGGTGCGGGCCTCGTTGTCGAACATGCGGGCGTACTTCCTTGCAGAGCGGGTCAATTCGGCGGGCGCGCATGCACCGCCGAGGTATGGTTGACCGGGGACGGATCGTAGACAACCCGGTCCCGCCTTCCAGCCCATGTATTCCGCAGGAAGATCACCGGCAGCACGCCCTTGTCCTCGAGCAAGGCACGCGCCGCCTGATGCGTGAGCACCTGCCGCCGCTCGGGGTCCATCGTGGTCAGCGCCTGGCGCAGCGGTTCGTCGATGGCGGGGTTCGAGTAACGCTGCCGGTTGAACGGCCCGAAGCCGATATCCGGGTTGCGCGTGGCGACCACCTGGCGCAGCGGGTTGATGGTCAGGTAGGACGCGAAATAGGTCATGAACAGCGAGAAGTCGCGGTTCGTCGCCCGCGTGAACAGGTTGGCCGGGGGCAGCGCCTGCACTGTGGTCTCGATGCCCACGCGGGTGAATTGCTGGGCCAGCGCCTGCAACAGGTTCTGGTCGGACGGGAAGAAGCCGTTCGGGCCATGGACGGTCAGCCGGATGCCGTCCGGGTAGCCGGCCTCGGCCAGCAGGGCGCGGGCGCGCGCCACGTCATGCGGCAGCGGGCCTTGCGTGGGCAGGCGGTGTTCCGCGATGGGCGCGGCGAACTGGTCGGCGGGCGTCGCGAGGCCATTGTAGAGCCGCGTCGCGATGGCCTCGCGGTTGATGGCGAGCGAGAGCGCCTCCCTCACCCGGCGGTCGGCCAGCGGGTTGCGCGGCAGCGGATTGCCCTGCCGGTCCGACACGAAGGGCGAGGTGTCGCGCATCGAATCCGGGAACAGGTAGACGAAGGTGACGCTGTCCACCTGGAACAGCGCGAAGCGGGGGTCGCGGCGCAGATTCTCGACATCCTGCACGGGCACGTAGTCGATCAGGTCCACTTCGCCTGCCAGCAGCGCCGCGGAGCGCGAGGCGGCCTGCGGGATGAAGCGGATCGTCACGCGCTCCCAGGGTTCCGGCGGGCCCCAATAGGTCTCGTTGCGCCGCAATTCGAGCCGTTCATTCTGCGCGAAGGAGACCAGCCGATATGGCCCGGTGCCGATAGCCAGCCGCCCGCTCGTGAAATCGGATGTCGTCGGGTTCTGCCCATGAATGCGCCGCGACAGGATGAAGGGCGCGGCCATGTCAAAGCGCATCAGCGGGTTGGGTTCGTGCGTGCGGATGCGGATGGTGGTCGGGTTGACGATCTCTATCGTGCTGATGGTGCGCACCGCCGGCGTATAGAGCGCGGGGCTGTTCGGCACGGTCGGGATGCGCGCGAAGGTGTAGGGGATGTCGTCGGCCTCGAAGGGCGTGCCGTCGTGGAAGCGCACCCCTTCGCGCAGCGTGACCTCCCAGGTGAGGTCGTCGATCGCGCGCATGGACGTGGCCAGGCGCGGCTGCGGCACCGCGTTGTTGTCGAGTTCGAACAACCGCTCGAAGATCTGCATCAGCATCATCGAGTTGTTGGTGGTGTTGTGGTAGTGCGGGTCCAGTGCCGAGGGCGGCGTCTGCACGCCCATGGTCAGGCTGCGCTGCGCATCCGCTGGCCCGGCCAGGGCACAGGCAACGGCAAATGCCGCGGCGATCCGCTTCGACATGCACATCCTCCCTCGCGGTCCGGTCTGGCGCCGGCCGTCCGGGGGAGCCTCCGCCGCGGGCGCGGCGGAGGTCAAGACAATCAGTTCGCCGGGTGGGACAACATCGCGTTGGTGTACCAGCGCGGGTCCGGTTCGTAGCGCACGCGCGCCCGCTGCGTCGCCCAGACCAGGCGCAGGAAATGGATGGGGATGACGCCCAGTTCCTCGGTGGCGATGCGCAGCGCCTCGGCCGTGGTGGCATCGCGCTGCGTGGCGTCCATCGTCACCATCGCCCGCGTCACCAGCTCATCCATCCGCGGGGATGACCAGTGCTGCCGATTGAACGGCCCGGTGCCGGTCGCCGGGTTCTTCGTCATCACCACCTGGCGCAGCATGTTGGCACCGTAGTTGGCGGTGAAGGTCGTCATGAACATGGTGAATTCGCGCGCCGTGGCGCGGGAGAACAGGTTGGCCGGCGGCAGCACCTCGACCCGCGTCTCGATGCCGATGCGCGTCCAGCCCTGGGCGATCGCCTGCATCACGTCGGCATCGCCGGGGAACCAGCCGTTCGGGCCATGGATGGTGATGCGGAAGCCGTCCGGGTAGCCGGCTTCGGCCAGCAACGCGCGCGCGCGGGCGGCGTCGAAGGGCAGCGGCGGCAGGCCCGGCGCGCGGCCTTGCAGCGCGGGGGCGGCGAACTGGTCGGCCGGCGTGCCCTGCCCGTTCAACAGGCGCTCCACCACGCCCTGGCGGTTGATGCCCATTGACAGCGCCTGGCGCACGCGCACGTCGCGCAACGGGTTGCGATCCAGCGGGCGGCCCTGCTTGTCGGTGATGAAGGGCGTCGTCTCCCGCGTCGCATCCGGCATGATGTAGGAGGTGGTGTTGGCGGCCACGCCGAACACGGCGATGCGCGCCTCGCGCTCCAGCCGCGGAACGTCCTGGCTGGGCACGGAATCGATCACGTCCACATCGCCCGACAGAAGTGCTGCCGAGCGCGCCCCGGCATTGGCGATGACGCGCGTCACCACGCGATCCCAGGGCTGCGCCGTCCCCCAGTATTCCGGGTTGCGCGTCACTTCCTGCCGCTCCCCGATCGCGTAGGAGACGTGGCGATAGGCGCCGGTCCCCACCATGGCGCGCCCGCCGTTGAAATCCGCCAGCGCGGCATTGGCGTGGACGGTGCGCGACAGGATGAACACGGCGGCGATGTCGTGTTCCAGGAACGGATGCGGTTCGCGCGTGTGGAAGCGCACCGTGCGCGGGTCCACCACCTCGACGCGCGAGATCATCCGCACCGCCGGCGTGAAGGGACCGGGGCTGTTGGGCACGGTGGGCACGCGGGCGTAGGAGAACGCCACGTCCTCGGCCGTGAAGGGCGTGCCGTCGTGGAAGCGCACGCCCTCGCGCAAGCGGAACTCCCAGGTGCGGTCATCGACGGCGCGCCAGGATTCCGCCAGCCGCGGCACGAAGCCCCCGGAACTGTCCAAATCGATCAGCAGGTCGAACACCTGGCGCAGCTGCGCGTTGTTCATGTTCGACGAATGGTAGTGCGGGTCCATCCCCGTCGGCGCCGAGGACGCGCCGATGTTCAGCACGCGCTGCGCCAGCGCCGGCGTTGCGGTCAGCGAAAGCGCGGCGGCGGCAGCCAGCGCGGCACGACGGAATCCCGGCATCGAAAGCCCCCTGTCTTGTCGTTGGGGCAAGCCTCGGGGCCACGCCGCCGCGCGTCAAGCGCGCTATGCGACGCGCCGCCGGAAGAACAGCAGCGGCACCGCCACCGCCAGCGCTATCCCGCCGGCCAGGATGTGCAGCGCATAGGGCAACCAGGCCGTCGCACCCTCGTTCTCAAGAGTGATGATGAACACCACGGTGCTGCCCAGGATGCACATGCTGGCGATGCGCCCGGCGATGCTGACCTCGGTGCGTGGCGCGGCGGCGGGCTCGGGCATGATGGATCCTCCGTTCGGCAAGGGTCGGCCGTGCCGGCCCGAGGGCTCAGGTATTCCTGACGCGCCGTTCGTCAACCAACCGTGACGCACTGACGCGCTTGCCAAATACTAAATGATTCGGTTAACCTTTATCGGAAGCCGAGGAGAACGCCATGGCCACCCTGTCCACCTGCCTGTGGTTCGCCACCGAAGCCGAGGACGCCGCCCGCTTCTACGCCGCCACCATCCCCGGCGGCCGCATGGGCGAGGTGGTCCGCACCCCACCCGGTGGCCCGGGGCCCGCCGGCAGCGTGCTGTTCGCGCGCTTCACCATCGGCGGCCAGCCCTTCATGGCGCTGAACGGCAATGCCGACCAGCCCTTCACCGGCGCCGTCTCGCTGGTCGCGACCTGCGCCGACCAGGCCGAGTTCGACCGCGTGTGGGATGCGCTGCTGGACGGCGGTGCGCCGATCATGTGCGGCTGGCTGAAGGACCGCTACGGCGTCTCGTGGCAGGTCGTGCCGGACGGGCTGATGGCGGTGCTCGAAGGTGCCGACGAGGCCGGGCGCAGCCGCTACATGGCGGCGATGCGCCAGATGGTGAAGCTCGACATCGGCGTGCTGCGCGCCGCTGTCGCCAACGGCTGAATTCGAAGGAAGGAGACACCACCATGTATGTCGATGGTTTCGTGGCCGCCGTGGCCAATGCGAAGCAGCAGGCCTATCTCGACCACGCGCAGAAGGCCGCCGTGGTGTTCAAGGAACACGGCGCGCTGTCCGTCGTGGAATGCTGGGGCGACGACGTGCCGGAGGGCAAGCTCACCTCCTTCCGCATGGCGGTGAAGCAGGGCGAGGACGAGACGGTCGTCTTCTCATGGATCACCTGGCCATCCAAGGAAGCCCGCGACGAGGGCTGGAAGAAGCTGATGGAAGACCCGCGCATGAAGATGGACGGCGCCGAGATGCCCTTCGACGGCAAGCGCATGATCTACGGCGGCTTCGCCGTGCTGATGCAGGCCTGACAGGAGAGCCCGCCATGCCCATCACCCCCTACCTGTTTTTCGAAGGCCGCGCCGAGGAGGCGATGGACTTCTACGTGAAGGCGCTCGGCGCCACGGTGACGATGCGGATGCGCTACAGCGACTCCCCCGAGCCGGCCATGGTGCCGCCGAGCAACGCGAACCGCATCATGCATGCGGAAATCCGCATCGCCGGCGAGCCGTTGATGATCTCCGATGGCAGCTGCAACAACGCGCCGAGCTTCGGCGGCTTCGCCGTCTCGCTGCCCGCGTCCGATGCCGCGCAGGCGCAGCAATACTTCGACGCGCTGGCGGAGGGTGGCACGGTGCAGATGCCGATCGGCCCGACCTTCTGGAGCCCCGCCTTCGGCATGCTGCAGGACCGCTTCGGCGTGAGCTGGATGATCGGCGTACAGACGGAGACCGCGTGATGGACCCGCATTTCGACCCCACGCTGGACCTGGTGATCGAGCGCAGCATCGACCTCCCGCCCGGCCCGCTCTGGGCCTGCTGGACGCAGCCTGCGCTGATGGAGCAGTGGTTCTGCCCGGTGCCGTGGAAGATCACCGACGTCACGCTCGACCTGCGCCCCGGCGGGCAGTTCCGCGGCGTGATGCGCGGCCCGGACGGCGAGGAAATGCCGAACGTCGGCTGCTACCTCGACATCCTGACCGAACGCCGCCTGGTCTGGACCGATGCGTTGTCGGGCGGCTATCGCCCGCGGCCCGCGCCCTTCATGACCGGCATCATCACCTTCGACCCCATCCCCGGCGGCACGCTGTATCGCGGCATGGCGCTGCACGCCGATGCCGAGACCCGCGCGAAGCACGAGGCGATGGGCTTCCATGACGGCTGGGGCATCGCGACGGACCAGCTGGTTGCGCTGGCGCGCACGCTTTAGTCGCGCGGCAGCGACGCGATCGCGGCTTCGTATTCCCCGGTGTCGAAGCCGACGACCAGCCGCTCGCCCAGCGCCAGCACCGGGCGGCGGATCATCGAGGGCTGTTCCATCATCATCGCGATGGCGCGGCTTTCGGTAAGGCCTTGCTTCTGGTCGTCCGGCAGCTTGCGGAAGGTGGTGCCGGCGCGGTTCAGCAGCCGCTCCCAGCCCACCTTGCGCGCCCATTCCTCCAGCGTGGCGCGGTCGATCCCCACCACCTTGTAGTCGTGGAAGGCATGCGCCACGCCGTGGCCGTCGAGCCAGGCGCGCGCCTTCTTCATCGTGTCGCAGTTCCTGATGCCGTGGATGGTGATGGTCACGCCCGCCTCCGCTGCCCGTTCCGCCCGAGACTACGCGGCCCCGCCGCCACCGATCCAGATGACGCCAAAGGATGCATCCATGACCGACCTGGTCCTGACGATATGCTCCAGCCTGTGGATCGGCATGGAAAAAGGACCCCGCTGAAGGGGTGATCGGCGTCCAAACGGGACCCCTTTGGTGATGGGGTTCACGCTGGTTCCTGGGATGACCGGGGGCCTGTTTCGGGATGCTGGTGGTG